>VOFG01003555.1_pt1 | contig 653502 bp, 679 predicted proteins | sample 5384171 | NCBI WGS metagenome assembly VOFG01 (sample SAMN12384726, study PRJNA508395) | human gut metagenome | isolation source: healthy gut F | host: Homo sapiens
CCTCAAGGCATTCCTTCACGCGGGCGTAGTAAATGCGCAGAAACTTGTTCTGCGCGGCTGTCATGTAGACAAAGTACGGCTTGCCCTCGGCGCGTTTCTTATCGAGAAACTGGTACACCGGCTCGTCCTCTGGAGCTTTTCTCAGATATGTACAGACAATTTGGTATAGTGTTTTCCGCAAGTGCGGAGAACCGCGCTTGGTTGTTGGAGTGCTTTTTGCCTCGTGCTTGCCGGATTGGTCCACAGCCGGATCAACACCGGCGAAACCCACGATAGAACTGCGGCGGGGAAGCGGCGTACATCTCCAATCTCAGCCATAAGCTGTGCGGCAGTGGTTTCGCCAACACCGTACATGGCCCGCACGGTATCGTACTCCGGCAGTTGTTTTGCAAGGCGCGTCATCTCAGCGCGCAGAGCGGCCAGCGTCATCTTGCCTGCTAGCAGTTGCTGGGCAGCGGTCGTAATGAGCAGCTTTGTGTTGTCGTTCTTCGGCAGCGTGGTGAAATGGCCGCAGCTTCCGGCGTAGAGATCCTGCGCTTTCTCTGCGCTGAAATGGTAGCCCTTGCGCTTGCACCACTTCTGGTAACGCTCGGCGAACGCCTTCTCGCTGACGCGGCAGATGCAGTCACAGTGCCAGAAGGTCATGACAAAATCCACCCATTTCTGGTGGCCGTCCGCACGCTCTGGGCTGGAGAACAGTCCGTTTACGCCGGGGAAGGTCTTGTCGGTCAATGAAATGAGATTGTTTTGCAGCGATACCACCGTTTTCATGTAGAGGTTGTACTGGCGGCTGCACAGCTTCAGTTGTTGTCTTACCGTGTCCATGGGAGTATATTCCCGCAGATCCACCCAGTTGTCAAGGCCGTACTTGGCGATTTTCATGGCGTCCGCCTTGTCGGTCTTGACCTTGCGGATGGAACCGCCTCCGCTCTGCTTGATGAATAGCGGATTGAGGACGCAGACATAGATGCCGTACTCATGCAGCGCCGCCGCGACCGGCTCGTGGTAGCGCCCAGTGGCCTCCATGATGACGCGGGTATCTTCCCCCAGCGCAACGATGGCGTAAGCCATCTGCTCCAGACCGACCTCGGTATGGAGAAATTCCTGTGGCAGCAACGCCACTTCACCCATTGGGCGCAGGGCAGCCACCGTGCTTTTTCCTTTGGAAACATCGATCCCTACTGCGTTCATTTTGTTTCTCCTTGTGATTGGATATGGCTTTCCGCCTTTTCCTCATTGCCTGTTCAATCTCCTGGGTGACACGAGCGCACGAAGTGGCTCTACCTGCGCAAATCGAATGCTGCGAATGAAAGAGGCGGCTGACGAACTCCAAAACGGGCGTGTTGGCCCAAGGAACGTAGTGTCAGACCATTTTCTCTCCCATTCTAACAGCTTCGGCTTTGAGATGGAAAAAGACGCGGCTGGCTGCCGCGCCTTTAACCGTAACTTTATTGTAGGAGGAAAACAAAAAATGAAAAACAACATGGTGAAAAAGCTTCTGACCCTGGCCCTCGCCGGTGCGATGACCCTGTCTCTGGCCGCGTGCGGCAGCAAGAGCGACGACAGCAGCAACGACGCCCAGCAGGGCGGCGACGAAAGCGGCAAGACCTACAAGGTCGCCATCATCAAGCAGCTCGACCACGCCTCTCTCGACGAGATCGCGAACGCTGTGGCCGCCGAGCTCGACAAGATCGCAGCCGACAATAATGTGACCATCGAGTACGACATCACCTCCGGCCAGAACGACCAGACCATCTTAAAGCAGCTGTCCGATCAGGCGATCGCCGATCAGGTCGACGCCATCATCCCCATCGCGACGACCGCCGCGCAGATCTCTGCCCTCTCCGCTGAGGACACCAAGACCCCCGTTGTTTATGCCGCCGTCTCCGATCCCGAGGCCGCGAGCCTGACAGGCATCGACTATGTGACCGGCACGAGCGACGCGCTGAACACCAGCTTCATCATGGACATGATGTTCGCCCAGAACCCGGACGTCGCCAAGGTTGGCCTGCTCTACTCCCTCTCTGAGCCCAACTCCACCAAGCCCATCGCCGACGCGAAGGCCTACCTCGACGCCAAGGGCATCGAGTACGTTGAGCAGACCGCGAACACGAACGACGAAGTCGTCGCTGCCGCTTCCGCGCTGATCGCCGACGGTGTGGACGCCGTCTTCACCCCGACTGACAACGTCATCATGGCCGCCGAGCTCGCCATCTATGAGGACCTTGCCAAGGCCGGCATCCCCCACTACACCGGCGCTGACTCCTTCGTCCGCAACGGCGCTTACGCCACCTGCGGCGTGAACTACACCGACCTCGGCGCCAAGACCGCCGACCTCGCCTACTCCGCCATCACCGACGGCATGGACGCCATGGAGGACTACTACCTGATGGACGGCGGCATCATCACCGTCAACACCGACACCGCCGCCGCGATGAGCCTTGACTACTCCTGCTTCGACAGCATGGGCACCGTTGTCGAGGTCACGACCACCAAGGACTAAGAAAACCGTTTCCCCGCAAATGAACTGCCTTTCCCCCGACCCTCCGTCGGGGGAAATTGGCCTGAAAGGAGAATTTCCCCATGCTCATCATCACGCAGACCGCCCTTGAGCTGGGCTTCCTCTACGCGCTGGTCGCGATGGCGCTGTTTTTAAGCTACCGCATCCTCGACATCGCCGATCTGACGACCGACGGCTGCTTCGTCCTCGGCGCGGCCGTGTCCGTCACCGTGACGGCCGCGGGACACCCTGTCCTCGCCATCTTCGCCGCGATGCTCGCGGGCGCGTGCGCGGGCTTTGTCACCGCGTTTTTGCAGACGAAGCTCGGCGTGCCGTCGATCCTCGCCGGCATCGTCACGAACACCGGCCTTTACACCGTGAACCTGATGGCCATGGGCTGGAAATCCAACCAGAGCCTGCTTGGCGGCAAGACCGTCTTCACGATGCTGCGCGAGACCGGCATCGGCGGCGAGTGGTACGAGCTGCTGCTCGCAGCGTTCGTCACGCTTCTGGCCGGTCTTCTGCTGGTGCTGTTTCTCGGCACGCGCATGGGTCTTTCCATCCGCGCCACGGGCGATAACCCCGACATGGTGCGCGCCTCGTCCCTGAATCCGTCGTTCACGATCACGGTCGGCCTGTGCCTTGCCAACATGCTCACGGCGCTCTCCGGCGCGATCGTCGGCCAGTATCAGAAGACTGTGGACATCAACTCCGGCACGGGCATCGTCGTCATCGGCCTCGCCTGCCTCATCATCGGCGAGACGCTGCTCGGGCGCAGAAGCGTCAAAAAGGGCGTCATCGCCGCGATTCTCGGCTCGATCGTTTACCGCTTCATCTACGCCATCGTATTCTACACGAAGATCGTGCCCGTCGAGTGCCTGAAGCTCCTGACGGCCATCATTGTGGCGCTGGCCATCGCCGCGCCGAGCATCCAGAAGTGGGCAACATTCCAGAAGCGCAAAATGGCCGCCAGAAATAAGGAGGGCGTGTAAGATGCTGGACATTCAAAATCTCTCCAAGACCTTCAACCCCGGCACGGTGAATGAAAAAAAGGCGCTTTCTTCCCTTTCCCTGCATTTGGACGAGGGCGATTTCGTCACCATCGTCGGCTCGAACGGAGCGGGCAAGTCGACGCTCTTCAACGCCATCGCGGGCAGCTTTTATGCCGACGAGGGCAGCATTTCGCTCGCGGGCAAGGGCATCACCTTCATGCCCGAGCACGAGCGCTCCCGCCGCATCGGGCGGCTCTTTCAGGACCCCCTGCGCGGCACCGCGCCGAGCATGACGATCGAAGAAAACCTTGCGCTCGCGTACCTGCGCGCGGCGCACGGCAATCCGTTCAGCCGCATCAGCAAGAAGGACAAGGATTTCTTCGCCGAGCAGCTCAAGCAGCTCGGCATGGGCCTTGAGGACCGCATGAAAAACCCCGTGGGCCTGCTCTCCGGCGGCCAGCGTCAGGCGCTCACGCTGCTGATGGCGACGATGGTGCCGCCGCAGCTCTTACTTCTTGACGAGCACACCGCGGCGCTCGACCCCGCAACGGCGGAAAAGGTGCTTGACCTCACCCGCCGCGTCGTGGCGGAAAGTCACATCACCTGCCTGATGGTCACGCACAACATGCATCAGGCACTTGAGCTCGGCAACCGCACACTGATGATGGCGGACGGGCACATCGTGCTCGACGTCGCGGGCAGTGAACGCGCGGGGATGGGAGTCGACGATCTCATCGCGCGGTTCAAAGCAGGTGCCGGACATGAGCTTGATAACGATAGAATTCTTTTATCGGAATAAAATTGCAGCACGAAGTGCTGCCACCCTATTCCCCACACCGTGTGGGGGCGCGGGTAAGGGGGATACTCTCTTTCACAAAAGAGAGTATCCCCCTTTTGATCCCCCGAGAGAAAGGTTTTCCATTGCAGGCGAGCAGCTTGAAGAGTTGCGGCGCTTGCCGATTGCACTACCTGCGCGCGGCGCTGCCGCGTTTAGTTCTGCTATACGATTTGGTGTGCTTCCATTATCCGCTGCCGCTCTGCTGATCTTGTTTTGGTGCAGCCTAATCACCTGCCACGGACAACGCATGCTATTTCGATAGTGCATACTGCGGCGAGCGCCAGCAATGCTAAACAATCCAAAGTAGGCGGAAATTGCTGAAGACTGCCGAATCGCAGGCAAAGCGGCAGCGGAGATAGAAGTAAGACAAATCGTTTAGATTCATCACTTGGCAGGCACTCCCATTCCAGAGGCATAAAAGTCATTCAAGCCAGAGACTGCCAATCAAAAGCCTTTCTCCTGGGGTTCCAAAGGGGATATTCTCTTTCGCGAAAGAGAATATCCCCTTTGATTCGTGCAGCGCCGACGGCGCTGCCTTCCCCTCCGCACCTGTGCGGAAACAACGCTCCACAATGTGGAGCTTTTTTAACGCATGGGTCATTTTGCCCGCTTGAGGCAATACCAATTCCATGCTATACTTATCGTTAAGAAAACGACAAATTCAAAGGAGAACTGCATGGAGAGCATTTTTGAAAAACGTCTTACCGTCACGCCTGACTACTGTGATGCGTCGGGCGCGCTGTCGCCGTTGGCGGCGTTTACGATTTTTCAGGGCATCGCAGCGCAGCACGCGGAGGTGCTGGGCGTCGGCAGCAGCGCGATGGCGAAAAAGGGTGAATTCTGGCTCACGGTCCACACGCGCGTCGATCTCTTTGAGCGCGCGTACCTGATGGACGAACTCACGGTGCGCACGTGGGCGGAGGCGTGCAGCGAGCGCGACGTACGCACGTACCGCAGTTACACACTCTCGCGCGGTGAGGCGGTCATTGCCCGCGGCAAGACCGAGTGGGCCATCTTAGGACCGGAGCAGAAGATCATCCGCTTTGGCGACTCGGGCTTCCCGAAGGACTACCCCTTCCCCGCCGAGACGGCCATCCCCGAAAAATTGCAGCGCTTCCATGAAAAGTTTGAGGACGCCGACCTTTTCTCGCACTACGCCGTGCGGTCGACAGACATCGACCTCGGCCACCACATGAACAACGTGGCCTATGTGCGCCTGCTGCTCGACTGCTTTTCGGCAAAGGAGCTCGCGAGCGGTAATATTCAATCGGTCGAGCTACACTACTCAACGCCGTGCTTCGAGGGTGAGGCACTGACGGTCTACAAGAAGTCACTCGATGACGGCACGTGCCGCATCGGCATCGTCAAGCCGGACGGCAAAACCGCCTCGCAGGCGTGCGTAACGTTCAAAAAGTAAGGACGCGGCGGCAGTGAAATACTTTTTACAGGGCCTTACGATGGGGCTTGCATACGTCGCGCCCATCGGGCTGCAAAATTTATTCGTCATCAACTCGGCCCTGACGCACACGCGAAAGTGCGCACTTTTGACGGCGCTCATCGTCGTCTTTTTCGACGTGACGCTCGCGCTCGCGTGCTTTTTCGGCGTGGGCGCGGTCATGCAGCGCTATGAATGGCTGCAAATGGTCATCCTGCTGCTCGGCAGCCTGATCGTGCTGTATATCGGCGTCGGCCTCCTGCGCGCCAAGGCGGAGGAGATCGACCGCAGCCGGACCGCGGACTCGATCCCCAAGACCATCTCGTCCGCCTGTGTGGTCACATGGTTCAACCCGCAGGCACTCATCGACGGAACGATGATGCTCGGCGCGTTCTACGTGACGCTGCCCGCGGCGCAGAGCGCGTCGTTTATCAGCGGCGTGGCGCTCGCGTCCTGCCTGTGGTTCACGGGGCTGACGCTGCTCATCTCGCTTTTCAGCGACAATTTCACGCCCAAAACGCTCGTTGTCATCAACAAGGTCTGCGGCGTGATCATCGTTTTCTACGGCTGCAAGCTGCTCTACAACTTCCTGACGATGGTATTTTGATCTCAGTGCTCAAAAAAAGCGGTTCCCGTTTGGGAACCGCTTTTTGTTGTTCTTTGCGCTGTTTAGTTGTTGCTGGCGTTCGTGGCGCGGAGGGTGACATCGTGATAGCCGCCCTCGACGATGCTGGTGGCGGAGACGAGCGTGAGCTTCGCGTTCTTCTGCAGGTCAGGGATCGTCGTCACGCCGCAGTTGCACATGGTCGACTTGACCTTGTAAAGGCTTCTTGCGACGTTATCCTGCAGGGAGCCCGCGTAGGTGACGTAGGAATCCACGCCCTCTTCAAACGCAAGGCCCGTCTTGCCGCCGAGGTCGTAACGCTGCCAGTTGCGCGCGCGGTTCGAGCCTTCGCCCCAGTATTCCTTGACGTACACGCCGTTGACAAGCAGCTTGTTCGTCGGCGATTCGTCGAAGCGAGCGAAGTAGCGGCCCAGCATCAGGAAGTCCGCGCCCATGGCGAGCGCGAGCGTCATGTGATAGTCGTGCACGATGCCGCCGTCGGAGCAGATGGGGACATACACGCCGGTCTCGCGGAAGTATTCGTCGCGCGCGGCGCTCACCTCAATGAGCGCGGTGGCCTGGCCGCGGCCGATACCCTTCGTTTCGCGCGTGATGCAGATGGAGCCGCCGCCGATGCCGACTTTGACAAAGTCCGCGCCGCTCTCGGCGAGAAAGCGGAAGCCGTCGCGGTCGACGACATTGCCCGCGCCGATCTTGATGGTATTGCCATAGTTCGCGCGCACGTAGTCGATGACCTTCTTCTGCCAGACGGAGTAGCCCTCCGACGAGTCGATACACAGCACATCCGCGCCGGCCTCCACAAGCGCGGGGATGCGCTCGGCGTAGTCGCGGGAGTTGATGCCCGCGCCGACGAGGTAGCGCTTCTTGTCGTCCTGAAGCGCGAGGGGGTGCTCCTTGTGCTCGGCGTAGTCCTTGCGGAAGACGAAGTAGAGCAGGTGGTCGTTTTCATCCACGATGGGCAGCGCGTTGAGCTTGTGCTCCCAGATGATGTCGTTAGCCTCCTTGAGCGTGGTCGACGCAGGAGCGGTGACGAGCTTTTCGCGCGGAGTCATGAACTCGCGCACCTTCAAATCAGTGCTCATGCGGCTCACGCGGTAGTCGCGGCTCGTCACGATGCCGAGGAGCTTGCCGTTGGGCGTTGCGTCCTCGGTGATGGCGACGGTCGAGAAGCCGTTTTTCTCCTTGAGGGCCAGCACGTCGGCCAGCGTGTGCTCGCTTGTCAGGTTCGAGGCTGACGGCACAAAGCCCGCCTTATTGCTCTTCACGCGGCGCACCATCTCGGCCTCGCTCTCGATGGACTGGGAGCCGAAGATGAACGAAAGGCCGCCCTCTTTGGCCAGCGCGATGGCCAGCGTGTCGTTCGACACCGACTGCATGATGGCCGAGACCATCGGGATATTCAGGCTGATGGGGCACTCCTCCTGCCCCTTGCGGTAGCGCACGAGGGGCGTTTTGAGCGAGACGTTGTCAGGAATGCAGTCCTCGGACGTGTAACCGGGGACGAGCAGATATTCGCTGAACGTGTGAGACGGTTCGGGATAATAATAAGCCATTGGGTCTGCTCCTCTCTTCTTAAATTACTTGAAATAGCGCACGGCAGAGGTGAACAGCTCCATCTCATACTGCCCGGGGACATTGCGGTAAAGCTCCTTGCCGATGCGCTCGGTGTGCCCCATCTTGCCGAATACACGGCCATCGGGCGAGGTGATACCCTCGATGGCACAGATCGAGCCGTTGGGGTTGAATGCTGCATCCATTGTAGCATACCCGTCAAGGTCTACGTACTGCGTGGCGATCTGGCCGTTTTCGGCGAGCTTCTTCACAAGCTCTTCGGATGCGAGGAAGCGGCCCTCACCGTGCGAAATGGGCACGGTGTAAATGTCGCCGACCTTCGTACCCGCAAGCCAGGGGGACTTGTTGGAGCACACGCGCGTGCGGACCAGACGGGACTGGTGGCGGCCGATGACGTTATAGGTCAGCGTCGGGAAATCAGCGTCGGTGTCCATGATCTTGCCATAGGGAACGAGACCGAGCTTGATGAGCGCCTGGAAGCCGTTGCACACGCCGAGCATCAGACCGTCGCGCTTTTCGAGGAGGTCCGTGACCTGCTCCTTGACCGCGGCGTTGCGGAAGAACGCCGTGATGAGCTTGGCACTGCCGTCGGGCTCGTCGCCGCCGGAGAAGCCGCCGGGGATGACGATGATCTGGCTATCCTTGACGGCCTTGGCAAAGCGCTCGACGCTGTCAGCAACGTCGGCGCTCGTTAAGTTGCGGATGATGAACTGCTCGGCGTCCGCGCCCGCTTCGAGCAGGGCGCGCTGGGTGTCGTACTCGCAGTTTGTGCCGGGGAAGACGGGGATCAGCGCCTTCGGGCGTGCGACCTTGACGGCGGGCGCAACACGCTTTTCCGCTTCATAGGTAAAACGCACGACCGTACCGGCGTCCTGCGTCTTCGTCGGATAGACCGATTCGAGCACGGAATCGTTCAGGGCCAGCAGCTCAGAAATGCTCACCTCGTCGCTGCCGATGCTGATCGTCTTCTTCGCCGTCGTGACGCCGATGCAGACGGCGTCGGGAATTTCCTCGGTGAGCTCGGCGACGATCGCGCCGGGCATGGGCCGGTACCAGTCGAGAGCGGTCGAGGCCGCGGCAAAGCCGACCTCGTTGCCGAGCGACATCTTCATCACCGCCTCGGCAAGGCCGTTTTCAACGGCCCATGCGCTTGCGGCCTTGCCCGCGCGGGCGAGCGCGGTAAAGCGCTCCCACGCGGCGGTCTTCTGCTCCGCCGTGCCGCCGTAGAAGAGATAAACGCCGTGACCGGCGGACTTGAAGTCCGTCGTCACAAGCTCGCCCGCGCACACCGGTGCAATGGCGAACGAGATGAGCGTCGGCGGGACGTCGTGGTCTAAGAACGTGCCGGACATCGAGTCCTTACCGCCGATGGCGGCGGCGCCGAGCTCAAGCTGCGCGTCCAGCGCACCGAGGAGCGCGGCAAAAGGCTTGCCCCAGCGCACGGGCTCATTGCGGAGCTTTTCAAAAAATTCCTGTAAGGTGAGATATGCCTTGTGATAATCGGCGCCCGCGGCGACGATCTTAGCAACCGAGGTGTAGACCGCGCTGTGCGCGCCCGTGTAAGGATCGGCGCTCAGTGCGTCGGGGTCGCAGCCCCAGGCCATCACGCTGCCCTGCTCGGTCTTGCTGCCCGGCAGCACCGGCAGCAGCGCCGCCATCGCCTGCGAGGGGGTGCGCTGCGTCTTGCCGCCAAAGGGCATGAGCAGCGAGAACGAACCAACCGTCGAGTCGAAGCGCTCGGTGAGACCGCGGCGGGACGCGCTCTTGAGGCTGCCCGCCATATCGCGCAGCGTGCACGGCGCGCAAGCGGACTCCGCCTGCTTCTTTCCCGCTTCCACGCGAATGCTTGCGTGCTTGACTGCGCCGTTCGTGTCGAGGAAGGCGCGCGAAAGGTCGGCGACCGTCTGGCCGCGCCAGTGCATGACCATGCGGGGGCTCTCAGTCACGACGGCCACGCGGTAGGCCTCCAGGTTTTCGGCCTGCGCGGCGGCGATGAACTTCGCCTCATCCTCCGGCGCGACGACGACGGCCATGCGCTCCTGCGATTCGGAGATCGCAAGCTCGGTACCGTCGAGGCCCTCATACTTCTTGCGCACGGCGTCGAGCTCGATTTCGAGGCCGTCGGCCAGCTCGCCGATGGCGACAGACACACCGCCCGCGCCGAAGTCGTTGCAGCGCTTGATGAGGCGGGTGACCTCGCCGTTTCGGAACAAGCGCTGGATCTTGCGCTCTTCGGGCGCGTTGCCCTTCTGGACCTCGCTCGCCATGGTGGTGAGGGACTTCATATCGTGGCTCTTCGACGAACCGGTCGCGCCGCCGATGCCGTCACGGCCCGTGCGGCCGCCGAGCAAGATAACGACGTCGCCCGGGGCGGGACGCTCGCGCACAACGTTCTTGGCGGGCGCCGCGGCGACGACCGCGCCGCACTCAAGGCGTTTGGCAATGTAGCCCTCGTGGTAGAGCTCGGCGACATGGCCCGTGGCAAGGCCGATCTGGTTGCCGTAGGACGAATATCCCGCCGCCGCGGTCTGCGCCAGCTTGCGCTGGGGGAGCTTTCCGGGAAGCGTCTCCGCGAGCGTCTTTCGCGGGTCGCCGCCGCCGGTGACGCGCATCGCCTGATGGACATAAGCGCGGCCGGAGAGCGGGTCGCGGATGCAGCCCCCGATGCAGGTGGCCGCGCCGCCGAAGGGTTCAATTTCGGTGGGGTGGTTGTGGGTCTCGTTTTTGAACATCAGCAGCCAGTCCTGCTCCTCGCCGTTCACCTTGGCGGGAACGTGGATAGAGCAGGCGTTGATCTCCTCGCTCTCGTCGAGCTCGGGGAGAAGGCCGCGTTTCTTGAGCGTCTTGGTGCCGATGGTCGCGATGTCCATGAGCGTCTGGGGGCGCTTGGCGGCCTTCTCGAGGCCGTAGACCTCCTCGCGCGCGGCGAGGTAGCGGTCATACGCATCCTTGACGGCGGGATCCTCGATGCTGACCTCGTCCAAATGCGTAGAGAACGTCGTGTGGCGGCAGTGATCGGACCAGTAGGTGTCGACGACGCGCACCTCGGTCACGGTGGGGTCGCGGTGCTCTTCGTCGCGGAAATAGGCCTGCAAGGTCTTGAGGTCATCTAAGTCCATCGCAAGGCCCATGGACGAAAGAAGCGCCGAGAGCGCCGATTCATCCATCCCGGTAAAGCCGTCGACCGATGCGACGGGCTTGGGCTCGGAGAGGTTCTCTTCGAGCGTCGCGGGCTTTGCAAGCGAGGCCTCGCGGCTCTCGACGGGGTTGATAACGTGGTGCTTGACGGCCTCGACGTCCTTTTCAGAGAGCGTGCCGTAGAGCGCGTAGACCTTCGCCGTGCGGATGCGCGGGCGCTCGCCCTGGCTGAGGAGCTGGATGCACTGCGCCGCGCTGTCCGCGCGCTGGTCGAACTGGCCGGGCAGCGGCTCGACAGCAAAGACGGCGGCAGCGCCGCTCGCGTCGATCTCCCCGCTCGTCAGGTCGAGCTGCGGCTCGGAGAAAACGGTATTTGTGGCATAGGCAAACAGAGTCTCGTCGATGCCCTCGACGTCGTAGCGGTTCCAAATGCGCACATTTTCAAGACTCTTGAGGTCCAGAAACGAGCGGCAGTCGGAAAGAAGGCTCGCGCACTCGGGCGCAAGGCCGGGCTTTTTTTCAACACAGACGCGATAGACCATTTACTCTCTCTCCTTTTGCGCGGCGAGGGCTTGGCGGCCAATGTCGCTGCGGCAGTATTTGTTAGCAAAATCGACCTCGGACGATAAGCGGTAGGCCTCCTTCACGGCTTCTTCCAGCGTGGGGGCGACGGCGGTAACGCCGAGCACGCGGCCGCCCGCGGTCAGGAGCCTGTCTCCGTCTTTCTTCGCGCCCGCGACGTAGGTGTGCGCGGCGGCCTCTTCGCTCATCGTGATGGGGAAGCCGCTCTCGTACTTCTTGGGATATCCGTTCGAGGCGAGGACGACGCAGCAGGCGGAATCGGTCGAAAACTCGACGGCGGCATCCTTGAGCGTGCCGCTCGTCGTGGCCTGCATAACCGTGAGCAGATCGGATTTGAGAAGCGGCAGCACGACCTGCGTTTCGGGGTCGCCGAAGCGGCAGTTGTACTCCACGACCTTCGGGCCGTCCTTTGTGAGCATCAGGCCGAAGTACAGGCAGCCCTTGAAGGGGCGGCCCTCGGCCTTCATCGCGCGGATCGTGGGCAGGAAGATCGTCTGCATGCACTCGTCCGCGATCTTTTCCGTGTAGCAGGGATTTGGAGCGATCGTGCCCATGCCGCCGGTGTTCGGGCCCTTGTCGCCGTCCAGCGCGCACTTGTGGTCCATGGAAGACACCATGGGAACAATGGTTTCGCCGTCGGTAAAGCTCAGAACGGAGACCTCGGGCCCCTCCATGAACTCCTCGATGACGACGCGCGCGCCGCTCTGCCCGAAGGCCTTGTCCTCGATCATGGAGCGGACGGCGGCTTTTGCTTCCTCCACCGTCTGCGCGACGATGACGCCCTTGCCGAGCGCCAGACCGTCGGCCTTGACGACGATGGGCGCGCCCTGAGAATCAATATAGGCGCAGGCGGCGTCCGCGTCGGTGAAGAGCTCATACTTTGCCGTGGGGATGCCGTATTTTTTCATCAGATCCTTGGAAAATGCCTTGCTCGCCTCGATAATGGCAGCCTTTTTGTCGGGGCCGAAGCACGGGATGCCCGCCTCGGTCAGCGCGTCCACCGCGCCGAGGGCCAGTGGATCGTCCGGTGCGACGACGGCGTAGTCGATCCGGTGCACTTTCGCAAATTCGACCTGCGCGGGGATGTCCTTTGCGCCGATCTCCGGCACGCAGACCGCGTCGGCGGCGATGCCGCCGTTACCGGGCAGGCAGTAAATTTCCTCAACTGCGGGATTTTCTTTTAACTTCTTGATAATGGCGTGTTCGCGGCCTCCGCCGCCGATGACCATGAGTTTCATTCGTTTCGTTCCTCCTTTTAGTGATGGAACAATCTCTGTCCGGTAAAGGCCATGGTGATGCCGTATTTATTCGCGGTCTCGATGACGTTGTCGTCGCGGATCGAGCCGCCGGGTTCCGCGATGTAGGTGACGCCGCTCTTTCTCGCGCGCTCAACATTGTCGCCGAACGGGAAGAACGCGTCGGAGCCGACGGTCACGCCGCTCTGGCGGGCGACCCAGTCCTTGCGCTCCTGCAGCGTCAGCGGCTCGGGGCGCTCCTTGAAGACGCGCTGCCATGCACCGTCGGCCAAAACGTCGTCACACTCGTCGGAAATATAAACATCAATGGCGTTGTCGCGGTCAGGGCGGCGGATACCGTCCACAAACGGCAGCGCAAGCACCTTCGGGTGGCGGCGGAGATACCAGTTGTCCGCCTTGCTGCCGGCAAGGCGCGTACAGTGGATGCGGCTCTGCTGGCCGGCGCCGACGCCGATGGTCTGGCCGTCCTTGGCGTAGCAGACGGAGTTCGACTGCGTGTATTTGAGCGTAATGAGCGAAACGATCATGTCGCGCTTCGCGTCATCGGGAAGATTCTTATTTTCGGTGACGATGTTCGCAAGCAGCGACTCGTCGATCTTGCAGTTGTTGCGGCCCTGCTCGAACGTGACGCCGAAGACGTCCTTCTGCTCCTGCGGGGCGGGAATGTAGGCGGGGTCCATCTGCACGATGTTGTACTTGCCACCCTTTTTCGTCTTTAGGATGGCAAGCGCCTCCTCGCTGAACGAGGGGGCGATGATGCCGTCGGAGACCTCGCCTTTCAGATATTCCGCCGTCGCGGCGTCACACTCGTCGGAGAGCGCCGCCCAGTCACCATAGGAGCAGAGGCGGTCCGCGCCGCGGGCGCGGATGTAGGCGCAGGCGATGGGCGAAAGGGCCTCGTCAGGCTCAACAAAGTAAATCTGCTTGTCCACCTCGTCGAGCGGCAGGCCGAGCGCCGCTCCCGCGGGAGAGACGTGCTTGAAGCTCGCCGCGGCGGGCAGGCCCGTGGCCTCCTTAAGCTCGCGCACGAGCTGGAAGGAGTTGAAGGCATCGAGCAGATTGATGTAGCCCGGCTTGCCGTTCAGCACGGTGAACGGCAGGTCGCCGCCGTCTTTCATAAAGACGCGCGCAGGCTTCTGGTTGGGGTTGCAGCCATATTTGAGTTCGAGCTCGTTCATATCGTTCTCCTCAATCGCCTAAATTTTTGTTGAACAGCTTGACTTCGCCGTTCACGTTCGCGTAAAGTGACACCTTGTTGTCCTCGTTGAGCGCGTCCCAGACCTCTTCGGGGCTGGGGACGCTCACCTCCATCGGCTCGCCCGCAAATGTCGGCAGCGGCGTGCCGTCGCCCTGATAGGTGCTGATGAAGTAGGCCTTGTCCGCGTCGCAGCCCTCGTAGCAGAAGAACTCGCGCAGGCACCGGCCGTTGTTATGCTTGAGGATGGACATCTCGAACGAGCCGTCCTCATGCACGATGGCGGAAATACGCGGCGTCCAGTTCGGCTCGTCGGGCTCGTACTCGCGCGTCATCAGGCCGCGGCGGAAGTCGCCGTGCTCGCAGATCGTGTCGGTCTGGTCGCCGTTCGTCACAACGAGGTCGCTGCCCATCGTGCGGACGGGGTGATAGATGATGAGGCTCGGGTCGGCGAGCTTGGCGGGGTCAAAGGCCTCGGTGCGGATGCCGTCGTCGGTCTTGACAAAGACGCGGTTGCGGCTGTTCTCGCTGCGGCCCATGATGAAATAATAGACGCGCTCCTTGCCGACTAAAATGCCGCGGCCGGGATAAGACGTATTTTTCAGAAAGTGCAAAAAGTCGACCATTTCAGTTCTCCTCTTCTGTGATGGCGCGGCAGACAAGCTCCGTCGCGCGCGGCAGGAGCTTCCATTCGGCCTGCTCCATCACGCGGCGCTGCAAGGTCTCGGGCGTGTCGCCCTCTTCAATCTCGACCGCTTTTTGCAGGATGATCTCGCCGCCGTCGGGAATTTCGTTGACAAAGTGCACCGTCGCGCCCGTGACCTTCACGCCGCGCGCGAGCGCAGCCTCGTGCACCTTTAAGCCGTACATACCCCTGCCGCAGAACGACGGGATCAGCGACGGATGGATATTCAGAATGCGGCGCGGCCACTTTTTCGTGAAGTTCTCGCTCAGGATGCTCAAAAAGCCCGCGAGGACGATAACGTCGATCTTGTACTGCTCGAGCAGAAGCTCGATCGCCGCCTCAAAGTCGTGCTGGATGAGGCTCGACGGCACGGTGTGTGCGGGAACGTTCGCCTTTTCCGCGCGTTCGAGCGCGTAGGCGCATGCCTGAGAGGAAATGACGAGCGCGATCTCGCCGTGTGGAATTTTGCCGTCTCTCTGCGCGTCGAGCAGGGCTTGTAAATTCGTGCCGCCGCCCGAGACGAACACCGCGATGCGCGCGCTTTTCAGCATAGTGCGACCTTCTCTTCCCCGCTCACGACCTCGCCGATCACGTAGGCGTCCTGGCCGTTTTCCTTGAGGGCGGCAAGCGCCTTGTCGGCGTCATCTTTGGCGACGATCATCGTCATGCCGACGCCCATGTTGTAGGTGTTGAACATGTCGTGCTCGGGGATGCTGCCCATGCGCTGGAGCATTGAGAAGATCGGCGGCGTGCGGAGAGAGGACTTGTCGATCTTCGCGCACAGGCCGTCGGGGATGCAGCGGGGGATATTTTCATAGAAGCCGCCGCCTGTGATGTGGCTAACGCCGTGGACGTCGGCCACGTCCATCGCGGCGAGAACGGGCTTCACGTAGATCTTCGTCGGGCGCAGCAGTTCTTCGCCCAGCGTGCAGCCGAGCTCGTCGACATATGCGCCGAGATCCGCGTGCTCAACGTTGAAGACCTTGCGCACGAGGGAATAGCCGTTGGAGTGGATACCGCTCGAGGTGAGCGCGATCACAACGTCGCCCGGACGCATGCGGTCGTGGTCGATGATCTTCGCGCGGTCAACAATGCCGACGGCGAAGCCCGCAAGGTCGTAGTCGTCGGCAGACATGGTGCCGGGGTGTTCGGCGGTCTCGCCGCCGATGAGCGCGCAGCCGGACTGCACGCAGCCCTCGGCCACGCCGGAAACGAGCGTCGCGACCTTCTCCGGCTCGTTCTTGCCGATGGCGATGTAGTCGAGGAAGAAGATGGGCTTTGCGCCGCAGCAGATGATATCGTTGACGCACATGGCAACGCAGTCGATGCCGACGGAGTCGTGCTTGTTCATCAGCTGCGCGATGCGCTGCTTCGTGCCCACGCCGTCCGTGCCCGAGACGAGCACGGGCTCGCTCATACCGGTAAGATCAGGCGCAAACAGGCCGCCAAAGCCGCCGATATCGGACACAACGCCCGGGATCATGGTGCGCTGGACGTGCTTTTTCATCAGCTTGACGCCCTCGTAGCCGGCCTCGATATTCACGCCGGCGTCACGGTAGCTCTCGGAAAAACTACGCATTCTTTTTCTTCTCCCCTTCACTGATTTTGCACTCAAAGCGGTCCTTGCCGCCGTCTTTCGGGATAGAGGTGGGATAGCCGCCGCCGAAGCAGGCCGTGCAGAAGCCGTTTTCGGTGTTGTCGGCGAGCTTGACGACGTCCTCAAGGCTTAAGTAGCCGAGCGAGTTGACGCCGATGATCTTCGCGATCTCATCGACCGTGTGGTGCGTGGCGATGAGCTTGTTTTTGTCGTCAATATCCGTGCCGTAGTAGCATTCGGACACAAAGGGCGGTGCGCTGACCCGCATGTGGATCTCCTTCGCGCCGGCCTTGCGCAGCAGGTCGATGGTGCGGCGGCAGGTCGTGCCGCGGACGATGGAGTCGTCGATCAGCACCACGCGCTTGCCCTCCACCACGGAGCGGATGGGGTTCAGCTTGATGTTGACCTCATTTTCCCGCATATCCTGCGTGGGAGAAATGAAGGTGCGGCCGATGTATTTGTTTTTGATAAAGCCCATGCCGTAGGGGATGCCGCTCTGGCGCGCGTAACCGAGGGCTGCATCAAGGCCGGAATCCGGCACGCCGATGACGACATCCGCCTGCACGGGATGCTCGAGCGCGAGGAACGCGCCTGCGCGCTGGCGTGCGACGTGGACGCTGCTGCCGTCGATGACGGAGTCAGGGCGGGCGAAGTAGATGAACTCGAAGACGCAAAGCTTCTTCGGCGCTTTGCCGCAGTGGCTCGTGTCGGAGCGAACGCCGGCCGTGTCGACGACAACGATCTCGCCGGGGCGGATGTCGCGCTCAAACTCGGCGCCGATGGCGTCGAGCGCGCAGGATTCAGACGCGAAGACAACAGAGCCGTCCTTCAGATGCCCCATGCAGAGGGGACGGAAGCCGTGGGGGTCGCGCGCGGCAATGAGCTTCGTCGGCGAGGAGAGGACGAGGGAATACGCGCCCTCGATGCGGTCCATCGCAGCGGAGACAGCCTCTTCGATGGAGCCGCGGTTGAGTCTCTCCTGCACGATGATATAGGCGATGACCTCGCTGTCGGTCGTGGTCTGGAAGATGGAGCCGCGACTTTCAAGCTCCTGCCTCAGCTCGCGGGAGTTCGTCAGGTTGCCGTTGTGCGCGAGCGCCATGCGGCCCTTATAGTGGTTGACCAGAATGGGCTGGACGTTGCGCTTGTTGTCCGAACCGGTGGTGCCGTAGCGCACATGGCCGACGGCGATGGTACCCTTGCCGAGCGATTTGAGCTGCTCGGGCGGGAAGACCTCGCTCACAAGGCCAGTGTCGCGCAGCGAGCGGAACAGGCCGTCGTCGTTGACGACGATACCCGCGCTCTCCTGTCCGCGGTGCTGGAGGGAGTAGAGCGCGTAGTAGGCATAGGACGCGACGTCCGCCTCCTGAGGCGTAAAGATGCCGAACACGCCGCATTCTTCGTGAATGTGGCGCGCCGGGATGATGTTGTGATTCTCTGTCATATTTGATCTTACTGTGCGTCGTGGGCCATCAGGCGCTTCATGACTTCGGCGTAGGCGTCCTCCACGCCGCCGAGGTCGCGGCGGAAGCGGTCCTTGTCGAGCTTTTCATTCGTCTTGCTGTCCCACAGGCGGCAGGTGTCGGGGCTGATCTCGTCGGCGAGAACGATCTGGCCGTCGACGGTCTTGCCGAACTCGAGCTTAAAGTCGACGAGCGTGACGCCGCACTCGCTCCAAAATGCCTTGAGCGTGTCGTTGACGGCGAAGGCATACTTCTTGATGAGCTCGATCTCCTCCCAGGTCGCGAGCTTGAGGGCAACGGCGTGATAGGCGTTCATCAGGGGGTCATGCAGATCGTCGTTCTTGTAGGAGAACTCGATCGTGGGCTCGGAGAAGACGATGCCCTCCTCCACGCCGTAGCGGGAGGCGAAGTGACCGGCGGAGATGTTGCGGATGATGACCTCCAGCGGGACGATGGAGACCTTCTTGACGAGCGTGTCGCGCTCGCTGAGCTCTTCAACAAAGTGGGTCGGGATGCCGGCCTTTTCCATCTTGGCCATCAGGCGGTTGGTCATCTGGTTGTTGATGACGCCCTTGCCGACGATGGTACCCTTCTTTGCGCCGTCAAAGGCGGTGGCGTCGTCCTTGTAGGAAACGATGACGAGGTTGGGATCTTCGGTGGCGTAAACCTTCTTGGCCTTGCCTTCGTAGAGCTGTTCTTTCTTTTCCATGATGACTGTTCTCCTTTTATTTTATATTTTTGTTGATTGATATGGATGGATGGTTTCTCAGTTTTTGTAGCGCTCGCGAAGCTCTTCGTCCGCCTTCAAGACAGCGGCGGTGCCCTCGTCACGTGCGGCCTGGAGCTTGTGGGCAAGGCCCTCGTCGCTCACAGCCATGATCTGGACGGCAAGGATGGCGGCGTTTTTCGCCCCGTCGATAGCGACGGTGGCAACGGGGATGCCGCTCGGCATCTGGACGGTCGAGAGCAGCGCGTCCATGCCGTCGAGCTTCGCGCCGCTGCACGGCACGCCGATGACGGGAAGCGTCGTATTCGCGGCCATCGCGCCGGCCAAGTGCGCGGCCATGCCCGCGAGCGCGATGATACAAGAAAATCCGCTCTCCCGTGCCGACGCCGCAAATTCTCTTGCCTCGTTCGGGCACCGGTGGGCGGATAACACGCGGACCTCGGTCTCGATCCCATATTCCTTGAGCGTCTGGATCGCCTTCTCGGCGACGGGCAGGTCGCTCGTGCTGCCCATAATAACGGCTACCTTTCGCATAGTTCTGCCTCCTTAAAAGCAAAAATGGGCGCTCCACTGCCTCGATGTGCAGTTGAAGTGCCCAGACGGTCGGCTGCTGAAATTCAGCAAAAAGCGCTCTCTGCTCCCCTGTGGTGACCCACGTTTCCGTCAGTTACAAAGAGCTCAACTTGACAAGCAATATGGTATCACAGAGGGCTCTTTTCGTCCATGCGGCAAAAGAGAGAAAGGCTTCGCCCTATTTATCAGTTTTTTGATAATAATCTACATATCTATAAGTTATGCTAATACTTATCAGTAAAAATCTGCCGTTTCGGCAGCGCAAATAAAAATCGGAAGGCCGCGCACTCCCCGTACGCGGCCTTCCATCGCATCGTGTTTTCAAAAAGGCAGGCATCCGCCGATGGCAAGACTCAGCAGGATGACCGCAAGCGCAACGAGCACAGGTGCTTTCCGCCTGAGCTTCCTCATCGCGCGCTTTTCGTCCACAGAGGAATCCTCACTTCGCCAGCTCCTTGCCCAGCGCGCGGCAGGCGTCCAGCGCGGCGTCATCAGGCGCTTCGCAGCAGGTCACGCTCTCGCACACAAGGCGGATGCCGGAATCATCGCAGTCCTTTTCCCAGCCGCGCATCCACTCGCCGTCGCCCCAGCCGTAGGAGCCGAACAGCGCGGCGCTCTTGCCGCCAAGGCTGCGCTTGACCTCGTCAAACATGGGCTGGAACTCCATCTCCTCGAGCACTTCGCTGCCCATGGCGGGGCAGCCGAAGGCGATCGCGTCGTAAGCGCTCAGCTCGCTGGCCTTGACCTGGTCAGGGGTCAACATCGTGACCTGCGCGCCCGCGCTCTCCATGCCCTCAGCGACGGCCTTGGCCATGGCCTCGGTGTTGCCCGTGCCGCTCCAATAAACAACAGCAGTCTTTTTCATATTAGTATGTTCCTTTCATAAATCAGTATCTATCACACTGCCACGGCAAGCTGCTCGATGCCCGAGCCGGCCTCCCAGAGTGCGCAGTAGATCTCCGTGCATTTTTTGAAACGGGCGAACAGCTCGCGCGCCTTCTTCTCGTCGCCGTAGACTTTCCACAGCCCCGCGCATTTGAAGTTGCAGGCGCGGTGGTCGATGAAGCCCTTGACGTCCTCCGGCGGATACGAGAGGAAAAGCCCGACCTCATGGGGGAATTCGCCGCCCTCGCGGAATCGGCGAACGAGGTTTGCGATGCAGCGTCCGCAGTGGCCGCTATTGTAGCCCGCGTGGTGCAGGATCTCGGCCGCCTGTTCGTTCTCCAAATCTCTCCGCAGCTCAGAGGGGCGGTACAGGTACAAAAGAACCTGTCCTTTCAGAAAACGGATCGGCAGCAGACACAGGCCCTTTGGCACAAGCAGACGGTTCAGGCGGCGGATGTCCGCAAAGAGCGCTTCCTTATCTTCGCAAGGACAAGGGAAGAGGCTGCCCGTTTTGATACCTGCCAACGTCGGCGCACCCTGCCGCACCAGGATCTCTTCAGACATGCCCGTTTCCCTCCCCTTTGGTTTCGGTGGTGGCTCCCCAGAAGTTAGATTTCTCTAACTCTTAGGGAGCGGCGTCCTCGCTCTTGGCATGTCTTAGGATACCCGAAAAGAAGAGCCTTATCCGCTCCAAATTGATCGGATGAGGCTCCAAAATATTTTATTCTGTCTTTTCCGCCGTCGGCGCGCAGCTGTCGCTGTCCGCGCCCGCGCGGTACGCGCTCGGCGACACACCGATCACACTGCGGAAGGCCTTGGCAAACTTGCTGGCGTTGTCATAGCCGAACTGCCCCGCGATATCGAGCACCGTGCGGTCGCTCGTGCGCAGGAGCTGCGCGGCACTGTGCATCTTCTGCGCGCGCAAAAATGCTGCGGGCGTCATGCCGTACACGCCGCGAAAGCTCGCGGCGAGCTGCGAGGACGACGCACCGAGTTCCTGTGCAAGCGCGGAGATCGTGACGTCGTCCTCCGTGCTTGCAAGCAGCGCGTCGCGCGCCGCGCGCGCAAGGCGCACCTGCGCGGCGGTATAGCCGTGCTTTTCATGCGCCACATCGAGCGCACTCAAAAAGAGCAGCAGTTCGAGCACCTTAACCTTAAAGTAGCCGCGGCGGATGCCGGCGGGCACGGCGTAGAGCTCAGAGAAGATGTGCTCCACGCGCGCCGACGAACGCGAGACAAAGCACTCCGAGTCGGCGAAGAACTTCTCCGCCAGCACGCTGGGGCGGACGTCGACATCCTGCAAAATGCAGGACAAACAGTCAGGTGCGAGGGCGGGGTCGAGCGTGACGGTGATGCCGTGGTAGTGCCCCGTGGGGAACTCCACCTCCCCCTCGATGGCGGCGCGGCGCACGACGGAGAGGTCGCCGGGGGCTAAAAAGTAATGCTCGCCGCCGCAGCAGTATTCCGCGCGTCCCTCGCGGCAGTGCTGGATCTCGATGAGTCCCGCCGCGCCCGGCTCTGCCAGACGGTACGACGGCGCGTGCACATCGTGATAGGCAAGCTCGATGCCGGGGAAAACGGGATAGGCCGTGATGCGCACCTCGCCGTCCGTCTCCCTGAGACGGTAGACGGTGCGTTCATCGTTTTGCTGCAAAATTTCTGCGTGGGCGCTGCATTTCTTTACCTGAGACTTTGGTTCGATCAAGGAAGCTTCCCTGTCCTTTCTTCTATACATAAAAATAGAAAACGCCGCAAAGCGCAGATCCCGCGCTTTGCGGCTTGTGGCTGCTGATCAAACGCATTCCTCCGCGGGATAGGCGTTTTCCTCCGTCGGCTTCCCCTCCAGCAGCTCGGGGTGCTTGAGATAGCGGCGCACGCTCGCCCAGAACAGCGCGTACTCGTGTCCCGTGCAGATGCGCTCATCCATCACGACGGAGAGCGGGATCATTTTTTATTATACTCCCCGCTCATATAATTGGCAATAGGCTTGCCCATGCTGACGAACACACCCGTCGTGCCGAACTCGTAGCAGTGGTGGAAGATGGAATTCGTGTTGATGGAGGCAAGGTTCGTGATAAAAAGACTCGTGTGGAACGGGCTCAGATCAATGATCTTCCGCGGCAGCAGGCCGCAGCGGTCCATCAGCTTGACAAGGCCGAACAAAAACCCCGGCAGGATGGGGATGGCGAACAGGAAATTCGCGAATTTATCCGTATTGTTGTTGTGCGCGGCCACCTGATTCTGCGCGACCGCCTCCTCGATCTTGCGGTTGATGGAGAAGATGTCGTCCCCGTCCTCAAAGAACACCTTGATCGACGTCTCGTCCGCGCGGCCGTCGGCGCGCGTTTTCAGGATGACGAAGCTGACGCAGAAGTGGTTGCGCTGGTAGATCTTGCTGTTCATGATGAAGCGGTTGATCTTCGGATTTTCCTGATACGCCTTGAAGTATGCCGCCAGAATGAGCGTCATATACGGGATGCGGACGCCTTCTCGGCGCTTTTCCTGAATGTAGCGGCGCAGGACCTCCATATCAGCGTATTCGGTGATGAAATTCTGCGCGTCGTAGCGCCGCGGCATGACATAGGGCAGTGCCGAAACGATGGTGGACGCCTCTTTCACTCGGGTTCCGTCGGGACGCATGGCAAGTTCCTCTTTTCTTTGAGTTAACCCCATCTTACCCGCTTTGCCCGCGTATTGCAATCATTTTCTTAGCGAATTCTTTATTAAAAATTGGTTAAGTCTCGTCCTCTCCCCAGTCGAGCGAGACGTCGACAACACGCAGAAGTCCGGAAAGCGTCGGGGGAACATAGGCTCTGGCGAACATATCGTCCTGCGTGCAGAGCGTGCGCTCGGTCGTACCGTCCACACTCTGCATCGCCGTGACGAGAAGCGCCGCATGCTCGGGTGCGGCCAGCGTCTCGGGAAGAGCGTCGGCGGCGTATGCCGCGCGCGACAGAACGTTCTTATCGCTGTCCATCCAGACAAATTCGACCGATTCTGCCGCCGTGTGCGCCGCGAATGAAACGCTCACCTTGATCGAGCGGCTCTTCGTTTTGCCGTTCGCGCGCCAGTCGCTCGACCGCTCGGTCGAGATCGTCCGCGTTTGGTTCAGGTTTGTGCTGGGTGTCCTGTAACATACGTTCGTGCCGTTGGCCTGCGTGCACTCGGCATAGTAGTCCCCCGCAGACGTGCGGTAGACATAACATTCGTACAGTTCCGCCTGTCCCAGCGCGTCGAGCGCGATCTCTCCGCCCGTCTCGTAGCTGCTGCCGTTGTCGTCGACCTTGATGTGCATTCCGCTGCCCACCACCTCGTCGGACACCGCCGCACCGACGGAATTGTTGAATTCAGAGCCCTCTTCGTAATCCGGATCGTCGGGTTCAAACGCTGTGATGGTCACAAACACCGGCACGCCGGGCACGCCGAAGTCGTAATCATCGCCGGTCTCTGTCGCATAGCGCCTGCCGTCGAAGGGCTCGAGGGCAAAGAAATACCCGACCCACTCGTCCTCCATGGTCTCCTGCGCCGCGGCTTCGATACGCTCGGGCTTGTAGAGCGCAAAGCTCACACCAAACACCACTGCGAGCGCCAGCGCAAAAGCAATGATGCGTTTCATGCCGCCCCCTCCTTCCAGTTGACCTTGATGCTGATTGAGCAGAGCTTCCCGTCCTGATAGCGGAAGGTATCCAGCTTTGAGTAAGCATACGGCGCACTGTCATTGCTGCGGCTGCAAATGTCGTATTCCGCCGTCTCGCCGTCCCCGTCTTGTCCATAGCTCGTGCCGATGAGATACGCCGCGCCGGGCGCGGCGGTGATGGACTCGGGCAGCGCGTCGGGCGCGAACTCCTCGAGCTTCAAAAGCTGATCGTTTTCGTCCATGTGCGCGACGGTGAACTTCGTCGGCGTCGGACGGGCAGCAACGGTGATGGCAACTCTGACCTTCACGCGCTCGGACTTGCCGCCGATCGTCTCGGTCTTATCGCTCGTGAGCGTGTGGGTCACGCTGACGCCGTCCGCGCCGGACATGCCCATGCTGTTGCCGCGCGTCAAATAAATGCGTCCATCCGACGTCTGGTAGATGGGATAAAGTTTGAAAATCACTTGTCTGTCGCCGCAGGCGTAGACCTCGCCCGAGAGGTCGATGTCCGTCGTACGGACGCCGTTGTCATCGTCGATACCGGCCTTCCCCAGCGGCGCACCGAGTTCGCCGAAGATCGTGATGCATGGCGACTTGGCGTCCTCTTCGCCGTAGCGCGAGTCAGGCTCCATCGTGCAGTAAATGCCGCTGCCGCGGTCTTTGAGCGCCCACCAGTCTTCGTCCGTATCCATATAGAGCCGCCCGGCCTTCCAGACGAATTTGCCCGCGGCCGAGACCGCAAGATCACCGCCGATGTCGATGTCCTCTTCCGAGACGAAAGCCCCGATGAGCGTGCCCTCTTCCTCCTCGTCCGCAGCGGACTGCACCGCGCCGCCGTCGAGAAAGGCAATGAGAAAGACCGCCGCGAGGATCGCAGCAAAAATCAGTATCGTTTTCGTTTTACTCTTCATGCTCTGCCTCCAATTCTCCGTCGCATTGCAGAATGTCGCCCACATTGCACTCGAGCGCGCAGCAGATGCGGTTGAGCGTCGCAAAGCGCACGCCCCTGGCCTTGCCGCTGCGCAGAATGGAAAGATTCGCCTCCGTGATGCCGACAGTGGCACAAAGCTCCTTGCTTGTCATGCCGCGCGCTTTCAGCACTTCGTCCAGATGTATCGTGATCGCCATGGCAGCACCCTCAGATAAAGAGGTCGTTGTCCGCCGCAAGGGCGACGTTCGAGGCGATGAGCCGCGCACCGAGAAGCGCTGCGAGCACGAAGCACAGCTCGAAGATCGGCAGACGGATCGAAATGCTGGTGCTCAGGAGCATCGGCGCGCAGACCGCCTGTAAAACGTTGACTGCGAGGGCGAACAGCACGCTGAGCTTGAGCACCTTGACACACCATTCGGCGAGCTTTGGCGCGTAGGCGGCGCTCTCCTGCGTAAATGCGCCGTCTTCCATCGTGTCGAGAAGGCCGATGGCGAAGTACGCCGTCGCCGCGGCGAGCAGCGTAGGAAGGCCTTCCGCGGCAAAGCGCAGGGCGAGGACAACATAGCTGAACACAAGGCTCTTCGATCCCGTTATGTCCGTTGCCACAGGCAGGACCGTATCGTCTGTAAAGGCGGTGTTGCCCGCCTTGAGCGCGTCGATGGCGGAAAACAGGCCCGCAAATTCGGCAAAGCAGACCTCGAAGACGAAGTACGCCGCCGCGAGGATAAGCAGCGCGCGGAAGAGCTTCAAGAGCTCCTGCGTATCGCCGCCGGAAAACCGGCGCAGCAGCCGCAGCACGACCCAGCCCGCGAGCAGCGCGAAAATGAGCCACTGCCAGGCAAGGCGCGGGAACAGTGCCTCCGCCGATGTGCTCCAATAGGTGGTCCAGCCGTGCGGAAAGAGCGCGCCGGCCGCGGCAAACGCGATGAGCACGAGCAGCGCGTCCTCGGGCTTCAGCTCCCGCCGCGCCGCGATGTGCACGAGCGCATAGAGCGGCAGCAGGATCACCGCGGCGTACAGCGTGAACGCCAGCGCGAAGCCGAAGCGGCCCGAGGCGGCCAGCGCACTCAGTCCCTGCCCCACTGCGCTGCCGGGGAATCCGGCGACGGAAAAGGCGTCGCCCTCGAAAAGCCACAGGGCGAGCGCAAGCAGCGCGCAGATGAGCGCCTCCGCCAAAAGTAAGGTCTTGATCCGGTCACGTTTCATATCGCACCTCCAGAATTATTGTTTTGCGATAATTTCTATCGTCAGCGTAGCAGAAGAATTATCGTTTGTCAATAATTTCTTCATTTGCTTTTTGTTTTTCAAAGCGCAGCACAGTTGTTTTTAAATAAATGATAAGTTTGCTTTTTCTATTGATTATCCCCGCACAATAGACTATACTGTAGCTGTCATATCATGCAATTTCTGTTGCTATTGCTCAAAAAAGACAATCAGGAGGACACCAACAATGAAGTACAATCGCACCTACAACTTCTCTGCCGGTCCCGCTATGATGCCGGAGCCCGTGCTGGAGGAAATCCGTGACGAGATGATGAACTACCGCGGCAGCGGCATGTGCGTCATGGAAATGTCCCACCGCTCCAAGGTTTTCCAGCAGATCATCGACGAGGCCGAGGCTGACCTGCGCGACCTGATGGGCATCCCCGACAACTACAAGGTCCTGTTCATTCAGGGCGGCGCCACGCTGCAGTTCGCGGCTGTGCCCTGGAACCTGATGAAGAACGGCAAGGCCGTCTACGTCGAGACCGGCGCATGGTCCAAGAAGGCCATTGCCGAGGCCAAGAAGTACGGCGAGGTCATCGTTGCCGCTTCCTCCAAGGATAAGAACTACAGCTACATTCCCGACTGCTCCGATCTCGATATTCCCGATGACGCCGACTACGTTTACATCTGCGAGAACGAGACCATCCACGGTGTGACCTGGCAGAAGCTGCCCAACACCAAGGGCCACATCCTCGTCTCCGACCAAAGTTCCATGTTCCTCTCCCAGCCCTGCAACGTCAGCGACTACGGCATGATCTACGCGGGCGTGCAGAAGAACGTCGGCCCTGCCGGCATGGTCATCGCCATCATCCGCGAGGACCTCATCCGCGAGGATCTCGATCCCAAGATGCCCATCTACATGCGCTACGACACCCACGCCAAGAACGACTCCATGTACAACACCCCGAACTGCTGGGCGATTTATTGCTGCGGCAAGGTGTTCAAGTACCTCAAGAGCATCGGCGGTCTCGAGGTCATGCATCAGCGCAACATCGAGAAGGCCAAGGTCATCTATGACTTCCTGGATTCCTCCAAGATGTTCCACGGCACGGTCGAGCCGAGTTCCGCTCTCTCATGAACATCCCCTTCGTCACCGACTCCGCCGAGCTGGATGCCGAAGTCGTCGCCGCCACCAAGGCTGCCGGTTACGATAACCTCAAGGGCCACAAGTGCGTCGGCGGTCTGCGCGCGAGCGTTTACAACGCCATGCCCATCGAGGGCGCGCAGGCTCTCGTCGAGTTCCTGAAGAAGTTTGAGGCCGAGCACACCAAGTAAAGGAAAATTTCTTAAAAGGGGGATACTATCCCCCTTTTAGATACCCCCTCACCGGTGAAGCGTTCACTGGTGCCGCCGCCAAAGGCGGCTGGGCCAATGTATTTTTGTGACGCACATGTCGTCACAAAAATGATTTAATATTATTTAAGGAGAATTTCGTTATGCGTATTCTTGTTACCGACGGTATGGATAAGGGCGCGATCGAGAAGGTTCGCGCGATGGGTCACGAGCTCGTTGAGCAGTTCTACGAGCCCGACGAGCTTGGTAAGGCCCTGCGCGACTTTGATATCGCCATCATTCGCTCCAAGACCAAGCTGCGCGCCAAGCAGATCGACGAGGCCAAGGGCAGCCGCTTCAAGTGCGTCATCCGCGCCGGTGTCGGCCTCGACAACATCGACGTGCAGTACGCCAAGGACAACGGCATCGAGGTGAAGAACACCCCGAAGTCCCCCTCCGAGTCCGTTGCTGAGCTCGCTATGGCTCACATGTTCTCCTGCGCCCGTTACATCTCCATCGCCGGCCACTCCATGCGCGAGGGCAAGTGGGAGAAGAAGGCCTACGGCAAGGGCATCGAGCTGACCGGCAAGACGCTCGGTATCGTCGGCTTCGGCCGCATCGGCCAGAAGCTCGGCGTGATGGCCAAGGCCATCGGCATGAACGTCATCGCTTTCGATATTTTCCACATCCCTGGCATCGAGGAGCAGCTTGGCATCCCCTACGTTGAGATGGACGAGCTGCTGGCGAAGGCTGACTTCATCTCCGTCCACGCTCCCGCGGTCGACGGCGGCGCGCTCATCAATGCCGAGCGCATCGCCAAGATGAAGGACGGCGTCGTCATCATCAACACCTCCCGCGGCACCAACGTCGACGAGGCTGCGCTTCTTGACGCGCTCAACAGCGGCAAGGTCCGCGCCGCCGGTCTGGACGTCTATGCCGACGAGCCCGCGACCAACGTTGCGCTCTACTCCCACCCGATGGTCTCCTGCACGCCGCACATCGGCTCCGCGACCGTCGAGGCTCAGGGCCGCATCGGCGAAGAGCTGGTCGAGATCATCTCCAAGATGTAATTTATCGCTCACGCGAATGGCAAAGAAAGAGCCGTCGAAAGACGGCTCTTTCTTCTTATCCTCGTGCTCGGCACGGCATATCTCCACGTTCTTTTTCATAGGATACACCAACAAAACTGTGCTGAGGTGTACGATATGGAGCGCAACCAGAACTATGTGGAGCTGTGGGGCGTCGCCGCAGGCGAGCCCGTCTTTTCGCACGAGAACCATACCCGCCGGTTCGACAAATTTCCCCTGCGGGTCGAGCGCCTGTCAGGCCAGAACGACGTGCCCGTCATCGTGGCGAGCGAGGCACTGCTGCGCGTCTGCCCTGTGGAGGAGGGACAGAGCCTTCGCATCGTCGGGCAGCTGCGCTCGTTTAACAACAAGAGCGGGCAGGGCAACCGGCTCGTCATCACCGTGTTCGCCCAGAGCATCGAGCCGGGCGACGGCTCGTACTTTAACCGCATCCTGCTCTCGGGCGCGCTGTGCAAAAAGCCCGTGCTGCGGCGCACGCCGCTCGGCCGCAGCATTTGCGATGTCATTCTGGCAGTCAACCGCCACTACGGGCGCGCGGACTACTTACCCTGCATCGCCTGGGGACAGACCGCCGTGCAGATCGCGGGCATGGACGTCGGCGAGCGATTGGCGCTTGAGGGCCGCGTGCAGAGCCGGACCTACACCAAGCTGCTCGAAAGCGGCAGTGAGGAACGCACGGCGTTCGAAGTGTCGATCATGCAGCTTTTGGACGAAGAAGAAACGGAGGAGGCCGCCTTATTATAGGCGGTCTCCTCCGTCTTTTGCTTATAGCCCGCTCTCCTATTCAAATAATTTATCAGTGCATCCCTTTACAATTTTAAGGCGCAGTGTTAGAGTCTTTCGTGCTATATATTCTATTAGATTTTTTGAAATTTAAAAAACGAAACACGGAGAGAGAAATGGCAAGAATTTTTTTACTCAAGGGTGACATCGCCAACCCCGGCTATGTAGACATTCCCGACGAGGCGACCACCATCCGAGAGGCGATCTACGGGATCGGCGGCGGCATTCCGAATGGGAAAAAGTTTAAGGCGGTGCAGATCGGCGGCCCGAGCGGCGGCCTTCTCGTCGAGGAGCATCTCGATTTGCCCCTGCACTTTCAAAAGCTCAAGCCCTACGGCGTGCGCCGCGGCGACAGCGTCATCACCGTGCTCGACGAGGACCGCTGCATGGTGGACGTCGCCTGCCGCTTCATGCAGTATACGCAGACGGAGTTCTGCGGCAAGTGCGTTTCCTGCCGCGAGGGCACAAAGCGCATGAACGAGCTGCTCTGGGCCATGCGGGACTACCGCCTCAGCGAGTCGGACTTTCATATGCTCACCGACCTTGGCGAGATGATCTCAGTCACGGCGTTCTGCAACCTGGGCCGCAATTCCTACCACACGCTGGAGACGGCCATCAAATACTTTCCCGAGGAATTCAAGGATCACCTGCGCGGGGACTGCGCGCTCTGCGAGCTTGACCGCGAGCCGATCGAGCCGGGTGGACTTCCCTATAACCGCATCCGCCTCGAGATCGACCCGAGCATCTGCCGCGGATGCAGCAAGTGCTCGCGTTCCTGCCACGCCGAGGCCATCACGGGCGTCATCAAGTCGCCGTTCGTGATCGATCCGGAAAAATGCGTCAAATGCTATACCTGCATCGAGGCCTGCCCCTTTGATGCGATCCAGGAGGTGGAGATCGATGGCTAAGGGTATCATGTATGTCGACAACATCCGCGTGGAGTTCGACGACGAGCCCACGATCATGGATGTCTGCCGCAAGGCGGGCGTGGAAATGCCGAACTTCTGCTTCCACTCCGACCTTTCCGTTTACGGCGCGTGCCGCATGTGTATGGTCGAGGATCTGGACACCGGCAAGATCGACGCCGCCTGCACGACCAAGCCGAAAAACGGCATGCGCATCCGCACCAACACGTCGCGCCTTCTCAAATACCGCCGCATGATACTGGAGCTGATGCTTGCCTCGCACTGCCGCGACTGCACCGCCTGCGAAGAAGAACCGCGCCTGCCGTTTGCAGGAGATGGCGGTGCGCTTCGGCATCCATCACGTTCACTTCAAGGATACGCGCGAGCATGTACCGATGGACTTTTCAAGCCCTGCGGTCACATTCGACCTCAACAAATGCATCCTCTGCGGCGACTGCGTGCGCGTGTGCAAGGAGGTTCAGGGCATGAGCATCCTACACTTTGCAGGCCGCGGCCCAGGGCTGCACATTGAGGCAGGCGACGACCAGCCCATCTCGACCACGCACTGCGTCAGCTGCGGACAATGCGCCGCCGTGTGCACGACCGGCGCCATCACCGTCAAAAACGACATCGGCGCGGCGTGGCGTGCCCTGCACGACCCGCAAAAGCGTGTCGTCATCCAGATCGCGCCCGCCGTGCGCGTCGCCATCGGCGAGGCCTATGGTCTGCCCGCGGGCGAAAATGTGCTCGACAAGCTCGTCACGGCACTCAAGATCATGGGCGCGGACGAAATTTACGATACGATCTTCGGCGCGGACCTCACGGTGCGCGAGGAATCGAAGGAATTCCTCCGCCGCCTGGAAACGGGCGAAAATCTCCCGCTGATGACATCCTGCTGCCCGTCCTGGGTGCGCTATGTGGAGCAGGAGCGCCCGCAGTTCATCAAGAACCTGTCCTCCGCACTCTCGCCTATGCAAATGTTCGCAACGGTCTTAAAGGACAAGTACCGCGAAAAGGACGCCGCCGACGGCCGCACGACCTTCCATATCGCCATCATGCCCTGCACAGCCAAGAAAATGGAGGCCGGACGCGAGGAATTCCGCCGCGACGGCGTACCGAACGTCGACCTCGTGCTGACCACGCAGGAGGTCATCAAGATGATCAAGGAATCCGGCATCCGCTTCCAGATGCTCGAAAAGGAGTCGCCCGACCTGCCGTTCGGCATGGGCAGCGGCGCGGCCGAGATCTTCGGCACCTCCGGCGGCGTGGCGGAGGCGGTGCTCCGCTGCTGCCTGCCCGACAAGAGCAAAAACGTCCTGCGCATGCTCGAGCACAGCGGTCTTCGCGGCACGGAGGCCGTCCGCTTTGTGACCATCCCCGTTAACGGGCGCGACGTGCGCGTCGCCCTGGCCCACGGCCTTGCCAACGCGGCAAAGCTGCTCGATCAAATCGAAAACGGCGAGGTCGAGGTCGATCTGGTCGAGGTCATGTCCTGCCGCACCGGCTGCGTCGGCGGCGCGGGCCAGCCCTACGCGCTGATGAGCACCAAGCTCAAGCGCGCCCACGGCCTGTACGAGATCGACCGCAGCGCGATGTTCAAGCGCAGCGAGCGCAACCCCGTCCTCGACGCGATGTATGCCGCGGGTCTCAATGAGCGCGCGCACGAGCTGCTGCACCACGAGTACAAGGACTGATCCCCTTCATAAAAAGCCGGCCGTGTGTCCACGGCCGACTTTTTCGCCCGACTCATTATTTTTTATAATGCGTCTATTGACAAATTAAGATATTTCCACTAATATATTTTTGAAAATGTATTACAAATTTGAATCGGAGGACAGCCATGGAAGTCCGCAACCTGGTCACATTCTTAAAAGTCACGGAGCTCAAGAGCTTCTCCCGTGCGGCGGAAGCTCTGGATTATTCCCAGTCCGCCGTCACGGTGCAGATCCAGCAGCTCGAGCGCGAGCTGGGCGTGCAGCTCTTTGACCGCATCGGCAAAACGGTCTCCATCACGCAGTACGGCAAGGACTTTGTCTCCTACGCGCGCGACGTGGTGAGCGCCATCGCGCGTGCCAGCGCCTTTGCCTCGTCGGATTCCGAGCTGAGCGGCACCGTGCGCGTCGGCACGCTCAATTCGCTGCTCACCGCCTCGTTCTCTAACATCGTGCCGCTCTACCACGAGCGTTTTCCGCACGTGCAGATCAGCCTGCACGCGGGCAATATCGCCTCCATCACCGAAATGCTCGTCAAGAATGAGCTCGACATCATCTACACGCTCGATGAGCAGATCTTCGACACGCAGTTTGTCAAAGTCTTTGAAGCGCAGGAGGACGTCGTCATCGTGACGAACACGGAAAACCCGCTCTCTGCCCGCGATGATGTGCACCTTGCCGACCTTGTGTCGCACCCGTTCATCCTGATGAACCACGGCAACCCCTACCGCGACCAGTTCGACCGCGAGCTTGCCCGTCAGGATCTAAGTGTCGAGCCGTTTTTGGAGCTCGAGAGCGACACGCTCGCGCTCAAGCTCATCCGCGAGAATCCAGAGTATCTCTCCGTGCTGCCGCGCTACACGGCGAAGATGAGCATTCACAAGGGCAACCTTGCCATCATCCCTGTGGCCGACTGTCAGATGAGCCAGTGGCGGCAGGTGCTTTATCACCGCAACAAGGTCATCACCCCGCAGATCCAAGGCATGCTCGACGTGATCTTAGAGGTCGCGAAAAAGCCGTTTTAAGCAGAATCTCACAAAAAAGCACAGGCGCGCGAAAGCGCGCCTGTGCTTTTTCACTTTACTGTGTCATTACGGCGCAAAATTTGCAAAAAAGAGTGCAAAATGCAAATCGGCGCGGTATAATAATGGGCAAATTCCAGCGTCCGCGCCCATCGCGCGCCCGCTTTGATCGGAGGGATCACGATATGAGAATTGTCGTCAAGGTCGGCACATCCACGCTGGCACACCCCACGGGGCGGCTGAACATCCAGCGTATGGAAAAGCTGTGCAAGGTTTTAAGCGACCTTAAAAATATGGGACACGAGATCATCCTCGTCTCCTCTGGCGCCATCGCCATGGGCTTTGGCAAGCTCAACCTGAGCGAACGGCCGAAAGACGTGCCGACGAAGCAGGCCTCCGCCGCTGTCGGCCAGTGCGAGTTGATGTACATTTACGACAAGCTCTTCACCGAGTATAACCACACCGTGGCACAGCTGCTCATCACCGCACCGGATATCGAAGAGGGCGGCGTGCGCAAGCAGAACTTCCACAACACGCTCGCGCGGCTTTTAGAGCTCGGCGCGCTGCCGGTCATCAACGAGAACGACACCATCTCCACCGAGGAGTTCGGCATCGGCGACAACGATACGCTCTCTGCCATCGTGGCCGTGACGATCCAGGCGGACCTCCTCATTCTGCTTTCGGACATCGACGGGCTCTTCGACGGAGACCCGCGCAAGAACCCCGACGCGAAGCTCATCGACACGGTGGAAAAGATCGACGAGCACATCATTTCGCTCGGCGGGGGCAGCGGGTCGAGCCTCGGCACCGGCGGCATGGCGACCAAGCTCCGCGCCGCGCAGATGGCGACGGCAGCAGGCTGCGAAATGGTCATCGCCAACGGCCAGTCGCCCGAGGTACTCTACGATGTGGCCGCGGGCAAGCGCGTGGGCACAAGATTTTTGGCAAAGAGGGATGAAGCATGACAACGATCGAACTTCTGGAACGCACAAAAGCTGCCTGGGGCAGCATCCGCAGCGCAAGCGCCGAGGAGAAGGACCGGCTGCTGCTCGCGATGGCGGAGAGCCTTGAGGCCAACAGCGAAGATATCCTGCGCGAAAATGCCAAGGACATGGAGGCGGCGAAGGGCACGATCTCCGACGTGATGCTCGACCGTCTCGCCCTGACGGAGAGCCGCATCCACGCGATGGCCGAGGGCATCCGCGAGGCCGCGGCGCTGCCCGACCATGTGGGCCGCGCGCTCGCGCAGTTCAAGCGCCCCAATGGTATGACCATCACCAAGCGGCAGGTGCCGCTCGGTCTGGTCGCCATCATCTACGAGAGCCGCCCGAACGTCACGTCGGACGCCGCGGCGCTGTGCATCAAGAGCGGCAACGTCTGCATGCTGCGCAGCGGCAAGGAGGCCTATCGCTCCTCTCACGCCATCGTCACGGCGCTCAAGGCGGGCGTTGAGTCCGTCGGCGGCGATTCCGACATTGTCAACATCGTTGAGGATACAACGCATGCGAGCGCGCAGGTATTGATGACGGCGGACGGCCTTGTCGACCTGCTGATCCCCCGCGGCGGCAAGGGGCTCATCCGCGCGTGCGTGGAAAATGCAAGCGTTCCCTGCATCGAGACCGGCACGGGCATCTGCCATGTGTACGTCGACAGGGACGCTGACCTTAACATGGCGGTAAAGATCATCGAAAACGCCAAGACGAGCCGCCCGTCCGTGTGCAACGCGGAGGAGGTCTGCCTTGTCCACCGCAACATTGCAAAGGAATTTCTCCCCAAGCTCAAGGCCGCGCTTGTCGACAAGCGTAGGGAAGCGGGCCTTGTCCCCGTCGAGCTGCGGCTCGACGAAGCCGCGGCGGAGATCATTCCCGGCACGGCGGCAACGGAGCTCGACTTCGACACGGAATTTCTCGATTACATTCTCGCCGTCGCGGTCGTAGATGATCTGGATGCGGCCATCGCGCATGTCCAGCATCACTCGACGCACCACAGCGATTGCATCGTGACCGACAACCAAGCCGCGGCCGACCGCTTTGTCGACGAGGTCGACAGCGCGGCGGTGTACGTCAACGTCTCCACCCGCTTCACCGACGGCGGGGAGTTCGGCCTCGGCTGCGAGATGGGCATTTCGACGCAGAAGCTCCACGCGCGCGGCCCGATGGGGCTCGACGAGCTGAGCACCTATAAATACGTCATCACCGGCAGCGGCCAGATTCGATAACAGGAAAGGCGCACACTCCGATGTACCACAACGACAAAAAGTATGCATTGACAAACTGCGTGCTTCTCGACGGCTCTGAGCACATGGAGCCGCAGACGGGCAAGGCCGTCTGCATCGACGGCGAGAAAATCAATGAGATCGTCGACGCACAGCATATCCCCGCAGGCTATGAGGCAGTCGACCTCGGCGGAAAATATGTGCTGCCGGGTCTCATCAACATGCACGTGCACCTGCCCGCCTCGGGCAAGCCGAAAAAGAAGGCGAGCGACCCCAAAAAGCTCGTCAAGCTCATCACCTCCTGCGCGCTGACGAACAGGATCGGCGTCAACATGTGCGAGGGCTACGCCAAAACCGAGCTGCTCTCCGGCGTCACGACTATCCGCACAGTCGGCGGCGTCGCCGATTACGACACGAAAATTCGCGACCTCGCCGCGGCGGGCAAAATTCTTGCCCCGCGCGTGCTGGCGTCGAACATGGCGGTCTCCGTCCCCGGCGGGCACATGGCGGGTTCGCTCGCCTACGAGGCGCACTCCGCCGAAGAGGCCGCGGCGCTCGTCGAAAAGATCGCCGCCGAAAAGCCCGACCTCATCAAGCTGATGATCACCGGCGGCGTGCTGGACGCCGAAGTCGTGGGCGAGCCGGGCGTGCTGCGCATGCAGCCCGAGCTTGTCAAGGCCGCGTGCGACAAGGCACATTCGCTCGGCATGATCGTCGCGGCGCACGTTGAGAGCCCTGAGGGCGTTATGGTCGCGCTGCAAAACGGCGTCGACTCCATTGAGCACGGCGCGCAGCCAAGCGATGAAATGATCACGCTCTTCAAGCAGCGCAAGGCGTTCCAAATTTCGACCATTTCCCCCGCCCTGCCCTACGCGCTCTTCGACCGCAGCATTTCGCACGCGACGTATGAGCAGCAGGAAAACGGCAAGATCGTCTTCGACGGCATCGTCGCGCTCGCAAAGGCAAACCTCGCCGCGGGCGTGCCAGTCGGTCTCGGCACGGACGTCGGCTGCCCGTACATCACACATTACGACATGTGGCGCGAGCTGCACTATTTCGTCAAATACTGCGGCGTGACGCCCGCGTTCGCGCTCTACAGCGCGACGAAACTCAATGCCCGGCTCGCGGGCATCGGTGATCTGACCGGCAGCATTGAGGCGGACAAGCAGGCCGACCTGATCGTCTGCTCCGGCAACCCTCTTCAGAATTTGAGCGCGCTGCGTGAGCTCGACATGGTCGTCAAGGGCGGCTATCGCATCGACAAGCCGCAGATCAAGAAGATGGATGAGGTCGAGCGCGAGCTCGACAAGTTCCTGTAAGCGCTATGAAATACTTGGTACTATCCGACTCGCACGGCAATGTCGACAACATGGTGCGCGCGGTGGAGCTCGTAAAGCCGCAGGGCATCATTCACCTTGGCGACGGCTGGCGCGATGTCGAGGAGCTGCGTGAACTTTTCCCCAGCCTGCCGCTCGAGCAGGTTCCCGGCAACTGCGATTTTGGGCGCTTTGAAGCGCTTGAGCGCGTGCTGATTCTGGACGATCACCGCGTGCTCATCGCGCACGGGCACACGTTAGGGGTGAAGACCGGACTTCTCCGCGCGCAGTACCGCGTGCTCGAGATGAACGCCGACATTCTGCTCTTCGGCCACACGCACGTGCCGCTCGTGGACGCGGCGTCGCGGCCGATGATGATGAATCCCGGTTCGATTGGCGATCCCCGCCGCCCGACCTACGGCGTGCTTGAGTTCAGGGACGGACAAATTTACCCGTCGGTCTTTCGGCTGGACGCATAACAAAAAAAGAGATGTACCTTGCGGTACATCTCTTTTCCTTTTCTCACTCGTTCCAAGCGCGCACCTGCTCGCGCAGCCAATTACACCAAGCGTCCACGCCCTCGCTGGTTTTGGCGGAGAGGGGGAATATCTTGAGCTTCGGGTTGCGCATGTGCGCGTATTCGACGACCTTTTCCATGTCGAAGTCAAAATACGGCAGCACGTCGATCTTGTTGATGATGAGCGCGTCGCACACAGTGAAGATGAGCGGGTACTTGAGCGGCTTGTCGTGCCCCTCCGGCACGGAGAGGATCATCGCGTTTTTGACCGCGCCCGTGTCGAACTCCGCGGGGCAGACGAGGTTGCCGACGTTTTCGAGCACGACGAGGTCCAAGTCCTTCGTGCCGATCTCCTTGAGGCCCTGCTCCGTCATGCTTGCATCGAGGTGGCACATGCCGCCCGTATGGAGCTGGATGGACTTGACGCCCGCGTCCGCGATAGTCTTCGCGTCCACGTCGGAGTCGATGTCTGCCTCCATCACGCCGATGTGCAACTCATCCTTGAGCGCTTCAAGCGTGCGCAGCAGCGTCGTCGTCTTGCCGCTGCCCGGCGAGGACATCAGGTTCAGCAGAAACGTTCTGTCCTGCTTGAGCTGTGTGCGAAGGCGTGCGGCCTCGCGGTCGTTGTCGGCGAAGACGCTCTCTTTCACCTCGATGATCTTATAGGGTTCTGTCATATCGCCTCGATCTCCTTTAAGTTGATCTCGCTGCCCTGCTTGAGCCACGTTTTTTCGCTGCCGCAGTGCGGGCAGGTGCGGCCAAACTGCACGGTGGGATAGTCGCGCCCGCAGCCCTCGCAGTACGTAACGGCGGGGATGGTCTCGATCTTGAGCGCGGCCTCCGGTAAAAGCTCGGTCTTCTTGACTGCCCAGTTCCAGCAGCTTTCGAGTTCGTGCGGGATCGCACCGGACACCTCGCCGAGCTCGAGCGTCACGGACGCGACGTTCGTCAGGCCGTTTTCCTCTCCGATCTTTTCCACGCTCTTGATGACGTGGAAGACAATGCCCAGCTCGTGCATTACTTGCTCTTTCTCGCCGCACGCTTGATCTTGAACTCACGCTTGATCATGTACGGCAGGATGGCCTTCATCTTGTCCTCACAGGCGTACATCTTGCTGCACTCCGGTCTCTCGCGGTGCAGGTGGATGGCGTCGAACGCGCACTTCGTCGTGCAGACGCCGCAGCCGATGCACTTGTTCGGGTCGACGATGCTCGCGCCGCAGCTAAGGCAGCGCGCGGTCTCCTTTTTGATCTGCTCTTCGGTAAACGCGACGCGCTCGTCGCTAAACGTCCTGCGCAGCGCCTCGTTATAGCCGATGCGCTGGCGCGGCGTTGTGTCGTAATTGACGGGGATCAGAGCGTTCTCCTTGTCGAGCTCAATGAACTGGCGGCGGTTGCGGCCGACCGTCAACGTCGCGTGCTGGACAAAACGGTGCAGCGAGATCGCGCCCTCCTTGCCCGCGGCGATGGCGTCGATGGCAAATTTCTGACCCGTATAAGCGTCGCCGCCGACGAAGATATCCTTTTCCGCCGTCTGATACGTGACGGGGTCTGCCTTGACCGTGCCGTTGGGGTTGAACTCAACAGCGGTGCCGGTGAGCAGCTCACGCCAGTCGACCTTCTGGCCGATGCAGTAGAGAACCGTCGTGCACTCGGCCTGCTCGCTCACACTGTCGTCAAACTCAGGTGCGAAGCGGCCCTCGTCGTTCTTGACGCGCGTGCACTTGCGGAACCTGATGCCCGCGCACTTGCCGTCCTCCACAACGATCTCGGTCTGGCCCCAGCCGGCGTGGACGGTGATGCCGTCGCGCTCGCACTCGCTGCGGTCTTCCTCGCCCATCGGCATATCGTCGTAAGCCTCTAAGCAGTAGAGGTCAACGCTCTCCGCGCCGCAGCGCACCGCCGTGCGCGCAACGTCCGCGCCGATGTTGCCGCCGCCGATGACGACGACCTTACCGGAAAGCGTCTTCTTTTCATGCAGGTTGACCTGCCGCATAAAGTCGATACCCGCCATGACGCCGTCCGCGTCGCCGCCGGGGATGTTCAGCTTGCCGCCGGACTGGAGGCCGACGGCCACATAGAAGCCCTGATAGCCCTGCTCGCGCAGCTGCGCGATGGTCACGTCTTTTCCGACCTCCACGCCGCAGCGGAACTCGACACCGAGTTCACGCAAGATGTCGATTTCTGCCTCCACCACGTCTTTTTCAAGGCGGAAGCTCGGAATGCCGTTCATCAGCATGCCGCCGGGACGCGCTTCCCTTTCAAACACCGTCGGGCGGTAGCCCTTTTCAGCGAGGTAGTATGCGCACGACAGGCCCGCGGGGCCGCCGCCGATGACGGCGATCTTCTCGGAAAATTCGCCGTCGACCTTCGGAATGACCTTTTCGGGCACAAAGCGCGTTTCCGCGTTCAGGTCCTGCTGGGCGATGAAGCGCTTGACCTCATCAATGGCGACGGCCTGATCGACCGTACCGCGCGTGCAGGCATCCTCGCAGCGGCGGTTGCAGATGCGGCCGCAGACCGCGGGGAACGGATTTTCGCGCTTGATGAGCTGCAAGGCTTCGCGGTACTTGCCCTGCGCGGCAAGCTTCAGATAGCCCTGCACCGCGATGTGCGCTGGGCAGGCCGTCTTGCACGGCGAGGTGCCGGTATCGTAGCAGTTGATGCGGTTCCTGTCGCGGTAGTCGATGCTCCACTTTTCCGGCCCCCACTTGACATCGTCGGGTAATTCCTGACGGGGATATTCGATGTAGCCGTCCTTCGTGCAGAGCTTCTGTCCCAGCTTGACCGCGCCCGCGGGGCAGTTTTCAACGCAGCGGCCGCAGGCGACACAGCTCTCGCACTCGACGCTCGCAACATAGGCGCTGCGCGACAGGTTCGGCGTGTTGAACAGCTGTGATGTGCGCAGCGCGTTGCAGACATTGACGTTGCAGTTGCAGATGCCGAAAATTTTCTGCTCACCGTCGATATTCGTGATCTGGTGGACAAAGCCGTTGTCCTCGGCCTTTTTGAAAATTTCGAGCGCTTCGTCCTTCGTGATGTATTCGCCGCGCTGTGTTTCGACGATGTAGTCGGCCATGTCGCCCACACCGATGCACCAGCTTTCGGCGTCATCGCCGCAGCCCTCGCCGAGCTTGGCGCGGCTAGCGCGGCAGGAGCACATGCTCTTGGCGTACTTGCCCTCGTACTTGCTGAGCCAGTAGGAGATGTGCTCTAAGTCAACGGACTCGTTCTCTGTCTCGATGGCCTTTTCCACGGGGATAACGTGCATGCCGATGCCTGCGCCTCCCGGCGGCACCATGGGCGTGATCTTTTCGAGCGGGAGCATCGTCATGCGCTCAAAGAACGCCGCGACCTCGGGATGCTCGTCGATCTGGCTTTTGCGCATGTTCAGAAATTCCGCGCTGCCGGGGACGAACAGCGGCAGCACCCAACGCTTTTCATGCTTGGGGTTCTTGCCGTCCAGGTTCTCCCAGTTGTACTCGATGATGCCCGTCCACGCCATCTCGGTCAGGAGCTTTTCGAGCGGCTCGCGCTCCATTTTGGTTAGCTTCATCAGCTGCTCGGTCGTCTTGGGCTTGCGCACGCCCATTTTGAGCGCGACGTCGACCATCTCGTCGGTCATCACGCCGGCAAGGCCCCAGTACTCGGGGTCGTCCGCCGTGGCCTTGAGGCCGATGCGGTTCGTGATCATACTGCCGAGCTTGAGGACGTTTTCGCGCGGAGCGTCCGTGCGGGGTATTTTGAAATCCAGTTTACTCTCGTCAAGAGGGAAATTCGTGGGCTTGCTGCCGTTGATATCGCTCATGTTCCTGCTCTCCCTTTTCGCGGCGTACCGCGTGCTTGCCGCCGCGCAGCAAAAATATCGCGCGGCGATCATCACCTATCTTATCCAAGCTCTATTTTACAGGAAAATGTTGGATTTTTCCATTGACTGATCCCATAAACCGCAGTCATATCGCTCAATTCCCCGCATTTTTGCGCAGATCGGCAGAATTGCCCAAATTTACAGATCAAGGAACCGCCGCGCAAGCGCGGGCACATTGGTGTTTTTGAGGCACACGACGTTCAGCTCGTGCACGCCCGTGAGCGGCGGGCAGGAAAAATGCCCGAACTGCGCATCATTCTTGACGACGGCCTCGTAGAGGAAGCTCACGCCGCAGCCCTCGCTCACCAGATGCCGGATGAGCTTGAAGCTGCTGATGCAGACATTCGCGCGAAACGCCTCGACCGTGTAGCCGCACTGCATGAGCTCTCGCTCTAAGATGTTGCGCGTACCGGAGCCAGGCTCGCGCAGGATGAGCCGCTCGGAAAAGAGCTCATCCATCGGCACCTCACAGCCCGAAAACGGGTGATCTTTCGCACAGATGCCGATGTAGGGCTCATTGCGCAGCAGAAAGCTCTCGTACCGGCTCTTGTCGAAAATGCCCTCGAGCACGACGAAGTCAAGCTCACCGCCCTCGAGCTGGGCGAGCAGATGCGCCGTATTGTCGACGGTAAAAAAGAGCTCGTTGTCCGGTTCTTTCAAAAAGCGGATGATCTGCGGCAGCAGGATATAGTCGCCGATGGACTTCGTCGCGCCGATGCGCAGGCTCGTCTTCGCCTGCCGTTTCAGCGCGCGGCGCAGCTCCTCGTCCTGATAGCGCTGGCTGATGGCATAGATCTCAAGCGTTTCGCCCTGCGGCGTTTTTCTGAGCTTTCGGCTGTCGTAGGTAAAAAGGCGCACGCCGTACAGCGCTTCGAGCGCCTGGATCTGTTTCGTCACGGCGGGCTGCGTCAAATGCAGCTGCTCCGCCGCCTTGCGGTAGTTCATCGTGGCGCACACGGTCAAAAAGGTCTCAAGCCGCTGGTCCATGTTCTCTCTCCTTTGTCGATAACAAACAGGAATCGACATATTCTTATTTATAATTTTATTATATCATAAGTCGGTGATATAATACACCCGCAACACGCATTGGAGGAGAGGAAAATCACATGAAATTCATCGAAACCGTAAAGAAAATGCTGCCCGGCTGCGCCATCGCGCTCGTCATCGCCGTGGTGGCCAAGTTTTTAGAGCAGCTGGAGGAATCCGTGGGGCTGCACCTGATCGGCGCGTCGGTCATCGCGATGTTCATCGGCATGATCGTGAACCGCTTTTACGCGCCGAATGACAAGACGAAGCCCGGCATCAAATTCACCTCGAAGAAAATTCTGAAATTCGCCATCATCCTGCTCGGCGCCAGCCTGAACATCACGACCGTGCTGACGGTCGGTAAGTTCTCGCTCACCGTCATGCTCTTCACACTGGCGACGTGCTTCGGCCTCGGCTATGTGATCGGCAAGGCGCTGGGGCTTGACTGGAAGACGAGCAGCCTCATCAACGCGGGCACGGGCATCTGCGGCGGCAGCGCCATCGCCGCCATCGCGCCGGTCATCGAGGCAACGGACATGGACATCGCCTACGGCATGTCGGCAACGTTCCTCTTTGACACGATCATGGTCGTCGTGTTCCCGCTGCTCGGCCGCGCGATGAGCCTTTCCGACGCGGCGTTCGGCCTGTGGGCCGGCACGGCGGTCAACGACACGTCGAGCGTCGTCGCCACGGGCTACGCCTTCAGCGAGGCCGCGGGCGACTTTGCCACGATGGTCAAGCTGACGCGCACACTCGCCATCATCCCGACGGTGCTGGTCTTCGCCGCCATCAGCGTGCACCTCAAGAAAAAGGCCGCCGCGCAAAGCGGCGACCATGGCGTCAAGGTCAATATGAAGTCGGTGTTCCCGTGGTTCATCCTCGGTTTCCTTGCAATGTCCATTTTGTGCAGCGTCGGCGTCATTCCCGCGGGTCTCGCTACGACGCTCAAGAGTATCAGCAAGTTCCTGATGGTCGCGGCGCTCGCCGCCATCGGCCTCAATACGAACTTCGCGGCGCTGTGCAAGTCTGGCGCAAAGCCGATGCTCCACGGCTTCATCATCTCGCTGCTGGTCGTTCTTGTGGCGATTGCGGTCGAATATGTGCTCGGCATCGCGCCGAGCGGCACGCTCATTTAATCGTCCGCCGAAAGGATGAGATCGCAGCGGTTCCGCACATCGAGCGCGTCGAAATAGCGCTGCTCGAAAGGGATCCAGCGGTCGAAAAACTGCTTTGCATGCGCGGGCGCATTCCGTTTGAGGATGCGCTCGCGCTGTTTTTCTGCCGAAATCGGCAGAAAAACGGATAGATCGTAGTACGGCGCAAGGTCGGGGTGCATGGAGTACGCGCCCTCGACAATGTTGAGTGTTCCCGCCTTAATCCGCTGCGGCGGGGCGATGGTGAACGTCGCGCAGTCGAAGCGGCGGTAATCGACGGGCTTTCCTTCGCGCAGCGGCAGGAGCACCTCTTCCAAAAAGCGCTCGCGGTCGACGTTGCCGCCGGGCTGCGCGAAGCGCGCCTCTGTGCGCTGCTCAGGGCGGAGGAAAAAGTCGTCCATGTGGAAGACAGGGCAGCCGTAAACATTTTGCAGCAGCTCGCCGAGCGTCGTCTTGCCGCTGGCGCTGCCGCCCTCGATGGCGACGAGCACGCGGCTTCTTTCCGCCGTCAGGCGGTCGATGCGCGCAAACAGCGGCAGCGCGCGGGCGAAGTCGCGCCGCAGGACGCGGTACGCGGGCGCGTAATTCTGCCGAAATATCTCGGAGTGGTGCAGCGGCGGAAAGCCGTCCTTGCGCCACCTCTCAACAGCTTCCGCCGTCTCCTGCGCAGAAAACGGCAGCTCGCCCGCGTCGGCCATTGTCTGCAAGGCGGTGAGCATCGCTTCGAGCTTTTCGCGCCCGCACTCCTCGTGCCGCGCAGAGAGGGCGAAGAGCCGCGCAAACGTCTCCGCGCTCAAGCCGTCCTGCAAAATGCCGAGGTGCACACGGCAGTAGTCGCCGCCGAGCAGCTCGACGAGCTCGGAGATACGGTCACCGCTTCGCGCCGCTTCGGCGCGGATGTAGTCTGCGGCGGCGGACGGGTCGGCGATCAGATGCTCGCAGCCAAAGGCGCTCTGATAGAGCGCCTTGAAGACGTCCTGAAGCGCCAGCTCTGGATAGCGCGCGCAGTGGGCGCGCAGAAAGTCGCGAATATCGGTAAAATTCGTCATAGCGGCGGGATTCCTTTACCAAAAAGTTTCGTTTATCATAGCGCTTTTTCGTCCCTTTCGCAAGGGGCAAGGGATTGACAGCCCTGCGCTTTTTTGATAAAATTCCCGCGTCGGCACAAGCCGGCAGCGTTGGCACAAGCTGACTTTTCTTCCGCGCGTTCCCTGAAAGCAAACGAGGTATCGCCAAGGTATCAATCTCCCTGCAAGGGGAATATTGATGCCTTTTCTTTGTCTTTTCAAGGGTTTTCGCGCAGAAAACAAGACGCAAGAGAGGATGAGAACACCGTGACGATCCTTGTCATCGACGGCCAGGGCGGAAAGCTCGGCAAAACTTTGGTCGAGAACATCAAAAAGTCCTTCCCGCACCTCGAGATCATGGCGGTCGGTACGAACAGCGCCGCTTCCGACGTGATGCGCCGCGCGGGCGCTGACCGCGTGGCCACGGGCGAAAACCCCGTCATCGTGGCCTGCCGCAGCGCGCAGATCATCGTCGGCCCCATCGGCATCGCGATCGCCGATGCGCTGATGGGCGAGATCTCCCCCGCCATGGCAAACGCCGTCGCGTCAAGCAATGCCTACCGTGTGCTCATCCCGATGAATCTATGCAGCACGTATGTCGCGGGCGTGGACAAAAAGTCCTCCGCCATTCTGGACGACGCCATGGCGCACATCCGTTCGCTGCTCGAAGGAATGGAGAACAAACCATGAACAACGCTGCCACTGCAACTGCCCGTACCGCTTCCCCGGTGAGAAAACTCACCTATTCCGCGCTCTTCCTCGCCCTTGCGATGGTCCTGCCGTTTTTGACCGGTCAGATCCCCGAGATCGGCTCCATGCTCTGTCCCATGCACATTCCCGCGCTGCTGTGCGGCTTCATGTGCGGCTGGCCGTGGGGACTCGCGGTCGGCTTTATCTCCCCGCTGCTGCGCTCGATGTTCGGCATGCCTCCGATCTGGGTCGCTATTCCCATGGCGTTTGAAATGGCAACCTACGGCGCCATCGCCGGTCTTCTGTACCGCAAGCTGCCGAAAACAGGCTGGCGCATCTATGCCTCGCTCATCTCCGCGATGGTCGCGGGCCGCCTTGTGTGGGGGCTTGTGAAGTTTCTGCTCGCGGGCCTTCAGGGCACGGAGTTCAGCCTCGCCCTCTTCCTCTCCGGCGCGGTGACGACGGCCATCCCCGGCATCATCTTGCAGCTCATCCTCATTCCCATCCTTGTGGTGGTAATGGAGCGCACAAATATGGCGCTCGACGTGTGAGCACTTGATAAAAACAGAAAAGGACTTGGACGAAAGCGTCCAAGTCCTTTTCTTTATTCCTCCGCTTTACTCAGCAGCTTCGGCGCGCTCGTGTCCATCAAAAACGCCCCGAGCGGCGCGGTGATGACGATGCCGAGCACCGCGACTGACAGCACGATGCTGCCGCAGGGCAGCCCCGCCGCAAGCGGCACCGAGCCGATGGCCGCCTGCACCGTCGCCTTGGGAAGATAGGCAAACACGCAGTAAAGCCTCTCTTTCGCCGTGAGCGGCGTTCTGACAAGGCAAAGGCACACACCCACGGCGCGGAAAATGAGCGTCGAGAAGATCATGCCGACCGCCGCAAGGCCCACGCCCGCCATATAGCGGATATCGACCGCCGCTCCGACAAGGACGAACAAAATGACCTCCGCCGCCAGCCAGAGCTTGCCGAATTTTTCAGAGAGCCGCTTGGCAACGAACGGCGTGCACTTCATCTTAAGTAAGCACGCCATGCTGACGACCGCGAGCAGGCCCGACACCGGCACGATGCCCTCGAGCCAGCCCTCCGCCGCGATGAGCAGCAGCGAGACCCCCAGCACGATGATGACCTTCATGCTGTTGCGGATGCAGTGCGCTCGGGCATAGGCAGTCTCGAAAAAGCGGCTGAGCAACCACCCGACAAGCGCACCCAGCGCAACGCCGAGCACGATCGACGCAGGGATGCTCAAAAAGTCCGCGGCGTTGGCGCTGCCGCCCTGCGCCGTGTGCAGAAACGTTGTAAACAGCACAATGACGAAGATATCGTCGCACGATGCGCCGGCCAGGATCATCTGCGGGATGCTCTTGTCCGTTCCGCGGCCGCTTTCCATCAGCTGCACCATGCGCGGCACGACGACCGCGGGCGACACCGCCGCGAGCACCGCGCCCATGACCGCCGCCTCCGCGCGCGTGATGCCAAGGAAGCACGGCGCGAGCAGCACATAGCCGATGATCTCGCACGTCGCGGGCAGGCACGACATCAGGATCGCCGGACGGCCGACCTTTTTGAGGTCGCCCAAATCGAGCGACAGTCCCGCCTTGAGCAGGATAATAACGAGCGCGAGCTTGCGCAGGTCGGCTGAGATCGACAAAATCGAGCCGTCCAGCACGTTGAGCACGCACGGCCCCAGCAGGATGCCCGTCGCCAGCATGCCGATGATGCGCGGCAGCTTCAGCTTCTGACACAGCGCGGCCAGCGCAAGGCCAACCAAAAAGACGAGTGCGAGTGAAGTTAACATAAATTTCCTCCTCCGGACACAAAAAAAAGCTGATGCCCCCTGTGACCGTTCAAAATCACAGAAGTCATCAGCTCAAAAAAGCGGTTTCGGCAGTGCCGTGGGAGAACCTCATTCCCGACTGCGCAGTATAGCAAAGCGCGGGCAAAAATGCAAGCCCTTTTCAAAAATCAGCGCTCGAACGTCACCTGATAGGCCCCCAACACCTGCATGCAGGGGATGACGGCGGCATTTTCGACCGTGAAAGCCGCCTTTTCATAGTGCGTCGTCTCCTCTTCGGGGATGGCGGGCAGCGTTTTGCCAAGGCTGACACCGTGCGCGCTGCCTGCAAAGCGCCATGCGAATTCACAGTCGCAGAATTCCTTGTTTGCTGTGATCTTCTCCGCGGGCACGAGCGTAAACGTACCGTCTTTCAAGTAATAGCAGCCTACGTTGTCCTTTTCCGCAGGGCAGCCGCCCTCGATGCCGGCGCCGGTGAACGAGATCGTCAGCTCCGGCAGCGTGAAGGTCGTCTTTTTGCCGTCCTTCGTAAAGGGAACATCGTCCCAGCGGCCGATGTTGACCCAGCCGCGATTGTCGGCTTTTTCCGCGGCAGTGTTGAACTCGAGAGCCCCCGTTTTGCCGTCGCGCACCTCCGCGTTGATGCGCAGCACCGGCCGCAGCGAGGCAAAGCCCTCCGGCAGCAGGGCGCGCAGACGGTCCTGCTCGGCGCCGTAGGCCATGACAAACTGTTCAACGGTCATTGCGCTTCCTCTGTTTCCTTTTGTGCGCGCTCCGCGTCTTGCCTCAGCAGCCGCAGATAGGCGTCGAGATAGAGCTTGTGCGTCACGCTTAAAAGTGCCGAGCGCAGCAGTTCCTTTTCATCCGACTCGTCCTGTCCGACGCTTGCAAGATGGTCGCTCGCGCCGAAGACATAGCGGATGAGATTTTCAAATTCCTCGCAGAAGTAGTGATAAGCGGTCGGCAGATCGTAGGTCTCGTGCTGAATGCCGATCAGCGCGCGGATGTCGTCCATCGCGACGACGCTCTTGATGCACGAGACAAAGATGAGGTATGCAATGCTCTCCGCGCCATAGGCCTTTTTCTCTGGCCCGGGGATGATCTTCTGCTTAACATAATTGCTGACCATCGAGGCCGTGATGGGACTGAGCCCGCATCCCGTGATGGATTGATTGACATAACGCGTCACCTGTTCGAGATACAGCCCCACGTCGGGGATCTCCCCGAGCCGCGGGATATGAAAGCTTCGGACAGACTCCGCCAGACGGCTGCGCATATTTTCGTCCATAGCTGCTCCTCCGTTCAAACTGCGTTTTCATCATCTTAAACTTTGGTTAAAAAAATGTCAATAAGTTTTTCAAAAACCGATTGACAGTTATTGAAAATCGTTGTATTGTAGTCAAAGATAATTTCACCTGACAACAGGTTTTTGAATAACCGATTATTTTTTTGGAGGCTTCCCCATGATGAAACTGATCGCCGACTCCTCTGCCAACCTCACGATGCTGGAGGGCGTAACCTATCAGAGCGTGCCCATGACCATCCGCGCCGGCGAGCGCGACTTCGTGGACGATGAAACGCTCGACACGCACGAGCTGCTCGACTATCTCGCGGCCCACAACGGCAAATCCGGCACGGCCTGCCCCAGCCTCGACGGCTGGCTCAAGGCGTTCGAGGGCGCGGATGAGATTTTCGTCATTACCATCACAAGCAGCCTGTCCGGCACCTGTGCCTCGGCCATGGCCGCGCGCGACGTGTATCTCCAGTCGCATCCCGAGGTCAAAATTCACATCTTTGACACGCTGAGCACGGGACCGGAGATGCAGTTGCTCGCAGAGAAGCTCGCAGAGCTGCACGCCAAGGGCCTCCCCTTCGATGTGATCTGCGAAAAGGCGCAGGAATATCTTGCCACCACGCACCTCTTCTTCAGTCTTAAGTCCCTGCACAATCTGGCGCAAAACGGCCGCGTCAGCAAAATCGCCGCGGGCGCCATCGGCATTCTCGGCATACAGATCCTCGCCACCGCAAGTCTTGAGGGCACGATCCAGCCCGTTGAAAAATGCCGCGGCGAAAAAAAGACGTGCGCGGCGATGGTACAGAAGCTTCTGGAAGCTGACTACCACGGCGGCAAGGTGCGCATCCACCACGCCGAAAATCCAGAGGCGGCTGGGGCGCTCGCCGCTTCGCTGCGCGGGCACTTTCCTGAAGCAGACATTGAGATCCGTCCCTGCCGTGGTCTTTGCAGCTACTATGCCGAGCGCGGCGGCGTGATCGTCGGTTTTGAGACGATGTAAAACCGAACAGACAGCAAAAAGCAGACGGTCTGCGCGAGCCGTCTGCTTTTCTTTATCTCTGCCATTAGGCAGTTGGAGTGGTATCGGAGGTACTGTCGCCCGCTGGGGCGTTGCCGTCAGTGGGGCTTCCCTGCCCGCTGGGCGGTGTGGGGCGCTCGCCGCTGGGCATTTCGGGCACTTCCCCGTCGGGAAGCTCTGGCTTCTCGCCGTTTGGCATCTGACCGTCAAAGCCCTCGGGCAGTTCACCGTCTGGCTTCTGTCCGCCGCCGGGGAAGCCGCCGCCCATGCCCATGCCGGTGGAAACCGTCCCGCTCTGCGCGGTCCCTTCGGTGGAGCTGTCGCCCGCCTTGATGGTATACGCACTGTCCGCCACCACATCGGCAGACGAGAAGAGGATGAAGTTCGCACCGCATCTGGCTGTGCCGCTGTACACAGCATTGCCGTCGGCGTCTTCAATCGTGAAATCCGCGTCCGCGGCGATCAGGCTGCTCTGCGTACTGCCCGGCATGCCGCCAAAGCCCGTTGAGCCGTAAATGACGCAGGGCTGCGCGGCCTCCAGGTTCATGCCCATGCCGCTGCTGCCGCCCGCGGCGAGCACCGTGCCGCCCGAGACGGTGATGGTGCCGTCGGCGTCCAGCGGCTCGTTGTCCGCTGTGTTGTCCGTCCACACGATCACTGTGCCGCCTGTGATGGTCAGCTCACCGTTGGAGTCAAAGCCGTCTCCGCCGGAGGTATAGGCGTCGATCGTGCCGCCGGAGATCGTCATCGTGAAGTCATAGTCCGTCAGGTCGGAATTTGCCGCATTCAGGCAGTCGTCCGAGGCGTTGATCGTAATATCACCGGAGCAAACGTTCAGCTCCGCGCCCTCAAGGCCCTCGCAGCAATTCGTGATGTCGATCGTGGGGTCGTCCGTGCCGTCCGCACCGATGTTCAGCACCAAGTCGCAGTGAATGGCGTCATCCGCGGCGTCGATGGTCAGCGTGCCGCTCTCGACGTTCAAAAGCTGCTCGGCGTTGATGGCGTCGTTGACGGGTGCATCGATATTCAGCGTCAAATCGCGGATGGTCAGCGACGCTTCGCCGTCCTCGTCCGTCGTCGCGCCGGATTTGATACCGTTTTTGCCGTTGGCCGTGATGGTGAGTTCGCCGTCGCCGCAGAGGGTGACGGTCGAGCCGTCCTTGCACTTAATGACGGCGTTTTCGGCATTTTCGTTTTCGGGGTAGTTGTCGTCATTGTTCTGCTCGGTATCGCTCAGGGAATTTTCCGTACCGTTGGAAACAAGGATGGTCACCTCGCTCGACTTGCCGCAGGTGATGGCGGCGGTGTTCTCACTCGTAAGTGTCAGGCCGTCCAGCACCAGCGTCACGCCGGTCGTGCTCTTTTTCACCTTGATGGAGCCGTCCGCGCAGCTGCCGGAGACGGTGTAGGTACCACTCGACGTGATCGTGAGCGCTGTGCCGTCGATCTCGTAGCCCGTGTCCGTCTCGCCCGCAGCGGTCACGCCGCTGTCGGTAAAGGTAAAGGTCACATTGCTTGCCGTGTCCGCCGTACTATTATTTATCGTACCGGCGCAGGCCGTGAGCGACAGCGCCAGCGCCGACGCGCACAGGAAAGGCAGTAGTTTTTTCATCATAATATCTCCTCAATCAATGATCTCGCATGGTACCCCCGGGGCGGGCGCGAGCTTTTTTCACTCTCTGCACCCGCTCCTTTGAGCCTGACGACAGCATACCCGCTTTGCCTAAAGGTTACCTAAAGAAAATAAAGATTTTACCTTTAGGTTTCTTTTAGGTTGCGCGTTCATATTTGAGCGCACAAAGGAGGTTCGACACCATGGCGATTCAATGCTGTTTTGAACGATATGAAAAGAAATACTGCCTGACCCTTTCCCAGCAGCGTTTTTTATTGGAGCGGATGACACCCTACATGAAAAAGGACGCGTACGGCGAGTACACCATCTGCAACATTTATTATGATACCGACGACTACCGCCTGATTCGCGCGTCGCTCGAAAAGCCCGTCTATAAGGAAAAGCTGCGCGTGCGCAGCTACGGCGTGCCGCAGGAGGACGGCAAGGTCTTCGTCGAGCTCAAGAAGAAGTTCGACGGCGTCGTCTATAAGCGCCGCATCACAACGGGCATCCAGAACGTGGAGCCGTTTCTCTCCGGCGAGCTGCCGAGTGAAAACTTCGGCCAGATCGGACGCGAGATTGGCTATTTTCAGTCGTTTTATCACACCGCGCCCAAGGTCTTCATCGGCTACGACCGGCTCGCCTTTGCGGGCATCGACGATCCGCAGCTCCGCATCACGTTCGACACGAACTTACGGTGGCGCGACACGGATGTCGACCTCCGCCTCGGCAACCACGGTGCACCCATCGCGCTGCCCTGCGGCGATGTGCTGATGGAGGTCAAGATTCCCGGCGCGTGCCCGCTGTGGCTCTGCCATCTGCTCTCCGACGTCGGGGCGTTCCCCGCGTCGTTTTCCAAATACGGTGCCTGCTACCGTGACGAGTTGTCCGCAGGCGTCCACACGACCAATTTAAAGGAGGATACCTTCTGTGCTTAACTCGATCTTAGGAAGCGAATTGACGCTCGTCTCGTTTCTCATCTGTACGGCGGTGTCGCTGCTGCTCGGCGTCGGCACGGCGCTCGTTTCCATGTACCGTTCGCGTACGACGCAGAGCTTCGCTGTCACGCTCGCGATTTTGCCCGCCGTGGTGCAGCTTGTCATCATGCTGGTGAACGGCAACCTCGGCACGGGCGTCGCCGTGGCGGGTGCGTTTGGGCTCGTGCGCTTCCGCTCTGCGCCGGGCACAGCGAAGGAGATTGGAGCGCTGTTCCTCGCGATGGCCATCGGCCTTGCGACCGGCATGGGCTATGTATGGCTCGCCGTCATGGCGTTTGTGATCGTCTCGGCGGTGATGCTGCTGCTCACGGCGGTGAATTTCGGCGGCGCGGACGAGCACAAGCGCGTGCTCAGGATCACGATCCCCGAAAGTCTTGACTACGACGGATTGTTCGACGATCTCTTTGAAAAGTACACCAAGTCCTGCGTGCTCGAGCGCGTGAAAACGAGCAACATGGGCACGCTCTACGAGCTCACCTACCGCGTCACGCTCCCTGATGACCACGCGCCCAAGGCGTTTTTGGACGAACTGCGCTGCCGCAACGGCAACCTCAACATCACCTGCGGGCGCGAGGCGACGAAGGACGCGCTCTGAGGCATCTTGATTTTTGCCCGCGCGCTCTTTATACTACACGTATCACCAGAAATCAGAGGGGGAACCTTTTATGCGGCTGCTGATCGCAGAAGATGAAGTGGACCTTGCCGAGGCGCTGACGGTCTTTTTTGAAAAAAATCACTTCTCCGTCGACGCTGTGCACAACGGCTTCGACGCCTATGAATATGCCTCGTCGGGCGCATACGACGCCGTCATTTTAGACGTGATGATGCCCAAGATGGACGGTATTCAAGTGCTCGAAAAGCTGCGGCAGGAGGGCGTGAAAACGCCCATCATGATGCTCACGGCCAAGGGCCAGAAGAGTGACCGCATCACGGGCTTCAACGCCGGCGCGGACGACTATCTTCCCAAGCCCTTCGACCCCGACGAGCTCTTGAGCCGCGTGCGCGCCATCCTGCGCCGCAGCGAGGCCTACCAGCCGACGGTGCTCGCCTACGGCGATCTGACGCTCGACCCCGACAGCGGCAATTTGAGCTGCGGGAAGGACCCCATCCGCCTGAGCGGGCGTGAGTTCCAGATCATGGAGCTTTTCATGCGCTCGCCGCGGCAGGTCTTTTCCGCCGAGCGCATCATGGAGCGCGTGTGGGGCTGGGATAATGAGGCGGAGATCAACGTCGTATGGGTGAACATCTCGAATCTTCGCAAAAAGCTCAAGTCCATCGGCTCGCACGTCACCCTGCAGGCAAACCGCGGCCTCGGCTACGTGTTGGAGGAGAGCGTATGATCAAGCGCCTGCGAAACCGCTTCATCCGTATCGCGATGCTCTCCGTCACGGCGGTGATGCTGCTGCTGACGATCATCCTGAACGTCGCCAACTACATCTCGACCGATTCCGACCTGAAGCAAACGCTGACGCTCATCTACGAGAACGCGGGCACCATCCCCCACTCGCGTTTCCTGCCGCCGAGCGGCTCGGACAGCGCCGATGCACCCACGCCGCCGGAAAATGACGGCGGCAGCGGTGACACTGCCCCCGCGCCGCCCGACGATGCGGACGATTCACAGACGCCGCAGGCCCCGCCCGACGACAAAATCGCGCGGCGCGAAGGGCCGTTCACGGCGGAAACGCCGTTCTCCACGCGTTTTTTTGTCCTGCACTACACATCAAGCGGCACGCTGACACAGGCAGACCTCGACAATATCGCCTCCGTCACGGAGGATGATACGCAGGAATATCTCTCCGCCGCGCTCGCACACGGCGCGGGCTATGGCTACTTCAACAGTTATCGCTTTTTCGTCGCGCAGACGGATGACGGCGAGAATATCGCCATCTTCCTCGACTGCTACCACGAGCTGCGTGCGATGCGCGTGGTGCTCATGTGGTCGCTGCTCGCCGACGCGGCGTGCATCCTGCTCGTCTTCTTGCTTGTCGTGCTGCTCTCGCGCCGGGCCATCGACCCAGTGGTTCGCAGCGCGCAGCAGCAGAAGCAGTTCATCACCGACGCGAGCCACGAACTGAAAACGCCCATCACCGTCATTGCCACGAGCCTCAAGGTGCTCGAAATGGAGACCGGCAAGCAGAAATGGATCGACAAGGCGATGGCGCAGACGGAAAAGCTCACCTCGCTCGTCAACTCGCTCGTCACGCTCTCGCGCATGGACGAGGAGGATTCGCCGCTCAGGATGGAGGAGTTCCCCGTGAGCGACGCCGTGCGCGAAACGGCGGAAACGTTCGTCGACTTCGCCGCGTCGAAGGGGCACGAGCTGCGCCTTTCGATCACGGACGGCCTCACCTATCGCGGCGACGAATACGCCGTGCGCCAGCTCGTCTCGATCCTGCTCGACAACGCGGTCAAATATGCACTGCCGGATTCCCCCATTGAATTCTCGCTCGAAAAGGTGAAGCGCGGTGTCGTCCTCCGCTCGTCAAACGCCTGCGAGGATGTTGCTCCGGAAAACGCGCAGAAGCTCTTCGACCGCTTTTACCGTGCCGATCAATCCCGCTCGTCGGGCAGCGGCTTTGGCATCGGCCTTTCCATCGCGCGCTCGATCGCCGAGGGGCACCACGGCTCCATCCGCGCCATCGTGGACGACGGGGAAGATTGCCTTCACCGCCGAGCTCAAATAAATTCCCAATAAAAAGCGCTTCGCAGTGTTTCTGCGAAGCGCTTTTCTTATCAAAGGCTCTTCTCCCCGCCCGTGACGGTCTCGATGGCGCAGGCGATGAACTTTTTCGCTGCGGGCGAGGCCTCCCTGAGCGACGGGACGGAGATGCCGAGCGTGACGAACTGCGGCGGGTCGAACGGGACCTCCGCCACCGTGCCGCTCCACTTGCGCGAAATCAGCCGCTGGTTGAAGCTGACGCCGAGCCCCGCCTCGACCATGTTGTAGGTCGTGAAGCCGTCGCGCGTCGTAAAGCAGGTCTGCGGGTGCAGGTCGTGCTGCTCGAGCAGGCGGTCCTGGTCGGTGTCGTGATTGGGCGAGGTGTGGATGAACGGCTCGTTCTGCAAGCGCATAAGCGGAAAGGCATCCGCCTCTGCCAGCTCGTGTCCGCGCGGCAGCCACGCGACGAGCTCGTCGCGAAAGACCGGCAGCCAGTCGTACTTGTCGCCGTGCATCTGCGCGCCGAAGCAGCAGTCGACCGAGCGCTCGTTCAGCCAGCGCGCCATCTCGAGGTTGCCACCCTCCTGCATCCGCACGGTCACGCCCGGATAGCGGGCGCGGAACGCCGTCAGGATCTCTGGCATCCACAGGGCCGAAATGCTGTAATAGCAGCCAATCGTCAGCGAGCCCTTTGACACGCCGCCGATCTCCGCGCTGAGCTGCTCGGCGTTGTGGTGCGCGCGCACGACCTCGCGCAGCAGCGGCAGCATGAGCTTTCCGTTTTCCGTGAGCTGCACGCCCTTTTTGCTGCGAAGAAACAGCGGAAAGCCGAGCTCTTCTTCCAGTGTGCCGATCATGCGCGTCACGCCTGACTGCGTGTAGCCCAAAAGCTCCGCCGTGGCCGTCAGGCTGCCGAGCTCTGCCGCGGCAAGGAACGCCTCGCATTTGACCGCTTCCATACGCCCTCCTATCCATGATTTTATATCATGTTTTTCATTTCAAATAACCGTTTGCGTCATGTTTTCTCTTATTCTACAATAGCAGTCAGAAACCGTCAATCCTGTTTTTGAAACGAGGTCTTTTTTCATGGAGCATCGTCTTTCTTTTTCCTGCGACTATCTTGAGGGCGCGCATCCCGCCATCCTGCAGCGCCTGTGCGAAACGAATTTTGCGCAGACCGCCGGTTACGGCACGGATGAATACTGCGAATCCGCGCGCGAGAAAATCCGCGCCGCTTGCGGCGCGCCGAATGCGGAGATTCACTTCCTTGTCGGCGGCACACAGACGAACGCGACCGTCATCGACGCGCTGCTGCGCTCTTACGAGGGTGTGATCGCCGCGGACACGGGGCACATCAGCGTGCACGAGGCCGGCGCCATCGAGTTCGGCGGGCACAAGGTGCTCACGCTGCCGCAGGAGAACGGCAAGATCACCGCATCCCAAATCCGCGCACTGCTTGATCAGTACGAGGACGACGCGAACCGCGACCACACGGTCATGCCCGGGATGGTCTACCTCTCCCAGCCGACGGAGTACGGCACGCTCTATTCCAAAAAGGAGCTCACGGCCATCAGCGCGCTCTGCCGCGAAAAGCGCCTGCCGCTCTATATCGACGGCGCGCGCCTTGCCTACGCGCTCGCCTGTCCTGAAAACGACGTGACACTGCGCGACCTTGCCGCGCTGTGCGACATTTTCTACATCGGCGGCACGAAATGCGGCGCGCTGCTCGGCGAGGCGGTCGTCATTCCCCAGCCGGGGCTCATTCCACACTTTTTCACCATCATCAAGCAGCACGGCGCACTGCTCGCCAAGGGACGGCTGCTCGGCATCCAGTTCGACACGCTCTTTACCGATGGGCTCTACGAGCGCATCGGTAAAGACGCCGTTCGCTACGCCGACGCTATCCGGCGCGCGATGGCGGAAAACGGCTATTTGCCCTGTTTCCCCTCCCCGACGAACCAGAGCTTCTGCATCGTCAGTGAGCAGCAGCGCAAAGAGCTCGCCGAGCGCGTGGACTTCTCCGTCTGGGAGCAATATGACGACGCACAGCATCATCCGCTTTGCCACAAGCTGGGCGACGCGGGAAGAGGATGTGAACGTGCTCTGTCGCATCCTGCGCGAGTGCACCGCGCAGGAAAAGGCAGCGTCCTAAAATCAAAAAAGAGCTTTCTCCGATTTTCAGGAGAAAGCTCTTTTTATTTCATTGCGCTGCGCTCAGTTCTTTTTCATCATCTGTTCATCCTGCTGCAAAAGCTGCTGCGTGATGATATCGAGCTGCCGGTGCTTGGCCATGCGGTCGGCGATGTTGTTCTGCACCAGCTCCGTCTCCTGATGGCCGCGGAAGGACAGCTTAAGCAGAATCGGCGTCAGGATCGTGCCGCATACGACCGTGATGACGACCGGCGTCATCATCGCGGGCGACAGCACACCCATCGAAAGGCCGCGGTTGGCGACGATCAGCGCGACTTCGCCGCGGCAGGCCATGCCCACGCCGACCTGGATGCTCTCGCGCGTGGTGAACTGGCACGCCTTGGCGCCAAGGCCGCAGCCGAGGAGCTTCGAGATGATCGAAACGAGCAGCAGCAAAATCGAGAAGACGACCATGCCGCCCGTCAGACCCGTGATCTGCACATTGATACCGATGCTCGCGAAGAACACCGGCGTGAGCAGAAGATACCCGAGGGGGTTGTACTTCGTCTGGATGTAGGTGCCCTTGGGCGTGCACGCGACGGCAAGGCCCGCGGCGTAAGCGCCCGTGATATCAGCGACGCCGAAGAACTCCTCCGCGCAGTAGGCCATCACAAGGCACAGGACAAAGGCGAACACGGAGTTTCTGTGGCTGGCCCAACCGTGCTGACGCTTGAGCATCCAGCAGAAGATGCGGTTCGCGCCAAAGCCGACCACGAAGGCAAAGACGAAAAAGCCCACGATCTTGAGGAGCACCATGCCGATGCTCTCGTCACCGCCGGCAAGGCTGCAAACGAGTGTCAGTGCGATCAGGCCGAGCACATCGTCGATGAGCGCGGCGGCCAAAATCGTGTTGCCCACCTTGGTCTCGAGCTTTTTCATCTCCTTGAGCGTTTCGACTGTAATGCTCACGGACGTGGCCGTCAGGATGGTGCCGATGAAGATGTTTTCGATAAAGCCGGTGCTCTCGATGAGTCCGAACTCATCCGCGCCCCAGGCAAGCGCCGTGCCCATGAGAAACGGCACGACCACGCCGAGGACCGCGACCATGAAGCCCGCCTTGCCGCTGTGCTTGAGCTCGTTGATGTCCGTGCCCATACCGGCGGAGAACATCAGCACGATGACACCAAGCTCGCTGAGCTGCTTGGTGAACTCCGTTTCCGAAAGAAGGCCAAGGCCCGCGGGGCTGAGGATCAGACCCGCGATCAGCGCGCCCACGACCTGCGGCATCTGAAACTTCTGCGCAATGAGGCCCAGAATCTTCGTGCTCAGCAGAATCAGCGCAAGATCCATTAAAAAGTGATACGACATATTGATTTCCTCCCAAACTCTCTGATCTCTATCCAAATTCTTCCGTTTCATTTCGCGAGGCTCTATTCTAACTTCTTTTTTTCTTTTTTCAACAGTCAGAATCACCAAGGAAACGGAAGAATTCCTGCACAGCTCAGGCAAAATGCAATATATCTTTCATTTTTAACGTGAAATGTTTGCTTTGATTCCGTTTCCATAGCCGTTTTCACAAAAAGCAGCGCCAAATGCGGCGTTAAGAAGCCGTGAAATATGGACGATTCATTGAATTTCTCTATGATTTACAGGGATATCGTCTATATAGTCCACATATCGCGCACATTTTGTCGCTCACGCCCATTTTGCATCTTTTCCTGCATTTTGCGCATTTTCGTCGCACAATGCGCCGTTTCTCCCCTTGCCGCGGCGGCGCGGGCGTGGTAAAATCGGCCTTATGACATGAACAAAGGAAAGGACGAGCCATGAATCAGAAAGAACTCAATGAACTGCGCCGGCGCTTCCGGCTCGATAAGAATAATTTCAGCCGCGTGTACGGCTGCTATGTGAACTCCAACCGTGAGATCATTGCGTGGGTCGATACCTCGATGGGCCTCATGCGGCAGGAGGAGCAGGAGATGTACCTGGGCCTTCTCAAAAAGTCCCTCTCCGGCACGCTTGGCAAGAACCTCATCGACGTGGTGTTCTCCACGCAGCAGGTCGCCGACAGCGATGAGCACCGCCTCTTGCAGACTCTTCGCCAGACGGAGCTCAAGGACCCCGCCTCGCGCGAAACGCTCTGCCGCCAAATCATCGACTGCATCGACATGGGCGAGACAAACTATCTCATCCTCCTCGCCGCCGACGCCTACGACGTGCCGCACCGCAGCAAGGATGACGAGATTCAGGCCGACGCGTCGAGTGAGGTCTTCAAGTACTTTGTCTGCTCCATCTGCCCCGTCAAGGCCCCGACGCTCGAACTGCGTTACGACCTTGACCAGAGCGAGTTTCACTCAAGCTCCACCGGCTACATCGCGACCTCGCCCGAGCTCGGCTTCCTCTACCCCGCGTTCGACAACCGCACGGCGAACATTTACAATGTGCTGTTCTACTCGAAAAACGCCGCGGAGATCCATCAGGAGGTCATCGACGCGCTGTTCCACGTCGACCCGCCGATGTCTGCCGAGGAGCAGAAAAACGCCTTTGGCTCGGCGCTTGCCGACGCGCTCGACAAGGATTGCAGCTACGATGTCGTCCAGTCCGTGCACGAGCAGATCAGAGCGCGCATCGAAGATCACAAGGAGAGCAAAGACCCCGAGCCGCTTGAAATGACGGCGGGCGACGTCGGCGGCATCCTCGCCAACAGCGGCGTGAACGACGAGCAGATCGCAGCGTTCCAGCGCGAGTGCGATGAGCAGTACGGCGAAAACGCCGCGCTGAACCCGAACAACATCATCGAGAGCAAGAAGTTTGAGATCACGACCCCCGAGGTCAAAATTTCCATTGCACCGGAGAACAGCTATATGATCGAAGCGCGCGTCATCAATGGCCGCAAATACCTCCTCATCCCCGCCGACGACGGCGTGGAGGTCAACGGCATCGACGTGAACATCCCGGGTCTTGCGAAAGAGGAATAAGAAAAAAGGAGAGGAGCCGCAGCTTCTCTCCTTCTCTTTTTGACCATTTACGCCCTGCTCTTGTAGAGGTCGGCGATGATGTCGGCGCACTTGTCGATGCCGAGCTCGCCGCTGTCGAGCGTGATGTGGTAATTCTGCGCGTAGCCCCACTTCATGTTCGTGTAGAAGCGGTGATAGGCCGCGCGGCGCTTGTCCTTGTCGCGCAGGCGCTGCTCGGGCGACTGCTCGCGCTCGCCGTAGACCTCGACGATGCGCTTGGCGCGGAACGCCATATCCGCGTGGATAAAGACCTTGAGGCACTTGGCCTTGTCCTGCAAAATGTAGTCCGCGCAGCGGCCGACGATGACACAGGGGCCCTTTTCGGCAAGCTCGCTGATGACGCGGCACTGAATTTCCCATAGGATGTCCTCGTTCGTCGGGCCGAACGCGCGGTTCGAGAGCGCTGAGGACAGGAAGCCGCCGGGTGTGTACTCGCCCGCCTCCTTGACATAATTTTCTGCAAAGCCGCTCTCCTCGGCGATCTTCTGGATGAGCTCTGAGTCATAGCAGGGGATGCCGAGCTGCTCTGCAACCTTTTTGCCGACCGTGCGGCCGCCGCTGCCGAATTCACGGCTGATGGTGATAATATGATTCATAATACAGTTGCTCCTTCCGTATTGAGTTCCCGATACGTTTTTACAATCATACCCGCCGCGATGACGAAAGTCAACACATCCGACACCGGCATGGAGTACAGCACACCGTCAAGGCCGAAAAAGCGCGGCAGCAGCAGTGCAAAGCCCACGCCGAGCACGACCTCGCGCACCATGGAGAGCATCGTGGATGAGAACGCCTTGCCCACGGCCTGCAAAAAGATGAAGCAGGCCTTGTTCACGCAGGCGAGCACCATCATGCAAAGATACGTGCGGAATGCCTTGATCGCAAAGTCCGTGTAGTAGCTGCTCTCGTTCGCCGCGCCGAAGACGGCGATGAGCTGACGCGGGAAGCCCTCGGCCAGAACAAGCGCGACGGCGCCGACGATCGCCTCGCAGAGCAGGAGCTTTGTAAAGAGCTCACGCACGCGCGTCTTTTTCCCCGCGCCCATGTTGTAACCTACGACGGGAATGCAGCCCGCCGCCATGCCGACGACGATGGAAATGACGATCTGGAAGAACTTCATCACAATGCCGACGACGGCCATCGGGATCTGCGCGTACTGCTCCTGCGAGAATATCTCATCCAGCGCGCCGTACTTGCGCAGCATGTTGTTGATGGCCGCCATCGCCGCGACAAGGCTAATTTGTGACAAAAAGCTCGTGATGCCGAGCGTCAGCATCCGGGTACAGAGGCTTGCGTGCAGGCGGAAGTCGCCCTTCCCCGGCTTGACGGTCTTCATGCGGCAGAGATACCACACCGCAAGCGCCGCCGTGACGATCTGGCCCAACACGGTGGCGACCGACGCGCCCATCATACCCCACCTACATCCAAAGATGAAGATGGGGTCTAAAATGATGTTGAGCATCGCGCCCGCGAGCGTGGAGATCATGGCGAACCGCGGGTTGCCGTCGGCACGGATGACAGGGTTCATCGCCTGACCGAACATATAAAACGGGATGCCGAGCGAGATATAGAAGAAATACTCCTGCGCGTAATGAAAGGTCTCCTCGTTCACCGTGCCGCCGAACATCGAGATGATAGCGTCGGCGAAGATGAGGTACAGCGCCGTGAGCACAAGGCTGCTCGCGACCGACAATACGACCGCGCTGCCGACGCTCTTTCTTGCCTCTCCCACTTCGCCCTTGCCGAGCGAAATGCTGACGAACGCGCAGCAGCCGTCGCCGATCATCACGGCGATGGCGAGCGCCACGACCGTGAGCGGAAAGACGACGGTGTTTGCCGCGTTGCCGTAGGAACCGAGGTAGCTTGCGTTGGCGATGAAGATCTGGTCGACGATGTTATAGAGCGCGCCGACGAGCAGCGAGATGATGCACGGGACGGCATAGCGCCGCATGAGCTTTCCCACGCGCTCCGTCCCCAAAAACTGGTTTGTGTTTTCCATGGTGGTCTTCCCCCTGAACATAAAAAATAAGAGATGCGTTCCGCCGGATCAATCCGGACTTACGCATCTCTGCTGCACGATTTGACTATGAAGTTGTCTTCTCCCTCCTTTTGCCGTAAAAAAGCGTGCGGCGTTTCTGCAACCGGATTTACGCAGAAACGCCACACGCTGTGAATTGATTTTATCAAATTGTTTCGAGCATTTCAAATGTTTTTTGCGGCACGGGCCGCAAATTTTTATTTAGTCCTGCTCCATGAAGCTGCGGATATAGGCGATCAGCATCTTCGCCGTGCCCTCGAAGCCGAGCACATCGCTCTTGACGGTCATGTCGTAGCCGCGGGCGTCGCCCCACTTCGTCTCGCAGTAGTAGTTGTGGTAGGACTTTCTGGAGCGGTCGACCTCTTTGATCTCCTCGATTGCGTCCTCGGCAGACAGGCCCTTCTTCTCCATCACGCGGCCGACTTTGGCTTGCTGGTTGCCGCAGATGAAAATGCTCAGCATATTGGGGTTGCCCTTGAGCACCTGGTCGCCGCAGCGGCCGATGATGAGGAAGCTCTCGCCATTTGCTGCCTTGTCGCGCAGCATGGCAAACGTCTTTTCCGCCACGTTGACCTCAAGAGAATTCGAATACTTGCCGATGCGGCGGGAGGCAAAGAAGTTGACGGGCTTTTCGTCCATCTTGCGGATCATTTCCCCGCTGTAGCCTTCGGAAACGATCTCCTTTTCGATGGAATCCTTGTCGTAGAGCTTGATGCCGAGTTCACGGGCGATCATGTCGGCTATGTAGTGGCCGCCGCTGCCGTGCTCACGGCCCATGGTAATGATGATCTGGTCTTTCATGGGATCGCACTCCTTTCCTTTTTCCGTTTACAGATAGCGCAGGAATAAGTAGGCCGTGGAGACTGCCATGACAATGATCGTCGCAGGCACGCAGTACTTGCAGTAGCGCCCCCAGCCGATGGGATAGCCGCCCTTGGCGGATACCGAGGTGCCGACCACGTTCGCGCTCGCGCCGATGGGCGTCGCGTTACCGCCGAGGTCCGTGCCGAGCGAAAGCGCCCAGGCAAGCACGCCGATATCCATGCCCTCTGTCGCGGCGATGGCGCGGATGACAGGGATCATGGTCGCGGCAAAGGGGATATTGTCGACAAAGGCGCTCGTGATGGCCGAGAGCCACAGAATGACGATCACAATAACCGCGATATTGCCCTCACTGACCGAGGTGATGAAGTTCGCAATCATGTTGAGCACGCCTGTCTTTTCAAGGCCCGCCACGGAAACAAACAAGCCGATGAAAAAGAGCAGCGTCTTATAGTCCACGCCCTTAATGATTTCTATAACAGATTTTTTGCCGCTGGTCAAGCCCAAAACGATCATCGTCAGAATCGCGACGATCACGCCGATGCACGCGACGGAAAGCTCCGTCTGCGCGTGCGTGATGAGCAGCACGACCGCCAGCAGGAAAACGCCTGCGCTCGCAAGAAATGCCTTCTTGTTCGTGATGGCCGTCGAAGGCTCGGGACAGGTGACGGGACCGCCGTTGGCATGCTCGGCGCGCTCAAGTTCCTTGCGGAAGCAGAGCGTGAAGTAAATGAGCATGAACACAAAGCAGATCGCCACGACCGCGCCGGTATTTTCGATGAAGTCGAAGAATGTGTAGCCGAGCGAGGTGCCGATGATGATGTTCGGCGGGTCGCCGCACATCGTGGCCGCGCCGCCGAGGTTCGCGCAGAAGATTTCCGACAGGATCATCGGCACGGGGTCGAACTTCATCGTCTGCGCCAGCTCGAGCGTGACGGTGGCGAGAAACAGCACGACCGTGATGCTGTCGATGAACATCGACAAAAACGCCGAGAGCGACATAAAGCAGATGAGCAGCGGCACCGTGCGGTAGTGTACGAGCTTGGCAAGCGTCAGGCACAGCCAGCGGAAAAAGCCCGCCTTGCCGAGGCCCTCGACCATGATCATCATGCCGGCGATAAACAGGATCGTCGACCAGTTGATGCCAGCGGTGCTCTCCTCACTTGCGCCGTACCAGAATGTGCTCTGGAAAAACGCGCCGAGGTTGAGCGTCTCCCAAATGGCGCTCATCGAGCGCATGCAAACGCCGAACACCAGCACGAGCACGAGCGCGCCGCTCCCGAGCGTAATGTAATGCCGTTCAAACTTATCGAGGATAATAAGCAGGAACATAGTGACAAAAATGCAGATGGCAATGATCTGAGCAAACATGTTATTCCTCCCTGTGCTATGGAATTTCCAACGCGAGTCATTATATCGACCCTTTGCGCGGAAACGAAATGCTTTCTTGACATGGCGGATATATCATTTTGCTATGCCGTCCGAATTTTCCTGATTTCATGCGGCTTTTCGACGGTGTTTACTTTTCGTCAAGGTTCTGTTCTTTTTTCCCGAATACGCTTGCGCCGCCGCTTCGCTTCTGTTACAATCAGTCTTGCCGTCCGCAAGGTGCGGACGAATGCTTTTCTCTTCCGTCAAATTTTACGCAGTCAGGTTCCTCGCCGCCGCGCAGAACCCCAATCATTTCTTTTTCAGAGGAGCTTGCCTATGAACATCAGCTACGACAGCTACCGCGTCTTTTATTACGCCGCCAAATTCCGCAGCTTCTCGCAGGCCGCCGCGGCGCTCTACAGCAACCAGCCCAATGTGACACGTATGATCCGAAAGCTCGAATCCGAGCTCGGCTGCGCGCTGTTTTTCCGCTCGCCGCAGGGCGTGCGCCTCACGCCCGAGGGGGAGAAGCTCTACACGCACATCGCCGTCGCGTTTGAGAGCATCGAGGCAGGCGAAGAGGAGGTCCTCTCCGACCAGAGCTTGCAAAGCGGTATCGTCCACATCGCAGCGAGCAGCCTTGCCCTGCGCACGCGGCTTTTGCAGGTGCTCGCGCGCTACCGGCGCGCATACCCGCACGTGCGCATCTGCCTGACGAACCACTCTGCCTCCCACGGCCTCGCCGCCGTGCAGAACGGCCTTGCCGACTTCGCCATTCTGGCAGAGGGCGCGTCCGTGCCGGATTCGCTCACGGCGCAGAAGATCGACGAAATTCAGGAGATCCCCATCTGCGGCCCGGCGTTTTTGGAGCTCACCGAGGAGCCCGTTTCGCTCAAAAGGCTTGCCGACTACCCGATCATCAGCTTGACGGAGGGGACATCGTCGCACGACTTTTATGCCGAGCTCTTCCTGCGCCACGGTCTTTCGTTCAGCCCCGATGTAGAGGTCGAGACCACGGCACAAGTGCCGCCCGTGGTGCAGAGCGACCTTGGCGTCGGCTTCGTGCCGCGTGAGATGCTTTACGGCACGCCGGAGGCAAGCGGCATCTACCCCATCATGCTCGAAGAGCCCATTCCCGCGCGCAGCGTCTTCCTCTTCCAGCGCAAGACGCAGCCGCTGAGCATCGCCGCCAAAAAGCTGCGGCAAATGCTGCTCGAAGACGCGCCGCAGGAGAGTGGAAAATAATCAGACAAAGTCCCGCCGGTTTCGAACCGGCGGGACTCTCCTTTTCGTTTTACAGGTTCAGCAGCGTTTCGCTCAGGCGCTTGCCGGCGCTTCCGGCAAAGTCCTCCGCCCGGCGGATGCGCAGGAACGACGCGCCGTAGATCATACGCTCGTTTTCAAGCTCTCCGTCCTCGCCGAGGAAAATGCCGATGACGTGCGCGCCCTCGCGCCGGAGCTTTCGCACCTGAAAGCAGGTGTCGCGGATGGCGGCGTCGCCGACGTAGACTTCCGGCGCGCCCTCGCGCTTGCGGCCGCTGACCATGTCGTTCGGTAAGCCGTCGCTGAACACGATGATAATTTTGTGCTCCTCGCGCCGCTTCTTGAGGTCGAGTCCCGCCGCGGCCAGCGCAAGGCCGTCGCGGTTATTCGACGTCGCGCGGTACTCCAAAATGCGGCGGTCGGCCTCGCTCTTGTCGTCGTAGTCGCGGAAGCGCCGCAGCACCGTGTAGTTGCCGTAGGTGCAGTAGCTCATCACGCGGTGCGGAATGCGGATGCGGCTGAGCGCCGCGCTGAAGAGGTAGCTTTGCAGCGCCACCATGCTCTGCCGCACGCTCTGCGAGCCGCTCGCGTCGATCAAAAGCTCCACGACGACGGCGGACGGTTCCTGCCGGACGATCTTTTCAAAGAGCTGCGGATTTTCGCAGCGGCCGACCTTCCAGAGCAGATCGTTTTGCAGTGCGCCGTGGTCGGCGCGGTAAACGTCCGGCTCGCTGCGCAGGCTCAGCGCATTGCGAAAGGCCTGCTCGATGCTGCGGATGCCCTGACGCGCGGCGTCCTCGTGCTCTTGGAGCATTTTGAGGTTGCCGTCCCGACTGGCGCGCAGCGATTGGGCGCGCGGCTCACTGCCCTCGTAGGCATCCTCGCTCAAGCCGTCGGTGAAGAGGAGCTTTCGCTCCTCGTGGATGCCGGTGCAGACAGCGCTTTCGATCTCCTCCATCGCCTGCTCGGTCTGAAAGCTGGGGCCAAAGTTGCGCATCAGATACTCCGGAATGCCGGCGAGCGCGTCGTCCGGCAGGACGAGGCCATCGGCCGATGCCTCGCCCGCCTTGTCGTATTGGAGTTCCATCTCCTCGGTCTGCGTCCACTCGATGTCCCCCGGTTCGGCTGCGGGCTCCCACTCTTCCGTCTCGCGCTCGGGTAAGATGTCCTGATTGTGGTCGGGCGCAAAATAGCGGATGAAAATTTTGCGGTACAAAAGCGCTGCGAGTTCGACGAGCGACTTTGCGTCCGCGCAGCTCTCGCTGCGCGCGGCAAGGTCGTCAAACTCGGCCAGCATGTCTTCAAAACCGCTGAAATTTTTCAAAATGCGGCGGTCGCCCTCCGTCGCCGCGGCGGGAAACTGCTTCGTCAGATCGCAAATGTACATCCAGCCGCGCGAGCTGCGCCGGTAGCGCAGGAGGTCGCCACGCAAAATCTCGCCCGCCGCCTGCTCCGCCATCACGGCGACGCCTGGGCGCTCGCCCATCAGCTTTGCCCTCACGGCGCGCTCGACGCACAGATGCGCGATGGGCAGCAGCACGTCCATATCGTAGGCCGCGTAGCGGTGCCGCCGCAGCCACAGATTCAAGTCATCGAGCCCGAAAAACTTGTCCGCCCCGCCGAGGACGACGCCCTCGTACACCTCCACCATGCCGCCCGCGTGCTCAAAGGGTTCGCTCATCCTCTGCACATACTCGGGATAGGTCCGCTTGCGGTGATTTTCAGAAACGGTCAAAAAAAGGCTCTCTTCTCTGCCGATGCTCATCTCTTCAGGCAAAGCGCGTCAGCGCCACGTCGCGCACGAGCGCATACTCGTACTCGTCGAAGCATTTGTTCGTGATGCTCACGGCGATGGCGTCCTTGGGCGCCATGCCGTCGGTCATCAGGTGCAAAGCGGCGATCATGCCGCGCATATCGACGGAGTTCGTCGATATCTCGCCGTTCACGGCCTTGGCGTTCAGATCGAGGAACAGCCCCGTGCAGCGCTTGATATTCTCGTCCGACGCCTCCGGTACGTTTGCGCGCAGCAGCTCGCAGAGCTGGGGTTCCTCGAGCGTCGGCATGCGGATGACCGTAAAGCGCGAGACAAGCGCTTCGTTCAGCTCACGCGTACCGGCGTAACCGTAGTTCATCGTGGCGATGAAGCGCGCGGCGGGGTGGATAGGGATACACTCATAGCCCGGCACGTCGATGAGGCGGCGGTAGTCGAGCGCGGAGTGCAGCACGGCCACAGCGTCGTTTTTCGCCATGTTGATCTCATCTAAGATGCAGAAGCCGCCGTACTGCGCGGCGAGCGCGACAGGGCCGCGGCGCAGCCGCACCTCGCCGCCGGTGAAGGTGTCGGTGCCGATGAGCGTGCTGCTGTCGGTATTCACATGGAACGACACAGTGTAGACCGGACGGCGGAACAACCACGCAAGGTTGTCCGCCAAGATGTTTTTGCCCGTGGCCTTGCCGCCGGAGAGCAGAACGTTCTCCCCCTGCAGAAGCGCAGCGACGGCCAGCTCCATGATCTCATCGCCGATGAATTTGACGGGCGGCTCGGCGATGCGGCTGCGCACCGTCTCGTCCGCGACGTATTGCTTTTGAATTGCTCCAAACGGAGCGATAGATCCTGTCTCATGTCTTTGATAATTCCCTTCTGTGTGCGGAAACGACTCCCGCGCAATGCGCCTTTTCAGCGTTTTTCCATGCAGAGCATTATAGTATTCACGCGGAATATTGTCAATTTGTGCCGCCGTTGCGCGCGGGGAAAAACCTGTGGTAAAATGAATGCAGAGAACTCCATTTTCAAAAAGGGGGCCGTATTATGCTGACGATCTTCAACCGCAAGGAACTGATCACCACGATGGACATGCAGCGCCAGGCCAACATCCGCAGCGTCCTGTCCGCCAACGGCATTGCCTACACGGTCAGAACCGAGAATTTGCAGGGCTCTTCCGCGCTTGGCGGCCGCAGCCGCGGGAGCAGCGGCAGCTTTGGCATCGACCCGAACTATTCGTATGAATATCATATCTATGTTCACAAAAACGACTATGAAAATGCTCTGAGACTGATTCGGTAGCGCCCCTGAACCATAGAACGATAAAAGGCATTCCGCGTGATCGCGCGGAATGCCTTTTCTTTTGTTTTACAGCGCGGTCCCCTTTTTCGGCACGAAAAAGGACTTCATATCCGCCCTTTCAAGCTCGAGCAGCTTGATCTTTTTGTCGACGCCGCCCGCGTAGCCGGTCAGGCTGCCGTTTGCGCCCACCACGCGGTGGCAGGGGATGATGAGCGAAATATCGTTGTGCCCCACCGCGCCGCCGACGGCCTGCGCAGACATGTGCGTTAGGCCCTGCTTCTCCGCCAGCTTTCGCGCAAGCGTGCCGTAGGTCGTTGTTTCACCGTAGGGAATTTCCAGCAGCAGCGCCCATACTGCCTGCTGGAATGCCGAACCCACGGGGTGGAGCGGCGGCGTGAAGTCCGGCTCGCGGCCCGAAAAGTAGATATCGAGCCAGCGCTTGGCCTCGCACAAAACAGGCGTCTCGCTCTCGGCATACTCTTTTGGCAGCGTGCGGGCAAAATATTTCTGCCCGTCGAACCACAGGCCCGTCAAGCCCTCTTCGTCCGCCGCAAGCAGGATGCCGCCGAGCGGCGAATCATAATGCTGGGTGTAAGTCATCGTCCTCGCCTCATTTCTTCTCTTTCGGCGCGTGATCGTGCAGCTCGGGGATCGCACCGCCGGACACCGCCCAGAGGTACAGGCTCGCCACGCTGCCATAGGGCGAAAAGCGGCGGCGGTACTTTTCAAAGAGCCCTCGGTCGATCTTTCGGTGGTGGTACACCATGCGCAGCCCCCGCTGGATGGCAAGGTCGTCGCAGCTCAGCACATCCGGACGCTGCATGCAGAAGAGCAAAATCATCTCCGCCGTCCACACGCCGATGCCCTTGAGGGACGAAAGCTCCCGGATAGCCTCCTCGTCGCTTTTTTGCCAGATACTTTCTAAATCGAATGCGCCGGTGTGGACCTTTTCGGCAAAATCCGTGATGTACTCCGCCTTTCTGAACGTCATGCCGAGTGATTGGAGCTTGGAAACACCCGCGGCGAGGACCGTCTCGGCGTTGACCTCGCCGAGTACCGACAGCATCCGCTGCCAGATCGTCTCCTGTGCCTTGGTCGAGATCTGCTGGCCGACGATGTGGTGCACGACGGCGGAAAAGAGGTCAGTATCCACTTTTCTCTCGACATGGCCGATGCGGTCGATGACCTCGGCCATGCGCTTATCCTTCTTTTTAAGATAGTCGGTCTCCTCTTCCCCGTAGGCAAAATACATTGAGCTTCCTCCCCGCCGCGTCATCTAAAACGTATGTTCTATATATTATATGGTGCCATTTTCTTTCTGTCAAGCGTGCAAGCTTTTGTAACGGACTATCGAAAAAATTTTCGAAGCCCTCTTGACTGAAAGTGTACTTTAAGTTGTAGAGCATCAGTGAACTTTAAGAACAACAAGTTTTTTCAGGAGAAATGTCTCATGAACAAGCCTTATATCGTATGCCACATGATGACCTCGGTCGACGGACGTATCGACTGCGCCATGACCGAGCACCTACCCGGCGTGCAGGAATATTACGACACGCTCGACGCGCTGGACGCGCCCACACGTATCAGCGGCCGCGTGACCGCGGAGCTCGAAATGGCGCTGCCCGGAAAGTTTGAGGCCAAGACCGCCGAAGCACTTGGCAAGGAGGCCTTTTCCAAGGCCGCCGACGCCGAGGGCTACGAGATCGTCGTTGACACCCACGGCACGCTCCTCTGGGGTGAGAGCGCCGAAGACGAGCGTCCGCTGCTCATCCTGACGAGCGAGCAGGTCAGCAAGGAGTACCTTGCGTATCTCAACGGCAAGCACATCTCGTGGATCGCCTGCGGCAAGGAACACGTCGACTTGAAGCGCGCGTGCGAAATTCTCGCCGCGGAGTTTGACGTCAAGAGAGCCGCCGCGGTCGGCGGCGGACACATCAACGCGGGCTTCCTCGCCGCGGGGCTACTCGACGAGGTCAGCATTCTGATCGGCGCCGGCATCGACGGCCGCGGCGGCATGCAGAGCGTGTTCGACGGCCTGCCGATGGAGCGCGGCGTCACGCCGCTCAAGCTCACGAGCGTGCAGCAGTACGGCAGCGGCGCGGTCTGGCTGCGCTACAATGTGGAAAAGTAAAGCAGAGGAGGCTTTTTAACATGAAGTACGAAAATAAAGAAGCATTTGAACAGGTCAACATGTTCGGCACCGGCACGCCGAACACCGCTTACTCCAAGTTTTTCATCGGCGATTCGTTCTTAAATCCTCTGACTGACCCGAAAGGCAGCCTCTTCGCCGCGAACGTGACCTTCGAGCCCGCCTGCCGCAACAACTGGCACATCCATCACGCGACTTCCGGCGGCGGACAGCTCCTTCTCTGCACCGCGGGCGAGGGCTGGTATCAGGAAGAGGGCAAGGACGCCGTCAGCCTGCACGAGGGCAGCGTCATCATGATCCCCGCGAACGTGAAGCACTGGCATGGCGCGAAAAAGGACAGCTGGTTCAGCCACATCGCCGTTGAAGTCCCCGGCAAAAACTGCCGGAACGAGTGGTGCGAGCCGGTCTCGGACGAAGAGTACAATAAGCTGTAATCGGAGGCAATTTCCATGATCTTAAACGAAACTTATACGCTCGAAATCGGCCTGAGCATCCCCAAGCTCGGCCTTGGCACCTGGTTCATCGACGACGATCAGGCCGCCGAGGCCGTCCGCACCGCCGTGAAGCTCGGCTACCGCCTCATCGATACCGCGCAGGCCTACGGCAACGAGCGCGGCGTGGGCGAGGGCGTGCGCACCTGCGGCGTTCCGCGCGAGGAGCTTTTTGTCGCCAGCAAGGTGGCCGCGGAGCTCAAGACCTATGCCGAGGCCAAAAAGTCCATCGACGAAACGCTCGAGAAGATGGGCCTTGACTACCTTGACCAGATGATCATCCACTCTCCCCAGCCGTGGAACCAGTTTCGCGTGGAAAAGCGCTATTCTGAAGAAAATAAAGCCGTCTGGCGCGCGCTCGAGGATGCGCAAAGCGAGGGCAAGATCAAGGTCATCGGCGTGTCGAACTTTCTGCGCGACGACCTTGAAAATCTGCTCTCCGACTGCCGCGTAAAGCCGATGGTCAACCAGATCCTGCTGCACATCAGCAACACCGACCTCGCGCTGCTCGACTACTGCCGCGAGCGGGGCATCCAGGTGGAGGCCTACTCCCCCATCGCCCATGGCGAGGCGCTCAAGAACCCCGCCATCGCGGAGATGGCGAAAAAGTACGGCGTCAACGCCGCGCAGCTGTGCATCCGCTATGTCATCGAGCTCGGCGCGGCCGCGCTGCCGAAGACGGCCAACCCCGACCACATGGCGAGCAACGCCGCCGTGGACTTCACCATCTCGAGTGAGGACATGGAGACGCTCAAGCACACGGACCGCATCGCCGACTACGGCGAGTTCAACATCTTCCCCGTCTTCAGCGGCAAGCCGCTCGCGTAACGAACGCAAAAGGAAAAGGAGAGAACGCAGCAGCGTCCTCTCCTTTTTTTACAAAAGCATGCAGAAACCGATCTGCATACAGAGCCATCTTTCAAAAAGCCTCTTATTTCTTCTCTTCCTCGCGCACAAACATCATCAAAAAGCTGACTGCGAGCAGCAGGCAGGACACCCAGATGCCCTTTTCGGCAAAGCGCGCCGTCAGGACGCTGCCAAGCCCCGCGCCGACGGCAAAAATACCGATGACGCCAAAATACGTCAGTGCCTTTTTCAGCACCTCGCGGTCGTGCGTGTGGAAGTAGACGCACAGCGCCTCGGTGCCGCTGCGCATGTTGCCGATGCACATGGTGCTCGCGTAGGCGTGGCCGCGCACCTTGCGGAAGGTCTGCACCTGCATCGCGCAGACGAACGAGACGAGCGCGTTTGCAAAGGTGTTGACCTCCTGCGGCAGGAAGCCGACAAAAAACAGCAGCACGATCTCGGCCAGAATGATGAGCTGGCGCCAGTGCACCTTTTCCATGCACTTATAGCGGCGGTGGACGCATTCCGCCACAAAAATGCCCGCCATAAACGAGATCAGCGGCACAAAATAGCGGAAAACACCTGCCCAGTCACCTGCAAAAAGGTGTGTGCTCATCAGCACGATGTTGCCCGTCTGCGCGTTGGCAAACACCTTGTCGCGGCAGCAATAGGTATAGGCGTCCTGCAATCCGCCGGATAAAATGATAAACGCGGACATCAGGAACGAATCGGACATCTGCCCGTGCGGTCGATCAAGCTGCATGGTTACATTTTGGCTCCTGTTCGTTAAAATTCCGCCATGATTATACGGCGGTGGCCGCGCTTCGTCAAGTGGCTTTTGCGTCGAGCCGCGCGGTGTATCTGCGGATGCACGCCGCAGCGTAAACGGCGGTGACAAGCTCCGTGATGGGCATGGCGAACCAGAGCGAATCCGCGCCCGCAAGAAGCGGCAGCATCAGGATCAGTGCACCGCTGATGACGAGTCCGCGCGCGACCGACACGATAAACGCCGCCTTCGGCTGTAAGATGGCCTGGAAATAATACGTCGAGAAGATGTTGAACGGCAGCAGCAGGAATGAGATCGCATACGCGCGGATGATGGCCGGGGCCATCGCCAAGATCGGCTCCGTCGGGCTCATAAAAATGCGGATGTAGAGATTCGGGCACGCCACGCTCGGCACCGTCCAGAAAACGCCGAAAAATACGACCGTCCACAGCGCATATCGCAGCGTCTCGCGGATGCGAGCCTCTTTCCCCGCGCCGAAATTCGTCGAAATGATGGGCTTGGATGCCTGTCCGACGCTGTACGCGCAGCACTGGACGAATGTGCTGACGTTGATGATGGGGCCGTAGATCGCGAGCGCGTCCGAGCCGAGGTATTGCATGATCTGGCGGTTGAAGAGCACAGTCAGAATACCCATCGCCATGTCGATAAAAAAGCTCGAAAAGCCCGTGACGGCGATCTTCCACAGCTTGCGCGCAAGCCTCTTTGGTTTCACGAGGCACAGCGTGTTCTTCCTGCTCGCAAAGTGCGTCAGCATCACGAGGAACGACACCGCCAAGCCCAGCGCCGTGGCAAGACCCGCGCCGTAAACGCCCATATCGCATGGGAAGACGAAGAACCAGTCGCCGAGCACATTGAAGATGCCGCCCGACAGCACACCAAGCGTCACAAGTGCGGGCGCGCCGTCGTTGCGCAGAAATGCCGCGAGCATCTGATTGAAGAGGAACAGCGGGAATACAACTTTAACGGGGATCATGTACCGCTGCGCGAGGGCGAGCAGCGTCTCATCCGTGCCGAAAAACATCAGAAGCGGACGCTCGAAGAGGATGAGCCCGACCCACGCGAGCGCCGCCAGAATGACCGAGCCGATGACCGCTGCGGTGAAATACTGCTCGTCCTCACCGTCGGCGCTCATGCCGCTGCCGCGCTTCGTGCTGAAGATCACACTGCCGCCGATACCCATGAGAAGGCCAATGCTGTAAATGACGTTCCACACCGGCGCGACCACAGCCAGCGCCGCCGTGCCGTCAGGCCCCTGATACTGCCCCACCATCGCCATGTCGACGATGCCGTAGATGCTGGAGATCAGCGCGCTGCCGAACGCCGCCGACAAGTATTTGAAGTAAAGCGTTTTGATATTTCCACGCAAAAGGTCCATCCCAAATGCTTCCGCGGGGCTGTCGTTTTTCGCTTCCCCCTTGGAATGAGGTCATTATTGCCCGCCAACCTAAAAAACTAAAGGAAAGTTTGAACATTTTGTTTTTCACGAAAACGCAAAAAGCAGTGCCGCCTGAAATCAGGCGGCACTGTTCCTATTGATATGATGTTCCCACCGGCGCGGTGCAAGCGGTTAGTCCGCTCTAACTTGCAGTCTTTTGAAAAGCCGCCGCAGGGCAGCTTTCCAATATATCCTGCTTTCCCGCTTGCCTTCGGGAAGGTAATCGACCTTGCGTATTGTAGCACAGCGATTTTCGCATTGCAAGAGCGGTTTGCAAATTTTTCGCGATATTTTCTTTGCTACATACGTTTTCTCGCCCCGTCCGCTGCGACAGACTGTTCCCATTCTGTGTCCCGCGGCACTTGCATCCCGCGGCTTTCGCTGGTATACTATGTCCAGAAGTTAGATACATTTAACAGAATTGATATTTCACACAGAAAAGGCAGTGAATGACATGGAAGCATTTTACGGCATTTTGATCCCGTTTCTCGGCACGTCGCTCGGCGCGGCGTGCGTGTTCTTCATGAAAAAGTCGCTCAGCGACGCTGTGCAGCGCTCGCTGACGGGCTTTGCCGCGGGCGTGATGGTCGCGGCTTCGGTCTGGAGCCTGCTGATCCCCGCCATCGAGCAGTCGTCGGCGATGGGGAAACTCTCGTTTCTGCCGGCGTTTCTCGGCTTTTGGGTCGGCATTCTCTTTTTGCTGCTGCTCGACCACGTCGTCCCGCACCTGCACGCCAACAGCGGGCAGGCCGAGGGGCCGAAGAGCCGCCTGCAGCGCACGACGATGATGGTGCTGGCCGTCACGCTGCACAACATCCCGGAGGGCATGGCCGTCGGCGTGGTGTATGCGGGCTATCTCTCCGGCAGCGCACAGATCACGGCGGCGGGCGCGCTGGCGCTCTCACTCGGCATCGCGATCCAGAATTTTCCCGAGGGGGCGATCATTTCGCTCCCGCTGCGCGCCGAGGGCATGGGTAAGGCAAAGGCCTTCTGGGACGGTGTGCTCTCGGGCATCGTCGAGCCCATCGGCGCGGTGCTGACGATCCTCGCCGCGTCGCTCATCGTTCCGGCGCTGCCGTATCTTCTGAGCTTTGCCGCGGGCGCGATGCTCTATGTCGTCGTCGAAGAGCTGATCCCCGAAATGTCGCAGGACGCGCACTCCAACATCGGAACGGTGTTCTTCGCCGTGGGCTTCAGCCTGATGATGGTGCTCGACGTGGCGCTGGGGTGAAATACGGCAGAAATACAAGCAGGAGGCGGTACCAAGCGGTATGCCTCCTGTTTTTTATGCTGACGCCAGCCTTGCGCCTATTTTTCCACCCGAATAAGATTGCTCTCATACGGCCGCTTGCCGGAGAGCACTTCGTCGTAAAAATTCTGCTTCCAGTCGATGTAGGCGACGCTGTCCTGCAATTCCCGAATGCCTGCGCGCAGTGCCTCCTGCTTCTGCGCCAGCAGGATCTTGCGCTGCGGGATGGTGCGCTCGCCTTGCAGGCAGAGGGCGAGGTAGTCCTTCATCTCCTGAATGCTCATGCCGCATTTTTTCAGGCACGTCAGGCTGCTGATCCACGCGACGTCCCGGTCGTCAAACACGCGGCGGTTGTTTTTGTCGCGCTTGACGTTGGGGACAAGCCCCTCGTTGCAGTAAAATTTTAAGGCCTGATAGGTCATGCCCGTTTCCTTGCAGACCTGCATCATGGTGTAGCGCATGGTAATTCCTCTCTGCTGCGTAAAAATTGTGTTTTTTCCTCAAAAACCTCTTAATCGGTAGTATCAACCGGAAGTTGCCATCGGCAATGATAGCACAACAGCGGCGAATACCGCAAGAAAAACGGTCAGAGAGGATGCGTTATGATGAATAACTTTGTTTTTGAAAACAAGACCAAGGTATATTTCGGCAAAGGCGGCGTGAAGGAGTACCTCGGCGGCCTGCTCGCAAACTTTGGCGAAACCGTCATGCTGGCCTATGGCGGCGGTTCCATCAAGCGCAACGGCGTGTACGATGAGATCATGGGTATCCTGAATGCCGCAGGCAAGCGCATCGTGGAGTTCTCCGGTATCATGTCGAACCCCACCTATGCCAAGGTGCAGGAGGGTGCGAAGCTGGCGCGGGCGTCCGCCATGGCAGAGAACGGCGTGCTGAAGATCGGCAAGGTCACGGATTTTCAGGCGCATCAGATCGAACACCAGCTGGGCGCTTACACCGACTGCAATCACGGCGTGGCGGATTCTACCAACATCACCGCTGGCTGCTGCAAGAAGTTGACGCATGACGAGATCTACGAAATTTTGCAGGAATGCCTGTGAGTATCCGCGCTTTTCGCAGCAAAACAAAGCATTCTTTGCGCTGTGCTCCACTTTTGGCTTTTCTGCCTCTTGCATTTGGCCCAAAGCGTGATATCATAGGCCAGACAAATTGCGGAAAGGGGCAGTAGAATTGAAAGCTGCAGCGCAGAAAAGATCATTGGATATGCTTCACGGAACGCTCTGGGATAAGATCCCGCGCTTTGCCGTTCCGGTGGCGGCCACGGCGATTTTGAGCCAGCTGTTCAACGCCGCGGACATCGCCGTCATCGGCAACTTTACCGGCGAGCTCCGCACTGTGGCGGTCGCGGCCGTCGGCACAAACAGCTCGATCATCAGCCTGATCGTCAACCTGTTCATCGGCATCGCGCTGGGCGCGAACGTGACGATCGCGCACGCCATCGGCGAAAAGAACGACACGATGGTGCACCACGCGGTGCACACCTCCATCGTCGTGGCGGTGCTGGGCGGTTTGATCGCGGCGGTCATCGGTGAGCTGTTCGCTGTTCCGCTGCTGAATCAGCTGAATGTGCCGGACAATGTGTTCCCGCTGGCGCTGCTATACCTGCGCATCTATCTTGCGGGCCTGCCGGTGATCCTGCTCTACAACTTTGAGGCGGCGGTCTTCCGCAGCGTGGGCGAGACGAAAATTCCGCTGATCGCGCTGACGGCCTCCGGCGTTCTGAACGTGATCCTGAACCTCTTCTTCGTGGCTGTGCTCCACATGAGCGTGGACGGTGTCGCGATCGCAACGGTGCTGTCGAACGCGGTCAGCGCGGCGATCTTGTGGGTCTTCCTGCTCAAAACGGACAAGGTCATCCGCCTTGAGCCGAAAAAGCTGCGCATCGACGGGCTGTGCCTCAAGCAAATTCTGCGCATCGGCGTTCCTGCGGGTGTGCAGAGTGCGATGTTCTCCATCGCGAATATCGTCATTCAGGGCGCGATCAACAGCCTCGGCACGGTCGTCATGGCGGCATCGAGCGCGGCCTACAACATTGAGGTCATCACCTACGATATCCTCAACTCCTTCTCGCAGGCCTGCACGACATTCGTCGGACAGAACTTTGGCGCGGGCGAGATCAAGCGCTGCAAGAAAACGCTGCTGCTGTGTCTTCTCGAGGGCATCATCAGCCTCGGCGTCGCCATCGCTCTGATCCTCTTTTTCGGAAAGTCGCTGCTCACCATCTTCAACGGCGACCCGCAGGTGGTAGAGACGGGCTATATTCGCCTCATGCTGATCATGCCGTCGCACCTGTTCAGCCTTTGCTACGAGGTGCTTTCCGGCTACCTGCGCGGCTTTGAAATTTCACTGCCGCCCGCCGTTTTGACGATGCTGGGCGTCTGCGGCGTCCGCCTGAGCTGGCTGCGCTGGGTCTTCCCGCAGTACAAGACGTTTATGAACATCATGCTGGTCTTCCCCATCAGCCTTGCGACCACGGCGCTTCTAATGCTGGCAGCGGTGCTGTACTTCCGCCCCTCGCGCCGCTATGCGCATCTGCAAAAGAGTGATGACGCGGCTTCGGCAAAAATCGAAGGATAAGACCATTCCCAAAATCGACAAAGCAGGGCGCTTGCCTTTTAGGCAAGCGCCCTGCTTTACTTTTTTTTTGATGGGGCAGCCGTTTCTAAATCGTGGATGGGAAATTTTCACATCAGCTCGCGCGTGAAATCAAGCACGCACTCGCTCAGACGCAGAATTTCCTCTGGCGTGTTCTTGCTCAGGTGCATACCGATGCCGAGCTCCCGTCCCGTTTTCGGGCTGACCGGCAGCGTCTTTACGCCGTGCGTCCGCCCGCGCATCATGATCTCCGTCATCATTGTGATGCCAAGGCCCTTGCTGACCATGCGGATGACCGTTTCATCGTCCACATGGCAGGGGCGGATATTCGGCTTCACCTTTTTGGGACTCAGCGCAGCGTTCACGTCGATGTCGAAGCGCCCGTAGGGCATCAGGAATTCTTTTCCGTCGAATTCCTCGATGGGGAAGGTCTCTTCGCTGCCGGTGGGATAGTCCTCCGGCAGGATGGCGTACATCGCGTCGTAGTAGAGCGGTGTCCAGTCGCAGTTGATGTGGCTCTGCCGCGCGGCAAAGATGACGTCCGTGCGCCCCTCCTCCAGCAGCTCAAAGGGTTCGAGCTCGTGGTCCACCATGCGAAGATCCACGTCGGTCTCCGGACACACGCGGCGGAAGCGGTACAGAATTTCCGGCATCCAGTGCATGGCAAGGCTCGCATAAGCGGCGATTCGGATCGTCGCCGTCCGCTTTTGCGTGATGGTCTCGATCTGGTTTTCGAGCTTCGCCGTCGCGCTGAGGTATTCGCGGATCGCGGGCAGCAGCGCCTCCCCGTCCTCTGTCAGCGAAATACCGCTGTGGTCGCGCTGGATGAGCTTCATGCCGATCTCGCGCTCCAGACCGTTGATGAGGTGCGTCAGCCCCGACTGTGTGTAGCCCACGACCTCAGACGCTTTGGAAAAGCTGCCGAGGTTGACGGCGGTCATCAGAATTTCAAATTTTTTGCTGTCCATATCCCCACTCCTATAAAGGGTATTTTGATTTGTAATACACCTATTATAACCGAGCGTTTCTCTTTTTCAAGTGCAGGGTGTAATATTTTCAACACAAAGGAGTTGATTATCCCATGACTACTAAAAATTGACCTTCCGGCAGAAGATTCTCGTCGCCGGAACGCTGTTTGGAATGTTCTTCGGCGCGGGCAACCTGATCTTCCCCGTACATCTCGGCCAGATGGCCGGCCGCAACGCGGTCGTCGCCATGATCGGCTTTATCATCACGGCGGTTGGCATCCCCATCTTCGGCGTCGCCGCCATCGGCATCACGCATTCCGACGGCCTGCAGACGCTCTCGAGCAAGGTCGGCAAGGGCTACGGCATTTTCTTTACCTGCCTTCTGTACCTGACCATCGGCCCGCTCTTCGCCATCCCGAGATGCGCAACAGTTTCCTTTACCACCGGCATCACTCCCCTGCTGGGCGCGGATTCGCCGGAGTGGCTGTATCTGCTTGTCTTTTCGGCGGCGTTCTTCGCCTTCGTGCTGTTCTTCTCGCTGCGCCCCGGTAAGATCACCCTCTGGATCGGCAAGATCATCAATCCGCTCTTCCTGTTCTTCTTCGCAGTGCTGATCATCGCGGCGCTGCTCTCCCCCGGCGCAGCGATCTCCTCGGTCGAGCCGACGGAGGCCTATCAGAACGGTTCCTTCTTTCCCGCGCTCATTGAGGGCTACGGCACGATGGACGCCATCGCCGGTCTCGCCTTCGGCATCGTGGTCATCGACGTCATTCGCCGCATGGGTGTCGACAACGACGACATCATCGCCGAGGACGTGCTCTCCTCCGGTCTTCTTGCCGGTGCGCTGATGGCGCTGATCTACGTGCTGTCCATTCTGGTCGGCGCGCAGTCGAGAGGCATTTTCGAGCTGTCCGAAAATGGCGGCATCGCCCTCACGCAGATCGCGGGTCATTACCTCGGCGGCGTGGGCCAGTTTATCCTCGCCTTCACCATCACCTTTGCCTGCCTCAAGACCTCCATCGGCCTTGTCACGGCCTGCTCGGAGACGTTTGTCAAGATGACGAACGGCAAAATTTCCTACCGCACCTGGGCGATCCTCTTCACGGTGTTTTCTTTCGCCGTGTCCAACATCGGCCTCAGCGCCATCATCGAATACTCCGTCCCGATGCTCATGCTCATCTATCCCCCGGCCATTGCGCTTATCCTGCTGGCCTTTATCGGCAAGTTCTTCGCTCATGACCGTGCCGTGTATGTCGCAACGATGATCGGTACATGGGCAGCCGCTATTTTCGACTGCATGAAGACGCTGCCCGCGTCGGTGCAGACTTCGCTCCGCCTCGATGTGCCTATCGCCTTTGCGGAAAAATATCTGCCGTTGTTCGACAAGAACCTCGGCTGGCTCCTGCCTGCACTCGTCGGCTTTGTGATCGGCATGCTTATCCGCTCGAGCCGGAAGGGCGCGCTCGTCCCCCATGCCTGACGAACCAAATTAAAGTAAAAACGCACCGCACGGCAGAGTTATTTCTGCCGTGCGGTGTCATTTTTTCAGCGGCTCCGAAAACGGAGAATCAGCAAGCTGAACCGCAACCCGTCAAGAGGACAGTGAAAAAATATAAAGTTTTCCCGGCCAGCAGCTAAGCGCTGCTGGCTGCTTTTTTATGCGGCGAGACAAAGTGCGTGCTTTTCCATCGGCGTCAGGATACCCAGATTGCGCTGGACACGTCTCGTGTTGTAATAGCGAATATACTGCTGGATCATCTGGACGAGCTCGTGCTTGCTGGTAAACCGTCTGCCGTAATAGCGTTCCCGTTTCAGAATGCCCCAGAAGCCCTCCATCGGACCGTTGTCAATACAATGCGCCACACGGGACATACTCTGCGTCATGCCCGCCTGCACAAGCTTGTGGTGGAAGGCACGGTTGGTGTACTGGAACCCTCTGTCGCTGTGGAACAGGGGCTGTGCGTCCGGATTGGCCTGCACCGCTTTGTCGAAGGTTTTGAAAACCAACGGATTATCGTTGCGTTCGCTGAGTACATAGGACACAATACGCCGGTCACAATGATCTAAGATGGCGCTCAGATAGAGCTTGTGGATCTCGCTTCCCTCGTACCACTTGAATTCTGTCACATCGGTGAGCCGCTTTTCGTTTGGCTTTGCGGCACAAAATTGCCTGTCCAAAAGATTCTCAGCAAGATACTGTGGGTTCTTCGCCTGTCTGGTGCAGCCACGGTTGTTATATTTCACGGTAGAGCGGATATCTCTGGCCCGGCAGATGCGGAGCACCCGTTTGTCGTTGACATGGATGCCGCAGTCATGGCGCAGATCGTCATTGAGCCTCCGGTAGCCCTTATCCGGGCTTTCCTCATGGAGCTGTTCGAGCTTTTCAGCAAGCCGCTCATTCTCTGCGGCCCGTTGGCTCACTATACCCAAGTTTTCCTTTCAGCATTGTTTCTACCACCAGCTTCTTGAATTCTGGTGTGTATTTCTTGTTTGGCACTCTTTTTGGCATAACAAAACACCCCACTTGTTAGGTAGTATATCATACTGTCTAACATGTGGGGTGCTGTTCAGAAGCAGCGGCTCTTTTTCAAATCTTCAAATCTCTTACAGCGTGCGTACACGGTTATCAAATTTCGGCACGCGAATGCGGATGGTCACGTTATCATCCACGACCTCGCTGATCTGCGCGTCGCAGGTGGCGCTCATCAGGCGATAAGCGTCCGGGAAGTTCAAATCAAACTTCTTCATCAGGAAGTTGACCGCATCCTCGGTGCCGACCTTGACGCTTTCCTCCAACGTGCGGCGGGAAGCAAGGAAGTACAGGCTGTCCGCCGTCTCGATGACAGGGCGCTCAATGGGACGGTCGTGGTAGACCGTGACGCGCAGGCACATACGCCCCGCGATCTCGATGCCCGTGCCGGAGAGCTCGCCGTCGCCCATGCAGGCATGCATATCGCCCACAGCAAGCCCGGCGCCCTCGGCATTGACAGGAAAATACACGCGCGAACCGACGCGGACCAGCTTGGTGTCCATGTTGGCGCCGTGGTCCTCAGGCACCGCGCAGTGGATCTCGCCGCTTTTCGTGGCGACACCCATCACGCCGATCATCGGCGTCAGGGGCAGCTTGATATCATCGGAAAAATGTGCGAAGCCATCGTGCACGGGAATGATCTTGGTGTTCGGCTCCGTGATATGATCACCCAGCACGCCGAGTCCGACCGATGTGACCATCACGCCCTGCGGCGCAAGGTCGATCGCCATAACTTCCACGCAAAGGGTATCGCCGGGGTGCGCACCGCTGATCGCGATCGGGCCTACGGCGCAGTCCATGATGCCGATGTCAATATCCGGGCGCTTGACGCTTTCGTCGGTGATCTGACCGCTATAGCAGTCGTCGCACTCGACCCAGAAGGTCTCTCCGTCCTCGACGGTATAGTTTGCGGGATTTGTCGGGTTGAAGTGGAAGATCACTTTATCTTTCGGGATCACACGCATGACATCTGTCCTCCCTTTCCCTTACCAACCTGCCGGCAGGATGCCGATCATGGAGCAGATGAAGTAGATGGCCGCAAGGCTGAAGATCACGATGATCATGCCCTGCACTGCGGGATGCGCGTACCAACCGCACTTCCACTCCGGCTCGATATCGCCTTTCTTGCGGGCGTTGTTGAGCATCAGAACGGGAACGATCGACATAATCACGCCGCCGAAGGTACCGGCCCAGCCAATGGCGTCAACAAAGCTGACAAGACCGGCGTAGGCAAGGATGAACGGGGGAAGCACCGTGCAGGCGATGGCGATGAGACGGGTCTTGGTGTCCTTCTCATCCTTGAGCTTGAACATATCGACGATGTTCGTGAGCATGGAACCGCCGACCGCCCAATAAGAGGTCATCATGGCGCAGAGGGCAAAAATGTTGGCGGTATAGAGCGCCCAGGTACCGAGTGCCTGACCCCAGGCGAGCGTAGCGACCTGTGTGACCTCCTCCGCGCCGGTCAGAGAGAGAACGGCAAGGGGAACAACGGCCAGCAGCACGCCGGTGATGAACATACCGAGAATGATGGCAACCGGGAGCTTCTTGGGCGTGTGGCGCATACCGCGCGCCAGCTCAGGCACGGCATACTGCGCGATGTAGCAGAAAATAGCGCTGCTGAGAAGGGGAACGGCATAGGTCCAGTTTGCGTATACGGCGCGGGAGACATCCGCCTTGCCGGAGAGGAAGGATGCGATCACAATGATGCCGAGCAGCACGACCATGCCCGTGGACATGAATTTCTCCCAAAGGCCGGTGGCTTTGAGGCCGAACCAGACGACCAGCACACAGGGAACGGTGAACAGCAGGCTGCCCGCCCAGTTGGGGAGACCGAGCAGTGTGCAGAGGATGTTGCCGGAACCTGTCGTGTAGGCGACCATGCAGCCGATGGAGTTCGCGCAGACAGAGATGAAGATCAGGACCGAGCCGACCTTACCGACATATTTTTCCGCAAGGCCGGGCAGCTGCAGGGGCTTTTTTGTACGCAGTGCGGACTCCGCCACATAGAGCATGGAGAACGTGGTGAACAGACCGGCCACCGCCAGCCAGAGCACCAGGATCGGCCATCCCGCAAGGCGGGAAGAATATGCAAGGCCGAGTATACCGGAACCGACATTGGCACCCACGATGATCGCTACCGCCTCATAAAGTGTGAGCTTTGTTACCTTGAGCGCGCCTTCTTCGACGTGCAGGTTTTTTTCTTCCATTGAGCTTTCCTCCTAAAACGTTGGGAGATAGGTTTTGCAGCCTTGCTCCTCTTGTGATTCATTTTACCGGATCAAGGACAACAAAAAGACAACATAAATGCAGAGCATTTCGATCGCCTCTGCATTTTCGTCGTTTTTGATAGTTTTTAGCGAATGATTTCAGTCATCTTGCCCTGCAGCGATGCCGTCGTGATCTCCGCCCAGCTATACTGCGTCATAAACTCTCCGACAAAAGTATTGATCGCCGAAGATTCGCCGTTGAGAAACTGATAATAATCACAGGAAAACTTTTCTGTATCCACGCTGAGTTGATTCCGCCCCTTGATGACCGCATCTTCGCAATCCACCTTTCGCAAGGTGCGCATCATATCAGACTTAAAGGTTTCGATCTGATTTTTCAGCGCGCTGCCGTATTCCCGGTCCTCATAGAGAATGGCCGCACATTCCCGGATGCTGCAGGCCGAACCGCGGCGAAATACCAGATACGCAAACAGCTCCTTGCTCTTTGCGCGGGCAAATTCGAGCGGTTTTCCCTCATAAAACACTTCAAAATTGCCGAAGCACTGGACACGCAGGGAAAGCTCCTTCCTCACAGGCACTGTGGTCAGGCCGATATTACGAAGTTCCTCCTCGATTGCCTCGGCCGTAACAGGCTTCATCAGGTAGCCGCGTGCATGGAGGGAATAGGATTCCAGCGCATACTGCGAATAAGCCGTAACAAAAATGATCTCGAGCGCCGGGATCGTCTTTTTCAATTCCAGTGCAAGGTCCAGTCCCGTCCAACCGCGCATCTGAATGTCCAGGAAGGCGATATCCGGAAGGATCTCCCCCGTTCTCACCGCCTCAAGCGCTTTCGTCGGATCGGTATAGGCGTGAACCGCTGCTGCCGGCTCGGCAGCTTGCAGCGCCGCTGTCAGATCGCTCAGCGCCAAAGATTCATCGTCAACAGCCAACAAGCAAAGTTCCATCATTCGCTCTCCTTTCGATATTTGGGGATGCACATCGTCACATTTGTCCCCTTGTCGATCCCGCTTTCGATCTCCATGTGCCCACCGCACACCGCGGCAAGGCGCTCACGGACGTTCCACAAGCCGATATGCTTGCCGCCCGCCGCAAGCTGCTCTGCATCAAACCCGATGCCGTCATCCGAAACAGTCACGACGAAATCCGACTCGGTCTCGCTTGTAGAGATGATCACCGTCCCGCCCTGAGGCCGCTGCATCACGCCGTGGCGCACCGCGTTTTCGACGATCGGCTCCAATGTGAGCGGCGGCAGGGAGAATTGCGTGACCGGCGTGTTGAAAAGGACGGTCAGATCCCGGCCAAAGCGCATTTTTTCCAGATCAACATAGTGTTTGGTATGCTGTAGTTCCTGCAAAAAAGGAATGCAACCGGTATTGCTCAACGAATCGAGATTCCCTCGCAGGTAGAGGGTAAAATCCGTCAGCGCGCTCTCAGCCTCGCGCGCGTCAATACGGCAGAGCGCGCGAATGCTGGTGAGCACATTGTAAAGGAAGTGCGGCTGTATCTGGCTGATCATAATGGAGATACGCTGCTGCAAGAGCTGCTCTTCCTGCTGCTTTTCGTATTCGATCTGCACAGTGATATATATCTGGATGAGACAAAACGCCACAACGACATGAGCCAGTGTGATCTCCCCGATGACCGTGTCAACCACTACCGCGGCAGCCACCAGCAGCTCATAGAAAAGGAAAGAGATCGCCTTGCGGTTGGTCAGCATCCTCCTGAAGTTCAGAATGATGCCGATGTTGACCACCATCGGCATGGCCAAAAAGAAGAAGTAAAGCCACGGGTGATCCGACAGATGCCACGGGGCATTCTGAGAGCGCGACGTGATGACAGAGATCATCACGAGCAGAAATCCATCCGCGCTGAGGCCGGTCATCAAAACGGTATATCGCTGCAATTCCTTCGAGTCTTCATTGATGTAACTGATGAGATAGGTGCTGTAAAAAATGAGCAGTGGAAATGCCGAGGCGTAGCAGACAAAATAGCAGGTCTCGCGAAGCCGCGGAAGGGCAGGAAGAAAATCAAGCCCGATCCCCCAATAGATCACATCGCTCAAAAGCCCAATGGTGTTGATCGCCAGCATCCAGAGGAAATAGGAGCGAAAGCGCCTGCGCGAATGACTGCCAAAGACCACGCTTGCATAGGTCGAGGTCGTCAGGATGGCGCAGACGAGTTCCAGTACCACGCCGACCGGCGTGAGCGGATTTTCCGGAACATCACCGCGCGCAATGGCGTGAAAGGTCACGATCATCAACGCGAGCACAATACCGATCGTCACAAGACAGCCAATGCCCGTAGCTGTTCTCTTGTCTATCCGCACAGCCGTGTCCCTCCCCACTCGTTTGACCATAAGGGTATTTATTTTATCTTATTTTGACGGCCAATGCAAGCCGCTGACAGATGTTATAGAAAAGGCCGATTTAGTATTTTATTTCGCGTTTGTAGGTTTGTATGTTGTAAGAAATAAACCTACAATGTAGTAATGCCATACAGATAAATCTTACGCAAAAAAGAAAAATTATGAAGCCAAATGACCGTGTTCCACAATATTAAAGATGACGGGTCGTTAAATGGATATCCGAAAGAGGGCGAAGCTGTGGATGAACAGGAAGCCTTAAAGAAGTGAAGCGCGAAAACGAAAGTGCGTTAGAATGGGTTATTAATCGACATACAGCTTACGTCAACACAATTATTTAAGGATTTTTCCCAAAGATGCTGGCAATAAAGGCTCATCCGTTCAGGAATGACATGGCAGCCAAAAGAATCGTCAAAAAGGCAAAGCTGATCCCAGAAAAAAGAAAAAGGAACTGTTTTCCACCATTAGGAACATGGTGAGTATATTCCCGAAAGGTAATGAGGCTTGCCAGAGAAGCCACCAGCGTTCCTGCACCGCCCACATTGACGCCAACCAGAAGCCCGCAGGCATCCTGCGTGAAGCGGCTGAGCAGAATAGCAGCAGGAACATTGCTGATGATCTGGCAGGTAAGCGCGGAGACCAGCATGGTCCCGTGGGACAAAAGGCGAGCGAACAGTATGTGGACAGCTTCCATTCGAGCAAGGTTGCCGGAAAAGGTGAAAAAAGCGGCGAAAGTGGCCAACAATCCCCAATCTACAGTTTTCAGCGCATGCCGGTCCAGAAACCAGAGCGCCAGAACAATGACCGTCAAACCAAGGACATAGGGTACCAGCCGCAGCACCATGGCAACGGCTAAACAGAATAGTCCACCATAGATAACGGCTCGGCATGAGTCTACCGTGACCTGTGCTTCCGGCACGGAAAGCTGTTCTTTTGGAAACACTAAGCAGCACAGGAGAATGAGAACAGTAGACAGGATGAATGGCGGCAGCATTGCGGAAAAAAACATCTTCGCGGAAAGGTCGTAATAGCTGAAAAGATAGAGATTCTGCGGATTGCCGAAGGGTGTGATCATTCCGCAGAGGTTGGCGGCACAGTTTTGCAGAATGAACAGGAGCGCCGTGTGCTTTTCCTGTCCAGTGGAGGAAAGAACAAACCAGCCCAGTGGCAGAAAAGTCAACAAGGCGGTATCATTGGTCAGGAGCATAGAGCCGAACATGGTGATAACCACCAGCGCCGTACACACGCCCCGGACAGTAGAAAAGGTATGTACCATCCGCTGGGAAAGAGCGGAAAAGATATGCAGATCCCGCAAAGCACCCACCACTGCCAGCACACAAAACAGGCAAGCAAGCGTCTTGAGGTCATAATAACCTAAGTAGTCCCTATCAGGCGGAACAAAAAATGCCGTTACAACTGCGGCCAGTAATGAAATGACCAGCATGGCATTGGCGCGGCACCAAGATTTGACCTTACTCATAAAAAGCCCCTTTGCGTGAAAAATGTAGAATTCTGTATGGACACTTCTGCGAAGAAGATAACACATTTTCAAATGATTTACAATGGCACTCCGTTGACCTAACAAACGCTAAAGGCAGTTCAAAACTCGTGTACATTTTGCGCTGCTGGAATCAATAAAAGCATTTTTAAAAATATTTCGATTTCTTTGGAAGAATCAGTAGCTTTCCGGCGCAAGGTGTGATATGTGTTGTGGCTACCAAAGAAAGGAGCGATGCTCATGGCAAAGAAACGTGCCAACGGCGAGGGCAACATCCGCAAACGCGCAGACGGGCGTTGGGAGGGTCGCTACACCGCAGGCTACCGCTGCCTCAAAGAGCTGGCGCATACCAGGGTTCCCCCTCAAGTCTGTGGGAGGGCGTGAGCAAGTTTCATTATCCGCCGCGCTGTCATCGCGCCCGATTTGCCGAATCGGGTCTAAGGCTGCGTAGATCGCTCAGTCGTTTCCAATACCAATCACAAGCCCAACGAAGTGGGTTGTGATTGGAGAGGAGAAGCAGCGTAGTGAGTGAGCTTTCGGCTTTAGCCGGAAGCGAGGGATACGGAGCTTGCTTCGACGACGTCGTGGCGGCGCACCTTATGCCGCTATCACGCGGGTTTTGTGCCTGCACCATGGTCTATTCAGTTTTCAACGTTCAACGAAAGGCTTCGTGGAGAATGTCCCTTCACCTATCATCTTTTTTAGGGCATTTTTGCACCCTGTTTTTGAGCTTACGGGAAAAATTTTTTGATTTTCTTCATTGCGGAGCCGATGCTTTTGGAAATGTTCTGGTGTCTGCTGCCCTCAATCCGCCCAATTTCATCAACGGTCATTCCGCCAACGTAGTACATCCAAAGTCTGCGGAACTGTGTTTCCGTCAGCTTGTCCCTGATCTGAGAAACCATCGTGGAAGCCATTCTGCGCCGCTCAGATTTCTCGTGCTGGCGCTCCATAACCACATCAATGGCAGGAATGGAAAGTGCGGCTTCGGACAGGTCATCAATGGACGTATTGTGTTTCCCCTCTACCACATCCTGATTGTCCTCAGTGCGGTAGTTCCCATCCGACCAAGATTTCCATTTCAGAAATTCTTCCTCGCTGGCAAAGTCCTCGCGGGTCAGGCGGATGATGACTTCATTGGCATCCATATAAACGATGGCATCGGGGTCTTTCTTATTCAGCGCATAGATGCTTTTTCTATTAAACATTTTGTTCCTCCGTTCAGATCCGAGTGGGTAAAAAGGTCTGAACGAAGGGCGGCGGGGAGCGGCAGCCCACGGCGGAGAAGTGCCGTGAACGACAAAAAGCGCCCCCACAGGCATAAAAGCCTGTATGGGCGCTTGGGCGCGGTTCAGCATGGAAATTGTCGGCGGCTGTCGGAGGGCATAGGTATCCTACGGTGTCCGGGTATCGCCCGGTTATGCTCCCGGCGCGGCTCGTCGCCGCAGCATTAGCGGCACCTCCTGTGCTCTCCTGTCATACGCATAGGTCCCTTTCATCTGAAAAATGTTGGGACAGCAAAAACGACGGCTGCCCCGTACAGAGCAGCCGCCGTTTTCCCTATACCATACGCTGCTTTTCAGTACCGCAAGGATGGGTGTCCTGTTATCGTCGTATTCTGATTTCTTTCAGGTCATTTCCGGCTTCCTCACCAGCTTGACAGTGAACGCCTGTTCCGTGGCCCCCTCCGGCAGCAGCTTTGCCATGACCACAAGCCGCTGATTGCCGCTGTTGGCCTTGTCATACTTCCGGCAGCAGGTGGAGAGGGTCAGGAAGGTATCCCCCTCGGAGAAGGTCACACCGTCAATATCCAGCCAGTTTTTCCGCGCAACCGTCTCAAAGAAGCTGGTCAGGTCATCTCCCGTGGGATCAGGTGCAATATAGTCAAAACCAATATCCGTGACGAATAGAGCGGTGATCTGGAAAATCATGTCCTCACCATCCACAGAGAGATAGATATACGGATGCTCCTTTGCGAAGTCTGCGTCCATATAACGGTAGAGCTTGGTGAACCGCACACCGTCCGGGTCGCAGTTGCTGGCGGAGTGGCCGAAAATGGTGGTGTTTTTGTCCAGCTTATCCCTGCCGCCGATTTCATTTTCACAATGGGCATAATAGCAGCCCCACATGGCATACTCACCGTTTTCATCCAGCTTCAGGTAATAGCCGTTGTCCTCCGCCTGCATCACGGGGTCGTCCGCCTCCGCACCGGGAATATACAGCCATGCCACGGTGTCGGGATTCTTCGCTCTGGCTTCCGCCAACTCTGTCTGCCTGTCCACCGAGGGGATAACTTTGCCCGCGGGAGTCGCTGATGGCTGAGGCGCAGATGTGCCGGAAGGCGTTCTGCCGGGAATGTCGATAGACCCCGTCTCTTTCTGATAGCAGCCCATGACCGCCGTGGTCATAGCAAAGAGAAGGACGGCCATGCAGATGATCGGACGAATGATTCTTGTGATTCTTTTCATAATGCTGTCTCCTTGCCGCGCTGGGATAGCGGCGCAGCTCAAAATGTCATTGATTTGTTTCTCGCAGCGAAAAGAGAACAGCGCAGCTTCAGGGCGAGATGCCCGTCCACTGCGCTGTCCGATGTTCGCTTATAGGTTCATGTCAGCCGCTTACTTCTTGCAGCGCCAGAGGAAGGTCACGATCTGCGCTCTGGTGCAATCCGTGTTGGGGCTGAAGGCCGTGCTGGTGGTTCCCTTGGTGATGTCCTCCTTGACTGCCCACAGTACCGCGTCGGCATAGTAGGCGGTGGATTTCACATCGGCAAAGAGATTGGCTGTACCCGCTGCCGGGGACTTCTCGGAACGCCACAGGAACGCGACGATCTGGGCGCGGGTGCAGGTCATGTTGGGGCTGAACGTGGTGTCGCTGGTGCCCTTGGCGATGCCGTTTTCTACCGCCCACAGCACAGCGTCGTAATAATAGCTGCCCACGGGGATGTCGGTAAACGGCATGGTGCGGGTTTCGGGCTTGGGACTGCCAGCGGCACGCCACAGGAAGGTCACGGCCTGCGCGCGGGTGCAGATGCCATCCGGGGAGAAGTGGGTAGCATCGGTTCCCTGCGTAATGCCGTTCTCCACCGCCCAATCCACAGCGTCCTCATAATAGCTGCCGGTGGCTACATCCACAAACACGCCAGTCTGGGGGTTGCCGTTGGCTTTCATAAAGATGACCTCGATGGTATGGGTTCTGCGGACATTCTCAAAGGTGTAGGACTTCACCGCGCCGATGCTCTTGCCGTCGATCTTGACGTTGGAGACGGCATAGCCCTTGTCCGGAGTGATTGTGAAGGTCTAATCTCTGCCCTCACGGACGCTGACGCTGCCGGAGGGAGAAATAGAGCCGCCCGCCCCGGCAGTTGTCTTGATGGTGTAGTAGCTGTCGTACCAACCGCCGCCACTGCTGGACTTGTGATACAGCTCAACCTCGCCGGTCAGGGTCGTGTAGTTGTCATCATCAGGCGTGAAGCGCCATTTGTAGGTCGTGTTGGCCTTGACCGTGGTATCGTCGGGCAGGGGCTCGCCCTTGTCATCCACCCATTCCAGCTTGCCGTCACTGGGATTCAGAGTGCTTCCCTTGGTGGTCAGCGCCGCGTCCTTCAGCGTCTTGCCGCTGGTGGTGATCTTGGTGTAGTTTGGCTCGCCGGTAGGCGTGGCCGGTTTGATCATGAGCACGAAGGGAGCGCTGGTGACGTCGTTGTAGTCGTTGTCGCCCGCCTTAGTCGCGACGACGCTGACAGAGCCGACCTTGACGGGAGTCAGAACGCCGGTTTCGGGATCGATGGTCGCCTCGCCGGTGCTCGCGTCTGTGTCGATGCGGTAGGTCACTGTGCCCGTGCCGGAGCCGCCAGTGGTGGTCAATGTCAGTGTCTGACCGTAGACCACACTACCCGCACCGGTGATGGTCAACGGCTTCTGATCGTCCTTTTCTGTCAGAGTGACGTTCAGCGTGATGGTGAAATCCTCATAATTGTCACAGGACGCCTTGAGGGTGATGGTGATCTTGTCACCCGCCTTGCCGCCGGAGATGGCATAGGTCAGCAAGCTGCCGTCCGCTGCGAAGTCTTGCTTGGACAGGACGATGCTCGCCTCGCTGCTGAACGTCCAGTCCTGCCCGGCGAGCAGTCCGGCCCAGTCCGGCGTGTAGGTGTGATCCGAGGCGTCCGTGTACTTTTGCTCCAGCTCGACCGTTTTGAGGTTGCCGCCATCTGCCTTGTTCACCGTGACTTCAAGTTCAATGTTCTCCACTGTGTTGTAGTTTTTGGTGTCCTTCGGAGTGAACTTTGCCTGGAAGGTCTTGGCGGCAGTCGAAGCGCCGCCCACAGATTCGCTGCTATCCATCCAACTCCAGCCGTCCGGCAGCGTCACATCCGCCAGCGTCTGACCGTATTTTGCCGTCAGCCCGGTGGGAACGGTGTAGGTCGGCGTTGCCTTTGCTACCACAAATTCGCAATACACAGCTTCAAATCCGTAGTAGTTATCCGTATCACCAATGCTGGCGTACATACGGTAGGTACCGGCGTTCAGCGCGGGCGGATTCTGAATATCCCACGTCTGAACGGAGCCTCTGCCAGCAGCGGAATAACGGTAGGTCACTTGAGCATTCGGGTCACCCGTCCGGTCTGTCAAGGTCGGTGTGCTTGGCGCTTGCCCGTAAGTATAGCCCGCCATGCTGACCTTGCCGTACTGCGTAGCCTTTTCGACAGTGATATTCGATCTTCCCGAAACCGTTAAATACTTCTCGGTGTCAGTCGGTTCGAAAATCCACTCGGCTGCATAGGTACCGTTCCCAACCACGGGTATATGCGTGCCGTCCACCCATTCAAAGGTTCCATCGACATCCACGTTGTTGACATTATCATGGAGCTTGCCGGAGAGAGCGATGGTATTCAGGGCGTCGCCGTAGGTGATGGCGTTCTTGCTCAGCGTCGGTGTGCCGGTGGGAGTGATCCTGTTCTTCGCGCTGACGTTGACGGTCAGCGTGATGTCCTGATAGTTGCTCGTGGAAATTGTAACAGTGATCGTGCCGAATTGTCCTTCGTCCGTGCCGCTTCTGTTTGCTTCCAGTGTCAGCTCACCGGTCTTGCCGTTTACAAGGGTAATTAAGGAGCCAACGCCCAGATTGGTATCAACCTTCCTGTCATAGGTGATCGTGCCGTAGTCACAGGGAGCAGTCAGCTTCGGCAGCAGCGTTGAGAGGTCAAAGGAATAGGTCTTGTGCAGGCCATTGGTGATGGTCAGCGTACCGGACTGGATATTTGTGGGTGCGGCGGCCTTGGTGATGGTGAAGTCCTGGGTTTTCTCCTTGATGACGTAGTTGCCGCCTGCAACGTCCTTGATGGTCACCCGGCCGGTACCGGCGTTGGTGTTGTTGGAATACTCTACCGTGTATTCGTCTGTCGGAATGACCTCATTTCCGTCCTTGAGGGTCACGGTCGGCTCCAGCGCATCGCCGGTGTAGGTGCAGGGCTCGACTTCAATCGTGGGCGTCACGGTTTTTGGCGTGATCTTCCACTCGACCATGGCCGTGCCGGTGTAGTTGCCGGTACCTTCGATGGTCAGGAGAATGCTGTCATTGGCATCGGTGGCCTTGTCGCCGCTTTTGGTAATGTAGGTGATTCCTGTCTCATCCCAGTTCTCCAGCGTCACACCGGTGATCCTCGGCGATTGCTCCGCCGCGTTGTACTCGAGGCTCGCAGCTTCCAGCGTGATGGCTGCGCCCTCGATGGACTTGGGGAGCGACCTCGACAGTTGCGGTGTCGGTTACGGTTGCGTATTCCTCGGAATCCGGAGTGAACGTCCATTCGGCCTCATAGCGGTCATTTGCATCAGGCTTGACTGCGCCGTCTGTCCATGTGAACGTGCCGTTGACCTCATCTCCGGTGTTGGGGTCTTTCATCTTGCCAGTGATGCTGCTGTCGCTCAGTGCCTGACCATAGGTAATCTTGCTTGCGGTGATTTTGCCGTCCATAACGGGCGTGAGCTTGTTCTTTGCGAAGATGTTGACGGTCAGAGTGATGTCCTGATAGTTGCTCGTGGAGATTGTAACCGTAATCGTGCCGAATTGTCCTTCGTCCGTGCCGCTTCTGTTTGCTTCCAGTGTCAGCTCACCGGTCTTGCCGTTTACAAGGGTAATTAAGGAGCCAACGCCCAGATTGGTATCAACCTTCTTGTCATAGGTGATCGTGCCGTAGTCACAGGGAGCAGTCAGCTTCGGCAGCAGCGTTGAGAGGTCAAAGGAATAGGTCTTGTGCAGGCCATTGGTGATGGTCAGCGTACCGGACTGGATATTTGTGGGTGCGGCCGCCTTGGTGATGGTGAACCGGTTCGCATCATCGGTCGCGAAAACGTCGCTGACCTCTGTGGTACCTTCCGACTCACCTTCAAACACATAGTTTTTGCTTGTGAGCGTCATGGTGAAGGAAAGCGCCTTTCCGCCTCCGACCTCCGACGAGGGCAGATAACTCCCGTCCGCCTGCTTACTGGTAAATTGGGCGTCAGAGAAGGAGAGCGCCGTATCGGGAAGTTTAATCTTCGCCGTTTTGCTGAGGAACGTCAGCTTGTCCGCAGTGAGCGTGACATCTGCACTGCCGTCGTAGGTCTTGGAGATTGACGAAACAGAGAAAAGGCTGATCGGCAGCGGTCGATGGTCACGGTGAACGTACCGGTAGCTGGTTCGTGGTTCGCGGCTTCCGCCTTGTAGTAAACGGTGTATGTGCCCGCGTCGGTGAATGTCGGTACGCCCGAAGTATAGTTGCCGTCTACCTTGTCGCTGTAGGTGAACGTCACGGGAGTGCTGTCTACGCTTTGTCCAGACGCGATGATCGATGCGATCTGTTCCTCGCCGGTGTAATACATGCTGGATGCTTTCACGGAAACGATCAGCTTCGCCGGTTTGACCTTGACGGTCACAGTTCCGGTCGCAGTCGCGTATTTCTCGTAGCCCGCAGCCGGAGTGAACGTCCATTCGGCTTCATAGCCGCCCGCGTTAGGATTGATCGTGCCGTCCGTCCACGCGAACGTACCGTTAACGGATTTGCCGGTGTCGGGATCCTTCATCTTGCCCGAAATTTCGCTCTTGCTCAGTGTGTCACCGTAGGTAATCGGCGTTGCGGTGATTGTGCCGTCCGGCACGGGCTTGATTTGGTCCACCGCGTAGAGGACGAGCTTCAGTTGAAAGTTTTCGTAGTTGGTGGTGGTGACATTCACCTTGACGGTACCGATTTTGCCGGTCATGTTTCCATCTTTCGCATAGAACTGTGCCAATGTCAGCACGCCTTTTTTAAACTCTACGATCGTCTCGTCGTAATAATATCCGCTTTGGCTAACAAGGGAAATATCAGCCTGACCATAGCTTATCGTGCCATATTTGCCCTTGGGCAGTCCGGGCAGTATATTATTGAAGTCATAGGTGTACGTCTGACATGTGCCGTTGATTATGTTCAGTGTGCCGGTCGGGTTATTCTTGGGCGCGGTGGCCTTATTGATCTGGAAGGTCTTATCATCAAAATCCGCGCCGTTCAGCGCAAAGTCCTTTTGGGTCGTGCCATCTTCAAAGACATAGCCCGCATTCTTTAACTTGATGGTGAAGGAGACAGTCTTTTCGGTTTCGCTTGCATCGGCGGAATCATAGCAGGCGTTGAGCACCTCATAATCTGTACCCTTAGCCAGCCGAAGCGTAGTACCAGTATAATAGCTGTCCGCGCTCTTAAGTGTGATTTTCGCATTTGCAGGCAGATCTGTCGTTCCGTCGTATGTCTTAATGATGTCGCCGACCGAGGCCGCTACTTTGAGCGGTCGAACCGTCCATTGGGCAGACTTACTCCCGGTATAATCGCCGCTGTCTTTTGCCTTGATGGTCAGCGTACAGGGGCCTACATCGTAGGTGCTGCCGCCGCCGGTAATGGTGAAATCCTTGTCCTTTTCCAGCGTTTGGCCTTTGTATGTCACGATAAACGTCGGCACACCGGTCGCAGTCACAGAATTAAAGGCCGCTACATTGCCATCGGGAAACGTGATCTCGGCATTGCTGAGATTCGGCTTGGTGACGGTCAGCATTTTTTGGGTGCTCGTCACCGTATAGCCGTCCTTGGCGGCGGTGAAAGAAATCGTGTAGCTGCCGACATCGTTGAAGATATACTCCGCGACGTAGACTAGGGTGGTACTGGTGCCGACTGTTGTATATTTCACATCGTTTCCTGACAGCGTGATGGGCGTTGTTGCGCCGTCCTGCTTGATGGAGAACGTCACCTCCGCGTCTTTGTTGCAGCTGGCGCAGAGCTGGACGGTCGTGCCGCGCTCCACCTTCGGCGAGTTGCCGGTCAGGTTCTTGCCACCGACCTTCAGATACAGGGTCTTGAACGTGATGGGCAGGCTCTCAATGGTGACATTGTAAAGTGCCGCTTCCTTGCATTCACTTGCGGCGTACCACTTGTGAGTGCTGTCCTCGTTTCTGACCTTAAAGCCAACGCGGTCAGGCTCCTTCAGGAGATTCTTCCACATCGTGGTATCGGCTATCTCCAATGTGCCGATGACGGCGGGAGCGCCCGAACCGGCGAGATTTGCGCCTCTGTGGGCGACAACTGTCTTGATGCTGCCCGTGTCCTTGGAGTTGCTGAAGGTAGTGGTGTTGTTCGTTCCTTCAGCAACCGCTTTGACATCCACTGTTCCGTGAATGGAATACCCGTTCAGGTCGATCCCCGTCTCCTGCGTGCCGTCGATGGTATAATCGCCGGTCACGTCGGCCAGCAGCGTGAGTTCTGCGCCGCCGTCTCTGTCTGCGTCCAGGGCAGTCTGCAAATCAGCAAATCTTCGCTGCTGGCGGCTGCCCTCGCCATGGCTCAAGGCTGTTTCAGCCACCGCGGGCGCGTTGCAGTTGGGGCAGGTTGCCGCGTTTTTGTCAAAGCCGTTCTTTCCGCCGTGGCTGCACGACTTTACCACCAGGTCGCAGGTCTTGGAAGCGGCTTCCTCCAGCGTGAGCTGCGTGTCGCCACGGTAGTAAGCAAGCCCCGCGTTCCCGGGAAGCAGATTGCCCAATGTGATGCTGTTATTCAGCTGCAGACCTTTTCTCAAAATCTTTCCGCCGTACAGCTCGACTGTGCCGCCCCAAACCTCCAGCTGGAGCAGAGTGGTACGGTCATTCTCCGGATCAAATACCAGCGTACCGCCGTCCCGCACGGTCACGCCCACTGCGCCGTTGCCGCCGCTGCTGTCAATGACCGTCAGATTGCCGGTGCGAATCTGACTCGTGGGCGTAAGGCCGCCGACCTTCAAGCTGTATCCGCTCAGACTGTGTCCGTCCAGATCCAGCGTGAGGGTCTTGCTGACATATATGTCGCGAGGAAGCATCCCGTTTGCCAGCAGCTGTACGGTCTGACCGTCAGCTGCCGCATCCAGGGCGGACTTCACATCGGTATAATAGGTTTCACCGATGCCAGCCGCAAACTGCGTCCCGCAGACCGTGCACTTGCCGTCTTTACCGATGGTGCTTGCGCCCTCGGTGTTCGTGTGGGCGCAGGAAAAACCGCAGGCGCACTTGTTGTTCACCATGGCGTGGGTGTGCTCCTTGACGGTTACGTCGGCCAGCTCCGTTGCATTGCCGTCCTGCACGTCGTCGCCCTTGTAGAAAGCGTGCACCTTCTGCGTATCCAACAGGGACATGAGCGGCTGCAACTCTTCTGCGATGTAGCTCTTAATGCTTTGGAACGTGCCGCCGCTGATGGCGATGGTTCCGTTGCGCGTGAACTGCACCTCGCCAAACGTGCCGTCCGTAATGTTCAGCGTAGCGCCGGAATCGACAACCCATTCACCCGCGTGATTGGAGCCGCCATTGACGGTGACGGCTGCACCCTCTAATACGGTGAGGCCATACACCATGCCGTTGCTGACGGTCGCAGTGCCGCTGTTCACGTCGCAGACAAGTCCCGCGCATCCTGAACCGCCGATCTCGCCGCTCCGGATGTCCAGTGCGCCGGCCATGAACATGAGATTTGAAATTCTGCCGTAAGCGGCCTCGCCTGTAACAGTCAGGTTGCCTGTCGCGAGAGTTTCTTTTTTCTGCGTTTCCTCGTTAGTCTCTGAGAATCCAACCTCGAGGTAGTCGACCGTCTTGTGGTTCAGATCGAGCGTCAGGGTTTTGGTGACAACGGGTACGATGGAAGCATACTGTTCGAACGTAAAATTTTCACCGAGCGCATTGAGGGCGTCTGCATCCGTCACATGGTTGGCCAGCAGCTTGACGGTGTCGCCGTCCTGTGCCGCGTTCAGTGCCGCAGGGAGAGACTTGTACTGTTTGCCGTTCACCTCGGCTGCATCCGGCAAGCCGGTGACGGTGATGGTGGCGCTTGCCTGCACGGAGGTGTTCCCCAGCTCGTGAACGAACAGCGTATACGTGCCACCGGGCGTTTCCTCATCGATCTTGACGGAGACGGTATAAGTGCCGTCGCCGTTGTTCTTCTGGCTGATGGTAAAGTAGCCATTGACCGCGCTGCCCTGAACATAGGCGTTCAGCGTGTCCGTGCCGGTATAATTGGCAGTGAACACGGCGGTCTTGCCCGCGGTAAGGCTCTTGCTCGTTTCGGTCAGCGTCAGGCTCGGCGCTGCGGGTGTGGTGCTGCCCACCTGCTTGTTGGTCAGCTTCTTTGCGATTTCGCCGCCTACTTTATAGGTATCGGTGTTAAAGCCAGCTTCCGCAGCGGTATCGCCGTTCACTGTGGCGGAGCCGTAGAGCGTTTTGGCGGCAGGCTCTGCCGCGCTATCCAGCTCGACCGCCTTCACTGCGCCGGAGATCAGCATATCCGTGCCATCGAAGTACAGCGTGCCCTTCACGCCGACCTTCGCGCCGCTGACAGAAGCAGAGCCGGAAACCACGTTCAGCCCGCCGGTAATGGCCGCTTCCGCTTCGGCGGGCGCGGTCATGGTAAACGTGCCGCCGTCTACCTTCACAGTACCATCGACCGTGCCGCCGTTCAGCGTCAGACTGTCCGTGGCATCAATATTGCCGGTGATGCTGTGCCCGTTCATGTGGATGGTCGTCGGGGCGTAGACGGTGAGGCCTTCCTTGACGCTGTCGAGCAGCGTGATCTCGCCTTCCTCCATTTCGTCCAAGATCTTCTGCACCGTTTCATACTGCGTCCCGCCGCTCTCCGCGACGTAGTGCGTCCCGCCGCTTCCTTCGCCGTTCTCCGTGACGTCGGCGAAGACTGCCGTGGGCAGCGTCGTCAGACAGAGCGTCAGCGCCATGAGCATACTCAATACTCGTTTTTTCATAAGATCCTCCTTTAGGATATGCGTATAGGGTTTATATTCAGCCCGTTTTAGCACAGGCACAGCTTTTATAGATCATCCGGAATGAGCCGCAGCTTCTTCGCGGCGGCCTTGGCCTCCGCCCGGCGCTTTACGTCCAGCTTGTCGAGGATGTGGCTGACGTGGGTCTTCACGGTCGGCAGCTTCACGTCCATGATCCGGGCGATCTCGGCGTTGGACTTGTCGGCGCAGAGCAGATGCAGAATTTGCAGCTCCGTGGGCGTCAGCTCCTCGCCGGGGGCAAGGCGGGGTTCGAGGAAATGCGGGTAGAACGCCGCCTGCGTCCGCACCGCCGCCATCAGCCGCTTGCGCCATGCTTTGTCGCCGTCCCAGTCCAGCGCTTCCAGCAGCGGCAGCACCGCCGTGCCGTATACGCTGACGGTGCGGATGAAGCGGTACTCCGCCGCCGCGTCCAGCGCCGCCGTCAATCGCTCGCGCCACCGCTCGTCCTTCTTGCGGTGCAGGGCGATGGCAGTCAGGACATTCAGGTGAATGCCGTCGATGATGCGGGCGCAGTTTGGGATGTACGGCTCCAGCGGGGCAAGCGTCAGCAGCGCCGCGTCCGGCCTGCCGTCCTCCAGCTCCACCATGGCCTGGGTGAGATACTGATAGCGCCGCATGACGTTCAGGTGCGTGGGTTCGCGCGGGGCTTTTTCCCGATACCATGCGTCCGCCGCGTCAAGGTCGCCGGTGTGCATGTCAATACGGCAGAGCATGGCGTCCATATTGGGCAGAAAGCGTGTCAAACCGCGCTCGGCAAAGCATTCACGGAGCACCTCAATGGTGCGCCGCGCGTCGGCGGGCTGTCCGTTTGCCAGCTGGCTGCGGGCCAGCAGACCGCTGATGGCGAACTCCATGTCCGGTGCGCCGCGGTTGCGCACCTCGTTCAGCTGCGGGAGAAGGGACAGCATCCGACCGGCCACGTCCTCCCCCTTTTCAAACTTGCTCTCGGCGATGGCGCAGTCCGCAAGACCCACGCCGTCCCGCCCCAGCACCGCCTCCACAGGGATACGGAGGGTCTTGTAGAGCAGGTCGTCCTTTTTGCTCCATGCGGAAAAGTCCTTGCCGCCGTTCATGATGCTGGGCAGCGCGCTCGTGACGGAGAAGGACGGCAGCGACAGCTCCTTGTTCGTCAGCAGCCGGAACACCGCAGGGATCGTGTCCGTCAGGCGTTTCACGCCCCGCTGCGGCAGCGAGATGTCCAGCCATGCCAGACGGCCGCGTGCCTGCCGACCTGCGGCGTCCTCCTTGCCGCAACGCTCCACGAACCGTTTCAGGCATCCGTACCAGTGCTCCGACCCGTCATAGTCCGCGCTCAGAGCGCAGAGCATACTCATGCCCTGCATCAGAGACGGCGAGGCGAGTATTTCCGCCTCCGGCAGTGCGCGGTAGTACTGCTCCATCTCCGCATAGTGCCCCATGCCGGGATGAAGCTCTGCATTGCGCACCAGCAGCTCGGAGACCTTGGAATGGTCACCGCCGCTGGTGTAGCATTCCAGGGCGTGGGCGTAGTCCTCCTTCAGCTCATAGTACAGCCCGCCCCGGCTGATGAGCGCTTTGCGCTTTTCCTCGGTATACTCCCGTTCCATCTCCCAAAGGAGAAAAGCCCGGAAACCCGACCAGAAGTGGAAGCGCTGGCAGTCGTCGTAGCGCAGCATAGTGGTGTATCGAAGAAGCCAGTCCAGCCGTTCGCCGGCACGGGGATCGCCGCTGACCATCCGTGCCATTTCCAGGTCAAAACTTTCAAAGGGGGCCAGCTCCAACAGGAAGCGCCGCACCGGCAGGTCAAAGCGCCGGTAGATGGCGGTCTCAAAGTAGAGGAACACCTCGTGGAACACCCGCGCCACCAACTCCGGCGTCCACGGCTTGCCCGGAGACATACACCGGGCGGTGATGGCTACGCCCAGCGGATAGCCCACGGATTCTTTCAAAATTCCGTCGATCTCACTGTCTGCCGCCTCCACGCCGTAAAGCCGGAGCAGCCGCCGCACATCGTCCGCATCAAAGAGCAGGTCGTCGGCCTCCAGCACCGTCATCAGCCCCGTGTACTGAAACGCCGTCAGGCAGCCGGGCGGCACACCGCGCGAGAGCAGCACGAAATGGCGCTCCGGACTTGAGCGAATCAGTTCGCAAAGAGCCTGCTGCCCGGCTTCCTCCTGCATGAGCTGAAGATCGTCAATCAGCAGAATGTCCCAATCCTGCGCTGACGGTGGGATCGCGCAGTCTGGGTCTGCCGCGCTTTGCCGCAGCACATTCCGCCCGCGCAGCAGCGCGTCCGCCAGCACGGTCTTTCCAAAGCCGCAGGGCGCGCTGAAAAAAAGGACTCTGCCATGCGCTATGAAGCTGTCAAACCGTTTCTGAACGGAGGGCTTTATGATGATATTTTCGATCATTTCTTCCCTCCCTTTGATACAGAGTGAGATTGTCATAAGCCTTTTGCCACCTATCTCAAATTATATTATACGCGGCTGTTCTGAAATGTAAATCATCCCAAAGGATGAGACGCGCTGCATAGCAAACGGCTGTGCAGGCCAGCATTTCGTGAGGTGAAAAAGAAATCGCACAGCATCAGGCCAAAATGCCTGCGCTGTGCGATTCAGTGTTTACTTATAAAGTCTTGTCACTTCTTACTGTGTCACAGGAGGATCAAAATTAAAGTCGCGGCGCAATGCGGCCTGCCCATGTTCTGTGTGATATTCGTCTTCAACGTGCACAGAGCAATTATATTTCGACAATCGTATAGCATGGAAACGAGTTGAATTAAACGAAGAAAATAAGCTGTATCTTTTCTTTGAACGCACGCTATTTTTGCGATAATTCCCTGAAAACTGGCCAAAACACCCTGTTCAGATTGTAGTATGGGTAGAGGGGGAAATACGGGGGTACGAACGGGGGCAAGAAAGCGGCAAGCAATGCAAAGCGGTACCCACTTTGCGAAAACAGGCGGATTCCGTTTACACGGAGCCCGCCTGTTTCATGCTTGTTGGGGCGCTGCCCCAATCCCCGCAGAACACAAAAACTGTGTTCTGGAACGATGGATAAATCCATCGGCTGCGCGATTTTTCAAATCGCTTGTGGGCGGGCAGCTCAGCGCTGCTCCGCCTCTTTTTCCCGTCGTTTATTCGCTTCCTCCAGCTCCTTATCCAACTCCAGAATACGGTCGATATTGGCCTTGGCCGTCAGCAGCTCTTTCATTTCTTCACGGGCTTTTCGGTAATCGGCGTAGGCCGCTTTCTTCTCCGCCAGCAGCTCGGCGTACTCGGTATTCAGCGCCTTGATGGTGGGCAGCTTCTTGAAGCCCAGTCCATCAAAATAGTTCTTTGCGGCCTTGTGGATCGTGATCTCACTTTCATGCTCTGCAAGAAAATTCTTGGAGTACCCGGCCTTGCGATAGGCAACGTAGGTATCGCGGGTCTTGGCATAACCCACGATACCATGCGGAAAGCCTGCCGTTATCCGTAATCAGGCCGTTGCCGCCGTAGTAAAGAGCTTTCAGAAATGCCGTGCGATTCTCTAAAGGCTTTTGCTTGGAGAATTCCGCAGTAATTTTCATCCGCGCTGCATCCGCATTACCGCCCGCGCGCAGGATGTGGTCAATATCATCCTGAGAAATGAACATAGAAAAAGCGGAGGGTGTTACACTCTCCGCTTCTGCGATGGATTGAATTTGTTCTGCCTCTGAGGGGAAGAAGGACATCTGCGCCCCAGCAGGGGCATCGAACATATTTAGCTGAACACCAGTTCCGTGAGGATCGTTTCCTCGGCCTGCGCTTTCAGCGAGTTCATCAGCCCTATGCGAACTTGCAGGAAGTCGGCATACGGCTTGACGTGAAGAGCCGCGCTCGCGTGGATCTCGCAGCACTGCTGAAAAAGGAAGGGCGCACACGAGTATCCATTTCTGAGAAGACGGGACTCGGCGTGTGCACGGTACAAGCGGCGATTGCGGGCAAGAATGTCACCATGCACAGCGCGGACAAAATTGCGGAAGCGCTCGGCCGTTCGCGCTTGGATCTGTTTATTGACGTTGAGAAGCGTAAAACACTTGATGCGAACACCGTGCGAGGTTATCACAGACTCATTTCATCTATCTTGACGAAAGCTGTGAAATGGGGCTTCATCCCATTCAATCCTGCGGCAAATGCCGAGTTGCCAAAGCTGATGCCAAAAGAGGCTGCGCATCTTGACGAAGAGGACGCGCGGCGGCTGTTGGAGCTGCTGCAAAATGAGCCTGCCAAATATCGCGCGGCTATTTCCTTTGATCTCTTATCGGGCCTACGGCGTGGCGAATTACTGGGGCTGCGCTGGTCGGATGTCGATTTCGAAAACGAAACGGTCACCATTGTGCAGACATCCTCTTATGTTCCGGGGGTAGGGATCTACACGGACACACCGAAGAACAAAACATCTGCACGGCCTCTGAAGCTCTCGCGCTCTGCCTTTTTCGTTCTGCGACAGGTACAGGAGTGGCAGGAAGAGCAACGCGCGCTTTGCGGAGACAGATGGAAGGACAAGGACGGGCGGATCTTTACCAATGACGAGGGCGCGCCGATTCACCCCGACGCACTGTCAAGCTGGTTTGGGGATTTTACGCGGCGGAACGGATTCACGGAGATCCATGTGCACAGCCTCCGACATTCTTACGCTTCCTTGCTGATTGCAGAGGGAACGCCGCTCGTCGTAGTCTCCCGCCGCTTGGGACATGCTCAGGTGAGCACGACCGCCAATATTTACGCGCATGTCATCGCGTCGGCGGATGAAAAGGCGGCGCAGATCACAGAGAAGTTCGCCGACATTATTGTGCCGAACCAGAAGAAAAAGGGCGCTACGGCATGAGAAGCAGCGGCAAAATGAAAAGCCGGTCAGGTGTTGATCCTGACCGGCTTTTTTGCCCGCCGAAACACATTTTTTCGACTGTAAGACACAAATAAGACACAAAAATGCCCTTTGCAGATATACTGAAAAAAGCAAAAGCCCCGAAACCGTTGAGATTTCAGGGCTTTTTTGGAGCTGGTGGTGTGACTCGAACACATGACCTGCTGATTACGAAGTGTATCGGGGCGCTCCGTCTGGCCGTTTTCAGGGCTTTTGGAGCCTTTCCGCTCGGTATATTGCGGGAGGTACGTCCTATCCTCTCCATTGTTTTTGTCCGCTCATTTCCCCGTGTGGGTCACGGTGTGGGTCAAGCAGACGTCTCTGCGTCAAAGAAGCCGCGGACAGGCTTCGCCGTCATATTTCGTTTTGCCATTTCTCTCTCATAATTGATTCGGGTAATCTCTTCAATAAAAGCCTTCTGCTCCTCGCTGGCTTTCGGCCACGACACGCCGAATTTCCGGCACATCGCAAAAAAGATACGATACCATAATCTGTCTTCTTCCGTTTCATGTGTAAAGTACCATTTCGCATCTTCCATAGTCAGCCCTCCTCTAAATAAGATACAAAAATATCTCTGGCAGCCTCGTCACAGATCAAATACCGCGGCGCCGCGCCTGACTCTCCATATAGACAATGTGGACGGTAACCACATCTTCGCTGATCTCATAAGCTCCCAAGGTCACCAATTCGCCAACCCGCGTTTTCAGCCCATAGACATCGAATTTACCTTTTGAGATATATTCGCTGGTCCAATCCGTCTGCCACCGCGCTCCGTTGTCGTTGTCACGGCATCCTGCGGTGTCACCGGTTCAATAACTAAGGCACCTGCTGATCGGCGGCATCATAAACAGACGGTCGAAACTGCACAGTCCTCACCTCTTAAGTAGCATACCACAGTTTCTGCAAAAATGAAGTGGCAAATTGAATCTGACGCAGTCAGGCTTTTCATTCAAAAACGCACCGCTGCAAACAAAGAGTACGACTACCGCCCTATCCTCTCCATACAACAAATCAGTAGACTGTAACAATCATCTTAACTTTGCTGAATTGACAAAATCTCAATTTACAGCACAAATCAAAATAAAACTCGGTATCCTGCTAACTGCAGTCGCATAAAACAGGATACCGGGTTTTGACTATTTATATTCTGACATCTGTCTGTGGGATTGTAGGCAGTGTCTGCAACACCATAGAACGCTACCGTAAAGACCCGGAGGACAAGACAAAGTGGGTCGTGGATGAAGCGGCGGCATTGGTAGTCAAGCACATTTTCAAGCTGTGCATGGAAGGGAGAGGCCAGATGCAGATCGCAAAGCTCTTGCAGGAGGAAAAGGTACTTAACCCTACCGCCTACAAAAAGCGCGAGGGCATCAAGACACCCAGCCCGGAAACCGCTGATCCGTTGGTAGCATCTGGAACCGCCCCGGGCGCAAGCGATACGTGCGCTTTCTGCCGGTTACCCGGACCAGAAAGCAGGTTCAAAATCCAATTGTTGCAAATACGTCGCCGGATTCATATTTTCCTTAGCAGAGTCTTAGTTGGTCCCCATTTGCTGCCCGAAAATATCTCTCGCTTTAAGCGCGATGGATACTTTTTCAATAAATTCATAGTCATCTAAATTCAGCAGGTTTTTTGCCTGACCGATTCGAAATCGGACTGTATTTTCATGTTTCCCCACCTTGCCTGCCGCTCTTTTGACATCTCCATTGCATTCAAGGTATACAGAAACTGTTTCCAAGAGATCCTGCTTTATTAGCGGGTCAAGAATGCTGCTGCAAAAATTCCTCAGAATTTGATGATTCTTCAGCGGTAGCAGCAACTGATAGACAGACAGCGCATCATATCCCATTGGGGATTTTCCCAATACTCCTCCTATTTCGTCCGCCGAAAGGGCCTGGCGAAATGCAGAAGAAAACTGCTTTACGCCCACCGCAGCCGAGCTGTAGCCCATGGAATGCTCTGGCACATAATAGGAAAAAATGGGCATCATCTGCTGCAGCATACTGCTGATTTCTTTCTGCCCCTGACAAGGCAGCACAAAAAAGACTCCTTCCAAATATTTAAATAGGGGCACTTTAAATTGTATCGCCACATCTTTCTTCAGCATTTGAAGCCGCCGATGACTCAGCCCCTGAAAGGTCGCATGCACAACGGTGTAGTCAGATTGAATATGCGGTGCAAGGTGCCTGTAAATGTTCCGCTGCTCAACATCAGAAAGTTCTTTGCTCAGCAGGTGGAAAATTTTATTTTCCAGTAATAACTCTGATTGATCTGATATGATGAGTTCGGAAATGTCACGTATGAGCGCACCATAAGGAACTGTCCCGTCAATGTGAATAATCGGAAAATCCCGCGAATCGGCAAGTTCGATCACACTTTGCGGAAACTGCGGCAGAAACTCATTCAGCGCAATGCAACAAGCGCTTCCCATCTGAATATAAAACGAAATTGCATCATATATCTTTGCCTCCATATCTTTATTCATATAGAAGCTACAGATAAAAGCATCTCCACTTAAAATCAAGTCTGCATCCACAAGGGGATTGATCGGACAATCTGTAAAGTTGATCCGCAAAACCTCCCGGTCAAGCCCATTCTTCCCTGCAATTACCTTGGCAGAGTTAAGAATATCCAGCTGTAAAACATCGCTTACCGTAACGCTCACAACAAGCACCTCCTTGCCTTTAATTATGCATCAGTATAATCAAGCCTTCTTAAGATGTCAAATTATACTTGCAGAATAAATGGAAAATTATAAAAATTACAGAAATTTAAATCAAATTTTGTACTATGGCACATTGAAGCGCCTTTGCATATATCTTATAATTTTGTCAAGCAATCCACAAGGGAATTGTTCAAAATAGACAAATTTTTGGAGGTGCTTCTTTATGAAAAAACTAACTCTTCAGGAAATCAAGGACACTTTGGTTGGCTGCACCATTCTTGGTACAGGCGGCGGCGGCTCCTTAGAGAGCGGGTTAGAGGCCGTCGAAAAAGCCTGGAACGCCGGGCACGAGTTCAAGCTGCTCTCCTTCGATGAAATCAACGACGACAGCTACTATGCCAATCCTTATTATTGCGGTTCTATCGTCCCCAAGGGCGATACCAGCCAGAAACGCGGAGATGAGATCGCCACCTCGGTGAAGGCTCTGGAAGAGTACATGGGCGTTCAGTTCGAAGGCCTTGTTTCGATTGAGTATGGTGGCGGAAACACCGGCGCAGTCATGGCCGCCGCAGCTCGTACGGGCAAATACATTGTCGATGCAGATGCAGCCGGCCGCGCAGTGCCGGAGCTTCAGTTTTCCACTTATTATGTGACGGAAAATCCCATCACGCCTTTCTCTGTCGGTACTTCATTCGGCGACATGGCGATCGTCACAAACGTTGAAAATGATGCTCGCGCAGAAGCGCTCTCCCGCTATATGGCGATCGGATCCGGCGGGTTGGTTGGTATGACCGATCACCCGATCAAGGGCGACAAGCTGCGTCACGCGGTCATTCCCAATGCATTAACGTATGCAGCTACTGTCGGTCGTGCCCAAAGAGAAGCTGTTGAGCGCGGTTCCGATCCCATTCAGGCGATCCTGGACACCGGAAAGGGTAAGCTGCTTTTCCAGGGAACCGTCACCGGCGAGTCCGAATGGGGCATCAAGGAGGGCTTTACCGTTGGCACAATTCACATTGCCGGCGAAGGCGCTTTTGCACACCAGACTTCAAAAATCTGGTACAAGAACGAGAACATGGTAATGTGGATCGACGACAAGGTAAATCTCACTTGTCCGGATCTCATTTGCGTGGTGGAAAAAGCTACCGGCTACCCCATCACCAATCCGAACTGCGTCGAGGGAATGGAGGTTGCCGTTCTCGGCTTCCACTGCCACGAGCTCTGGACGCGCGAACGCGCATTGGAGATTCTTAATCCCCGATTCTTTGGATTTGATATGGACTGCGTCTTCCTTCAGGACTGATCGCACAAACCTGCAACGAACTCTTATGATTTAGGGAATGAATTTGTACCGAAATAGACAAGCACTCTTTTTACGCCAACATCTTGCAAAGGGCGGCCTATTTCGGTACAATTCAAACCCAAGCAGTAGATTCGATCACAGTAGGGAAGAATCATCATATGAGGCAGAAATAGCCAAATGACGTATTGCGGGAGGCAATAATATGAGTAATAACACTGCAACCAAGGCTCCGTTGGAAGAAAAGTACAACGACTACGAAAAAACTCCAGTCCCCGAAACCGCCAGACAAACTTGGTATCAGCAGGGCATGGTATGGCTTGGCGCGGGATTTGGCCTGAGCGGATTAGCTACCGGCGGTGTGCTTGCCGACGGTCTCTCTTTCCGGGATATGCTTTTAGTCAGCATAATCGGATCTATTATCATCACCATCATCGGCACTCTCAATGCTCTTGTTAGCGAGCATACCCATCTTTCTACTTCTTTTACCTGCCGCCGCTCCTTTGGTATAAAGGGTGCCAAGATCATCGGCATTATTCTCTGCATCTCCAACTTTGGTTGGTACGCATTTCAGGCAGACCTGTTCGGTACAACGATTGCTTCTGTCATCAAGCACGTTAACGGAAGCTCTGTCAATTCTGTGATTTTTACAATTATCGGCGGTATCACCATGTCGCTGACCGCCATTTTCGGATTTAAGGCGATCAAGCTTCTCAGCGAAGTGGGCTTGCCGCTGCTTGCGGTTCTCTGCGTCATTGCCGTTTGGAAAACAAGCTCCATGATTTCTTTCAGCGACATCTGGAACGCCGGGCCGGTCAGCACGCCGATCACCATTCCCATGGGCGTCGCCGCCGTCGTCGGTTCCTTTGCCGTAGGTGTTACAATGGTAGGTGACTTCAGCCGCTTCTCCAAGTCCAAGCGGGACTGCATAATCGGCGTAAGCATCGGTCATTGCTGGGGATACATTCCCATCTTGATGTGCGGTGCATTCTTCAACTACGCTTTCCACAACTGGAATATCGTGGAGATTATGATTCTGTCCCTCGGCTTGGGCCTGTTCGGCGCTCTTGTGTTGATCATCGGTCAGTGGACCACGAACGACAACAATCTGTACACCAGCGTACTGGGCCTTATGAATACTCTGGACGGTATCAGCAAAGTCCCCCGCATGCGCCTGACCCTCATTGTCGGTTTGATCAGCACTGCAATTGCTGCAGTTGGCTTGTATAAATACTTTGTGACTTTCCTCTCCTTGTTAGGCGTGTTCATTACCCCGATCGGCGGTATCCTGATCGCTGACTTCTATATCTGCAACCGGAAAAACTATGACGGCGGCGACGTTCCTCAGGGCATCAAGTGGGACGCCATTGTGTCGTGGGCTGTGGCTTCGTTTGTCGGCGTTACCATGACGGCTCGCCCCGTGGGGCTTGGTTGGTTTGTCGCGGTGGGTGATGTGATCCCCGTTCCCCTGATCTGCATTGCAGTCGCTATGGTGCTGTACGTTGTAAGCCAGAAGCTCCAGAACCGGAAGCTCCAGAATAAGGCTGGTGCAGTTTAATGGACAGCATGCAGCGCGTTCTTTCTTACTTCCGTGAAATCTGCAGCATTCCCCGGCGCTCCGGCGATGAATCAAATGTAGCGCAGTATTTAATCGAAACAGGAAAGCGCCTCGGTTTGGGAGTTGATCAGGACAGCTGCGGAAACGTGGTTCTTCGTAAGACGATTTCCCAAGCAACGCCGTCTACAATTCTCCAGGCTCATATGGATATGGTATGGGAATCGACGGGAACTCCTTATCAAAAGGGCGTATCATTGCGCGAAACCGATGAATGTCTCCACGCAGTCGGTTCGACCTTAGGCGCAGATAACGGAATCGGAATGGCTCTGATTCTCGCACTGATGGAAGACGACACGGTACAGAATATCGAGGGTCTTTTTACAGTAGACGAAGAAACCGGTATGACCGGTGCCAAAGAATTGGACGCATCCCTCGTTTCCGGTACCCGGCTGATCAATTTGGACAGTGAAACAGAAGGGACATTCACCATCAGCGCCGCAGGCGGTCTCAACATCATTTTGAATGCCTCCGTTGAATGTCATAAGCAGTCACGGTTTCATAACCCCAAGGTTCTCAAGCTCTCGGTATCCGGCCTAAAGGGTGGCCATTCCGGTCTTGATATTGGAACCCCACATCTCAATGCCATTCAGATTTTGGTTCGCTGGCTTCGCAGCTGCCCCGCTTCAAACTGGGAATTGCTCGAACTGCGTGGCGGTACACGTTCCAACGCGATTCCGGTTTGCGCAGAAGCCCTCATTCAGGTCGGAGATACATCTTCAGAAGAAGAATGGAAGCTTGCCGCCAGTGCAATCACCGCTCAGGCAGAATCTGTGGATCACGGAATTCTTCTTCAGACTTCATTTGAGGCACCGATTTGCAAGCAAGCGTATACGGATTCCTTCCGCGATCAGCTGCTCTCTACGCTTGCCACCTTGCCTCACGGTGTATTGCAGCGCACCCCAGAAATAGTCCAGCTTTCCAGCAATTTAGCCACTGTCCGTCAGCTTGGCGATAATGTTGAAATTGTGGAAAGCCTGCGTGCTTCTTCTCAGGCGTTGCTCAGCGAAGGAAGAGACCTCGTCGTTCACACCGCTGACCGCGCATCGTTTCAATCTTCTCAGCAGGATTACTATCCGCCCTGGGAATCTGCAAAAGATGTTCCGCTGCACGCACTGTTTGCACAAACTTACCAATCATTATTTCAGCAGCCCTGCATTATGGAAAATGTTCATGCCGGTGTTGAATGCAGCATTCTCCAGGAACGTTGCCCCTTCATTCAGGAAATGATTTCTATCGGCCCAACCATTCGCTGCGCGCATACAGTTCAAGAAAACGTAAATCTTTCCTCGATCGACAGGGTATACCAGCTGTTAAAAGCAGTGCTGCAGCAGCTTCTAACTAAAGTAAGGAGAGCAAGCCTATTTCGTGCTTGCTCTCCTTGTGCGTTTTCTCATGCAAAAATGCAATTATAGAACTCTGAGGCAACACTTGCGTCCCAAGACAGACGCAGATGTTTTGAGAGCCGATACCCCTTCATCGAGAAGTGAAGACTACTGGCAAGCGCACAGTGCTTTTCTGCAAAAGTTGTCATACCATAGCATTTCTCCGGTGTAGATTCGGTAAAGAAACAAGTGCGGGATCACATCCCTCATGATCAAAATCGTTCGGCAACAAAAATATTTTATTTTTGATCCTTGTTTTTGCAGCGCCTTTGTCCAAAAAAGATCTCGCTCCATTCATCAAATAGAGCGAGATCTTTTTGCTTCGTAACTTATCCCAATTCTTGCGGCTGCTTGACAATTGCTTTTCAGGGATTCCCTATGCCATCAGTCATTTCCGACCTATAAAAAAGGATAATTGCTAAGACTTCATCAATTAAATATAAAGAACAAAGCAACATGATGGGGGAACCATACCTGAACGATGTACCAATCAAAGAAGCATTCCCTAAGGCGGAGCATTGGAGTGTGGTGTCGCCGGAGGTGGTGGTGAGATTCCGGTCATATCGTCGCTACAGTGGTAGCCCTGACGGGTCTCACTGCGCTCGTAACAGGCGGCCTGCATCAGTGACTCCGCCTCGTTCTCCAGCAGTTCTTTCAGCATCTCTTCCACGCTGTCACGGACCACTTCCTTACGCAGGCGCGGTGCTGTGGGCGGTCAAGAATGACATCACCAAGGGCACGGGCGCGACCACGTTCAGTCCGGATGCTGACTGCACAAGAGCACAGATCGTGACCTTCCTTTGGCGAACGTTGGCGTAACCCCGAAGGAATGTAAAAATCCATTCTAACAGAAGGGCGCACTTCTATACTCTCCTGACAGGGAGTATGTGCGCTCCGCGAGGCAGACAGCCCGGACAGCCAAATGTCCGGGCTGTTTTGCGTCACTCCGTTCCGTACAAGGGAGCGCCTCCCTTGCGCTGCCACAGCAGCTATCCCAGCGGACTTTGCAGCGGAAACCGCCTGCTGACGCAACCCATTCCCACCGTAAAGTCTGAAAATCCATATCGTTATCAAGACCGTCTAAAGGGGTATCGCTCTTCTCGTTACCCTGTCACAAATGCCATCCACACCAAATCTTACAACAGTTGGGATATGTTTTTAACTCCCTATCCACGCCAAATTTAAAATAGCCGCATATAGGCGTGAACTTGACAATCCCCCGCGTTCACTTTATATTGGTAACAGGCGAAAGCCAAATCTCGCGGCTTTCCGGTGAGGTCCACACCGTAAGTGTGGCCTCAGGCATTCATGGACCCCGTAGGGCATTATGACCACCCTGTACGCAGGAAGTTCCATGAAGGTCGACAGTTTTTGGCGCTGTACCGGCAGCGCGGGTGTGTACCCTTCCGTCGAAAGCGGAAAGGACACAAATGAACGACAACGTCGTTATCGTCTACAATGGTGAGCAAGTATCAGTGCCAAAGGAGGTCGCAGACTTCCTTGAGCAGGATCGAAAACGGGAACAGGCGCAGGAAAAGCAAGACGCAAGGCACCTGAGTAAAAGTGAGTTTGAAACGGTGCCGTCCGGTTCGGATTGCGTCAGGCGACCCGTGGAGGGTGCGGCGCTCAGGAACCTCCGGCTTGAAAATCTGCGGGGAGCCATTGCGGAACTGGACGTGCAAGGTCAGAACCTGCTCTCCCTCCGATACAGCGGTGAACTGACGATGGAGGAGATCGGTCAGATCTACGGCATCTCCAGAATGGCGGTATCAAAGCGACTGAAAAAGCTGCACGAAAAGCTGGGAAGCTCTGTCTCATGACAGGGCTTCCCAGCTTTTTTGAAAAAATTTCTGTTCTCTGGTTTACAAACACGCTCTGAGTGTCCTTATCAGTGAGAGACAAATTTTCCGACTGGGTTGGCCGCAGTCACGATCGTCTCACCTGATCACAAGGAGCGTGTATGACCATGAATCCATTCGAACAAAATGAACATCTGCTACATTTCCTGACATCCCAAGTTGAGCGAGAGGTCATTGACTACATCCGCCAGGAGATGCAGCACGACGCACCGGACAGTATTCCGACCGAAGAAGAACTGTTCGCCTTCTTCCAATCGCCGGACGAACCGACCAAATTGGACGCCTACCAACAGATGCTGGCGACCGATAAGCTGCTGGAATACGCGGAGATCAGTCTGCGCACCGTCTGTGACCTGATCCGCTACCAGCAGCTCAAGGAATTGGGCATCGTCCATTCCGCAAAGGAGTTCATTCAACTCTTCCACCCCGACGAACAGGAGGACACACCATGAATCAATTTCCCAGTAAAAACTATTTTACACTGCCGAACGAAATTTTTTCGCTGGGGCTGGGCGCAGGTGAGATCGCGGTCTACGCCTACCTCCGCTGTCTTGAAAATCCCAGCACCTACCAGTGCTGGCCGAGCTATGCCACGATCGGCAAGGCCGTTGGACGCGCAAAGAATACAGTCATGCGGTACGTCGATGCACTCGCGGAGAAAGGTCTCATCTCCACAGAGCCAACCTCTGTCCTGACGCGTTCCGGCATCAAGAAGAACGGCAACCTGCGCTACACCATCCGACCGATCCGTGAAGCCATAGAAATCTTTCACGTGCGCCAACTATCTGCGGTCGAGCGCGCAGCAGAACGGCAGCGAGTTCAGCGCAAGCTGTCCGCGATGGATATGCTGCCCGGCGCATGAGGAAAGGAAGCGAATGATGAAACATTCCACCTACACAAGCTATAATGATCTGCCGCTGATGCTCTCCGTCGCCGAGGTCGCTTCTGTGCTCGGCATCTCCCGCGCCGGTGCTTATGAACTGGCACGAAGCAGCGAATTCCCCGCGCTCAAAATCGGCAGCCGGATCGTTGTTCCAAAGGATAAGTTTCTCGCATGGATCGACGCAAACAGCGGTCCCAAAAACGCACCGCTGTAACTAAAGAAGAATCCCTTACACCGCCGCCACAACTCACACCACAAACAAAATCACAACAGTCACGTTAACAAATTTTTCTCTCTGCCCTTCGTCGCAGTGATAACGAACCGCGAAGCTTACCAGTGCAGCGCAAGAAGCAGCAGTGGAGCAGCGCGACCCTGCGGGGCCGCGGCGCCTCGGAACGGAGACGCGCACAGTGCGCGTCTCCGTTCCGAAGGCTCTCTGCTTCTCTCCAACGTTCCCTCGGTCCATGCAAAGATGGCAAAGAATGCTCTTCTGACCGCTGCGCGCGCAGAGGTTCCGGACCGCGCAGCGCACGATGAGGGTAGTGATAGCACCCACCATCTGAATACACCCTGTTTACCCGTGTGAGCCGCTGTGTGCGCGTTTAGTGGCTGGGGTGGCGCGTGTACCCTCCGTAGCCCCTTGAAATGAACGTTGCGGCGTTTGTGCGAGCGTGATTTGAAACCGCTCTGGAGAGGATTTTTCCTCGCTGTATGGGACGCACCTTCAGCGTATCTCAGGCAGGTTGGGCGGTTAGCGGAGGAAAGCAGGGCTCCCGCCGAAGCCCAGCGAAGCGGGTTCGGTGGGAAGAGGAGACGCAGCGGAATGAGTGAGTTTTCGCCGCTTTCGGCGGAAACGAGCGATATGGAGCTTGCGCCGACGAAAAGCAGGATAAAGGGCTGGCGTCGGAACTGACGCTCTGCCCAATCACTTCTGCCCGCAGTGCGGGCAGTTGACGGTGGTTTCGGTGCAGGCGATTGTGGCGTCTATTCGGAAGATTTTTTGCACGAGTGGCGTCTGACGTCCGTGAAAAGGCGATGAATACAGGCTTTTCGGCGGCGTCTTAGTAAGAAAGAAGGCATTTTATGAGCGATAACAAGGATCGCTTGACCTACCGGCCAGAGCCGGAGACCAAGCAAAAAATAGAGCGGTGGTATCAGGCGGATAACTGCCGCAGCAAAAATGAGTTCATCGAAAAAGCGGTGAACTGCTACGCGGATATGCTGGCCGCAGGCGAAAGCACCACGCTGCCTCGTGCGGTGCAGTCTGCCATCGACGCGCGGTTGAAGATCTTCGAGGATCGCATCGCGTCGCTGCTCTACAAGCAGGCGGTGGAGATGGACATGGCAATGTCCATCCTCCTGCAAAGCCTCAACGTGAGCGAGGAAGTGCTGCGGCAGGAACGAGCCAAGAGCATCGCCGCCGTCAAGCGCACCAACGGTCAACTGCGGTTGGAGCAGAAGCTCCGTGAACTGGAGAGCGAAGCATGGCAAGGCTGATCGTCAAAAGCCCGTACATCAAGTGCGGCAGTGGAAAAAGTGCTGGGGGCTATCTGAAGTACATCGCGACGCGGGAGCGGGTGGAGATCATTCCAGATGGCCGTCCGCCCACATGGAAACAAGAGCAGCTCATCCAAAAGCTGGTGAAAGACCTCCCAGACACGAAAGAACTGCTGGAGTACGAGGACTATCTCTCACACCCGACAAAAGCAACTGCGTCCGCGCTCATCACACTGACGCTGGAATCGAATTGGGATCGGGTACAGGGCATGGAAGGCTACGCCAAGTACATCGCGCTGCGTCCGAGGGCGGAACGGCTGGGGGAACACGGCCTGTTCGGTGATGACGATGCCGTTGACCTCGCCGCTGTCGCGGACAAATTGGATCACTATACCGGCAACGTGTGGACGCACATCATCTCCCTCCACCGGGAGGATGCGGAGCGGCTGGGGTATGACCATGCGGACGCATGGCGCACATTACTGCGTACCCATCGCAATGACATCGCCGCGGCGATGAAAATACCGCCGGAGGATTTCCACTGGTACGCCGCCTTCCATGACGAGGGCAATCATCCTCACGTCCACATGATGGCGTGGTCGGCAAAGCCGAATCAGGCGTACCTGACCAAAGACGGTATCCGCCAAATCAAGTCCACGCTGACCAATCAGATCTTTCGTCAGGAGCTGCTGCACGTCTACGAACAGAAAAGCAAATCGCGAGACGAACTGGTGGCAGAAGCACGGAAAGCCATGCTGGAATTGGCGAAGGCGATGCGGGAGATGACCTGCATCCACCCGGAGGCGGAGCAGATGATCTGGGATCTGTCGCGGCAGCTCGGTCAATTCGGCGGCAAGAAAACCTACGGCTATCTGCCCAAGCCCATGAAAAAGCTGGTGGACGAGATCGTCAATCAGATGGCACGGCTGCCTACGGTAGATCAGTGCTATCAGACTTGGTGGGAGCTGCAATGTCAGGTGGAGGACTACTACTCCGAGGGAAAGAAACGTCTGCGTCCGCCGCTGTCTCAGCAAAAAGAATTTCGTCAAATCAAGAACGCGGTCATCCGTGAGGCGGAGCATATCCGCATGAACAGATTTTCCTTTGAGGATGAGGAAATGCAGGATGACGGCGAGCAGATCAGCACCTACGCCATGAGCTACGAGTGTCAGGATCTGCAAAGCGTGGCGAATGATGAGAGTTACCCTCTGGAGGAACGGGACGTAGCGGCGGAGCAGTTGGAGCAGCTTGCGGAGGACGGTGACGCCTACGCCCAGTACATCATCGGCACGGCGTACCGCGACGGCGGACTGCTGATACCGGATACAGCCAAAGCACAAAAGCTGTTGGAACGCGCAGCCGAGCAGGACTTGGACGTAGCGCAGTACGCATTGGGCAAGCTGTATCTCTCCGACGATGCAGACGTGCACGATTCTGCCAAGGGTATCTATTGGCTGAAACGCTCGGCGGACAACGGCAACGATTTCGCCACCTACCGGTTGGGCAAGGAGTATCTCAGCGGCAAAAATACGATAAAAGATGCCGAAACAGCAGTGTCATATTTGCGGCAGGCCGCGGATAACGGCAACGCCTACGCACAGTACCTCTTGGGAAAGCTGACCCTCATGGGCGAGGGTATTCCCAAAGACATGGACGCTGCCTACGAATGGTTCGCGGCGGCGAGAGATAACGGCCACACTTACGCGGAATTTTTCATGAAACGCATGGAGCGCGGCGAACAGGAGCCGCCCTCCGTCCTGTTGTCAGCCACCCGGCTGCTCTACCACATGGGCAATATCTTTCGGGACAACGCCCCGGCTCCCGCTGCCAACGGTGTCCAAATCGACCGCAAGCGGCTGGCGCGGCTGCGGCAGAAGCGCGTCGCCCTCGGTCACAAGCCGGACGATCATGAGTTGGAACAGCAACAGGGATTTTCAATGAAATTCCATATGTGAAGTGGGGCGAGATGTTCAGTTTTTGCGCCGCAATAGTCAAAGAAACATTTGCAAAAACAGTAGCTTTGTGAGCCGGGTTGTGGTATGTGTTGTGGTTGCCAAAAAGGAGGTGCCGCAATGTACGACTACATGAAAGCCCTGCAAAAGCACTTCGACCGTCAGGAACACAGTGAATTGGACGAGCAGGTCGAATACGCTCGAGAGGAACTGCGGCGGGACATGGACGCCGTGGGGCGCAGAAAGCTGCTGCGGCTGTTGGATGCCCAAAACACATTGCTGGTTGAATCCAAGCTGATGAGCTTCACGGCAGGCTTCAATCTGGCGTGGGGCATGACGAAAGAGCTGGAGGCAGATGGGCTCTACTCCTTCGAACGGGAGGAAGAAGAACGCATCTGCCATCCGGCAGAACAGGAGGACTAAATGGCGAAAAAACGTGCAAATGGCGAGGGCAACATTCGCAAACGCGCAGACGGGCGTTGGGAGGGGCGCTACACCGCAGGCTACCACCCCGAAACAGGAAAGCGCATCATCAAAAATGTGCTGGGTAAGACGCAGGCGGAATGCAAGGCAAAGCTCAGTGCCGCAATGGAAGCTACCAGAGGAATCGATGTCAGCCGCGCAGATGAGTACACGGTAGCAACATGGCTGCGGACGTGGTTTGAATTGTATGCCAAACCGCACATTTGCCCATCCACCATGAACTACTACCACCGGAACATCGAACAGCATATCATCCCTGCTATCGGGAATATCCCGCTGAATAAGCTCACCACCCGTGACCTGCAAAAGCTCTACAACGATTTACAAAGCAATGGCAGGTTGAGAAAAGTTCAGAAAAAGAAAAAACCCGGACTGAGCAACTCCACTGTGCGAGGCATCCATATGATGCTGCACAATGCCCTTGACCGGGCGGTGAAAGAAAAACTCATTCTCACCAATCCCACGGAGAATTGCATCATCCCCAAAATTGAAAAGCAAGAGATGAAAATCCTTCACCCAGACCACATCAGCTCGTATCTGAACGCCGCCGAGCGGCGTAATGCCCTGCCGATGTTCTATCTGGAACTGGTCAGCGGACTGAGAAAGGGCAAGCTGGTCGCGCTCCAATGGAGCGACCTTGACGAAGCCAACTGCACCATCTCCGTCAGTAAGCAGGCCAGCTGGGACACAGAGGGAAACCTCATTCTAAGCCGCCCCAAAACCGGCAACTCCATCCGCGAGGTGTCCATCCCGCAGGATGCCGTGGAGCTGCTGAAGCAGGAACACGCCAAACACCCCGACAATCCGTGGATGCTCCCATCCGGCAGAACAGGAGAAATGTATCACCCCGACTCGGTCGTAACACTCCACAAGCGGATCCTCAAGGACGCGGGGCTGGAGCATATCAGGTTCCACGACCTGAGACACACATTCGCGACCTTGGCACTGCAAAACGGCGTAGATGTAAAAACAGTATCTTCAATGCTCGGTCACTACGACGCAGGATTCACCCTCCGCACCTACACCCACGCCACAAGGCAGATGCAGCAAAAGGCCGCGGAGAAAATGGGCAGCTTCATGGCGCAGATTCGCTAAGTCCCACAGGCAAGCAGAGCACCGGAAAGGAAGCAATTTCCTCTCTGGTGCTCTTTCACCCTTTCCGTGCATTTCCGCGTGTGGGTCACGGTGTGGGTCAGGCAATTGCCCCACATTTTGACCCACACCTTTTTTAAACTGTACCCAAGAAAATGGACACGAGATTTTGACCCATGGTCCCGTTCGGCGGACACGCATTTGACCCATAGGGTCAGAAGCGCCGCACCTGTGTTATGATAGAACTACCGAACGGAGGTGCTGTATGGGCACGAAGAAGAAATTCACACCAGAGGAACTGAAGCATCTGCAGGCAAACCCCTACACGCTGCGGGTGACGGCAGACAGCATATCCTACACCCTCGCTTTCAAGGAGGCGTTCTGGGCGCTCAGTCTCCAGGGCTACACCGGCACAGCCGCCTTCCGCAAGCTGGGCTATAACACGGAAGTTCTGGGTTTCGAGCGGATCCACAATACTACAAAGCGCATCCGGCGGGAGGCCAGATCGCCGGAGGGCTTTCATGAGGGTGCCCGGGGCGGTGTGCGTATATCAGGCGGCGGGAACAACCAGACAGAGGGGGCGTCCGCCCCGTCTGACGAAGCCGCCAGACGCATGAAACGGGAGATTTTGTGTCTCCAGCAGCAGATGGCGTTCTTAAAAAAAAGTCATGCGGCTGCACGGCAAGCCGGGAGAATAGCCATGGACAGCGCCGGAGAGAGATTTGAGGCCATTCGCGCCGCGTTGGCGGATCGGAACAACATCCTCACTGTGAAAGACCTGTGCGAATTGGCAGGTGTCTCCCGTTCCGGCTACTACAACTGGGTGCGTTCTGAAAAAAACAGAGAGCTTCGGGAGGCGAAGGACCGGGCGGCATTCGAACAGATCCTGGAGGCATACCGGTTCCGGGGCTACGCAAAGGGCGTTCGCGGCATTCATATGCGGCTTTTGCACATGGGTATCCGAATGAACGTGAAGAAGATCCGCCGCCTGATGCGGAAATACAAGCTCACCTGCCCCATCCGAAAGCCGAATCCCTACCGCAGATTGCAGCGATCCATCCGAATGGGCAGCGCCGCGGAGAATTTGGTCAACCGGGAATTCGAGTCTCATGGGCCGAGAGCCATCCTCCTGACGGACATCACATACATCCCGCTCTGCGGCAGATTCTGCTACCTCTCCACGATCCTGGATTCCTGCACAAAGCAGGTCCTGGCCTATGCGATGAGCGAATCGCTGGAAGTGGATTTTGTTTTGGAAACGGTCCAGCTGCTGGTAAAGCACCATGGGATCTCGCTGAGCAAGGAGACCGTGATCCACAGCGACCAGGGGACCCACTACACCAGTCTGAAGTTCATCCAGCTGGTGGAGAACAGCGCACTGCGGCGGTCCATGTCCCGCAGAGGGAACTGCTGGGACAACGCGCCCCAAGAGAGCTTCTTCGGGCACATGAAGGATGAGCTGGCCAGTGAGATCCCGGGGTGGACGTCTTTTGAGGCCGCCAAAGCCTCCATTGACCGCTGGATGGATTACTACAACAACGACCGCTGCCAGTGGGATCTGGCGAAGCTATCCCCTAACGAATATTACCACTACATCACCACAGGTGAGTACCCCGCCGGTATGCTGCCGCTATGGGTCAAATGAAAATGTCCTTGACTTGGGGAGCACTTTATTTCAGCGTTTTTGCAACAAAAAAGCATCGAAAACCGAAGTTTTCGATGCTTTTTGGAGCTGGTGGTGTGACTCGAACACATGACCTGCTGATTACGAAGTGTATTGGGGCGCTCCGTTTGGCCGTTTTCAGGGCTTTTGGAGCCTTTCCGCCTCGCATATTGCACATGTCTTGCCCTATTTGTTCCGTTGTTTCCACCCGCTCATTTCCCCGCGTGGGTCACGGTGTGGGTCAAGCAGACACCTCTGCGTCAAAGAAACCACGGATGGGCTTCGCCGTCATATTCCGTTTGGCCGTTTCTCTCTCATAATTGATTCGGGTGATTTCCTCAATGAAAGCCTTCTGCTTCTCGCTGGCTTTCGACCACGACACGCCGAATTTCCGGCACATCGCAAAAAAGATACGATAAACAAACGGTCGAAACTGCACCGCCCTCACCTCTTAAGTAGCATACCACAGTCTCTGCAAAAAATAAAGTGGCAAATTGAAGCTGCCGCAGTCACGCTTTTTGTTCTAAAAACGCACCGCTGTAATCAAAAAGCTGCCGCAGCCTTTCTTCTGCATTTTCAATCGTCTTTAGCTGTTTTTCTCGATTTTAATTCCTTTCTTAACATCTTGCGACCTGAGTTTTCCATGTGTTCTACACCTGCCTGTGGCGTTTTATGTGGTCAAAGGTAACGTCTCGCCGGAGCTGCTCCGGTGAGGGCTTTGTAGTGTCCTTGATGCCCGAATCCTTCGCCCGATGAAATAACAGAAAACCCACGCCGGGGTCGCCCCACGACGCGGGATGCTGTCATCAAGGAGGAAGACTGCCGCTGCCGACCTGCGAAATCGCATTTTGCAAGACAGAATCATACTGCTGTTGTGACAACTAAGACCATGTATTATTATTCTTGCTTTTTCCGGCGGTATCCTGTAAAATGACATCATCAAGGGAGAGGAGAGCAGACATTTTTGAAAGAGCGCTTCCATTGATCAAATTGGAACGCCGTTTGCTCGAAAAACCCTGTAGACCAACTATAAAAAGGAGGGTATTTCAGTATGTACAAGGTAGATCTCAACAGCGACCTCGGCGAGAGCTTCGGCGCGTATACCATCGGGCTCGACAACGAGGTCATCGCGCATGTTTCCTCTGTCAATGTGGCCTGTGGCTATCACGCAGGAGATCCGTTGGTGATGGAAAAGACCGTTGCCGCAGCCAAGGCGGCAGGCGTCGCCGTCGGCGCACACCCGGGCTTCCCCGATCTGATGGGCTTTGGCCGCAGGAACATGGTCGTCTCGCCCAAGGAGGTCAAGGCGTATGTCAAGTATCAGCTCGGCGCGCTGATGGCCTTCGCTGCGGCAGAGGGTATCAGGCTCCAGCACTGCAAGCCCCACGGCGCTCTCTACAATATGGCTGGTAAAGACATGGATCTGGCGCTTGCCATCGCCGAGGCGATTGCCGAGGTAGACGAGAGCATTATCCTGCTTGGCCTTGCCAACAGCAAGATGATTGATGCAGGCAAGCAGTTGGGCTTGCGCGTCGCAAACGAGGTCTTTGCCGACCGCGCCTATCAGGCCGACGGCTCGCTTGTGCCGCGCAAGCTGCCCGGCGCCGTCATCCACGATAAGGACGAGGCCATCGCGCGCACCGTCCGCATGGTCACCGAGGGCAAGGTCACGGCCATCACCGGCGAGGAGGTCGAAATCGCGGCTCACTCCATCTGTGTCCACGGTGACAACCCTTCGGCCGTCGAATTCGTTAAAAATATCCGCACGCAGCTCACCGCCCGTGGCGTGGAGATTGCCCCCATCCGCGAGATCGTATAAAAAGAGCCTCGTTTCCAGCTGTTCCGTTCCGCAAAGACCAACGCCCCAAATCTGCCGCACTGCGGCAATATTTCAGGAGGATGATCATGAGTAACGAAACCACCCAGAAGCGCTCACTGTCCGTCAGCCTTGGCGCGGCCTTTCTGATGGCGACATCCGCCATCGGCCCCGGCTTTCTGACCCAGACCTCGCAATTCACCGCAAAGTATCTCTCTTCTTTCGCTTTCGTCATCGTCTGCGTCATCATCATGGATATGATCGCGCAGACCAATGTATGGTCCATCGTCGGCGTTTCCGGCCTGCGCGGTCAGGAGATTGCCAATAAGGTCCTTCCCGGTCTCGGGTATCTTCTTGTCGTGCTTGTTGTGCTTGGCGGTCTTGCGTTCAATATCGGCAATGTCGGTGGCGTGTCACTCGGCTTCAATGCCATGATCGGCATTCCCGAAAAGGCCGGCGTCATCATCGGCGGCGTGCTTGCCATCTGCATTTTCCTTTCCAAGAAGGCAAACGACATCGTCGGCAAGGTCGCCCAGATCCTCGGCGGCATCATTATCGTCGTCATGCTGGTCGTGGCTTTTATGGCCAAGCCCCCCGTCGGCGATGCGGTCGTCCATATCTTTACCCCTGAGAATCCCAAGGAACTCATTCCCGTCATGGTCACGCTGCTCGGCGGCTCCTGCGGCGGGTACATTACCTTTTCGGGCGCACACAAGCTGCTTGACGCGGGTTGGGGCGGCAAGCCGGAAGAAGTCAAGCACTTCCGCAAGTCCGTCCTGACCGGCATCTGTGTCTCGAGCAGCGTTCGTATCCTGCTGTTCCTGTGCGTGCTCGGTGTCTGCACGGCCGGTACGGTCGTTGTGGCTGAAAATGTCGCGGCTGTCACTGGCGCTGCCAACCCCGCAGCCGAGGCTTTCCGCCTTGCTGCCGGCGACATCGGCTACCGTCTCTTCGGTCTCGCGCTGTTCTCCGCCGGTATCACCTCCGTCATCGGCGCGGCCTACACCTCCGTCTCCTTCCTCAAGACCGTTCACCCCTTCATCGCCAAGAACGACAAGTGGTTCATCGTCGGTTTCATCGCTTTCTCCACGCTTGTTATGGCGATCCTCGGCGGCGCGAAGCGCATGGTCATCCTGGCCGGTGCTCTCAACGGTCTGATCCTGCCGATCTCCCTGTGCTGTATGCTGCTCGGCTGCCACAAGAAGTCCATTGTCGGCGAGTACAAGCACCCCGTGTGGCTGCAGATCCTTGGCTGGTGCGTGGTCGGTGTCGCAGGCTACCTTGCCGTCACGGCGCTGCCCAACCTTGCCAAGCTCTTCGCGTAACGAACCTGCACCATTCCGCGAGCCGGTCTGTCCCACAGGCCGGCTCCGCCTGAAAGGAGAACGATATGTCCGACATCAGATTCCTGCTCAGCGGTGACTCAGCCGTAACCGTGGAATTCGGCAACGAGATCAGTGAGCACATCAACGCGCAGATTCGTGCGTTTAGCATCGCGCTCACCGAGAGCAAACTCCCCGGGATCGTGGAGCTCGTGCCGACCTACCGCTCGCTGATGGTTCACTACGACCCTGAGGTCATCCCCTACGGTGCGCTTGTCAAAAAACTCAAGGGCCTGCTCAATCAGCTTGACCACATCCGGATTCCGCCAAGCGATGTGTTGGAAATCCCCGTGCTCTACGGCGGGGAGGAAATGGGCCCCGACCTTGGCTTTGTCGCCGAGCACAATCACAAAACGCCTGACGAGGTCATCCGGATTCACACCTCCACGGAATATCTCATCTATATGCTGGGCTTTACCCCCGGTTTCACCTATCTTGGCGGTATGAGCGAGGAAATTGCCGCGCCGCGCCTTGCCCAACCTCGTGTCAGGATTCCCGCCGGCAGCGTCGGCATCGCCGGCAGCCAGACGGGCGTATATCCCATCGACTCCCCGGGCGGCTGGCAGCTTATCGGCCGCACGCCCGTGCGCATGTACGACCCTGACCGCGCCGTTCCCATCCTGCCCAAGGCAGGCCAGTACATCAAGTTCTACGCCATCGATCAGGCGGAATTTGACCGTATCGCCGCGCTGGAGGCCTCCAGCGGCTATACGGTTCACACCTACCCGAGAAAGGAGGCGGAGCAGGCATGAGCATCACCATTCTCAACCCTGGCATGCTCACCAGCGTGCAGGATCTCGGCCGCATCGGCTACCAGCAGTTCGGCGTGTCCGTCTCCGGCGTGATGGATCCGCGCAGCGCGTCCATCGCCAACATTCTCGTCGGCAACGACGAGGGCGAGGCCGTACTCGAATGTACCATGATGGGTCCCCATATCCGCTTTGATGCGCCCAACATCATCGCAATCACCGGCGGCGACCTTGGCGCGACGCTTGACGGTCAGCGTATCGATACCTACCGCGCCATTCCCGTCAATGCGGGCCAGACGCTGCGCTTCACCATGCTGCGCACCGGCTGCCGCGCGTTTGTAGCCTTTGCGGGCGGACTCGATATTCCCGTAGTTATGGGCAGTCGCTCAACGAATATGAAAGCAAAGATCGGCGGCTATCAGGGCCGCAAGCTGCAAAAGGATGACGTCATCGGCTTCCGCGCGCCCAAGACCGACCTCAAGAACCTCGGCTTGCGCCACACCTCGCCCGAGTTCATGCCGCGCGCAGAATATAAGCTGCGCATCGTACTCGGCCCGCAGGACGATGCGTTCACCGAGCGTGGCATCACGACCTTTCTCAGTAGCGTTTACACTCTCACGCCGGAGTTTGACCGCATGGGCTGCCGTCTTGATGGCGAGCTGATCGAACACGTTAAAAGCGGCGACATCATCTCCGACGGCATCGCCTTTGGCGCCGTCCAGGTGCCATCGGCGGGTAAGCCGATCATCATGCTGGCCGACCGCCAGACCACCGGCGGATATGCAAAAATCGCCAACGTCATCTCCGCAGACTTTCGCATTCTCGCCCAGCTCAAGGCAGGCGACAAAGTGCGCTTCGAAAAGGTCTCCATCGCCGCTGCACAGGAGGCTCTGCTTGCGCAGCGCGCTACGCTGAACTGCCTGCGCAGCGCCATAGACCGCTGAGCAATTTCCCATTCTGACAAGGAGGAACGACACATGGCCTTTGATATTACACCTTATATCGATATGAAGCCGAGCGAGGTGCGCAAGCTCATCCGCGAGGGCGTCATCGACTTCCCCACCGCCGGTATGTGCCGCGGCTACGCGCAGGCCAACCTCATCATCCTGCCGCCGGAATACGCGGGAGATTTTGAGGAATTTGCCAAGCGCAACCCCTTCCCCTGCCCCATTCTCGAGATCGTCCGTGGTACGCCCGAGACACACGATATGGGCGAGGGCGGCAATATCTGCACCGACATTCCCAAGTATCGCATCTACCGCGACGGTAAGTGGGACGGCAAGGAGCTGACCGACGTAAGCGGCTACTGGAAGGAGGGCTATGTCGGCTTCCTGATCGGCTGCTCGTTCTCGTTTGAGGAAGCGCTCATGCGCGAGGGCATCGAGGTCAGGCACATCGCGCAGGGACGCAATGTGCCGATGTTCAAGACCAATATCATGACCGAGCCGGCCGGCCCGTTCTGCGGTCCTATGGTCTGCTCCATGCGCCCCATGACGCCGGAAAACGCCAAAAAGGCGTATGACATCACCGTCAAAATGCCGAATGTCCACGGCGCGCCCGTCCACATGGGCGACGCCGCCGAGGTCGGCGTTGCCGATGTGATGAAGCCTGACTACGGCGAGGCGGTTGATTTCTACGAGGGTGAGATTCCCGTGTTCTGGCCCTGCGGCGTGACGCCGCAGGCGGCGGTCGAAAATGCGAAACCGCCCATTGCTATCACCCATGCCCCGGGCCACATGTTCATCACGGATATCATCAATTCCGAACTGAACGACTTTCTGGAAGCTAAAAAGAATCGCTGAATTCTCTCTTTTCCGATCAACGCGGTGCCGGATCTTGACATCGTACCGCTTCGCTTTTCGGCCGTTGTCGTTGCCGCGCAGTGGGGCGGGGAGAGTGACCCGGAAGCTCTCTCCCGAGGTTCTCTTTGCGCTGCCGGACGGCTTCCGCGCCGCTGCGGTCTACACAATGTAGGGAAAACATTGCCTGTATTCAGGACTTTGGCAGACAAAAAGGAGGATGGAGCTATGAGCGCAATGATCATCAAATCCAGAGAAGCAAACGATTTGAAGCTGACCGCATACCACGGGCATTTTGCGACCCGCCACTCTCACAACAGCCATTATCTCGACATCACCCGCATGAAGCATGAATGTGCAATGGCCAATATCGCTGCCGCCTCTCTTGCCAATCACTATGTCTATGAAAAGGAGATCGATACGGTCGTCTGCCTGGACGGCAGCGAGGTCATCGGTACGTTTCTCGCCCGCCAGCTCTCTCAGAAGAATCTCTTTTCCCTGAGCAGCGAAAAAAATATCTGCGTCGTCGCACCGGAGCACGATTCCAACGGACTTCTGATCTTCCGGGATAATCTTCGCCCCATGGTGTCTGAAAAGAATGTCCTGCTGCTGATCTCCACGGTGAATTCGGGAAAGACCGCGGCTCGCGCACTCGAGTGCATCGAGTATTACGGAGGCACCACGCAGGGGGTCGCAGCTGTCTTCAGCGCCTTGAAGCAGGTGGGCGACATCCCCGTGATCAGCCTGTTTTCCCCGGAGGATATCCCCGGATATGTGACCAGTCTTGTCAAGGATTGTCCCATGTGCAAGGCAGGGCAGAAAATTGACGCGCTGTCCAATAGCTACGGTTTTTCTCCCCTGACCTGATGCCTGCGGCAGCCTGATTCTTCCTGCCGCAAGAATCATAATCATCAGTATCCTTCTTCTTGACAACTCTTCAAACTTTCTATTATATTGGTAACAGGCGAAAGCCGAATCTCGCAGCTTTCCGGTGAGGTCCACACCGTAAGTGTGGCCTCAGGCATTCATGGACCCCGTAGGGCATTATGACCACCCTGTACGCAGGAAGTTCCATGAAGGTCGACAGTTTTTGGCGCTGTACCGGCAGCGCGGGTGTGTACCCTTCCGTTGAAAGCGGATAGGATACAAAATGAACGACTCTGTCGTTATCGTCTACAATGGTGAGCAAGTATCGGTGCCAAAGGAGGTCGCGGACTTCCTTGAGCAGGATTGGAAACGGCAGCAGGCGCAGGACAAACAGGACGCAAGGCACCTGAGTAAAAGTGAGTTTGAAACGGTGCTGTCCGGTTCGAATTGCGTCAAGCGTCCCGTGGAGGATGCAGTGCTCAGGAACCTCCGGCTTGAAAATCTGCGGGGAGCCATTGCGGAACTGGACGTGCAAGGTCAAAACCTGCTCTCCCTCCGATACAGCGATGCGCTGACGATGGATGAGATTGGTCAGATCTACGGCATCTCCAAAATGGCGGTATCAAAGCGACTGAAAAAGCTGCACGAAAAGCTGGGAAGCTCTGTCTCATGACAGGGCTTCCCAGCTTTTTTGAAAAATTTTCTGATCTCTGGTTTACAAACGCGCTCTGAGTGTCCTTATAGGTGAGAGGCAAATCTGCTCCGCTATCGGAGCGTGGCTGAGTTGGCCGCAGCCTTACCGCCTCACCCGAACACAAAGGAGCGTGTATAACCATGAGTCCATTTGAACAAAGCACACAGCAGCTTCTGCGCTTCCTAACCTCCAACGCTGAACAGGAGGTCATCGACTACATTCGGCAGGAGATGCAGCATGACGCACCGGACAGCGTCCCAACCGAAGCTGAACTGCTCACCTTCTTCCAATCGCCGGACGAAGCGACTACGCTGAATGCCTACCAACAGATGCTGGCGACCGATAAGCTGCTGGAATACGCGGAGATCAGTCTGCGCACCGTCTGTGACCTGATCCGCTACCAGCAGCTCAAGGAATTGGGCATCGTCCATTCCGCAAAGGAGTTCATTCAATTCTTCCATCCCGACGAACAGGAGGATACCCCATGAACCATTTCAGTAACAAAAACTATTTCACTATGCCGAACGAGATCTTCTCGCTCGGGCTGGACGCAAGCGAGATCGCAGTGTATGCCTATCTTCGCTGCCTTGAAAACCGCAGCACCTACCAGTGCTGGCCGAGCTACACCACGATCGGCAATGCCGTTGGCCGCGCAAAGAATACGGTCATGCGATATGTCGACGCGCTCGCGGAGAAAGGTCTCATCTATACCGAGCCGACCTCTGTCCTGATGCGTTCCGGCATCAAGAAGAACGGTAACCTACGCTATACTCTCAGGCCAATTCGTGAAGCGGTAGAAATTTTTCACGCGCGCCAGCTATCTGCGGTCGAACGCGCAACGGAACGACAGCAAATTCAACGCAAGCTGTCCACGATGGATCTGCTGCCCGGCGCATAGGGAAAGGAAGAACAGATTGAAGCATTCCACCTACACAAGTTACGATGAACTGCCGCTGATGCTCTCCGTCGCCGAGGTCGCTTCTGTGCTCGGCATCTCTCGTGCCGGTGCTTATGAGCTGGCACGAAGCAACCGCTTCCCCGCGCTCAAAATTGGCAGCCGGATCGTTGTTCCGAAGGACAAGTTCCTCGCATGGATCGACGCAAACAGCGGTTCCAAAAACGCAGCGCTGTAACCAAAGAAGAATCCCCTGCATCGCAAGCAAAAGCTAAGCAACCCCGCCAACAAAGTTCTCTGTCCTTTATCGCAGCGATGACAACCCCCTAAGGCTCGCCGGTGCACAATAACCGGCAGGGACAGCGCAGCCCAGCGGGGCCGCGACGCCTGCGGAACAGCGACGCACATAAGCACATCGCTGTCCCGCAGGCTCTCTGCACTCTTCGGGAGCACACCCGACCAAGGCCCAAAAGCGGCAAAGTACACCGTTCTGCCATCCGGCCGCGCAGGGTCTCCGACCCACACAAAACGGTCCGAGTGTAGAGATAGCACCCCTACCTGAAACGCCCCGTGTTTCGCCCTGTGAGGCGCTGTGTGCGCGTTTAAGGGCTGGGGTGGAGTGTGTACCCGCCAAAGCCCATTGAAGCGAGTGTTGCGGCGTTTGTGGGCGATGTGCGAGAGATCCTTGCGAATACTGTTCCGACAAAGGAGAAATGAGTCATATAGGGGTGAGTTTTTCCTCCTGACCATGCCCTGTTTCGGAGGTTTTTGTCCCCTATTTACCCGTTCGATAAAAGCACAGACCGGCTATAATTTGTCAAGCCGAAATCTCATTTGGGATGTAAGGCGTATAGGCCTTGTTGTCCCGCATAACGGCGTAAATGATGGAGACCATCTTCCTACAGGCGTGGCCAACGGACGCCATGTAGGGCTTCCCTTCATCCCGTTTTTTCTGAAAATAAAACTTCAGCGCCGGATCGTGAAGCACCGCCGATGAAGCCGCCAGCCAAATGGCGTGCCGCAAATAAGGCGAGCCTCGTTTGGACATACGGTTTCTGACGCCGTTGTATTCGCCGGACTGCCGCATGGTTGGATCGATCCCAGCGTAGGCGGCAAGCTTTGCCGCGGAGGAAAAACGGCTGATGTCTCCGATCTCGCTGAGGATGTACGCGCCAAGGGTCGGGCCGATGCCGGTGATGGTGGTGATCGGTGTGTCCAGGGTATCCATGATCTCGGCGATCTTGCAATCCATTTCCCTGACCTGTTGTTTTAAGAAATCGAGGTGCTTTGCGTAAAGTCGGATCATCGTGCTGAAAACATCACCGGCCATGGCGAAGCCGAAGGAACCGCGCGCGAGCGCCTGAAGCTCCTGCGCTTTCGCCATGCGGAAACGCTTGTGGCTGGAGACTTCGATGAGATGACAAAGCTCCTCAAGACGCATTTCAGATAATTCCTTTGGTGTAGGACAGGTTTGTAAAATCGCCATGGAAGTATTGCCAAACAGATTGGTAAAAGCTGTTTCGTATTCAGGAAAGACTTGATCCAGCAGGGCAACGACCTTTCGCTTAACATCTGCCTGCATGGAAACGATGGCGTGCCGTCCACGGCACAGCTCTCTCAGTTCATAAATATTTTCGGGATGCAGGGTAGACTCGGAGAAGTGTCCAAAACGGATCACCTCCGCGATCAGCAGGGCGTCCCTCGGATCTGTTTTGGCCTGACGGATGTAGAAGCTGCGGATGGAGTTGGTCTGCACCGGGTTGATGACCTGAACGCGGAAGCCCTCCTTCTGAAGTCTGGTAAAAAGAGCGAGCCAGTAGTGTCCGGTGGCCTCCATTGCAAAGGAAACCTCGTCAAGCGGCAGCTTGGCCTTGGTGAGCATGGCCAGCAGCCGATTGTACCCGGAGCAGTTGTTGGTGAAGGAAAACGGCTTGATGATGACGGCACCCTCGCCGTCGATCACCGCTGCCTCGTGCTTCCTCTTGGCAATGTCGATGCCAACGATGTACATAGTATAGGCTCCTCTCGTGTTCAAATTACGGACATTCCTCGTGCTGCTGAAGGTCACAACCTGTTGCGAGATTAGAAGAAAGCGAGCCATCGCTTCGACATCCGGCTCATAAGTGACATCCCACAGGGCAGAGGTTCCAGTCTGTGCGCAGTAGACGTGGCTACAAAGATAGAAGCAGGAAATTCTTTGCCCGCATGAGGATATTATATCATCGCTCTTGAGAGCGTTGATATCGGTTTTGAAGGTGTTTTGTGGGGAGATATCCCCGTTCGAAAATATAACAAGATAAAAGGCCGCAGTCGCTCATGCGTGCGGCCCGCCCACAAAGCCCCACAGTGCGGGGCTTTTCAGAGAATCGCCAACCGCCGTCGGTTTGGCGGTTTTACAAAACAATCGCAGTCGGTCATTCGGCAAAGTCCCGTGTTTGCAGGGCTTTGCGGCGATTTTGACCGACGTCACAGAAAGGAAAGAAGAAAAATGGATGATAATAAGAAAAGTACTACGATCTGGCTGCGCCCCAGCGTGATCAGCCGCATGGACGGCTGGCTGGAAGCAGATAACTGTCAAAGCCGCAGCGAATTCGTCGATAAGGCCCTGCGCTTTTACATGGGCTATCTCGGCACCGAGGACAACACGACCTACATCTCTCAGGCCATCCTCACCGCCATTCAGGGCACCATGGATCTTAACAACCACCGGCTTCAGACGATCCTCTTCAAGTGCGCGGTGGAGCTGAACATGCTGTGCCACACCATCGCCGCCCACTTCCGCGCCGATCCCATTCACACGCGGGAGCTGCGAGCCTACGCCGTGGATGAGGTGAAGCGCACCAACGGTCAGGTGAGTTTTGAAAGCGCGGTGCGGAGCCAGCGGCGCATAGAGCCGGATGACACGTGGCCCGGATCGTACTGATCTCCCCCTACCTCAAGGGCGGACAGAACGCCGCGAAGCTGGCGCAGCGTACTCGCTACATCGCCACCCGTCCCGGCGTGGAGCTGCTGGCGGATGAGCGCAGTACACTCCCCGCGACGAAAAAGGGCTGCTCGATGCAGATGCACATGTGAACATGTTTGGAAACGTATTTTTTGCGCCGCAATAGTCAAAGAAACATTTCGAAAAACAGTAGCTTTGCGCGCGGAGTTGTGGTATGTGTTGTGGTTGCCAAAAAGGAGGTGCCGCAATGTATGACTACATGAAAGCCCTGCAAAAGTGCTTTGACCGTCAGTCGCATCCAGAATTGGACAAGCAGGTCGAATACGCTCGAGAGGAACTGCGGCGGGACATGGACGCCGCGGGGCGCAGAAAGCTGCTGCGGCTGTTGGACGCGCAGAATGCGTTGCTGGTTGAAGCCGCGCTGATGAGTTTCACGGCGGGTTTCAAGCTGGCGTGGGGCATGGCGAAAGAGCTGGAGGCAGACGGGCTCTATTCCTTCGAGCAGGAGGAAGAAGAACGCATCTGCCATCCGGCGGAACAGGAGGACTGAATGGCGAAAAAACGTGCAAATGGCGAAGGCAACATTCGCAAACGCGCAGACGGGCGTTGGGAGGGGCGCTACACAGCAGGCTACCACCCCGAAACAGGAAAGCGCATCATCAAAAATGTGCTGGGTAAGACACAGGCAGAATGCAAGGCGAAGCTAAAGAAAGCCATTGAAGAAAGCCAAGCATTGGACATCGGCCGCGCCGATGAATACACGGTTGCCGCTTGGCTGAGAACATGGTTCGAGCTCTATTCCAAGCTACACATCCGTCCGTCTACCATGAACTACTACCACCGAAACATCGAACAGCATATCATCCCTGCTATCGGGGATATCCCGCTGAATAAGCTCACCACCCGTGACCTGCAAAAGTTCTACAACGATCTGCAAAGCAATGGCAGGTTGCGAAAGGTACAGAAAAAGGAGAAACCCGGACTGAGCAATTCCACTGTGCGCGGCATCCACATGATGCTGCACAATGCCCTTGACCGGGCGGTGAAAGAAAAACTCATTCTCAGCAATCCCACGGAGAATTGCATCATCCCCAAAATTGAAAAACAAGAGATGAAAATCCTTCACCCAGACCACATCAGCGCGTATCTAAATGCAGCCGAGCGGCGTAATGCCCTGCCGATGTTCTATCTGGAACTGGTCAGCGGACTGAGAAAGGGCGAGCTGGTCGCGCTCCAATGGAGCGACCTCGACGAAGCCAACTGCACCATCTCCGTCAGTAAGCAGGCCAGCTGGGACACAGAGCACCAGCTCATTCTAAGCCGCCCCAAAACCGGCAACTCTATCCGCGAGGTGTCCATCCCGCAGGATGCCGTGGAGCTGCTGAAGCAGGAACACGCCAAACATCCCAGCAATCCGTGGATGTTCCCGTCCGGCAGAACAGGAGAAATGTACCACCCCGACTCGGTCGTAACACTCCACAAGCGAATCCTCAAGGACGCGGGACTGGAGCATATCAGGTTCCACGACCTGAGACACACATTCGCGACCTTGGCACTGCAAAACGGCGTAGATGTAAAAACAGTGTCTTCAATGCTCGGTCACTACGACGCGGGATTCACCCTGCGAACCTACACCCACGTCACACGGCAGATGCAGCAAAAGGCCGCGGAGAAAATGGGCAGCTTCATGGCGCAGATTCGATAAGTCCCGCAGGCAAGCAGAGCACCGGAAAGGAAGCAATTTCTCTCCGGTGCTCTTTGGTTCTTTCCGCGCATTTCGTTGTACCCATGGGGCATGAGCTGGCAGTAGGCGGCAAAGCCGCTGACTGCCCCTATGGGTCAAATGCGTGTCCGCCGAACAGGGCCATGGGTCAAAATCTCGTGTCCATTCTCTTGGGTACAGTTTAATTCCGCTTGTGGGTCACGGTGTGGGTCAGTGCTTGACCCACATTTTGACCCACACCTTTTTCAGCGTTTTCGCAACAAAAAAGCATCGAAAACCGAAGTTTTCGATGCTTTTTGGAGCTGGTGGTGTGACTCGAACACATGACCTGCTGATTACGAATCAGCTGCTCTACCGACTGAGCTACACCAGCGCATTCGTTCAAATGCAAATGGAAGTATAGCACAAAGATTTTTTTGCGTCAAGCGATTTTTCAAACTTTTTGAAAGCGGCGGCTTTGCCGCCGCTTTTTCATTCTTTCCGCCGTCTGCGGCGGATACGGTTGATGTGGCGCTCGAAGTCGCCGCTGCCGATGAGCTCGGCAAGCACATACTGCTCAAAGACCGGCACGGTGCAGGAATAGAATCCCACCTCGCGCCGAAACTGCTCGGAGAGCGCGGGCGGCAACACCATGTAGCCCACGCGCATCGACGGCGCGATGGTCTTGGAAAACGTATTCATGTAGATGACCGAGCGCTCGGGCTCGAGGGCGAAGAGCGTATCCTCGCTCTTGCTCGACACGCTGAATTCCGAATCGAAGTCGTCCTCGACGATGTAGCCGCCGCGCTCCTCCGCCCAGCGGAGATATTCGCGGCGTTTGCCCGCGCTGGCGGTCACCTGGCTCGGGAAGCTGTGGAACGGCGTGACATGCAGCACCGTCGCGCTCGCGCGGGTGAGCTCATCGGAGCGGATGCCGTCGCTGCCGAGGCGCAGCATCTCGCACGTGACGCCGTGCGCCTGATACACCCTGCGGATCTTGTCGTAAGACGGGTCTTCGAGCGCAAACACGCGCTCGCGCCCCAAAAGCTGCACGATGAGTCCGTAGAGGTATTCCGCGCCCGAGCCGATCACGATCTGTCCCGGCTGGACGCTGATGCCGCGCGAGCGGGAGAGATACGCCGCAATGGTGCCGCGCAGCTCGGCGCAGCCGTTGTTCGGCGACTTGACGAGAATACTCTCGCCGTACTCGCTGAGTACACGCCGCATCGTCTTGGCGAGCGACGGGAACGGAAATTCATCCTCCGTCCCGTGAGAAACGGTCGTGCGGCGCTCGGTCTCCGTCTCGGAGACCGGGAAGCAGTCCGCCGCGGCGAAGCTCACGAAAAAGCCGCTGCGCTCGCGGGATTCCAAATACCCCTCGTCGCATAGGATCGCCAGCGCGTGCTCGACCGTGATGACACTCACGCCTGTCTCTGTTGCGATCAGGCGCTTGCTGGGCATCTTCGTCCCCAGCGGGTAAACACCGCTGACGATGTCGCGCCGCAGCTGGTGATAGAGCTGTAAATACGCGCTCTGCGCGGCGGTTTTGTCGATGTGATAGTGCATAGAGCTTACTGCTTCTCGTCCGGCGCGGTAGGCTCAGCGGCGGCTTCTTCCGCCTCCGTTGTCTGCTGCACACGCTTGACAAACAGATTCGACCCGTCGGCCTTTTTGACCTTGAACTGATAGACGAGGATCCCTGCGCACACGAGCACCATCACGATCGACAACGCCTGCGACACGCGGATGCGCTGACCAAACAGCGTCCAGTGGAAAAGATACAGACTGTCGGTGCGCAGCCCCTCGATCCAGAAACGGCCGAGACCATACCAGATGAAGTAAAAGCAGGTGTTCTCCCCGTCGAAGCGGCGGGCGCGGGACACGACAAAATAAAGCAGCAGCAGACCGATCACATTCCACAGGCTCTCATAAAGAAACGTAGGGTGTACATCCATATACGTCGTGGCCGACGTCCAGAGCCGCATGCGCCAGGGAAGCTCCGTCGCCGCGCCGAAGGCCTCTCTATTCATAAAGTTGCCCCAGCGGCCAATAGCCTGCCCAATGAAAAGTCCCTGCACGCAGCAGTCCGTCAGCGCCCAGAAGGAGATCTTGCGGCGGCGGCTGAAAAGATACGCCGTCAAAAAGCCCGCAATGACGCCGCCGTAGATGGCAAGGCCGCCGTCCCAGATGCGGTAGGTCGACGACCAGTTGATCGAGCCGTCGCTCCCGCGAAACAGGTCGAGGTAGAAAAGCACATAGTAAATCCTCGCACCGATGATGGAAAACGGGATGGCCCAGAGCACCGTGTCGATGATATTATCCTCGCTCAGGCCGTATTTCGGTGCCTGCTTCATGCAGAAATAGAGTCCCAGCAGCATGCCCGCGGCAATGATGATGCCGTACCAGTAGATGCCGTTGCCGATGTTCAATGCCTTGGACGGCACGGTGAACTGCCAGTCGCCGAAAAGGCCGGGAAAGCTGATGGGCGCGTCGGAAAAGCTCATGGGATCGTTATCCTTCTTTCTTGGGTTCGATGATGGAGATGGCGCGGCGGCTGTCCGTCAGGTTTTCGCGCAGGAAGCGCTCGACATCCGCTTTTTCGATGCTCGCGTACGCCTCGGGGAACCGGAGCGCATCGAAGCCGCGGAAGTAGCCGTCCGCCATGGAGATGGCGATATTTTCAAACGAGTTGAGCGCGCGCAGCGTCGCGCCGAAGCTCGCGCGGCGGATCTGCTCGAAAAAGTCAGGGTCGATGCCCTCGCGTGCGAGGCGCTGCGCCTCTTCCAAGATCGCGTCGCTCACTTCCTGCGGCTGCCCGCTCTCGCCGCCGGCGCACAGAACCGCGACGCCCGGCAGCTGGTCAAAGCCGCCGCCAAAGCTCGAATTGATGAGTCCCTCGTCGTAAAGGCGCTGGTAGAGCGGCGACGAATCGCCGAGCAGCACGTCGCTCGCCATCTCGCCGATGAGCGACTGGCACAGGAGGTCGCCCTCGTTCGTCTCGCACTTAAAGCCGACTAAAAACTGCGGCAGCGCGACCTCCATCTGCGTGACGGTCTCCTTCTGCGCGGCAGCGTCGTCCTCTTCTTCGCCATAGCAGCGTGCGATCTCCTCGCCGCGCTCGCGGGGCAAGACCTCCTCGGCCAGCGCGATCACCGTGTGGGGATCGACGTTGCCAACAACGCACAGCGCCATATTGGACGGACAGTAGAACGCGTGGTGGCAGTCGTACAGCGTTTCCGCCGTGATGCCCGCGATGCTCTCGACCGTGCCGGCGATGGGCACACGCGCGGGCGACGAACGGTACAGGCAGGCAAGGAGCCTTTCGTAGACCTGCCAGTCGGGCGAATCCTCGACCATGCGGATCTCCTGACCGATGATGCCGCGTTCCTTTTCCACGCTTTCGTCCGTAAAGTACGGAACGGAGACAAACGAGAGCAGGATGCGCAGGTTTTCTTCAAAATGCTCGGTGCAGTCAAAGTAATAGCCCGTCATCGCGTTGGAGGTAAAGGCGTTCGGCTCTGCGCCGTTTTGCGAGAGTACCTGTAGGGCGTTGCCGTCCTTCGTGTCGAACATCTTGTGCTCTAAATAGTGCGCGATGCCCGCGGGCGTGTCGTACTTTTCGCCGTTTCGGATGAACTGCATGTCCATCCCACCGTAGCGCGTGGCGAAAAAGGCGTATTTTTTGCGGTGCTGGGGCTTGGGGACGATGAATATCTTCAAGCCGTTCGGCAGCGTCTTTTCCAGGACCGTTTCCCCGATGCGGGGGTAGCTTTTCTCATTCATCCTTGCTGTCCTCCCCTGTCAGGAAATACACCGTGTCAAGCGTCATGCTCTGCGCGGCCTCGGCGATGCGCTCGTTCGTCACGGCGCGCAGCGCCGCGATGAGCTCATCCGCTGTCTCGCGGATGCCCGTGGCCGCCTGACCGAGGGCATTTTCCTCCATGCGGCCCGCGCTGTCGCCGCGCGATTCGAGCGACGCGATCAGGCACGCTCTCGCGCCCTCGACCTCCCATTCCTCAAATTCGCCGCGCTGCACGCTTGCAAGCTGGGCAAGAATTTCACGCTTGGCGGTCTCCACATCCCTGCACTCAATGCCGGACGAGACCGTCACGATGCCCTTGGAGCGGTGATAGGCGGAAGAAGCATAATAGCAGAGGGACAGCTTTTCACGCACGTTCAAAAAGAGCTTGGAATTGCTGTACCCGCCGAAAATCAAATTTGCCAGCATCATCGCAGGCGCGTCGTTCGTCGACGCGCGCCAGCCCATCGAGAGCCTTCCCTGCGTCACGTCCATGCGCTCGGTGATCTCGCGCGGCGTCTCCGGCGCGTTTTTCTTCTCCGCGATGACCGGCGGCACGACACGCCCGCGCTGAAGCGGCGCAAACGCGCGGGAGATGGCCTCCTCCACGCGCTCGCGCTCGGCGCTGCCGCAGTAGAAGAGCTCCAAGTGCGCGGTGGAGAGTAACTCCTGATAGTAGCGGAAGAGCGTCTGGTTCGTGATCTTCTCAACGCGCGCGATGGAGCCGAACTTGTCCACCCCGTAGCGCTCGCCGCGGCACATCTCCTGAAGTAAGCGCAGGTCTGCGTAGTCGCGCTTGTCGTTGATGATGCCGCGGATGGCGTCGATGAGGTTCTGCTTCTCGCTTTCGACATAGTCGTTCAGGAAGCGGCCGTTGCGCGTCACGGGGTCGAGCAGCAGCTCGCCCAAAAGGTCGCACATCGGCTCGAGCAGCTTTTCACCACCTGGGACAAATTCCTCGTCGATGAAGCTCGCGGCAAAGCCGATGCACTGGTTCTCGCCCTTTTTGCGCACCGTGCAGCCGATGGACGAGCCATAGAGCAGGTCGAGCGCGGTGGACAGTGAGCGCATATCGGGGTGCGACATCGTGCCGCGGCGCAGCACGCTCGGCAGCAGCGCGCCAAAGCTCGCCGTTTTTTCGTTGATCGGCGTGATGAGCTGCACGCTCAGCGTCCCCGTTTTGAATTTATCCGAGCGCACATAGTCGAGGTTCACCTCGGGTGCGATCTCAAGTCTGACCGGTTCCATCACGGATTCCTCCTGTGGTCATTTTTCAGAATTTGTCCTTAGGATACCACGAAACTGTGAACAATTCCACTCTTTTCTGCTTACACCGCACTTTCCGGCGCAAAAACGGAAGAATTTTCTGCTCGCATGACGTTTTTCTTGCGATTTTTCCTTGACAATTTTGATAAAATCATGTAAACTGATTCATGTTGTAAAGGTATAAAACTTTACATAAGAATCTGCACAAGGAGGAACTTCCCGTGAAAAACCAGACCTTTCGTATGACGATGCTCTTCGACTTTTATGGGGAGCTTCTCACCGACCGCCAGAAGGAATTCTACGATCTCTACTATAATGAGGACCTGTCGCTCTCCGAAATTGCCGAGAACTACGGCATCTCCCGCCAGGGCGTGCGCGACGTCATCGTGCGCGCGGAGAACTACATGACCGAGATCGAAGACAAGACGGGGCTCATCAAGCGCTTCATGCAGCTTCAGCCCCACGTGGAAAAGATCACGGACGCGGCCGAGCAGATCAAGCAGCTCAACTTCCGCCGGTATGAGGACCGCCAGCTCGAAGAGCTTGCCGGCGTGATCGAGGCCGAGGCGGCGGCACTCAAGGAGTAATACATCCATGGCATTTGAAGGACTGAGCGAAAAGCTCAACGCCACATTCAAACACCTGCGCGGCAAGGGCCGCCTGAGCGAAGAGGACATCAAGCTCGCAATGCGTGAGGTGCGCCTGGCGCTCCTCGAAGCAGACGTGAGCTACAAGGTCGTCAAGGACTTTGTCAAAACCGTCTCTGAGCGCGCCGTCGGCGCCGAGGTGCTCGACAGCCTGACCCCTGCCCAGCAGGTCATCAAGATCGTCAGCGAAGAGCTCACCGCGCTCATGGGCGGTGCCAACGCGAAGCTGACCTTCGCCTCCAAGCCGCCGACGGTCGTGATGATGGTCGGCTTACAGGGCGCCGGTAAGACGACGAACGTCGCCAAGCTCGCGGGCTACTTCCGCAAGCAGGGCCACCGTCCGCTGCTCACCGCGTGCGACGTGTACCGTCCCGCGGCCATCACGCAGTTACAGGTCGTCGGCAAGCAATTGAATATTCCCGTTTTCGAAATGGGTCAGATCGACCCCGTTCAGATCGCGCAGGAGGCCGTCAAGTACGCCGGTGACCACGGCAACGACATGGTCTTCCTCGATACCGCAGGCCGCCTGCACATCGACGAAGCGCTGATGGACGAGCTCAAGCGCATCAAGGCCGCCGTCAAGCCGACCGAGATCCTGCTCGTCGTCGACGCGATGACCGGTCAGGACGCCGTGAACGCCGCCACCGCCTTTGATGAGGCACTCGGCATCGACGGCGTCGTGCTCACGAAGCTCGACGGCGACGCCCGCGGCGGCGCAGCCCTCTCGATCCGCGCGGCGACCGGCAAACCCATCAAGTTCATGGGCACGGGCGAAAAGCTCGACATGATCGAGCCCTTCCACCCCGACCGCATGGCGCAGCGCATCCTCGGCATGGGCGACGTGCTGTCGTTCATCGAGCGCGCCGAGCAGAGCATCGACGAAGAGAAAGCGAAAAAGCTCGAAGAAAAGCTCAAAAAGAACCGCTTCACTCTCTCCGACTATTACGACCAGCTCGTCCAGCTCAAGAGCATGGGCAGCTTTGAACAGCTCGCGGGCATGATGCCCGGCCAGCTCGGCAAGCAGATGGCAAACGCCGAGCTTGACCCCAAGATGATGGCACACACCGAGGCGATCATCCTCTCGATGACACCCTACGAGCGCGAGAATCCCGCGGTGCTCGGCGCCAGCCGCAAAAAGCGCATCGCCGCCGGCTGCGGACTCGAGGTTGTGGACGTCAACCGCCTGCTCAAGCAGTTTGAGATGATGCAGAGCATGATCAAGCAGGTCACGCGCGGCGGCAAGATGCCAAAGGGCATGGGCGGCTTCGGCGGCGGCCGGATGCGTGGTTTCGGGCGCAAGAAACGCTTCAAGTAATTTCCGTTGATAAGTGCACAAGCATTTCATCATAACACAAAATCATTTACATTATTTTTGGAGGTAGTAACCATGGTTAAAATTCGTCTGCGCAGAATGGGCGCCAAGAAGGCTCCTTTCTATCGTGTTGTCGTCGCTGATTCCCGTTATCCCCGCGACGGCCGCTTCATCGAAGAGATCGGCACCTACAATCCCTGCGTCTCCCCCGCCGAGATCAAGATCGACGCTGAGCGCGCTCAGGAGTGGATCAAGACCGGCGCTCAGCCCACCGACACGGTCCGTGCGCTGCTGAAGAAAGTCAACGCGCTGTAAGACCCGGGGTGCAAGAAATGAAAGACTTGCTGCTCTACATCGCCCGCAGCCTTGTTGAGCATCCCGATGACGTCACCGTCACGGAGAAGCAGGGCGCGGACGAGCTTACGTTGGAGCTGCGCGTCGCACCTGACGATATGGGCAAGGTCATCGGCCGTCAGGGCCGCATTGCCAAGGAGATCCGCACGGTCGTCCGTTCCTATGCTCAGCGCACCGGCGTAAAGGTGTCTGTCGACATCGTAGACTGAACTGCAAAAACGTTCCCGAGAAGCTCTCGGGAACGTTTTTTATTCTTGCCATCCCCCGCCGATTCCGCTATACTGGGTGGATAGAACAAAACAAAGGAGCATGACAATGGGTCTCTTTTCCAAAAAGAGCGCGCCGCAGCCGAGCGCGCGCCCGGAATATATCGAAGTCGGCCAGATCGTGAACACGCACGGCGTGCGCGGCGAGGTCAAGGTACAGCCCTGGGACGTGAGCCCAGAGCTTCTGTGCGGGTTCAAAACGTTCTACATGGACGGTGCGCCCTTCCGCCCGACGAGCAAGCGCGTGCAGGGCGACATGGTGCTCATGAAGCTGCCCGAGGTCGACGACATGGATGCTGCCGCCGCGCTCAAGCGCAAGGTGCTCTCCATCCGCCGCAACGATGTCCAGCTCAAGCCAGGTGAGCACTTCGACGCCGAGATCATCGGCATGAACGTCTATAACTACTTCCCCCACACGTATATCGGCACGGTGGTGGACGTGCTCTCCTACCCCGCCCACAAGCTCTACAAGGTCAAGGGCGAGGAGAAGACCTATCTCATCCCCGCGGTGAAGGATATCTTCATCACGGACATCGACGAGGAAGCGCGCGAGATCAGCGTGCACATGATCGAGGGGTTAGAGACCGATGAGGATTGATATTTTAACACTCTTCCCCGCCTCGGTCGACGCGATGATGAACGTCAGCATCCTCGGCCGCGCGCAGGAGCGCGGCTACATCACGATCAAGACGCACCAGATCCGCGACTACACGACGAACAAGCAGATGCAGGTGGACGACTACCCCTACGGCGGCGGGCGCGGCGCGGTGATGCAGGCCGACCCCCTGTACCGCTGCTGGGCGCACGTGTGCGAGGAGGCTGGCAGCCGCGGGCATACCATCTATCTCTCTCCCTGCGGGCGCACCTTCACGCAGAGCGTCGCGCGCGAGCTGAAGGATAAGTATGACCACCTCATCCTCGTCTGCGGCCACTACGAGGGCATCGACCAGCGCTTTATCGACGAGTGCGTGGACGAAGAGCTCTCGATGGGCGACTTCGTCGTCACGGGCGGCGAAATTCCCGCCATGGCCGTGACGGACGCCATCTGCCGCATGGTCCCGGGCGTGCTGCCCGAGGAGGAATGCTTCACCGAGGAGTCCCACTGGGCTGGGCTTTTGGAGTATCCGCAGTATTCCCGCCCCGATGAATGGCATGGCCGCCGCGTGCCGGACGTACTGCTCTCCGGCCACCACGAAAACGTGGCCAAATGGCGCAAAAAAGGAGAGCTACAAGCGCACGATGCTCCGCCGCCCTGATCTCTGGGCGCAGTTCGACGAAAAGCAGCTCAAAACAAAGAGCGAGAAAAAAGTCCTCGCCGAAGCCAAGGCCGAAGCAGAAGCCATCCGCGCCGCGGAGGTGAAGAAGGCCGAGGAAAGCGACACCGAAACAACTGTTGAGTAACAGCTCGCACTATCTGCACAAGGCAAGGCGAACGGTCAATCGACTTCATTTGCCGCCCGCAGGCGGCAAAGTATTTTGACCCGTCGCGGAGGACGACACGCGCGTCCGCAGTGACACTTTGCAGGAAATGGCGTGGTGAGCACCATTTCCTGAAGCTCTCTCATCAAGAAGCAGCTTCGCTGCTTCTTGATGAAGTAAAAAAGCGGAACAGCCTAAGCTGTTCCGCTTTCTTTATGTACTTTTACGCGATGCGCTTCGCGCCGACGTAGCGGGAAGCATAGTAGCTCGCGGACAGGCTGTCGATCGTGATCTTGCCGACGCTGTAGCGCGCGTGGATGATCTGACCGTTGCCGATGTAGATGCCGACGTGGCCGATGGCGTGTGAGGAATCCGAGAAGAACACCAGATCACCGGGCTGCAAGTCGGATTTGGCGACGGCGTAGCCGCAGTTCTTATACTGGGCGGTCGCCGAGTGCGGCAGGGAGTAGCCGAGCTTTGCATAGAGATACATCGTAAAGCCCGAGCAGTCGAAACCGCTGGGGGACGCGCCGCCGGAGCGATAGCGCGTGCCGAGGAAGGGCATCGCCATGGAGACGACCTTTGCGCCCACCGTGCCGTCGAGGTCGGCAGGATCGCGCAGATATTCACCGAGCAGCCAGCCGGTCGTGGAGCCGAACGTGACCTGATACCAGCCGTTCGATTCACCGACGACGGTGACCTGCTTGCCGCTGACCACCTGCGTGATCTTGTCGTAATTCGTGCCGGGACCCGTGCGCACGTTGATCGTGCCGCCCGTAACGACCATGGAGACGGTCTCGGTCTCGCTCACGTCTTCCTTGGCGTCGGCCTTGTCTTCAAGCTCTGCCTGCATCTCATCGAGCTTGGCGAGCTCTTCTTCGTTCGCGCTCTCGGTCTGAACGGATTCCGTCAGCACCGTCACGCGGTCAACGAGGTTGCGGATCGAACCGTCGTAAGCGGCCTGCGCCGAAGAGAGCGGCGCGAGCAGGCTGACGGAGAGAATGCCCGAAAGCAGGAACGATAAGCATCGTGAATGGTTTCTCATAGCTGAGTCATCCTTTCGTGAATAAAATCAGGGGGCTGCGCGGCGGCTATTTACATCTTGCCGCTCAGCGCGCGCTCAAGCCAGATGGAGGCAAATTCCATCGCCTCGCCAAGGCTTCCTTTTTCTGTCGAGCGGACCACACGGTCGCGCGAACGGAGGCTTGCGTCCGTCATCTGCAACTGAATGGAAACGCGCTTGGCAAGCGTGATATCCTTGAGCGGCGTGGTATCCAACACCTGCATCATCACGATATATTTATCTGCCATCGAGCCGTAGTAGATGAGATTATCCACACGGCGCAGCGGGTGTCCGCGGTAAACGAGACCTTCCGTAGCTTCTGCCATCTGACTCACTCCTGTCCTTGTAACCAATTTGTAACTTTGTAACCGTTTTGTAACTTTTTGCAGTATAGCATTTTTTGCCCCCCTTGTCAATAAAAGTGGGGCGAAAAAATGCAACAAACCCTCGGAGGCCGCGTTCACGGTCTCCGAGGGTCGTTATTCTGACGTTTTTCGCTTACTTGCCGAGGTAGCTGCGCACAAGCGTTTGCAGCAGCTCGTCGCGATCCAGCTTGCGGATCAGCGTGCGGGCGTTGTTATGGTTCGTGATATAGGTGGGGTCCTCCGACAGGATGTAGCCCACGATCTGGTTGATGGGATTATAGCCCTTATCCTCCAGCGCGGCATAAACGGTGGTCAGAATATGACGGATCTCAGCGTCCTTTTCCTGCGCAACATTAAACTTTCGGGTAAATTCTTCCATTGGGAGAGCCCCTCCTTTCCATGCAGACAGTATAGCAACGCAATTTCAAAAAGTAAAGAGAGCGCTGTCAACTGTAACCAAATCGTAATGTTTCCTTAAGGAATTCTCAGCGGAGCACCGCGTTGTGGTCGGCCTTGAGCGCTGCGAGGATGGACTGGACGTCCTCATCTGCCTCTTCGCCGGTCAGGCTGCGGTCATCCGCGCGCAGAACGAGGTTGAACGCCACGCTCTTCTTGCCGATGGCCACGCCGGGGCCGCGGTAAATATCGAACAGCGACACATCCTTGAGAAGGCCCTTCGCGCCGCGGCGGATGCTCTCTTCGAGCGCGCCGACCGTGACGGCCTCGTCGCACACGACGGCGATGTCGCGCGTGACGGCGGGGAACTTCGGAAGCGGCTGGTAGACAGGGATGTCGCCGCGCTTTTCATACATCGCATCGAAGCTCAGCTCTGCGGTGTAGACCTCGGTGTCCATGCCGTAGTTCGCCGCGACGAGCGGATGGATCTGGCCGAACACGCCGAGGTATGTCTCGCCCGCATACACTTTCGCGCAGCGGCCGGGGTGATAAGAATCATTGTCGGTGCAGGCGACGTACTTGACATCCGTGATGCGCAGCTCGTGCAGCAGCGTCTCGATGCTGCCCTTGAAGGAGAAGAAGTCCACGCCGTCGCCGTAAGCGCCGAGGGAGAGGTACTTCGGCTCGTCAGCAAGGCCATCCTCGCGCGGCAGGTAATTTTTGCCGAGCTCATAGAGGCGGGCGGACTTGTTGCGGTAGCTGTGGTTGCGGGCAATGATCTCGAGCATGCTCGGCAGGATCGTCGTGCGCATGATGGAGGTATCCTCGCCCAGCGGGTTCAAAATCTTCAGGGAGTTGCGCAGCGAGGAATCCTTCGGCATGCGGATCTTATCGTAATAGGTCGGGCTGATGAAGGAATAGGTGATGATCTCATCGTAGCCCAGCGCGCGCACAGCGCCGCCGATGGCGCGGTCGAAGCGCTGCTGCTCGCTAAAGCCGCCGCGCGTGGTCTCGCCGCGCATGAGCGTGCAGGGAATCTTATTGTAGCCGTAGAAGCGCGCGACCTCTTCGGCAATGTCGCTGTAATGCTCGACGTCGCCGCGCCAGGACGGCACGTAGATGTCGTCGCCATTCAGGATAAAGCCGAGGGAGACAAGAATTTCGCGCATCAGGTCTTCGCTGAGTTCCGTGCCGAGCAGGGCGTTGATCTTGTCGGGCTCGAGCTTGACGACCGTGGGGGCCTTTTCCTTGGCGACCACGTCCATCACGCCGTCGACGACCTCGCCGCAGCCGAGCAGCTCCACCAGCTCGCAGGCGCGCTCGACGGCCTTGATGGTGTTCATCATGTCGAGGCCCTTTTCATAGCGGGAGGAGGCGTCGGTGCGCATGCCGAGGGCGCTGGCCGTGCGGCGCACGGACACGCCGTTGAAGTTAGCGCTCTCAAAGAGGACCATCGCCGTATCGCCGACGATCTCGCTGTTCGCGCCGCCCATCACGCCCGCGACGCACACGGGCTTGTGCTCGTCGCAGATGCAGAGCATATTCGGCGTCAGCTTGCGGTCGTTGCCGTCGAGGGTCTGAATGACCTCGCCCTCACGCGCGGTGCGCACGATGATGTGGCCGCCTTCGACGCAGCTGAAGTCAAAGGCGTGCATCGGCTGGCCGTATTCGAGCATCACATAGTTCGTGATATCGACGATGTTGTTGATGGGGCGCACACCGCTGTTGCGCAATCTCTCGCGCATCCAGCGCGGAGACGGAGCGATCTTGACGTTTTTCACCATGCGCGCGGTGTAGCGCGGGCAGAGGTCGCCGTCCTCAATGTCGATGTCGACAAGGTCGGCGATGCTGCCGCCGCAGCCGTGCGGCTCGGGCGTGTGCAGCTTAAGGGGGCGCTTGAACGTCGCGCTCGCCTCGCGGGCAAGGCCGATGACGGAAAGGCAGTCGGGGCGGTTCGGCGTGATCTCAAACTCGACGATGGAATCGTCAAAGCCGAGGATGTGCGCCATGTTGAGGCCCGGCTCGGCGTCCTCTTCCTGCAAAACGAAGATACCGTCGGCGATGCAGTGGGGGAACTCCTTCTGCTCGGCGTGCAGGTCTTCGAGCGTGCAGATCGTGTCGCTCTTCGTGTTGTACGCGACAAGGTCGCCCTCGTGGAGGTTCGAGCAGACAGTCTTCGCCGCACGGGTGACTGTGCCGTCGTTCACGCGGACATTATAGCCGCCGTCAACGCTCTCCACCGCCTCGACGCGGCCGCAGAGCACAGGGCCGTAGACCTTGTCGCCGGGCTTGATGTCAGCGGGGATGGAGGGCTTGGCGGGGTCGATGGGATGATAGTCGTTCAGAAGCGCCGCGGGCGTGATGACGGCATAGGGGAAGTCATGCTCCGCCGTCATGCCAAGCTCCTTGAGCGAGCAGAGCATGCCGTTCGACTCGACGCCGCGCAGTTTGCCCTTTTCGATCTTCACACCGCCCGGCAGATGCGCGCCATGCAGCGCTGCAGGGACATAGTCTCCCACATGGATGTTCCACGCGCCGGTAACGATCTGCACGGGCTCAGCCTGACCGACGTCGATCTGGCAGACCCACATGTGGTCGGAGTTCTCGTGGCGCTTCATCTCGAGAATTTTGCCGACGACCACGTTCTTGAGGTTCTCGTCGGGACGCTCGATGGTCTCGACCTTCGAGCCGGAGAGCGTCATCTCGTCGTTGAATTCCTTATCGGTGATATCCTTGAGGTCAACGAATTCGTTGAGCCAATTACGGGATAGGATCATATTGGTATCCTCCTAAGAAGTAACAATCAAATTTTGTTTTTTGTGACGACATGCGCGTCACAAAAAACACCGCTCAGGGTGCAAGCGTGCGAGCAAAGCGGGTGCGGCGCAGCACCCTGCGAAAGAGATCGCAGAAAGCGGCACGCCGCTTTCGCGAGGAATATTAGAACTGTTCGAGGAAGCGGACATCGTTCTCGAAGATCAAACGCAGGTCGCTGATCTTGAAGTGGCCGAGCGCCAGACGCTCAAGGCCCATGCCGAACGCCCAGCCGGAATAGACGTTGGAGTCGATGCCGCAGCCCTCGAGGACCTTCGGGTGGACCATGCCCGCGCCGAGGACCTCGATCCAGCCCTCGCTCTTGCAGGTCGGGCAGCCCGCGCCGTGGCACTTGTGGCACTGGATGTCCATCTCGCAGCTCGGCTCGGTGAACGGGAAGTGATGGGGGCGGAAGCGCGTGACCGTGTGCTCGCCGTAGAGCTGGCGCACGACCTCGTTGAGCGTGCCCTTGAGGTCCGCCATCGTAATGCCCTTGTCGATGGCCATGCCCTCGATCTGGTGGAACATGGGCGAGTGCGTGGCGTCGACCTCGTCCTTGCGGTACACGCGGCCGGGGGCGAGAATGCGGATGGGCAGCTCGCGCGTCTCCATCGCGTGGATCTGCATCGGAGAGGTCTGCGTGCGCAGCAGGATGGAGCTGTCCTCAGTGAAGTAGAACGTGTCCGTCCACTCGCGGGCGGGGTGGCCCTCCTCGACGTTGAGCTTCGTGAAGTTGTACTCGGCAAGCTCGACCTCGCGGTCTTCGAGAATTTCAAAGCCCATGCCGACGAAGATGTCCTTGATCTCGTCGAGCACCTGATACATCGGGTGCTTCACGCCGATCTTTTCCTGCTTGCCGGGGATGGTGACGTCCACGGCCTCGGACTTGAGCTTGAGCTCCATGGCCTTGTCGGCGAGCTCTTTCGTCTTTTCCTCGATGTTCGCTTCGAGCTTGGCGCGCACGTCGTTGGCGAGCTGCCCGATCACGGGGCGCTCTTCGGCGCTGAGCTTGCCCATCTGCTTCAAAACGGCGGTCAGCTCCCCCTTTTTGCCAAGGTAGCGGACGCGCAGTGCTTCGAGGTCCTCCGCCTTGCCGGCGTCGGAGATCGCATCGAGCGCCGCCTTGCGGATCGCTTCCAGTTGTTGTTTCATATCATTTCTCCTTTTCAGGTAAAAATTTGCAGAATTTCAAAAATCGGCGGCAGGGGCAAAAAAAATAGTCTTTCCTCCCGACACTCTCGGGACGAAAGACTTTCTTCCGCGGTACCACCCTGATTCGCGCCCAAAGGCGCGCGCTCGTTGCCCGTAACGGGGGCTGACCGGCCGCGCATTTCCTCGCGGCTGCTCGGGGGCGAACCAAGCGACATCCCGCAGACCGGCTCCCAGCCGCCGACCGGTCCTCTCTACGCGGAACAAACACGCTATTTTCCCTTTCACAGCATTTGTCTAAGTGGTACTTATATCACAGAAAAAAGGAACTTGCAAGGGGGAATTTGCCCCTTGCCGGCAAAAAAGCGGCAAAAGCGCAAAATATCGCGCATTTTCCTCTGCGCACTCCCCTTTTCCTGCCCAAAACGCGGAAAAACCGCACTTTACAACGTGCAAAAACGTGGTATACTATAATAGTTGTTTACAAACCCACCGTGGCTGCTCTCGCAGCCGGATAAGGAGAACGATCATGGACGAAAGAAAGCGTCTTTACAAGTCCCGCAACAACAAGATGATCTGCGGCGTCTGCGCAGGCATCGCAGACTACTTCAACATTGACCCGTCGATCGTGCGCGTGCTCTGGGCGGTCCTCGCTCTGGCCGCCGGTACCGGCGTGCTCGCCTATATTGCCTGCGCGATCATCCTGCCCGAGGGCGACACCGAAGTCTGACCGCTTGACAATCCGCGCAAAAAAGATATACTAAATCCTGTTTGCCGCGCGAAACGGCAGAAAAAGATGTAAAACGCGAAGGGAGCTTCCTTTTATGGCGACTTATCCGATGCATGTCGCGGGTCTTGACCGCGACTTTCCCATCTGCAAGGTAACGGACGATCTTTATATCGGTGCTTTCATCATGTTCGGCGACGCGGAGCTGACCGTGCGCTGCGCAGAAGAGCTCTTGAAGCTCGCCGAGGGCATCGACTACGATTACCTCTTCACCGCTGAGGCAAAGTCCATCCCCCTCATCCACGAGATGGCGCGCCAGAGCGGCGCGAAAAAGTATTTTATCGCGCGCAAGGGCCCCAAGGTCTACATGCCCGATCCCATTTCCGTGGAGGACAAGTCCATCACCACCGTCGCCCAGCAGAAGCTTTTCCTCGGCTCTGACGACGCGGACCTCATCCGCGGCAAGAAGATTTTGCTCGTCGACGATGTCATCTCCACGGGCGGCTCGCTCAAGGCGATGGAAGCACTCGTCGAAAAGGCGGGCGGCACCGTTACGGGCCGCATGGCCGTTCTCGCCGAGGGCGGCGCAGCCGACCGCAAGGACATCCTGTTCCTTGAAAAGCTGCCCGTCTTCAACGCCGACGGCAGCGTGAAGTAAAAAGATTCAATCACAGAAGCGCAAAGCGCCTTTCAAAGAGCTTTCTTTGAAAGGCGCTTTCTCTGTTATTCGGTGATCTCCTCGCAGACCGTCGGCGATGTGGACCTTGCTTCGGCCTCCGGCGCTGTTCTTAGTCCGCTCAAACCGCGGCGGCAGAGCACGCAGCCCGCCGCGCATACGGCGGCCATGACGGCAAGGAACTGCCACTTCTCCGCAAAACCGCCCAAAAGCCCCAGCGGGTCGTTCATTGCGTTGAACGCGGCGTGCGCGGCGATCGTGGGCAGGATGCTCCCCGTGCGATAGCGAATATAGCCAAAAAGCAGGCCTATGAGAAACGCGTAGCCGATCTGCACCGGCGTTCCGTGGATGAATCCAAAGAGTACCGCTTGCAGTACAATTGCGATCCACACCGGCATGGCCCGTTCCAGCCGCGACTGGATGACGCCGCGGAACACGAGCTCCTCCGCAACCGGCGCGCCGGCCACCACGGCAAGCGCCGGGATCAGCCCCGTCTCTGTGCTCAGGCGCATGGCTTTTCCATATTCCTCCATCCAGCTTTCCGGCAGCAGGGCAAGCACCAGACTGACCAGCACATAGAGGCCGACCGCGCCGAAGGCGCAGAAGCCCACCGTCCAGCCCGAGCAGTGACGAAGGCCCGCCGCCTCGGATAGCGGCTTTTTCCGCAGCAGGAACCACAGCAGCAGTACCGCGGCGATGATCAGACACGATAGCAGCGTGAGCGCCGACAGGCCGTCCAGAAGCCGCTCCGCCACCGCCTGCGCCCCCTGTGCAAGGTCCGCTCCCCTATTGATCGCCGCATCGGCAGCGATACCGATCCCATAGACAAAGGGCAGCAAAACCTGCACCGCCACAAAAAAGAGCTGATACAAAGCGGATCTCCCCAGCGCAGCCAAAACGCCCTTTGCGGAATAGGAATGCTCGGTTTTCATATCTTCCCCCTCCTTGTCCGGTCCTAAAATTGCCGCAGCCTCCATTTTGTGTGCGGGCCACTTCAAGCAAGCCCGGCGCAGTGAATGCCAGCGCGTTTTATTCGTCTTTTAGTTGAATATATTCATTTATCTCTATACCGTTTGTTTAATTATACTGTATCATCAGATGCTTGTAAACAGCATTTTGTGAAAAGCAATCTTTCGGCAACGGCCTGTATTTGTCCGGTCCATCATACAGTTTATGATACAGTGAACTTCTGCGTTCTTCTCACTTTTCGTCAGTTTTACTAAAAATATTTTAGCTTTTTCTGCTGGACAAGTGCGAAAGAACGTAGTATCCTATAAAAAATAAACGAGGAAGATGGATGATTCATCCGATAAACTGGTCAAACACAACAAAATAAGGAGGAAAACGCATGGCATACCGGGAAAGCTACGCAGGAAAGATCAACCGCAAGCTGAACAAGAAGCTCCACGTCGTCGAGGTGGCCTCGGGACGGCAGAAGGCCGACCTCGTGCTCAAGAACGCGACGTATGTGAACGTCTTCTGCAATGAGCTGAGCCGTGGCGACATCGCCGTGGCCGAAGGGCTGATCGCCGGCATGGGCGAGCATTACGAGGGCGAGGTCGAGATCGATATGGGCGGCAAGCTCGTGCTGCCCGGCTTTGTCGACGCGCACATCCACCTAGAGAGCGCGCTCGTTTCCCCCAAGGAGTTTGCCAACGCCGTCATTCCGCACGGCACCACGACCGTCATCACCGACCCGCACGAGATCGCCAATGTCATGGGCACCGACGGCATCGAGTATATGCTGCAAGCGACCGAGGATCTTCCCGTGGACGTGCGCTTCATGCTCCCCTCCTGCGTGCCTGCGACGCCGCTCGACGAATCCGGTGCGGTGCTCGACTACCGCGCGATCGACTCGTTCTACGAGCACAACCGCGTCGAGGGCCTTGCCGAGATGATGAACTATGTCGGCGTCGCCAATGCCGACGAGCAGGTGCTGGAGAAGATCGTCGCGGCGCAGGCGCACCACAAAAAAATCGACGGCCACGCCCCCGGCCTTTCGGGCAACGACCTGAACGCCTACATCGCCGCCGGCGTCTATTCCGACCACGAGTGCAGCACCGTGGAGGATGCCATCGCCAAGCTCGAGCGCGGACAGTACATCATGATCCGCGAGGGCACCGCCGCGCGCAACCTTGACGCGCTGCTGCCGCTGCTCACCCCGCAGTATTACACCTACTGTATGTTCTGCACGGACGACAAGCACCCGAACGATCTGCTCGAAAAGGGCCACATCGACTACATCGTGCGCCGTGCCATCAAGTCGGGCGTCGACCCGATCATCGCCGTCAAATGCGCGAGCCACCACGCCGCGCGCTACTTCCTGCTCAACAACCGCGGCGCAATCGCACCGGGCTTTCTTGCGGACTTTGTCGTGATCGACAATTTCGACGACTTCAACATCCTTGAGGTCTACAAGAAGGGCAAGCTGATGTTCGACGGCAAGACCGTCACGCCGTTTGAAGCGCCCGAGATCGATCCGCACCTCGTCAAGCGCTCGCACGAGACGTTCCACGTTGCGCACCTTGAGGCCACGGACTTTATCGAGTCCCGCCCGCGCGCGGTGCTCGGCATGGTGCCCGGCGAGATCGTCACGACCGATGCGGGCTACGCCGAAAAGATCAGCGTTGAGGACGACATCTTGAAAATTGCCGTCATCGAGCGCCACAAGAACACGCACCACATCGGCATCGGCTACATCAAGGGCTACGGCCTCAAGTCCGGCGCGGTGGCGACATCCATCTCGCACGACAGCCACAACATCATCGTCGTCGGCGCGAACGAGGAGGACATGGCCGCGGCGGTCAACCGCGTCGTCGAGCTCGGCGGCGGCATCGTCGTGATGGACGACGGCAAGGTGCTCGGCGAGGTCCAGCTCCAGATTGCAGGCATCATGAGCGAAGCGCCGCTTATCGAGGTCAACGAGGCGCTCGAAAACGCCAAGGAGCAGGCCTTCAAGCTCGGCGTCTCGCGCGGGGTCGACCCGTTTATGACGCTTTCGTTCATGGCGCTGACCGTCATTCCAACGCTGCGCCTCACGACGCGCGGCGTGTTCGACGTCATCAATCAGCGCTACGTGTGATCTTACATTGTGAAAGGCTCCGGCGCAGTGCGCCGGAGCCTTTTTTCGAAAAGTTTTGCTTGCAAATGCTCCCTGCATCGCATATAATAATTGTTGCACCTGCCGGTGTGATGGAATTGGTAGACGTAGCGGACTCAAAATCCGCCGCTGGCGACAGCGTACCGGTTCGAGTCCGGTCACCGGCACCAAGAGCAGAGGACCTGCGGCGCAGGTCCTCTGCTCTTTTCTTTGAACGGGCAAAAGAAAATCCGGATATAAAAATTGTGATCGTTTGGCCGGGGCAGTACCGGAGTGAGGCTTTCCTCTGCGATCCCACTGTTGCACTTGAGAAGATCCGATAAGCAGCATTGTATTCCTCGGAAAATCTACAATGCTGTGCGAGCCTGTCTGTCATCGCCTTTCAGGCCGCAATCAAAGTAAGAAAAAGCACGCCTGCCAAGCAGACGTGCTTTTCATTTTGTGTCAGGGGTTTTGGCTTTTCAGCGTCTTCCGCCGAAGCCGCCTCCGCGGCCACCGCCGAATCCGCCGCTGCGACCTCCACCGAAGCCACCGCCGCGGCTGCCGCCAAATCCGCCGCTGCGACCTCCACCGAAGCCGCCGCCGCGGCTGCTGCCGCCAAATCCGCCGAAATTCCCGCTGCCAAAGCTGCCGCCGCGGCCGCTGCTGCCAAATCCGCCAAAGCTGCTACCCGAGGAACCGGAGGGCCGTCTCGGCTGCTGGGGCGGGCGGCGATTACCGCCGGAGGAGCCGCCGCTGCGCGGCGGTCTAGGGCCGCCCTGTGGAGGACGGGGGCCGCCCGAACGGGGCGGACGCGGGCCGCGCGGAGGACGGCGTCCCCAGAAGATGGGGTGATACATCACCGTCGGCACGCCCATGCCGGGCATCATGTAGCGGCGGCGATAGCGGCGATAACGCATGCCGTCAAGCATGATCCAGAGGACAAAGAATATGATGAGGATCATGATGAACATCACACCGTTGGCCGCCTCGTCCAGCGCCGCCTCGCTCTGCTGATACTGCTGGCTCAGCTCCACATGGAGCGCGGCGCAAAGCGAGCGCACCGCCGCGTCATAATCGCCCTTCTGCACGTTATCCGCCATGCAGGAGGCAACAAAGCTCTGCGAAAGGCCGCTGAGCAGATCATAGAAATCGCCGCTGGCGACCAGATAATAGTCCTGCTGCTGTTTGGCGATGACAAGAATGGCGTCATTTGAGCCAAGCTGCATCGTGTCCGCATAGTCATACGCCGTATTCTCGAGATTATCCGACGACTGCACCGTGACGACAGCCATGATGCTGCCGAACATCTTGTCCCAGTTAGCGTTATAGAGGCTGACCGCCTTTTCGGCCTTGTCCGAAAGGACGTTCGCCTCGTCGCGCACGTACTGCTCGAACGCCGCCGTGGAAAGCGAGGGATCGAGCTTTTCCCCGCCCTCCGGCGTAGAGACGGCGGGCGCCTTATGAAGGCCCCACGCACTGGATGCGACGATCGCCAGAATCAGCACGGCGATGGCGACGCCGCGTTTTTGAAAGAATTTCATATGCTTCTCCTATCCGGAGCGTCTCAGCTTCTCAGCTCCATGAGCTTCTGCTTCAGCTCACCTTCGATGCGGCCGAGCTCGACCTCCGCTTCCTTGCGCTTCTGCGCGCCCTCGCGCTGGATGTTCACGACCTCGTCGAGCGTGGAGACGAGCTGCTCGTTCGTGTGCTGCAGCGTCTCGATATCGACGATGCTGCGCTCGGCTTCCTTTGCCGTGGCGATGGTGCCCATCTTGAGCATGTCGGCGTTCTTCTTGAGAAGCTCGTTCGTCGTCTGCGCCACGGCGCTCTGCGCGGCCGTAGCCTGACGGCTGTGCTCCATGCCGAGCGCGAGCACCATCTGGCTCTTCCAGAGGGGGATGGTGTTGACGAGCGAGGACTGGATCTTTTCGACCATCAGCGTGTCGTTGTTCTGGAGAAGTCTCGTCTGCGGGCCCATCTGGAGCGACACCATGCGCGTGAGCTCCAGGTCATGCAGCTTCTTTTCAAAGCGCTCGCACTTCTGCGCGTAGTCGTTGTAGGCCTGCGCATCCTCGGCAAGGCCGCTCGCCTCCGCCTTCTTGCGCAGTTCCTCCAGCTCGCCGGAGCGGACTTCGGCAAGGCGCTTCTTGCCCGCGATGATATACATGGTCAGTTCTTTGTAGTACTTGAGGTTCAGCTCATACATCTGGTCGAGCATCGCGATGTCCTTCATCAGCGTGACCTGATGCTTTTCAAGCTCGGAAACAATGCGGTTCACGCTCGTCTCGGCCTTGCCGTACTGCGCGCGCATCAGCTCGAGCTTATCCTTCTGCTTGTGGAACAGGCCTGCGAAGCCCTTCTTCTCCTCCTGACCGAAGCCCTTGACCTCGACGACGAGGTTCGAAAGCGTCTCGCCCACTTCGCCCAGGTCCTTGTTGCGCACGGAGGACAGCGCATTTTCCGAGAACGTCGCAACGCTCTTCTGCGCGGCCACGCCGTAGTTGAGCACGAGGTTCGTGTCCTTGATGTCGATCTTTTTCGCAAAATCGTCGACGGCCTTTTTCTCCTGCTCGGTGAGCATGCTCTCGTCGACCTTGACGGGCTCGACTTCCTTTTTCTCCGTCTCGGGCGCGGCAGGCGCTTCGGGCGTGAGCGTCAGCTCGGGAACGGCCTCCTGCGCCGCTTCGGTGGGGTTCAGGGTCAGCTCGGGCATCATGTTGTCGCTCATATCATTTCTCCTCCGTATTCTGGCTTTGAGTTTGTTCTTTTTCGTGCTTTTTGATGCGCTGGATGCGGCGCAGGCACAGCAGCGTGGCCAACGCCCAGATCAGCGCGGAATAGTAAAGCGTATCCCTGTGCAGATGCAGCGCGCCGATGATGCTTGCCACACACATGATGGCAAAGATTGCACAGAAGATCGGGTCGAGCCACACGCCCTTGAGGCGCTTCATGATCCATGCGTTCACCTTGGCGTTGAACGCCATCACTTTCTTTCGCATCGCTTACTCCTTTATAGCTCGAGCTTGATGTCGTCCTGCGAGGCGGTCGCCGTGCCGGACTCGGCATGCAGCTCGCCAGTATCCTCGCTCAGGCCCTCGCGCTTCATCATGTTCTCAAGCACCGTGATGTCGGTGGAAATATCCATCGCCTCGCTGCCGAAGAGCATATCGAGCTGCTTTTCAAAGGCGGCGACGATGGTACTCATCATGCTCTCCACACGCTGCATGGTCGCGTCGATGTTCTCGCCGCTCACGCCCTGCGCGCCCATGCGGTCATAGGCGTTCAGGAGCTTAAGGGTCGTGGGCAGGTAGTAGTCCATGAACTTGCGGATCTGCGGCAGCTTCGACGGGTCGGATTTGACCTGCGCGAAAATTTTCGCGCTCAGGTCCTCGAGCCGGTCGATGTCGGCGGAGATCTTCTCATCCTTGATGGACGTGTTGAGCCGCTTCATCTCAGAGATGGCAAGATTGCCGTCCCTGATCATCTTGTCGAGCTCCGGATTCCCGGTGGTCTCCTCCTTTTTCGGCGGGTCAGGCACCGTGACCTCCACAGTGCCGCACACGGCGTTCATAATGAAGAACACCACCCCCGACACGACCGCCACAAAGAGGAAATGCGGTACGCGGTAGAGCGGGAACAGCAGCGCATAAATGACCCATGTTCCCGCCGCGGCGTAATAGGGTACGGTGGATCTGCGTTTGACGGTTGCCAAGACGATCCCCTCCTGTTTTCATAAATATTTTGACTGATATATGATATCACATCGCATCAGCGCGGTCAAGCAAAGCAAGCGCTTGAAACATTGCAATATCGCACTTTTTACAAAAGAAGGCGGCGTCCGATCCAGGACGCCGCCTTCTTGCAAAATACTGCGTTTTTCTTATTCGTTTCGGATGGCTTCGAGCGCCGAGATCTTGACCGCCTTGTTCGCGGGCTGATAGCCGGACACCAGTCCGACCAGCACCGAGAACACCAGCGCGAAGATCACGAGCTCCGGCTTGATGACGGACGTGCGCACCACGCCTTCGCCGCCGATGAGCGCCTGCTTGATAAGCTCCCACGTGACGCCCCCGCCGCCGAACGCGCCGAACGAGAACAGATTGATGATGACGGATATGATGAAGCTGAAAATAAGCCCCAAAATGCCGCCGAGAAGGCCGATGCTGCCCGCCTCCATGAGGAACATCGCGCGGATATCGCGCACATAGCAGCCGAGCGCCTTCATAATGCCGATCTCCTTCGTGCGCTCGGAGATGGACATGATCATCGTGTTCGTGATGCCGATGGCCGCGACCAGAAGCGAGATCGCACCGAGGCCGCCGAGCATCAGCTCGATCTGGCGGGTCTGCTTGTTGAGCTCGTCGCGCATGCTCTGCATGGAATACGTACTGTAGCCCAAGTCCTTGATGGACTGCTCCACATCCGACACGGCGTCGAGGCTCTCAGCCTTGACGTTGATGCTTGAATACTCGAACTTCGTGTCGGTCTTGCCGGTCAGGTCCTGAATAAGCGCTTTGAGCGCATTGATGTCCATCATCACGCCGTCGCTCGTCTCATAGCCCTTTCCCCGGTCCTCCTTCAGCACACCGACGACCTTTAGCTCGACCTCATAGGGGGTAGGTTCGGTGCCTGTACCGTTGTCATACGGTGTGAGTACCATGGTGATGCTCGTCTTGAGCGGGTCAAAAAACGGGTCGGGGACCTTTTCCGTGTCGATATTGCCGTTTTCGTCCCAGATATATCGGTCGACATAATTTCTGCCATCCGGCATCAGCGTATCGAAGAAGTTATAGGCAAAATACTGGCCCACGACCACCTCGTCGCTGCTCTCCGGATACCGCCCGTCCATCAGCTCAAAGCCCATGTCCTCAAGGGCGCTCGAGTCAATGCCGGCAAAATCGACCCAGTTGGCCGTGTAGCGGCCGTTGACGCCCGCTTTGAAGCTTACATTATATTCGTCGAGACTTGCCTTGGGCATGACGGCCTTGACGCCCGCGATCTCGTGGAAGCTCTCGACCGCCTTGTCGTCAAGCTTGCTCTCCGTCTGCGTGCCGGTATTCTGGTTGTAGCCGCGGTAGACCTCGATGATGGAGAGGTCGCCCATATTTTTGAGCATCTGGTCGTAGGACTCCTGCATGCCCGCGCCGATGGAGACCATCACGATGATGGACGTGCAGCCGATGAACACGCCCAGCACCGTCAGGATCGTGCGTCCTTTGCGCCGTGACAGGCTGTCAAAGCACATTTTCAGGATGTCTGCGAATCTCATTTTTTCTGCTCCTCAGCACCCGTGGCCGCAGTCTCCTTGCTTTCAGCCGCCGCGGCTTCCGCTGCCTCCTGCTTCTCCTCGGCGAGCTCCTCTTCGTCCCACTTGTCCCAGAGCGCCTGCTCGGCCTTCTGCTTGGCTTTCTTCTTGCGGGCGCGGAGCACGATCAAAAGGACGATGAGCGCGGCGACTACCGCGATGATGACGTACTTCCACGGGAAGGTGCTCGCCGGCTCGGGGTCGATCATGCCGGGATCGTCCATGCCGGGGTCGGTCGGCTCGTAGGCCATGGCTTCGACCGTCGCTTCAAAGACGCGCTCTTTCGTGTTGCCGTTGGAATCTTCGTAGGTAATGACGATCTTGACCTGATTCTCGCCCTCCAGCTGCGGGGTCACGGCAAAGGCGATGGTGCCGTTCTTGCCGCCGTCGATCGTGCCGACGCGCTGATAAGGCGTGGGGGAATCAATGTCACCGGAGATGGTCGCCTCAACGTTGTTGATGGCGCTCTTGCCCTTGTTGACATAGTCGATGGTCAGGCTCGTCTCCTCGCCGACGTAGCCGGTGTAGGAGGTCTTGGGCTCGCTGAGCTCAAAGCGGTCGGGCTGGTAGAGGGGCACGCTCAGCGACAGCGTGGCGTTTCCCGACTTTCTTGCGTTCTGGTCGACGTATTCATAGGTCACGTCGATCTTGACGTCCTGTGCGCTGGCGCTGATGAGCTGCGCGGCCTTCATCGGCACGGTGACGGTCTTGCTGCCGCTCGCGGCAACAGATTCAAAGTAGAACGTGTTCGTCGAGCCGTTGAGCATCAGATCCTGACCGCCGGTGACGGTGACCATGACGTTTTCGATCTTGATGGTCTTGCTGGTGTTCGTGAACGAGAAGCTCAGGTTCGTGCTTGAGCCCGCCGCAACGGACGAACCGCCGTAGTTGTACTTCGAGAGAATGACGATGGGCGTGGGGCTCGCAATGGTCTCCTCGTCCTTCGTATCCTTGGTAACGGTGGAGAGAACGTTCACGCTGCCGCTGGCGCTGCCGCCGGTGAGCTGCGTGCCGTTGTCATAGTAGAACGACAGGCTCGCGTCGATCGTCTGCATCTGGGACTCGATCTTGTCGGGCGCCTTGACCGTCACAGTGACGGCCGTGTCGCGGCCCGCGCGGATATCGTCGAGCATGTAGTCCTGGCTGCCCATGATGAGAAGCGATCCGGAGGATTTGAGCGTCAGGATAGGGTCGCGCATGGCGGTCGTGCCGGCGTTCTGGATGTAAACGGTGATGGTCTTCGTCTCGCCCGCGGCAATAGACGTGCTCGTGCCGTCGGAGTTGAAGACGGCGCGCGGCTCGGGAATCGTTTCCGGCGTCGGCTCGGGCTCCGGCTTCGGCTCGGTGTAGGGCACGCACTCGCGCACCGGGACGGTGTTGCCGTCCTGATAGCCGCCGCCGTTGCCTTCATAATAAATTGTAAAGGCAAGCTGCTTGCCGCTGTCGCCGGTGTAGGTCAGGCCGGTGAACGTAACGGTATATTCGCCGTTCTGTCCGCTTGCAACAGCGCTCGCCGTGCCGTCCTGAAAGCTGTCAAGGCCGCGCACAACGCGGATCGAATCGTTGCTGCCGTCCGTGCGGGATAAGTAGACCGTGATGTCCACCGTATCGCCGGTGTAAATGCTGCTTCTGCTGGCCCGGTAGCCGGTGATCAGAAAGCTGGTTCTCGCCCGTGCCGTCGTGCCTCCGCCCGTCGCTTTGGCGACATTCACAGGCAGCAGCGCTGCGCACAGCACAAGGGCAAGGCAGAGCGAGAGCAGGGATCTTGAGATGCGTTTCATGTTCGATTTCCTCCGTTATTCGATGTAGGGTGCGGCGTCGATCTCCGCCTTGACCTGATTTTCTACGTTGCTGACGATCCTGCCGTCGATGAGCGTGACGATGCGGTCGGCATACTCGGTCATCTCCGGATCGTGGGAGACGAGCACGATCGTCTGGTGGAAGCGCTTGGCAAAGCCGCGGATCATGTGCATGACCTCTTTCGTCGTCTTCGAGTCGAGGTTGCCGGTCGGCTCGTCGGCGAACACGACCTCGGGGCGCGTGACGAACGCGCGTGCGATGCCCACGCGCTGCTGCTGTCCGCCGGACATCTGGTTTGGAAAGTGGTCCATGCGGTCCTTCAGTCCCACGCGGCAGAGCATTTTCTTCGCCTCCAGCAGCCGCACATCCGGGTCGATGCCCTTGAACATCAGCGGCATGGCCACGTTTTCCGCCGCCGTCAGCTCCGGCAGCAGGTTGTAGGACTGGAAGACGAAGCCGATGTGCTTCTGCCGAAAAGCCGCGAGCTGATTTTCGTTGAGCTGTGAGATCGGCACGCCGCCGATGCGCACCACGCCGCGCGTGGGCTTTTCGAGTCCCGCCAGCTGGTTGAGCAGCGTCGATTTGCCGCTGCCGGACGTGCCGAAGATGCAGCACACCTCGCCCCGCGGGATGTCGAGGTCAATATTGTGCAGTGCGACCACGTGCTCCTGCCCCATCATGTACACCTTTCGGAGCTTTCGCACCGAAATGACGGGCTTCTGGTCATTTGCCATCGCAGTTTCTCCTCAATTTTAATCTTGGGTCCATTATAATCTCATCTTATGAGGAAGTCGTTACAATCAGGCGCGATTTGGTTACAAATTATTTAAGAGTTCCTTAATTCTCGCACCGAGCCTTTTCCTGTATTATTTAGACGAAATTTATCGAAAAATGTTTCATCCTTTTTGAAAAAAAGCGGCGGATTTTTTGATCCGCCGCTTTTTTAAGTTCATGCCGTTTTAGTTCAGCGGCACGTCGGGCACGACGTAGACCGTCATCTCTTCGCCATTTGTGTCGATGGACACAGTGTCGTCGATGGGCTGCGTCAGCGCCGCGTCCGCGTAAAGCGTGCAGCCGCTGCGGCAGCAGATGGTGACATACGTCCCCCTCGCCACATGGTATTCATTCACCCACCAGTCTTCGCCCCCTTCTTTCGCAGGGAGGCAGACCGTCAGCAGGCAGGCGGGTCTCGTGTCGTCCGTCGCGTACACGACATCGTTCAGAAGGTAGCGGCCTGACTTATAGGGTTCTGTTTCGTAGGGCTCGTTGTAGCTCCAGTTGTAGAGCGTCGTGCCCATCTCCGTCGCGCCGCCCGCGCCGTCCTCGATGTAGTCGGTCACGGACATGGCAAGCAGCTCGCCCGTCTCGGGATCGGCGTAGTAGAGGGTGGTATAGTAGTAGCCGCCGGCGTCTTCAAAGCGCGTGGTGGTCGAGAGCAGCACCGCGCCGTCCTGCTCGCTGCGCACGTCGAGCGTTTCCTCGGCGTTCTTGGCGGCGGGGTCGGTGCACTGCGGCAGCATCTCACGGAGATACTCCGTCCCCTCGCCCGGAATGGGATAGATGTTCAGGCTTGCGTTATCGTCGCTCGCCATGCGCGTGGCGTACAGGCTGCCACGCCCCTCGCTCCACAGTTCTTCCTCGCCCGGGCCGCTGTTGGCGGTATAGCTGTAGTGCGAGGACATGAGGATCGTGCTGTCGCCCCCGTCCGTGTACTGCAATCTTGCGTTGTAGGTCACCTCGCCGTCCCGGTCGGTGCCCTGAATGTTCACGGTCACGGCGTCGTACTTTGCAAGCAGCACACGCGGAGCGTTGACCTCGCACAGCGTTTCGAGCGTCACGTCCATCGGCGTGTCGTCCTTGCCGCCGTTTCCATCGTCCTTGCCGCCCTGCGTGCCGCAGCCGGCAAGAAGTACCGCGACACAAAGCGCGGCAATGCTTGCTTTCTTCCAGTTTTTCACCTTGGTTTCCTCCTTATTTGGGTGCGGACTTACGCCCGCGTTTCAAATTCTTTTTAACGGTTTTCTTCCAGCGGCACGATATAGACCGTTGCACTCTCGCCGCTCGTGTCGACGCCGTCGTAGAAGTCGATGGGCTTGGTCAGCTCCCTGTCCGCATAAAGTGCGAGATCCGCACTGTCGAGGAAGAGGATGCGCGTGCCATGCGCCACGCGGATCTCGCTGACGCTCCAGCCGTTCTCCCCGACGTCCCAGCCCTTCTCCGAGCCCGGCGCGGGATAGAAGTACGTCAGATCGCAGACGTCCTCCTTGCTGTCCGTCGAAAACAGAACCTCGTTCATCACATTGCGCTCTGCCTGATAGGGCTCGTCGTAGCTCCAGCGGTAGAGCGTCGTATGCAGCTTGGATACCTCGCCGCTTTCCTTTTTAATGTAGTCCGTCACTGACGCCTCCAGCACCTCATTCGTCGCAGGGTCAACGCGGTAGTGCACCGTGTAATAATCTCCATCGGAAGCCAGATAACGCGCGGTAACAGAGAGCAGCAGCTCGCCGTCCTGCTCGCTGCAGCTGTCGACCGTCTGCTCCACATCCTCTTCCAAAGCAGGGCATCGGGGGATCATGTCGAGAACGTACTGCTCATACTTTCCCTCAAGGTAAATGCTCAGGCTTAGGTCCTCGGTGCTGTCGCTTTCCATACGCGCAGCATCCATCGTTCCGTTCGCCTCGCTCCACAGTTCGCTCTTGCCGCTGGTGCTGTTTTCGGTGTACCGGCAATGATACCAGGCCAGCACATCCTCCACACCACGGGTGTACTGAAACTTCGCCGTATACGTCACGGCGTCATTCTGGTCGCTCTCCTGCACGGTCACGGTCACAGCGCCGTGCTTTTCGAGCAGGAATCGCGGATCATTCGCGGCACGGATCTGCTCGAGCGTGATCTGCGTCTCATCGGCGCTGTCGTCATCACTCAGCCCGTAGTCGCCTCCGCAGCCTGCGAGCAGCAGCGCGGCGGCAAGTGCGAGGGCACTCATTAGTCCCCAGCGGTTCATTTTGTTTCTCCTTTCATCGTCTTCTTTCCATCTTGATTATGCGGAGCTTTTTTCGTTCCGTACATTCTCTTAGACGAGAAATTTCTCAAAAAGTTTCACCCTTATGATTTTTTTTAGAAACTTTTTTCTTCCCCGTGCGAGCTCTTGCATTTTCCGCCGACGCGGCATACAATGAGGACACATTTCACCCGGGAGGGGCGTTTTTATGAACTATATCGGCATCGACCTCGGCGGCACGAACATCAAGGGCGCACTCGTGAGCGCGAAGGGCGAGATCTTAAAGGAGCATTCTATCCCGACGCGCGTCGATCTCGGCCCCGAGGCGGTCGCGGGACGCATCGGTCAGGTCATCGCGCAGCTCTCTATCGGCGAGGACACCGTCGGCGGCGTGGGCGTCGGCTGCCCCGGCACGGTGGACGACGCGAGCGGCATCGTGCGCTTTGCGGCGAACCTGAATTTTGTGAACTTCGACCTGCGAAGCGCGCTGCGCGCGCACACTGCGCTTCCCATCCACCTCGGCAACGACGCAAACGCCGCGGCGCTGGGCGAGGCGCTGTTCGGCTGCGGCCGCGGCGCGGAGAGCACCATCGTCGTCACGCTCGGCACGGGCGTCGGCGGCGGCGTGGTGCTCGGCGGCAAGCTCCTGACAGGCTACACGGGCGCGGCGAGCGAGATCGGCCACATGGTCATCGCGGAAAACGGCGAAGAGTGCACCTGCGGCAGCCGCGGATGCTTCGAGGCCTACTCCTCCGCCACGGCGCTGATCCGCGATACGAAGCGCACCATGGCCGCGCACCCCGAGAGCCTGCTGCACGCGATTGCCGCGGAGCAGGGCGGTGTCGACGGCCGCACAGCGTTTCTCGCCAAGGAGCGCGGCGACGAGGCGGGCGCGCAGGTCGTGGAGGACTACATCGAGCATCTGGCCTGCGGGCTCACAAATCTTGTCAACATTTTCTTCCCCGAAGTGCTGGCCCTCTCGGGCGGCGTAGCAAATCAGGGCGACGCGCTGCTCCTGCCGCTGCGCGAAAGGGTGCGCGAGCGTTCGTTCGGCTCGCGCTATGCCGTCTCGCACACGCGCATCGAGCTCTGCACGCTCGGCTACCGCGCGGGCGTGATCGGCGCGGCGATGCTCGCGCGCGAGTGAGCGTAAAATAGTGCAAGATATGATAAGGCCCTCCGCATTTCTGCGGAGGGCCTTTTTTACCGGTAGCCGTCGGGCTCGGCCGAGCCTTCGATCAAAAACTGCACCTCGTCCACGCCGCCGAGCGACAAAATGGACTGCTCGAGCGCGCTCAGCATCAAATCGCGCTCCGCCTCGTTCTCCGGCAGTGAGCCGCTCGCAGGGAGATTCAGATAGCACACGCCGTTTTCGATGCGAGAGGAGATGACCGCAAAGTCCTCCGGCAGGAGCGAGACGAGCGAATCGTCCTCCGGCCCCTGCGCGAGCGCTTCGAGCAGCGCGTTCACGCGCGTCTGGCCCTCGTAGAGTGCGAGCGTCTGCTGCTCGGCGCGCAGCTCGCCTGTCTTGCTGTCGAGGAAATAAAGCGACACGGTGATCGGCCGCAGGCCACTCTCACGCGAGGAAAGCAGCGTATCCGCCGAGAGCAGCACTTGCGTCTCGCGGTACGGCAGCTCGCGCCCGTCCGCCGTGATGCTCACAGCGTTCACATTCGGCAGCTGCGTCAGCGTCAGCGTGATGCAGTAGTCAGCGAGCGACAGGTCGATGCCCGTCAGGCGCGCATACTGTGCGCTCAAGTCGATCTGCGCGCGGCGGCCCGACACCTTGAGCGACTTGAGCGCCGTTCCCTCCGGGATGGGCGACGAGAGCGACGGCTCGTCGGGCCCTGCGAGCAGCGCCTCCATCAGCGCGCGGACACAGTCTTCGGTCTCCATCGCGCCGTCGAGCACCAGGCGCTTTTCCTGCGTGCGGATGGCGTCGCCGCCGCCCGCGGAGTTGGGATCGCTGAGAAAATAGAGCTCGTAGCCGTTTTCGTCCATCTCCTGCGCGTGCTGGGCCGCGCAGGCGCAGAGAAGCGAAAGCAGGAGGACTAATGCCGCAGTCAGGGAAAGACGTCTTCTCATGTCTCATCCCCTCCCTCTTCGCAGCGCGGCAGGCGCACGGTAAACACCGTGCCGCCGCCCTCGCGGGCGCGGACCTCGATGCTGCCGCCGCGGCGGCGCGCCGTGTCGGCGGCGATGGAAAGGCCAAGGCCTGTACCGCCCGCGGCGCGCGAGCGCATCTTGTCCACGCGGTAGAAGCGGTCGAAAATGCGGGGCATGTCCCCCTCCGGAATGCCGATGCCATTGTCGCTGACAGTGAGAAGGCAGTCCTTTTCATCCCCCGCGAGCAGCAGCTTCACAAAGCCGCCCGGGCGGTTATACTTGATGGCGTTTTCCGTCAGATTGTAGATGATTTCGTGAATTTCATCCTCGCTCGCGAGGGTCTGTCCCTCGCGGCGAATTTCATAGGAGAGGTCGACCTGCTTTTCCTCGGCCACAAGGCGCAGCATGCGCACCACGCGCGCCATCACGGGCGAGAAATCGACGCGCTGCGCCTCGGGCAGCATACCGCTGTCCAGGCGCGTCAATCGCAGCAGATTTTCCGTGATGCGCGCCAGGCGCTCGGACTCCTGCTCGATATCGCCGACAAATTCGCGCACGGTCTGCGCGTCCATGTTCTCCGTCTGCAAAATGGAGTCGGAGAGAAGTCTGATGCCCGCCAGCGGCGTTTTGAGCTCGTGGCTCGCGTCCGACACGAAGCGGCGGCGCGCGTCCTCCGTCGTTTGCAACCGGTCAGCCATGTCGTTGAACTCAGCGGCGAGCTCGCTGATCTCGTCGTGACCGCCGACCTCGGCGCGGTGGCTGTACGAGCCCTCGCGCATCTTGCGGATGGCGTCGGCCAGTACGCCGAAGCGCCGCGTCAGCACGCGGGAGAGCAGCACGCTGATGCCGCCGGCGAACACCAGCACGACCGCCGAAATCGTCAGGAGATTGCGCTGCAGGGACAGCAGCAGCTCCGCCTGCTCGGTGTCGTATTCGTAGGCATACACCGCGCCGATGGTCTGGCTGTGGTAGATGACCGGCGAGGCCGCGCGGCTTTTGAACGCCTTGTCCGAAAATTCGGTGTAAAAGACGTCTTCTCCGCGAAGCGCCTGCACAAGCTCTGTATAAAAGGCGTAGCGGCCGATCGCGCCGTCGGTTTCGCGCGTGTCATACAGCACGCGGCCCGAGGCGTCCGTCACAAGCACGCGGGAGATCCCCGTCTCCTCCACGAGCGTCATCGCACCCGCGACGTTTTCCTCGCTCAGCTCCTCAAGGCCGGAGAGCGCCGTCACCATCACCGAGACGCTGCCCTGCAGCGAGCTCTGCTTAGAGCGGAACGTCAGGTTTTCCGACGTGATGAGCGGATACGTGTTCAGCAGGATCAGCACCGCCAGAATGATGGCGATATAGCTGAAGCTGAATTTTCGCTGCAGGCTCGCATGCATCTGCACGGCGCTGCCTCCCTTCTCTTTCTTTTAGTGGGAAATCAGTCCTTCAAGTAGTACCCCACGCCCCATTTGGTCAGGATGTGCTGCGGCGCGGCGGGGTTTTCCTCGAGCTTTTCGCGAAGCCGCCGGATGTGCACATCCACTGTGCGGTAGTCGCCTGCGTAGGTGTAGCCCCAGACGAGGTCCATCAGATTTTCGCGCGAGTAAACGCGGCGCGGATTCTTGACAAGAAGCTCGATGAGGTCGTATTCCTTGGCCGTGAGCTCGACGATCTCGCCGTTTTTGACGGCGACGCGCTGCTCGGGGTCGAGCGTGATGCCGCCCGCGGTCAACAGGAACGTTTCAGGCTGCTTTTGCTGCGGTGCGGCGTTCGCGCGGCGCAGCAGCGCGCGGATGCGCGCTTTGAGCTCTAAGATGTTGAACGGCTTTGTGATATAGTCGTCCGCGCCGGACTCAAGGCCGATGATCTTGTCGGCGTCCTCGCTGCGGGCGGTCAGCATGATGATGGGCACATTGGAAAATTCGCGGATGCGCATGCAGGCCGTCAGCCCGTCCACCTGCGGCATCATCAGATCGAGGATGATGAGGTCAAACCCGCCGCTTTTCGCCATGTCGATGGCGGTCGCGCCGTCGTAGGCGGTCTCGACCGTGTAGCCCTCGTTTTCCAGATTGAATCTCATGCCCTTGACGAGAAGCTGCTCGTCGTCAACCACCAGAATTTTCATCGCCATCCTCCTCCGTGAATGTGATCTCCGCGCGGAATCCCTCGAGCTTCGCCTCTCCGATGCCCTTGACGTTCAAAAGGTCCTCCGCTGCCGTAAAATCGCCGTGCTCTGCGCGGTAGTCGATGATCGCCTGCGCGAGCGACGGGCCGATGCCCGTCAGCGTTTCAAGCTCCTCCGCCGTCGCGGTATTGACGTTCACAAGCGTCACAACGCGCGTGGGCGCGGTGATCTCGTCGGTCTTGTCCTGCGTCGTCACGGTGTAATTCCCGTGCGAGGCACCCTCGTAGGCCGTTTTGTGCAGAAAAACGAGCGAAGCGGCGAACAGCATCGTCAGCGCGGCGAGCACAAGGTAGACGCCGCTGACTTTGGTTTTCTTTTCTTTCTTTTCCACGGTTGCGCTCGCCTGCCTTTTTTGCTATACTGATGTCGAAGCGTGCCGAATGGCGCGCTCCTCTTCACTGTATTCTATATTTGATTGTATCATACAACGAGGTATATTTCCATGAAAAAACGCCGCTGGTTTTCACTTTTTTTATCTTTTGCGCTCCTGCTCCCGCTCTTTTCGCTGACGAGCGCCGACGCCTATGGGGACTTCACACTCGACGCGAAGGCCGGCCTTCTCATTGAGGCCGACACGGGCGAAATTCTCTATGAGAAAAACGCCCATCAGGAGAACTTCCCCGCGTCGCTCACAAAGGTGATGGTCGCGCTGCTGGTGTTTGAAGCCATCGACGAGGGCAAGATCGCGCTGACCGACTCCGTCACTGCGACGGAATCGGCGTTCGAGGGGCTCTCCAGCGACGGCAGCACGGCGAACATCGTCCCCGGCGAAACGATGACGGTCGAGCAGCTGCTCAACTGCATGCTCATCGTCTCGGCGAACGAGGCGTGCAACATTTTGGGCGAAACGCTCTACGGCTCGGTCGACGCCTTTGTCGCGCGCATGAACGAGCGCGCGACGGAGCTCGGCTGCGAGCACACGCATTTCGCCAACGCCACGGGTCTTCACAACTCCCAGCACTACACGACCGCGTGGGACCTCTACCTCATCACGCGTGAGGCGATGAAGCACGACAAATTCATGGAGATCTGCAACTCCAAGAGCTACACCGTGCCCGCCACGAACATGACCGACAAGCCGCGTGAGCTGCATTCGACGAACTTTCTCATTTCCAACTGGCGCGCCCGCGGTTATGTGTACCGCGACGCGCAGGGCATCAAGACCGGCTCGACACCCGAGGCGGGCTACTGCCTCATTTCGTCCGCCCTGCGCGGCAGCCGCCACATGATCAGCGTGGTGCTGGGCGCAGAGCGCGTGACGCTCGAGGACGGTGTGACCATCCAGACGCGCAGCTTCTCCGAAACGTCGCGCATGTTCGACTGGGGCTTTGACAACTTTGTCCTCCGCGACATTCTCTCCTCCTCTGACCTTGTGCAGGAGGTGCCCGTCGCGCTTTCGAGCGAGGCGAGCTACGTTTCGACCCACGCGGCGGAGGATATCTCCTGTCTTCTGCCCGACAATGTCGAGCCCGACATGCTTGAGCGCACCGTGACGCTCACGAACGACACGGTCGACGCGCCCGTTTCCGCGGGCGACGTGCTCGGCAAGCTGACGCTCTCCTACAATGGTAAGGTCTACGCCGAGACGGACCTCTTAGCGCTGAACGATGTATCGGCCTCGTGGTTCCTGACGGCGCAGCGCAGGGTGTCTGACTTTTTCGCAAAGCCGCTCGTCCGCATTCTGTTGATCGTGGTCGTATTGCTCATCGTCGCGCTCGTCGTCTATGTGACGATGTTCTCCCGCCGCCGTCGTTACGGCCACCGCCGCCGCGGCGCGGCACACGGCGGCTACCGCGGGCGGAGAAGGAGATTCTAAGTACTTCAAAAAAGCGGTAAAGCCGCTTTTTTGAGAAAGGCCACACTCCGCTTTGTGCCTTGCCGCCGCTGGCGGCTGCGGCACGCGCGGAGCGAGAGGTGTCGATCGCCACGCGCTGGTCGCGGCGATCGACGATCAAAATTCTTTGCGTCTGCGAACGCAAAAGCAAAAATGAAGGGACGCGAAAGCGTCCCTTTTTAGTTGAGTGTGATCACGTTGTTCCCCTGCGGGAACTCCACGAAGCGGATGGAGTAGATGTCGGCGGTGATGTAGGCGCTGCGGCCGGGGTGGAACAGCGTGATATAGTCGTTTCCGACCTCCTGTAGCGTGCCGACCGCCACGACCGTGTTCTGCGAACCGACAAGAAAGCTCACGATGACTGCGCGGCCGATGTTGCGCGCGAGCATCCCCTTCCACGAATTGTAGGCCATCTTGTCGACGGTCTGCGACTCTTCGATCTTGTCGGGCGTGGGCTGGAACTGCCCGCTCGCGCCGCCCTGCAGCACGAGCGACATGCCCCCCGCCCCCGACGATCCTCCAAGCATTTCCTCATAGCTCTGGCTCGCGTTGTTGTTACTGTTGTTATTACTGCTATTATTACTGCTATTATTGCTGCTATTATTGCTGTTGCCGCTCTGCTGCGCGCTCGCCATGGCGGGCACGGCAACCATCTGCTCATAAAGGCACGGCATACTTTTCCCATCTGGATCATAAAAACGTCCTCTCCCTTTCCCGTTGCTGCTGATTTGCTTTTCTCAGGTGTCGTAATACGCGGCGGTGGGGTTATAAAAACAGTGGTCGCCGATACGCATGACGAACGTCCCCACATTTGAAGGAAAATTCGCGCGGCAGGACGGCGAAAACGGGTTAAAGAACCACAGCGCCGTTCCAAGGCCGTTCAATCGGTTGCCCGCGATGGCCCAGTCCGCGATCTCGTAATGGATATCGGTCGGGCGCATGTTGTAGATGTTCTGCGGGTTGTAGCTGCCGCGCTCGGTCTCGCTCGCGCAGACGAACTGCCCCGGCTGAAAGATGATATTGCGGATGCTGCCCTGCCCCACGCGCGCGTATTCGCCGCCCGTCGAGCGCACGCGGTTCATCACGACGCTCGCCACGGCTTTCATCCCATTCTCGCCCTCGCCGCCCGCTTCGCACTCGATGAGGCGCGCGAGCAGCTCCCTGTCGGAATAGGCCATGTCGATCTCCTCCCCCATTTTTTCTTCCCCGACAGTCTATGCGACTCCTGTGCGCGGGGAACCAAACATGTGCAAAAAAGCACCGCAGATGGATTTCATCTGCGGTGCTTTCGCTTTGTTCAGTTTTCCTCGTCCGGCGGCGGAAGCTCTTCCGCTTCCGGCGGCGTCGCGCCGTAGGCGCCCTTCATCTTGAGCTCCTGCCACTGCTCCTTCGTGATAAGCAGCTGGCGGGGCTTCGAACCCTCGAACGGGCCCACGATGCCGCGCGTCTCCATCTCGTCGACGATGCGCGCCGCGCGCGAATAGCCGAGCTTCAAGCGGCGCTGGAGCATCGAGACGGACGCCTGACCGGTCTCCATGACCACGTCGATCGCGGCGGGGAGCAGCTCGTCCGCCTCGTCGGCGGCGTTCTGCTCGGGTGCGGCATTGCTGCCGCCCTTGCCGCTGCCTTTCTCCTTTTCGGCGACGGCGGCATTGATCTTGTCGATAACCGACTCGTCGTAGTCCGTCTCGCCGTTTTCCTTGACGAAGTTGACCACGCGCTCGATTTCCTCGCTCGAGATGAAGCAGCCCTGCACGCGCTTGGGCTTGCCCTCGCCCAGCGGGGCATAGAGCATATCGCCGCGGCCCACGAGCTTTTCCGCGCCCGCGGTGTCGAGGATGATGCGCGATTCCATCGCGGAAGCGACCGCGAACGCGATGCGGCTCGGGATGTTGGCCTTCATCAGGCCCGTGATGACGTCCGCGGACGGACGCTGCGTCGCGATAACCAGGTGCATGCCCGCGGCGCGGCCCATCTGCGCTACGCGGCAGATCGACTCTTCGACCTCCTTCGCCGCGACGAGCATCAAGTCGGCCAGCTCGTCGATGACGACAACGACGCTCGGCAGCTTTTTGAGCGTTTCGTCCGTCTCCGCCACCTTATTGTAGGAGGCAAGGTCCTTGACGTTGTGCTCGGAGAACATCTTGTAGCGCTTCATCATCTCGTACACGGCCCATTGCAGCGCGCCCGCAGCCTTTTTCGGGTCGGTGACGACGGGGATGAGCAGGTGCGGGATGCCGTTGTAGGGCGCAAGCTCGACCATCTTCGGGTCGACCATGATAAAGCGCACCTCTTCGGGCGTCGACTTATAGAGCATCGAGACGATCAGCGAGTTCGTGCACACGGACTTACCGGAGCCCGTCGTACCAGCGATGAGCACGTGCGGAAGCTTCGAGATATTCCCGACGATGTTCTTGCCGCTGATGTCCTTGCCGACGGCGAAGGCCGTGGTGGAAGGATGGGTGGTGAACTCCGTGGATTCGAGCACCGTGCGGATGCTGACGGGCGAAACAAGCTTGTTCGGCACCTCGACACCCACGACGGAGATCTTGTCGGGGATGGGCGCGATGCGCACGCCGCTCGCGCCCAGCGCAAGGGCGATATCGTCCTGCAAATTTGTGATCTTCGAGAGCTTCACGCCCTGACTGAGCGTGAACTCATAGCGCGTGACCGACGGGCCGCGCACCACATCGCCCGGCTGGGCGTCCACGCCGAAGCTCGTGAGCGTCTGCGCCAAGCGGCGGGAGTTGTTGCGCAGCTCCGCGCCCGCCTCAGCGGCGTTCGTCACGCTGCCCTCTTTTAAGAGCGTGATGGGCGGATACTGATATGCAGGCGGCTGGGGCTGCGCGTCGCTGCCCTCGATCTCGCGCGTGACCTCCTCGCGCGCGGCATCGACCTCGGCGCGGCGGAGCTTGTCCTCCTGCTTGTCGGTCAGCACGGCGGGAACCGTCGTTGCTGCTGCGGCTGCGGCGACGGGTGCGCTCTGCACGCTCGGTGTGGGCGCGGCAAACGGCGTGTGCATCACAGGTGCAGGTGCCGGGACGACCGGCGCGGGCGCGCTCGGCGCTGTATCAAACGGCGGCAGGTCGAAGTCGTCGGCCTCCACCGTCACAGGCTTGACGGGTGCGGACGGCGCGGCGGCAGGCGAAACGGGTGCAGCGATCTTTGTCTCCGCGGCACTTCCGCCCGCTAACAGCTCGTCGGGGCTCTTGATATTATCGGACTTCTTGCGGAAGAAGCCGCCCGTGGGATTTTTCTTGATGACGCGCTCCTCGCCGTCGAGCGGAATGTCGATGGCGGCGTCCGGCGTGTGGACCGGCGCACTGCGGCGCGGCACATGGGTGCGCTGCGGCGGAAGATCCTCTTCCTCCACTGGCTCATAGGGCACGCGCTCGTGCGAGCGCACGGCCTCGATCACGGCGGCAGGCGTCAAACGGAACGCCATCATCAAAAACGTGACGAACAGCACAACGAGCAGGACCATCGCCAGCACCTTTTCACCAGCAGCACCAGCATGATCGCAAGCGATGCAGACACCGCGCCGCCGGACTCGAGCGCGTTGCCGCTCGTCCACAGAAGCTTCAAGATGCCATCCATGTTGACATACTTCTCTTTGCAGAGGGCGATGTGCATGATCGCGCCGAACACGACCGGCAGCAGCGCCGTGCCGACAAGGCAGGACGCGACGTTCCGCCCACGGTGGAAGAGCAGAATGTAGCTCCCCCAGCAGCAGTGCGGGCGCGACGAGGTAATAGCCCCAGCCAAAGAGTGACCGGCACAGCTTCGCCGGCTGATCGAGCAGCCACGCGCCCGACTGGAAATAGCTAAAGCCCAGGCACAGCGCCAGCACCAGCAGGATTGCGCCCGCGACCTCGCGGCGGATGGGGCGCTTTTGATTCTTCTTCGCCGTGCGCTTGCCGGAAGACGAGGAGCGGGACGAACCCGTCGTTTTCTTTTTCGTTGTGGTGGTTTTTTTCTTCTGTTGTGCCATGATTCACCTCAGAATCAAAAATTAGTGCAGGATCGTGAGCACCAGCGTCAGCACGCCGGCGGCCCAGCAGTAATAGGCAAACGCGCCGAAACGGCCCTTGTCGGCAACATAGCGCAGCAGGCGGATGCTCGCATAGCCCGACACCGCCGCGACGACGACACCGACGAGGTACACGGGCACGCTGGAGAAGTCGATGCCCGCGTCGATCGCGTCTTTGAGTGTCAGGATGTTCGCCCCCAGCACCGCGGGGATGGAGAGAAGGAACGCGAAGCGCACGGCAAACTTGCGCTCAAAGCCCGTGAAGCAGCCCGCCGTGATCGTCATGCCGGAGCGGGAGACGCCCGGGCAGAGCGCGATGGCCTGCCCGATGCCGACCACGAGCGCGTCGCTCAGCCTGGCGGTCTTTTCCGTCTTGCCGCCGCGGCGCACGCGGTCGCTCGCGAAGAGCAGGATGCCCGTGACGATCAGTGCGCCGCCGATAAAGTACATATTATCACTCAGCTCCGTGAAAAAACGGCGAAACGGCACCATGACGAAAAGCGGCAGCGTGCCCACAATGATGAGCAGAATAAGGCGGCGCGCAGGCGGCACGGGGTTCGGCGTGCGATGATGGGCAAGGTCGCCGATGCCGGCGAAAAACTCCACGATCATATCGCGGATATCATCCCAGTAAGCGGCAAACACCGCCACGAGCGTGCCGAGGTGGAGCAGCACGTCGAAAAAGTCGGGCACGTTGCTCGCGCCCTGGATGCTTAGTAAGTGCTCCGCGATGGCGAGATGTCCGGAGGACGAGATCGGTAAAAATTCCGCGATCCCCTGCACAAGGCCGAGAACAACGGCGGTCAAAACTGACATAAAAAACAACTCCTTTTGCGTTTTGTTCTGTAATGGCAATATTCTAACAGGATAATTATAGCACAGTTGTTCGCGGAATACCACCCCGAATTGCCGCATCTTCTTTTTCTTTCCTTTTTCGGTGCATCCCTTGCGAACGCAGGGCGAATGTGCTATGATTGGCGCGGACTATCAGAAAAGGAGAGATAGAAATGACTTATAACTACCGCACCAAGGGCGTTTGCTCCAAGGAAATGCACATTGAGCTGAACGACGACCACACCATCAAGAGCGTGGAGGTCATCGGCGGCTGCAACGGCAACCTTCAGGGCATTTCGCGCCTGGTCGAAGGCATGAAGGCCGAGGATGCCATCGCGCGCATGCGCGGCATCCTCTGCGGCTTCAAGAATACCTCCTGCCCCGATCAGCTCGCCATCGCGCTGGGCGAGGCGCTGGCGCAGGACAAGCAGTAAGTCGTCATTTTTTGCCCGCGCGGTGCATCGCACGGGCAAAAAATGCATAAAATCCTGCAAAATGCCGTTTCCCTCTCTGGACAAACGGCGCTAAACTGTGTATACTGTTAAAAAATAAGCATTCAACGCACTATCAACGCAAAACATTTCGCTTTTGCCTGTCTGACGGGGGAACTTCATGGACATTGATATGGATATCAAAGAGCTCGAAGCGTTCGTCTACGTGGTGGAAAACTGCAGCTTTTCCCGCGCCGCCGAGCTGCTGCACCTGACGCAGCCGACCATCAGCTCGCACGTCTCCGCACTGGAGAGAAAACTGAATATCAAGCTCATCGTCCGCACCACGAAGGAGACCTACCCCTCCGACGCGGGCAAGCTCCTCTACAAATACGCCAAGGAGATCCTGCAGGTGCGCGAGAATGCAGCCATCGCGCTGCGCAACTTCTCGCAGGAGATGAAGGGTACGATCTCCATCGCGGCCTCCACGGTGCCGAGCCAGTATTATCTGCCGCACCTTTTGCAGGACTTCCGCGCCCGCTATCCGGACATCACCTTCAATATCCAGATGGAGGACAGTCCCAAGGTCGTGGAGCTCGTCGCCACGCGCAGCGTAGAGATCGGCTTCTGCGGCACGATGGTGGCGAGCCACAAATGCGTCTATCAGGATTTTGCCAACGACCCGATGGTGCTCATCACACCGAACACCGAAAAGTATCAGGCCTTTGCGGGCAAGCCCTTCCCCATCGAGCAGCTCAAGGAAGAGACGTTCATCAGCCGTGAAAAGGGCAGCGGCACGTATCAGGCGGGCAAGGAACTCTTAAATGAGCTCGGCATCGACATCGCCCAGCTGCGCACCGCGGTCGAGATCCGCTCGACCGAGAGCGTCAAGCAGATGGTCAGCGAGGGTCTCGGCGTCGGTCTCATCGCGCAGAGCGCCGCGCAGGACTATGTTCAGTTCGGAAAGCTTCTCGCCTTCCCCTTCCCCGACTCGCGCTTCCGCCGCCAGCTCTATATCGTCAAGCACAAAAACAGCATTTTATCGCCCATTGCGCAGGTGTTTTACGACTATGCGCGCAAAACCAAGGACAAAGCATCCGCCAAATAAGGCGGATGCTTTTTTACAGGGATCGCACGCTTTTTTGTCCGATTTTTTCGCGAAATTGTCATTTACTTTTTTCCCTCTCTGGTATATGATAATGCAATAGGTCAACGGCTGCGCTGCACCGGTAAAGCAGCAGGCCTTACGGGAGGGAGAGCGATGGACTGCCGCGATTCCGCACTGTTTACAGGTGTGGACGAAGCATCGTGCGAAAATATGCTGCGCTGCTTCAGCGCGTATGAGCAGCGCTTCAGCGCAGGACAGACTATCCTCACCTGCGGGCAGCAGCAGGACATGATCGGCGTGCTGCTCTCGGGCAGCGCGGCGCTTCTGCGCTTGCACGCCGACGGCAACCGCACCATGCTTGAAAGCATGGACGAGGGCAGCGTCTTTGGCGAGGAGCTGGCGTTCACCGGCTTTCGCGACGGCAGCGCGCTCATCGAGTGCCGCGAGGACTGCCGCGTCATCTTCATGCGCTATGACCAGATCACAAAGCGCTGCGAAAACGCCTGCGCCTGCCACAGTCAGGTCGTAACGAACCTCTTCCAACTGCTCTCGAAAAAGTCCCTGCATCTGAGCCGCCGGGTCGAGGTGCTCGCCTGCCGCTCCATCCGCGAAAAGCTGCTGTGCTTTTTCGAGCAGCTCGCCGACGAGCACGGCAGCCGGACGTTCCCCCTGCCGTTTTCCCTCAGCATGCTTGCCGACTACATCAGCGCCGACCGCAGCGCCATGATGCGCGAGATGCGCAAGATGCGCGAGGAGGACCTCATCAGCACCGAGGGCCGCAGCGTGACGCTGCTTTAGTTTTTTGCAAGTATTTTTCGTAAATGCAAGTTTTCCTGCATCATCAGAATCTTGATATTCATTGACGCAGGAAAACTTTCATGATATAAATATAGCATCATTCCATATTCCCGGCGCTGCGTCCAGGAATCCCGCCTGCCGTTCTCCCCGGACGGCACGGCGCTGAATCTCAACAAAAAGGAGAATCATTCATGTATCGCATCGTGAAGAAAGAAGCGCTCAAGCCCACCGTGACCCTCTACGAGATCGAGGCGCCGATGGTGGCAAAGAAGGCCGAGCCCGGCCAGTTCATCATCCTGCGCGTCGATGAAAACGGTGAACGCATCCCCATCACCATCCACGACTTCGACCGTGAGAAGGGCACCGTCACCATCATCGTGCAGACGATCGGCGCCACCACCGAAAAGCTCAGACATAAAGCCGAGGGCGAGTACATTCAGGACTTTGTCGGCCCGCTGGGCCGCCCGACCGAGACCGAAGGCAAGAAGAAGGTCTGCGTCGTGGGCGGCGGCGTCGGCTGCGCCATCGCTTACCCCGTTTTGAAGAAGTTCCACGACTGCGGCGCGGAAGTCCACGCGGTCGTCGGCTTCAAGAATAAGGACCTCGTCATTCTTGAGGACAAGTTCCGCGCGGCGTCCAGCGTTTTGAAGCTGATGACGGACGACGGCTCTTACGGCGAGAAGGGTCTTGTCACCGATGCGCTCAAGGCGCTCATCGACGCGGGCAACCAGTATGACGAGATCTTCGCCATCGGCCCTGCCATCATGATGAAATTCGTGTCCAAGACCACCGAGCCCTACGGCATCCCCACCACCGTTTCCATGAGCCCGATCATGGTCGACGGCACCGGCATGTGCGGCGGCTGCCGCCTCACCGTCGGCGGCGAGACGAAGTTCGCCTGCGTCGACGGCCCGGACTTCGACGGTCACAAGGTCGACTGGGACGAGAGTCTCAAGCGCGGCAAGATGTACTTCGACTGGGAGCGCCACAAATACGAAGAGACCTGCAACCTGTTCAGCAAGGAGGTTCAGTAATATGCCTAACATGAGTCTGAAGAAGAACGAAATGCCCTCGCAGGAGCCCAACGTCCGCAACAAGAACTTTCTGGAGGTTGCCCTCGGCTATACCGAGGAGCAGGCGCTCGACGAAGCAGCCCGCTGCTTAAACTGCAAGAACCATCCCTGCGTCTCCGGCTGCCCGGTGCAGGTCAAGATCCCCGAATTCATCAAGAAGATCACCGAAAAGGACTACGAGGGCGCCTATCAGGTCATCCACGAGACCTCCTCCCTGCCCGCCGTCTGCGGCCGCGTCTGCCCGCAGGAGACGCAGTGCGAATCGAAGTGCATCCGCGGCATCAAGGGCGAGCCCGTCGGCATCGGCCGCCTCGAGCGCTTTGTCGCCGACTGGCACAATGCAAACGTGCAGGAAGCGCCCGCCAAGCCCACGCCCAACGGCCACAAGGTCGCGGTCATCGGCTCCGGCCCCAGCGGCCTCACCTGCGCGGGCGACCTTGCCAAGAAGGGCTACGATGTCACCGTTTTTGAAGCGCTCCACCTTGCCGGCGGCGTGCTGGTCTACGGCATCCCCGAGTTCAGACTTCCCAAGGCCATCGTGCAGAAGGAAGTCGACGGCCTGAAAGCCCTCGGCGTCAAGGTCGAGACGAACATGGTCATCGGCCGCGTCGTGTCCATCGACGAGTTGATGAGCGAGTACGGCTTCGAGGCCGTGTTCATCGGCTCCGGCGCGGGTCTTCCGATGTTCATGCACATCCCCGGTGAGAACCTCTGCGGCGTTTACTCTGCCAACGAGTTCCTGACCCGTATCAACCTGATGAAGGCTTATAAGGACGGCTCCGACACGCCCATCATGCCGCTTCAGGGCAAGAAAGTCGCCGTCGTCGGCGGCGGCAACGTCGCCATGGACGCCGCGCGCTGCTCCAAGCGCCTGGGCGCTGACGTGTACATCGTCTACCGCCGCGGCATGGAAGAGCTCCCCGCCCGTCACGAAGAGGTCGAGCATGCCATCGAAGAGGGCATCGTCTTCAAGACGCTCAATAACCCCGTCAAGATCAACGGCGACGAGAAGGGCTATGTCTCCTCCATGACCTGCGTGGAGATGGAGCTGGGCGAGCCTGACGCCTCCGGCCGCCGCCGCCCGATCGAAAAGGTCGGCAGCGAACACGATCTGCCGGTCGACTGCGTCATCATGTCGCTTGGCACCACGCCGAACCCGCTCATCAAGAACACCACCCCGGGTCTTGAGGTCAACCGCAAGGGCGGCATCGTCGTGAACGAGGCCGGTCTCACCTCTCATCAGAACGTCTACGCCGGCGGCGACGCCGTCACGGGCGCTGCCACCGTCATCCTCGCCATGGGCGCCGGCAAGCTCGGCGCGAAGAGCATCGACGAGGCACTGAGCAAATAATTTTCGTCAGCGAAAGCGCGCAGAAGCGTACTTCTGCGCGTTTTCTCAATACCATTTCTCACGAAGGGAGAACTATTATGAATCTTTGGCATGATATTGCACCGGCGCGCGTGCGCCCTGAGGACTTTTTCGCGGTCATCGAGATCGAGAAGGGCTCGAAAAACAAGTACGAGATGGATAAAGAGACCGGCGCGCTGCGTCTCGACCGAATTCTCTACACCTCGACTCACTATCCCGCCAACTACGGCTTCATCCCCCGCACCTGGGCGGACGACGGCGACCCGCTGGACGTTCTGGTGCTCTGCTCTGAATGCATCCGCCCGCTGAGCCTCGTGGAGTGCTACCCCATCGGCGTTATTTCGATGGAGGACAGCGGCAGTCTCGATGAAAAGATCATTGCCATTCCCTTCCAGGATCCGACCTACAACACCTATCAGGACATCTCGGAGCTGCCGAACCATGTGGCAAGCGAAATCCGCCACTTCTTCCGCGTCTACAAGAGCCTGGAGGGCAAGGAGACCGTCGTCAGCGACGTCCTCGGCCGCGAGGAAGCCATCAAGATCATCATCAAGTGCCAGAACGCTTATATTGAAAAATATTGCCGTTAAAGCAAAAAAAGGGAAAGGCTGACGGCCTTCCCCTTTCTATTTTGGCATAAAGAAGGACGCATTCGAAAGAATGCGTCTTTCTTTATGCTGCATCTTCGATTTACTGAATACTCTCATAGTAACCTCATTAGTAACCTGAAAGCAACTCGGTAACCTCAAAAACCTCTAAGTAACCCCAAACCTTTACGGCCTTCAGCGGCAAAAAGAGGCATATCCTCACAAAGAAAAAATCCCCGAGACCCTTGAGTTTCGGGGATTTTCAGCAAATTAGCGCTTGGAGAACTGAGGCGCGCGACGGGCGGCCTTCAGACCGTACTTCTTGCGCTCCTTCATACGAGGATCGCGGGTGAGGAAACCGGCCTTCTTCAGGACGGTGCGGTAGTCGGGGTTGACGAGCAGCAGAGCGCGGGCAACGCCGTGGCGCAGAGCGCCGGCCTGACCGGACACACCGCCGCCCTCGACGGTGGCGACGATATCGACCTTACCGAGGGTCTCCTCCGGTCGCGGCGAGGGGCTGACGGACGACCATCTTCAGGGTCTCGAGACCGAAATACTCGTCGATGTCGCGGCCGTTGATGGTGATAGCGCCGGTGCCGTTCTGGAAGAGGCGAACGCGGGCGACGGAGGACTTTCTACGGCCGGTGCCGTAGAGGTAAGGCTTCTTGGACTGATACATTCTTCTCTTCCTCCTTAGACTTCGTAGGCTTCGGGCTTCTGGGCCTGCTGCTCGTGGGTGTCACCAGCGTAGATGTGCAGGCGCTTCAGGGAGTCCTTGGTCACGGTGTTGCGGGGCATCATGCCGCGCACCGCCACGCGCATCGCAAGCTCGGGCTTCTCCTGCATGAGGATGCGATACTTGGTCTCCTTCAGACCGCCGACCCAGCCGGAGTGCGTACGGTAATACTTCTGCTCCATCTTGTTGCCGGTGAGGACTGCCTTGGAGGCGTTGATGATGATGACGTTGTCGCCGCAATCGGCGTGCGGGGTGTAGGTGACCTTGAGCTTGCCGCGCAGCAGGTCGGCTGCCGCCACGGCGGTCTTGCCCATGGGCTTGCCGGCAGCGTCGATAACGTACCACTTACGCTCGATGTTGCCCTTGTTCGCCATAAAAGTGGACATGGTGTGTTTCCTCCATATTGATCTATGAATGAAAGCTTGTGCTTTACATTTTTGTTGTCCCTTGGTAAAATCGGAACGAGTTTATTTATAGCATTTGGGCGCGAGAATGTCAACACCATTTTAATTTAGCGCAAGCAATGCTCGTAAATTCTCTCGTTTTCTTTGATTATCTCTCAATTTCTCAAATCGCAAAATCAAAATTCTTTTATTTTTCGCAAGGAGCTGTACCTATGCAGGAAATCTTGGGCCTCGTGCGCCGCTGCGTTACGGACTACGACATGATCCAGGAGGGCGAGACGGTCGCCGTCGGCGTCTCCGGCGGCAAGGACTCGCTCGTCACGCTCACCGCGCTTGCGCGCCTTTCCAAATTCTACCAGAAGCCGTTCAAGGTCGTGGCCATCACGGTCGAAACGGGTGTGCCGGGCATGAGCTTTGATGCCGTGGCCGACTATTGCGAGGCGCTCGGCGTGGAGTACATCCGCGTGAACGTGCCGATCTACGAGATCGTGTTTTTGGAGCGCAGGGAGAAGAACCCCTGCTCGCTGTGCGCCAAGCTGCGCCGCGGCGCGCTCTCGACCGCGATGAACGAGCACGGCATCAGAAAGATCGCGCTCGGCCACCACTACGACGACGCGGTCGAAACTCTTTTGATGAATCTCCTCTTTGAAGGGCGCATCGGCTGCTTCCAGCCCGTGACATATCTGAGCCGCACGGACGTCACGCAGATCCGCCCGCTTCTCTATGTGAAGGAGCAGCAGGTGCGCAATGTCGCGGCAAAGCTCGATCTTCCCATCGTGCACAATCCCTGCCCTGCCAACGGTGAAACGCGCCGCCAGGAGGTCAAAGAGCTCATCGAGTCACTCTCCGAGCGCTACCCAGACCTCAAGCAGAAGCTCTTTGGCGCGATGCAGCGGTATCCGCTGTACGGCTGGGATACAAAAAAATTCGGAAAAGTGACGTTGTCACTTTTCCGAGAATATTTCACTGCGCTTTGTGCCTCGGTTGGCCGCTGAAAGAGGCCAATTCGACACACGCTTCGCGCAAAGTGTTTTCTGCCACGCGCATGTCGCGGCAGAAAACGATTAAAATCTTTTCGTGCCTATGGGCACGAAACTCTGCGAGGCTTTTGTCCTATGTACATTAAATAAACACCAGCCTCAGCAAGATCAGCAGCGCGAGGCCCGGCACGCCGAGGACGGCGATGACGAGAGCGTTGAAAAGATTCAGCCCCAGCGAAAGCTTGGCGAGCACGCCGAGCGCGCTTAGAATGCCGAGCAACGCAAAGCCGAGCAGCGTGTTGACGAGCAGCTTGCCCGCGAGCTTCAACGGCGCGGCGAACAGCCTGAGCACCGCGAGCAGCGCAAACACGGCAAACAGGACAAGCAGTATTTTTTCCGTTATCCCCATTTTGCGACCCCCTCGCTGCACGTTTTGTACACGGCTTCGCCGCTGCGCTCCTTGATCTGGCGCAGCAGGTAGTCATAGCGTGAGAGCTCGGCGTTGATCTCATACACGCAGGCGTCGACGAGCTCCGGCGCGCAGACCGCGTTGAAGCGCGCGTACGCCTGCGACAGCGCGACACGCGTGTCGCGCAGCTCGCTGAACAAGTCCTGCATGGATGCATCGCGCGCGACGTCACAGCGCAGCAAATTGACCTTTCGCATGTTTTCGCCCTCCCATACCTCTGCAATGTCAGTGTATGGAAAGTGTGGACAAATATTCCTCTTTTCAAACAAGGAGCCAAGTATGGAGCATGAAGATTATATGCGCGAGGCGCTGTCTCTCGCGCGCGAGGCCGCACAGGAGGGCGAGGTGCCCGTCGGCTGTGTCATCGTCAAAGACGGCGAGATCATCGGCCGAGGCCGCAACCGGCGTGAGGAACTGCAGCGCACCTCCTCGCACGCAGAGATGGAAGCCATCGCACAGGCAAATGAACGTCTGCGCTCCTGGCGGCTCGACGGCTGCACGCTCTACGTGACGCTCGAGCCCTGCCCGATGTGCGCGGGCGCGATCGTCAACGCGCGCATCCCGCGCGTCTACTATGGCGCGCGCGACGAGGCGATGGGTGCCTGCGGCGGCGTGCTGAACCTCTTTATGGAGCGCTTTCCCTTCCGCCCCGCGCTCGTGGGCGGCATTCTGAAAGACGAATGCCGCGCCGTGCTGGCCGATTTTTTCCGCACGCTGCGTTCGTAAAGTGATTTCGCTTTCGTGCGTCATTTGACCGCCGGTTAGGAATTGCTGCTGCGTCATTACTGCGTCCGAGATATCGACAGTTTGGCACAGTCTTGCACAGTCCCGTGCAAGCTGCAAACGACTGTGGCGCAAGGATTTTCCTTGATTTGCAAGGGTTTCCGGATCTTCTTTCTATTTAACACTTTTGTAACACTTTCCCTCGAACTTTGTTAACATGCGTCCTTTATCTTAATCCTTGCAAGAGACAATAGCTTCTTTTCATCCAATCTTCCATCTTATAAGAAAAGGGACGCCGTGAGGCGTCCTTTTTCGTTATATTCTGATGTAGGATGGCGTCACGGATCGAAGTCCGCCGCCGCGCCGATACCGAGCGCGATGCACGCGCCGCCGGCGTAGAAGAGGATCTCGGCAAGCGTCGGGCACGCGGCCAAGGCCGCCGCGCAAAGGATGACGCTCATCGTGCTCGCGGGCATCAGCAGCCGCGGCGCGCCGCCGCGGAAAGCAAAGGCCGCAAATTCGAGCAGCAGCACCGTCAGCGCCGCGAGCGCCAGCGTTTCGACATAGTAATGACGCAGAATCGGATCCGCCGCGTGCTCACGGTAGAAGAGGATCAGCGCAAGCACCATCGCGCACACAGGCACGAGCAGCGCAACGCCTGGGAACTCCGCCTTGCGGCGCAGCGCGGTCGTAGCGTACAGCAGGCATGCCGCGCCGACTGCCAGAAAAACGGACAGGATCATCGTAAGCGTCGTGCGGAGCGAGAACACCAACGAGCACACCGCCGAGCCGATCAGGGCAAAGCTGCCGAGCACCATCAGCAAGACCGCAAGCGTCGAGCGGTCAAAGGCGAAGTAGAGGTCCATGCTGCCGCACAGCTCGCGCTGAGCGGGATAGCGCCGCGCCATAATGACCGCGATGACCGCTGCGACGACGAGCACCGCAGGCAGCACCATCGTGTTTAAGTCCATCGGGACGGGAAGTCCGTCCGCGTCAAAGCCGACTGCCGGCAGGCGGAGGCGTGCCAGCGCCGCTGCCGCAGAAAAAAGCACCAGCAAAAGCCAATGAAGAATTTTCACAAAACCGAACCCTTTCTTTTTCCGGAATACGGCGCGCACAGCGCCGGAAAACATCTATTTATTGATGATAACACACTCATCCCCGTTTGTCCATGAATCATTTTGCGGACAAGTCGGTCATACACTGATAAAAACACTGTCACTTAAGCATCGCGGCCGTGGGCCGCAGGGAGGAACACGCCTTGAAACAGCTTCTTCGCATCACGATATTATTGATCGGCCTCATCTGGATCCTCGCCTGGGCGGCGGCAGGCCGCTTTGACGACACGCCGAACACACAGGACGGCTCGGAATCTCCCCTGCCGAGCGGTGAGATCGCCGCCCCCGGCGAGCGCGACAGCGCAAAAACGCTGCGCGTCCAAATTCAGGGCGAGGTCCAGGAGATGGACATGGGCACATACCTTCTCGGCGTGCTGCGCGCGGAAATGCCCGCCTCGTTTGAGGAGGAGGCGCTCAAGGCACAGGCCATCGCCGCGCGCACCTACACGCTCTATCGCATCCGCGGCGGCGGCAGCGCGAACCACCCTGACGCCGACGCCTGCGACGATCACACCTGCTGCAAGGCGTACATAAATGCCGAACAGGCCGCGGCCAACTGGGGCAGCATGGCCGTCTACTATGAGGAAAAGCTCGCCCGTGCCGTGAGCGAGACGGACGGCGAGGTCATTTTGTACGACGGCGCGCCCATCCTCGCTGTGTTCTTCTCGTCCGCCGACGGCAGCACGCAGGGCGCAGGCGACGTGTGGATGAACGATCTGCCGTATCTCCAAAAGGTCGATAGCCCCGAGACGGAAGAGCTCGTACCGAACTACTACTCGGTCGCAACGTTCACGGCAGCGGAATTCAAGTCTCTCATCCTCGCCGCCAAGCCGGACGCCGACCTCTCCGGCAGCCCCGAGGGATGGATCCGCGATATCGTGCGAAACGACTCGGACTATGTCGCCTCCGTCACGGTCGGCGGCGTCAAGCTGCGCGGCAATGACCTGCGCACGATCCTCTCGCTGCGCTCGCCGTCGTTCACCGTGGAATACAAGGACAATGCCTTTACCTTCCACGTCACAGGCTACGGCCACGGTGTCGGCATGAGCCAGTACGGCGCAAATATCCTCGCCAAGCAGGGCCTTTCCGCCGAGGAAATCGTGCAGCACTATTTTTCGAACACCACCGTCGGCTATTATGACGGCTGAGGCATCGCGGATATTGCAAAGCGGCGGAAAAATTGCTATAATATTAAGATAAAATACGCAAGGAGGCGGGAGAAATGAAGAGCAAGCGTTTTTTGTGTCTGCTGCTTGTATTGCTGATGGTCTTCTCCCTCACCCCCAGCGAAACGAGGGCCGAGACGACTGTCTATTTCACCGCCGTCAACGACCAACTTTTGCCCGATCTGAGCGATGAAACGATGCCGTTCTGGTCGGGTGGGCGGCTGTATATCCCCTCCACGGTCATCACCGGCACGGACTTGGGCCTTTTCTACTCCCGCAGCCGCGACAAGAGCACCGCCGTCGTCTACCGGCAGGGCAGCGCACTGACGTTCAACTTCGCCGCCGGCACCGTCGCTGACCAGAACGACCGCCAGTACAGCGGTCCGGCCATCGTGCGCAGCGACGTTGTGTTCCTGCCGCTCGACCTTTTGACGCAGTTTTTCTCGCTCGATTATAGCTACACGCGCGTGACCTATGGTTACCTGGTCCGCGTCAAAAGTGATACGGTCGTGCTTTCCGACGCGAAGTTCATCGACGCCGCGGCTATGTCCATGGAGCAGCGCTACAACGAATATATGAAGACGCACAGCGAGTCGAACGATCCCGGCAACACACCGGATCAGAACACCGACGGCGACCGCGACCTTGTCTGTCTCGCGCTGCGTGTGACGGACGAAGAGAGCGCAAACGCCCTGCTCGACACGCTCGCAAGCAACAACGCGACGGCGACGTTTCTCTTCTCGGAAGAGCAGCTTTCCTCGCTCGGCGATCTGCTGCGCCGTGTCGTCATCAGCGGCAACGCCGCCGCGCTGCGCATCGACGCTTCCGGCGGCAGCTCACGCACGGTCAGCGCGATCGAGCGCGCAAACAACGCGCTATGGGCCGCGTGCAACGAAAAAGCGCGGCTCGTCGCGCTCTACGGCGCGTCGGACAAGACGCTGCGCGCCGTGCGCGCCGCGGGCTACTGCCCCATTGACTTTGACCTGGATTACAGCGGCGGTCTTCCCACCGCGGCGCAGGCCGCCAGCAGCATCGCGCGTCAGGCCCGCTCCGGCGGGTGCATCGCCTATCTCGGCGCTGACACCGTCGTGCAGGCAGATTGGAGCACGCTGCTCTCTCGCCTCCGCTCGTCCTCGCGTCTCATCACGGCGCTCAACGAGCTCGCGATCGCAAAGGACGCGTGACGGTTTTACAAATTGTTCAGGAAACGCGCACAGTTTTGCGTATAATAAACAATAATACAGAAGAAAGACACACGCTTGTGTGAAGGAGGAAACCAGCATGGCACGCAATATTCTTGTCGTGGAGGACGACAATAATATTTCCAACCTCATTAAGATGTATCTCGACAAAGAGGGCTTCGACGTCCGCATCGCCGCCGACGGCGGCAAGGCCGTGGAGGAATTCAAGGAAAAAGAGCCCGACCTCGTGCTGCTCGACGTGATGCTGCCCGTGCTCGACGGCTGGGGCGTGTGCGCCAAGATCCGCGAGACCTCAAAGTGCCCATCATTATGCTCACCGCCAAGGGAGAGGTCAACGACCGCATCCACGGTCTTGAGATGGGCGCGGACGACTATGTTGTCAAGCCCTTTGAGATGAAGGAGCTGCTTGCGCGCATCAACGCCGTGCTGCGCCGCAGCGAGATCCCCGAGGACACGCACAAGCGCCTCACGTTCGACAAGCTCATCATCGACCTTGACTCCTACGAGCTGATCGTCGACGGCAAGAAGATCGACACGCCGCCCAAAGAGCTGGAGCTTCTCTACCACCTGGCCGCCACGCCGAACCGCGTCTACACGCGCAACCAGCTGCTTGACGAGGTGTGGGGCTTCGACTACTTCGGCGATTCGCGCACGGTGGACGTACACGTCAAGAGGCTCCGCGAAAAGGTCGAAAACGTCAGCGACCAGTGGGCGCTCAAGACCGTCTGGGGCGTCGGGTATAAATTCGAAGTGAAGTAATTCAGTATGCCGGAAGAAAACAAAGAGAAAACACAGAAAAAGCGCTGGACGCTCAAAAAAGGTCAAGACCCGCTGCCGCACGATCTACTGGCAGAATTTTCTGCTTACGGCAAGCGTCGTCATGCTGACGCTGGCGCTGCTCGGCAGCGCGTTCTTCGCGCTGACGTATTCCTACGCCATCGACGAGCGCAGCGAGCAGATGCAGAGCAAGGCGACGGTCGTGTCGCACATGGTGTCGTCCTACATGGAAAATGGCTCGCTCACAGGGCTGCGTGAGCTGGCAGACTTCGCTTCGAACGTGACGGATGCAGAATTTCTCATCTGCAACTCGGACGGCAACCTGCTGCTGACGACCGATACAACTCTCGTCAACCGCGTGCTGACCGTGCCGCAGGACGTGGCCGAGGGCGCGATGAGCGATGACACCTACGCCGTGCGCACCACGCTCGGCGACATCTATGAGGACACGCACTTCGTCGTCGGCGTGCCGATCGTGAGCGAGGGCGCAACCGTCGGCTTTGTGCTGGCGGTGACCGGCGCGCGGGCGCTGACGACGATGTGGCGCACGTTCATCGGATTGTTTTTCATGACGGCGGTGACGGTACTGCTGCTTTCGTTTGTCGTGAGCGCGTGGGTCAGCATGCGCCAGTCGCGCCCCATCCACGAGATGGCGGAGGCGACGCGCCGCTTCGCCGAGGGCAACTTCGACGTGCGCATGCACAACTACGAGGGTGTGACGGAGATCTCCGAGCTCGCCGAGTCGTTCAACAACATGGCGGACTCTTGCAGGAGACCGAGCGCCAGCGCCGCGAATTCATCGCAAACGTCTCGCACGAATTGAAAACGCCGATGACGAGCATCGCAGGCTACACCGACGGCATTCTGGACGGCACGATCCCGCCCGAGCAGGAAAAGGAGTACCTGCGCATCATCTCGGATGAGGCGCGGCGTCTGTCCCGCCTCGTGCGCCGCATGCTCGAGGTCTCGCAGCTTCAGTCGCGCGACGTGATGCGCAGCAAGGCGCCCTTCGACGTGTGCGAGAGTATGCGGCGGGTGCTTATTTCAATGGAAAAGAAGATCACCGACCGCGGGCTGGACGTCGACGCCGACATTCCCGACGAGCCGGTCACCGTGCTCGGCGACAACGACCTCATCACGCAGGTCATCTACAACCTGCTCGAAAATGCGACAAAATTCGCCCGCAAGGGCTCTGCGCTCTACCTCGGCGTGACGACGCTCAACGGCAAGGCGCTGATCTCGGTTCGCAACGAGGGCGACACCATCCCCGCCGAGGAGATCCCGCTGCTGTTCGAGCGCTTCCACAAGAGCGACAAGTCCCGCTCCGAGGATAAGGACGGCGTGGGCCTCGGGCTTTACGTGGTCAAAACCATTCTGGACCAGCACCACGAGCACATCGCCGTCACAAGCGAAAACGGCCTGACGACGTTCACCTTCAGCGTGACGCTCGCCGGCGGGCAGACCGCGCAGTAAGTCTCAACAGGAGAAACACGCTATGGATCACGAGAATCAGGAGTTATCCCCGACGGTCAGCCAGAGCGGCGAGCCGCAGGAGGTCGTGCTGCGCTATGAAGCGCCCGTCACGCCCATCGTGGAGCGCTACGTGCAGCCGACACCGCTGCCCGGACAGCCGAAGAAGCATACATCACCGCGCAAAAAGCGGAAAGGGCTTAAGATCTTCCTTTTCTGCATGCTCGGCCTGCTCCTCGTCAGCGGCGTCGTCACAGCGCTGTGGCTCGGCGGCGCGTTCGACGATCACCGGTCCTATCACGACGATGATTTTGAGCAGCGCCATGACGAAGATTATTACGACAACAGCGAGCATGGCGAAACGACCATCAAGCGCCTGCCCAACACCGATCAGGTCAAGCTCCGCTACAACGAGAGCCACGGCGAGGCGCTGACGATCCAGGAGATCTACCAGAAAGTCAATCCCTCCACCGTCACGGTGCTCACGGGCAATCGCGACGGCAGCGCCATGGTCGGCACGGGCGTCATCTTCACCGAGGATGGCTTCATCCTCACGAACGCCCACGTCATCGCGGGCGGCTCGGAGTGCTACGTCGTGCTCGACACGGGTGAGGATTACCGTGCGTGCCTTTTGGGGCTCGACGAAGAAAAGGACCTCGCCGTCATCAAGATCGCGGCCAGCGGCCTTCCCGCCGCGGAATTCGGCGACTCTGACGCGCTGACCGTCGGCGATCCGGTGTACGCCATCGGCAACCCGCTCGGCGTGGAGCTGCGCGGCACGCTGACCGACGGCATCGTGTCCGCCATCAACCGCGACGTGGATGTAGACGGCGTGACCATGACGCTCATCCAGACCAACGCCGCGCTCAACAACGGCAACTCCGGCGGCCCGCTCATCAACGTGTACGGACAGGTCGTCGGCATCAACACGATGAAGATGGGCTCGTCCTCCACCACGAGCGTGGAGGGCCTCGGCTTTGCCATTCCCATCGCCTCGACCGCCTATATGATCAATGACTTGATCGCCTACGGCGAGGTGCACGGCGAGGTGGTGATCGGTATCTCGGTACAGATCGCGCCCGTCATTTTAGATAGCGGCGAGACCGCTCTGCGCGTGATGGACGTCACGCCCGGCGGCCCCGGCGACGAGGCCGGCATCCAGAAGGGTGACCTTATCGTAGCGGCCGACGGCGAAGCGTTGACAAAGTCCACCGACCTTCTGCGTGTCCGCCGCCGCCATGAAGCAGGCGAAACGCTCAAGCTCTTAGTCGAGCGCGACGGCAAGCGCTTCACCGCAGACGTTGTTTTACGCGAAAGCGACACATGAGGATATCGACATGAAGAAAAAGCAATTTGCGCTTGGCTCGCTGCTCCTCGGCGCCGCCTCCTGGCTGTGCCTGTGGGGATTGCAGCACATTGAGCGCCGCATGAAAAAGAAACAGAAAAAGTAAAAAAGCAACGATCCCCGTCCGGCGGAAGGTTCCGCCGGACGGGGATCGTTTTGTACTCTGCATCAGCGCTGCTTTTTCTGGTCGTCAAAATAGCGGATCAACTTGTAAAGCAGCTCAATTTCCTCCTGCATGTATCCGTCCAGCACAATGCTCGATGAAGCCGTAAGCCCCAGCAGATAGTCCGCCGAAACATGAAAGAGCTTTGCCAGCTGCGCCTGCGAATAGCCCGCCTGCTCCCGTAATTGCTTTATTCTGTCACAAATCATAATGAACTCCCGCCTTTTTCGTTCATTAAAAGTTGCCTAAAATGATATTTAATTATCATTATATGTATAGTCTAATTGACAAGCGCTATACTCTTTCCAGAGGAAGGCTCCTGTGTCGAGTCTTCCACATATTTAGGAGAGAGAGGAATATCTTATGTTTTGTCCCAAATGCGGCACCGCCTTTGCAGAAGGCAGCAAAAAATGCTCCAAGCAATACGATGACAGCTTTGTTTTCTGTCCCGACTGCGGTGAAAGGCTATCTCCCTCCGCGCAAAAAATCTCGGTGGCTTTACCTGCACCGTTGTAAAGGGTGGTGCGGCTACAATTTCATTCTCAGAACGCTCCATTTCTGATTTATCCTTCTACTTAACTTACAGTCCCGAGAAAACAAAAGCTGTGAATGATGGTGAAAAGCTTGCCGACTATTGTTATGATGTAAAAGCTTCGGATGATCCTGACGCCTCGGCTTTTGGATATGCTTTTGTCAGTGACGATACTTTCTCTGTCGCCATTCTTTCCGACCCTGAGCTGTCATTTGCGTTCACTGCAAGTGATAAGTCATAAACCTCTTATTAAAAGAGCCACGGAGTATCTCTCCGTGGCTCTTTGCGTCTTTCGCTTTTCACACCCTATAAATCTTCCGTTGTAAACGGATGCGGTCCGCGATCATGGCGATAAACTCGCTGTTGGTCGGCTTTCCTTTCGTGTTGGATACCGTGTAGCCAAAATAGCGCTGGAGCGTCTCAAGGTCGCCGCGGTCCCACGCGACCTCGATCGCATGGCGCACCGCGCGCTCAACGCGCGAGGGCGTGGTGCTGTAGCGGCGCGCGACCTCGGGATAGAGCACCTTTGTCACGGCGTTGATGACATCCATGTCCTGCACGGCGATGACGATGGCCTCGCGCACGTACTGATAGCCCTTGATGTGCGCGGGCACGCCGACCTCGTGGATCACTGCCGTGACCTCGCGCTCAAGCGCCTGCGACTCGTCCTCGCTCTCCTCGCCTTCGTTGACCGCGCGGCGCATCTGGTCTAAAAGCGAGGTCAGCTCGCAGGGCTTGGGCATGAAGAACGATACGCCGCGGCTCATCGCCTGCGACACGATCTGATCGCGATAAAGAGCCGAGACGACAACTGTCTTCATCTGCACCTTGTCCTTCGCCGCCTGCTCGAGCACGCCAAAGCCGTCAAGTCCCGGCAGCAAAAGATCCATCACAAGAAGCTGCGGCTTTCGCTCCGCTATATCCTGCGCCGCAGCCAGTCCGTCGGCTGCGCATCCCACTACGTCGAACTCACCCGTTGCTTCCAATGCCTGTTTCAGTGCTGTGCGGAACTCCTCGTTTGCGTCCGCTAATACGACCGTGATCCTCTTGTCCATGTCATCCCGTCCTTTTCACACAAGTTTTCGCCGACCCAGCCGGCCAGCTTCAGCAGCAAAATGTGACGTCTTCGTTCTGCCATGGCTTTAAGCTAACATATTTGGACAGCGTTTTCAAGCGAGTTATGTCGAATTTAACCATCTTTTTCTAACTTTTTGCATGAAAATTTAGTTGTTTTTACGCTATCTTAACACAATCTTTCTACTATATGGGTAGGTTATTCACTCGAAAGGCCCGCCGCAGAGAGCATATTTTCGATAAAAATACCATAACCTCTTGACGGATCATCCAGCAGGACGTGCGTGACCGCGCCAATGATCTTGCCATCCTGCAAAATCGCGCTGCCGCTCATTCCCTGCACCACGCCGCCGGTCTGTGCAAGAAGCTCCTCGTCCGTCACGCGCAGCAGCAGATTTCGCGTGTTGCCGGAAGGCGAATAGATTTTTTCGATCTCAATATCATACTCGCGTGTTTCATTGCCGGAAACGGTGGCTAAGATCGTCGCCTTGCCGGTCTTGATCTCATCCTTCTTTGCGATCGGCAGCGCCGCGCCGGTGATCTTTGCTGCGTCCTCTGCCGAGAGCTTGCCGAAAATGCCGCATTCGGTGTTGGCGTAGAGCGTGCCGCTGTCGCGCGTCAGGTCAAAGTCGCCCTTGAGCTCGCCGGGCGAGGCGCGCTCGCCTTTTTTCACCGCCTTGACCGAGGCGTCCATGATGCTGCCGTGGTCGAGCGGCAGGAGCTGCCCCGTGTCCACATCCGTGACCCCGTGGCCCAGCGCGCCGAACGTGCCGCTCTGCGGATCGTAAAGAAGTCATCGTGCCGATGCCCGCCATACTGTCGCGCACCCAGGCGCCGAGGCGGTACTCGCCGTCCTCATCCTTCTCCGGCTCTGCGCTCAGCTCGATCGTGCGGCTGCCGCGCTTGACGGTCAGCGCCGCGGCGTCCTCGCCGTTTTCTGCCAGAAGCTGACGGAATTCCTCAATGGTATCCAGGCTCTGCCCGCCGATGGCGGTGATGACGTCGCCCTCCTTGAGTCCGCAGTCCTTCGCCGGACTTTCCCCATCGGAAAAGCCGACGACGAGCACGCCATCGGAAAAGAGCTTGACGCCGACGGTCTGTCCGACGGGGATCAGCTCGCTGACCGTCCGGTCCGCCGCCTGCGCAGACGGCATTGCGATCGCGGCGGCGGCAAAAAATCCCAGCAGGATCGCCGCCGCTCGCTTTTTTGTGCGATGCGTTCCATCCATTCTCTCACCCCTTTAAAAAATACGGGCGGACGGCGCGCCCTGTGCGCGCAACGCGCTGCCGTCCGCCCAATGCCGGAAATTTTTTCTTTCTCATTTCTTTTTCTCTGTCCGGCGCATTTACTTTCTGCGCTTCGGGCAAAATTAAAAGGTGCAAAAATTTGATGTGCTGGCATCGCTTTTGAAATGGCGCTGTAAATGCGGACAAAAATTCCGCAGACCAAAGTCTGCGGAATTTTGGGAATTGTTTCCATTTAACGCTCGCGGTTGAAAATTTTGAAGATGTCGTCGAACGGATCGGGCTCATCTTCGTGCTTGGCCTCTTCCTCGGCCTTTTCCTTGTCGAAGTCGAGCGGCGCAAGACCGGCAGCGGCGCTCTCGCCGCTCTGCTCGGCAGGCTTCTTATCCTTGTTGAAGTCCAGCGCGCCGGGCGCCTTGTCAAAGCCCGTGGCGATGACGGTGACGCGGATCTCGTCGTCGAGCGTCTCGTCGAACGTCGCGCCGAAGATTGTGAGCGCGTCGGGATGCACAGCCTCCTGCACGAGGGACGCTGCCTGCTCGACCTCGTCGAGGCCGATGTCCATCGAGCCCGTGACGTTGATGAGCACGCCGTGCGCACCGTTGATGGAGGTCTCCAGCAGCGGGGACGAAATAGCCATGCGCGCGGCCTCCTCGGCCTTGTTCTTGCCGGCGGCGCGGCCGACGCCCATGTGGGCAAGGCCTGCATCCTTCATAATGGCGGTCACGTCGGCAAAATCGAGGTTGATGAAGCCCGTGTCGCGGATCAGGTCGGAGATGCTCTGCACCGCCTGACGCAGCACGTCGTCCGCGATCTCGAACGCGTTGGCAAAGGTGATCTTCTGGTCGGTCGCGTGCTTGAGGCGCTCGTTCGGGATGATGACGAGCGAGTCGACCTTGGTCTTGAGCTCTTCGATGCCCGCTTCCGCCTGCGTCATGCGGCGGCGGCCTTCAAAACCGAAGGGCTTCGTCACGACGCCGACGGTCAGGATGCCCGCCTCGCGCGCGATCTCGGCAACGATGGGCGCGCCGCCCGTGCCGGTGCCGCCGCCCATGCCGGCGGTGATGAAGACCATATCGGTGTCCTCGAGCGCCTTGGCGATCTGGTTGCGGCTCTCCTCGGCGCTCTTGCGGCCGACCTCGGGGTCGGAGCCCGCGCCCTGACCGTGCGTCAGCTTTTCGCCGATCTGGATTTTATAAGTGGCGGCAGACACGTTGAGCGCCTGCTTATCTGTATTCACCGCGACAAAGTCGACGCCGCGCGCACCGGTGCGCACCATGCGGTTGACCACGTTGTTGCCGCCGCCGCCAACGCCGATGACCTTGATCTTAACTACGTTTTCAGGACCGGTCTCCAATCCGAATGCCATGTCGGTTCCTCCTGCAATCTGTTGTATGGGCAAGGCACTTGCCGCTGCAAGCGCCACAATATCAGGTATTTGCTATTTTAATCATTGTATTACGGTTTTCCCGCGGGGTCAATAGCAATCGGCCATTTCGGGGAAACTTTTTTACGTCAACTTCCGCCTTTATTCCGGGATGAAGTCAGCCCTGCCGTCGTTCATCAGGTTGATCGTGCCGGTCTGATTGGCTTCAAGCTGCTCCACCACCGTGCGCACATTCCCGAGCTTGTAGGCAATGTCCGCATCCCAGGGCATTTTGACCGTAAAGCGGTCCAAATAGGTAAAGGTGATGGCCGTGCCGTCGCTCAGGTCGATCTCGCCGATCATGGAGAGAAGCTGCTTATCCTCCGCCGTGCGCAGCAGCGTGAGCAGGCGCTCGAATTTATACGAATCCTCGTCCGCAAACGCCGCCATCGCGCCGACCGCGGGCTCGACGAGCGTGCAGCCGGTCACGCGCGCGCAGCCCTCGGGGATCTGCGATGCGCGCTCCAGAATTTTGCCCTCGTCGCTCATGAGCCATGTGCCGTTTTCGCCCGTCAGCGCAGCGGAGGCCGTGCACTCCGTCACGGTCAGAATGAGCGCGTCGGGGTATTTGCGGTTGATGACAACGGTCTCCACATACGGAAGCGTGTCGAAAATGGATTGTTTGACCTTATATTTGTTCAGCAGCACAAGGTTCTGCTCCTTCTGCACGCCCGCAGCCTCGATGATCTGCTCCTCGGTATAGCGCTCGTTGCCCTCCACCACGATCATATCGATGCGGAAGAACATCGTCAGCGCGCCGAGAAATGCGGCGATCACGACCGCGAGGCACAAAAGTCTCAGCGGGAAAGAGGCTCTTCCCCGCCTGCGCCGTCTGTTTCTTCGCTTTGACGCCATAGTTTTCCTGCCTTTTTTCTTCGTTTGCTTATGTACCCGTCTCCCGCCGCACATGCGCGCCCAGCACGCCAAGGTCGCGCTCGATGCTCTCATAGCCGCGGTCGATGTGCTCGATGCGCGAAATGCGCGTGAGTCCGTCGGCCTGCAGGCCCGCAATCACAAGCGCCGCGCCCGCGCGAAGGTCGGTGCACTTGACGCGCGCGCCGTGCAGGTGCTCGCGTCCCGTGACGACGGCCACGCGCCCCGCGACGCGCACCTCCGCGCCCATGCGCGCCAGCTCGTCGACATGGCGGTAACGGTTTTCAAAAATATTCTCTACAAAAACGGTGCTGCCCGCGCTTTTCAAAAGCGCCGCCATCAGCACCGGCTGCGCGTCCGTCGGAAAGCCCGGATAGGGCGCCGTGCGCACAGGGCGGATGGATCTGAGACTGCCATCACTTTGGAGGAAAACATCGTCCTCCCCGCTTTGACCGTGCAGCCCGCCTCGCTCAGCGCGCCGGACACAGTCGAAAGCGGCCGTGGGTCGACGCCGCGAAGGCGCACCTCTTCCCCCACAGCAGGCCGCGGCGCAGAGATACGTCGCGCCCACGATGCGGTCGGCGATGATGCGGTATTTCCCGCCGTGCAGCGCGCGCTTTCCCTCGACTGTGATGATCGAGCCTCCCGCGCCTCGGACGTTGCCGCCCATCGCGTTGATAAAGTTCTGTAAATCGACGATCTCCGGCTCGCGCGCGGCGTTGTAGATCGTCGTCACGCCGTCTGCGCCGCAGGCGCAGAGGAGCGCGTTTTCCGTCGCGCCCACGCTCGGCATGGGTAAGTACACATCGCTCCCGAGAAGCGTTCCGCCGCGGCACTTGAGCTCGCCGCCCGTCTCCCTGATCTCTGCCCCCAAGGCGCTCAGGGCGCTTAAGTGCAGGTCAATGGGACGCGGCCCCAGCTCGCAGCCGCCGGGATAACAGATCGTCGCTTCCTTGCAGCGCGCCAGAATCGCGCCGAGAAAGATGACCGACGAGCGCATCTCTCGCATCAGTGCGTCGGGCACGACCGCGCGGTCCATGCGCGCTGTGTCGACCACGAGCGCACTGTCCTCCCAGTGCGTGCAGCAGCCCAAGTGCCGCAAAATGGCAACGGACGCATCCACGTCCCGCAGCTTCGGACAATTTTCGATCACGCAGGTGTCCGCGCACAAAAGCGTCGCCGCCAAAATCGGCAGCACACTGTTTTTTGAGCCTTGTATCGTGAGTTCTCCGTACAGGCGCTCCCCGCCCTCTACCAACAGCTCACACATCATATTCCCTCCCGCAAGCACATTACTTTTCCATCGTATGGCTTTTGCGGAAAATGGGTGACTGCTGGTTTTCACAGGGCAATAGTTGGGCATTTTCAGTATAGCTATTTTGCCGCGGCGCGTCAACTTCTTTTTGCCTTGCTTTCCCGCCCGCTTTGTGGCAAAATGAGACTGCTGGCATTTCTCCCCGAAAGGAGTTTTTTCGATGAAAAAACCGCTGAAAATCGCGCTCTATGTTCTGTTGGCGCTCGTTTTGATCGTGCTGGCTTACGTCATCTATGTCTTTGCCGCCTACTACCGTGTGGAGGATATGCAGAAGCTTGGCGTTGCGCACTGCGACGCCGCATCTGCCGCACCGATGGAGGGCGCGCCGCAGACCGGCGTCACCTATCGCGTTTCGTCGGCCAACGTGGGCTTCGGCGCGTACAGCGCCGATTACAGCTTCTTTATGGACGGCGGCAAGGAGAGCCGCGCCCGCAGCAGGCAGGCCGTTGATGAGAATATGCGCGGCGAGGTCTCGCTCGTCAAAGACCTTTCGCCCGACTTTGCCCTCTTTCAGGAGGTCGACATCGACGGCACGCGCAGCTGGCACATCGGAGAGGACGCTTATCTCGACGATGTGATGGGGAACAGCGAATTTAACAAGGTATTCGCGCAGAATTATGACAGTCCCTACCTCTTCTATCCTCTTATTAACCCCCACGGCGCGAACCAGTCCGGCATCGTGACGCTCTCACGTCACCCGATCTCGTCCGCCGTACGCCGTTCGCTGCCGATCGAGACGGGCATCATGAAGCTCGTCGACCTCGATCGCTGCTACTCCGTCAGCCGCATCCCGATGGAAAACGGCAGGGAGCTGGTGCTCTATAACCTGCATCTTTCGGCCTACACGTCCGACGGCACGATCGCGACCGAGCAGCTTGAAATGCTCTGCGCCGACATGCTGGCGGAATACGAAAACGGCAACTACTGCGTCGCGGGCGGTGACTTCAATAAGGACCTGCTCGGCAATTCGCCGGAGATCTTCGGTGTCGCGGGCGGCGAGAACGACACCTGGGCGCAGCCCATCCCCGAGGGGACGATCCCCGACGGGCTCTCCCTTGTCGTGCCGTTTGACGTCGACCATCCCGTCGCCACCTGCCGCACGGCCAACGAACCCTACAACGAGGAGACGACCTTCCGCGTGACGGTCGACGGCTTCCTCGTCTCCGACAACGTCGAAGCCGTCTCCGCCGATGTCGTTGACGCGGGCTACCGCTACTCCGACCACAATCCCATCTATATGGACTTCATTTTGAAGGCGGAATAAAGCGTCAAAAGTAAAGGAAGCGAGCCGTGAGGCTCGCTTCCTTTTTATTCTCTTTCACTTGAGCAGCGTCATCACTGTGTCGTAGATGCGCTTGGTCGCGTCGGGGATGCCGAGCGCCGCCATGTTTTGAGACATCGTCTCCATCCGCTGCGGATCGTTCAGGATGCCCGCCGCGGCGGCGAAGAGCTTCTTGCCGTCAAGGCCCTCTTCCGGCAGCACGAGCGCCGCGCCGTGGTCGCCGAGCAGCGCCGCGTTCTTTTCCTGATGGTGATTCGTCACGTTGGGCGACGGCACAAGTATCGCCGGAACGCCGAGCGCCGTCAGCTCGCTGAGCGTAGACGCGCCCGCGCGGCAGATAACGAGGTCGGCGGCGCGCATGACGGTCGCCATGTCGTAGATGTACTCGCGCACGTCGAGCGCGGGATGCTCGGTGATCTCCAACCCGTCATCGTGCATCCACTGCTGCATCGGCTTCCAGCAGATCTCGCCGACGCCGTGGATATGGTAAAAGGGCTCCTTCGCGCTCTCAAGCGCCAGAAACTCCGCCATCGCGCGGTTCATCGCGTTCGACCCGAGGCTGCCCCAGAACGAGACGATGAGCTTGCGCCCGTCGTTCATGCCGAGCCTTTCCTTCGCCTGCTGCTTGCTGATCGTGAAGAAGTCACCGCGCACGGGCGTACCGGTCACGACCACCTTTTCGGGGTGCTTGTAGTGCGCGCGGCAGTCCTCAAAGCCAACCATGATGCGGTCGCAGTGGGGCTCCAACTGCCGCGTCGTCAGCCCCGGCACGATGTTCGACTCGTGCACCGCCGTCGGGATGCCCGCCTTTGCGCCGTAGCGCACGAGCGGATAGCTTGCGTAGCCGCCGGTGCCGACGATCAGGTCGGGGTGAAAATCATTTAAGATCGCGTTCGCCTCACGCTCGGCGTGGGCGAGATTTTTGAGCGAGACAAGGTTGTGCTTGATCTCCGCAGGCCTGAACGAGCGGTGGAACGATGAAATGTTCACCGTACGGAACGGATAGTCCGTGTGCGCGATCAAATCGCGCTCCAGTCCGCGCTCCGCGCCGACGAATAAGATCTGCGTGCCCGCGTCCTTTTCCCGCATATAGCCCGCGAGCGCGAGCGCGGGGTTGACGTGTCCTGCCGTGCCGCCGCAGGTAAAGATGACCTTCATAGCCGTTTTCTCCTTCCCGCGTCAGCGCATCTGGCGCGAAACGCTCAGTACGATGCCGACCTCGGCCAGCTGCACGGCAAGCGCCGTGCCGCCGTAGCTGAAAAACGGCAGCGAAATACCCGTGTTCGGGATCAGATTCGTCACGACCGCGATGTTCAGGAATACCTGCAAGGCGATCTGCGTCGTCACGCCGACGGCAAGAAGGCTTCCGAAGCGGTCGCGCGCGTGCAGCGCGATCCAGTAGCCGCGGATGATGAGCAGCGCGAACATGACCATGATGATCGTCGCGCCGACAAGGCCGAGCTCCTCGCAGATGATGGCGAAAATAAAGTCGTTGTGCTCTTCGGGCAGGAACAGAAACTTCTGCCGGCTCTTGCCAAGGCCCAGGCCGAACAGGCCGCCTGAGCCGATGGAGAGCAGGCTCTGCCGGATCTGATAGCCCTTATCGCGCATCCACTCTTCGTTGAACGGGTCGAGCCAGATGTCGATTCGGCTCGAGTTGTAGGTGATGATGCCGGTCGCAAAGGCGTAGATCACCAGCAGCACCAGCGCAAAGCCGAGACCGACCCAGTAGTTGCGGATACCGCCGACGTACATCATCACCGCGCCGATGCCGAGCAGCAGCACCATACCGGAAAAGTGCGGCTCCTTCGCCATCAGCGCCGCAATCACGCCGAGGATGGCAACATAGGGCACGATGCCGTAGCGCAGCGTGGCCATTTTGTCTTTCTTCTTTGAAATGCTGTCGGCAAAATAGAGGATAATGCCGACCTTGGCAATCTCGGAGGGCTGGAACTGGAACGAGCCGATGCGGATCCAGCGCTGCGCGCCGTGCGTCAGTCGGCCCGTGCCGATGCCCGGGATCAGGACGAGCACCAGCAGGATGATGGAAAAGATCAGCAGCATCTTCGCCACCGCGCGATAGCGCTCGTAATTGATCTTGCCGACAATAAACATCGCCGTGATACCGAGGATCGCAAAAATGCCCTGACGGATAAGGTAGTACGCGGGGTTACCCTCTTCATAGTAGGCCGAGGGGAAACTGGCGGAAAACAGCATGATCAGGCCCACGCCCACGAGCGTAAGCACCAGCAGAAGATACGGAAGGTCCAGCGGTCCGCGGCCCGCTTCGCGCGCCGCCGCCTCGATGGCCTTCGCCCGCTCGCGCTGCTCCTGCCGCAGCAAGCGTTCTTCCTTGGTCATGCAGTCTTCCCCCTTTCATACTGATTGCAAACTCGCGCTCTGCGCGAGTTTGCCTCCATTTTGCAACCAAGCGTCGCAGACTTTCGCGCCCGCAGGCGCGAAATATTTTTAATCATTTTTCGCCGCGACCGGTGCGTGGCGAAAAATACTTCTCGCAGAGTGAGTGTCGAGCCGCCAAGGGCGGCGAGGCACAGAGCGCCGCGCATCCCCTCTCATTTTTGAGAAACGGCTTGCCGTTTCTCAAAAATGAAATCTGTTGAGTACTCCGAACAGCGCCGCCAGGCAGCACAGCGCACTCACGCTGGTGAACACGGCGACGAGCTTTACTTCGCTCCAGCCGCAGAGCTCAAAGTGATGGTGCAGCGGCGCCATCTTGAAAAGGCGCTTGCCGTGCGTCGCCTTGAAGTAGATGACCTGCAAAATGTCGGACAGCGTCTCGCAGATGTAGACAAAGCCGACAGGGATCAGCACAAGCGGCATATCGTAGGCAAAGGCCAGCGCCGCCACCGTGCCGCCGAGGAACAGCGAGCCTGTGTCGCCCATGAAGACCTTGGCGGGGTGGAAATTATAGATGAGGAAGCCGAGAATTCCCCCGACGAGCGCCGCAGCATAAATGCCGAGCTGCTCATAGCCCTGCCACCAGATGGCGAGCACGGTGAAAAACAGGCCGACCGGCACCGTCACGCTGCCGGCCAAGCCGTCGATGCCGTCCGTGATGTTGACGGCGTTGACCGTGCCGACGATGACAAACGCCGCAAACACCATGTACACCCACCAGCTCATGACGATCTGCGTGTTGAAAAACGGCACGTAGAGGTTCGGCGTCAGCATGCCCTCAAAGCGCATCAGGCAGAGGAACGCGACCGCCGCGGCGAGCTGGAGCAGGAACTTCTGAATGGCCGTAAGGCCGAGGTTCTGCTTGTGCTTCACCTTTTCAAAGTCGTCTAAAAAGCCGATGCCGCCGAAGATCAGCGCAAAAAAGAAGATGTAGAGCTGCTCAAAGTCCCCCGCCATCATGCCCTTCCAGCCGCAGATCAGGATAGAGACGAAGATGCCGAGGATGAACATTAAGCCGCCCATCGTCGGCGTGCCGGCCTTTCCGGCGTGCCAGGTCGGGCCGTCCTCGCGGATGCTCTGTCCGGCCTTGAGCTTTCTCAGCTCAGGGACCAGAAATTTTCCCGTGATCGCGGAGACCGCGAAGCTCAGTATGCAGGCAATGATGATCTTCATGTTCGTTTTCCTTCGCCGCGTCGGCGGCGTCCTTCCTTTGTACTTGCGCGAACCTCTCGCGCACGACCTCCCTCTCGTCGAGGTGGTATTTTATCGTTCCGATCTCCTGATAGGTCTCGTGCCCCTTGCCGCAGAGGACGACGACGTCGCGCGCTTTCGCCTCGCGCAGAGCAAAGCCGATGGCCTCGCGCCGGTTTTCGATGACGGCGAACGGCGTTCTGCTCTCCAAAATGGCGGGGAGCACATCGCGCAGGATGGTGTAAGGGTCTTCGGTGCGGGGATTGTCGCTCGTGAGGACAACGAAGTCCGAGAGCGCCGCGGCAATGCGGCCCATGCGGGGTCGCTTCGTCTTATCGCGGTCTCCCCCGCAGCCAAAGAGCGCGATGACGCGCCCGTCGGCAAAGCCGCAGACCGTGGAGAGAATATTTTTGAGCCCGTCGGGCGTGTGCGCATAGTCAATGATGACGGTGAACGGTGCATCAAGCGGTACGACCTCGCACCGCCCCTTAACGCCGACACATTCCGTCAGCGCTTTTGCCGCGTCGGAAAGCGGCACGCCGAGCGCCTGCACGGCGCAGAGCGCCGCGAGCGCGTTATAGAGCGAAAAGCCGCCGGGGATGCCGATCTTCGTCTCCTCGTGGTCGAGGTCGGTGCAGGCGGTAAAGCGCACACAGTCGTTTTCGTAGCGGGCACGCCAGCCGACAAGGTCATTCGTCATGCCCTGCCCGAATGTAATCCGCTCGCTCGTAAAGCGGGCGAGCAAGCGCTCCGTCCACGCATCGTCACCGTTGACGCAGGCGATGTCACACTGGTCGAAAAGCCTCGACTTTGCGTCGCAGTAGGCCTCCATCGTGCCGTGGTAGTCAAGATGATCCTGCGTCAGGTTCGTGAAAACACCGACGCGGAATCGGATCCCTTCTACCCTGCTCTGCATCAGCGCGTGGGACGAGACCTCCATCACGGCATAGGTGCAGCCCGCATCGACCATCTGGGCGAGCAGGCGCTGCACGGTCAGCGCGTCGGGCGTTGTGCGGTCGGTCGGGATGGTCTTGTCACTGATCAAATTCTGATTCGTGCCGATCAGGCCGACCTTTGCGCCCTTCGTGCGCTCCAAAAGCTGTTTGATAAGATACGTCGTGGTCGTTTTGCCGTTTGTGCCGGTCACGCCGACCACGGTGAGTTTTCCCGCCGGAGTACCATACCATACCGCCGCGCAAAGCGCAAGCGCTTTGTGCGCATCCGGCACTAAGATATAGGGAATTTCCGTCTCCGGCGGATGCTCGCACACGGCGCAGGCCGCGCCGCGCGCTTTGGCTTCGGCGATAAACTCGCCGCCGTCCTCCTTCTCCCCCGGCAGGGCAAAGAAGAGGAATCCCTCTTCTACCTTGCGGGAATCGAGCGCAAGGCCTCTGACTATCAGGTCAGGCGGCGCATGCACCGTTTTGTCTTCTAATGCGGAAATAAGCTCAGATAACTGCGTTTGAAAAATTCCTTTCGGAATTGGGTCTTGCTGTCTTTAGTCGCGCACCGAGCTGTCGCTGAACTGGACGCGCACGACCGTACCGGCCTCGACCTCCGTGCCCGCGGCGATGCTCTGCGAGATGGCGCGCACCGTGGACGAGCTTGCGTTCGTCGCGCCGGAAACGCCCATGATGAGCCCCGCGTTCACGATCTTCTGGTTCGCGGTCGCGGCGCTGTCGCCCACGACGTTCGGGACGATGCACTTGTCCGTCGACTTCTCCGCGCCGAGGTAGAGGATGATCTCCGCGCTGTTCGGCACGATCGCGCCGCCTGCGGGCGTCTGGTCGGTGACGGTATCGCCGCTGCCGACGGTGCGGAAGCTGAAGCCGTTCGCGCTCAGGCGCTCGGCCGCCGCGTCCTTGCTGAGGCCGACGACGTTCGGCACAGTCTTATCCGCGCCGACGAGCTCTTCAGCGGTGTAGCTCGGCTCAATGCCGAGATACGGCAGGATCTCGCCCATGACGGAACTCGCCACGGGGGCGACCATGTTACCGCCGGAAACGTAGGTACCGGTCCACTTGCTCGGCTCGTCGAGCGTCAGGAGCATCATCACCTGCGGGTCATCCGCGGGGGCGAAGCACACGAACGAGACGATGACGCCGCCGCCGACCTTATCGGCCGTGCCGGTCTTGCCGCCGATGCGGTAGCCCGCGACCTGACCGTTCTTGCCCGTGCCGTGTGACCTCATACTCCATGATGTCGCGCACAAGCGCGGACGTCTCCTCGGAGACGACCTGACGGATGGGCGTGGAGTCGTGCTTGGAGACGACGTTGCCGTCCTGGTCGGTGATCTCTTCGACAAGATAGGGCGTATAGAGGTAGCCGCCGTTGACGCAGGCGCACTGCGCCGCCAGCAGTGCGATAGGCGTGACGTTGAAGTTCTGGCCGAAGGCGTAGCACGCCAGCGCCAGCGTCGAATATTTAATTTCGCTGTTGACGAAGCCGCTGGCCTCGCCCGTGGTGTCGACGCCGGTCTTCTCCGTCAGGCCAAAGTCCAGCATGTACTGGTAAAACTTGTCGTTGCCGATGCGAAGGCCGATGTTGATGAACGCGGGGTTGCAGGAGTTGGCGAACGCCGTGATGAGGTTTTGCTGGCCGTGACCGGGCGCGCGCTTGGAGCAGTTGATGGTCTCGCCCTCGATCTTTACGCTGCCGCTGCAATAGAAGCCCGTGTTCAGGTCGACAACGTTTTCCTCAAGCGCCATCGCGAGCGTCAGTGTTTTGAACGTGGAGCCCGGCTCGTAGGTGTCGTTGATGGCCTTGCTGCGCCACTGCTTGTTGAGAAGGTCTCTCATGTTTTCGAGGACCTGCTCCTCCGTCATGCCGGAGGTCAGAAAGTCGTTGTAGACCGTGCCGGGGGAATTCAAGTCGTAGGTCGGCAGCGACGCCATCGCCAGCACCGCGCCGGTGTTGACGTCCATGACGATGCCCTCGGCGCCCTTGCCGGTGCCGAAGCGCGCCTCGAGCTCCTGCACACCTTTCTCAAGGTAATACTGGATGGTCGTGTCGAGCGTCGTGTGCAGGTCGCAGCCGTTTTCCGCGTCGAAATACTGGTCGTACTGGTAGAGCACGGAGCGGCCGTCGCGGTCGCGCGCGGTGACGACCATACCGTTCTCGCCGGTCAGCTCGTCGTTGTACGCCGCCTCAAGGCCCATCGCACCGCCGTTTTCATTGGCAAAGCCGATGACCTGTGAGGCGAGCGTCCCCTTGGGATAGGTCCTCTTGCTCGTCGGACGAATGAAAACGCCCTTCAGGTCGTTTTCATTGATGAATTCCCGCACCTTGTCGGCAAGCTCGTCATCCGCTTTTTTCTTGAGCTCTTCGTACTGCGAGTTCGTTTTCTCCATCTTTTTGAGAATGTCAGCGGGGTCAAGGTCCAGAATTTCAGCAAGGCCGCCCGCGATCAGGTTTTGATCCTGATCGTTTTCGATGATCTCCTTCGGAGAGATGAAAATATCCTCCGCCGAGGCGGACATCGCCAGGATGGTGCCGTTTCGATCGTAGATCGTGCCGCGGCTCGCCTCCACCGTGGTGCGCAGCGTTTGCTGGCGCACAGCGACGGACTGGAGCTCGTCATGCTCGGTGATCTGCCAGTGATAGAGTTTGGTGAAGAGCAGCACAAACGTCAGCACGCCGAACACGCCCAGAAGCAGCAGCGTTCTTGTCTGAATGATGCGGTTTGCGCGGCGCGCGGATTCGGGCCGTCTTTTCTGGTTCTGGGGGCGTGGTGCCACAGTCGTTCATCCTCCTTAAAAATGGAAAAGGAGTAAGGAAGCTCCTTACTCCTTATGTATAGCTTCGCTCATTTGAAATATTCCACCACTGCGCATACGCCGTTGCCAAGCGACGTGAGCACCCGCGACAAAACGTTCTGGCTCTTCTGCTGGTAGACGACCACGCTGTCGGGCTCCGACAGGTCGATGTAGTAGACCTGCGAGGCGCTGGGCTTGGCCATACCGGCCGCGGCCGCCGCCTCCTTGATGGTGGTGAGGTCAAAGGTTTTTTCGTAGCGCGTGAGCAGCGCGACATGCTCGTCCTCGAGCGCGGAGATCTCCTTCTGCACGGAGACGACCTGCGCGGAGATTTCCGTCAGCTGTGCGCGGCACATGATCATCAGCGCGACCATTGCGGCCAGCGCCATAAAGCCGCACAGCGTGCCGAGCGAGACCTTTTCGCGTTGACGGCGGACGGGCGCAGCCTTTTTCTGCACCTTCCGCTGCGGGGGACGCATGAATTCCTCGCGCTGACGCTCGTGCTCGCGCTCGTATTCACGCTCGCGGCGCAGCCTGCGCTGGCGCTCTTCGTAGGCGGGATCGTAAGCGAGATTGCCATTGACTCGTCCGCTGTAGCGGCGGTATTTCATGTTCTGCTCTCTGCGGCTGGCCATGGCGATCTCCTTTCTTTTGCGTATTTTCGGCTGTTGTCAGCACTTTTCCGCGACGCGCAGCTTGGCGCTGCGGGCACGGGGATTCTCTGCGAGTTCTTCTTCGCCCGAAACGATGGGCTTTCTTGTGACGAGCTTGACCTTTGGCTTTCGTCCGCACACGCACACCGGAAATTCCGGCGGGCAGATGCAGCCCTGTGCAAGCTCCTGTAATTTCTTCTTGACGATGCGGTCTTCGAGCGAGTGGAACGTGATGACCGCGAGCCGTCCGCCCGGTTTCAGATTTTTCTCCGCCGCGTCGAGCATCGGCGGAAGCTCGCCCAGCTCGTCGTTCACGGCAATGCGGATGGCCTGAAAGCTGCGCTTGGCAGGGTGCTGCTTTTCGCGCAGCGCGCTCGCGGGCATGGCCGAACGGATGATATCGGCGAGCTCAAGCGTCGTTTCGATGGGCTTTTGCTCGCGGTGCTGGCAAATTCTCTTCGCGATGGCGGGCGCATAGCGCTCCTCGCCGTATTCAAAGAGGATGCGGCGCAGCTCTTCATAAGAATAGGTATTCACGACCTCGCGCGCGGTCAGTGCGGCGGATTCGTCCATGCGCATATCGAGCGGCGCGTCCTGCTTGTAGGAAAAGCCGCGCTGCGCTTCGTCGAGCTGCGGGGAGGAAACGCCGAGGTCAAAAAGCATCCCGTCCACGCCGCGGACGCCCATCTCACGCAGCACGGCGTCGAGCGCGCTGAAATTGCTGTGGACGAGCGTGACCTTGTCCAAATAATCGCCGAGGCGGCGGTTTGCCGCTTCGATCGCGGTCTCGTCACGGTCAAGCGCAATGAGACGGCCCGTCGTCAGGCGGCGCACGATCTCGAGCGAATGTCCGGCGCGACCGAGCGTGCCGTCCACATAGATGCCGTCGGGCTTGATGGCGAGCGCGCCGAGGCACTCGTGCAACAGTACCGGCTTATGGCCGTAGTTCTCTTCCATATCAGAATCCCAGCTCTTCCATCACGGCGGCCAGATTCTCGGGATTGAGCTCCTCGGCCTCGATCTCTGCCCACTTCTCCGCATTCCAGATCTCGGCGCGGTTCGAAACACCGATCACGACCACGTCTTTTTCAAGGTGGGCGTAGGCTCTGAGCTTCTGCGGCAGGACGATGCGCCCCTGCGCGTCGGGCTCGCACTTGGCGGCGTTGGCGAACAGCGGACGCATGGCCTTGGTCTTGGTGTAGGGCAGGCTCTCGAACTTCTCGGTGAACTTCGCCCAGCTCGCGTCGGAATAGACGCTCAGGCAGGAGTCCATGCCCATGGTGACATAAAAGGTCTCGCCCAGCTCCTCGCGCAGCTTCGCGGGGATAAAGAGCCGCCCCTTGGCGTCGATCGTGTGCTGATACTGACCCGTCACGGCGGCTGACCCCCTTTTTCTGTGCATTTTCGCATACAGAGGGCACGAAAGCGCGGCCTTTTCTTCATTTTGGAAAAAGCCGTGCCGCGTCCGATCTGATGCTTATGTGGGAAAGTAAGCCATTTTCATGGTATGATACACCACTTTCCCCCACCCTTGTTTTGAGTATACGAGATTCACATAAAAAATGCAAGCAGAATTTCCCTGAGATTTCAAGCCTTTTACCGCTTTTTCCTGTGAAAATTCGGCCAGTGCACCGTATTTTTAAAACGCATGTTCTACTTTGGTTTTGGTTAAAAAAGGGCCGCCACAATATCTTGTGGCGGCCCTTTATGCTATGCCCAAATATAGATTATGTCTACCGATCATGTCGATTTTTGTCACTTTTAACAAAATTTTATCCGTTCTGTGTCTGCTTTTCAGCTGACTGTGCCAGCTCCTCGCGGCGCTTCTGCATCTGCTCGGCAGAGGCGGCGCGGAAGCGCACGCGGGACTGCTTGACCTCCTCGAGCGCCATCTGGATGGCCTCCTCGGTGCGGCGCAGCGCATCCTCGGTGTACTCGTTGGCCACGCGGTACATTTCGCGCGAGCGGTCCTCGGCCTTTTTGATGATCTCGTGGCTCTTTTCGCGGGCGATACCGAGCACCTCGGTCTCGGAGACCTTGTTCTTCGCGTCCTGCTCGGCCTGCTGCATCATGCGCTCGACGTCGCGCTTGGCGGCCTTGACATAGTCCTCCTTTGCGCGGATGAGCTCCTGCGCGCGGGAAAGTTCCACCGGAAGCTGGGCGCGGATCTCGTCGAGCAGGTCGAGCGCCTCGTCGCGGTTCAGAATGCACTTGTCGCTCGTCAGCGGCGCGTTCTTCGCGCCGTCGATCATCTCGTAAAGCATATCCAAAAGATGCTGCACATCATTGTTCGCCATGGTCTTCTCTCCATCCTTTCACAAGCTCCGCCGCGCGCAGCGGCATATATTTTTCAAGGTCTTGTCCGTATTTGATCATCTCGCGCACCATCGTGGAGCTGATGTGCTGAAACTTCGGCTCCGCGACCAGCAGCACCGTTTCGAGCGCACCGTCCGACACATCGCGATAGATGAGCGAAAGCTGCTGCTCGGCGTCAAAATCCACGCTGTTGCGCACGCCGCGCACGAGAAACTGCGCGTTTTTGCGCAGCGCGTAGTCGGTCAGAAGTCCGCCGCCGAGCTCAGCTTCCACATTGGGGAACTCCTCGACGCTCGCGCGCATGAGCGCGAGCTTCTGCTCGTCGGTGAACATCGGGTGCGTCTTCGTCCCGTTCGGCACGATGGACACATACACGCGGTCAAAGAGCTTCGATGCGCGCGCGATAATGTCCTGATGCCCGATCGTCACAGGGTCGAACGAGCCGGGAAACACTGCGATTCTCATGCCTCTTCCTCCACCGCGCGGTGATAGATGCTCACCTTGATCTTGCCGTAGCGGTACTCGCGATACAGTCCGTACGGCGCGGGAAGCTCGGGAAGCGTCTGGTTCTGCGGACTTTCCGCGACCATTATACCATGGGGTGATAAAATGTCAAACTGCGCGATCTTTTCCATCGCCTGCTCCAAAAGTCCGCTTTCGTACGGCGGATCGAGGAAGATGATGTCGAACCTCCCGCTCTGCGTGCCGAGCGCGGCGAGCGAATCACCGCAGATGACCTGCGCGTTTTCTTCCAGATGGCACAGCGCGAGATTTTCGCGCACGAGCTTGACCGCGTCTGCACGCTTGTCAACAAAAAGCGCGCTTTTTGCCCCACGCGAGAGAGCGCCTCGATCCCGAGCTGCCCCGTGCCCGCAAAAAGATCGAGCACGCGCGCATCCTCCACGTCGAACTGGATACAATTAAAAATACTTTCCTTGACCTTGTCGGTCGTCGGGCGGGTCTCCATGCCCTTGAGCTCGCCCAGCCGCCGTCCGCGCGCCGAGCCTGTGATAACTCTCATGTTTATCCCTCCGCAGCGCCCAAAGCGGGCGCAATGAACTCGTTAGTTTCCATAATACGTGAATTTCCGTTTATTTTCAATAGAGTCCTTGACATTTTCCCGCATTTTACGCAAAATATTTTCTCTTGTTATTCTGCACCGTTTCGTATATAATGATATAGTCATATCATATCGACCAGGGAGAAAGGAGTATCTTCCATGATCAGGCTACAAACCGAAAAGGGCGAAGTCAGCATTTCCGACGCCGCCCTGTCTAATATCACCGGCGCCGCGGCCACGAGCTGCTTTGGCGTCAAGGGCATGGCCTACCGCTCGATGACCGACGGGCTCGTCCACCTGCTGCGCCGCGAGGCGATGAGCAAGGGCGTGCGCATCATTCCCCACGAAGAAGGGGACATTTCCATCGAGCTGCACATCGTTGTGGAGCACGGCGTGAACATCGCCGCCGTCTGCCGCTCCATCATCAATCAGGTGCGCTATATGGTCAGCGAAAACACCGGCGCAAGCATCCGCAGCATCGACGTTTGCGTCGACAGCATGAATCTCTAAAAACCGAGGAGGACATCATCCTATGCACGATACCATCAATGGTGCCAAGTTCAAGGAGATGCTGCTCTTCGGCACCGTCTCCATCGCACAGGCACAGCAAGCTATCAATGATTTGAATGTATTCCCCGTTCCCGACGGCGACACGGGCACGAACATGAGTCTTACCATCCAGACCGCGGCGCAGGAGCTCAAGAAGATCGAGCCCGCGACGGTCGATCAGGCCGCCTCTGTCACGGCGTCCGCGCTGCTGCGCGGCGCGCGCGGCAACTCCGGCGTCATTCTGTCGCTTCTCTTCCGCGGCATCTCCAAGGAGCTCAAGGGCTGCAAGGAGGCCGACGGCGCGGCGTTTGCCGCCGCGCTTCAGGAGGGTGTCGCCGCGGCGTATAACGCCGTGATGAAGCCCGCCGAGGGCACGATCCTGACCGTTTCGCGTCTCGCTGCCGAGCGCGCCGTGAACGCGGCCGAGGAGCACAACAGCGTCGAGTACGTCATCGAGCAGGCCATCGCCCAGGGCGAGATCACGCTCGCGCAGACGACTGACATGAACCCCGTTCTCAAAAAGGCCGGCGTCGTCGACGCGGGCGGCAAGGGCTTCCTGCTGATTCTCGGCGGTATGCTCAGCGCCCTGCGCGGCGAGGAGCGCCCCGAGCTCACCGAAGAGAATGCACAGGAGAAGGCCGATTTTGCCATGCTCAACGAAGAGGACATCACCTTCACGTTCGACACCGTGTTCATCGTCCGCAAGAGCGGACGCAGCATTGAGCCGTTCCGCCGCTTCCTCGACGGCATCGGCGATTCGCTCGTCATCGGCGAGGACGACGAGGCTTTCAAAGTCCACGTTCACACCGACATTCCGGGCGAGGCGCTGACCGAGGCGCAGAAGTACGGCACGCTCGAGCTCGCGAAGATCGAGAACATGCGCACGCAGGCCCAGCAGCTCGCCGCCGGCGGCAAGGCCCAGTCCACCGACGACCTTGAGGCCATCGAGCAGGAGCTCGAAGCCGCCGAGCACGAAAATGCCGGTGAAGCCGAGCCCGAAAAGGACTTTGGCTTCCTCGCGGTCTGCGCGGGTGAGGGCCTTGCGAACGTCTTCACCGACCTTGGCGCCGACGGCGTCATCAGCGGCGGACAAACTATGAATCCCTCGACCGAGAGCATCCTCAAGGAGATCAAAAAGGTCCCAGCGCACACCGTTTTCGTGCTGCCGAACAACAAAAACATCATCATGGCCGCACAGCAGTGCATCGGCCTGACGGAGAAGTCCGTCGTGGTCATCCCAACCGCCTCCATCCCGCAGGGCGTGAGCGCGATGATGGCCGTCGATCCCGACATGAGCGATGCAGACGCCATCGCCAAGGCGATGACGGACGCCGCGCAGTGCGTCTCCACCGCGCAGATCACCTACGCCGCGCGCAATTCCGATTTTGACGGCTTCGACATCCACGAGGGCGATTATCTGGCACTTCTGGACGGCAAGCTGCTCGGCACCGACCGCGACGTCTCCGCACTGCTCGACGGGCTCTCCGACGAGGCAGCGTCCCGCGAAGCGGAGTTCATCACCGTCTTCTACGGCGAGGATGTGAATGAAGAGGACGCGCGCAAGGCGTGCGACGCCTTCACCCGCAAGTGCCCGGATGCCGAGGTCAATCTGATCTGCGGCGGCCAGCCGGTCTATTACTATATCATCTCGATCGAATGACCCAAGCACAGCAAAGCGGAGCAGGATTTCTCCTGCTCCGCTTTTTTCTGCCCGTCAGACGTTCATCTTCCGCCCGAGGAGCTTCATCAAGAGCTCTGCGTGGCGGTATTCGTCTTCGCTCATCGCCGCAAACAGCTTGCTGAGGCACAGATCCAGCGTCTCCTCTCCCGCGCGGGCGTAATTGTAGCCCGCACAGGCCTCCGCATGGTAGAGGCTGCGCAGCAGCGCGCAGAGGTCGCACGTATCCGGCTGCTCCACGCACACGCGCGGGCAGTATGCCTTGCCGGTGATCAAGTAGATCGCGGCAGCCAGATCGCGCGCGTGGCGCTTCTCGTCCTCGCTCAGCACGCGGAAGGCTCGCGCCATCTCGCGCCGCGGCGTGCACGAGGAGAGATACGCGTACACCTGCGCGTCGCCAAGTTCCTCGCGCAGAAAGCCCTGCAGCACCTCGACCGATACGCTTGCCTCGCTGCCCATGCAGCAAGGGTTCGCCTCCGCGCCCGGGAGCGTGAGCTCGCTATCCTGTGCGCTCATCTGTGTGTTTGCATTGTCCGCCATCGGGTACGGGTCCTCCCCCGGCGCGACGCGCTTCCACACCTCGCGGCATGCTTCATAGTCGCAGGCGCAGGGCTTTTTTATTTCCGTCATGTTCTTCTTCCCCTTTCCGGAACGGTTCTCGTCTCTATCCTATGCGTGCATTTTTCAGGCGTGCAGAGCCGATATTTTCCTATTTCCCGCAGGGAAAAAGAAAATCTTGAAAATCGCACCTCTCTCGTTGATTTTTTCCATTTTTTCTGGTAAACTACATTTGTTTTGTATTTTTGTGCATTTTGTTGCATTTGCAACTTTTCATTCTCTGCCATCTGGTCCATACTAAAGACAAGCAATGGCAGTTTCTGTAAGGAGGTCTTCTTTTCATGCTGGAACTGAAGCACATCACCTATACCGTCTCCACCCCTGAGGGAGAGCAGACGATCTTAAACGACATTTCCATCGACATTCCTGACCGCAAGCTCATCGTCTTCACCGGCCCCAACGGCGGCGGCAAAACGACGCTCGCCAAGGTCATCATGGGCCTTGTCACGCCGACGGGCGGCCAGATCCTCTTCAACGGTCAGGACATCACGCACCTTGGCATCACCGAGCGCGCGAAACTCGGCATCAGCTACGGCTTTCAGCAGCCGCCGCGCTTCAAGGGCATCACGGTGCGCAACCTTCTGACCATCGCCTCGGGCGATGCAAACCTCAGCAAGGACAAGTGCTGCAAGTACCTCACGCAGGTAGGCCTCTGCGCGAACGACTATCTCGACCGCGAGGTGGACGTCTCCCTCTCGGGCGGCGAGGTCAAGCGCATCGAGATCGCGACGCTCCTCCCGCGTCATTCCGCGCTGATGATCTTCGATGAGCCCGAGGCCGGCATCGACCTGTGGAGCTTCGCCCGCCTGACCGAGACGTTCGAGCAGCTGCGCCAGCGCGAGCTTGCGACGATGATCATCATCTCGCATCAGGAGCGCATCATCCAGCTCGCCGACGAGATCGTCGTCGTGGGCGGCGGCGAGCTCAAGCACCGCGGCAGCACAGAAGAAATTTTCCCGCTCATCATGGCGGACACGCTGGGCTCCTGCCCGGTGCTGAACAAGTAAGGAGGTAGTACACAATATGATCACCGAAATCGACGCTTCCCTGCTTGAAAAGATCGCCGACCTGACGGGCAAGCCCGTCGGCGCGTTCAACATTCGAAAGGACGGCGGATGCGAGGCGCGCCAGTCCACCGAGCACATCGCCATCGACCCGCAGCCCGAGGGCAAAAGCGGCATCATCATCCGCATCAAGGACGGTACGAAGGGCGAGCAGTGCCACATCCCCGTCATCATCAGCAAGAGCGGCGTGACCGAAATGGTCTACAACGACTTCTACGTCGGCGAAAACTGCGACGTCGACATCGTCGCAGGCTGCGGCATCCACAACTCCGGCTGCAACGAGAGCCGCCACGACGGCATCCACACCTTCTACATTGGCAAAAACTCCCACGTGCGCTACTCGGAAAAGCACTACGGCGAGGGCGACGGCAGCGGCACGCGCGTGATGAACCCCACCACGATCGTCTACCTTGACGAGGGCGCGAGCATCCAGATGGAGACCGTGCAGATCCGCGGCATCGACTCCACCGTGCGCAAGACGAAGATCGTCTGCGGCAAGGACGCCGAGGCCGTCATCACCGAGCGCCTTCTCACTCACGGCAAACAGCACGCCGAGAGCGACATGGAGATCGAGCTCAACGGCGAAGATGCGCGCGGCCGCGTCATCTCCCGCTCTGTTGCGCAGGATGAGTCCAAGCAGATCTTCCACCCCGTGGTCGTCGGCAACAGCAAGTGCTTCGGCCATGTGCAGTGCGACTCGATCATCATGGGCAAGGCCACGATCGAATCCATCCCCGCCATCACCGCGAATTCGACCGACGCGCAGCTCATCCACGAGGCTGCCATCGGCAAGATCGCAGGCGACCAGCTCTTAAAGCTCCAGACCCTTGGTCTCACCGAGGAGGAGGCCGAAGACACGATTCTCAAGGGCTTCCTCGCCTGAAAAATTTGATAGGAACCGACGAAAAAGCGCGACGCCCGAGATCGGGCATCGCGCTTTTTCTGTTGCTGTGTTGGTTCAATCGGTGAAATCAGGATAACCGTCTTTGAGAGACTCATCGTAGATCGCACGCTCGCCGCCGATGAATTTGGGACGCGTCCGCGCGGCCAGCACAATGGCCTGACCGATGCGGTTCTGCTTCAAGCGAACGGGAACGGCGACCTTTTTGAGGTGCATGCCGATCAGCGTGCCGCCGATATCAAGTCCGGCGTCGGCGTGTATCTCTTCGAGCGCCACGGGATGGCGGAACGCTTTGTACGCGGCCGTCGCAAACGAGCTGCCCGCCTTGGGCTGAGGCAGGACATTGACGATCTCGCCGTTCGGCACAGCCTCGTGCTCCACGATCAGCGCGCGGTTCAAATGCTCGCAGCACTGGGCGGCAAGATACACGCCCATGGGCGAAAATACGCTGGAGAGCCCTCGGAAGATGGCGTCCGCCACCTCCGGCGTCGACCAGCTGCCGACCTGATGGCCCACGACCTCGCTCGTGCTGCAGCCGATGACGACGATCTGTCCGCGGCGCAGATGTGCGATCTCCGCAAGCTCGCGCGCCGCCTCTGCCGCCTCCTGCTCCGCCTGTTCCACCAGACGATGATTTTCTACCTCATGTACGATTCCCGCCATGATCTGACACCTCTTTAGAAATTTATTATGCCAGCTTCTCCGTCACCTTGGCGCGCTCAAGCACCGTGACCAGCAGCACGCCGACCACGAGGCCGACCGCACCCTGGAAGATGTTGCCGGGGATGCTTGCCGCAGCGGCAAGGCCCTTGCCCAGCAGGAGAGAAGCGTAGCCGAAATAGCCGAGCACCATGATGATCTCGCTCACAACGCCGCCGGCGATGCGGGAGGTCGCAGTGCGGCCCATCTTTTCATACATCAGCGCAGCGACCAGCGCCATCACGCCCTTGATGACCAGGGTGCCCGGAGCGTAGTGCGCATAGCCGAGGAAAATGTCTGCCAGCATCGAGCCGATGCCGCCCGCCGCAAAGCCATACCAGGGGCCCAGCAGCCAGCCGGACAGCAGCACGAAGCAGTCGCCCAGATTCACATAGCCCTGCATCGGAGAGGGGATCTGCACGACCATCGTCGCCACGCAGACAAGCGCCGCAAGCAGTGCGGCAAGGACAAGCTTTCTGATCTTTTTATCGTTCATGATCGGGTGCTCCTTTGTTTTGGTTGTTGGCCGTATTATATCCCGTCCTGGTATTATTCATATAGTCAAAACAAAACAAATTATGCAGACCAGATTTGCCCTAAGCTGGAAAAAAGCGGCGCAGCCAGAGCTGCGCCGCACATTGGGAAGGATTTAGTCCTCCTTGGTCTCCTCGGCTTCGGAAGGCTCCTTGGGTTCCTCCGCAGCGGGCGCTTCCTCTTCCGCGTCCTTCTCGATGGTCACCTCGATGATGGGCTCCTGCGCCTTCTTGGCAGCGGCAGCCTCAGCCTTGGCGGCCTCGTAAGCGGCGAGCTTCTCCTGAGAGGCCTTGATGGCCGCAACGATATCGGCGACCGCTTCGGGCGCGTCACCCTCGAGCGTGGAGACATACCACTCGCCGATGGCGCGGTAGTTCTTGTCCATGCTGCGGCGCTCAGATGCCATCTCATACTCGGTCTTGGCCTTATCGGCAACGGCATTTGCCTTTTCACCGGCAGCGGCCGCGACCTGCTGTGCCTTCTCAGTCGCCACGAACGCGACGTCCTGAACCTTCTTGCTGAAGTTATCGAAAAATGCCATAATACTTTCTCCTTTCAAACCGTGTCCTCGGGTTTGTTATTGACAGTATAAGCTACCGGGGCTTTCATTTCAATGGATAATTTACGACAAAAGTATAAATTTTTTGTGACAGCGTTCACTTTTTCTCGACCCAGCCCTGCGCGCAGCCGACGGCGCGCTTCCAGCCGCGGTACAGCTCCTCACACTCGTACTGCGCCCGCTCGGGGGTGAAGACGCGCTCGCTGCACCGGAGCGTGCTCAGCTCGTCCAAGTCCCTCCACACGCCCGCGGCCAGACCCGCGAGCGATGCCGCGCCAAACGCCGTCGTCTCGACCATCGCGGGCCGGTCGACCGGAATGCGCAGCAAATCCGCCTGAAACTGCATCATCAAATCGCTGACGCTCGCGCCGCCGTCGACACGCAGAAGGGAGATCTCGCAGCCGGCGTCCTGCCGCATGGCGGTCATCAGGTCGGTGACCTGATAGGCGATGGATTCGAGCACTGCGCGGGCAAAGTGCGCCTTCGTCGTGCCGCGCGTGATGCCCACGACGCAGCCGCGCGCATACATGTCCCAATACGGCGCACCGAGGCCCGTAAACGCGGGCACTAAGTAAATGCCGCCGCTGTCGGGAACGGATTCTGCCAGAATGTCGCACTCGTGCGAGGTCGAAATGACTTGCAGCTCGTCGCGCAGCCATTGAATGGCCGAGCCCGCGTTGAAGACGCTGCCCTCGAGCGCGTAGGTCGTCTCGCCGTTTAAGCTCCAGCCCACCGTCGTCACCAGTCCCGCGCGCGAGCGCACCGGCGCGCCGCCGACGTTCATCAGCGTGAAGCAGCCCGTGCCGTAGGTGTTCTTCGCCTGTCCGCGCGTAAAGCAGCCCTGCCCGAACAGCGCCGCCTGCTGGTCACCCGCCGCGCCGCAGATCGGCACGCCCGCGAGCTCTTCGAGCCCTTCGATGCCCTCCGCCACCGTGCCGTAGACTTCGGAGTTGGACACGGGACGCGGCAGAATGTTCATCGGAATGTCCAGCAGCGCGCAGAGCTCTTCATCCCACGAAAGCGTGTGGATGTTGAAGAGCATCGTGCGGCTGGCGTTCGAGTAGTCCGTCACGTGGACCTTGCCGCCCGTCAGCCTCCAGATGAGCCATGTCTCCACCGTACCGAATAAAATTTCGCCGCGCTCGGCCCTTTCCCGCGCGCTGGGGACGTGGTCGAGCAGCCACTTGATCTTCGTCGCGGAAAAGTAGGCGTCGATGTGCAATCCCGTTTTCTCGGCCACAAGCTCGCTCACGCCGCGCTTTTCGCGAAGGGCATCCGCGATGTCCGCCGTGCGGCGGCACTGCCAGACGATGGCGTTGTGGATGGGCTCGCCCGTCGCGCGATCCCAAAGGATCGTCGTCTCGCGCTGGTTCGTGATGCCGATCGCCGCGACCGCGCGGCCAAGGCCCGATTCGCGCAAGGCCTGCGCGGCAACGGCGCGCTCGCTCTCCCATATCTCGTTCGGGTCGTGCTCGACCCAGCCGGGCTGCGGATAATACTGCCGAAACGGCCGCTGCGCGTGTCCGCCGACACTGCCATCGCGCCCGAACAGAATGGCGCGCGAGCTGGTCGTCCCCTGATCGAGCGCCAAAATATACCGCTGCATGAAGATACCCCCTTGTTCATTTGGACCGCCTTATGCTATACTAATGAATAAGATTATATCATGCAGGAGGGTTTTGCGCCATGGCTATTTGCAGGGAATTTTACTTTCCCTCGTCGGACGGCTCCTCGCGCATTCACGCGGCGGAGTGGACACCCGAGAGCGGTGAGATCATCGGCGTTTTACAGATCGCGCACGGCGTGGCGGAATACGGCATGCGGTACGCGCCGTTTGCCGAATTCATGACCGAGCACGGCTTTGCCATCGTGGCGAACGACCACCTCGGCCACGGCCTTTCCGCCGAGAAGGACGCCGACACGCTCTATTTCGGCCCGCGCGACGGCTGGAAGCATGTTGTGGACGACATGTACGCCCTGCGCTGCCGCACGAAGGAAAAATATCCCAATGTTCCCTATTTTCTCATGGGCCACTCGATGGGCTCGTTCCTGACGCGCACCTATCTCATCCGCTATCCCGGCACCGTCGACGCCGCCATCATCATGGGCACGGGGCACCAGTCCCCCGCGATCGTCGCGGGCGGGCGCGCCATTGCCAAGGCCGCGGGCAAGCGCCACGGCTTCAAGGCGCACTCTCCGCGCGTGGAGGCGCTGGCTTTCGGTGCTTACAACAAGGCGTTCGCGCCCAACCGCACGGAGGTCGACTGGCTCAGCGCGAGCGACAACAATGTCGACGCCTACATTGCCGACCCCCTCTGCGGTCAGAAGGCGAGCATCGGCCTCTTCTACGAGATGCTCGGCGGCATCCGCTTCATCAGCACGCCGAAAAACATCGCGTCGATGAACCTCAACACGCCCATTCTCTTCATCTCCGGCGACAAGGACCCCGTCGGCGAGATGGGCAAGGGCGTCAAGCGCGCGTACGAGGCCTTCCGCCGCGCCGGCGTGCGCGACGTGGAGCTGAAGCTCTACAAGGGCCTGCGGCACGAGATTCTGAATGAAGACTGCCGTGCCGTGGTCTATAACGACCTGTGGAGCTGGATTGAAAAACATTTATGAATAAAGTCAGGAAGGCGAACCGTCAGGCGGTTCGCCTTCTTTTACTTCGGAGCAACGTTCGCGGCGTCAAAGCGTCGATATCGTGCGTCGTGAGCAGGACGCGCGCGGTCAGGATGCCGTCAAGCGTGACGAGGAACACCGCCAGCGCCGCGGCCCACTCTGGAAGCAGTGCGGCATAGCCCTCCAGAACCGGCTGCACATACCGCACGGCGAGCATCGACAATATTCCCCAGCAGATGGAAAACGGCAGGCAGATGCGGCCGTTCACGTCGCATTTGGTCGAAGAATAGTCCCAGAACTGCACTTGAAACAGCCTTTCATAGCCCCAGTGCACGGCGTATTCCATCGCCGTCGCCGCGAGCATACCGAGCAAGATCTGCTCCCACGCGCCGGGGAGCTTTTCCGCCCCCAGCAATAAAATCGTGACCATTGCAAAGCCGTACACCGGACACAGCGGCAGGAACACGAAGCACCGCCGCAGCCGGTGGCTCGATCTCGTCGCTGCGGCGAAGAGCTTTTCCAAGCAATAGCCCAAAAAGCTGTAAGCAAACCAGTACCAGATATGTTCCATTTCTTCCTCCGCGTCCGTTTTTTTCAGTATGGCCCGCGCAGATGGAAAAATGCGTGCCGCGCGCGTTGCAAAGCGCGGCGAATCATGGTAAAATGACAAAAAATCGACAGGAGAACACAACTATGCCTGATACCTGGGAAGCTCTGGAACACGACTGCAAAAATTGCCGCGAATGCTCGCTGTGGGAGACGCGCACGAACGTCGTCTTCGGCGTCGGCAATCAGAATGCTGAAGTTTTATTCATCGGCGAAGGCCCCGGCGCGAACGAGGATGCGCAGGGCGTGCCATTCGTCGGCAGGGCCGGTCATCTGCTCGACGACATGCTCGAGATCATCGGCCTCAAGCGCGACGATGTGTATATCGCCAACATCGTCAAGTGCCGCCCGCCGGAAAACCGCGACCCGCTCGGCGTGGAGCAGGACGCCTGCATCGGCTATCTTCGCCGTCAGGTCGCGCTGCTGCGGCCGAAGATCATTGTCTGCCTCGGGCGCATCGCGGCCATGCGCATCATCAAGCCCGACTTCAAGATCACGCGCGAGCACGGGCAGTGGTTCGAAAAGAACGGCTTTCAGATGATGGCCGTGTATCACCCCGCGGCACTGCTGCGCGATCCGCGCCGCAGGCCCGAGTCGTTTGAAGATTTCAAGGGCTTACAGCAGAAGATCAATGAGCTTTGCGAACACACCCATGCCGTTTCCTAATGCAAATAGCATACTTTTCGGTGCTGTGCCCTGCCAAATTCCTACATAAATGGTGTTTTTTGGATAAAAATGCTATTGACGGCCATTTTTGTGTGTGCTATATTACTACCATCCTTTTTGAAAGGACTTGGAGCTTGAGTGATGAAGACTGTTGTAAGCAACGTTGCATATCGCTTTTACTATTACTCTTACTTTTACTTTAAGGACAAGGTAAGAGCGATTTGTGATGCCCGTAGCTGAAAGGTCTTTCGAACCAACACTTGAAGGTCACTTCAAAAAGAGTTGAGTCAAGGAACCCGCCGTATGGACCACAAGTCCTTACAGCGGGTTTTATTGTTATCAGCGAGAAATAAAAATTGGAGGAAAAAAAGCATGAACACCAAACGCATCATTTCTCTTGTTGCCTCTCTTGCCCTCGTTCTCAGCCTGAGCGTGGGTCTGACCGGCTGCGGCGATAAGGCCGCACAGGACGACAATCAGGGCAGCACCGACGGCGAAGGCACGAAGTACACCGTCGGCATCTGCCAGCTCGTGCAGCACGAGGCACTCGACGCTGCCACCCAGGGCTTCATCGACGCGCTGAATGAGGCTCTGCCCGGCCAGGTCGAGATCGTGAACAAGAACGCCTCCGGCGACAGTGCCAACTGCTCCACCATCGTCAACGGCTTCGTCTCCGACGGCGTTGACCTCATCATGGCGAACGCCTCTCCGGCGCTGACCGCCGCGGCTGCCGCCACAAGCGACATCCCCATCCTCGGCACTTCCATCACCGCTTACGGCGTTGCTCTTGATATTGACGACTTCAACGGCACTGTCGGCGGCAACATCTCCGGCACCTCCGACCTCGCTGACCTCGAGGCTCAGGCCAACATGATCACCGAGTGGTTCCCCGAGGCCAAGAAGGTCGGCCTGCTGTTCTGCTCCGCCGAGCCCAACTCCCGCTACCAGATCGAAGAGGTCGCCAAGTGCCTCTCCGACAAGGGCATTGAGACGCAGGAATTCGCCTTCACCGACACGAACGACGTCGCTTCCGTGACCCAGTCCGCCGCCGACTACTCCGACGTTGTCTACGTCCCCACCGATAACACCGCCGCCTCCAACACCGAGGCCATCGCAAACGTTCTCGTTCCCGCGGGCGTGCCCGCTATCTGCGGCGAAGAGGGCATCTGCAAGGGCTGTGGCGTCGCGACCCTCTCCATCAGCTACTATGACCTCGGCGTGACCACCGGTAAGATGGCCGCCAAGATCCTGACCGGCGAGGCCGACATCTCCGAGATGCCCATCGAGTTCACCGAGGCCACCCCGAAGTACAACGCCTCCATGTGCGAGACGCTCGGCATCGAGCCTCTCGAGGGCTACACTGCCATCGAAGAGTAATCTGATCACATCCCCCCGCAGGCAGGGACGGGCTTAGCCCGTTCCTGCCTCAACAAGAGATAGGAGGAGAGAACCCATGAGTTTTCTTTCGTCGCTGATGAACGCCCTGCCCGGCGCTGCCGCACAGGGTCTCGCCTGGGGCATTATGGCCATCGGCGTTTACATCACCTTCCGCATTCTGGACGTGGCGGACCTGACCGTCGACGGCTCGCTGGCAACCGGCGGCGCTGTCTGCGTCATGCTGATCCGCGGCGGCTTCAATCCCTGGATCGCCCTGCTGTGCGCGATGCTCGCCGGTATGCTGGCAGGCCTCGTCACCGGTCTTTTCCACACGCGCTGCGGTATTCCGGCCATTCTCGCCGGTATCCTGACGCAGCTTGCGCTGTATTCGATCAATCTGCGCATCATGGACAGCAAGGCAAACCAGGCGCTCAGCGTTGATAAATATCCGCTGCTGCTTTCGCAGCGCTATGTGCGCGAGCTCTCGATGAACAATCCCCTGCCGCTGCTGCTTCTCTTCACAGCCGCGGTCATCGCCATCCTGTACTGGTTCTTCGGCACGGAGAAGGGCAGCTCGCTGCGCGCGACCGGCGCAAACCCCCACATGGCGCGCGCACAGGGCATCAACACGAACTCGAATATCGTGCTTGGCCTGATGGTCTCGAACGGTCTTGTCGCCCTCTCCGGCGCGCTGCTGGCGCAGTATCAGGGCTCGAGCGACATCAACATGGGCCGCGGCGCCATCGTCATCGGCCTTGCTGCCGTCATCATCGGCGAGGTCATCTTCGGCAAGATCTTCACGAACTTCGGCCTCACGCTGCTGGCCGTTTCCATCGGCGCGATTATCTACTACATCGTGCTCCAGATCGTGCTGCAGCTCGGTCTGAACACCAACGACTTAAAGCTCATCACGGCGCTGATCGTGGCGGTCTTCCTCGCCATCCCCTACTGGAAGAGCAAGATGTTCCGCCGCAAGGTGCAGCCCCAGAGCGCAAAGAACGGAGGCAACGGCCATGCTTGAACTCAAGGAACTTTATAAGACCTTCAACCCCGGCACCATCAACGCCAAGACCGCGCTGAACGGCCTGAGTCTGACGCTGAACGACGGCGACTTCGTCACCGTCATCGGCGGCAACGGCGCGGGCAAGTCCACGATGCTCAACGCCACCGCCGGCACGTTCTTTGTCGACTCCGGCAAGGTCATCATCGACGGCTCCGACGTCACGAACCTGCCCGAGCACAAGCGCGCGGCATTCATCGGCCGCGTGTTCCAGGACCCGATGATGGGCACCGCCCCCTCGATGTGGATCGAAGAGAACCTCGCCCTCGCCGCCCGCCGCGGCCAGCGCCGCGGTCTTTCCTGGGGCGTGACGAAGGAGGAAAAGGAGCAGTACCGCGAGCTGCTCGGCGGTCTCGGCCTCGGCCTTGAGTCCCGCCTGACCACGAAGGTCTCGACGCTCTCCGGCGGCCAGCGCCAGGCGCTCACGCTGCTGATGGCAACGCTCAAGCGCCCCAAGCTGCTGCTGCTCGATGAGCACACCGCAGCCCTCGACCCGAAGACCGCCGCCAAGGTCATGGAGCTCACCGACCGCATCGTGCGCGAGGGCCAGCTCACCACGCTGATGATCACGCACAACATGCGCGACGCCATCCAGTACGGCAACCGCCTCATCATGCTGCACGACGGCCGCGTCATCCTCGACATTGCGGGCGAGGAGAAGAAGAAGCTGACCGTGCCCGATCTTCTTGAGCAGTTCACGAAGGCCAGCGGCGACGAGTTCGCCAACGACCGCGCGATCCTCTCCTAACGTTTTCTCTCCCCTATAAAGCACAAAAAGAGCTTGAACGCTTTGTTCAGGCTCTTTTCTTATCCTTTTTTACGCTTCCCGCAGCACGACCTCGACAATGCCGACATCGTCGGTATCGGGGTAGAAGTTCACCTGCCACGGCTCAGTAAAGCCGGTGTCGACCTCCTCCTGCACAGATCGCACCATGTCGCGGATGCCGTCACGGTCCGCGGTGAAGTACGTGAAGCGCACGGCGATACGGCTGAGCGCACCCTCGCGCGCCGTCAGGCGCAGAAGGTCAGGCAGCGCCTCGGTGCTCGTCGCGGTGACAATGCCCGCCTGCTCCTCCGCCGTGCGGCGGTAGCCGAGGCGCACGTGCATCTCGTAATAGGCGCGCTCCTGCGTGTCGGTGTAGCTGATGTAGTCAAGAAGATACGCGCCCAGCGCCGTCTCCTCCTGCACTTCCTTGCAGGCCTGCTCGGCCATGGCCGCGGCGTCTTCCTCGCTGTAAATACGCACAACGCCTTCCTCGCTGTGCTCGCCAAGGAGCAGCAGCAGCGCATTGACGAGGTCCTGATAGCTGTCGGCGCGCAGGGTGTCCGCACCCTCGTTTTCCCAGTAGACCTCGCTGTGTGGCGTGGAGACGCTGTAAGAACGCTCAAGCACGACGTTGCCGCCGCAGCCCGAGAGCGTCAGGCAGAGCGCCAGCGAAAGCGGAATGAACTTTTTGCGCACGGCGCTCCCTCCTTTTGGGCGAAATCTCTCTTTCTCAGTAGCCAAGCGGCTCGTCGACGAGCACGACCTCGGTCTCGCAGCTGCGGATGGCCTCCCACAGCACGACAAGGCCGCGGCAGATGCGCTGCGGGCTCTTGCAGTCGTAGCAGCGGTCGCCGTTCACGGCACACGGCGTCTTCACGCCGAGGCGCTGCGCGTTTTTCGGTGCAGCGATGTTGCGGGCGCGCCAGAGCGCTTCGTCATAGGTCGGCGCGATCTTGTTGCTGCCGACGACGTACCACACCCTCCTGTGGCCATAGAGCGACGAGGACACCCGGTTGCCCGTCCCGTCGATGTTGATGATCTCGCCCGTTTCGGCAAGGCCGTTGGCCGAGAGCAGGTAGTTGTCGCACGTCGAGGCGTTTTTGAGCACCTCGGCAGCGTTCATGCCGTCGGGCACGTTCCAGTGGCTGAACATCGTGTTATGCTTGCCGAGGCTTTCAAAAAGCCCCATCTGAGAGAGCGTCATGCTGCCGCCGAACGACACGCTCTCTCCGTCGATCTGCGCGTTCAGATAGTCCGCCGCTTCCTTCGCCGTCGCGAAGGCGGACACCTTGAACCCGCGTTCCTCGAGATTCTTCTCCACCGTCGTAAGATCCATTCCTGCTTCCTCCTTGTATCCTGATATCCTTAGAGACCCTGCGGGTCGTATTCGCCAAAGCCCTCGCCGAGCACCTCGCTCGCGTCGCAGACGATGAAAAAGGCGTCGGGGTCGAGCTCCTTGATATAGCGCTTGATGGAAACCGCTTCCTTCTTGCGGATGGCGCAGAACAGCAGCGGACGCTCCGCGCCCGTGTAGCCGCCCTTGCCGTTCAGGAGCGTGACGCCCATGTCGCGCCGCAGCATCTCCTGCATGATCTCCTCATACTTGTCGCTGATGATGTAGGCGACCTTTGCCGTGTTCTGGCCGTAGACGACCAGGTCGAGCACCTTCGTCGTGATATAGAGCGCGAGCGCGCCGTAGAGCGCGTTGTTGAGGCTGTGGAACACCGCGGCGTAGATCAGAATGATCGTCAGGTCGATGCCGAGGCAGATGTTGCCGATTGACAGCCGTTCAACGTGCGACCGCACGATCCACGCGCCGAGCTCCGAGCCGCCCGTCGTCGTCTCCTCGCGGAACAGCAGGCCTGAGGCGATACCGAGCGTCACGCCGCCGTACAGGCACGCAAGCAGCGGGTCCATGGGCGCAAACTCGTGGATGGCCGCGACAACGTCGATCAAAATGGAGCTCAGCGTCATCGTGTAGATGGACTTGCACAAAAATGCGAAGCCGAATTTTTTAAGTCCCACGATAAAAAGCGGCACATTGAGCACGATGACCATCGTACCGACCGGCAGAATGGGTGCAAAAAAGTTAATGATCTGCGAAATACCCGTAAAGCCGCCGACCGTAAAGCCATTCGGTGCATAGAACCAATCGAACGACAAGGCATACAGCACGCAGGCAAGCGTGACAATGATATAGCTTTTCACCTGCTCGCGCAGTTTTTTATTTTTCATAAATTTTCTCCCCTCATATGTTTCTCTCAGGCTTCCGACGTCAAATCAGCGAGAGCTGCTTGTCGTCGCTGTCCTCCGTCTTGAGCAGCGCGCCCGTCGCGGGAATGCTGCGGCCGCGGTAGCGGGCAAGGTCGGTGATGCCGGTCTCCTCCGGGAAGCGCACCGTGTCGAGCACGTACTTCTTTTTGAGCGTCAAAAGCGCGACGCCCTGCGTCGTGCGCGTCGTCTTCACACCAAGAAGCGCCGTGTTGACGATCAGCACGCGCGGCTCTGTCGAATAGACGGCGATCTCGCGGTCTTCCTTGAGATGCAACAGCGCTTTGAGCGGGCTCTTGTCGCTGTAAGCGCCGGTCAGGCGGCGGCGGTTCGAGGTCGTCCTGTAGGCCGACAGCTCGACCTTCGCGGCCTTGCCGTTTTCGAAGAAGAAGATCATATAGCCGCTGTAGTCGCCCGGCAGCACCATGCCCATGACGCTCTCGCCCTCGTCCATGCCGAGCTTGGCGGGCAGGTAATCGCCCAGCTGGCTCGCCTTGCCGTCGGCAAAGTCGCTCGCGCGCGTCTTGTAGACCTGCGCCTTATCGGTGAAGAACATCAGCTCGGCGGCGTTGGAGCTCTCCACGCTCATGCTGAGCGCGTCGTCCTCCTTGAACTTCTGCTCGCCGGACATGCGCAGCGACTGCGGCGTGATCTTTTAAAGTACCCGTGCTGCGACAAAAACAGCGTCACGGGATAGTCCTCGATGGCGTCCTCCTCGCTCTCGGCGTCCTCGGCATAGTCGTAGAGGATGCCGGTGCGGCGGGGCTCGGCGTACTTCTTGCGCACTTCTTCAAGTTCGCTCACGATGATCTTGCGGATGCGCGACGGGCGCGCGAGCGTATCTTCGAGGTCTTCGATCTCCGCCTCGAGCGATGCCGTCTCCTCCACGCGCTTTAGGATATACTCGCGGTTGATGTTGCGCAGCTTGATCTCGGCGACGTATTCCGCCTGGATCTGGTCGATGCCGAAGCCGATCATCAGGTTCGGCACGACGTCGGCCTCCTTTTCCGTCTCACGGATGATCTTGATGGCCTTGTCGATGTCGAGCAGGATCTTTTTAAGGCCCTTTAAGAGGTGCAGCTTGTCCTGCCGCTTTTTGAGCACGAAGTACACGCGGCGCTTGACGCTCTCGGTGCGCCACGCGCACCACTCGTCTAAAAGCTCGCGCACGCCCATCACGCGCGGCATGCCGCCGATCAGGACGTTGAAGTTGCACGACGCCGTATCCTGCAGTGTCGTCGCCTTGAAGAGCTTCTGCATCAGCTTGTCGGGGTCGGCACCGCGCTTTAAGTCGATCGTCAGCTTGAGGCCGGAGAGATCGGTCTCGTCACGCATGTCGGAAATTTCCTTGACCTTGCCCGCCTTGATGAGCTCGGCGACCTTGTCCATGATGGCCTCGGTCGTGGTGGTGTAGGGAATTTCATAAATTTCGATGAGATTTTCTTTTTTGTCGTAGCGCCAGCGGGCGCGCACCTTTACGCCGCCGCGGCCGGTGTTGTAGATGTCCTCGATGGCGCGCGGGTCGTACAATACCTCGCCGCCGGTCGGGAAGTCGGGCGCGAGCAGCGTCTCGCTGATGCGCACCTCAGGATTTTTCAAAAAGGCGATCGTCGTGTCGCAGACCTCGCCCAGGTTAAAGCCGCACAGCTGGCTCGCCATGCCGACGGCGATGCCCTGATTGGCCGAGACCAGGATATTCGGGAAGGTCGTCGGCAGCAGCGCCGGCTCTTTCATCGAGTTATCGTAGTTGTCGACAAAATCAACGGTGTCAGAGTCGATGTCGCGGAAGAGCTCGGCGCAGATGGGCGCGAGCTTGGCCTCGGTGTATCGGCTGGCCGCCCACGCCATGTCGCGCGAATAGACCTTACCGAAGTTGCCCTTCGAATCGACGAACGGGTGCAGCAGCGCGCCGTAGCCCTTGGAAAGGCGCACCATCGTGTCATAGATGGCGGCGTCGCCGTGGGGGATCGGGCCGCATGGTCTGGCCGACGATGTTCGCGCTCTTCGTGCGCGCGCCGGTGAGAAGCCCCATCTTGTACATCGTGTAAAGGAGCTTTCGGTGCGAGGGCTTGAAGCCGTCGATCTCCGGAATGGCACGCGAGACGATGACGGACATCGCGTAAGGCATGTAGTTCGTTTCCAGCGTCTCGGTGATATTCTGCTCCACCACATCCGCGTGGAGGCCCATGACGTTCGGGTCCGCGCGGCGGTGGGTCTGCTTGGGTGTTTTGTCGCTTTTCTTCATTCGGTTACCTCAAAATCGCTCCGACGGCAATATGGCCGCCGGTCATACTATTTCTAATATATCCTATCACACTTTTTTATGCTCTGCAACACCGCGGAGGAAGAGAAGATTGCCGCAAAACGCCATTTTTTCGCCAAAGGCGCACAAAACCGCCGCGGCAGTGCATATTGACAAAATCGCGGCGCAGAGTGTACAATGCAGATACCCCAACAGGTATGGAGGCCAAACGATGAAACAGTGTATGGACGCCGACAATCTGCACCGTCGGCTCAAAAAGATCATCGGTCAGGTGCAGACCATTGACCGCATGGTGGACGAGGACGTCCCTTGCGAGGATATTCTTGCGCAGATCAACGCGGCCAAATCCGCGCTGCACGGCTGCGGCAAGGTCGTGCTTGAGGGGCACATCAAGCACTGCGTGCGCGACGGCATCGAGCACGGCGACGCGGACAAAACGATCGAGAACTTTACGAAGGCGGTCGAGCGCTTTTCGAACATGGGCTGGGCAGGAGATAAACCCTCTCACGCGCTCGTTTTCAGTAGAATTGCACGAAAGAAGAGAAGCAGTTTTGTGCTGCTTCTCTCTTTTTGCGCGCTTTATAACCTATACCTCCATATGTATAATAAGCCAATACCCCCTATGGTACAGAAAGGAGTCACTTCCGTGAAACCGGCAATGGAAAAGCTGGAGCATTTTTTAGAGCTGGGCGGCACGAAAAAAGATATCACACTGCTCGTGATCTCCGGCATCGCGCTGATCGTCAGCATTTTTGATCTCGTCCCCTTGCCGTTCGACGCCTCGTGGGCCGCGATCATCCTCTGCGGCATCCCCATCATTTTAGAGGCCGTCATCGGCCTCGTCACGGCGTTCGACATCAAGGCAGACGTGCTCGTCTCGCTCGCGCTGATCGCGTCGGTCTGCATCGGCGAAGACTTCGCCGCGGGCATCGAAAAGCTCGTCCACATCCGCGCCTATCAGGCCGCCGATGTCGGCCGGCGCTGGGCAGCGACATCGCCGTGGACGCCGCGGATATCGCGCTCGTCGACGAGAAGTCACGGAGCTGCCGCACCTCATCGCGCTCTCCAAGCGCATGATGCGCACCATCAAGCTCAATATAACATTCTCGCTCACGCTCAACTTCATCGCCATCACCGGCACACTGAACCCTGTTGTCGGCGCGCTGGTCCATAACGCAGGCAGCGTGCTTGTCATCACAAACTCGGCCCTGCTGCTAAAATGGAGGCAAACCGCCTCGCAGAGTTTCGCGTCCGCAGACGCGAAATCTGTTTGATCGTAGATTCCGACGACAGGCGCGTCGGAATTTACTCTTTGCGCGGAGCGTGTGTCGCAGCCGCGCTGCGAGCGGCAAGGCACGAAGCGCAGCGAATCCTTTTCAAAAAGAGTGGATCGCAAAATTGCGATCCACCCTTTTTGATTTTCTTTTATTTTCTGCGCCAGACAGAGGGCATTAAGAGGACAAGCAGCGGCATGATCTCAAGACGGCCGAGCAGCATGATGGCGCTCATCGTGAGCTTGCTGATGCCGGAGAGGAAGCCGAAGTTGCACGTCGGTCCCACTGCGCCAAGGCCCGGGCCCACGTTGCTGATGGCCGTGAGCGAGGCGGTGAACGCCGCGGTAAAGTCGATGTTGTCAAGCGACAAAATCAGCGTGCCGAGCAGCAAAATCGCGATATAGGCGAAGAAGAAGACCGAAACGGACGAGACGGTCTCCTCCGTCACGCGATGTCCGTCGAGCGTGATGGGGCGCACCTCGCGCGAGTGCATCACGCGCCGCAGATCACGCCGCAGCGCCTTGCACAAAAGCACGATGCGCGAGGCCTTGACGCCGCCCGCCGTAGAGCCCGCGCAGCCGCCGAAAAGCATCACCAGCACGAGGATACAGCGGCAGAACTGCGGCCAGAGGTCAAAATCCTCCGTGCAGTAGCCGGTCGTTGAAATGAGCGTTGTGACCTGAAAGGCCGCATTCTCGATGGCCGAGCCGATGTCGCGCCCCGTGCGCACGATCAGGTCCGCCGCGATCATCGCCGACGCGCCGACCACGACCAGCGAGTAAACGCGCAGCTCCTCGCTCTTGAGCGCCTCGCGGAAGCGGCGCGTCACGCAGAGGTAGAGGAGCGTAAAGTTCACGCTTGCGGCAAACATGAAGAAAATGAGGATCCAGTTGACAAGATGCGACTGATAATACGCAATGCTCGCATCCCGGATGGAAAAGCCGCCGGTAGAGATCGTCGTCAGCGCCGTGGTGATCGCATCGAACAGCGGGAGGCCCGCAATGCGCAGCAGCAGCGCCTCCGCCACGGTGAGCGCGATGTAGATGCGGTACAGGATGCGCGCCGTCTCACCCGTGCGGGGGCGGAGCTTTGTGCTGATGGGGCCGGGGGATTCTGCTTTCATCAGGTTCACGCTGCCCTCGCTGAGCTTGGGCAGCAGCGCCAGCATCAAAACGAGGATGCCCATGCCGCCCATCCACTGCGTGAGCGCGCGCCAGAATTGGATGCCCTGCGGCAGCGACGCAGGCGACGGGAAGATGGACGCGCCGGTCGTCGTCAGGCCGGAGACGGTCTCGAAAATGGCGTCGATAAAGCTGCAGCTGCCGCTGAAAAAATACGGCAGCGCGCCGAACACGCTCAGCGCGATCCAGCACAGTGCCACGCAGACAAAGCCGTCGCGCGTCTGGAGCCGCGCGTTGTCCGCGCGGATGAGCGAGAGCAGCACTCCCACGCCGCCGCAGATAAGCAGCGCGTACAAAAAGGCCCTCTGGTCAACACCACCGTCGAACACGCTCAGCAGCAGCGGCGGGATCATACAAAGCGCCTCGATACAGAGAATGACGCCCACGATTCTGAGAATAAGATTTTGGTTCATAATGAAACTTCCTTGCCGCAAGCAGCCGGCACATCAGCCGAGAATATCGTTGAGGTCCTGCAAAAAGAGCTTTTTCGCCACCACGATCACGCGGTCGCCCGCATGGATCTGGGAATGACCGTTCGGGATCTCCATCCTGCCGTTGTGCACGATGGCCGCAACGAGCAGGCCGTTTCGAAAATGCAGGTCGCTGAGCGGCCGGTCGAGAAAGTGCGTGGCACTCGTCGCGGTGAATTCCACCGCCTCGATCGCGCCGCCGAGGATATAATGCAGGCTCTCCACGGCGCTGCCCTGCGAGTTGGCAAGGCCGCGGACGTAACTTGAGATCTGGCTTGCAATGATGGCCTTGGGCGAAATGACCGTGTCGAGGCCCGTGAGGTTCACAATGTCGAGATACCCCATGCGCGACATCTTCGGCACGACCTTTTTCACGCCGTAGCGCTTGGCCGTGAGCGCCATGAGGAGGTTTTCCTCATCGCGGTCCGTCACAGCGATGAACGCGTCGCAGTGGAAGATACCCTCGGATTCGAGCAGGTCGTGATCCGTGCCGTCGCCGTGGATGACGGTGACCTTCGGCAGCTTTTCCGCGAGCGTGAGACATTTGGCCTCGTCCTTTTCCACGATCGTCACGTGCGTGCCGATGTCGGTGAGCACCCAGGCAAGGTACTGTGCGATGCGGCTGCCGCCAAGGATGCTCACGCGGCGGATGGGCGCCATGGCCCTGCCCATCGAGCGCAGCACGCGCGTCGTCTCCGCGGGCGTGCCGATGACGTACACGCGGTCTCCCGTCTGCGGGACGAACGAGCCGTTCGGCACGATGACCTCTTCCCCGCGCTTGGCCGCGCACATGAGGATGCTGTTGGGATTTTCGCGGTTGTAGTCGATGAGGGACTTGCCGACAAGGCTGTCGCTCTCTTCGGTCTGAAAGCCGATGAGCTCGACAAGTCCGCTGGCAAACGTCTCCACGCTGAACGCAGACGGCACGCGCAGAATGCGCGAAATTTCCTGCGCGGCGGCATTTTCGGGGTTGATGATCATATCAAGCCCGATCTCGCGGCGCAGGATCGGCGCATCGCGGAAATATTCGGGGTTGCGTACGCGGGCGACCGTGTGCTTCGCGCCGAGCTTTTTCGCCATCAGGCAGCAGATGAGGTTGACCTCGTCGTTTTCCGAAACGGCGATGAGAAGGTCCGCCTCGCGCACGCCCGCCTCCCAAAAGGGCGCTGGCGCTCGCGCCGTTGCCCTCCACACACATGACGTCGAGCATGGAGTCAACGTGGTCGAGCACGGCGTTGTTGCGGTCGATGACGACCAGATCGTGGTTTTCGCCCGTCATCTGCTCGGCGATGGCGTAGCCGACCTTACCGATACCGACAATGATGATTTTCATTTCTGTGTTTCTCCTAAATTCTCTTCGGCTTCCGCCGTGTGCTGCTTACGCAGCACCATCAAAACGCTGTTGAATTCCGCCCCCATGATCAGCATGACTGAGGCGAGATACAGCCACAAAAGCAATACGATCACCGCGCCGAGCGTGCCGTAAATGACGGAGTAGCGCGCGATGTTTTCAACATAATACGAAAAAAGGAATGACAATACGAGCCACATCACGAGCGAGAACACCGCGCCCGGCCAGATGCGGTTCATCCGGTGCGACTCCTGCGCAAGGCCGTACATCATCGCGATGGGGAAGAATACGATGCCGCCGATGATAACAAAGCGCAGGCTCGACCACAGGCGGATAAAGCCGTCGCTCAGCGTGATATAGGCCGACAGGTGGCTCGACACGTAGTTCAGCACCCGCCCGCCGACGACGGACAGTCCGATGGACAAAACGACCATTAAAATCAGGCTCAGCGTATAAAGCAGGAGCTTGAGCTGATAGCGCAAAAACTGCGTGGGCCGGTGCTCGCCGTAGGCCCGACGGACAGAGCCCAGAAGCGAACTTGCCGCGCGGTAAGGAAAGTAAATGGAAAAAATCAGTGAGAACCACAAAAGCCGTGGGCTTGAATCGCGGCTGACATAAGTGAAATACTGCTCGATGATCTCGAGCGCCTCCTGCGGGATGAATGCGCGAATTTCATACAGAAAGCCGCTGATATCCACGGACATGATGCCGACTAAGTTGCTCAAAAAGATCAAAAGCGGGAAAAGCGCAAACAAAAGGTAGTATGTGAGCGCCGCACTGTCGCGGCCGACATGATGATCGAAGTACCGCCTGACCATCAGGTAGATGCCTTTCAAAAAGCGGTGCCGGTCAAGATACTGCTGCAAGGGCGATGCTCACCTCCTCAAAAGTCGATTTCTCTTCAATTTATGTAGTATAGCACAGCTCAATTCGAAAGGGAAGCAGAAACGCGTGCCATGACATACTTTTTACAGAAATAAAGCCGGAAAAGGGGTTGACAGCACGGGAAAATGTGCATAATATAGTGCCGTTAAGTTCATACATCGTCCGGTAGGTAAGGCTACCATCAGGATATGGACTGCTGCCGCAGAGTCGTGGAGACACGATGCGAGGGTTTGAACAGGTTGCATCGAAAGCAAGGTGCCATCTAATGCAGTTTCACCGCCTCGTGATGCTAAAGCTTGAACGGTAAGGAAACTTCTCGCCAGGGGCGGGTGTTTCTTGATTGTCGCTCCCATAGCCGCGTCGCCGGACGCAGGATATGGGGGATTTTTTTATCGCAAAATTCACCTGAACACTTTGATTTGGCACTATCTTCAGAAAGGAGGAGTCGGTATGGTCGGCTTTGAAGAAATGCGCGACGAACTGCTGGAAAGAATCGAGGATCTGCTCAAGCGAAAACAATATACCGCGCTGCGCGACCTGCTTGCAGACCTGGAGCCCGCGGATATCGCCTCGCTTTTTGAAGATTTGGACGAGGACAGCATTCCCCTTTTGTTCCGGCTCCTTCCCAAAGAGCCCGCGGCGGAGGTGTTCGTCGAGCTCGATCCCGACGCGCAGGAGATGCTGATCCGCGGCTTTTCGAACACCGAGCTCAAAGAGGTCCTTGACGAGCTGTATCTGGACGATGCGGTCGACATCGTGGAGGAAATGCCCGCGAACGTCGTCAAGCGCATCTTAAAGCACGCCGACCCCGACACGCGCAAGAGCATCAATGAAATTCTCAAATACCCCGACGACAGCGCGGGCGCGCTGATGACGACGGAGTTCGTCGACCTCAAGCGCGACATGACGGTCGAGGACGCCCTCAAGCGCATCCGCCGTACCGGCACGGACAAGGAGACCATCAACGTCTGCTATGTGGTGGATCCCGCGCGCAAGCTGCTCGGCATCGTTTCCCTGCGCACGATCCTCCTCTCCGACGAGGACGATATCATCGAGGATATCATGGAGACGCATGTCATCTCCGTCTCCACGCTCGAGGATAAGGAGGACGTCGCCCAGACCTTCTCGAAGTACGACTTCATCGCCCTGCCGGTCGTCGATAAGGAAGACCGTCTCGTCGGCATCATCACCGTTGACGACGCCATGGACGTCATGGAGGCAGAGGCCACCGAGGATATCGAAAAGATGGCGGCCATGCTGCCGACCGACAAGCCCTACCTCAAGACGAGCGTCTGGGAGACGTACAAGTCCCGTATCCCCTGGCTGCTGCTTCTGATGGTCTCGGCCACGTTCACCGGCCAGATCATCGCCCGCTTTGAAGACGCGCTCAGCGCGTTCGCCATTCTGACGGCTTATATCCCGATGCTGATGGACACGGGCGGTAACTGCGGCTCACAGGCGAGCGTCACGGTCATCCGCGGTATCTCGCTCGATGAGATCGAATTTTCCGACCTCCTCCGCGTCATCTGGAAGGAGATCCGCGTGGCGGTCGTCTGCGGCGCCACGCTTGCCGCAGCGAATTTCGTCAAGCTCATGCTCGTCGACAAGATGATCTTCGGCAATCCCATCACCATCACGGTCGCGCTCGTCATCTGCCTGACGCTCGTGGTCACGGTGTTTGCGGCCAAGGTCGTGGGCTGCACGCTGCCGCTGCTCGCCAAGAAGATCGGCTTCGACCCCGCGGTCATGGCCTCGCCGTTCATCACGACGGTCGTGGACGCCATCTCGCTGATGATCTACTTCAACTTTGCCTCGCTTCTTCTCGGAATCTGATAAAAATACGAAAAACTCTTTTCAATCGCGCATGAACTGTGTTATGATGCAAGTTGTATGGCATTGTGCAACAGTAAAGGGCGGCTGTGCCACGCACAGCCGCCTTCTTCTTTGGAGGTCCTTCATGGAAGAAAAACTCAGAGAATATGCAAAGCTGCTCATTGAAGTCGGTCTGAATGTGCAGAAGGGCCAAGCCGTCGTGATTCGCTGCCCGGTCGAGTGCGCGTATTTTGCACGCCTGTGCGCCGCCGCTGCCTATAACGTCGGCTGCCGCGAAGTCGTGATGCGCTGGTCGGATGATTTTCTTGAACGTGAGCGCTTTCTGCGCGCGGATGACTCCGTGTTCGACGTCTTTCCCGCCTGGCAGGCAGAAATGCTCAACGGCTATGCTGACGAGGGCGCAGCATTTCTCAATATCTCCGCCCGTGATCCTGAGGCGCTGCTCGGCGTAGACCCCGACCGCCTGACGCGCGCGAGCCGCAGCGAGACGGCCATCCAGCCTTACGTAAGCTCCGTAATGTCCAATGCCTGCCCCTGGTGCGTCGCATCCGTCCCCATTCCGAGCTGGGCGAAGAAAGTCTTCCCCGAGCTCTTCCCGAGCAGGAGGCGATGGACAGGCTCTGGGACGCGATCTTCACCTCCGTCCGCATCAGCGGCAAGGGCGACGCCGTCGCGCGCTGGCGCGAGCACGTCGCGCTGCTCAAAAGCCGCATCGCAAAGCTCAACGAGCTGCACTTCACCTCGCTCTATTACCAGAACTCCCTCGGCACGAGCCTCAACATCAAGCTCCCCGAGACGCACGTCTGGGCCGGCGGCGACAACACCAGCCGCGCAGGCTTTCCGTTCGTCGCCAATATGCCGACGGAGGAGGTCTTCACCGCCCCGCTCAGAGACGGCATTGACGGCGTCGTTTACGCAGCCCTGCCGCTCGTGCACAACGGCAACATTATCGAAAACTTCCACTTCGTCATCAAGGACGGCAGGATCGTCGAGGCGCACGCCGAAAAGGGCGAGGACATCCTGAAAGCCGCCATCGCCGAGGACGAGGGCGCGTCGTACTTCGGCGAGGTCGCGCTCGTTCCCTACGACAGTCCCATTTCGAACCAGAAGATTCTCTTCTACAACACGCTCTTCGACGAAAATGCGGCCTGCCACCTCGCCTTCGGTGAGGCGTACCCCGAGTGCGTCAAGGGCGGCGAGGCCATGAGCAAGGAAGAGCTCAAGGCCGCGGGCCTGAATGATTCCAACACGCATGTTGACTTCATGGTCGGCACCGCTGACCTTTCCATCATCGGCACGACGAAAGACGGGCGCGAGATTCCCGTGTTCGTCAACGGCAACTTTGCCCTGTAAAAAATGATACTGCGGGCGCTTGCCCGCTCACAAAGGAGAAAAACCATGTCTATGAATTTTAACCGTCTTTCCACCGATGACAAAATTCTCATCATGGAGGGCGCGCAGGTGCTCGGCGACGTCGTCGCGGGTGAAGGCACGGCGTTCTGGTACAACAGTGTTTGCCGCGGCGAGATGCAGAGCGTGCGCATCGGCAAGCGCTGCAACATTCAGGACCTCGCCCTGATCCACAACAAGGTCACCATCGGCGACGATGTGTCCGTCGGCCACTGCGCCACCGTCCACGGCGCGACCATCGGCGACCGCGTGATCGTCGGCATGGGCGCGACGGTGCTCGACGGCGCTGTCATCGGCAACGACTGCATCATCGGCGCGGGCGCTCTTGTCACGGGCAAGATGAACGCGCCCGACGGCTCGATGATCCTCGGCTCCCCGGCCAAGGTCGTGCGCGAGCTGACGGACAAGGAAAAGGAGAGCATTCTGGCCAACGCCACGCTCTATCTTGAAAAAAGCAAGGAATACCGCGCCCACGCCGCCAAACAGGCGTAAGGCAAGCACAGGAGGAATACTCATATGAAAATCTTAGTCATCAACGGCGCAAACATGAACATGCTCGGCCGCCGCGAGCCGGACATCTACGGCAAGGAGGACTACGCCGCCCTCTGCGCCCGCATCTATGAGCACGCACAGAGCCGCGGTGTGGCCGTGGAGTGCTTCCAGTCCAACCACGAGGGCGCGATCATCGACGCCATTCAGGAGGCGGACGGGATGTTCGACGGCATCGTCATCAACCCCGGCGCTTACACGCACTACAGCTACGCCATCCACGATGCGCTCAAGGCCGTCAGCATCCCCGCCGTCGAGGTCCACATGTCCGACATCCAGAAGCGCGAGGAGTTCCGCCACCTGTCCGTCACCGCCCCCGCCTGCATCGCCCAGATCCGCGGTCACGGCTTCGAGAGCTATACTATGGCGATCGATATGCTGGCAAAGCTCAATCCTGAGGAAAAATAAGGTTCCTGCGATAGCAGGAACACAATATTTTCCGCGCACAGCGCGGAGGGATATGCCGCCTGCGGGCGGCAAGAGCACACCCCCCATTTTCTTTCCCGAGAAAGAAAACGGGCGGTGTGGCCGTCCAAAAGAAAGGCGTTTCCCATTGCAAGCGAGCAGCTCGAAGAGCTGCAATGCTTGCCGATTGCACTACCCTGCGCGCGGCGTTGCCGCGTTAGCCTCTGCTATACGATTGGGCCTACTCCTATTATCCGCTGTTGCGCAGCGTGTGCAGCTCTTCAAGCCTCAGACCGGCAATGTTGGGGATCGAGGGGGACTCCCCTCGCGTTCTCTTGGGGGTTCAAGGGGGCCATTCTCTCACGTGAGAGAATGGCCCCCTTACTGCGCACTCCCGCACGCTGCGGGAGAACCAAAGACGCAGCCCCTTCGGGCTGCTCCCCCTTCCGCGCCCGCCGGGTGCCCAAAACCGCGCTCGCGCGCTTATGTTGCAAGCGCGGAACCACGTTCCGCTTTAAAAAGCGGCAGGAACGCGCTGCATTCCCACCCCTCCTCCCAGCGGCGCAGGACACCTTCTCCGTCATTTACCTCGAAGGTAAAAACGACCGCATCCTCCGTCTGCGCGCTTACGCGGTAGGTAAGCGTCACCGCCGTCATCTGCCATGGGGCGGAGCGCGCCATCGCCGCGCGGCAGGTCTTTGCGGCATCTGGCAGCAATTTCTGCTCGCAGCGGGCAAAATAGGCATCAGCGAGTGCGCGGTAATAGCGGTCGAAGCGCTTCTCGCGCCGGCTCTCCCCTTTTGTCTGCGGCAGCGTCAAGCGGGCGGTCAGGACGGTGATGTCCTCCCACTGCCAGCTTTTTTCCTGGGCAAAATCTTCTCCCAGCGTCAAACGCGGATGCTCCTTCATGCGCTTCCTCCCCGTTTTTTCATTTGGGGCAGTCTATGCCGCCGCGGCCAAAGCGGTGCGGCGCAAGAAAATGCGGGCGCGGCACTTTACTAATTTCGCACTCTCTGCTAAACTATATGAGATATTTGCAGAAAGGAAGGCGACGGGCATGGACAGCTACGAAGCTCTCGCCGCGTCCTACGACGAGCTGACCGAGGACGTGGAATACGAAAAGCGCGCGGACTTTGTCGAAAAGCTCTTTCTGCGCGCAAAGCGCCCTGTCAGGTCACTGCTCGACCTCGCCTGCGGCACGGGCACGATGACCGTGCTCTTCGCCCGACGCGGCTACACGGTCACTGGCGTCGACTATTCGCCCGAGATGCTCGCGCAGGCACAGCAGAAGCTCGCCGCGATCAATTCCCCGCCGCTGCTTTTGTGCCAGTCGATGCCGCAGCTCAAGTTGTTGGAAAAGGTCGACGCCGCCATTTGCTGCCTGGACAGCATCAACTATCTGACGCGTCCGCGCGACGTGCAGCGCACATTCAACCGCCTGCACGACACCATCGCCCCCGGCGGGTCGCTCGTGTTCGATGTGCACGCCGTCTCGAAAATGGAAAAACTCGACGGCGAGGTGCTGCTCGATGAGCGTGAGGACGTGTTCTGCCTCTGGCGCACGCGCTACCGCAAAAACGTCAAAATGCTCGACTACGAGGTCGACCTTTTCCGCCTCCAGCCGGATGGCGCGTGGGAGCGCGACTTTGAAGAGCACCACCAGCGCGCCTACACGGTCGAAGAATTGACCGCGTGGCTCGAAGAGGTCGGTTTCACGGCCATCCGCACGCACGGCGAGCTCAAGGTGCGCCGCGCGAACGAGCGCGACGGCCGCATTTACTTCAGTTGTATCAGAAAGTGAGGAACCATATATGGAAGCACAGAAGGACTGTCTGGTCCGCGCCATCTCGAAAGATGGCTTTGTCAACGCTGTCGCGGTCTACACGCGCGGTCTGACCGAGCGCGCCCGCCAGATCCACCACACCTCCCCCGTCGCCACGGCGGCGCTTGGCCGCGCGCTCGCGGCCTGTTCGATGATGGGCAACGCACTCAAGGATAACGGCGCAAGCGTCACGATGCAGATCAAGGGCGACGGCCCGCTCGGCACCATCCTGACCGTTTCGGACTCTGAGGGCAATGTGCGCGGCTACGTGCAGAACCCCGCCGTCGACCTCGCCCTGCGCGAGGACGGCAAGCTGGACGTCGGCACCGCCGTCGGCCACAGCGGCACGCTGACGGTCATCAAGGACCTCAACATGCGCGAGCCCTACGTCGGCACGGTCGACCTGCTCGGCGGCGAGATCGCCGAGGACGTGGCCGCCTACTATGTCGAATCCGAGCAGGTGCCGTCGGCCTGCGGCCTGGGCGTGCTCATCGACCGTGACCGCAGCGTGCTCGCCGCGGGCGGCTATCTCATCCAGCTCCTCCCCGGCGCGGGCGAGGACACCATCGCCAAGGTCGAGGGCGGCATCTACGCCGCGCCCAGCGTGACGAATCTCTTAAAGGAGAATTCTGATCCAGCGGTGCTGCTCAAAACGGTGCTGTCTGATTTTGACATGGAGATCCTCTCCGTCGATCCGATCGAATACCGCTGCTACTGCTCGCGCGAGCGCACGGAGCGCGCGCTGCTGTCGCTGGGGTCAAAGGAGCTTGAAAAGATCGTGGACGAGCAGGGCTCTGCTGAACTCACCTGCCAGTTCTGTGACAGGGTGCAGAACTTTACCAAAGAGGATCTGACCGCCATGATCGCCGATCTGAAAAAGCAGGGAAAGTAATGCATTTCCCTTTTCAAAAAATTTTTTGAAAAAATCAAAAATAAGGTTGACACGGCAGGGGTTATTCTGTATAATAACCCTTGTCGTTCGCCGAAGCGATTATTTCGAGTGGGGAGCATAGCTCAGCTGGGAGAGCATCTGCCTTACAAGCAGAGGGTCACAGGTTCGAGCCCTGTTGTTCCCACCATAAATTCGGCCAGGTAGTTCAGCTGGTTAGAACGCCGGCCTGTCACGCCGGAGGTCGAGGGTTCGAACCCCTTCCTGGTCGCCATTCATCAGGCTGCAATAGCGGCTTGATATGCCTCTGTAGCTCAGTTGGTAGAGCAGCGGACTGAAAATCCGCGTGTCGCCAGTTCGATTCTGGCCTGAGGCACCATTTGCGGGCGTAGCTCATCTGGTAGAGCGCCACCTTGCCAAGGTGGAGGTAGCGAGTTCGAGCCTCGTCGCCCGCTCCAAATGAAAAAGGAGCAAAGCATTTGCTCCTTTTTCCATACGGTGACATAGCCAAGTGGTAAGGCAAGGGTCTGCAAAACCCTCATTCCCCAGTTCAAATCTGGGTGTCACCTCCAGAAGTCAGGATTTCAAGCAAAAATGTTTGAAATCCTTTCTTTTTATATAAAATTAGTTGCATTTTCATGTTTTCTAAATCTCGGTTTTTCTCTGAAAATTGCCGAAATACCCGTTTAGGGGAAAGGGTCTGTTCTTTGAAGGACGCTATGAGAATGGTCAAAATGAAACCAAAGCCCATGGATTTGGAAACTGCGATGCAAAAATTTCTACTGGTCAAGGAATCACAGCACACAGGCGAAGAAACGATGAAGGACTACCGAAATTGCCTCGCTCGGTTCTTAGCCGACAGCCACAACAGCTTAGACTATCCCCTGCTCGAAAGCGATGTGCTGACATTTTTTGCCGCAATCCCCGACACCTCCCCTGCCCGCTATAATAAACCGTTCCAGACCATCAACGCATTTCTGAATTGGGCGCTTGAGCAAGAACTCATCGAGAAGAATCCCATCAAGGTTCATAAGCTCCATAAGCGGCGGGACGATGGAAACATCAAGCCTCTTCCCGTGGACAAGCTGCAAGCCTTTCTTGTTTCACTGGACAAGTCTACCTACACAGGTCTCAGGGATTATGTGATTTGTATGCAGTGTTCGTCAACGAAGGAATCCCGCAGGCGGAGCGTCTGGCAAAGCTTAATGCCATCGCTATCAGCCTGATGAAGATTCTGACGGAGGATCACAGGATGCTGCTGTTCAACGAGGCGAAAGAAATAGAATCATAAAAATAAAAAATCCCGTGCAATAAATCGTCCTTTCCGTGCATTACACGGATGACAGGAGAAAAAAGCCCATGCTCAGTATGCTGATGACAACCGAATATGCGCCGCCAGAGGATCGACACGAGCTGCAGCAGTTGCTGATTCACATTGCCGGCGGTGAGCGTGAAGCTCTTGCGGAACTGTACCGGCGCACGCGGGCAGCGGTGTACGGCTTAGCGCTTTCCTACCTCAAAAACGCGCAGGACGCGCAGGATCTCACACAGGATGTCTATGTGCAGGTGTGGGACTGCGCAGGGCAGTACCGTTCCACCGGCTCGCCGATGGGTTGGCTGCTGACCGTATGCCGCAACCTCTGCCTGATGCGCCTGCGGCGCGAAGAACGCCATGCCGCGCTCAGCGAGGAGGAATGGGACGCCATTCCCGCGCAGGAATGCGGTTTGGATGCCGACGAGCGCACGCTGCTGCAAGGCGCGCTGGCAAGCCTTGCTGATGAGGAGCGGCGCATCGTGCTGCTTCACGCGGTCACAGGCATGAAGCACCGGGAGATCGCGGCGCTGCTGGAGCTGCCGCTTCCCACCGTCCTGTCGAAATATCACAGAGCATTGAAAAAGATGCGAATTTTTCTGGAAGGAGACGACGCCCGATGACCAATGAAAAAATGGAGCAGAGACTGGCTGCGGCGCTTGAAAAGACCGCGCCAAACGATGCGAACGGCGTTCTCTCTCGCTGCGAAGAGCGGAAAGGAACGGTAATTCCCATGACAACAAAGAAAACGACGAAGAGAAGATGGACATCACTCATTGCCGCCTGCCTTGCGGTAATGCTGCTCGGCGGAGGGCTGTTCTACCAGCGGGCAAACGCGGTGGCCTCCGTGGTGTCGCTGGATGTGAACCCCAGCATTGAGCTGAAGGTGAATCGGAGCGAAAAGGTGCTTGTCTGCACGCCGCTCAACGAGGATGCAAAAGCCATCCTTGCGGATATGGGCAACGGCGCGGATCTCAAGGGCGCGAAGCTCGACGTGGCTGTGAATGCCATTGTTGGCAGCCTTGTGCGAAACGGCTATCTCGACAGCATTTCCTCCGCCATCATGATCTCGGTGGAGGACAAGGATACCGCTCGCGCGGAAAAACTCCAGCGCGAGCTGACGAGCACCGTGGACGGTGTTTTGCAGACAAGCGAATCGAGGGCGTCCGTCCTGACGCAGACGCTGACGCAGGACGCAGGACTTACGCAGCAGGCGCGGGAAAACAGCATTTCGACCGGAAAGGCGGCGCTGGTGAACCGCGTTCTCACCATCAATCCGTCGCTCAAGTTTGATGTGCTGGCAAAGCTCTCGGTCGAAGAGCTCAAGGACCTCGCCGAAGCGGGCGCACCTGCCATGCCCATCGGCAAGGATGCCGCCGCCTACGCTGCGGAGCAGTATGCCGGGACAACAGCGCTCGACTCCGTCACGGCGGAGGTCGATCCCGAACTCGACGAATCTCCCGCGCACTACGAAGTAGAGCTGCAAACGGCATGGGGCGAGTTTGAATATCTGGTGGATGCCTACACAGGGAAGGTGCTCAGCGGGCAGAAAGATTTATTGGCTGCCGTTTCCGCATCGAATGAAACGACGAAGCCCTCTGGTCAAAAGCCCGCGCCGTCCGGAACGGTGCAGGATATCGGCTACACCAAGGCAAAGTCCATCGCCCTGAACCATGCGGGCGTGAGCGAGAGCAAGGCGTATGACATGGACATCGAGCTGGACGACGAGGACGGAAAGCTCGTCTACGAAATCGAGTTCAAGTCCGGCAATATGGAATATGACTACGAGATCGATGCGGCCTCCGGCACGATCCTCAAGCATGAAGCGGAGCTGGACGACTGATACGATTATCAAGGATTGATTTAGAAAAATATCCGAATGGAAGCCGCCCGACAGAAGTTAGGATTTCAAACAGGAATGTTTGGAATCCTTTCTTTTTACATTAAATTAGTCGCATTTTTGTGTTTTTCAAATCCCGGTTTTCTCTGAAAATCGCCCGAAATCTCCGTTTAGGGGAAAGGGTCTGCATTTTTTGCTCTGTTTTCCCTTTGATTTTCCCTTTACAGCAAATCGATCAAGGCCTGTGCTGCTTGGCACAGGCCTTGTTTGTTTTCTTCAGAATACCGCCGTCAGCAGCATGTAATAGCCGCAGGCGATGAGAACGGTGAGCAAAAACAGCGGCAGGAGCTTTTTGACCGTGGCGAAAAATGTGACGCCGAAATAGTCCGAGATGATCGCCGTGCAGATGTGCGTGGGGCTCAGCTGGCTCGAGGCGAAGCTGACGTTCATCAGCAGCGCCAGCAGAAATGCGCCGCCGTCAGGAATCATGGTGTAGGCCAGCGGGATAAAGGCCGCGGCCGCGGCGCTTGAGCCCGCGACCAGCGTGCCGAACGCGTACAGAATCACAAGCACCAGAAATGCCGCTGATGCTGCACGCCACGATAACGCCCGTAAACGTCGGCACCATAGCCTCGGGAATGTGGCGGAGGTACGTGGCGACCGCCGCCTTTTCATCGTTTTTGAGGTGGTCGCCCGCCATCGTGTCCACCATGCCGCCGCAGATCGTCACGGTGGCGGGGCCCTGCATCAGGCCGATGAACATGCAGGCAAGCGACGTGTTGCGCCTCGGGTCGCGCATTAGTCCATTCATCGCCCGCTGTGCATCCTCGAACCGATGGCGCAGGTCAAGCTCGTAGACGAGCACGGAGATCACATACATTGCAAGGTTCACCGACCAGACGTCCCAGCCCGTGAGCGTGTGCAGCGCCGTCTGACCCGCCGTGGCGAGCGGCAGGCGGAACATCACGATCATCAGGAGCGAGCCAAAAATCATCGCAAGATAAAGTGGCAGGCGTTTGTTGAGCAGGGCGAGGATCACCACAAAGATGATCAGAACTTTGATAAGTGCCATGGTGCTGACTTCCTCTCTCCATTTCCCGCGCAAAGCAAGAAAAAGGCCGGGCGGACACTTTTAGGGTACCGTCCGGCCAAAATGCTATTGCGTAGTGCCTTAGTGCTTCTCTCAGGCCTTCTGCTCTCTCGGCAGCAGGTGGATAGCGTGCTTCGGGCAACTGGGCGCACAGATGGTGCAGCCCCAGCACTTGTCCGCATCGTAGTGCACCTTGCGGTTGTTGTCCTTGTAGAACGCACCGAAGTTGCAAATCTTCGTGCACTTGCCGCAGTTGACGCACTCGTCCTCGTGCCAATCGATCTTCCAGTTGGATTCGGGATAGATCAGGCGGGAGCCGGCCTTATACCGTCCCTTCTACCGCCCGTACTACGTCGCGTTCTACGGCGAGATGGAGATGGGCAAAAAGGTGCGCTACATCGCCATCGAGGCCGACGGCTACAAGACCGACAGCTCCCTGTAAGAAAGCGAGCCCCACATTCAAGAGGTACGATCCGATATGAACACTGTTACGCTTGGCGGCACCGCCACCATCAACGACCTCGTCAGTGTCGCGCGCTTTGGCGCGAAGGTCGCGTTTTCCAAAGAATATGAAGAGCGCGTCAACCACTGCCGCGCCCATGTCGACCGCTTCAGCCACGAGGGCAAGGCCATCTATGGCCTGACCACGGGCCTTGGCGACAACTGGAAGAAGTTCATCCCCGAAAAGGACCGCGAAACGATCCAGCGCAACAACATCTACGCCCACACCTGCGCCGTCGGCGAGCCCATCGCCGAGGAGTGCACGCGCGCAATGATGTTCGTCATGCTCTGCCACTTCGGCTCCGGCCATACGGGCATCCGTCTTGAAACGCTCGCGCTGATCCGTGACATGCTCAACGCGGGCATCAGCCCCGTCGTCCCCAGCCACGGCTCTGTCGGCTATCTGACGCTCGAGGGCCACATCGGCATGGTGATGATCGGCGAGGGCAAGGCCACCTATCAGGGTGAAACGCTTGACGGCGCAGAGGCGCTCAAGCGCGCGGGACTCAAGCCCGTCGTGCTTTCTTCCAAAGAAGGCCTTATTCTGCTCTCCGGCACCACGTCCGTCACCGCGTTCGCGTCGCTTGCGATCTATGACGCGCAGACGACGCTCGCTATCGAGCTCAACTCGTCCGTCGACAACCCGCTCATCTTCGATGAAGAGGACGGCGGTGCGGTCGCGCTGATGGGCTGCAACGCCGACGGCACCTATGCCGGTATGGCGTCCGACAACCTCTGCATCGCGATCACGGATCTGTGCAAAATGAGCAACAGCCGCATCGACCGCCTGCTCAACAGCTTGGTGAGCGAGCTGCCGGCGTTCCTCAACAAGAACGCCGACTTCAACAACGGTCTCATGATGATCCAGTACGCCTCCGCGGGTCTTCAGGGCGAGCTGCGTATCCTCGCGCACCCCGCCGTGGTCGACAATCTGACCACCTGCGCCAACCAGGAGGACTATGTCAACATGGGCTACAACGCCGCCAAGAAGGCCTATGACTCGATGCACCTCGCCAAGTATATCCTCGCCGCCGAGCTCATCTGCGACGGTCAGGCGCTCGACTGCTATAAGGATAAGCGCTGTGCCAAGGGCACGCAGGCTATCTACGACCTGCTCCGCAGCAAGGTGCCCGAGATGGACAACGACATGCCCCTCACGCCATATCTCGAGGCCGTCGCCCAGCAGATCATCGACGGCGCGTACATCCGCGCCGTCGATGTGAGCATTGGCGAGTTGAAATTCTAAAGGAAAATGCCATGAGCGAGCACGAACACGTCCATGAACACAGCCACGGGCACTCCCATATGCACGGGCATGTCCATGACCCCGAGCAGACGAAAAAGATCAGCAACCGCCCTGCGCGCGCCATCGGGCACCTCGAATCCATCAAAAAGATGGTGGAGGACGACCGTGACTGCTCCGAGGTGCTGATCCAGCTCGCCGCGGTGGAGTCCGCCATCCGCTCGACCAGCCGCCAGATTTTGCGCAACCACATGGAGACCTGCGTCACCGCCGCCATCCAGCAAAATGACGAGGAGACGCTCTCCGAGCTTTACCGCGCGATCGACGAGCTTCTAAAATGACAAGTGAAAAAACGTCCGGCTGAATATCAGCCGGACGTTTTTTATTGGAATGTTCTTCCTTTTGCATAGCGGGCAAAAATGCGCGCAAACTAAGCGCGGCAAACGCCAAAACAATTTTTTGGGAGGACAAATCTATGACCGATCATACCAATAACGGCTGCTCCTGCACGCCCAACACCTCTATTCGCTGCGCCGTGACCAACTGCGCCAACCACTGCAAGGACGCCCAGTACTGCGGTCTGAACGCCATCCAGGTCGGCACGCACGAGGCCAACCCCACCATGGACCAGTGCACCGACTGCCAGAGCTTCAAGAAGCAGTAATTTTTGCAGCCGCCCCTCAGGCGGCCGCTACATAGCATCAAAAGGCGGTGACAGCATGACGGAAAAGGGCAAATACCGCGTCTGCGGCGCGCTCGCAGGCACGGTGAACGGCTTATTCGGCGGGGGCGGCGGCATCCCGCTCGCGTTTTTGCTGCGCTCGTGGGCAAAGCTCTCCGACAAGACGGCGCTCGCGACCTGTGTGGCCGTCATCTTCCCGTTCTGCCTTGTGTCGGTGCTCGTGTACGCGTTCCGCGGCGCGCTGCCGCTCGGAGAGGCGCTCCCCTACCTTGTCGGCGGGCTTGCAGGCGGATGGATCGGCGGCAGGCTCTTCAAGGACGTGCCGAACACATGGCTCAAGCGCATTTTCGCGCTGTTTCTGCTCTATGGCGCGGTGAGGTACCTTCTGTGACGGACTGGCTCTTTCCCGCGCTCTGCGGGCTTTTGACGGGAATCCTCTCGTCCTGGGGCGTCGGCGGCGGGACACTGCTTCTTTTATGCATGACGCTCTTTTTCGGCGTGGAGCAGCGCACAGCGCAGGCCATCAACCTGCTCTATTTTCTGCCAACCGCGGGCATCTCGCTCTTCGCGCATCGCAAAAACGGATATCTCGACAAAGCCGTCCTGTGCGCGGCCATCCCGACCGGCACGCTCTGTGCGCTCGCCGCCGCGTTTTTGACGACAATGGTCGACAGCAGCATCTTCCGCAAGCCGTTCGGGCTGTTCCTGCTCTACGCGGGGCTGTCGATCCTCTTTGAAAAGAAGAAAAACAGCAAAAAAGAAACGCCGTGACTTTCGTCATGGCGTTTTCGATTCTATTCAGATGCGCAGCGCCGTTTCCAGCGCGATATAGAGCTTGCCGAGGTCGTGGTTCGCGCCGCGAAGATTGGCGACATCGTAGCCGCTCTCCTCCAGCACGTCCCCCGCCTCGAGGAAGCTATAGAGCGATAAGCCGTAAAAACTGCACACCGCCTGCACACCGGCAAGCTCCATCTCCACGGCGAGACAACCCTCGCTTCTTCGCTGCGCGACGAGGCCCGCGGTCTCGCGGATCATGGCGTCCGTCGTCCAAACCCGCCCCGTCACGTGCGGGACGCCCAGCTCGGTAAAGATGGCCGAGAGCTTCCGCGCGTTCTCGACCGTGATGTAGTCGGACGGCGCAGCGAAATAGTACGAGCAGCCCTCGCCGCGGTAACTCTCCGTCGGGACGATGAATTTGCCCCTCGTCGCCTCCCGATTCAAGCTCCCGCAGGAACCGAACATCACGAACTTCGACGCACCGACGATCCAGCTCGCCTCATAGCACTCCGATGCGGCAATCGCCGAGCCGATGCCCGAGAGGTAAAACGCGATGTCCTTTCCCTTGTAATTCATGCGGTAAATGGGAATGTTCCCGTTGCACGCACCGATCAGGCCGATCTTTTCGCAGGGAAAGGCTTCCAGCAAATGCTGATAGATCTTTTGCGAAAACAGGATCAGGCACGTTTCGACAAGGTGCTTTTGCTCACCGTAAAAGTCCCGCAGGCTGATGACGGGCTCAGTCGCATTGTCAAAGCAGTCGGTGATCATACGCTTTACCGCTGATTCGTCAGCTTTTCGAGCGCGTCCTTCGCGGCCATCTGCTCGGCTTCCTTCTTGCTGCGGCCCGCGCCCTTGCCCACAGCGCCGCCGTTGAGCAGCACTTCAAAATAGAACGTCTTGTCATGGTCGGGGCCGCTCTCACCAAACAGGCGGTAGGAAAGCGTCTGGTTCGGCGTGCGCTGCACGAATTCCTGTAAAATGGTCTTATAGTCGCGGCGCTTTTCCTCGGCGACCTCCTCGCGCTCGGTATCGAGCAACACTCGGTGGATGAGCGCGCTGGCCGCGCTGATGCCGCCGTCAAGATACACCGCGGCAAACACCGCCTCGGTCGCGTCGGCCAGGATAGACGGACGCGTGCGGCCGCCGCAGCTCTCCTCGCCGTTGCCGAGCTTTAAGTATTTTCCCAACTCCAGGCGCTGCGCGACCTCGTGCAGGCTGTCCTCGCACACGAGCAACGCGCGGATGCGCGTCAGCTCCCCCTCCGGCGCGGTAGGATGCTTGGCAAACAGATACTCCGCCGTCACAAAGCCGAGCACGCTGTCACCCAGGAATTCCAGGCGCTCGTTGCTGAAAAAGTTTGCGCCGCGGTGCTCGTTGGCATACGAGCTGTGGCGCAGTGCCTCTTCGAGCAGCGCCGGATTTTTGAAATGATATTGCAGCTTTTCTTCCAAGGCCTGCATGGTTTTTCCTCCTGATAAAAGGACGCCCCGCGCAAAGCGGGGCGGCTTTTTTCTTCTTAACCGAGCTTCGTGCTCAGGTAGCGCACGCAGTCGCCCACCGTCTTGAGCGAGGTGAGCTCCTCCTCGGGGATCTCATCGAGCTCAAACTCTTCCTCCATGGCCATCACCAGTTCAACAAGATCCACGGAGTCGGCGCCAAGATCTTCCTCAAAAGAGCTGTCCATCGTGACCTCATCGGGGTCGAGCGCGAACTGCTCGACGATCAGCTTCTGCATCGTTTTGAAAATTTCTTCGGGGCTCATAAGTCTTATACTTCCTCTCACGGTTTTGGTTCTTCCAAATGATACGGCAAAGGTACTGTACTGTCAATACCCATTTTGCCGCTTTTTGGCATTCGCGTTATTCTGCCTTCTGTTCAATACGCATCTTGTCGATATTTTGCGCGATGTCGTCGATGATACCGCTGCGCGCGACCTCCATCGCCTGACGGACCGCATTGCAGATGCCGACCTCACTCGCGCTGCCGTGCGCCTTGACGACCGGCTTCGAGATGCCGAGCAGCGCCGTACCGCCGACCTCGTTCGCGTCGAGCATTTTCTTGAAATCGCCGAGCTGTCCCTTGAGCAGCAGCGCCGCCAGCTTCGTGCCGGTGCTGTGCATCAGCATTTCCTTCAATTTGATGGAAAGAAGCTTGCCCGTGCCCTCGATGCTCTTGAGCATGATGTTGCCGCTGTAGCCGTCGGCGACGATGACGTCGCACTCACCGAGCATCGCTTCCTTGGCCTCAATGTTGCCGGTGAAGTTGAGATGCCCCGCCTCGCCCGCTTCCTTGAGCTTCTGATACGTTTCGCGGCGCAGCGTGTCGCCCTTGCTCTCCTCCGCGCCGATGTTCAAAAGACCGATGCGCGGATTTTCGACGCCGAGCACTTTCTGCGCGTAGTAGCTGCCAAGATACGCAAATTGCAGCAGATATTCGACCGTGCACTCGGCGTTCGCGCCGCAGTCGATGAGCACGGCCTTGCCGGTCTTGGTCGGGATGGTCGGCGCGAGCGCCGCGCGGCGAAGCCCGCGGATGCGCTTGACCACGAGCGTCGCGCCCGCAAGGAGCGCGCCCGTGCTGCCCGCGCTGACAAAGCCGTCCGCGTCGCCCGCGTGCAGCATATTGAGCCCCACGGTGAGGGACGAATCTTTCTTGTGCTTAAAGGCCGTCGCCGGATCGTCGCAGATCTCCACGACCACCTCGGCGTTGGCGATCTCCATGCCCTTTGGGGAGCTCCTTGCAGCCGCACTGCTGCAGGGCCTTCAAGATCTCTTCCGTTTTTCCGGTCAGGACGATGTCCACGCCGTACTTCTCCTGCGCCATCAGCACGCCCTTGACGGGCGCGAGCGGGGCGAAATCGCCGCCCATGGCGTCGACGATGATCTTCATGGGGTCACTCTCCTTTCCTGTCACTCAGCACGTCCTCGCGCATCGCGTCGATCTTTTCAAGCGAGCGCGCGGCGAGCTGCGCATTTTTCACGCGCTTGCCGCCCTTGATGCGGTAGCCCAGCGGCGGCATGATACCAAAGTTCACGTTCATCGGCTGAAAGTCCGAGACCGTCGTATCGCTGATGTAAAGCCCCAGCGCCCCGATGGCCGTCTCGCGTGGGAAATCGACGGGCGGTTTGCCTTCGAGTCTTCTTGCCATCTCGATGCCCGCCAGAAAGCCCGAAGCCGCGGACTCGATATAGCCCTCCACGCCGGTCATCTGCCCGGCAAAGGCGATGCGGTCATCCACGATCAGGCGATAGTAGCGGTCCAGCATCCCCGGCGAGCGGAGATAGGTGTTGCGGTGCATCACGCCGTAGCGCACAAACTCCGCATCATGCAGCGCGGGGATCATCGAAAAGACGCGCTTCTGCTCCGGAAAGCGCAGATGCGTCTGGAAGCCGACGAGGTTATAGACGCTGCCCTGCGCGTTGTCGCGCCGCAGCTGGACGACGGCATAGGGTTCCTGCCCCGTCTTCGGGTCTCGCAGACCGCGCGGCTTGAGGGGGCCGTAGCAGAGCGTATCGTGTCCGCGGCGCGCCATGACCTCGACGGGCATGCAGCCCTCGAAGACGTTTTTATCCTCAAAGCCGTGTACGCTCGCTTCCTCGGCGGTCGTGAGCGCCTGCCAGAAGGCATCGTACTCCTCCGTCATCGGGCAGTTGATGTAGTCCGCCGTCCCCTTGTCGTAGCGCGAGGCGAAAAACGCTGAATCCATGTCGACGCTCTCAAACGTCACGAGCGGCGCGGCGGCATCGAAAAAGTTCAGCGTGTGCCCGTCGCCGATCTTTTCGGCGATGGCGGCGGCGAGCGCGTCGCTCGTCAAGGGGCCCGAGGCGATGATGACGTTCCCCTCGGGGATGGCCGTCACCTCGCCGGGGACAACCGTGATATTGGGATGCGAACGGATCTTCTCTGTCACGAGCTTTGAAAAGCCGTAGCGGTCGACCGCCAGCGCGCCGCCCGCCTCCACGCGCGTCGCGTCCGCGCAGGCGAGGATCAGCGAGCCGAGGCGGCGCAGCTCCTCTTTGAGAAGGCCGACCGCGTTTTCCATCTGGTCCGAGCGCAGCGAATTCGAGCAGCAAAGCTCGGCAAAATCCGCCGTGTGGTGCGCGGGGGTGGTCTTTTCGGGTTTCATTTCATGCAGCGTCACGGCGATGCCGCGCTGCGCGAGCTGCCAGGCAGCCTCGCAGCCGGCAAGGCCCGCTCCGATGACGGATACTTGCATCAGTTCTCTTCTTTCTTTGCCGTCTTTTTGGCCGCGGACTTGGCGGTCGTCTTCTTAGCGGCCGCCTTTTTCGTGGTCGCGGTCTTCTTTGCCGCCGTCTTTTTTGCGGGCTTTTCTGCACCATCCTCGGCTGCGGCCTTCTTTGTCGTTTTCTTCGCTGCGGCGGTCTTCGTCGCGGTCTTCTTGGTGCTCGCCGCTTTTGTGCTCGTTTTCTTTGTGGTGGTGCTCTTCTTAGCCGTCGTCTTCCTGGCGGCGGTCTTCTTTTCCGCGGTCTCCGCCGCATCGGCGGCTTCGGCGCTCTCCGCGCCCTCTTCCGCGGTCTCGGTGGTCTTCTTTTTCACATAGCCGCGCTGGTCTTCCGGCACAAAGCGCGAGCAGTTGAGGTTGATGCAGTACGGGCGCTTAAAGCCCTTGCCCGCCTTTTTGAACATCGTCTGGCCGCACACAGGGCAGTCGTCCTTGGTGGGCACATCCCAAGTCATGAAGTCGCACTTCTTCTCGGAATCGCTGCTGGTGGAGAATTCGCAGGCATAGTACGTGTACTGCTTGTTCGTCTTCTTGCTCACGCCAGTGCGCTTCATCATGCGCCCGCCGCACTTGGGGCAGCGGCCCGGCATTTCGATGACAAGGGGCTTGGTGAACGTGCACTCAGGGTAGCCCGGGCAGGCCAGGAAGCGGCCAAAGCGCCCGCTCTTGATGACCATGTTGCGGCCGCAGACGTCGCACTTCTCCTCGCTGACCTCATCGGGGACCTTGAGTCTCACGCCCTCAAGCGCCTTCTCGGCGTTTTCAAGGTCGCGCTCAAAGCCGCCGTAAAAGTCGCGGATGACGTCCTTCCACGCGATCTTGCCCTCCTCGACGGTGTCGAGTTCCTTTTCCATGCGGGCGGTGAACTTCATGTCCACGATGTCGGGGAAGCGCTCTTCCATCAGGCCCGTCACCACCTCGCCGAGCGGCGTGGGGCGCAGGTATTTTCCGTCCTTGATGACGTATTCGCGGTCGAGGATGGTCGAGACCGTCGGCGCGTAGGTCGACGGGCGGCCGATGCCGTTCTGCTCCATCGCGCGGATGAGTGTCGCGTCCGTGTAGCGCGCGGGCGGCTGAGTGAAGTGCTGGAGCGGCGTATATGCCTCGAGCGTCAAGCCCTGCCCCTCGACGAGCGGCGGCAGCGTGCCCTCCTTTTCCTCCTTGCTGTCGTCATCGCGAGACTCCTCGTAAACGGCGGTGTAGCCGGAGAATTTCAGGTTACTGGCGCTCGCGTGGAACTGGTGTCCGCCCGCCATGATCTGCGCGCTCACGCTGTCATACACGGCGTTCGCCATCTGGGAGGCCAAAAAGCGGCTCCAGATCAGGCGGTACAGACGATATTGCTCGCCCGTCAGATCGCCCTTGATCTGCTCGGGCGTCAGGTTGACGTTCGAGGGACGGATGGCCTCGTGCGCGTCCTGCGCGCCGGCCTTGGCCTTGTAGTGGCGGGCGGTCTTGGGATAGTAGCTCTGCCCGTAGCGTCCTAAAATAAACGTCTTCGCTGCGGCGATGGCCTCTTCGGAGATGCGCAGCGAGTCGGTACGCATGTAGGTGATGAGACCCACCGTGCCCTCGCCCGTGATGTCCACGCCCTCATAGAGCTGCTGGGCGATGGCCATGGTGCGGCGCGGCGTCATGTTGAGCTTGCGCGAGGCCTCCTGCTGTAAGGTGGAAGTGGTGAACGGCAGCGACGGGGAGCGCTGCTTGTCCGTGCGCTTGATGTTCGTCACGGTAAAGGGCTTGTCGCCGATGTCGGCAATGATGCCGTCCACCTGCTCGCCAGAGGCCGGCTCGACCTTTTTACCGTCCTTGCCGTAATAGTGCGCCTCAAAGGTCTTGTGCGTCGCCTCGTCGGTGAGGTCGGCGTCAAGTGTCCAGTATTCCTGCGCCTCGAAGGCCTGAATTTCCTTTTCGCGGTCGTCGACCATGCGCACAGCGACGGACTGCACGCGGCCCGCGGAGAGGCCGCGGCGGACCTTCTTCCACAGAAGCGGGCTCAGCTGATAGCCCACGATGCGGTCGAGCACGCGGCGCGCCTGCTGCGCGTCGACCAGGTCCTGGTCGATGGCGCGCGGCTCCTTGATGCTCTCGGAGACGACCTTTTTCGTGATCTCGTTGAAGGTCACGCGCTTGGCCTTTTCATCGTCCAGATTCAAAAGCGCTTTTAAGTGCCACGAGATGGCTTCGCCCTCGCGGTCCGGGTCCGTTGCAAGATACACGGTGTCGCTGCTCTTGGCGGCCTTTTTGAGCTCGCTGATGAGTTCCTCTTTTCCGCGGATGGGCTGATAGACAGGCTCGAAGTCGTGCTCGATATCAACGCCCAGCTTGCTTTTCGGCAGGTCGCGCAAATGGCCCATGCTGGCCTTGACCTCGTAGTCTTTGCCGAGATATTTTCCAATGGTTTTCGCCTTTGCCGGAGACTCGACGATCACCAGATGCTTTTTTGCCATGAATGTTATTCCTCCAGTAGTGTGACGGTCAAAGAAAAATGCTTGCCGCTGCCCTGCTCGACGTAGCCCTCAAGCTCCATCATCGTCAGCGCGGAAAGAACACGGCGCGTGGGGATCTGCGTCTTTTCGATCAGATCGTCCACCTGCAGCGCGCCGTCTTTCAGCGTGCGCAGAATGGCGATCTGGTCGTCGGTCAGCCCCGCGTCGTTGGTTTTCAAATTTAGTGTCGGCAGCGACAGTATTTCCTCCGCCGCGGCCTGCTTGGCGCGCGCTTGCTCCTCGCGCGCCTGATAGCCGAGCGTACGCGGAAGCTCCACGCGCTCGCCGAGTATTTTATGCGGATAGATGGCCTCGTACTCGCGCAGCACATCCCAGCTGTCGGTGATGAGGCCCGCCGCGCCGTCCGCGATCAAACGGTTGCAGCCGCGGCTGAGCGGCGCGTCGATCGGACCGGGAACGGCGAAAACATCGCGCCCCTGCTCAAGCGCGGTATTCGCCGTGATGAGCGCGCCGCTCTTTTCCGGCGCTTCGACCACGATGGTGGCGAGGCTCAAGCCGCTGATGATGCGGTTTCGCACGGGAAAATGCCACGCCTCGGCCGCCGTCCCGGGCGGATACTCGCTGATGAGCGCGCCCGAGGCCGCGATATCGCGGTACAGCCATTCATTCTCCGCGGGATAGACAATGTCCAGCCCGTTGCCGAGCACGGCGATGGTCTTTCCGCCCGCGCGCAGCGCGCCGCGGTGAGATGCGCTGTCCACGCCCGCCGCCGCGCCGGAGATCACGACCGCGCCCTGCTTGCACAGGCCGTAGGCGATCTTCTCCGCCGCTTCGATGCCGTAGGGCGAGGCCTTGCGCGTGCCGACCATGGCGACAGCGACCTCCTCGTCGATAACGGGGAGCTGGCCTTTGACATAAAGCAGGCACGGCGGCTCAAAGATATTGCGCAGGCGCATCGGATAGTCCGCGTCCTGCATCGTGAGAAGCCGCAGCCCCAGCCGCGAACACGCGCCGAGGATACGGTCGGCGTTTTCCAACGATTTTTCCGCGAGCAGTGCGATCTGCCGCGGCTCGATGCCCTCGACGAGGCGGTACTCGTCCTCGTCGGCATAGTAGACGTTCTCCGGCGTGCCGAAATAGTCGAGCAGCAGAAGCTTTGAGCGGTTTGTCAGTCCCTTGACCTCCGAGAGCCACACCCAGTATTTAAGGCCCGCCATGAAGAGCACCTCCTTGTTTGTTTCAGCGATACATCTCCCACAGAACGACCGTCGCCGCGATGGCCGCGTTGAGCGACTCGCAGCGCGGGCTCATGGGAATTTTGAGCGTTTTGGCGCACTCATCCAGCATTTGCTGCGACAGTCCGCGCCCCTCGCTGCCGATGGCGACAGCGGCTTTGGACAGGTTCGCGTCAGACAGCGGCACGGTGTCCTCGCGCAGCGCCGTGCCGTAGAGCGGGACGCCGCTTTTACTGAGCAGCGCGAAAAGCTCCTCCGGCGTGACGCTGTACGCCTCGCGGCGGAAGATCGCGCCCATCGTGGCGCGCGCCGTCTTGGGATTGAAGAGGTCGGCGCAGGCGTTGACTAAGAACACGCCGTCGCACTCAAACGCGTCCGCCGTGCGCAGGATGGTCCCCACGTTCCCGGGGTCCTGCACGCCGTCCAGTACGAGATAGTGCTTACCCGCAAGCGTTTCGGGCAGCTTCGTCTCGGGAAGCGCGACCGTAAACAGTGCGCCCTGCGGCGTCTCCATCGGGCTCACCGAGCGCATCAGGTCTTCGCTCACGCGCACGGCGCGCACGGTATCGGGAAGCGCTGGAATCTCCACGCCGTCAGAGAACACCGCCGTTTGGACCGGCGCGCCCCACTTGAGCGCTTCGTCCAAGAGCTTTGTCCCGTCGCAGAGATATTCGCCGCTCTTTTTGCGGTAAGACCGGGAGGAAGCGAGCTTGCGCAGGTGCGTCATCAGCGGATTCTGCCGGCTCGTGATGGTTTCCACGTTCATTTTTCCTCTTCCCTCCCAGTTTCTTATTTAATATGTATCACACTATATTATCAACTGCCGCCCTTTGTCAAGCAAAAGAATCTTTTGCACCGTTTCACTTTTGCGCGGATCGGTGCGCCGCGGCTTTACAGTTCGCCCCCTTTTGTGGTACACTGAGCGTGAAATATCACGCAGCATGACTGCAAGGAGGTACCCCAAAATGGAATCTGCCAAATCGCGTTTTCTGCGCTATGTGACCTATTACACCACCTCGGATGAATTCACCGGCACCTCGCCCTCTACGGAGCGGCAGAAGGACCTCGGCCGCGTGCTGATGCAGGAGCTTGAAGCGCTGAAGCTCGAGGACGTTCACATGGACGACTGCGGCAATGTGCTTGCAACGCTCCCCGCGAGCGAGGGCGTGGACGCGCCCGTCATCGCGCTCATCGCGCACATGGACACCGCTCCCGACGCTTCGGGCGAAAACGTCAAGCCCCGCCTCGTGCGCTACGAGGGCGGCGAGCTGAAGCTCAACGACACTGTCTCCCTCACCGAGGCGCTCTGCCCCGGCCTTGAAAGCCATGTGGGCGAAGAGCTCATCGTCACCGACGGCACGACGCTGCTCGGCGCGGACGACAAGGCCGGCGTCGCCGAGATCATGGCCGCGGTCGAGACGATGATTGAGAAAAACGTCAAACACGGCGAAGTGCGCGTCATCTTCACGACCGACGAGGAGATCGGCAACGGCGTGGACGGGCTCAACGTGCAGGAGCTCGGCTGTGACTACGGCTACACCGTGGACGGCGGCCCGCTCGGTGAGATCGAATTTGAAAACTTCAACGCCGCCTCCGCCATTCTGACGGTGCACGGTGTCGGCGTCCACCCCGGCAGCGCCAAAAATGTGATGATCAACGCCGCGACCGCGGCGATGGCCTTCCACGCAATGCTGCCTGAGGACGAAGTGCCGGAGAAAACCGACGGCTACGAGGGCTTCTTCCACCTGACCGAGATGAGCGGCAGCGTGACCGAGGCGACGCTGCGCTACATCATCCGCGACCACGACCGCGAGCGCTTTGAAGAGAAAAAGGCGCTCTTCGCCGACTGCGCCGCGCGCATCAACGAAATTTACGGCGACGGCACGGCCGAGGCCCAGATCAATGACAGCTACTACAACATGAAGGAGAAAGTTCTCCCCCACTTCCACCTCATCGAGCGCGCGGAAAACGCCTTCCGCGCCAACGGTGTCGAGCCGCAGTGCGTGCCCATCCGCGGCGGCACGGACGGCGCGCGCTTGTCCTGGGACGGGCTTCCCTGCCCCAACCTCTCCACCGGCGGCTACAATTACCACGGCGTGCGCGAGTGGATCCCCGCGGACAGCCTTGAGGCCATGACGAACGTGCTCGTCACGCTGACGGAGAGCTTTGCCGAATGAGACAATCGTTATCGTAACAAAGAATTGGAGTGATTTTGTGATGAATCCTGTCGAAAAGCTCGCACTTTTGCGCGCGGAGATGAAAAAGCGCCACTTGGACGCCTACGTCGTCGTGACCGACGACTTCCACACCTCGGAATATGTCGGCGCGCACTTCAAGGCGCGCGAATTTCTCTCCGGCTTCACCGGCTCTGCCGGTACGCTCGTCGTGCTGCCGGACGCCGCCGCACTGTGGACGGATGGCCGCTACTTTTTGCAGGCCTCGCAGCAGTTAGAGGGCAGCGGTATTGAGCTCATGCGCATGGGCCAGCCCGGCGTGCCTGAGATCCCCGCGTTCCTGCGCGACCACGTTCCTGAAAACGGCTGGATCGGCTTCGACTCGCGCACGATCAGCAACGACTTCGCTCGTTCGATCGGCGAAAAGACGCGCGAGAAGCACATCCGCTTTGCGGGCGACGAGGACCTTGTCGACCTTGTGTGGGCGGACCGCCCCGCGCTCTCGTGCGAGCCGGTGTGGGAGCTGGACGTAAAGTATGCAGGCCTGACGCGCAGGGAAAAGCTCGCAATGGTGCGCAGCAAGATGAAGGAGATGGGCGCAAGCGTGTTCGTCATCCCGTCCCTCGACGAAGTCGCGTGGCTTTTGAACCTGCGCGGAAACGATGTGCTCTTCACGCCCGTGTTTCTCTCGTATCTGCTGCTTGAGCAGGACAAGGCCACGCTCTGCGTGCAGAGAGAGGCCGTGAGCGCAGAGATCGAAGCACATTTGAAATCTGACGGCGTAACGCTCGCCCCCTATGACGACATCTACCGCCTCGTCGCGGCGCTGCCCACGGGCACCCGCGTACTGCTCGACGGCGAGCGCGCCAACTACCGCATTCTGCAAAGCGTGCCGGAGAGCGCTGAAGTCCTCGACCGCACGAGCCCCATTCAGCTGATGAAAGCGGTGAAGACGCCCGCCGAGCAGGAGAACGAGCGCCTCGCCCACATCAAGGACGGCGTGGCCGTCACGCGCTTCATCTACTGGCTCAAGCACACGATCGGCAAAGAGCCGATCACCGAGCTCAGCGCGTCGAAAAAGCTCGAATCTCTTCGCGCCGAGGGTGAGCACTATCTTGAGCAGAGCTTCGACCCCATCCTCGCCTACGGCGCGCACGGCGCGATCGTCCACTACGAGCCGACCGAGGAGACCGACATTCCCATGGAGCCGCGCGGCCTCTGCCTCGCCGACACGGGCGCGCAGTATTTGGAGGGCACGACCGACATCACCCGCACCATCGCGCTGGGGCCGCTCACGGACGAGGAAAAGCGCATCTACACGCTTGTCCTGCGCGGACACATACAGCTGGGCGCGGCCAAGTTCCTGCACGGCTGCATGGGCGAAAACCTTGACATGCTGGCCCGCACGCCGCTGTGGGAAGCGGGCCTCGACTTCAACCACGGCACGGGCCACGGCGTGGGCTTCGTCCTCGGCGTGCATGAGGGCCCTGAGCGCGTACACTGGGATGTGAAGCGCCAGAAGCGCCACTGCGTCATTGAAGAGGGCATGATCTTCTCGAACGAGCCGGGCATTTACCTTGCCGGCAAGTTCGGCGTGCGCATTGAGAACCTTGTCGTTGTACGCGAGGCTGAGGTCAACGAGTACGGCCGCTTCCTTGCGCTCGAACCGCTGACGCTCGTGCCGTATGACCGCGATGCGATCGATCCGTCGCTGCTCTCGTCGCGCGATGTGGAGCTTTTGAATGCTTATCACGCTAAGGTCTTTGCGGCGATCTCGCCGTATCTGAGTGGGGATGAGCTGGAGTGGCTCAAGGCGGCCACTGAGCCAGTGCAGTTCTGCTGAACATCATAAAAGGCAGCGCGATAGCGCGCTTCTATCCCTGCACCGTGCAGGGGCACGGAAAAAGGGGGTCATTCTCTCACGTGAGAGAATGGCCCCCTTATCCCGTGCAGCGCCTACGGCGCTGCTTCCCCGTGCCTTTGGCACAAAAAAGAGCTCCCTCTGCCGAGAGAACTCTTTTTCGTTATTTTTTAATACAGCTTTGCGCCGGCGGGAATGTGATCATCTACCATCAGCAAATGCAACTTTTCTTCGCCGTTTTCGTGATGCACGGCGGAGATCAGCATGCCGCACGAGTCGATGCCCATCATCTTGCGCGGGGGCAGGTTGACGATGGCGATAGCGGTCTTGCCGACGAGCTCCTCGGGCTCGTAATACTCGTGGATGCCGGAGAGGATGATGCGATCCTCGCCTGTGCCGTCGTCGAGCACAAACTGCAGCAGCTTCTTGGACTTCTTCACCGCCTCGCACGCCTTGATCTTGACGGCGCGGAAGTCAGACTTGGAGAAGGTGTCAAAGTCGACCTGGTCAGCGAACAGCGGCTCGATCTCGACCTTGGAGAAGTCGATGACCTCCTCCTTCTTCACTTCGGCGGGAGCGGCTTCCGCCTTGTCGGCCTTCTTGGGCATGTCCAGCGGCTTCATCGTCGGGAACAATTCACGGTATGCTCTATCTTGCCTTATCATGCTTTATTATCTCACATTTCGCATGAAATCCAAAACTTTTTTACCCATTTTGCTTTTATCTTGTTTTATCTTGTGATAGTCAAATGTGGTAAAATTTGTGGTAACACCTTAAAACCTCAGATAGGCTTCGTGGTTTGTGTACACCTTATATATTATACACACCAATACCACCCATGTCAAATAGAGACTATTAGCAAAAAAAAGAGGGGTACAGAAATGTACCCCTCTTCATTCATACAAGGAACCCACCGTTTTCCTCATGGTCTTGGTATACTCGCTTAATGTTAGCAATAGCCATGACCGCTCGGTTGTTCTTATATCCGGGGTGTGTTTCACAGAATCTCTCATACTCGTCGATGTCAAGGAGCATATCATTAAAACACTCAAGTGTAAAGTCCTCACCCCTCATAAGCTCAATGTTGAACCGCAGAATACGCTGGCGGTGCATATTCGCATCTCGCTCATCATCATCCTGAATATGTTTTTCGAGCTTATCCTGTGTCTCACGTTGTTCCTTTTTGATGTCGGCGATCTCATTCAACACCTCACCGTTGATTGCCCTGCCAATCTTCTTTGCCAACCCCGACCAAGGATTTACCTTGATCGGGGCGACCTGAACAAAGGTCATAAGCAAAAGGAGCGTTCCGCCGCTCCATCCCAAGATCTCTCCCATGTTCATGTCATGTCCCTCCAAAGTGCTTATCGCGCCGTATTGGAGGTACCGTTGACAATCTTGCTCATATCGCACAGACTGTCAATCAGATCGGAAATCTTGTCCATATCGAGATCATAATTTACAGTATCGGCAGAAGCCTTAACCATAGCCATGACCCATTCCTTCCGATCTGCACCCTTCTCGAACATCGTCTCGGCGCGTTCCATGTAACTGGTAACGAGCTTAACAACTTCCGGCCAGTTTTTGTCCTGGATCGTTTTCCGCACATACTTCACCAGCTGGATTGCCAGCGGGATAGTTGCGGCAAGACCAGACAACACCGATACAATCAGTCGTACCCATTCAGAATCCATAGCACTCTATCCTCCTTTTTTATATTGCAGGGCTTTCTTTGCTGCCCTCTATGCCGTCCTCACAAAAATTGTGTGCTTTAGCAGTTGCGAATTTAATTCCTTCTCCATCAGCACCAGAGTTTTCTACCTCGCTCTTGTGTACAATTTTACTGAGCACAATACTGCAGGCAGTTCCTATCGGGGCAAAAGCTGCCGTGTAGCAAGCCAGTGCCCCAGTATACCCATATACGATACTCAGTCGAGCAAGGTAAAAGCCGCCGGCCAATCCAGCGGCAAGGAAAATCATGATACATACAGCAAGCCAGTTGGTAAATCCAAGGCGTGGCCTCTTCGATTTCGGCTTGCTTTTCTTCTTACCACGCTCGATCGAGATGGTCATTTTACGCCTTGCCCATCATCTGAGTCCAACGATAAAGAACGGTGACGAACTGCTCGCGGGTCAAAATGTCACCCCACATACAATTCGGCTCGCCGCTGACGGTCGTACCATTACCGGCGATCAGACCATTCTTCGTTGCCCACTCGCGTGCTTCTGCGCTGTATGCGCTTGCGTCATTGTCCTGGAGTTCCTTACGCATTTCGCCCCAGAGTTCTTTGAAACGTGCTACATCCATGTCATCATCCTCCGTTTCGCCATTGAGAATTTCCTGAACTTCCTTCCGCAGAGCATCCATGCTCTTGCCATGCTTCGGCCACCACTGCCCCACGTCGCCATGGTTAGAGCCGTAGCCGGCACGATATGACTCTGCATGATCGCTGATCCCAGAAATCGGATATCCGAATTTCTTGACCATATAGACATTCCATGCCACGACCATTTTCCACATCCGGTCGAAATAGCCCTGGTTTTTCGCCACGTCGTATCCGACCATCGTGCCTCCAGCATAGGTGTGGCCTGCGGGTTCGCAAATCTCCCACTGCACCTTCGTGTTATTCCACGAACCCTTACTGCCGGAACCGCATCCCCACGGGCGACCATTCCATTGCAAAGCGAGAATAATTCGTCCTTCGCCCTTATGGAAGTCACCAAGGAGAGCATTAACACCCCAGCCCGCACTGGACTTGTTCATCGTGTTGAAAAACACATCGACAGAAGGTTGGGCGCAGCCAACAGAATGGTTTACGCAGCCAGCAGGCTTGATCGTTCTTCCGCTGGTATAAGCTCCGTTATCCGTCGCAGGGCGGATCTCCAGATGGCTTTCAACGTACTGGATACATTCTTGAACTGTCATCACTTCAAACCACCTCCACGTATTCTCTGCCCCAGTAAGGCTCGCCGCCGTCCTCTGATGTCTTCAGCACAGCATACCAAGCCTTACCGCCGTCTTTACGGAAACGTGGATCGAGTGTCTTAGAGCAGAACCCGAAGCCACCCTCATCCTCTGCCCCGCCACCCCGACACATTTCACGATTACATTCCGTGTTTTTTCTGGGATCGCACTCATAGAACAGGACTTTCTCTCCTGTCACGCCATCCACCAGGTACCCACCACGGGATACAATGTTGTTGATATCGACCATTGAAGTTCACCTCTTTATTTCCGAACGGTCAGATATTTTCGTTACTAACCGTAGATACTTTTCATGCCGGCGACCCCATGATTTGAGCAAGACGGTAGAGCACCGTCACGAACTGTTCACGGGTAACAAGGTCTTGCCACATATAGTTGGGTTCACCATTGATGACAGTCCCGTTGCCGGTAATCAAACCCATATCCAACGCCCACTGCCGCGCCTCAGCGCTCCACTGGCCGCAGTCGTTGTCCTGCAGTTCAGCTCTCATTTCCTGAAAGAGTTTTCTGAACTGTTCCAAATCAGAATCGGACGCAGGAGCAGTCTGTGAGGCAAACTGGTCATAGTACCGCTGCCCATACTCAGTACGCTTCTTCTGAACATCCTTACTCTGGTTTGCCGGCTTCTCAAAGTTCAGCAGCACGGCATTGGAAGCCTCCAATACAGAGGTTGCCGCCCGCAGCACCGCCAGCACGCCGGGGTAGCTCTCGAACAGCTCTTTCCAAAGAAAATCCAGCTGCATAATGAGATCTCCGATAGATTTTCCAGACGCCTTAGCAAAATCCAGCAGAGCTTGCTTCCGAGTCCAAAACGTCCACTGAGCAAGGCCAAAACCAGCCTTGTCCTGCACGAAATTTGTGTAGGTACCGTTATCCACAGCAGCTACATAAGCATTGTCATTCATGCCAAGGACGTTTTCATAACTGTTCTGCAAATTCCGAGGATTAAGGCCACTTTCGGCAAACAAGTTGCCCATCAACCCAGCGATCCCATACTCATTCAATCCCTTCTTTTGAAGGTAGTCATGAATTGTCAGTTCGTTCATCTCGCACCTCCTTACAGATCAGAAAGCGCGGCTTGCTTCTGCCCGACGATTTCACCGTTCATGCAATACTTGCCGATTTCGTCCTCATCGTCGATATCCTTGTAGATATCCACCATTTCCAAGCTCTCCCATCCAATGATGGTCTTGATCACAGAATCGGGCAGGTTTGCCTTGGCAAGTGAAGTCGTAAAGAAGTGCCGGAGACTATGCCAATACACAGGGATACCCAGAATATTGGAGAAGGTCTCCGCCCAGCTGTTCAGTGTAGAGATAGGTACCGTCTTCGTAGGATCGTCCCTGTCAGGGAACAGCCACTCACTTTCGATACCCAGACCTGCCCGCTTCGCCATCCACGCATCGAAGTAGGGCTTGAAAGGCTTTGCCAGCACATAGCAGGTAAGCATTTTTCCATTGACGCCCTTGCCTTTCGTTCTGACTTTCTCAGGCGTTTTGTAAAACGTGCCATAGATGATGTTCTCGTCGTCGAAGTACGACACTTTGAATCGCGTCAGCTCAGACTTGCGCCGTCCAGAATACCGCGCCAAAGCGAAGCAGCAGGCTTTCTCGTACTGCCCGCGCTCCATCAGATAGTCCAAGAGTTGATCGGCCTGTTCGTCGGTCAGCACCGTCTTCTCTCTGGTCGGCTCATTTACCGGGTTCTCGATCTTGCGGACGATTGACCGGAAGTTGGGAAGCTCGTCGTCCAAGATCGCTTCGATGTAGTTGCTCAAAGATGACAACGTACTCTTCAGCCGGCGCACACGGGCGGGAGAGTTCTCGTTGTTCCGCAACAGCCAGTTTTGGTACGAGATGATGTCACGCTTGCTAATCTCCGGGAAATACTTGTTGTCCGCATTTTGGAGTACCCACACGAAGAAAATATACAAATCGCTCGTATATGCCTTAACGGTGGAATCCGCCTTGCCGATACTCCGCAGGTATTCCAGAAAATCGTTCATCAGCCGAATGTTCTTCGGGTTGATCTGGGCGATCAATTCCGGGCTGGTGATCTTGTTTTGTCTCGTCTTCCGTCCCATAACTCTCACCTCCTTTTTCGTATGAAGAAAGAGCCGCACCTTTTTTAGGTACGGCTCTTAAAAAATGGTTAGCAAATAGCTGTTTTATTCTGTTATGTGTAGCGGGGCTTCTCTCCACCCTCTACCGCATACCTCATCCAGTCCAGTATGACAATACCCACAACGGATAGGACGAGCCACAGCAAAGTAAACTGCGGGCAGATTTGTCCCAGGATGTTCCCGGCCAAGTGCGAGTAATCCCACACTCCCAAACCAAGCCACACATTCAAAACAAGTCCGGTAACGAACTCTAACGCTGTAATCGCGGCAGCACAGATACACGCCTGCCCTACCAGCGGCATTCCCCAGGGAAGCTCTGCTCCGAAGCGTTCCAGGGGGACGGCCAGAATAATCGCCAACGCAAACATCGTCCAGCTGATCGTTTCTGGCCTACCCTGAGAAGTCTTCCAGATGACCTCGCCGAAGAAATACACACCGCCAGTCCAAAACCAGAGCAGAACAGAAAGCACCCACTTCCCAATTCGTTTTCGCTCCATGCTTATCTTACTCCCATTCTCCGGCAATTTCTTTCAGCCGGTTTTGTTCCCGCAGCGCCTCTTCCTCTTTGACCTCAGCGCCAAACTGTGCCAACATAAAGGCTTGTGCCTTAATGATCTCAGCCTGACGAATGCAGATGTCGGTTAGTTCCGCAATCAGCTCAACGCTGCTCATGCGGCACCGCCCAGCTTTTGCATGATAGCTTCCATCTGAGCCTGGGCTACTGCCATCTTCTCAGACAAAGCCGCAGCATAGGGTTCGGGCAGATCCATACCATACTGCACAGCAGCGATCTCCTCAGCGTCAGTCATGGCATTGACATAGCTCTTGAGAGCATTGTGATATGCCGTCTGACCAGTAATCAGCGTCTGAGCCGCAACGTAAATCTGAGCAATCTCGGTAGCAGAATACACCGTGCAGGTTCCATCATCGGCCTGATAGGGGAACTCAGTACCCCCCAACTCAACCACGCGGAATAGGTTGTTGATATTGCTCTGATCCTCCAGTTTCAGATTGAAGTGGTCACGGCGATCCCCGATAGGTACGTCTACGCCGGCTACGATGACCGCGTTGCAAGCCTTGGAAATTTCCAAGAGTTTCGCTGCACGTACAGTTTCCAAGGCATTGTCACTGCCAAGGATTTCCACTGCATCTTCGGTCGTGATCCAACCATTCGCAACGGCCTTCAGAAGGCCGTTCGCTGAAATGGAGGGTTCGATTCCGCGCAGGCCATTTTCATACATTTCTCTCAGTTTATCCTTCATCTCTCAGCCCTCCAAAATTGTCCGAATCAGACCTTCGATGGTAGTCTGATGGCTTTTGAGTTCTTGCCCACCGTCGATCTCTGAGACAACGACAGTATCGGCACCCTCAATATCTTCATGCCCAACCAGGTTATAGGCCACGCTCTTGAATGCCACACCGATAGCATCTTTACGAGTTGCTGTAGTAAAACATCCCCCATCACCATAACGAATGTAGTTGACAGAATCGGTAATACCCAATTCCGTCCCGTCAATTTTGATAATCCGATACATTACTTGACCTCCTTTGCACCAATCAACTTGGCGATATGTTTCAGATCTTCGATTTCAGCATTATAGAAATCGTGGTTCCAAAGCCAAAAATCATCACGATCACTGCACTTGTACTGCTGGCAGCGAGGATCATCCCAAATCTTATCCCATCTGTCCTGATGTGCCTCATCATGCTTTGCAAGTGTAGACTTGATGGTTTGAATGAGTTTTCCACGCAGAAGCCCTTGTCCATCGTCGTTTTGCGCAAAGAACTCATATGCGCAATCACTGAACACGGCACATACCGGTTTCCCGTTGTGCAGCAAAACATTTCCACCCACTTCCAGCTTCGTGCCGTATGGGATATTTACTTCGCCGCTAATAGTCTTGAACTTTGCTCTTTTTACTGTGATATAGCTATTGTGGTTCACCGTGATATACCTCCAAATAAGAAAACACCCGAAGACTTGCTTCGAGTGTAATCTGTTAGTTATTTTTTACGCGGACTTCTTTAGTTGTTCTTGCTCTCTATACCGATTAAACATGGCATAGTGCAGCCGCCTCAACCGTAACAACCTGCCGTGATCGTCAAAATGCCTGTAGTACGCAGTCTGGCATTCCATATATTGATCTATCTCGAAAAGTGTTTTCCTGCCAGCAAGATATTCCCTATGGAACATTTTCAACTTACGCCTTGCACGCTTCACACCATCACGGCTACCATTGATCTTGATTGCTCCGGTTTCCGTCAATGTGAAACGAGCCTTACAAAACCTAAACGGCTTTGTAAACGGAATGATTTTGCACTTTTTCTTATTCACCCTAATACCGAAAGACTCAAACTTTTTAACAATATCTCTTGCTATCTGTTTCAGTTCTTCAATATCATGGTAAATAACATAGTAGTCATCCATGTAGTGACCGGCACAGTGAAGACCAAGCTGGCATTTGATATAGTTGTCAATCGCACTTGGAAGAGACACCATCTCCTGCTGGCTCGGCTCCACGCCCAAAGGCATACCTCTACCAGGCGCATTGCCATAAGGCGCATAGTCAATAATCGCGTCTGCTACTGCCCGAATCTGCGGGTCAAACATTACTTGCTGATGCCGACGATAGATGATATCTCTGTTAGCATTCGGAAAGAAGCTCTTCAAGTCAAGAAGGAATATGCCCCCTTCTCTTCCATAGCGTCGGTAATGCCATGCAAGCTGTTGTGTTACCCTACGGAAATGCCAATGTAGTCCCTTACCTCTCTGACTGGCTCCGTTGTCGCAAATCATACCCGGATGATAAAGGGGAATGAGGACTTCATTTGTAAAAACCTTATGAATCTGCCGATCGTCGATGTGCGGGGCATCAATCGGTCGCACTTTTCCACGCTCAGAAATGGTGAAATGTGCGCATTTCTTTTGTTTCCACTTACCGTCCAAAACTTCACGCCGTCTCTTGGCTGTTCCAGAAAATAAGTGAAGCTCAAAGTTTTGCGTACTCTGTTTCCAACGGACACCCGTACAACATTTTCTCCCATAGAAGAACATATCGTGATAGTTGAAAACATCTTGAAGTGTACCGACTTCTTTGCTTCGTTTCAGTCTGTTTGCTTGTCGCTTTGATTTCCTGCGATGATATCTTGCCTCTCGGCGTTCTTCGCTTGTCATAAAAAGTGTTCGCCCTCCGCATAGTTGTCTTGTAGGTGCGCATCTAAACTACTTTGACCCGACACATGAAACGAGGATAGCGCAAGTACCCCGCCATGCAAGCAGCGTCCGTGTAAGGTCGTCAAAGGGCAGTTTTAGGGATTTTCACCCAGGGAAGTATCTCTCCTTTTGCGAGGGTCGTCTTTCACCTATCGGTTACTCCATGTGACCCCGCATCGCAAAATCCGGGCGCGAGCGCAGCCGCATTCCTTGCATTGTTATTGTTGGCGCTGCCATCAGTGTTCACATTGCAGAAATTGTTATTGTTGTTGTAATTAGCAGAGCGGAGCCACCACCACGCCGCCAAAGGCGGCGAAAACACCAAGGACACGTTTTCAGAAATACACCCAATAATTGATTAGCCCTTTTTAGTTTGTCCCAACGATTTCAGAGATCCTTTGATTAACTCATCTTCGTTGTCGATCATTTCTCCAAGACTTGCCGCCATTCTATCCAGCTTTTGTGTTGCCTCTCCAGCAGGCACATCACGACCTTTTGTAGTTGTGAAGCAACCCTCTGGGTTTTGCATCATCACAAGATAGCAATGGGTAAGTCTGACATCCAGCGCTTTCAAAGAAGCACGTGCCTCTAACAAATGCGCCTTTCGCAATTCAATTCGTTGCGTGTCTGATGGGAAAATACTATTTGCTTTCTCAGCATGGTCTACGACCTCGCCAGCTAATTTGGCTACAGGCTCCGCCAAAAGTCTGGAATACCGTGCAGACATCCTTGTGAGAAAATTCAGCGTTTCTACATAGATCTGGTTAGCAGTATTGACATACTCAGCCTTACTCGTAGTCCGCCTTGCTTTCAATACAGACATTCTTCTACCTCTCTGGTGAATGGTCTTTTGCCCTATTCATCTGACTTAGTTTGATTAGCAGTAATCGCTCCCTCCGCTTTTTCGACTTCTTCCAGATGTTTCAAAAGCACAAACTCTATGTAGTTTGTCATGGAGCGATGCTGTTTTGTCGCCAGCGCACCAATCTTATCAAACACCTCATCAGATAGACGCAGCGTGAAAACACGTTTGTTTGATGCCATACTCAACCTCCCACTTACCTGCACATAAATATTTTAGTGCTATTTTCAGCTTTTGTATGCAGTATTTAGACTGTTAAGTGATAGCATTTTATAGGGCATTTTTCTAAAAATCGCGTCGGCGGCGCTTTGCGCCGCCTCCGCTTTTGTTTTTTTTGTCTCCGTATCTGTTACCTTATCTGTCCTATCGGGGAACCCGCCCATTTTCATGGGCGGGATATGGATTGGGATACTCTGCGGAGGATTAGACAGCAAAGCCGGGCGCGAGCACAGCCGCATACCTCGCAATGCCATAGGCGGCGCTGCCATCAGTGCTCACAATGCAGAAATTGCAATAGTTGTCGTAATAAGCAGAGCGGAGCCACCACCACGCCGTAGAGCCGGTAGCGTTGTGTCTATACATGACCCTGCTGTTACCGGAAGAGTAATAGGCGTACTGCTTCTGGTAATTCTGCTCATACTGGTTAGCATAATAACGAGTGCCCTGTACCTCGAACTCAGCCAGCAGGAACAGATAGTCGGTGAATGCCTTGACATTCGCAGCCACATTGGAGCTGTTGCCAACGGCATCGGCGTATTTGGTAACGCCCTTCATAACCGCTCTCAGGTCAGCAGGAAGCGCAGCCATCAGCGTATTCGCAACAGGGTGTGTAGCACAAGTGGCACTTGCGTTATAACCAACTCTGGATGTAGTTACAGTAGAACCGTAGCCAGAAGGAGGCACATCGGTACTACCCAAAACATCGTAACGCAGGTCACAACCAGCCCAGCCACCATAGTTATAGTTGCCCCAATGGTTCATATTGAAATACTTTGTACCATTGGTATAATAGCTATTGTAGCCACTGTCAATCAGGCCAATCAACTTACTACTGATCTTACCAATCTGGAAGTGAATCCTGTTGCTGCCCTCGACAGAGCTGTTGTGGTCAAAGCCCAAAATAAAAACATCAACAGACAGGTTGGAAAGAGAAAGCGTTCCAACTGTACCGTTGATGGTAATGGTCTTTGTTGCGCCGACTGACCAGTATGTGCTTGCCAAACCAGCTGCAGCGATCTTGCTGATATCTTCCCAAGAGCAGTCGTTCAATGCAGTTCCGACAGCAGGAAGGAACTCCGCAGACACCGCGACCGTCTTACTGCCAGGGGCAGTATGGTTTGTACCAGTGGCTACACTGATAGTGATTTTCGCCGTACCAGTCTTATCGTTCACGCTTTGGATAGTCACCACGTTCCCGCTGACAGAAACAGTAGCAACACTGGCGTCACTGGTTTGTGCGGAAATTGCGCCGTCGCCGGCACGGGTAACGATGACTGTTTTGCTTTTTGCTGAACTATTCAGAACTACGCTCGTCGCGCTCAGACTCAAAGAGCCTGCCGCTTTACCGATAGTCCAGCTTACCGTCTTAGCAGATGTGCTACCGTCAGACCAGCAATAATCGTCTTTGGGAGTAAAGGTGGCGTTATAGCTTCCAGCGTTAATGCCGCTTGTAACTCCACCCAATGTCATTTTGGAGCTATCATAGTTGCTCCATGACGGGCTTTGAGAATTGCCCGAATATGTCAGGTTACCACTCTGACTGGGAACCGTAGAGATCGCAAGCCGATTAGGTACGCCAGTGACACGATTGGCAGTGCCCGTGTTTACTGCTCCGTCTGTAGAAGTCGGGAAGAACGACACATAATAGGTCACTCCGTTTTGCAGGCCGGTAACAGTCAACGGGCTACTGGCGTACTGATTGCGGGTCGTTACCGCCAGCCGATACGCCGCATCTGCGTCGTCGGGATCAGTAGCATAACCGCCCGCCTTAACTACCACAGTAGTCTTCGCCCAAGTCGCCAGCGTTACACCGTCGTTCACCACGGTAGCCGAAGGATCAGTCCATTTCAGTGCCAGCTTGCCGTTACCAGCGGCAACAGCACTCATGCTGGACACATCGCCAACTGCCACAGGAGCGGGCGTCTTGCTGAACTCGTCGTCCGCACTATCCGTATAGGAACTCTGCGTAGTGTAGGGAAAGAACTTGTAGTAGTAGGTTACGCCGTCTGTCAGGCCAGAATCGCAAAAGTATTCGTTCTGATACGCATTGCGAGTCTTGCTATCCAAAACTACCGTACCATCACGACGGCTTACGGGGGCACTACCTGCCTTACGCACCAACAGAGTGCCACCCCATGCTGCCAGTGTGGAGCCGGCCACAACCAGATCGTCAGGGTCAGTCCACTTCACATAAACCTTGCCGGCAGCGGCCAAGGTCTGAATATCTGTCACAGCGGCCAGGGTCAGACCGCCTGTTCCGCCTCCACCACCAGAGGGGAAATTGCCAAGAATAGGCATATTGAATCCTCCTTTTCTTTTATCCCAGGAGAGTGATTACCACAGGGATATCAATATCGGGCATTTCACCGTCTGCTGAGATAATGAGCTTTCCATCAGACTGCCCGGTTACGCAGAGTTTGGCATCTCGTGCCATCTCACGTTGCTCAAAAGTTGCGCTATGAGCGACCGAGATATTACCGTTTTGCGCAGCACCAAGATCAGTGACGGCCAGTTCTTGCGTAAACGGAGCATCTACCCCTACCCATGAGCTGGCGATCAGCGTACATTCAATACTCACGCTCTTGTCGCCTTTCTCCGCCAAAACCTCATCGACCTTAATGAAGTTGGAGTTAGATGCACCGTTGATTGCTTCACGCCAGTCCTTAAATTTTGTCGAAGAATCGTCTTCCAGGATAAGCCCATAGTTCGTCGTTGTTTGGCTCACAGCTCATCCCTCCTTAACCGAACAGAATAACCGTGATCGGGATATCACACGTAGGTTTGTCTCCACCAATGGCGACAGTAAAGGAACCGTCCTGCTGCCCACAAACATAAAGGCTGGCGGTTTCTGCCGCCTCTCTTTCCTCCATGGACACACTCTGAGACAAGCCCACGATGCCGTTTTGATCTGCCGTCAGTCCAGAAATCTCAATATTTTGTTTATTGTCTGACCAAGACGCAACAGACAACACCTTGTCAACCGACATACTTCCACCACCGGGACATTTGACCCATGAGCTGTTGTTATATCTCCAAAGAGCGCCAGATCCCTTCACGAAGTAGAACTTCTCGAACGGTGAGGTCAGCGCAAGACGTTGTGACTCTGTGTCCAGGACGATGATATCCGTCAACTGAACACGTGTTCCGTCAGAATCGTAAAAGATGTCACCTGAATCAGTTACGATAAGGAATTGCTTGTCCTTGATCGGAACCGTAGATGTATTCCGCGCTTTACTGGCAACCGTCTGGTTTACGTTGAATAGGGACAATTTGTACACCTCCTTTAATTGAAAAAGGAGGGGCGGCATCTAAGCCGCTCCCTCCTCGGTCAGTTTACCGGATTCCCTGATCAGAACGTACCGACAGTCAAAGCTGCAACAACAGCGTCCAGATTAGCCTTGTCGCCCTCAGCGATCTTGTCCAGCTCGGTCTTGTTGGCGTGCTCGTGAGCCTTTGCAGCCGCAGCATCCCACTTAGCCTTGTCGCCCTCAGCGATCTTGTCCAGCTCGGTCTTGTTGGCGTGGCTGTGCTTCTTGGCAACAGCGTCCTTCAGATCCTCGTTGGTCTGATCGTAGGTGTCGAGCAGAGCCTTGTTAGCGTGGGTGTGGGTATCCTTCTCCAGAGCAGCGATGCGGCCAATAGCAGCAGTCAGGTCAGCAGCCTTGGCATAGTCACCGATGTTCAGAGCGGCGATAGCGCCGTCAGTATACTCCTTGATGTAGGCAACCACGGTGTCGCTGACAGCTCCCTCGGGCAGAGTGCCAACCAGGTTCTGCAGGGCGGTGATAGCCTGATTCATCGCAGAGGCGTCATCGGGGTGAGACTGAATCCAAGCGGCGATCTCGGCCAGAGTATTCAGAGACTCCTTGGCGCTCTCGGGGATCAGCTGGGTAGCCAGCTCCTCATTGGCAATGGTACGGGCAGACTTACCGGCATCAGCACCAATCAGAGTGGTCAGCTTGCCATTGGCGGCGTCCAGATCGGTCTGTTCAGCCTTGCCGTTGATCTTGGCCTTCAGGGTAGCCTCCAGCTCGGTCTCGCTCACCTCGTCCTTCTTTGCCAGAGCGCCCAGACCATCAACAATGCCGGCAACCTCTGCGACCTTCGCATCGGTGTAGTCCTTCACAGCCTTGCTTGTAGGCACAGTGCTGTCATCAGCGTTCTCGCCGATAGCGGTAGCATAACCCTTGATCACAACAACCCAAGCGGAGCCATTGTAGACCTCGCCAACACCGGTATCGGTATTGACATAGATCACGCCCTCGGCAGGAGTGGCAGGCTTACCCTCAGCGCTGGTATAGAGACGGACGCCCTCACCGTACTTCTTGTCACCGAAATACAGCTCGCGGGTGTCGTCAGTCAGGTAGAAGCTACCAGCATCACGAACGGCAGGCAGGTTAGCCTTGTTACCATGGTACACGAGTTTATAGTTTGCAGTCATAGCATTTCATCCTTTCTTCTCACGTATTGTGGATTGGTATATTTGTAAAGAAAACATCTCTGCATCCAGATTGTTGCCCGTTTGCATGAAATTGATTTTCTTTGCAGCTTTTGCGACTGGCACGAAATCAGAATACTCCTACCATATTGCGTACTACTTCCTCAGTAGTAGCAATAGATCCTTCTGTAATATCAGCAGCAGTACCGCCAACGGGGACGCCATAGGTTTTAATCTGACCAGCACTGATCCATGTCAGTTTGCTTTCCGCGCCATTGTTCATTACATAGAACAGGTCATCAGCCAATGTTTCACGCTCAATATCATCGGGTGTAAGTTTCCACGTACCTTCGATATTGTAAACACCGGTCTCCAAAGCACTGATTACAGTTCCGGTTCCTGCAATGTTTGTTACAGGGCGGTTTTTCAACTGGTCATAGTCAGAAACACCGCCAGAAGAACCGCCGCCTCCGCCCTGATTAGTCAAGGCAGAAATCCAGCTCAAATCAGCCATAATTGTGCCTCCTCTCAGAACATATAGTAAATATTGACATTAACCGCCTCAGAAAATTCCAGAGACGTAATGTTAATCTGATCCATGCCCAGCTCAAAAATACCAGTGATCAGTGGGATCTCCTTCCCGTTGATTTTCACTTTCGTTCCTTCTGGGCAAATCATACTGAGCTTCCGCAGCGACATTTGACCGAAGTTCAAAATGCTATTGGGATTATCCGCACGCTCATTCTGTTTGAAGATATCCAGCATATTGACATTCGGCGTCACAGTCCCGCTAAAACAACCCAAATGTGCCTGTGACATTTTTCTTACTCCTTTCCTAAGCAAGTACAACAAAGTCCAACTCTTCCAGAGTCATATCGTCGATCTCTGCCAAGGTTTTATCGTCCAGATCTGACAACAGGCGGTAGCGCTTCATGCCCGCATTCAGTGTCATTAGGATCTCTGCATCATTTGACACAGCAAACAAGCTGATCGTCTCGACAACCAGTTCGTAGAACATTTCGATAGCATTACCAATTTGCAGTTTCTTTTCTGCAATGGTTTCTGGTTCGGAAGTCTCAATACCGATTGCATTGCTACCGTCCCCCAGAGAATAGTGGAACTCTGTTTCTCCAATGCTTGCCGCAATCGCAAATGCGGCCTCCATTCCTGTTGTATAGCGATAAAGCAGCTCCGGGCTTGTCTGGTCAATACCGATCGCACTACTGCCTGACTCAAAATCGTGTTTCCGAAATGCAAGATCATTTGCACCAAAAACAGTCTGATTTTGAATAGTGTCAAAGACTTGCTTTTGTTCCGCAAGACTTTTTGCTACAATCGCCATTGCACTCTGCGCATCGCCAAGGGAACTCTTAGCACAAGCAATCGGCTGGCTAACTTTGATACCGATTTGACTTTCCAAGGCAAAGAAACTCTGGGCAAACAGCGTGAAAGCTGGGATATCCAGCCTCATCGCTGCCTGCTCCAGTTCGTTTCGATACTTGATAGTAAGTGCGGCGCTCGCTTCCAGACAAACTTGATCACCGATTTTCTCACTGACCGTAGCCAGCATCTCGTCGATCTCCGACAACAGAGCAGATTGATTTGCCACTGCAATTTTCTTTTGCAGGCTGAAATATGACAGCATCGCCCGCAAAACTACTCTGTTTACAGCTGATACGCCATCACGAAATGGGAGGGAGTAAACGATGATTGAACCTTCAGTCAAACGCTGTTTCAGGAAAATATCGTACTCCTTCATCTCCTATCGCTCCTTATGCCGTCGGGTTCACCACAGACAGGTTCAGAGAACCCAGCTTGATGGTCATGATGGTTGCAGCCTCAACACGACGACTTGCAGACAGCTCACCGTACATCAGCAGGTTGCCACCAGTCAGAGCATCGTAAACAACAAAGTGGGTCATAGTGCCCCACTCGGAAGTGCTCTCCGCAAAATCAATCGCAGCATTGTTGGTCACGACACCATTAACAGGGGCGCTCAAAGAAGTCAGCTCTACACGAGCATAGCCGGCGCCCTCACCAGGCTCAACAACGCCACTGCCATCCAGAGCAGGCGCGGCGCTACTCAGACCCAGATAATATTTCTCAGGCAAAGCCGGGGTTTTCTTGGAGCCAAACACGTTGCCTGACACCAAATTCAGAAAATAGGTCGTATTCATCGTCCTCATCCTTTCTCAATGATTTTCTTTGTTGCTTAATGGGGGAAACTTTTGTTGATATTGTTCGCAATGCGAATAATACCCTGATCCGGGATCTCAATTTCCCCTGAGATATCCTGAATAGTAATCTGATAGATAAACTTACCGACCAGATCTACCGTTTCCTCTGGCAGCAACACCACACGCAGAACATTTGTTACAGTTCCGTCGCCGTCCTCACTCTTACTAACCTCCATCGGTTTGGCAATAAGCGGTGATCCGTTTTTGTTGACAAAATTGATCAACGCAAAACTGGCCGTACAGGAGGATAGATCAAACGGCTTTTTGTTTTGTGAAAAGAACGTGTGGAACACAAGTTCCTGCGTTGATCCTCCCACAAAGTCGATGGTAGGAAGTGAGTAAGGGCTGTAATCACAATTCATACCTATCACCGCCCTTTCAAATATTATTTTTCAGCGGATTTTGAAGTAGCTTCAACAATTTCCGCATTGTTCAAAACGTCGGCAACCTCTTCGAGAATGGCGATACTACCACTCAGATTTGCCAAATTCGCCTTGCCTTTTACATAGACATTGTTCAGCGCATTCAGCACGAATCCCAGTTGCTGCATAACTTGATCCTTCATATAGTCCTCCTTACAAAGACTTGATTTTTTCTTCCAGTTCGGAGATGCGACGGTAAAGCGTTTGAATCATGTAGGTATTCAAAGAGATAAACTCCCCATACCGCAGACGATAGAAAACGTCATCAATACCGTCTTTGGGATTGACTTCTTGGACAGGAGTAATTGTCAGGCCGGCAAAGTCATTCGTCGTCAAACCACTTTCCAACAATGCACGCTCAACGTCCTGCGCGATAAATCCAGTATGAAGTCTCTCAGACTTTCCAGCTTTTAGCTGATACTGAGCAGGTTTCAGCTTCATAAAGAAATTCTCGTACTTGTCCATTCTGTACTCGATCGCTTGCTTCAATCTCCTATCAGATCCGACCGAGATCTCTTCATCAGCAAACAAACCATTGTTTGTAATGGTAAAACCATGATCCGGTGCCTGCATACGCACACCTTTGTTGGTCGCAATAAAGTAGTATTCATCATCACTTCCGTACATTTTAGCGCCGTAAGTAAAACTCACGCCGTCGCTGCCCCTCGCGCAACAGAATCCACCATAATCACTGCCAAGAGTGATCAAATCGGCGTCAATCTGACCTGCACGAATATAGTTTGCATTGATATACAGCTTGCGCGTCGAAGAATCACTAAAAACGCCAAACTTTGTACCGCCATTTGTCAAAACATTAAAAACGTTTCGCTCATTGACGGTCGCATCGCTTCCGTCCATACCATCCTGGCCGTCTTTACCATTCTGGCCGTCTTCACCGCGAATCTTAATCGCCGAAGTCCAGGTCACTCCGCCATCGTAGGTATAAGAAGCATAGAGATCTCCGTCATTGATAGACTTGTGCCAACTGGTACTTCCCCTGGACGGATACGAGTTGTATGACCCGGTAGGAGGTGAGGCGGCAATACTGCAATACAACACCAAGCACGGGCTGTTGCCGCTGCCCCAAGTAATGCTGCCGTCCGCCATATTGATGCTGCCCTTCATAGTGACATTGCCGGACGGATCGACATAGAATGCGCCGTTGTTTACATCAATACCGCAGCCTTTCAGCCATCCACCAGATTGTGGATCGGCGGTCAGATTTCCGCTCAGTCTTGAGGCAGAGAGCGTACCGCTAAACTCGCCATCTCTTGCGTGCAGTGTGCCGTCTCGCTTTACCCAGAATTTTGCATTCTCAGGTTTTGTAGCACCCGCCCAAATCGCATACAGCGAATTGGTATCCTTGGAAGAGTTGAGGGCAACAAAAGTAGAGTTTGATCCACAATGAAGCTCATTCTCGGCCAGTTCCCACCCGCCAATCGAACCGGAGTCGGCCTTGATTCTTCCTCTGAAATAAGCGCTGCCGTCTCGAAGATCCAGATAGAAGTTTGCGTTCTCAGGCATACCGTCCGCATCGAACTTGATATCGCCCCAATCGTCAATAAACTCCGGGGTCACGGTTGTACCGTTAGTATTGAACAGGAGCTTATTGCCGGCCACGATACCATACTTCGGATCGAAGATCATCAGGCCACCGTCGTCATGCTGCATAATGTACGAGGCGTTATACAACCACGCTCCGGTGGCGTCCACCTTGAATTGCATTACGCCGTTATCGTTGGCGTTCTCCAAGACGAGGTTGTTACCAATAATGAGACTACCCGCAAGCAGTTCTGTATTGATACCCCATGTCTCTCCAATCAGGATATCGTTACCCTTATCATCTTTGAGACCTGTTTTCGCATCGGAGTAAAACCGACCGATACCCAGTTTAGCAGTCTTCCAACCATCATCAGTCATGGCAATCATGTTGTCCACGATACGCAGTTGATACTTACTGTCACCGCCCACTTGGATACCCGCACCATTGATCACAACGCTCTGATTACTTGCGCCAATAATGGTGTTTACTGCCGCATTCAAGGCGTTCTCCATAAACTGCGAAACCTGAGTAGTCTTATTCGCAGTTCTGTTGTAGAGGTATTTGCTGGTATCAAAACTGCGGCTGGACGCACTGACCTTATTGACCTCACTCAGCCAATTCGCAACTACGTCACGTTTTTGGAAACGATTAGAAAAGGTCAATGTCAACTTCTCGGGGTTCTCAAAGTCCAGAGCTACCCCGATCAGCTTCGGCTCGATCACACCACCATCACCGACGTTCAGATAAATGCTCTTGCCGAACTCCAATTTATTCTTAAACGGCTCAAATTCTTTCTGGAACAAGAAATTAGCCGTATCAATGGAAAACTCGTAAACAGGCCATGCCCATTCATCCAAAAGCTCTTCGCCAAATGCGTACAGCTCTTGCGCCACAGAATATTTTTGATACTCGTTCACATTTACTGTGAAAAACAGCTTGGATGTGCCCGCCTCAAAAGAAATCTGGGTGCCTTTGTTCTCCGTTACCCCATCCTGAGAAACAGGAGAAATATCACTGCTGAACTGAGAAAGTATGCCAGATGCAGTAACAAGTCCGCTCGGGAAGCTATGCTCATCAAACGTCGTAGATCCCATGTACACCGTCAGTACATATTCGTTTGTACTTGGGTTAACCTCCAAAGTACCACGCACAATGTCTGCCGTCAGCTTTGCGCTGGCAATTTTCAAAACGCCGCCCGCAATAGCATACATACTTTTACCGTTAAGACTTGCCTGTGCAATATCAGCCCCGGTCAATGTAACCTCCCCCTGCAATGTGGAGATGGCACCAGAAGCCGATGTATCTACATCGGTCGCAACGAAAGTTTCTTCTGCCGCTTCGCCCTCAATCAAATAGTGGTTGAGGATTTTTTGTTCGGCTTTTGTGAAATACTTGGAAATAGACAGCTGCTCTACAACACCCTGAATATCAGTGGTATACCGATCAATCTCTGCCTGCAAATTCGCAATCACTGTTTCTTGCGCCTCAATCTCAGAGTTCTTTGCAGAGATTTTCTCATTGATCTCTGTCAGCTGTTGCTGTTGACTTGTCTTTCCAGCGGCAGTGGATTCCAGAGCCATTGCCTGGATAATTACGCTTTGTTGTGTAGTCAGGACTTCCAAATCGCCTTTCAGCGAAGCGAGTGTCGCTTCCTCCGCCAGCCTTTGGGCGGTTCTGGATGCCCGTGCTGCTACCAGATTGGTGTAGTGAGTTTGGTTGCTTTTAATTGCAGCATTCCAGCTCTTGACACGCTCGGCCAAAGTAACTGTGCTGCCCTCGGCGATCACATCAAAATCGCCGTTGGAAATGAAGTATGACAGGTTTACCATGTAGTCTGTGCCGATCGGGTTTACATCCCGAATACTCAGGTCGTCCGATCCGTACAGATGGAGCTTTGTCACCATATCATCGGTAAGCTCTTCCAGATCAACCACGTCCACCAAATTCTGATAACTCAGATAGATAGGTACGGTTCCACGGCTTTTGCCCGCGTCGTAAGCACTAATTGTCCTGGCGTACACGTCAAACACAATCGTGCAGTTATACTTCTCCATAGCACTGCCATAGCAAAAACTCAAGGCGTCGCTATCGTACTCGTCAAAGGTGCGATAACATCCAATCAGCTTGGGGTCAACATACCCAATATTCCATGTCGTATCCAATTCCAGAATACGGCCCAGAATAGTATCCTCCGGCTGAACAGGATTCCAGAAGTTATACGTTCCTTCTTCCAAATAGAGTTTCTTTTTCTCAAAAAGCTGCTCAATAGAGTATCCGGTAATATGCTTTACCTCAGATACACCGTCACCTGATGTAGCCGGCCTCTGAAGAATGTAGATACCAAGCTGTTCGGTAAACAGCATTTTGTAGCTGGTCAGCAAATGATAAACCGGATTGATTTTCCCATCGGAATGCCGAGGGACATCGAACTCAACGCGGCTTACATCCGCATAGTTCAATTCAAAATTAAGGTTGCTGACCCAAGGGATAACCCCAAGCTCTTTACCGGCCAGAGTCTGCAACCGCAAAGTGGGCTGCTTAATCTGGCTGGCTTCCAATTTAGAATAATCCAGATACACCTCCGGCCTCCTTTCTTATGCTCCGACGTTATAAAGATATCGACCGCTGATCGTTACACTCCCAGTTCCAGTGAATACCAATTCATTGTCTCCGGGTTCCAACTCCAAAAACACAAAATTGAAGTGTTCATAAAGATCGTAGCCAGAAACTTCCTCGGTAACTACCTGGTTCTCATTGTCAACGCGGATAGACAAACTGCTTCCCGGCAAATTATCAAACCGCATTTCTGCTCCGGTCGTCTTGTTCTTTACTGCAAAACCGGTACAGCCGGCAGCAAGAGTGACCAACATTTCTGGGCGCAACTTTTCCATGCAGGTACTGTCGTTGTAAAACCGCACCGCTGTTCCCCCGCTGATTTGATAGGTCTTCGCAAATGGATAACTATATCCATATGGGCAGTCGCAGATGATTTTAGCTTCAAACGCCATAGGCACCCAGCTGAGATGAATAGGCGTCAGTTCCTGAACAAGACACCGGAATTGAATATGCTCCATATCCGGCTGATCAATACTGAGCCATTGGTACTCCTGATACCCTGTCAGCCATTTTGAAACCGCCTGCATTTCATAGCGATCCAACTTATGATCTGCTCCGAAAATCAACGTAAAGCTCAACGGACTATCGTTATATCGCACACCATAGTGGATCGGCGCAACACGATTTGCCAGCCGCGTCTCCACCAGATTTGCTTTATTGCCAAAACTATTGGCACTATGTTTATTGCTGGACATATCCGCAATGTACATACCAAACATGGAAGCGGGCATACCAGCATAGGTAAATTCATAGCTTTTGAACATTGTCTTCCCTTCCTTGCTATATGAAAGGGACGCCCGAAATTGGGCGTCCCAATCTTATCTCCCGATTCCAATGAGCCGTCCAATCTGATTGACCATATCGCGTGTAACCTTGATATGCTTATCAACCGTAGACTGGTCGGCACCATGAATGATCGTATCGCCAATCTGCACTTCAATGGGTCTGCTGTTGTTGGTGATATTATTTACCGTCTTACTGCCGCCTACCTGCTTCATCACATCAGACAAAGTAGACTTGCCAGCATAATCCGGCAGATCACTCATTGCGTCAGAGAGCATATTGATACGATCCATCTGTGTGGTCAGATTGTCCACCATCTGTTCGCTCAATACCCACTCCTTGGTTTTCAGCAGAGAGAGTTGTTCGTTGGACTTGATATCTCCTCCGCCGACAATGCCACCCTCATGATAGGTGTACTTTCTGTACTTATCGTACAGCAGTTGCCCACCCACGCGATCTACGTACCAAACACCATCACTGCCGCGCACCGCAGTAATGCCATACTGTGCCAGCTGTGCGCCAAGCTCAAGATTGCGCCGGTTCAGATAGAGCTTGCCGGCAGCATCTTCATAAGCGTGCTGCTTGCTGTTTGCATACATTTCTTTGATGATCGCATGGATCATATCTTCGCCGCTGGAGCTATTGTCGTAGGTAGCATTCCCAACTTGGAAATTTGTTCCGCTGGACTGCGTGGCCTTGATGTCTCCTCCGATACTTCCCAGAGCAGACACGTAACTTCCATACCGTTGTGCAGCAGCCAAGCAGTTATCCCAAGCATTCGTAATATCACTGTTCAGCACATCACCATACTGCGTGTTCCAACTGATCAGCTCGCTATACAGCGTATCCCAGTGAGACTCGATATAAGAGATTGCCATATCATAGAGCTTCTGATGAGAAGAGATACTGTCTTCCAGAATCCCAATTTCCTTATCCTTCTCATCATGATAGGACTCTTCCATCTTATCCAGAGCGTCCTCCTGAGCCTCCAGTGTTCTGTCCGCCTGTTCGTCGGCCAAATCAGACTGAAGCTCACTCAGTTCTTTGAGCAACGCCGCTTTTTCAGCCTGAGCTTCGCGGCTGTCATCCAGAGAAAGCATATCAATACGAGCTTGCAGCTTCGCAATCTCACGCATTTTAGATGCCATGGTCTTCTGGTGATCTGCCTCGTCTTTGCTGGCCTCCAATGACTGCTTCTTCAGGTCGATAATTTCAGAGTACGCATCCTTCATGTCCTCCAATCCGTCGATCTGATCTTGGATACGCTGTTTCAGCATATCCATTACATAATCGAGGATGTCGTTCAATCCGTTCTGCATCTCCTCTAACTCGTCCGTCACGCCACCCACGGTTTTACCAATGCTCTGTACGGCACTGTCCGCCATAGCCCGAATTGCATTGATATTCCGCAACGCCGCTTGGTACTGATCTTCGTCCAGTCCAGCCAAAGCCAGATTTGCATAGACCAATCCCCAAGTTGCGTTAGTAGCCTGTTCGGTTGCATACAGCAAATTATTCAGAGTTGCGATATCGCCCTCAGACTTTGCCATACGAAGCGCTTCTACATAGGCCAAAGAACTCTCAATCGCCATCTGCTGCGTCCGTGCGGCAATAACCGCTTGGATGCGCTCTTCGTTGATGACAAGCTGCCCATTCTCATCAATCAGGTACGCTACGTACTTCTGCCCAAGCCCGATAATACTCTGCAAAGTATCTACGGTAATGAACCCGCTCTGGGCATACTCGTCCGCCGCGTCATGGAGTGTGTCATAAACATTTTGGATAGTATCAACCGCGTCGGAAGCCTCTTCAACGATACCATCCAGAAGCTCCATAATCTGCTTACGGGCTTCCTTGATATCCTGTCCAAGTTCTTTCCAACTTTCCGAACCGTCACGATTTTCCTCGTTCAAGTCCGTCAGAGAATTGATAAGATCCTCAGTTTCCTTCCTCAAACCATTTGTGGCCTCCTGCAGAGTGTCGTATCCACCCTTACTATCGGCCACCAGCTCATTCAGGTGCTCCATGTTTGCGATCCAAAGTTCATTGGTATCGGCGTTATACTGTACCTCGAACCCCAGATCTCGCAGCGCCTTAACGTTGGAAGAGATCGTGCTTTCCCTTTGGTCATTCAGATTTTGCAGCGCCTCTTGCTCACGCTGATAGGCACCAATCAGCTGACGCTCCAAAAGGATTTTCTCTCTCAAATCGTCAGAGTTATCAATTTTGGTTTCAAGCTCCGCTCTGGCCTCTTGTGTCTTGCGCAGCCGTTCAACCGCCTCTCGATAGTCGTCAATGGTAGCGACATACTCTTCGACATCTTTCTTAGAGCTGCTACCCGACTTCGTATCGCTCTTGAAACTCTTCAAAGGCGTATTTTTCAACGCCTGCAAAGCCGCGATTTGTCCATCAATCTGGCTGATCGCGTCTTGGTACTTGGAAACATCCAGTTCAATCTGGGAAATAAAGTCCTCCAGATTGCTTTCCTTAGCGGTGTAGGAATATTCTGTCCCCTTAAAGCTACCGCTTGTCAGGTTGAGCTTAATGCCACTACCGCCAGTACCACCACCAGACCCACCTTGTACGTCAGCCGATCCAGCTACTGTACCGCTTGCAACACCAGCAATAGCCTTAGCTGTCTGGTGTGCCTGCTTTGCGACAGAAGCAAGATCCGTCTTTACGCTGGTCAGGTTGTTGTACATCGTCTGCGCCAGATCATAGGCAGCTTGATTAAAGTTGCCATTTACATCCGTGCAGACCTCAGCCGCTACCCGGTTGAACTCTTCCGCATTTTGAGCCATAGCAGCCGCCGCCAGCTTAAACGCAGTCGCCTCATCAACGCCAGCATCAATCAGAGCCTGAGCAACAGCATTACCGGCATTGATCCGATACTCCGCCAGCTCTTTTGAGATATCTCCCTCACCCTCAGCAACTGCTTTGGCAAGGTCAAGCTGCGTCTGAGCTGCTTCCATCTTGGCCTGCAAGACTGCCTTTTCAGCTTCCAGCTGGGCAATTTGCCCATCAATCTGAGCATCCAATTCAGCCTTTTTGCCTTGAATGAAAGAGTTTACTACGCCCTCGTTAAGGATAATCTGACCATCAGCCGCTACTTGGGCATTGTTCATGATCTCAGGATAGACCTTGGCGAACTCCAAAGCCTTATCCAATGACATGGTAAACCCGTTGGCTACCTCAGCCTGCAAATCTGCAAGCGTCTGGAAAGAATCAGAGATAGTATCAATGGTAGTTGCAACATTCGAGAAGTTTTGCAAGGCAGAAGTATATGCGTCCAGATCACCGGTGATTGAACCGTACAAACTGCTGTAGATCGCCAACTTGCCCTGGTTTTCAGCAATCGCCTCGTTGTTTTTCTTGATTTCCTCTGTAGCGTTGCCGATCATGCCCAACCACAGACCACCATCATTGCCAAGGTTACGCTGCTCCTCGTAATACTTAATGCTCTCTTGCAGGGTGGCGTTACGCTCTTGAAGCGAGTCGATCTCCTTTTGGATCTCGTCCATCTCGCCCTGCATTTTAGCATTAGCGTTTTCTTTCCATGCCGCTGTGTTGAGCTTTACGACGCCGTTCTCCTCGTAGAGGTAGTCCAGATATTTTTCCTCAGCACCGGCAAGAGACTCAATAGTTTCAGCAGACAATCCGCCGCCACCGGCCATATCACTTTCGGCAGACGCCAAAGCATCATACGAAGACTGCAACCCCGAAATAACATCGGTCAGTTTTTCCAGCTGTGCGATATATACAGAAGTGCCACCGTTGTTTGTGGCCTGTTGCATTGCTCCGCTGAACTCCGGGAAGGTATCGTTGGCAAGCTCCAAAAGGATCTTCTTATATGCCTCAGAATACTCCGTGCTATCCTTGATCCCCTGGATATATCCGTCGAAAGCATCCTGAGTATTGATATCAGTAGTTTTCAGCGTCTCTCCAAGGTCAATGACCGCCTCATTTTTGAGGAAGTTCTCTTGAGCGGAGTTATAATCATCTACGAGTCCCTGATAAAACTCAATCTGCTGCTGAACGTTGTTGAGGACATCTTGGGATGAGTCCCCAAGCCAGCTATCAGCCATGCTTTGCCAACTATCGTCACTCAAAAGTACGTGCTGGAGTTCTTTGTACATTGCCAGGACTTCTTCTGCGTTCTTTCCTGCCAGTGCATAGCTAATACTGATTTGCCCGTTGACATTTTCCCACGCATCATTAACATAACCGATCTTTCGCAAAATCTGGTCAATGCCACCTGCGTCAGTAACAACGCCAAGGAAATTCGTTCCAGAACCTTCAGCGTTGATACCTTGGTTATATCGTGACATTGCATCACGGTACTTGGTATCCAAAGTATCTCTGGCGTCATACGCTGCTTGCAGTTTAACGTTGTCGAGCTTCTTGATCTCGTCATCCAGCTTGCCATTAACCAGATCAAGATTATCAGCCTGCGCCCCAACCAGATCCGTGATATCTTTCTGGATACGCTTCGCCGTCTCTCTGGCAGAAGAGTCGAAGTCACCGGCAGTTGCCAGCTCTTTATACTCTGCAATCAGATCGGCAAGCGAATTACGCTGATCATTAGCCGCCTCCGCAGCCTCAGTCATAGACTGACGAGCTTCTTCTGCCCGTTGCTTTACGCTTTGCCATACCTGAGCCAAAGCCATGACAGCAGTAACTGCCAGGGTAATCCATGTCATGGGGTTAGTCGCCATCGCCGCAAATGCGGCCTTGGCGTTGGCACCGAGAACCTTCAAAGAAAATGCCTGCTTCTCATTCGCTGCGGTCTGTTGCAGAGCAGCAACGATTGCTTCTTTCTGAGCAGCCGTCAGTTTCTTGGAGTTTAGGATCTCGGTCATCATTGCGGCGGTAATCTGCTCGGTCGTCCGCTTCTCGGTAGCTTTCGCCATATTCTTGGCAAGCGTAGCAGCAGTCGTTTTATCCGTAGCAGCCTTTTCCGCCAACTCTTGGATCGTATATCTCTGTGCAGAAGCAATCAGACTGGTCATTGTCATGACCTGCTTCTTCTGCTCCGCAGTCAGTCCAAGTGCGCTCATTGCTGCCGCACGCTGAGACTTATCAAGTCCCATCAGCTTAGTAGCATAATACTGTACACTTGTGGCGCTACCGTCCATAACCACGCCAGACGCTCTTATAGCCTCTGTCACCGGAAGGACAGTGCTCTGGAGCATATTCATTTCGGCACGGAATTTATAAATCAACGCAATCGCACCAACAAGACCGATTGTACCAAACAATCCCAGCTTCTCCGTCAGCTCGTCAATCCCGTTGGAAACAAGGTTCAAAGCATCAACAACGAGCTTCATATCGTCGGTCTGGAACAGGTTCTGAGCCACACCAACCCATGTTTCTTTCAGTGCATTCAGCTTATAATCCAACGATTGCGTAATCTTGTCCATCTCGCGTCCTGCGCTGCCGGCGCTCTCTTCCATCTTTACGATGGCACTACGCGCCTGATCAAAGTTGGACAAAATCGCGGCACCAATCTGGGCCTGCCGTTTACCGAACAGAGCCTCCAAAAGGTTAGCTCTATTCTTATCGGTCAGCTCATCCCAGATATCCGCAATATCGGACAGAATGTCATAGGTAGAACGATAAGTCTCGGGATCGTCCGCCTCAAACAAACTGATACCCCGGTTATTATTGCTTGCGACCTTAGTGAGATCGGCAATCGTACCGGTCAATTCGGACACGTCTGCGGAGTATTCCTCCGTCTCCTCATCATAGCCACGGATACGCATTGACAAGGTTTTCAGACCGTTACCAACCGTCGCCGCGTCTCTTGTGATTTCGATAGCGGCGGTCGCCAGAGCTACCGTTTCCTCAAATGTATTGTTTGCAGCAGCCATAACAGCAGAGCTACGGGTCATAGCCTCCACAATATCACCGTTGGACACGGCGAACTTATTACCCACTTCGTTGACCTTGGAGATAATACCATCCAAAGAGTCTTCAACATCGAGGTCGTAAGCCTTGATGATACTTACCAAGCCGTCTGTCGCCTGGGTAATATCCATGTCGGGAGAAATAGCTTCAAAGATAGCAGAGTTTTCTGCCAGCTTTGCGGCATCTTGCATAGCATAGCCCAGTCGTGCCCATTCCGCCGTCTGAGAAATAACTTCCTCAGTGGTTACACCCAGCGCTTTGGCTGTGCCATTGGCACTATGATAGAAACGGTCATACTCCTCTCTGGTCGCGGTCGTGACTTTTTGCAGGTCAATCATGGCCGTATCCAGATCAACGATCGTAGTAAGTGCAGATCTCAGCAGCCGGAACGCACGGAAGAGAAGCGTAGTAGCAGATACCCACTGGAGTACCTTACCTACGTTGTTCTTCAAAATGTCGCCCAAAGACTGCATATTCTTTCCAGCAGCTTTGACCTCAGATTTGAACGTGCTAAATTGCGCCGTCCATTTTCTCAAATCCATCTGATTGTCAACGCGCTTGAGGTTTTCACTCAGCTGTTGGAATTGCGCATTAAGACCGGGATCTTGCTTCAATGCACTCCACGTTCTTCCAACTGTTTCCAAATCCGCCTTTGCTTTCTCCAAGTTTTGAGTAAACTTGAAGTCGTTGATATCACCACGCTGGACGCGGAGAAGTTCAGACATTTCCTTACTGCAAGCACCAATCAGAGATTGCAGCCGCTCATATGTCGTAACCTTCTCCCTATCCCCCATATCAGCGCCATACTGTGCCGCTGTCTCCCGGAGCAGTCTCATATTCTGCACGAGATTTTCTGTGGGGGCCACCACCTGGCTAAACTTCGTTTGCAAATCAGCAATGGTAGACGGGATACTCTGCATTGCGACATCGTAATCTCGCGCTTTGTCAGCCAGCTCCATCTGGGTATAAACCAGTTGGGTACCATTCAAAAGACGGCTCTGTTCAAGAGCCGTCGCCTGCTTCGCATATTGAATAATATCAGCATAGGGAACCAGCTGTGCCTCCAGAGCCGCCCGCTGATTATTCAGCACAGACAGTTGACCTTGCAAAGCCAGCAACTTGTTTTTGTCGTCGCTGGTATTCAGCTTTGTCATAGAAGACTGAACAGAGGTAATCTGCTTGTCCAGAGAGATCAACTGAGTATAGATCTTGTTCGCACCACGCAGCCGCTCCTGGAAGACAGCCACATCATTGTTCAGCTGGTCAAAACTGTTGAGGAAAGCTACCAACTGATCTTTGGTGCCGACGCCTTGCAAAGTTTTCTTCAATCCGTCGATCTTACTCTTGAACGTGTCGGTCAGTGTTCCGGCAGATTCCAGTCGTTTCTCCAAGGCTTCCAGCCCGGAAAGCTGATCGGCCTTGATAGAACCGATGTCCTTTGTTCTCAGCTTGGTTGCTACATACTCGGCATTCTGGTACTCTTTGACCAAACGCTGCAAGCCGGAAATCTGAGCTTCCAGATTAGAGCGTTGAACATTATCCAGCCGCCCTTCGGCGGCAATCATGGTCTCAATCCGGGCATTGACTGCGGCGTAAGTATCATTCAGCGCTGTCAAATGAGCGCTATCCGTAATCGGCTTTACAGAAGTTTGACCGACATAAGCGGCTTGAATATCAGCCAAAAGAGCCTTTTGGCGATTCAAGTATGAAACCCTTGATTCATTGTCCTTCTTGGCCTGAGCCGCTACCTGCTCCTGCTCTCTGCGCTGACGCTCCAGATTTGCAGTCACATTGGTCAAATGGGTATTGATTTCGCCCGTCTCCGCATTATAGGTTTGCAGATACGTGACGGTTCTCTGCATCTGATCCGTACCCTGAATGGTCAGATTCAGCATACGTTCCTCTTCGCCGTTCACCGCTTCCCAGCGGCCAGTGATTCGGTCAATCTGGATACCCATTTGATCCAGTTGATCAGTCATGGCACGAGAGATGTCGGGGCTGACCTTCAAATTATTAAGCTCAGTCTTAATCTTGTTGACAGAGCTTTGATCCAAGCTCAAAGAAACACCAACGCTTTGGGATTTTGTTGCTCTGGCGATTTGCTGAGTAATCCGCTGAGTTTGAGACTGAATACCAGCTTCGTCCAGAGTTACACCAACCTTGATGCTACTTTTGGAATTGATCAGCTTTGCAATGTTGGGAAGTTGCGCAGAAATACGTTGTGCGGAAGCCTCTTCATCAGCCTCCAGCTCACTGGTCAATACAATTTTCAGATCTTCGTCCACATCTCTCACCACCTTTTTCTGTTAAATTTCATTTCACATTGATCCCCTGTCGTCTCAGTCCAGCTTTCAAAGCATTTACATGAGCGCGGCTTTCTTTCAGGTGCTCAATGGTTTTTGCAGTAAAAGGACGAGGCTCCATATAGCGCCTACGGCTGGGAAAATCATAGTGATAGAATTTATAACCGTCTCCAAATTCCACCAGCTCAGGTAGATTTTTACCAGTCGTTACCTGATCGTCGTTCATACAGCCACCCGGATTCGGTTCAGTCATATTGACCACGACCATCACGCCGCCCTTTGCTGCTCCGCCTCGGATTTCAATGTTGTAGGGATCTCCCAATCCGCCGTATTCTCCACGGCGACGGTACATCCGAGGGGTATAGACCTTGTACACCTCAGAGTAGATGGTGGCAGCTTCTTCATCCTGGACTTCCTCAAAGACTTCTTTTGTCATTGCGTCGTCGATTTTTGCCATAAGCTGCTTGTTTGCCTTTTCAAGCGCTTCCCGAATGTTCATGCTACCACCTCCCACTCAATAATTTTCTTTGTTGCTTACGCCTTTCTTGAGTTCAGCAGACCTTGCAGGATTCCACCTTCACCCAGTCCTTTGGTACCTTCGGAAAGGATACCGGCATACTGCATGAGCGACTCCGTGTCGATATCCTTCACCTTATCGGCCAATCCCTCCAGCAGATCGCGGAGAGCTGTATCCGTACCATGATCGGCAAGAATACTGCTCTTTTTCCAGTCGATAGCCTGCCCGCACAGGGGAACCATCTCATTCAGCATATCCTGATATCCGGCGTTCTGGACGTGATCCAAGTCCATAGCCAGATACAGCTCATTCATGGCATCCACATCCAGAGCGGGGACACCCACTTCATCTGTCTCGTTTTTGAGCGTCATGGCCGGGATATTGGTACACATCTGGAGAATAGTAGCTCGCAGCATAGGCGAGACATACTCAGGGCGGAACTTGCCCGTCGCATCGAAACATCCAGAAACCACACGATTCAGAAAGGTGCTCTTCTCTGCGATAGTCAGAGCTGTATGGAATGACACCTCAAAAGAGCTGTCCCCCACAGTAAACGCCTGGGTGTAAGCATCTTCCTTCTTGTTCTCTTTCAGAAAGGCTTTCACCGTATTTACAGCGATTTTCTTCATTTTATTGATCCTCCACAAGATTCATTGCCGCACGGAACGTCAGTTCGTCGGCGTGTTGGCTGATCCAGCCGCGATGATTTTCTACCAGTCGGCACACCGCCGTTCGATCATCACCTGCAAACCAGTTCAGATAGGGAACAAAACCGGAGCGCTCCGGGTGATCGAACAAATCATTCTGTCCCTCATGACCGATTACGATGATTTTGCAACTGTCATGTAAACGAGTCAGAACCTTCTTCAACTCGTCAAAGTAATAGTTCTGCGCCTCGTCGATGATTACCACTTTGTTCTCAAAGTTGGTACCACGCAGAAACGTGTGCGTAGCGCACTGGATATATGCGGTTTGATACTTCTCGTTGACTGCACCATCGTAAAATGCAGTATTGCGATTTACACCGATTTTTTCCAATGCTTCATAAAATGGCTCAAAATACGGCTCGGATTTTTCCTCGATCGTGCCCTTCAAATATCCCTGCTTCTGCTCCTGAGTAGGAGAGGCAATATAGACGATGCCATTACACCGTCCGTATTGATAAAGCAAATTGGCTGTGGCTGTAGCAATCAGTGTCTTGCCGGTACCAGCTTTAGCATTGCAAAACACAATCAGCTTCTCCGTGTCCCAAATAGCATCCCGAAAAACTTTCTGGTGTTCATCCAGTCTCAGTCCATAAAAAGGATGCTCCTGCAGGGTAGCGGGGACATCATAGATTTCCATGCTGGTATTTTTCTTTGCCATATCTTCTTCACTCCTATCAAAGAATGGTATCAATGTCAGTTACGATCTCGTCGGCAATACCCAACACGATCATTTCTTCACTGAACAAGAACCAATCACGGCGATAGTTCTGGTCGTAGACTTCCTCCGTGATTCGGGTACTGGACAAGATGTACTCCTTCATGCGTTTTTCCAATTCCTTGGTAAACTCCAAGTTGTCCAACATTTTGCCGATGCTTCCGATCGCACCGGAAGATCCATCATGAATGAGACAACTGGTATGAGGAAAGACATAGCGCTTATGGCCGGCCATCAGCAGAAGTCCGCCAGCGCTGTACACTCGGCCCATACCGATCGTGTAAATCGGTGTCTTGGACAGGTGGATCATGTCGATGATGTGGAGCACCGTGTCCACGCTGCCACCATCCGAATTGATGAAGATTTTGATGGGCTTACGCTCTTCCGGCGCAATTCCCTTATCCTCGGCGTTCCACTTTTTGATATACAAAGCGATATCAATAGTGGCGTCGCTGATATCGTCATTCCAAAGAATCTCGCGCTTTTTCAACCGGCGATAATATTCCACCATAGTGGGATCAGGCAACGTGGTGTCTAATACCCCCCCCACGTCGATAAAATCATCGTTAAACTCCTCCATGAGCTTCTTGGTCATCTCGTTCTTTTTCATTGAAGTCGTCCTCGCTTCCGATTTTGATATTGTTTACGACGTAATGCCCAATCATCGTGGCGTCCGCCAAGTTGTCGTTTTCAGTAACGATCCCATAAATATCCCTTGCAGCTTGCAGCGATAGGATTTTTGATGTCTTTTTGCCCGTAGGTTCGACAGATGTGATCTTTGACTTGATCTCCTTTGTCGTCCTACCTCTTGCTTTGCAGTAATTTTGCCATTGTGTGGGTGCTACCAAATTGTACAAAATATTCGTTTTTTCACACATATTCACGAGTACGCCCTGTAGTTGAGCCAGTTTTTTGAAAGATTGAACATTCTTTCTAAGCTGAATGTCTTCCAAAAACACCGCATCAATGTCGTGCGTTCGGATCACCTCACTAAGCAAAGCCTCAATGTGCAAAATTGCCTGCTCGAATGTATAGTTCTTGCTATCAAAGCCCCACGTCCCATAGTCCAGCAGTTTCTTTCCCTCATAGTCATAAACCGCCCATGCGCCGTGTCTGGCTTGGTCAACGGCCAAGATTTTCACCCGTCTCACCACCTTTCTTTATGAGTCTGAAAAGGAGGGCCGAAGCCCTCCTTCCCATTACTCCTGCTGCGACTCAGCCTCGTTATTCATCTGTTCTTCGGCCTTGGTTTCCTCCGCTTCGACTACTGCTTTCTTTGCCCTACTGTTTTCGTGCGCCAAAGCATAGATTTCCGCCAGCAGTGCTTGCACACTCGGCGTATATTCTGCCGTATTACGAAGGTCGATGCCGCGTTTCCGAAGAGCGCTATATGCCTGTTTCGCATCGTGGTTAGCCTGATACCCCATGAGCACCGTCCAAATGTAGTAGTGCTCAGGGGTGTCAGTATGAAGCCTCCAGCTCCGCTCTTTCTCACAGGAATAGCAGGTTTTGTACGAAGCGCCGCACACCTTGCAATTCCGAATCATGGTAAACCGCCTTACTCCTCAAAGAGGATGTAGCACAGCTCCGCGTCGTCGGCGCAGTAATCCTTCAGAGCAGTGAAGGAGAAGGGGTGCGTACCTTCCGTGGTCAGGTTGACCGTGAAGTTGTTGTCGATCTTGGCCTTGGGGAAGACAATCTTACCGGCACGCTTGACAGACGGGTTGCACACGTCAGCAGCCAGAATGTCCACGACATACATCGCGGCCTCGGCAAAGCTCTCGGCGCTGTCCACCAGCTTGACGGCAGAATCCGTCTCGTACTCATAGAACACACCAACAGTGGTTCCGACGAAGGAAGCGGGCAGAGTGATAACCTTGCCCTCGATCTTGGCATTACCCTCATCAACGCCGACCTCGATCATGCCGCTGATGTTCTTGTCCTCGCTCATGGTGTACACGGCAGCGGGGGCAGAAGTGGGCACGTGCTTCAGCGTAGCGGTCTTGGTGCCCTTGTCGTCCGTCACGGTGAGGATAGCAAAGTCGGCACCCTTGACCTTCTTGGAGCTATCGGCCACCTGTACCTCAGATCCGAGCTGTGCGCCCATCAGGTTCAGGTTCAGCAGAGACAGCTCGCCAGAGAAGTTCACACCCTTAGCGGTGTCGAAACGGGCGAGCAGGACGCCCTGAGCGTCAGTCTTGTCGGTAGACTCGCCGGTGAACTCGATCTGGGGACTCTCCACGCTCGTACCGGTGAAGTCCACCAAACCCGTTGCCAGGTTGATCTGAGTGATCCGACGTACCTTGTCGATGACAAATTGAGTTGCGTTAAACATGGTATTCATCGTCCTTTCTGTATTTTTTCGGGATCATTTCAGATCCCCCATCCAATGCAGTTCCTTTTTGTCGAGCTTCTTCATATCCACACAACCGCTGTAAATGCCTTGCATTACGAAGTTGTAGCTCTTATGCTTCTGAACACGCTCTACGCTGTCCATAAAAACACCGATGGGCAACGTCCATACGTCATCCCATCGGTACTTAAATTCTGGGCAGTTTGTCAAAGAAGAGATAAGAGGTAGCAGTAATGATTGAAAAGGCTTCTGCATTTGCAGTGCCATTTCATCCCTGTCATCCTCAATCATAATTTTTCTCGTGGCGTCATTAAATCCCGTATCCACATTCTTTTTCAGCTTATGGATTTGACGGAGATAGTCAGTCATGAGCTTATGAATAGCTCGGTCGATCACCACTTGATCTTTATTCTTCAGTACAAGGTCTGGGAGACCTGTTTGTGTACCGAGCTTAAAGGTCGTGAAATCCATATCCCCAAAAAGGATAGACACCTCAGATTTTTGAAGCGTCTGAAAAAGGGATATGAAAAGGTCGTATTCGTCTATCTTCTCCCAGAAGACATGAAGTTTATCCCAGATTTCAACTTTTCGATCAGCGGGTGTCGAACAAATAGTGCGTACCAGTCCGAAATACCGCTGCTCGCCAAAATCTACGATTTCCTCCAAGGTGGGTTGCCTAATCAAGATTTTATCGTTGATCTTGTATCCCTCTCCACGAAACAATTTCAGCTGATCAATCAATGATACCAGCCTCCCTATTCATCTCGTGGGTAACGTACGGGATTGACCACCCGGAGTATCCTTCGTTGAACTGAACCTCATCCGCCGTACTGAGCTTGATCCCACCCAGTCCGAACAGGGGCTTGTCCCCGTTGTTCAAAATGCGATCCACCTCATCTGCCAGCAGATCCGCTCTGGAACCCTGCAGCAAGTCAATCTGGTGCTCGTTACAGATAATATAAACAGTAATCCCTGTCTCCTTAATCACATTCGAGTCGGTATAGACCACACGACTACGCATCGTGATAAAGTTTTTGTCATCTGTTTGTGTACCAGGGACATAAAAGTGGGTTTTGATGAGGGGTTCCGCAGGGCTTTTACTACCCGTTTTGAAATCCTCAAACTCCGCCACGTTGTTCCCTACGTTACAGAGCAAATTGACCACCGCCTGATTTTGCAGCAGCTTTCGTTTCAGCAAGATCTTCTGTTGAATCATCGAATCAAAATGCGGCACCCTCATCACCTCCTTACCAGTTCACAATTTGGATTTTCATAACGGCCTCACTGCCGGAGGCGTCGTGAATTGCCTTGATCTCAATTTGTGTTCCCACAAATACGGGATCATCCGACGCCCGCAGCGTGATAACGCCGTTCATCTCATCGACAATGCTGGCCGCGCCAGCAAAGTCATACTCCAAACGATATTGGAGTGGATCAATAGGAACGCCACTCTCATCCAAGACTTGGACACGGATTTGTTTTGTTTCTCCGCCTGCGATCTTGAAATCGCCGTCCAGGTCTGTCAATGTGATATGGACGCTTGCTCCCGAGGTTTCCTCCGTCCCACCGGGAACAGAAGTATAGTAATCCGCCACCATCAACTCGGCGTTATCGGTAGCGGCATTGAATTGGTCTTCCAGTACGGCCCATTGGATCAAGCCATCCTCTGCACGTTCGTCGCCCACTGCATACGAGATCGGATCAACTCTGGTGATACGATAGGCTGTTGGATCGACCTTGTTCTTGTCCATCAAGAGCCGGGTCTGAGCGTCCAACATAATCGTTTCTTCATTGTATGGCAGATAGATCAGGTGCTGGTCTTCACCAACCGTCATCTGCGTTTTACCCGCCTCACCAGTGCCATACTGTGTGCTGTTTGTGCTATATACGGGGTATTCTACAATCTCACCTGTCAAAGGGGAGACGAATCGGATGGAGTATTTGCACTTCCAGAGTACCGCCTTTTCATAAATGCGGTTGTTATCCGGCAGCGAACTCACCAGCCAAAACGCCCCGTCGTGTTTCACGTACTGCCCACATCTCAAGATACCGATATTGCAAAGAATCTGTCTAACCGTTGTGCTGTTATACACATCGCTGGTTTTCTGTTGGACAATAGCTCTTACCTGCTGCGGTTCAGTTCCAATCGCCTTGTCGTAGATCAAAACATTAGACCCGATAAAGGAATCGAGCACTTCCTGAAAACCATCTTGGCCGTATGCCCAAAACTCATCATCCTCAAATCCGCTGTTGAAAAGAGGGCGTGTCATTCGATACCAACTCTTGGATTCATCTGACATATTGCTACCCCCCCCTTATCCATACGCAGGATCTTTCTGACGATGAAGCAAAACTTCAACCTTGGCGATCTGGTCGTCAAGCTCCTGTTTTGTTACACGTTTAGTCGCATCTTGGCCGGTTAGCTGAACATCTTTTCCATAGATCCCGTTCAGCGCCATTACCCTGCTCAGTTCCCTTTGCAGGTAAGACACATACATCATCTGGGCGAGAGTACGAACGGCAATACTTTTCAACTTGCCAGAAAACTCGCGTGTCTCCTCGTTATACCCGAGGTCACAGCCCAAATTCAGTTCAAAATCTGCTACCGCTGTGGATAGCCATTCTGCTTCCAATGCCTCCGGGATCTCATATTTAGTCAAAGGCATGGAGTGGAATTTTTGCTCAACGTCCGCAAAGGTCGTTTTCTTTTCGTCCGCCATAATCCACACCTTTTCCTTTCATCGGTTAGACCTTGGCAGTCTCAGCCAGCTTGCGCAGAGCGTCCACTTTCCAGGACTCCGCGTCCTCAGCGCCCACACTAAACGCCAGCTCCACAAGCATTCTCTTTTCGGCGTCGGTTTTCACCATAGCTTCCAGCTGCTCGTTGAACTTGGCTTTGGAGCGAATAGCCAACAGTTCCTTAACACTTTCCTCATTCAAGAGGATAGGCGCGGAAACTTCGGTGTCACCCAGGCCGAACAGCTCCTTACGCTTTGCCTCGTCCACGATCTGAATACGGGCATGATTGCCCATACCATCAGTGCCGGTAAACATCACGTTGCCGGTTTGGATCTGAGCCAGAACCTCCTCTTCGGAGAGGAGGGGAAAATTCCGAGCTTTGCCCGGAATTGCGATATCGCCCTGCCCCGCCAGACGCCGGAAGCCCAGAGGCCAGGAGCAAAGGTTGTTTACCAGAACATTATTCGTTTTCATAACGATTCCCCTTTGATTGAAATTAGGGGAGGGGTTTGTGCCCCTCCCCGTTTGCGCCGTCATTCAGGCATAAAAAAAAGACCTCTCACTTAAAAAGTGGGAGCATCAAAGTTCGTATCGGAGATCAGACCGATCTGATCTTCCATGCCCTCGGCAACGCCTGCGCCGAACTCCATATCGAAGCGGGTCAGGTGCTGACGGGTTACGATGTCGTCGCCAGTCATGGTGGTCAGTCCGCCACGCAGGAAGACCTGCAGAGGAGACACAGAACCACGAGGCAGGAAGAACAGCAGACCCTGGGGCATATACAGGTCATAATCGGTACCGTCCTTGTTCAACTGAGTCCAGTTGATCGCGTTGGGCAGCTCGGTTACGAAAGCACCGTTGTACATACTTACCAGACCAGTCTGGCGGATTTCCTCGGCAACAATGTTGTTGGCGTAGCGGATCTCATCGGCGGAGAACTGCTTGAAGCCAGCGAAGTCGTTGAACTGAGACACTACGCTGTAATCGCCGGCAATGTTGACCTTACCATAGCGACGCATGGACTTGAGCATATTGTCAACGGCGGTCTTGGTGATGCCGTTGTCCTCAGCGAAATGCTTCACACCCTTGGCGTTTTTCAGGGCGTTGTACAGAACGGTCATGACGTAGTAGGTCATCTTGTTCTGCATATCAATCTGCACTTGGTTCATACCCTCACGGATATTGCCGTCGAAGTTACCGTTCTGAAGCTCGCGGTAGTCAACAGCAAAACCGGCAGAGATGGTCTGGGTACCGATCGGATACTCACGCCAATTCACAGCGGCGAAGGGTACGTCGCTGCTGGATGCCTGGAATCGAGAATCGATGCTCTCGTATCCGTAGGTCTTCATCATGGGAGCCTCGTTGTAACCGATCCGGCGATATGTGCCCATGAAGTCGAACAGGCGAACAACCTCCAACAGCTTCGGCTCAATAGAGAACCGGATGATGGAGTTGATTTCGCTACGGGCGGCATTATCGCCGTCGATAGCCTTGCTGGACAGCTCTTTGATGGTTGCCACGCTCTTGTCCAGACTCTTGTCGTCAACCTCGGGGCGCTTACCGGCGCTCAGAGCAGAAAATACCTCCACGATCTTGGAGTTCTGCTTGACACGACCAGTATTCACATCAGCCTGAGCGTTGCTCATGTTGATTTCATAAATCGTGCTCATCGTTTATCCCTCTCTTTCTCTTCTTACTGCACGCGGACAACGACGAGGACGCCCTTGCCCATGTATGCGGTCTTCTTCGTAACCTCGAAGTACACCTTGTAACCGGTTACGTTGGCGCTCTTAGCGAGCAGGCCATCCGTACCAAAGACCAGCTTATCGCCAACAGAGATGCCGGCATAGTCGGTGCTGATCTCATAGCTGGCAAACTCCATCTCCAGATTTGCCACAGTGGTCAGGTCGTCGGCGCGTACCTTCTCGCCGGCCTTGACCGTCAACGTCTCCTCGAAATTACGCATTTCGGGCTTGTCGTTGATATTGCTCACGATGCGGAAGCAAGCCTTAGCCTCCTCCTCAGAGGCGGGCAGGTTGGCAGTACGAGCGGCGCGATTCAGCACCACACCCATGCCGACCTTCAGATCGACGGCGGCATTAACGTCGCCAACGTTCTGCACGTTCTTGTAGTAACCAATCGTCTTAGCCTTCATTGTTTTTCATCCCTTTCTTAAAATACGTCCACGTCGGCGGGGTCAGTGTTCTCCTTCTTGCCGGCGTCATCCGTCATGCCAAATACGTCAATCTGGCTGGCGGCATTGGTTTCTGCGATTTGACTCTCACGAGCCGCCTGCACCATAGCGGTGCAGATCTTGCCAACGATACTGTTGATCTCTACGCTGCCGGGATTGGAATTGAAAGCGTCGATATCTTCCTTGGCAACTGCACGTTGCTCCTCGGTGTAGGGGGCCAGTGCAGCATTCAGTTCTGCCACAGCAGCGGCGTTCTGCATTTCGGTGATTTTGGCATTAGCCTCAACGAGGCTGGCCTCTGCCGCTTCCTTCGCGGCGTTAGCCTCAGTCAGTCCGGCCTCTGCCGCTTCCTTCGCGGCGGCTTCCTTGTCGTAATCCGCCTGAAGCTGCTTGATATCAGCCTCCTTCTGTGCGATGTCAGCTTTCAGCTGGCTAATCTCAGCCAGAAGCGTGTCAACTTTGGCCCAATACTCCTCCCACTTGGAGTTGACCTCAGAGACAGCACCAGTCACAGCCGCCATCAACTCGTTCTTGGTCTTCTCGTCCATTGTTCCATCCTCCTTGTCCAGTTTTTTATTATTTAGCTCCATTACGATGGCGGCTTCATCAGCCGGTTTAACACTGAGAATCGCATATCCGCTGTAATCGTAATACTGCGGAACACGACCTTCCTCTTTCCAACCGCCGGAGTAAATAATGTATCCATCGTGCTCGGGCTTACCCACAATTTCCACGGAACCCTTAACAACAGAGTCCGCCATATTTTCGCGGAGCCAAGCAACAAACTTGGGATAACGCATTTCATCCAGCGTTCCTTCTGCTACCAAGCAGCGTTTAGTAACGCCTCCGATTTCTACGTCATCCACATACGCCTTGTCGAAGTGTCCAACCATAGTGGCGTCTTCAAACAAAGGCAGCTTATCCTCCTCCCGTACATCCGTCATACCGTGGTTGTATGGAACGTCCCGATCTTCGGTCAAAAATTCCGCTACAATCGACATTCCGACAACGGAGTGGAGGTTAGCTTGAACATATTCCTCTTTCCACGAGATTCCGTTTTCCTGCCAACGAGTGTTATCAGGGAAGATCTCATGCAATACAACCTTGATAGGTCGTCTGCCGGCAATCTTATTTTCACTGGAGATCTCATAGATAGGGGCAAAAGCTCTCTCAGACATACTCTCACCTCCTTATCCTGACGGAGAGGGGCTTGCGTTAGCATTATTAGCCTTTGTAGACTCTGTGCTTGAATTGACCGGAGGATCGCCACCGGTGCTCTTGTCCACATCACCGTCAGGCGCATCCTTACCGGTAACAGTGAACGAGGTCTTATGCACAGGGTACTTGTTCTCAAAGTCTTCATCCAACTCAAGATCCATAAGAGAGAGGTAGTCATCCACGTCAAACCCTGTAGATGCAATCCATGCCATCAAGCTGCCCTTTCCACGGGCATACAGGTCAGAGAAAAACTTCACCTGTTTTTCTCGATTGACAAAAGTAATGGGAAGCACCCGGAGCTCCACCCGGTAGCTGCCGTCCCTGATTACGTTGTAATTCAAGCACTTGTTCAGCTCTTCCACCAAAGCCTCAATCCACGTGAATACGTTATTCGCAACGATTTCCATATTCAGTGTGGCCGTGGCATAGTTACCCGTAGAACTGCCACTCAGAGCAGCAGCGGCCACGCCGATGTCCTCATTCACATCCTCTTTGATGGCATTTTCGTTTTCCTCATTCAAAAGGGAGAGATCAACCGGAAGCCGATCCATCTTTGTGCCAGAAGCCAAAGAGAAGAATGATACACCGTTTGTGTTGCTGCGTTGCGTCAGCGCTTGCTTGACTGTGTTATGCTGGTTTTCTTGCTGTGACTGAGACAGAGCAGATGTACCCTTGTCCTTTCCCTCGGGGAAAGTCTCATAGTAAATCTGGTTATTGACCGTATCCAACACACGCCGCTTCGTATTGATGAAGTATTTGGCGTAGTCGATATCGTCCAACGCGGCTACTGCAAAAGGCACACCGTACGGATCGTTCTGTCCGCTCTTGATCTTGGTTACAATCGTCTTGCGCCAGTCCAGTCTCTGCCAGCACGCACCATCCGGGAACTCTCCATTGGAATATCTGCGCCATCCTTCTTGAATCTGACGAGGGAAGCCTTGCAGCTTACGCTTACGATCTCCCTCTGTCATGGCGCTAAAATACCGCAGGTCAAACGCTACTTCGTAACAGTTGTTCCTGCGGCCAATGATTCTTGTATATTCTACCGGCAAAGAAATAACAACACAGTTGACGCCGGCTGAGTTAATCTCGGTGATGCCTTGGATATCAAGATCAGTCAGCGCAAGCCGATCGTCTACTGGTACTGTTCTCGTCTCCATGTACCCCACGTACATACCCTCATTGGCATCGTGGAATAGACCGTCACGAATAACCTCCTTGTAGCGCATCGACCGGAGCACGCTGGTCATCTTGTCCATGCTGGCACGATACCCTTTACGGGAGCCTCCCGCTTTCTTGGGCTTAACAACTACCACATAATCAAGGGAGTGAAGACTAACCAGGCTATCAATAGCTGTCGTCACCGTGCCGTTTGAGTAATACGCCCACTTCGCCCATTGACGCAATTCAGAGATGTACTGCATGGGATCTCTCGCCATTCGCGTGATTTCTTCCGTGGAATACGGTGCCGTACATTTCGTACCGTAGTTGACCACGTTCAAATAAGACGAACCCAAACGCGTGTTGAACTCATAGGTCTTGTCGTCCTGCGGCGCACTGTTTACTTGCGACATAGGTACTGCGGCCTGCGTTTCAGATTGATTCCGGCCCATAATCCGACCAAAGAATGATTTTCCTGCCACTTGTCTTCACCTCCTTTAATTACAAAGTGTTACGTATTCATACCCGGAGCTATCCGAGAAAAGATCCGCCTCCAAAAGTGAAACGAAATAGTTGCCATAAGATACTGATGTATACCGGTCTTTCCGCGCACCTGGGCGTTCCTCAATCTTAATGAGGTTGGTCTGGTTCTGCACAGTATACTCCAACCCAATCATCTCATTGATCAACGCCACTGTCTCAAGGAAAGGACGCTCATAGAAAAGTTGGGTATCTACATCGGCAGAGACATACTCAGGATACAAGCGCTGCAATTCTTCAACGCCCTCTTGGTTGCTTACCATGAGTTCGATCATCCGGTTATTCAAACTATCCCGCATAGAGACAGCAATTTTGCTGTTCAGCTCCAAGGACGCCTTAACCGAGAATACCGCCTCTTTCTGGCCTGCAATTACGATACGAGCTTTCAGCTTATCATCGTTCATACACGTCCAAGGTTCGTATTCTACGTTCCGATCTACGTCATAAAGCACTTTAGCCAAAGCGTCGTAAATAGCGACACCCGCGTTTCGTGTATCCAAAACGCAATAATCCGCCTCAAAGTCAGCGAACAGCTGCTTAATGCGAATGGCTTGTTTTGTCGTTTCAAATTCTGCCTGCGGCTCCATATAGACTACCTGCCGACGATATCCCTGCTTGACCTCAATATGATCTCCGCTGGTATCTGAGACCTTATACTCCTTGCTCTCAGGGAGAGCACGAATGCAAGTAAATACCGAGTTATCGTTGCCGGTACCGCCCTCCGGGGCAATATCGCACGCGATAATACGGATTTCTCCTGCCTGTTTGGGAATTGTGTGCTTTGCCTTGACCTTTGACAGTACGTCCTCGTTCTTCCTTGGATAAAACGGACGTTTCAACACGCGGTTCTTGTTCAGCATATCGTAGGTGAAGTAAGCATGAGCATTCTCGGCCACCATCTGATTTTCATACTCAATCGTCCAGGCAACCCTATCCAGCTTCTTTCGCTCCTTCACCAAGAAGTCACGGGTTTTAATCTCGTGCTTCAAAGCGATGCTGTAATCCATACCAATCAGAACAGATTTGCCCTTGCCCAACATATCGCGGGTCACGAGCTTCATGTAGTCCCACATCCAGTGAGATTTGTACCATGCAGAGCTGATATAGATTTCTTTCGGTTCCTCTTTCAGTTCTTTGTACTCGTCGGGGTACTTGATTCTGAACGGAATCTGCCGCTGGAACAGCGTAGGAGAAAGAACCGTGTCGATAATGCTTTTCACAATCATACGGAACTCTTCATAAATGAAGACTGTAGCACGGTATCCACGCACATTCTCATTGGCAACCAATACAACAATAGAGCTTCCGTTATTAAACTTCACTTCGATATCGTTCTGGTTGTCCTTGATGGTCTTAATCTCCTGTTGAAGCAACGGAGATCTTGGCAAAATCTCTTTGGCGATTTTTTCTGATACGATCAATCTCGCCTGCTTTTTTGTCGCCGAAGCTACGACGATCAATGATCCAGGCCGCAAAATTGCTTCTTTACAGGCATAGACCGCAATGATAAATGACTTTGCCGCACTACGAGCGGCCACAATGCAGATACTCGGAAAAATATCCATCAGATACAAAATGATGTGCTGATAGAGATACAGTGTGATTCCGAAATACCGCTGCACAAAGCGGCTGGGATTCCTTCGCCAAAACGTTATCCAATCCAATAGCTTTTTGACAAACTCAGGGTCGTTCAATTTGCTATTGGGTGAGAAATGTTCATGAACGTGTTTTTGCCGCCCATCCATCAACGCTTCGTAATCCATAACTCACTCCTCCGAATCAGACAGGCTAAATTCCTTGTCCAGTTCCTTAGAGCCGGTCAATAGATTGCGAAGAGGTCTGGTCATGAACCGCTCAATATACTCCTTCAAATGATCGAAGTCCGCATACAGCTTCTTGTCCTTGTAATATTCAGCCGGACAAAACTCCTCGATATCTCGAATCATTTCTCCCAAAGGACTCAGCTGCTTTTCAGCCTCAGCCTTTTTCTTCCGGTCTTCGATCTCAGTAGTAGCTGCGTCAATCTGCGACTTGTAGCTATTCGCAGCCGTACCAATGTTGGAATCCCCCTTCTGAAGCAGCTTCCGCAGGTTGAGCTTCATAAAGCAGATCGAAACGTACAGCTCCTCCTGCCGCTTATCCATCGGCTCGCCGTATCGCTTTACCCAATCCTGATACTCGTACTGCATAGAATCGTAGTCGCCAGCATCAAAACCGACACCAAACCGGCGCACAACCTCCTCGGGCGTCTGGATGTCGTCATTTTTTGCCACATCCTCCACCGTAGGTGCGTTTTCCACATTGGCTTCCCAGCGCCGCACCAATGTATCAGAGTAGGTCGTTGCTCCGTCTACCTGGCTCAAATTCAGTCTGGAAATATAGGTACTGATCCGATTGCGACTCTTTCCATTGCGGCTCTCACTGATCTTTCGTGACGACGCCCAGATATCCAAATCAAAGTACATATCCGTGATCTGGCAAATCCGCTCTGCCGCCGCATCTTCGTCTCCGTCATAGAACTTTACGTACTGTTCGTAAAGCTCTGCAACGCAGTTCTTACAGATAGAGACAAAGCCGTTGTTGCCCTTATAAATAGGGGACTTTGAACGGCCAAAATTAGTCTCCTGTTTTTTGTACTTGTGGCCGCAGCAGGTACAGCGATATTCTTCATCGCTGATTACACGCGGCTCAACTTCGGTAGGCTTCGCATCTTTCACTACCTTTTGCGTAGCCGGTTTCATCAGCTGTTTCTTTGCCGCCATGTCCGCGACCTCCTTTCTATATGACAAAACCTCGGAGTCTTTGGACTTCCGAGGTTTTGTCAATCGTTATTATTTCTTCTGGTGCGCCTGAAGGGATTTGAACCCCCGACCCACGCATTAAAAGTGCGCTGCTCTCCCAACTGAGCTACAGGCGCATATGTTGTATGAAGTGACTCCACTCCCGGCCTCACCACACACCTTTACCTTGGATTCCGACCGCCACTCACAGCCGTGATATGTTATCTCAATCAGGCAATAATTCCGATTTGCACGGTTACTACACTTATTTATCCTCCATTGCTGACTACCATTAGAGGGGCATACTTTCCCAGGCTCACGAAGTCCCGTTGGGGTATGCCAGCCCGCCGCACTCCTGATCGGCTTGCCGCTTTGCTTACAGCGTTTAGGTTGGTCTATCGCGTTTTGCCTGCGCCGGACTTTCACCGGAGGGAGCGACCCCAATCTACCTGCACACGGCCAATTTTTATTTTACCGACGTGTCAGAGCCGTCACACGTCATCATAGGTAGTATCCTTACGGACTGGTGGGATGAGAAGGAATCGAACCTCCGACGCGCAGGGCTTCAACCTGCCGCTCTTCCAACTGAGCTATCATCCCATAGCGCTACGCATTTTTGTTTATCGGCATTGCACAGGACAGCGTAGCAAAGTCCACCGTCCCCTATCGCTGGAACCGCGCCGCTTTCGTACCGTTTGTCTTGGGGTCGTTAGAAAGCAGTAAATATCAACACATCCCGTTGGCGGCGGAAGTAGGACTCGAACCCACAAGCCGCTCATCACGACCAACAGTTTTCAAGACTGCTCCCCGCACCTACTGGGGTCAATTCCGCCACTTGTAAAATTTAGGCACACATTATTTTTTCAAGCTGATCGTACCCAACCCGAGCTGCCCATTCTGCGTGCTCAAAGAACACAACAGCCTTTCCATGATCGTCTCGAATGTATAGGCAAAGTGTTTTTGCTCCATTCACCGGGGACACATAATACATTAAAGATCCAAACGGGAACTTCATTGAATCACCCACTCGTCAATTTGAACCCGACCTTATTTCAGTTGCATATCGGGTAGCAACAAATATTTGTATGGTAGGGGAGGTGGGAGTCGAACCCACTCAGCTCGAAAGCAACGGTTTTACAGACCGCCCCAGCTCTCCAACTCTGGCGCTCCCCTATATTTACTATTCTTATATTGGTGCGGGTAGAGGGGGTTGAACCCACGACCTTCTGATTAAGAGTCAGCTGCTCTACCAACTGAGCTATACCCGCATATGGAGCTGGTGGACGGACTTGAACCCCCGACCTACTGATTACAAATCAGCCACTCTACCGACTGAGCTACACCAGCATATGGAGCTGACACAGAGACTCGAACTCTGAACCTATTGCTTACGAAGCAACCGCTCTACCATTAGAGCTATGTCAGCATGGCAGGGGTTGAAGGACTTGAACCCTCACCTACATCGGTTTTGGAGACCGGAGTGCTACCAATTACACCAAACCCCTATAAAAATGGCGACGTGTACGGGACTTGAACCCGTGACCTCCGACGTGACAGGCCGGCACTCTACTCTTCTGAGCTAACACGCCATATACAGCAACCATTTATGGTTGCATTTTTATTTTGCAACCAATTTAGGTTGCTTTGGTGATGCGTCCGGGGATCGAACCCGGAAATTCCACCTTGAAAGGGTGGTGACTCTACCAATTCGTCCAACGCACCATGTTGGTACTGCTAATGGGACTCGAACCCATACGGGATTTCTCCCACCAGCACCTGAAGCTGGCGTGTCTGCCTATTCCACCATAGCAGCATATTTGGATTTATTTGTCCCAATCAATTAAAGGGTATAGATCATAGGGCGAATCCCCAGTCGCAATTTTCTCATATCCGCCATCCACAATACGCCATAGCGTATGCTTCTTCTTTTCTGGATTTTGGCTGATCTGGTACTGCTTGCCCGACCTCGTTGTACACAGCACACCGGTACCGCACTCAGAGGCGGAAATCTTTTTAACGATTTTTGATGTTTTTTCTTTCGTTACGCCCGAATCTTTCTTCGGCATGATTGCACCTGCTTTATAAATTATGGCAAGGCGCTTCCAGTTGGAAGCCTTATTGCGGCAAGCAGTTCATGAGACTACTCTTTCTGTTATAACAACTTGTGCGCACAAGCCCCTTCACAGATCCACCTCTGGTACTCCCAACGAGACTCGAACTCGTATTGCCGACTTGAGAGGCCGGCCTCCTATTCCAGTTAGAGGATGGGAGCATATATAATACGGGTAAGGATTTACACCTTACATAGTTGGAGTTTTAGGTTATTCCTTCGTGATTACCCTCGGCCTTTCATGTTGCGTAGAACTGGCGATCAATCGCAGCTGACTCGGAGTTACTTTTTTACGGTTTACATTATCCGTTCACCAACCAACCTATAAGAAGCCACACTTTAGCGTCTACTTATTCCGCCACCGTATTTTTTTGGCAGGGATGGCTGGACTCGAACCAGCGAGTGAAGGAGTCAAAGTCCCTTGCCTTACCACTTGGCTACACCCCTATATGGAGATACCGATAGGATTTGAACCTATGATCCTGGGGTTGCAGCCCAGAGCCTTACCACTTGGCTACGGTATCATAAGCTGACTTCAGCGGTAATGGATGTCAGCCCCATTGATTAACGCCCCACTCATAAGGCACCGCTATTTATAATATCGTTTCGCCCAAAATGGGAGAGCTGTGGTGGCAGTAGCAGGACTCGAACCTGCGTCTTACGACGTATGAGGTCGTGCTGGAGCCACCTCCAGTCATACTGCCATATACGGTTTGCGTGGCTCACATCACTTGTACTTCGTGATTGCAACCCTCTCATCCCAGTGCTGGCACTGGGTCGAGTGACCATCAAAACCGAAAAAATGGTGCGGGGCTGTGATTTAATGCAGATACGCCTTGGTGCCGAAGGTGGGACTTGAACCCACACGGTATCGCTACCAGAGGATTTTGAGTCCTCCGCGTCTGCCGATTCCACCACTCCGGCATATGGAGCGAGTGACGGGGATCGAACCCGCATCCCCGGCTTGGAAGGCCGGTGCCCTGGCCGTTGTGCTACACCCGCATATGGTGTCCAGTGACGGGATCGAACCGCCGACCCTTTGCTTGTAGGGCAAATGCTCTCCCAGCTGAGCTAACCGGACAGATCGGCTTACTCACACCGTAAGCCATGGTGCCGGCTCGTACTTCGCCTGCCGGATTGCGCCGGTTTTACTCCCAAAACCTTGTAAAAGTCATCACTGCCAGATGTGAAGGTTTCTATTTCCCATTCGGTTTACAGTCTCCGCTCTGTTCGTGGGACGGGCATGGTTGCGGGGGCAGGACTCGAACCTGCGACCACCAGCTTATGAGGCTGGTAAGCTACCACTGCTACACCCCGCAATATGGCTGACCCGGCAGGACTCGAACCTGCGACCATCTGATTAACAGTCAGACGCTCTACCATCTGAGCTACGGGCCAATATAGATCTACGAGACGCATTCTTAACGACACCACATTTGTTCGGCATATGCTTAGTTAAAGGCGATGATTTTTCTATTTCAAGTAGAATTGTTTTCAAAATTGCTGTTAGCGTCTCAAAATACGGAACACGGTTGTTCTTTTTCCCATAAAAAGTTTTTGAAAGTTGCTGTACGTGCCCCAAAAATGGTAGAAGATGCCGGACTCGAACCGTTCTTCCTGCTCCCTGGGCAGGCGTGCTACCGTTATCACTACATCCTCTATATATGGTGGAGCCGAGGGGAATCGAACCCCTGTCCGAAATCCCTACATGAATAAAACAGTCTTACGCAATAGACAACACTTTATCAATTCGCCTCAAACTGAGACGGGCGGATCAGCAGTTGTCACTCCGCGCCCAGGGCACACCGGTTAGATGCACCTCCACCACCTTGTTTCTTTTCACAGTGACAAGGAAAACTGCAATACTCTGACCGAATCTTCGACCTCAGATGTTTACCCGGTCAGTGGGTACATCGTTTTGGAATCCAGCCGTCATCAGGCGGCAATTCCCTTTGCTGCAAGAGCAGCGGAAAAAGCGGGATGGATCATTACAACAGTCGTATCGTTGTCATTTCATTTTTGTTTAAGCCTTGAGGCGGTCTTCTACCTGCGAGTCTTACTCTCTCAGAACCCCGTCGAACCCATTACGGCCCCATATGAAATTGTCAAGGTGTACCGGTTCGGGCGTAGGCGCTGCCCGACCACGTTCCCCAATCCCTGCATATTCCAGACGGCGAATCTTATCGGCGTGCGGAAGGGGAAGTCTTGCAGTTCATAGAGAAAGATATGTGCCACAGCCGTATCTCCCGCCTTGTCATCGGCATTCGGTCAAAATACCATTCCTGTGGCGAATGGGACTGGTCGGGACAAAAAGGATCGAACTTTTGACCTCACGATTATCAATCGTGTGCTCTACCAACTGAGCTATATCCCGATATTACGGCAGACGCATCTGCCGTAATAGCTGTACGTCCGAAAAACCTCGTCTGCAGCCGATAGGCTTTTGGCTGAGATAGCAGTAAAAGTAATGAGCTGAACCGCACAAACGCCAACTTAGCCAATACAGCATAGTGGTGGAACCAGGGAGGATCGAACTCCCGACCCCCTGCTTGCAAGGCAGGCGCTCTCCCAGCTGAGCTATGGCCCCATATGTCCGCCCCCTAATAAGGGGCGGCGCTGTTTTCATTGATTTTCTTTGTTGCTATGGTCATATGATACCATAGGCATTTCTGGATGTCAATAGCTACAAAGAAAATTATTTTATATTTTTTTGTGTCACTGCTGCGAGTCTGTACCGGCGCGAACATCCTCTTTCAGGCTGTTACTGGCTCGGAACGTGGGTACCTTGCTATCGCTCGATACCCGCATCTCCCCGGTGGAGATGTTTTTGCTATTGCGGCCTTTTCTGGTTTTCACCTCAAAGGTTCCGAAACCTCTGAGCTGTACCTGTTCCCCACGAACCAGCGCGTCTCTGATGATTTGGAGCACTTCGTCCACCACATCATTGGCCTGATTCTTGTAGTAGCCTTTCTCGCACAGAGCGGACACGATATCGGCCTTAACCATTGTCCCACTCCTTAATTCAATTTGATCTGATAGCAGGCATCCGCACCTACTCCGGGGCGGAAAACCATCATCAGCTGTGCCGGAGTCGAATAGAGCCGTTTTCCGTTAGCATAATCATCCGTACCGCACAAGCAGGGTGCGATCATACTCTCGATTCCCAGCTCTTCAAACTCCTCTTTATGGTGTTTATCGGCCAACACCACATAGTCAATATCGCTGGAATACTTCTTGGCGAACAGCGTGTGCAGCGTCTTTCCGGCGTTTTTCACGTTGTCCAAGTCACCATGGGCGGCACAAATGTTATACCCGCATACGGAGAAGTACAAGAACTCGTAATACTCCGACTCCGGGAAAACGATATCACTGCGATCACGAAGCCGCTGTTCAAGCCACCAAGGGATCAGCCGCTCCATGTTATCTGCATGAATGCTGTCGTTTTTATTTTGAACGGTTCTCAAATGATTTCCGTAGGTCGCGTGAACTACTGTCTGCTCAACCTCATCGGCCAAAACACTGATCGCCTGTGCCATAATTTCTGACACCTGCATGATCTGGTCGCACGTCAGCTCCTCAGAGGCAACACGCGCACTGGTGTGTATTGAACCATGAGCCGCGTCGCCCAACAACACGACATGAAGTCTATGGCATTTATTCAGCCTGATACGCTCAACTGCTCGCTCAACCAGCCGTTCCACACGATAACGGCATACCTGAGTATCATACCGCTCCCAGATATTGTCCGTTACCATACCGTAATGCCAGTCGGCAAACACAAGAACAGCCTCAGCATCGCCAAGGAACATACAAAAGTCGTCCGGCTTATTAACCGATAGCGGCAAAGACTTATTCAGATCCTGAGCAGCCTTAACGAGCCGATCTTCCAGATTTTCCTCACGACCCATCCGATCGACCATCTTATTGAACTCGCGGCGCTGGTCATAGAAGCGTTTGGCCTCTTTACGCATCTCCGCAATTTTGCAGTTTAGCTCGCCCATATAATCATCCTGGCCGGGATTACCCTGAGCGGCATACTTTTTCTTGAAATACTGCGCAACAGCATAGCCGGAGTATGGCGTTACAGATGCCGCCTTTCTCAAACTATCCCGATGGCATTCGATGCCAGTTGCTTCAACGATGTCTTCCCAGTCCAGATCGTCGGGCTTCTGTTCGACTTTGATTTCGATTAGGCGAAGACCATATTCATATGCATCCTCACCTTCTCTGCGTTCATACTTTGGATTCACGAATGTCTTCACCCCTCTTCTGCTGGCAGAAGCGTGCTCTGCCTGATTTCAATTTCAATGTTTGGTACGCCGGCCCAACGCTCCAAGATCTCCTTGATATCGTAAGTCCGAGCACCATTCACGTCATACTCCGTCAGCGTCATATCGGAGCAGTCGATCGTCGCGTGAGAATATACCTCACGCTGCTCCCGCACTGCCATTTACTTGTGCTCCTCGATCACGTTCATACGACGAATTTCGTTCAGCTTTGCAAGCAGCTCAGGGGATTCGACGCAGAAATAATGACCCCTCTTCGAGTCCTGCTTCATCGTCCGAGGATAACAGTAGTAGTGGGGATACTTATGCGGAGGGAACGCTTTGACCAGCAGATCTTTCTCTGTCTTGTTAATAGGAACCACGAGAACCATCCTTTTCTAATAAATTTGAGGGTGCTCCCTCAAATTTACACCAAATTTAGGACTTGGGAACTCCCGACAACAAATGGGAGTTCCCAGCGTGGTTTTAGAATTATTCGACCAACAAACCCGAAAATCTGTATAAAATTGTGAAAATTCAACAGTTATCGGACATTGTTTTTGGGCATATCGCCGTTTCTCTACGGAAATGGAACCCATAAATTTCCACGTCCCACAGGCCGTCAGAAACCTCAGTCAACGTTGAAATGGGTGTCCGACTCTGCTCAATCAAGTCCAAAAAGCACTGATTAGGTGCCGAAAACAACGTATAAAACAAGGTGCGTGAGATATCTTTATTCTGAGGCTCCTCAATGGCGAGCATCAACCGATATGCAGTATGAGGACTGATCCGCAGTGACTTAATATAGTTGATATACTCCTGCCGAATCTCATGTACCAGGATTGCCTTACCGTAGTTATCCAGGTTTTCATCTGTTCCATCCCAAACTGCCCGGATCTTAGATCTCATATCTCTGACAAACTCCAAGATCCGCTCGACCTGTGAATAGCTCACAGATTTTTGCAGATAGGCGTCGTTTACCAACAGTTCAGAAAACGGGATGAACGACGTATAAGCATAGCTTGTACGGTAAGAGTTCAGGCTGTGCTGCAAAAAGTCCATCGTCGTATTGTGGAAGCGATAGTTTTTGCCCACACTGTCATAATAGCCCTTCATGCGGGCGATCTTCCCGAAAAAGTTGGGCTTTACTTGCCGGCCATCATCGTCGCGTATCTCATATTTTTTTCTCAACCGTTTGATTTCCGCAACACTGTCTACGGCATATTCTCGCTTCGCCTTATCAATCTCGATGTTGCTCAAAACGTCCAGCTGGGCAATCTCGCAGTAAAGCTCCTCATACTCGGAAAAATCTGCTCCGCTGTTCAGCGCGTCCCACAGCTTCGTATTCAGCTCTTGGGAGAGGTTTACGATCTCACCGATCTTATTGACCGATGTTTTGATATCCAGATCAGACTGATCTGATTTGGTATAATGACGCACGATTTTCTTAGCGTCTACCATGCTGGTCGGGACGAGGAACTTGTGATAGTTCCGTTCTGCGGCCCGAATAAGGATGGCGTTGTTCGTCAGCAACATAGTATCAGAGTCAAAGTCTGCACCGGATAGCCGGAAAAGAATATTCTCGCCGATACTGTTGGTACACACGATCTCTCGCGTGGTATTGACGTACTGCCGGATCTCCTCGTTATCCGTATTCCTCGCCAGGAGAACATTTCCCATCGTCACATGGGGACTGCGCGATCCGAGAATAGTCTGATCAAAAGCAAACTGTTTGCAAAAAATATTGCCTACTCCGATTTTACTCTCACCATCAAATTGCCCAATCGCAGAGTAGAGCATTTCGATGGGGTTTCCCAGCAGAGTTGAATAGTTCCCTTCTACAAGAATGTGTCCACGGGCCAGCTCTTTTTTGAACGACTTCGATACGTCGGTTTTGAAGTTGTGGTACAGCCTCGTTTGAGAAAACTTATCTGTAACGCCCAACATCTGATATACCACATCGTTCGTCGTCGTAATTCCGTCGCTGTCGATCTCCTCATTCCCGCCCATATATTTGATATGGTACCGCAGCACCGCAGGATCTGTCTGAATCATGCGCAGATAATCCAACGACGGTTTTACCAACTGGTCAACATCATCTTGCGAAAGCTGAAGAGTATTCAAAAGCTGGTAATGGATCTGCACCATGCGGCCATCAAAGAAATGCGTCGGCTTCTCATGCTTCACGACACCAAAGTTACCGTCTTCGTCCAGCAATCTCAGCCACTGTTCCAGAGTGCCAAACTTCACGTACTTAATACTACTGGGCGTAGTAATAACCTTGATATCGCTGATATCCTGCGCCAGCGTGAAACCGGAAAGCTGAGACACATCAGTAATGCCGCGATCGGCGAAGAACTTCTGGATATTGGTATTAAAGCAGGCTGATTTGAAAAAACGGTTCCGCAGAAGGATCATACCGTAATCCTGCCATTCGCCCATAGCACTTTTGTCAATGAGAGACTGTCCGTCCCAAATGCTATTCTCGATCTCAACCTCTTCCGGCTTTGAAGTAAGCCAGTTATCGCTGCCAATCCTTGTCGCCACAACGCGATCTTTGAACACGCTCTTATAGTCGTCGATTACCAAGAAGTTCTCGGGCCGCAGCGGAATAGTACCGACGATGCTGCTCAGAGTAAGGGCGATATAGGCTTCCAGAGCGGCCAGATCAATCTCCTGACCCTCTTTTACTTTCAGCCCACAAAGCTCCCACTTGTGCATTCTTGGATACAACTGCTCATCAATGAACAGGCACTTTCCAATTCGGCTGCTTCCGCTTGAACGCTTGAACCTACGGAACACAATACCATCACACGTGAATCCGTCTTGATAAAGACGATTCCGAAGCTGGGCTACGGTAAGAAGTACCTTCATGGTTTTCCCGAGCCGATACATTCCGTTATCAAAAACGAACAGATCTCCCAGCTCTTGGGGAGAGGCCGGATTTTCGACGGGAGATCCTACCCGTACAGCAATCAGTTCCCCATCCTTGATACAAATGTTGTCGGTAAGATGCACATCCTGCGGCAGATAACCATACTTGATGTAGGTGTTGTCAAAGAAGCGATTAAACTCCTTGACGCTATACTTGAACGTGACATTGATCACGCGCCGGCAGTATTCTTTACCCCGCTTACTGAATGTGAAGTCCATGCGGCGGTATACCTTCTCATAAACTTCCCTCAGCTTTATCAGGTCGAGGCTATAATCCAAAGTGTTGACAAAACGTCTTGTATTGAACTGGTCGTTGTGGTCTGATCCAGCCAACTTCACAGAATATTCCTTGCTGTTCGGGCTTGAATAGTTCGCCAAAAACAAATCCTTGGCATCCACAGACACGATATAGACCGAATTACCCATGGTCTATTCACCTTCCTCAGTTTGAATATTTTCGACTTGAATCAGATCCCCATACCAGAACAACCAGGTCTCTACGCCCTCCAGCTCGATCAGAGCAGAGAACCCATCGGGTCGTTCACGATGCGGATGCGCAACAAATACCTTATTACGGCTGGACTCCACGAATTGACGGTACTCTCCCTGCATACGTGGATAATCCTTCCGAGCTATGATTTGATCCACATTCAGAATGACCAAATCCCCATCACGAATCTTTTTTGTCAATCTCGTTTCCGAGGCTTTCCAGGACATCCGCAGCAAGTGTGCGTGAGCCTTTGTCCCTGAGCTTCTTTTTCAAAGCTCTGCGATTTTCACGGTTCAAACACATTACCCCCTGTCTGAATATTCCTGAATTACCTTTTCGTACTCCCGAGCGTTCTCTTTCAAAACGCCCTGATAGAACAGCACTTCGTTTTCCCCTGCGTCGTCAGCCGGAGAATAGTCATCACACTTCCCCTGGCACTCCGAGCCACATTGGTCATACCAAATACAATTTTTTCGTGCGGTGTTCATTGTAAGCCTCCTTCCGCTACACACCGCCGCGTCAGCTCTCTTAAATTTCAAGTTCCCTATATGATCAAATGAATCGTTGACGCCGCATTAGTCTGTCGTGTTTCCATGAGAGATGCCGTTTAACCAATTCCGAAACAGTTCCCTCATCCGCCTGCTTGGAATGTAGATCCAGATTTCTTTGCCATCACGAATAGCTGACCGCCATACCCACTGGATCATCTCACTCAACGCATAATCATCCTCGCGCACCTCAACTCCTTGCTCCTGAAAATAGTTTTTCAGCAAAGGGTTGTAGTACACGTTGACGCAATAGGCCAAGCAGTCCCTGTTCCGATATGCGTTAGTAGCCCGGACATTGCAGGAAAGGAAACCCTTGGTATATCCTTTGCCTTTCAGGAGGGCTTGGTAATCCTTAAAAACCGTCCACAAGTTACGGTCTGATGAAGAATTGAGCATATTCTTGAACAAGTTCGTCAAATTGTTTCTCAGCTGTTTGATAAGCGGCTGTCCTTTGGTATCACGCGCTTTCTTATACCAAGAAACAGATAGGCTCGACCTCATTTCGCCGATCTTATTCAGTTTCTCATCCTCGATGATATGAATTTTCTTTGGGAGTTCTGCTACGTAATCCGGTATGTGAGGTGTATCGCTGAAATGATATACCCCGTTCTCACAAACCGTTCCGATCCGCTGGACTTCGATATTATGAATGTCGAAGTAATATTTCTGCACCTGAGCATCGAACATATAGGTGAGAATGATCACCTCATCGAAGGACTGAAATACCTCAATCGGGAATTTCCATAGCAAGAGGCAGTCATTATACAAAATGACGTTGCCAGTCATGCACATATCCCGCAAGTCTTCAAATCTGCCCTCGTAGTCATCATTTACCCACCGCACACGGTACTCAGAGTCAACCTCGATCATATCCCGCTTGAGCATTTGCAAATCCTTTGGAGAAATCGGGATTGTCTGAACGGCTTGGAAAACCTCATCCAAAATGAGCTTATAGCCGCCGTCTTGGATCAGCGAAATCGTTTCATCGTTATACGACTCAAACAGCGCATGAGTGCTGGCAATGTTATCCCTCATAGACAGAAGGTAATGCAGGTTTTCCAACTTACCCTTACCTTTACTTTGCGGATCTTTGAATTTTCGCCCACTGCAACTCCGTTTGATTCGTTCTACTTCGTCCAGGTATGGCGTGATAAATACGTAGCGGCTTTCCTTATCTTGATTCATCAAAGTGATCGCAGACTCGGTTTTACCTGCTCCCATAATCGTGTCACATACCTTAACGATCACACGCTTTCCTCCTTCGCCGTCTTACGGTAATAGAAGAATTGGAGCTGCTGAACATAGCCGGCAAATCCGGCGTACTGAGAAGGATCGAAATTGCCATGGTAGACATCATCAATCATGCGGTTGATCCACACATCCCTGGGGTAACTGTCCATACGGTGAAGCCCAAACAGCATCACGCAGTTCGCAACCTTCTCGCCAATGCCCCGCAGAGCAATCAGCGTCTTCCGGGCCGTATCGTCATCTTGCTTCTGGAGCTGCACCCAGAAATCTTCGTCATACTCGGCCATCTCTTTCACATAGCTTTCACGATAGCCCAGCGATGCCGGTGACAGATCCTGACCTCTCAGCTGCGCCGGCGTCGGGAAGGAATAGAACTGCTGGTCGTCGATCTCCCCCAGTGGCGTACCGAATGTCTGGCAGAGAACATCTACCGCTTTGCGAATGCGCGGGATGTTGTTACGCTGGGAGATAATAAAGGTCACTACCATCTCCCACAAATCCTGTCTCAGGATGCGGATACCGCCACCTGCCGCGATCGCCTCCCGCAAAAACGGGTCTCCGGCCATCTTCTGCTGATATGCTTCATAGTCGGCAGACAGGTCAAAATAGGGCATCCATACATCCCGGAACTCATCATAGGGGCAGTGAAAAACATACCCGCCATTGGTACTCGGTGTGATTTTCACCAGCTTCATACCGGTGATCGCCACATATCCCCTATCTTGCAGTGCGGTCAGCCGGAAGCACTGGCCGGAATCTGCAATCTGCTTCAAATCAAACGTATGGGGAATGTTAATGAGCACGCCATCAGAAACCCTCCGGCAAATTACCTTTTCGCCACTCATCATACTCGCTCCTTTTCTTCAAATATTTGCGGATTATGCTCAGTCCGCAGTACACCAGATCGCAATACGGCTTGGAGCCGTCGCCATCGTATTGGGTAATTGCTGATACAACCTCCTGCTCCGTCAGATTCTCCGGCACATACCGGAACAGCTCAAATACCTCCTGCATTTTCTCAATGAGGCGGATATTATCGGCGCAGGTTTTGACTTGACTCTTAGCCAGTGTCAGCATTGTCGCCGGGTCAATTCCATAGAGTCTTGCGGCATTTCTATACGCTTGCACCTCTTCAAACAGAGCGGCACGCTCCTGATTCATACGCAGGATCGTCGCTTCAGACTCGTTCAGTCTGCGCGTCAACTCTTTAAGATCGTCCACTGCACGTGCTCCTTTCTGATTGATTTACTTTGTTGCTATTTGAAGGTCAAACTTTCTTCACTATGCAGCCATAGCCTCTGCACGTCCGGCCATATCCCATCTTATCTCCGAATAGGCCGTCGTCGTCCAGATTGCGAATAGTTGCCTGCTTTTCATTGAGTTTTAAGATCTCACCGTTCCGAAGCTCTTGGTACTTGGAGTCAATGTAGGCCACACGGTCGCCGACCATAAGCTCCCGACCGAAAAAATCATAATGCTTCATATATCCACCGCCTTATCCAAACTCCACACAACCGCATTCGGGCGCTTCTTTGTGGGAGCTTTGTTCCTTCTCGCCGTCCCACTTCCAGGCGGGAACGAGCTTACGAAGATCAGACACGGCGGCGTCGCGCTCTGCCCGCAGCGTTTTCACTTTCTCCGCACACTTATACCAGTTTGAGCGAAGCCCGTCGCATTCCACTCTGAGCTTTTTAAGCTCCTCCAACCAGTGGGCGAGCTGTTCATGCTTGGCAGCGCAGGTATCACAAGGGTTGCTTTTTCTCAGTCTTTCCGCTGTCTCATAGCAATGTTGAATTGCTTCATCCAAAGTAAACATGGTGCTACTTTCCCTGTTTTCTTCGTAAATCTCTTTGCCGTCTTCGTCGTACAGATCATTTACTTTTTGCACTCTTTTGGCGCGGAGGGCGGAGATCGCCTTATCATACACTGCTAAAATAACGGCATCGTCCATGAGCAAATCACAGTGGGCGCAGTCAGAGCAGTTGATTGCCGTCTTCCTCTGTACGCACTGTTTTTCCCGTTCCAAAACTTCAATGTCGGTCATTCAGATGCACCGCCTTTCAAAGTAGAATGTAATTTTCTTTGGCGTTGGCTTAACCATACCAAACCGTACAGCCTGACGGTAAGTATAGCAGTCACGCTCCAATGTGGCCGGCATTGCTTCCAATATCCGCCGCCAGCCCTCCAATGAGTTGCCGCGCTTGTAGTGATTACAGCTCCGACAGGCCGGCAGCATATTTGCCAGATCGTCTTCGCCCTCACTCCTCAGCGCAACAACGTGATCGACTTGCATATCCTCATAGTTCAGCTGCTCACCACAGTATGCACACCGCCCACCCATCTTGTCATAAACGGCGCGGCGCTCTGCCGGCGGCAGCCTGCGTCTCTTTTCCATTCATAAATTCTCCTTCCGCTCATTCTCCAACTTGTTTATCCGATGCGCTATAAACAAGTTCTTTCCGTAGCTCCTCCTTCAATCTGCGCTTAGCCAACCGCTTGTTGGACTTTTTGGCTTTTGCCCACCCATTGTGGTTGTTCGCCCAGCAAGCATATCTGTGGCTAAACTCAGACTGCCAGCCGAGTTTTCCTTTATAAGTGTTAGCCTTCTTCATAGTTCACATCACATTTCTGCTCTGATCCGCATAAGGATTTTACCAAGACGATTTTCTCCAACGCCATCACAGACGCCCCAGATGCGGTCGCCCCAAGTATTGCCTTCAATGAGTTCGGCATCCTTGGTCGCAACAAGCTGGTCTGCCAAATCAGGATTCTGTGAGAACTTTGCCTTGCAAATCTCATACATAACGCTATCTTTGACCGCTTCCCAGTCACCACGGAGCTTAACCCTACGCCCAAGCCTCTTTGCCTCTGACGGATTCAGACGGCAAAACTCAGTCATACGTTCTGGGCATTTAGCCGCTTGAAACGCCGCTTCGTTATTCTCAAAACACATTCCGTTGTAGGTAACTGGTGCCGAGTAGAAGTTACTCAGAAAATAATACTCACCTCTAAACTCGCTGATACTTACTCCCATGTTATACCTCCATCATTTCGTATCGATATATACAGAGCATATGTCCGGGTGTGCCTCCTCAGAGGCCCTTATATCCCAAGACGACCACAAATCGGTCGTCATCCAATACCTGATTGAGAACAAGCCGCACCTGCTTCTCATAGTCCAGCTTGCCCAGCCCACAGCCAACAGGCGGAAGGTAGATTTTGGAGAGCTGGAACTTGGCGGCGATCTCTTTTAGCTGTACCGCAGATCTCATAATAAGATCCAGGTCAGAATTGTCACGATAGTGGTGCTTGGTAGGAAATGTTACCAGAGATGTAAGGCGATCCCCCACCCTATGGACACCCATATAGAATGCGCGGTTTCCATACCGCCGCAGGTACTCACCTAACTGATGTTCCAAACCGGGAACGAGCTTTTTCGCTTCCAGCGCCTGCCCTTTACCGAGTACGGCGTCTCCGTTCTTACGAATCACGCCGTTGGTGGTGACGACCACAGCCTCATGTTCGTTTTGAGAAAGATAGAAGAGACTACCGGTGTTTTGTATCTCGATCATGACCGTACCTTATTACCGTGCCGCAAAGAAATCGCGGTAGACCTTTTCGATGATGGTATGGCTGGAAATGTTGACACTCGGGACTGCCCATCGAGCCGTAGCCTCGAAGTCCTTCTCGTGCGCCGCAATGTAAGACCTCATGTCATTTCGCAGCCCATCCACCGTACCGATCGCACAGAGCAGAGAGTGTTGCGCCGCCTCAAAGTCCTTGATGGCGCGATCTTTGTCGGGGCCGTCCGGGTAAAGGTCAATGACACCCTTGTGCACGATCGCTGCCTTAGCCTTCTCTTCCAGATTTGTTTCGGCGGCAAAGTAGTCCAGCAGCAGCCGTTCTCTTTGCCGGTCAGCCGGCGTCCATTCCGGCTGGGAGTGCTTCTTCAGGAACATAGTAAAACCTCCAAAAATGTTCAAAAGTTCAGAACCCCAAAATCGAATTATCACTTTTGAGGTGATAAATTCTAAATTTCGATGCTCAAACGCTCGTCAACAAACGGGGTATTTGAAAATCGTCCCTTAGAAGGGGAAGGGGTAATATCGCTACGCTCAAAGTAGTCTAAAAAGTTGCAAAATAGCCAATTTGCAAAGGGGAAGTTTTTGCAGTTAGGCCGCTCGCTTCGCTCGCGGATATACGGAGAGTTGGTAGCGGCCTAACCCAAAAGGTAGGTGCGGGGTAGACACTTTCGATTTAGTCATCTACCCATCCCCAGTATCTTGAGTCTTCTGCCAGCTGGCAGCGTGGACACCAGAGAAAATCAAATGTCCCCTAACAGGTCGATTGAAACATCGTGGTAGGCTTTCTTCTCTTCCTCGTCTGCAATTCCGATATAGCGCATGGTGATGAGAGCGCTGGAATGACCGAAAAGACGCTGGAGGAACACAATGTCGTGGTTGCTCTGGTAGTGGAAGTATCCGAAAGTCTTCCGCAGGGTATGGGTACCGATATTCTGCTTGATCCCGCAAGCCTTAGCCGCATCCTTCAACTTCTTGCGCAGGGTGTCCACTTCAATGTGACCACCTTCACGGGAAGCGAAGATATATCCATCAGAGTAGTGGCCGGCATCGTTACCGTAGTACCACTGAATGGCGTGGACACATGATTCATTCAGATAGAGTCCACGTCGCTTGTCTACCTTCTCCTGAAAGACTGAGATTTTGTCGGTGGTATCGGTGTAGTCTCCGACAATGTAGCGGATCTTGCCGTCAGGGAAGAAAATATCAGAACACTTCAGTTCCAGAAGCTCGTTGGCTCTGAGGCCGAGGTTGATACCCAGGATGAATGCCAGCAGGTATTTGGGATCAGCATTGGCCCGTAGCCAGGAGGCCATAGTGTCAAGCTGCTCACGAGACTTGATTGGAAAAACCGTCTGCTCTTCTCCTTTGTGGTAGTTGACCTTCTTAGGAGGCTCGACAGCAGAGGTACCGGGGAACTGAATGATTTTACAGCTGGTCGGCGGTACGGTATTGATCTGAGGAGCCGTAGGCTGATCAAAGAGGGTAAGTTGCGTGTCCATAGTCCACCTCATTTTCTTTGTCGCAAAAGACCGTCAGTTGTTGTCTCTTACCTTAATTTATTCTACCACATCTGGGGTCTAAAGTCAATCAGAATATTAGTTTTCTTTGTTGCTATCGGAGAAGAATACGACTGTAAACGGGGTGAATTATAGAGGGTTGACAGAAAAACCGAGGTTGTAAGGCTAAAAATGTGATTTTGGAGGTATGGGTTTAATTCATTTACTGTTGGGGAATCGTCGAGATTGTTCCCGAGTGAAAAATGGGGATATGAGGCGTACGTGATAGAGTAGAGGTACTGAGCCGTTTCGTGAGAAACGGAGCGAGCGCGAAAATGTGAAGGCTCCCCCGGTGCCGGTGGCGTCCAGGCAGGCGGGCGGGGTGCCGTTGTTCGTCTGCTGACGGGCGAAAATAGGCCGGGGTTCTGCAAACTCTCCAAAAGCAGAATTGACAGAGATAGAAACGGGCGGGAGTACGTCGGGAGACTGGGAGCTTCAGCCAGTGCGGGCTGGGGTGCCTGCTGGCCTGGGGCGGTGCTGGGCTGGCCGTTTGGGGGCGGGGTTCGATCTATATATGACTTTGACGGCAAAACGGCAGGCAAGCGGGCGCAAGTCCTCATCTTTTCGCCCTTTCTCCCTTCGTGCCCTTCTTCTCCCTCTTCGGATGTCCTCGCGTTCCTGCTGGCTCTGTCTGTTCGATCTGGGCGGGCAAGCGGGCGGCATAGGGGCGGCGGGCGGCGTGTCCGTCTGGCCGGGGTGCTGGGCGTGTCGTGCTCTTCTGCGGCATGGGGCAGGGCTGGCCGCTCTCGTGCCGTGTCTGCTGGCCGTCTCCCCTGCTGGCCGTGCTGGGGCAGTCTGTGCGGGCGCTGGGGCTGGTGCTGGGCATGGGTGGCGATCTCAGGCCAAGCGGCTTGCTAATCGGCAAAATGCACAAAGATTCAATAAGAAATGCAGCATAATGACGAAAATAATGTCTTGTATTCTGTGCTTTTTACGCTGTAAATATGCCTGTTTTGGTGTAAAATAGGCTGTTTTTCTAACTTTTTGGATATAGCAACAAAGTAAATGATTGACGGATGGGATCTTTTATGATAAGATATAGACAGTTAAAGAGGGCGGGCGCTGGGGCCGTTGGCCGGGGGTATCCTCTCCATGCGGCAGGCTCCACCGCTTCCCGATAGCAACAAAGTAAATCAACTTAAAGGAGAATGAACAATGAAAAAGATTTACAACATGAGCGAGACCATGACGCGGGCATGGGCCATCCGCAAAGCGGCGGCGGCTGACATGGGATGCAAGGTGTCTGAAGTCCTGATGGGCGAATGTCTGAAGATCGCCTGGGCTGAAGCTGAAGGCGCAAACGCTGAGACCAACGCCGCCGCCATCGCTGGCGAATGGGCGAACATGGCCGACGCTGACAAAGTGCGCATGATGACCGCTTGCATCCGCAAGGCGGCAAAGAATGAAATCGGCTATTCCACCGAAGACCATTACCTGCAGTTTTCTGAAGTGCCCGCGTTCGGTTGCTTCCGTGTCCATGATTTTGATGAATTTGTATCTGAAACTTGTATTCGGGTTCTTGACAAGCTGGCCGACCTTGACAAGCTGGCCGCAACAAATGAACGGCGGGCCGCTCAGGGCAAGCGCCCGATGCGCCTGGTGTCCGTCGTCTACAATGCGGCGCGGGCTTCCATTGCGGCGGTGTACTACGCCGACAGCAAACACGGCGCGGCGTATGACTGGGAGATCAATGACGGCGAGGGCAACGCGGCGAGCTTCCTTGAAACCTGCTGCGGAGATGCTACGGTGAACACCGAAACAAGCGCCATCATCCGGGCAGACCTGGACGCGTTCCGGGATGGGCTGGACGAGATCGGGCGGCAGATTCTGGAAATGGTAGCCGCGCACAAGACAGAGCGCGAGATCGGGAAAGCCGTGGGCATCTCTAATGTTGCCGTACACAAACGCATTGTCAAGATGCGGGCGGCGCTGGAAAGTCTGCGTGTTGCCTAAAAAGAAATTTTTCCGAACGGTTAGCAACAAAGAAAATCAATCTGTAAATGATAGCGGGGCCGGCAAAACGGAACGCCGGCCCCCAATAAAAAAACGTAAAGGGGAACACAAAAATGACTATCAATAACGCGGTTCTGAAAAATTGCTTGAAGCTCTCCAGCAAGATCACGGTTTACGTACCCGCCACAAACGGCATTGACAAGGCGGCGGACAATACGGAACAGGTCAAGAAAACGGCGGCGCTCCTCTCCGAGCTTTTCGGCGGCGCGACTTCCACCCCGGCGCTGGGCTACTGGATGTCTCCGGCGGCTGGCCTGGTGGCAGAGGCTACAACAGTGGTTTTCGCCTACGCTGCAGATGCGGCGCTTCAGGAGCACGTCGGGCGCGTGGTGGAGCTGTGCGAGGAGCTGAAGCGGGAGATGGGACAAGAGGCCATCGCCCTGGAAATCAACGGCGAGATGTATTTCATCTAACAGCAGGACGGCGGGCGAGGGCTACGGCTCCCGCCCGCTTTTCTGTTTTCCGGGCCATGCAAGAAAATTTTTCGGAACGGTTAGCAGATCGGGCGCGGTGTCTGTAATTATAACAGAGGGACACAAAAAACTTTATGGAGGCGCTGAACATGGCAAATAAATTTCCCTGGACTACTCCAAAAGTACAAACACTTTACACGACTTCCAGCGTGGGCAGGCTGATTGCGGAATACCTGGACGCAGGCGGGCAGATGCTCCAGATGCGGGAGGGCGTGCTGGGACACGGCGACGTGCTGTTATACGACGACGCCGGAAAGCTGAAAACCTATGTTATCCGCGAGGTGGCAATCAATGAGTGGAGCAGCGGCCACAAGATCAGAGGCTATAACAGAATGCCGGAGAAATACCGGGCGCTACTGGATAAACAGAGATAACGGAAAAAGAGAACGGCGGGAGTTTTCCCGCCGTCTTTTTGTCTTCAGTTAAAGGCCATAACAATCAGGAAGCCGAACGCAATCACTGCGCCGATGGTAACAAGTGGATGATGTTTCAACATGAACGGGAAAAACGGGACGTGTTCATAACGGGATGCGGCATTATAGTGCTGGATGGCCTGGTATCCGGCGACGATCACCGCAAGAATGACAAATACCCACATATAATCACCTAAAAATATTTTTTTGGAACGGTTAGCAAGTCCATAATTCCTTCTGTAATTATATCAAATAATGGAAATCGACGCAATGTTTATTTTGGAACGGAGGAAAGCAAATGGATATTCAGGAAATCAACCAGAGTTCGCCGGAGTTCCTGTATCAGATGCTGGGACGGCTGGAAGCGGATTGTCTGTATTATCTGGGAAACGGTGGGCGCTTTGCGGGCCATCTCTGGGCAGGCAACGAGCGCGAGCAGATCAAACTGATGCGGATGATTTACCGCCGCTTGTGTGAGATTGGAGCCGCGCCGGAATGGATGAGCGAGCAGCAGATCAACGACTTTGCGGAGCAGATGCTGGTGGTATAAAAGTTTTTTTTGGTGGTTAGCAAATTTCCTTTTTTTTGTCTGTAAATATAACAGGAGGTGTTAAAAATGCTGGATGCAGCAGGATTGGAAAAGTGGATTGCCGAGAATGGTACGGGCAACAAGGAAAGAAAATACATAAACGGGATTGATTATCTTTTCGTGACTATGAATGATGGATGGATTGCCATTTTTGAGTATTCAGAAGGATATTATATCCCGAAGACGCAGGCGGCGGACGAGGCGCACGCGCTGAGCTGGTGCGGAATGATCGAGCGCCCGCGTGTTCCGTTCAACGTGATATGAAGCAGAGGCGGGAGATCCCCGCCTCTTTCTTTTTTTTGGCCTGGTTAGCAAATACGAATTTCATTCTGTAATTATAGTAGATACCTGGAAATCAAATGAAAATAACGGAGGCTGACAAACATGAAGTGGTTCAATAATCCTGAGACGCTGGAAGACCTGAAAAAGCAGTACAAGAAGCTGGCTTTTCAAAATCATCCTGACCGGGGCGGCAAAACTTCGGATATGCAGGAGATTAACGCTGAGTATGAAGCGCTGTTCTCCCGGCTGAAAGATACCCACAAAAACGCAGAGGGCGAGTTTTACACGGCACGGACGGCCACGACCGAGACGGCCACGGAGTTCATGGACATCATCGAAAAGCTGATTCACATGGAGGGCATCGAGATCGAGGTATGCGGTCCCTGGGTGTGGGTCACTGGCGACACCAGGCCGCACAAGGAAGAGCTGAAAGCCCTGTCTTTCCGGTGGAGCAGCAACAAATCCGCGTGGTATTTCCACCGCGACGGATACAAGAAGCGGAGCAAGAAGTCTCTGACGCTGGACGAGATCAGAGGCTACTACGGAAGCGAGAAGATCGAAAAAGAGGACAGCGGAAAAATCGCGGTTGCATAACAGATCGGCGGGCTGGGAAAACCTGGCCCGCCTTTTCTTTTTCGGAAAATTTTACTGAATGGTTAGCAAATGATCGGAACAGTCTGTAATTATAGTGGGAGGTGGTCAAGTCCATTGAAGTGCTACTACCTGGGCGATAAGAAAATCACCGAAGCGGAGGCCAAAGAGATCGAGGCCAAAAACCGCGAGGTTTTAAGAGATGGAACGGTTGAGGAGCTTTTGCAAATTCGGCACGTTATTTGTCGGGAGGAATGAAAGATGGAACACACATTTAAGATCGAAAAGGAATTGAAGATCACGACGGAGAACATCGTGGACTGTGTACTGTCCTGCGAGGCCGGTGGCTTTGACTACTGGGGCGAGTTGTGCAGCGATGAGAAAGACTACGAGGCGGCGCGGCAGCGGCTGGCGGAGAGAGAAAAGGCCGATATGAAGCCCTGCTATGAGGACGTGCTGGCCGAGATTCTGGAGGGCGGCGGCAAGCTGACCGTGTACGACCGTGAGGACGACAAAGACCACGAGCTGACGCTGGAAAAACTTCTGAACGGCTGGAAAAAGTACGCGGAAGATCATAACGCGGACGACTTCGACGAGTACGACGGAATTTCTGCTGACTGCATTATGCAGTATGCGATTTTCGGCGACGTGATTTACGGCTGATAAAAACGGGCTGGCCTGGTGGCTGGCCCGTTATTTTTTTTGCCGGTTAGGTTAGCAGGATTGAAAAACCGTCTGTAAATATAGTGTAAGGGGCAATGTTCCAAAGCGACAAAGTAAATTAACGGAGGTCGAAAGAATGAAACGCTATGCAGTTTGTATCACTGATGATGACGGCGGCACGGGCGAAGCGGTTTTTACCGTGAAGAATAAAACAGAGGCACGGGCCAGAGGTCGCCTTTATATCCGTCAGTGGCAACTCCCCAACGGGAAGATCGAGTATATCCGGGAGTTGGCAGAGGGTGAAGAGGCCGTCAAGTTTGGCCGCGCCGCTGGCTATTGATAGGAGGAGATCATCATGTATGATGTCGAAAAGTTGGTTTCCATCGTCTGCGATTATCTGGACGCCGAAGCGGACTATATGAAATACAGTCTGGACACAAGAAAAGAGCTGGGGCTGGCTCCCAACTCTACCCTATGGATTCCTTTCCTGAATGGCTCCAAGGCATACCGCCTGGGCGAGCTGTTTGAAAAGTCAGGAGCGACCGGGAGCATTTTGGCCGACATCTGCGCCATGCTGGACATCAATCAGGAATTGCTGGTGGCCGCTGTCAAATCCATGCAACGCAAGGAACGCCATAACGGACGCTGGGACAATCCGAATTATACCTGCTGGATGAACGAGGACGACAAAAAGCGGCTGGCCCGGTTCCTTTCCAATGAGCGCGGAGAGTCCGGCGTTTATCCCTGGTTCAGCAGTACCGGACGGAAAAAGCCATGGTGTGAATAAGGTATAGCTAAACCGAAGAGGAAGGGCAAAAAGTCCTTCCTCTTTTTTTTATTTCATGGTTAGCAAATTTGCCTTTCTTTCTGTAACTAAAGTAGAAAGTCAAAATAATGGAGGAATGATACATGATAACGAAAACTGATTTTCACGCCATCCAGGAGCTGAGGGAGAAATACGCCCCGAAAGTGCGGGGTATCGTCTCCGGCGAGGAGGCCAAGGCCATCTACGAAGTGCTGGAAATTGATAAGCGCAACAACATCGAGCTTCAGAATATCCGGGATATGGTGGTCATGATCTACGGTCAGTGGTTTGATAAATCACGTGACCAGTATCTGGAGGATAAGAAGAATGGCGTGCAGGCGGTTGATAAGTCTGCGGAGTATCTGGACGCAATGAGCGCCATCATCTGCGTCATCGACTATGAGAAATTCAAGAGAGGAATGGGAGTATAAAAATTTGGGGAGGGCGGTTAGCAAATCGTTCTCCCCTTCTGTAATTATACCAGGAGGTGCAGTGATGGAAAACAAATACGTTTCCTTCGAGGTTTACCGCCCCGTAAAGTCTCCCATGGAGAAAGGGGAATACATGGGAAAGACACCAAACTTGGAGCAGGCACGGCGGGCCGCTGATGCTGTTGGCGGTGCCCTGTACGGGATAACATCTGACGGACGCAAAGTCCTATTGCTGTAAGGGAGGCACAAAATGCAGGCGTTTACGAAAATTGAAATCAAGTGGATAATCGACGAGCTGGAAGCAGAAATAAAGCAGTTGAAATCCCTGAGCACAGTAGAAACTGGGGCCGCACGTTCCCTGTATATCCTGCGGGCCGAACAACTGGACGTTATCTCTGGCAAGCTCCGTGCGGCTATCGAAGCCGGAGACAAGCGCATTGAGATCAAGTATTAAGGAGAAGATTATGAAATTTTTAATCTGTATGCCCACCGGCAAGGATGGTATCCAAGATGATGCGGTTATCCGTAACGCCCTGTTGACGGCAGTAAACCGTATTACGCTGATGGATGAGAAGAGCGGCGAGTTTGAAGCTGGCGACGGCAACCAGAATATGGTTACGTTTGAAGTGTCCGAATGAATAAAGGAGGAAGACAAAATGGCACAATGTACGAGAGAGCAGGTTAATCGCTGGAACGCAAAACTGAGCAACGGGTTCCGGCTTGATCTGGAGCGCTTCATCGTATGGAATGACAATGTGGCTACGCGCTCCATCGAATTGCCGGACGGCAAAGTGCTGAAGGCCGACATCGGATGGACTGAGGTACGCGAGGAGCCGAGATTGGGTTGTTTCTATCAGAAGACTATTGGCATGATGCCGCGCCTTTCCCTTTCCCTGTGGACTCCGAGCAGCACGCCGGGTATGTGGTGTAGCCGTGGCCTGGGTGCCGTGGTAAAGATCACCGACAACATCTACCAGAAACGCAACTGGAACGAGCTGGCAAAGTTCACCGCTGAATGGGACGAAAAGCGCCTGCTGGAAGAGGCCAAAAAGCATATGGTCGAGCTTCAGAATGATGTGGTAGCCTAAAAAGAGGCGGAGGGATTTTTCTCTCCGTCTTTCTTTCTTTTGGTTAGCAACAAAGTAAATCATTCTGTAAATATAATAGGAGGCGATAAAAAAAATGAGACAAGCACAAATGACAAGAAATGAACGGCGGTATTACCGCAAGAAGATAATCGAGCAGCGGCTGATGGGGCTGGGAGTTCTGGCCTGCTGTGCTCTGGTGCTGTGGATGTGCTCCACCGGCGTAACCGTAGAAGATCGAGACGGTACGGCGGTTGTACTGCTGGCTCCGCTGGGGCTGTGGTTGCTGTTCTCTAAGCAGATTCTGATTTACTGAGGAGATGCCAAGATGAGCGAGAGAATTTTCAATGTTTCCCGGTCTACGAAAACCGGTAAGACGGTTAATGTTGGCGACTTCCCTACGATTGAGCAGGCGCAGGCCGCTATGCTGAGTCACTACAAGGTGACACCTAAGCGTGGGGACTTCCGATATCGTATCTTTGAGGAGGAGTTGGAAGAGATCAACGGAGTTACGTTCCGCAAATTCTGTCTGGTTCTCAGCGGTGGAAATAAACCATACAGCAAGAGTTATACACCGGCTGAATTGAAAGCCCTGGTAGAAAGTAAGGCATAATATATGGAACGAACGGATAAGCTGAATCAACTCAAGCAATTCAATAGGCCGTGGGAATACGACTGCTGTGATATAGCGGAAAAGCTGGTTGAGCTGTCAAATCTGCCAGATGACGGGCAGTTAAAAAACGAGCTGACCGATGCTCTATACTATCTCAAAGCTGTGGCGGAGAATCCTTATAACAGCGACTATCATCGTGTGCTATTCAATGTGTTGCTGGTCATCACGGGGTTTGAGTGTTTCTAAATCAGGGAGAGGGGCAATCCTCTCCTTTTTTATTTTTATGGTTAGCAATTTTTCAAAACGGTCTGTAAATATAGTGGAGGTGTTGAATATGAAAACCTGCAAAATCTGAGGCTGTTCTTTCGATGAAGAAAATTTTGAAGGTGTTGTTGTCAATGAGGGCATAGACAATGAATACCATGTTTGTTGCGATTGTGTCCCGTCCGAGTGTAACAACGGACATATTATTTCCTGTGAAGCCTGCGGTTCATATTTTTCGGCGGATAAACTGCACGACGAAGAGATCGAGGGGCATTCCTTTACCGCGTGTCCGGCCTGCGGGAAAGATGTGGTAGAGGGGTTGAGCCGTGCAGAATTTGAAGATGAATACTTTCGCCCGCGATATTCTGTTGTCGTTCGTCAATTCAGCGGTTCAGTTCGTGGATATATCGTGAGCGCAAATGGTCGCCACGAGGTCATGAAGCGGCTGCTGGAAAAGCTGGACTTCAACTATGTCGCAGAGGTATCCATTGGGGAAATCCTTGTGAAGGAGGACGAGTTTTAATGTACATGAGCAAAAAGAAGTTCGATGAGATCAAGGCCAAGCATAGCACCACCATTGTGGTGGATGCTGATGTGGGCGAGGCTCTGGCTTTTGTCCAGGACTTGCTGGAGGCTGAGGCGGACGCAATCAAAAACCGCGAGCCGCACGCAACTGCATCTATCGGACGCCTGAATGAAGCCGCCTATGAAGTGTTCTCCATCTCCAACGAGATCGACGCCGAGGAATTTGATGACGGCAAATAAAAAAAAGTAGCCTCCCGGTTAGCAAAACTGGGAGGCTATCTGTAATTATAGTACAAGCACAAGCAACCAACTTTAAGGAGGATGACAAAATGAGCGCTGCTAATTTCTGTACCATGAGGGACTTCCCTTTGTTCGCCAAGGACTACTATGAGGACGCCAAGCGCTGCCCGGAATGCGGAGCGATCATGAGCGTGGACGCTACGGAGTGTGACTTCTGTGAATGCAACGAGCTGGAAGACTACCAGTATTATGATGAGTGCGCGGCCTACGACGAGCGCCAGGAGATCGAGGACAAACTGCTGGACTTCAATCGTGGCCTGCTGTTCCATGAAGTTAAGCTCCAAAGCGGATACTATTCTGGTGTCCAATTCTATGTGGAAATCAATCACGATTTGACCGAAGATCAGGATTATTCCAACGATGACTGCCATTACTATTTTGACTGCTGTCGGAGTGTAGCCTATCGGAAGTATGCGTCGGAAGTTCGGAAGATCAACCGGAAGCTGGCCGAGTTTGCCAAGGCATATGGATTCCAGGAATATGTGTGTACTGCCAGATTTTCAAACGGTGAGGCGTGGTATCAGCTTGCCTCTAATCCCCGTGCCCGTTTGAAATCTGTCGTGGCCTGATGACCGCCCGCCGCAGAACGCGGCGGGCTTTTTTTATATTAAAAGTTAGCAAATAGCCTTTTGTTTCTGTATTTATAGTGAAGCGATTCCAAACGACATTTTGAAAGGACTTGATTTCGTGAATAATGAGAGCGGCCTGAATGAGAGCGGCCTGAGAACCTATGTGTGCAAGCGAGCCAGGATGTGTAGTTTTCTGCGTGAGAGAGGCTTTGAGCCTTACAAAGTTACCCCTGACCGGGACAATCCTATGTACGATGTTTTTCTTTTCACTGCGTCGCCTGAGCTGTACCAAGCTGTGATGGAATATATCAACACCAGTTCTGAGAGGAGAGATTTGAAATGAAAATTGATTTGACTGATGCTCAGGTTTCCTTGATCATCGACGGGCTGCGTGCTTTGCAGGAAAATGCTGCATATGAAAACAAATGTACCAGCGACTCGGAAATCCACGATAGCAACAACCAAATGGCCGATGAGGTAGACGACCTGTGCGAGTATCTTAACTGTTGCGAAGAGGTTACACCGGAGGTAGCTATCTGTGTCAAGGGCGGTTTGGTGAGTTCAGTTTATGCCAATGCCAATATGGATGTCGATGTATATGATCTGGATGTTTCCGACTTCCCGGACGAAGGGGAACAGGAAGCGGCAGACCAGAAAGAGGCCGAGCTGGATGAGCTGGTTAAGTCTCCCGGCTGGCGTGCTGTTTGGTAAGAAACCATTTTTATAAGGAGGAACATATGAGCATTACTTATGATGTGTCCAAGCAGAAGGGCAGTTCCCGCTGGTACCCCCACAAGATCGAGACTCCCAAGGTGCCTGCTGGCCCGTTGGGAGATAAAAAGCAGGCGCTTCATGCCGCCGCCGAGTTGATGGGGGTGAGTTACCCCGAGTACATGGAGTTGAGGAGGAAGAAAGGATGCGCGTAAACTACACCCCTGAAGAGATCGCAGAGATGCACGATCGTAACGAAAACTTCAACGGAACACGTGCTAACTTTTCCAAGATCAAGCTCTACCAGGCCGTCAAAAGCGACCTGGTGGAGTTTATGAATATGTGCGATGACGTGCGGATGATCGACGAGTATGACCCGAACATGAAAGAGAAGCACGCCATTCTCTGGCTGGACTTCTCCCCTGCCGCTACCCTGAACAAGGAAGAAACGGCAGCTCTTACGGCCATCATGAATAAGGCTGACGGTACAGTGATTTCTGCCGTCGATGGGCACGTTCGCATTTCCTTTGATATCAACGATATTTGGGATAATTAAACAGACGGTTAGCAAAACGCAGTTCTTTTCTGTAAGTATAGTGACCGAAGAAAAAACAAACGAGAACAAAATTTAGGAGGTACGTAAAAATGTCTGCGAATGTTGAGAGTATGTTCTATGCTGGACGCGAGAAACCCTGGCATGGCCTGGGTACTCAGGTTGAGGAAGCGCCGACCAGTGCCGATGCACTTCGGCTGGCTGGTCTGGACTGGACTGTGCAGCGCAAGCCCATTCAGGTTTGCGGCGGGCGCAAGGTGGATAACTTCTTCGCTAATGTGCGGAGCAGCGACGGTGCGGTGCTGGGCGTGGTCAGTGACCGGTATCAGGTGGTGCAGAATGCGGAGGCATTTGCGTTCACCGACGCTCTGATTGGCGGAGAGGGTCAGGTTCACTATGAGACGGCGGGAAGCCTTATGGGTGGCCGGAAGATTTGGCTGCTGGCAAAACTGCCCGATACGGAGATCGTCGGCGATAAGACCGAGCCGTATCTGTGCTTCTCCAACACCCACGACGGCAGCGGCGCTATCCGCGTGTGTATGACGCCTATCCGGGTGGTTTGCAACAACACTCTGAACATCGCACTGAACGGCGCAAAGCGTGCGTGGTCTGTCCGGCATACCGGCGACATTCAGGCCAAGCTCCAGGAGGCGCGGATGTGTCTGGACATGGCGAATAAGTACATGGACAAGCTGGCTGTGTACGCCGACCAGATGGCGAACAAGACCGTCACCGATGAGCAGATCGCCAAAATTCTGGACGAGATGTTCCCGGCCACGGAGGATATGAGCGAGCGTGAAAAGCGGAACGCGACGAAAGCCCGTGAAGAGTACATGATCTGCTATTTTGCGCCGGACATTCTCAAGTTCAAGGGGACTGCCTGGGGCGCACTGAACGCGATGAGCGACATGGTTGGACATACCGCTCCCCGCCGCATGACCTCCAACTACCAGGAGAACAACTGGGGCCGAATCATGGATGGCCATGCCATGATGGACAAGATGGCCTCTCTGCTGGCAGGCGTTGGCGCACGATAAGAACAGAACGAGACGGGATGGAGAAATCTATCCCGTCTCTTTTTTTGGTTAGCAAAATTAAAGAACGATTTGTAAATACAGTGTGGAGGTGAGTATATGAAACGCATAAGCCAAAAGCGACGGCTGATGGTCGTTAAATATCAGAACCAGAGAGATGTTGACCGGCTGGATACCTGTTTGAAAATGTGCTGTCTCCCTCATGTAATTTTCAAAGAGTATGAATTTGTCGGTGGCGGCGCTCTTTGGAAAATCTACATTGATTGTGGGAGCCTCACTTGGGAGCAGGTTATGGCCGAGGTCAATAGAGTCCATGCTACCAAATTCGAGTTCATTAACGATGGCTCATATATTCAAGACGGGAGGCTCTATACTCCCTTAGTTATTCAAAAGTGAGGTGTGTTTATGTTACGGCCTGGACGTTACAAATCCGAGCATGATGGCAATGTCTTTCAAGCCTATCGGTATGTCATGGAAGTCAAGGAAACCGCGAAGTCCTATATCTTCAAGCTGCTGGAAGTTGAGAACCGATACGCCGACGATCATATCGAAATCATGTTTGGCGGCAAGAAGCGGATTGTTCTTCCCAAGGATAAGCCTTGCCGTCATGCAATGCGAGTGTGGAGCGACCACGACTTCACGATTTATCCCTTCCAAGCCGGCGTCCCGTTCTACTTTGAGAAGGAGGATGTGGCATGAAAATCCCCAAGTATGTTTATGAGCTGGTGGAGCTGGGGCGGTTACGTCCCGCTCCTTTGGATGAGCAGGCCAATTCGAGTATTGCAGGCCAGGGTGAGTATGGATATATGTTCCGAGTCTATCGGAAGAGTAACAGTCAATCCGGCGGAGTGTTTGTTGCCGAGGTGGAACGTATAACAGCCTGGGCGCGACGGGAGTACGCGGAATCCAACATTCATACATACCGCTGGTACACTGATAAAGAGCACCGTAAACCTTACTACAAACGGGATTATGCACTGGTGACGATCACTGATCCAGTCGCACAGCAGCTGGAAAAGTTGATTGCTTTGGTTAGCAAGAAACACTAACGGTCTGTAAATATAGTGAGGAGGTGGTCAATGTGTTTCGAGTTATCATCGCCGGAGGGCGAGACTTTGATGACTACCAGCTTTTGAAAGCGACCATGGATAAACTGCTTTGCAATATTACGGATGAGATCACCGTTGTTTGTGGACAGGCCAAGGGCGCTGATACGCTGGGTGAACAGTATGCCATGGAAAAGGGATGCGCCATTGACTATTACCCCGCCCAGTGGAAATTATACGGCAAGCGAGCTGGATACCTACGCAATGAGCAGATGGCACAGAACGCCGACGCTCTGGCCGCATTCTGGAACGGTGAAAGTCGTGGCACCAAGCACATGATCGAGCTTGCCAAGAGGTACGGTTTGAAAGTGCGGGTCAAGCGATATTAAGGAGACAGAGATATGTTAGTCATTAAGAAGATATGCGATTACACAATTCCGATATTTGGGAACAAGAGAGTTCTCCCCTATGCAAAGCTACTTGTTTCTGATGGTATTACAGAAAAGTTAAGGCCGATCATAGATGATGGCGGAAGACAGTACATCACGTTCAACCGAAAGAGATACTACATCAAGAATGCTGGGAGCCTCTATTCTCCCCACTATGTTTTTGCCGATGAACGGAACCCCTGATTGGATAGCCCGAGTGGAACCGTTAAGATTTGAGTATAAGGAGGTAGCAGTATGAAGATTACGGTTGCTGTCATAACCCCACAGGATTACGAAAAATTCAATGCCGTCGGAATGAACGCCGAGGCGTGTCTGGCAGACCGTGTAAAGCTGATATGTCAGGATGACGCCGGACACGTGGCAGAGTCCTTCATGAAACAGGATGAGTTCGACCGGCTGGGGCTGGCCTATATCGAACAGCACGCAAAGCTGGAACACTCTGAGGTCTGCGACGAGTGGTTTATGAAGTGTTCTCAAAATTCCTGGTACAACGATCTGGAACGCAATCCTGAGAAAGTCATCAAAGTTATGTTCGTCGGCATCGAAGACGGAACAGGCCGAGAGGTTTACCGAGGTGTCGAGACACAGCGTTATTATCTGCGTGAGGTACACGCCCACCAGCTTTTTGCCAAGTGGTATTTGTGCGGAGAGCGCCGGGTACCGGAGGATGGTAGAGAGCCAAGACCTAACCTGGTTTTCCAACTGGGAGATCAGACGGAGAAGGTTGTGTATGACGACTGGAACGGCGTTGCTGCCTACAAGGATCAGTTCAACAAAAACTTCCGAGAAAAGGTTAGCAAATAGTAGTTTCATTCTGAAAATGTAGTGGTCTGGGAGGCTCCACTATAAAAAGCCTCACCCCATAAAGTGAGGTGGGCTGATATGGAAATCCTCTTTGGGCTTGTCATCGTGGCCGTGAAGTTGATTTTGGAACACGTGGCCGTGAGGCACGCCAACAAATACTCCGATACCGTTGTTCGTAGATACAACAAAAATGAAAGTGAGGAAGAAAGATGAGTTTGATGGAGAAGTTCTCCGCCGTCGAGATCAAGGCGGACAACAGAATTTCCGAGGATGACAAGGTGTTTTGTCTCCGCCAGCAGGAAGCCTTTGATAAGGCTGGGCCGGCGCTCCAGAAGGTTGCTGAGGCGATGGCCGCAGCCAAGGCAGAGCAGGCTGGAATCCTGACCGCAGACGAAGACTTTATCGACCGGTATGTGGGCGGTGATTGCGACGTAGATGGTGTTTACGACACCATGAAGAAGAGGAACCGCACATTCATTTCAGCTGTCGTCAATTATTTCAGCCGCAAGTACAGTGTTGAGCTGGATAAGCACGAGATTGAGGAGCATCTTATTCCCACCGGCCCGAAGGAGCCGAATTTGCCCTGGGGTGGATACAGAAGCATGAGCGAAGACGAGATTGCCTCTTATCAGCAGGAGCTGGACGCCTATAAGGTCGAAAAGGATAAGTTTGAACAGTCCTTGCGTACTCTCCCTCTCCGGTATGAACAGGTCGTGGATGAGATCTTTGTGCAACTGGGCGGATTCTCATTTCAGGAGCGAGCCATGAATGAATTTCTCCGGTTGTGCTGGGATGCATCTCATCACAGAAACTGGCATTCTGATCAGTATGAGGAAGAGTTCGAGATCAAGAACGATGTGCTCCGTCTGACTGGATCGTGGGTATATTGTGATGAAAACAAGTGGATGAGCAACCCTGTCTCTGAGTATAAGCCCAGTGAGTCCCTGAAAACTATTCTGAATGCGCTGGCACACTATGAGACTGGGAAGTTCAAGGATGGCGCAAATTGGTTCCCGGAGCTTTTCAAGTACGATACCAAGGAAAACCAGTTTGAGATCGCGTACATGAGCAAGGTCAAAAATATCAAGCTGTTCAAAAATGGCCGTGTGGATATCAAGTTCCGCAGTGCCGCTTTTGTCCAGGAGTTTGTGGGACAGTATTTGAGGAGGAACCCGGCATGAAACTGACAAAGAAGCAGCTCTCCGCCCTACAACGGATTGTAGGGCGGGAGCAGACCCGATATGACGAAACCCAGTCGGAGGCTCTGGCTGGTGTTCATCCCAGCGAGAAGCATTTTGCCATAACAGATGGAACTATGGTGGTGCTGTTTGCGGAACAGCCCGAGGGAATCCCCGTAGGTGATCGGACGGAAACGTATGATAAATACGTTCAGGACTATCTCAAGGATGCGAACGCTTCGTTGGTTGTTTCGCCGCCCACTGTGGATGATTGCAAAAAGATCATCCGTGAGTGGAGAGGTATGAAGCCTCTTTTCCCGAAGATTACCGTTACCACTAAGGACAAGAACGATGCTCCTATGACGAGTTACTTCGACGCCTATCGCTATCTGGACATTTTGGAGGCTGTTGGGCCGTATCGTAACATCTATATGGGGAGCAGCGACACAATGCGGACTCCGTATCCGTGCTTGCTGGTGTATAAGCGGTGCGGGCGTGACGAGCAAGATAGTGTCAACTGGGACGAGCCGGCATTTCTGCTACCGTGCCGTCCTTGACAGGAGGAGGATGTTATGAGTTTTGAAGACGCACTTGAAAGGCTCTTGTCTCTGGGCATCTATAAATGTCTCGCAGAACGAGTTTTGAGAACTGTTTGCAAAACAGGAAGAAGCATGGACGTTATGGTAGGGAACGAGAATTATCGTATCAATGCGGTATATTCGGGTGAGAGACGCGAGGATACGAAATTCTGGGGACTTGCTACAAGCAACTATACTTTCGATGTGGGGAGAGTTTGACATGACCAGACGGAAAGTGATTTTCTGGAACGATCTGAATGACAGCTATATCGTTTCCGAGGAATATAACGGCGACAAGGCTGAAATGGAACGCTTCGGCCTTGGAGCCTGCGACCATACTTGGCCTGAGTTTATGGAGGCTATGAGCAGTGTGAGCAACATGGCGGACTTCCTCAAGGTGATCTCCTACATCACTGCCAGTTACCATGCTACTGTCAATGGTGTGCCTCTCCCGGAGCAGGCCAATAACCTGCCTGGGTCACGGCTGAATGTCGCCCATAGCCATAAGGAGCTGTATAACTTAGTTGGCGACATGGATGAGGTGTGGGAGGTCAAGCGGAATATCCCTGGCGCTCATCTGCTGGACGTGTCCACCATCGCTCCCAAGCCCAAGCAGGTCTGGGACGGAAAGGAAGTCATAGATGAGGATGACTTCGACTACGCCACCGCAAAGCCCGGTGACTTTGTGACTCAGGCCGTAGTGGACAATGCAATGGATTGTCTGCCACCTGTTTGTATGAGTGCCCGGTGCTCTCAGATGGGCGAGCCGTACTCCAGCAAGCTGGATGAAAAGACCGGCGAATGGCGGAGCACCTATGCCACCTTCCGTAAGGTCGGCGGAGATTGGCCGAATGGTATTTGGGAATACTGTGGTCACTGCTTCCGGGGTGAAACGGTGGAACGGGGCAAAGAAATGGCTCATATCCAAAATCTTCTCGCTACTATTGAGAGATAAGGTTAGCATCCGTCGTCTCCCGTCTGTAATTAAGGCGGGAGACGAAAATTTGGGAGGTGTTAATTTTGAAACGGTTTAAGGTGCAAACCGCAGACGACCACACTTTGCTGCTCTACTATCCCACCCAAGAGAAAGCCCAGGAGAGCTACCCGGACGCCACAATTACGGAACATACCGACCAATCTCATGTGGAGTACATTGAGCGGATGATTGCTACCGCCGACGATTGTAAAACGGTGGAACGCAAAGGTTCTACCGTTTATCTTCTCAGGTTTAACACGTCGGCGGGCATCTGTTTGGCGATGCTTTTCCGAGATATCAGCGACGGAATGTGGTACGACTTGTGCCAGTATCAATTCTGGAAATCCGGGGCACTGGTCGCTCCAATCACTAAGACCCTATCTAATCCGGCTGCGTTTTGTAAACAGTTTCTTTTCCCGAAGTCGGAATACCAAGTGCTTTGTGCTGGCGGCAAGCTCCCAAAGCCGGAAGAAATCAGAGGCGTTAGAAAATTCGCTTCTGTCCCTTTTGAGGGAATATGTCAGTGCCAGCTATTCCTAAAAGGTGACGACTTATATATCAAGCATAACGACTACTTTTCGGAAACGCACTCCACCGGAAAGATTGATCCGCGCACCAACATGGAGGAACGGGTGCTATATATTTGCCACGCATGGCTGAGGATTACCAATTTTGTACCATTGGTAAAACTCCTGAACGACGTGGAAATTTCTGCCACAGTTTGGCCTATGCTTCGGGACTTCCACCAATGGCCGGTAGGTGAATATAACATGGAGTGGAACCGCTTTTTGGAGGGTGTAGCGAGGGCTACAAGAAACTATCTGAGTAAAAAGGAGGCAGGTTATGGAACAAAGAACCTGTAATATCATCATGTGCTGCAAAGGGCATTGCAAACTCGCGGGCGAAAATGCTCCGCCGTTGGAGGCCATCGCTGCATACATGAGCGCTGAGTGCGCTTGTCCGAAGGAAGACTACACCGGGAAGCTGATGGAAACGATTTTGAGAGAGGCGCTGTTTGATTATATGGCGGGCGCGGACAAGCCCGGATATGAGCTGCGCCAGCTTCTTCAGCAATATGCCACACATGACCCCGATCTTTCGGAGCGTATCTACACCCTATTCCAGTTAGCCAAAGTGAGAGATGATAACAGGTATGTCAATGGGTTTACGGATAAATTGCTCCGGCAAAGTGAGATTGATCTTGGAGCCTCCAGAGACAGTATGCCCTGTCTTTTGGATGAAAAGAAGATCGTCAATTATCCTTGTTCTCGCGCCTGCCCGCTTTTTGGAGACTGCGTTACAAAGTGGTATCAGGTAAGAAAAAGAGCCTGACTGGTTAGCAATCCCCCTTTTCTTTCTGTAATAGAAGTGAGGGGCGCGGTTCTGAGAGGACTCCGCACAAAAGCCTCTCTCCAGAAAAAGAAAGATAGAGCAGGTGAAAGAATGAAGTATCAATACCTTAATGAACCGATTCCCCAGGAAGCCCGACAGGAGTTGAACGACAAGATTCTCTATTTGGTAGACCAGGATTTGGCCGAACAGTCTGGGATCTCCCGCGAGGATATCTATAATGCCTATACCGGAGACGGTGGATTGCATGGCCTGAAACGCTCTGACTTTGCCAACTATCATGAGTATGCGGAGGCTAAGAAGGAGATCGAGAACGGTCAGTTCTTTACGCCTCCCGCTCTTTGCCAGTTTATCATGGAGGCGCTGTCCCCTGCTATGGACGAAACGGTAGCAGACCTCACCTCTGGCATCGCCAACTTCTGTAACTTCATGCCGCTGGAGGCAAACTTCTACGGCTGTGAGTTGGACATCAAGTCCCACAAAGTAGCGCACTATCTTTACCCCGCCGCTAATCTGGAACACCGTGATATCCGTTTCTATCAGCCGAATATGCGGTTTGACTATGTAGTGGGCAACCCTCCGTTCAATCTGAAATGGGAGACGGAGGGTGGCGAGATCATCTCTCAGATGTACTACTGCCTGAAAGCGGCGAAGCTGCTGAAGCCTCTGGGCATTATGGCGATTGTGGTGCCGGCGTCTTTCCTGGCCGACGAATATTTGGACGGCGCGAAAATTTCCGAACTGGCAAAAGATTTCTCTTTCCTGGGTCAGGTCTCCATTCAGAAGGATGCGTTCAAATCTCTTGGCGTGGATAGCTACGCTACCAAGATACTCTTTTGGCAGAAGAAGCTGGACGCTGCCGACAAGGGAGAACCTTATGCTTTGAACAGCGCCAACTGGTTCAATCTGACCGACATGAATAACGCGGCAGAGCTGCTTGAGATCGTCCGTAAGGAAGTCGTTGCCCCGGCCAGAGAGCGGATGCGGAGCAACAGTGCCCGCGTTAAGCTGGCGTCGATGGGTGGGAGCGACAATGCGTTCGAGTATGAAGTGCGGAAGCTGATGTTCCATATCAAGTCCAACCCCAAACTGATAGACAAATATGCCAAGTGTCAGGAATATCTCTACAAGTTCCGCCATCAGGAACAGCCCAAGGATATGAAGTATGAGGAATGGGCAAAAATCCGTATTACGGAAGCTAAGGTACTGGCCTATCTTCGTCGTGTTATCAAGTCTCAGCATAAGAAGCCCAGCCAGGATGTGGTACGACTGGTCAAGCAGGATGGAGGGCTGATTTACAAAGGGTATAGCAAAAAGGCACAGAACAGCATGAGCGACGGCATGAAACAGCTCGTCCCCTTCTATGCCCTCGTCTCTGGACAAGCGGATGATACAGGTCTTGAGCAGTATGCCCGCCTTATTCGTCGTAAGCAGCGCGACTATGAGCGAGAGACGAAACCTTTTACCGAGATGGAACAGGACGCCGGGATCGCTCAGTTCCTGGATGACTTTACCGTTTATGACAATGAGAACGAGGAGTGGATTCACCTCAATAACACCCAGAAGCACGACCTGAACCTCGTTCTTCAGAAGCGTTATCATCTGTTACAGTGGGAACAGGGTGGTGGCAAGACGCTGGCCGGCATCTCCACAGGCCGGTATCGGATGGAGCGTCAGGGCACTCGTAACGTGTGGGTGGTGTCCACTGCTATCTCCATCAAGAACAACTGGGATCTGGTGTTCAAAAACTATGGCATGACCAACTACCGGATGATAAAGTGCCTCGCCGACCTCGACAAAGTACAGGATGGGGAGTTCGTTATCATCACCCTGAATATGCTTACCAAGTACCGTAAGCAGATCAAGCGCCATATCAAAATGCGGAACCAGAACGTGTGCTTGGTGTTCGATGAGTCCGACGAGATGACCAACCCGGATAGCAAGCGCACAAAGGCTGTGTTGGATTGTTTTCGGAGAGTACGGTTTAAGCTGGAAATGACCGGCACTGTCACTCGGAACAACATCTCGGAATGTGCGCCTCAGCTTGAGCTGCTTTATAACAACTCTTACAATATGCTCTCCTGGGCAGAAGATTTGTATTGCTATGAGAAGGATGACTGTGAGGAATATCTGAACTGTTCAAGTAATCCTTACTACGGCCAGCCCTTCCCTGCTTATAAAGCTGGATACAGTCTGTTCGCTGAATCCCATCTGCCTGAGCGGATCACCGTTTTCGGAGTGGGTAAGAAAACCCAGGACATTTACAATGCGGATGTCCTGAACAAGCTCCTCTCTTACTCGGTCATCACCCGGACTTTCGCGGAGATCACCGGCAAAGAGATACGTAGACTTCATCAAACCCCAGTTTCATTCGCTCCTGCAGAGCGTGAAGTCTATCAAAAGGCCATGGAAGAGTTTTTCTCCATGCGCCAGCGATACTTCGCCCTTACCGGGAATAGTCGCAAGGATAGCATGATGGCGCTGATCCAGCAGATTACTTTGTTGCTCCGTATCTCTGCTGCACCCAACACTGTAGAGGAATACGACAGCCCGAATACGCCGGTCAAAATTCGGAAGGTTTGTGACATGGTGGGCGAATGGAAGGATGAGATTGTAGTTATTGGTGTCCGCCATAAGAACGTAGTGGAAGCATACGCTAATGAAATCCGCAGAAGATTCCCGGATCGGAAGCTGTTTGTCGTGACCGGCTCTACCACCACTCTGGCCGGACGTCGGAAGCTAAAAAATACTCTGAAAGAAAGCGGAAACGGCATTCTCCTTTGTACCCAGCAGTGCCTCCCCTCCTCTGTCAACTTTGAGTTCGTCAACAAAGTTATCATCCCGGAGCTGCATTACAACAATGCGCGGATGAGCCAGTTCTATATGCGGTTTGTTCGCTTTACCTCTACGGACTGGAAAGACATCTACTTTGTTACTTACTCTGGAAGCATTGAGTCCAACCAGATGCAAATGGTGCTCGCCAAAGAGAAACTGAACCTTTTCATGAAGGGGCAGAACGTAGATCTGGATGAGGTGTATGACCGCTTTGGCGTGGATTATGACCTGATGAGCCTGCTGATGTCTCGTGAGGCAGACGAGGACGGAAACTTCAAAATCTCTTGGGGAGAGCAGAAGATCAGCTAATAATAAAACCGCCCTCTTCGGAGGGCGGTTCATTTAGGCCATGTACTTACTGCGGAATATACGAAGCATTCCGTTTTCCCATGCCGTTTTGACATGGCCTCTGCACCATTTTGTGTATCGGTCGAATTGAAGTGCTGCCGCTTGATTGGACAGCCCGTATGTTGCCTTGATCTCAGAAGCGGAACGGATACCCATTTCACGCAGGATAGGAAGCGGAGCAAGTAAATTCCAGGCGAAGTAGTCTGCCTCGCTCTCGAACTGGTCATAGAAGCCCCTTTGCTCATTGTAGGCGATTTCGGCTCCCTCTATGACTTCCAGATGGCCTATATAGATATGGCCGATCTCATGCGCCAAAGTCCACCGGATACGGCCAGCGTTCATTTCAGCATTGTAGAGAATAAGATAACGGTTTGTATCTGGATCGTAGTGCGTCGCTCCAGAATTGCTTTTGCATAGAACGGCAACGTCTTGGACAGTGCATCCAGTGACTTCGGCCATTTCCTGATACGACAAAATGCGACAGCTTTTGGGGATGCACTGCAAGAGCAATTCAGGTTGGATAGGATAGGATACAGAATCCATGTCCTGGTAAAGCTCCAAGACCTTACGCTGTACAAAAACACTCCTCACTATTTTGCCCTCCTTTCGCTACGCGGAGACATCATGGGTGCATATTATAACTTATTCCGTGTCCAATAAAACGGACTTCTTCTGCTGCGGATTATTCTCATCGGAAAAAGCGTAGTCAAATCCGATTTTCAGAATACCCATCATGCGGTTTCTATCCTGCTCAGTCATGCGCTCTCTGGCTCGCTGGAGGGTAATATAGTCGGGGTCGCCAAGCATGGTATCGGCAGTAGAGCGCACATTAGAAGCGCCTACCAGGTAGTCAATGGAGACATGGAAATACTCGGCGATCTTGGAGATTTTATCAATGGTTGGAGAGGTAGAGCTTTTCCACCTTCCAATAGAATATTGGCTCATACCAAGTTCGGATTCCAGTTTGTTGATTGTGATGTTATTTTCAGCACACAATTCTTTAATCCTTGTAAAAATGACAGAGTCCATAACACAACCTCCAAACAGAGAATTTGAATGTCACGAATTTTTTCGTGAAAAGCACTTGACAGCACGAAAACAAGCTGGTATAGTAAATGCCAGACACGAACATATTCGTGAAGTTGATTATATCATATCACACGTTTTCAGTTTAGTCAACCTAATACTTATTTGGAGGCGCGTAAAAATGCACATCGTAAACAGTATGGCAGCAAACTTCGGCAAATATGATTTAGATGTAAGCGCCGTGGGGATGCGGAGTATCAGCGAGACGGACATTAAGCTCCCGTACACTGGTGTCCTCCCCGTACAGATGTCAGCGTCCTCTGGTGCCTATGTCTACCTCAACGTCCAGCTGGCTCAAGGCGCACGCCTGGTTCTGGTTGCGCATGGGAAGGGCAAGGATATCAAGCGTCCTCTCGAAGCGTCCAGTGAAGAGATTATCGCTTTGCTGGATGGGTTTTTCAAGCAAAACCAAGATGCTACCGGCCTTGCTCAGTATTGGCTCGGCGTGTGGCAAGCTCATTATACGGAATGGAGAAAGATCGTAACCGGCCCGGATCGGCTGTTGACAATCCTCTCTTCCCTGTCCGTAACGGATCGTGAGTCCCTGTGTAAGCATATGATGGACGTGCCGGCGACAGAGTAAGGTGAAGCGGATGTCCCCGAAAAATTTCGCAAATAATTTTCTTGTTTGCTATTGACAATCCCAGCTACGTATGGTAAGATAGCAACATAGAAAATGATTTGAACGGATTGGAGAGGGGAATATGATCCGTAACAAATTCTTTGAAGACCCGGACGGCGGCTATGCTAAGGTAGGCGTCAAGAAAAACTTTGATATCGCCTGGAAAAAGGTTCTGGCCTATGAAGAGCAGACAGGCCAATCGCTGGACAATGGCTTTACTAAGGAACAGTATGTGTCCATGTTCAACTCCATGAGGGTTCGTCACACCAGCATTTTCTTCAACTATAAAAGCCATGTGATGAGCTATGTGCGATACCTGATTGCCAATGGCGTGCTGCCGGCAGAACAGGAAAGCATTTTGGCCTCCGTCACTGTGGACGACCTGAAAATCAACGAGACCAGCGGAGTGCAATACTACAAGAACTTGGGTATGCTCCACCAGGCAATCCAGGATTCCATCAAAGTGTCCGAGTGCTACGATGAAACCTTGTTTGACCTGCCCGCTGTAATTCTTTACCTGGCTTGGTTTGGATTGACCGAAGAGCAGATCATCAATTTCCCCAAGGAAGATGTGCTTGATGACGGCGTGATGATAAACGGTGAGAAGACCGAGATGCCGTTTGAAATCTTGCAGATATTCAAGCGTCTGAGGGATGCAGAGGGATACTACCAGCAGGCCAGAGGCGTAATCTTCCGTGCCTATGTCTATTCAGATAACCTAATTCGGACGGAGCGGAACAGCAAGATCAACGTCTCTAAGATGCAGGGTCTGGTAAATCGTCTGAATACCCTGATGGACGGTGCCTACTCGCTACGGTACAACGTAATACACCAGTCCGGTATATTCTACCGTGCTCATCTGCTGGAATGCGAGAGTACCCAGTTCAATCTGGAAGACCCGGAGTTTGCGTCTAAGGTGTTCTGTGAGGATCTGTCCAGCAAGGTCAAGCACACAGCCCGGATCAGAGACTACAAGCTCTATAAGCAACTATTCTACTAAATGGCTTCGGCCATTTAGTTCTTGGATAGCAACAAAGAAAATTATTCTGTAAGAGGAGTGAAAGCAATGAGATCCCGTAAAAACGCCGTCCCCGTACCTGTCACCCGCGATCTCCTGCAGGAAAAGCAGACTGAGGTTGCTCGTCTGGCTCGTCAGGCAAGCGAGGCGGTAGACATCGTTACCAGAACAATGAATGAGCTGGAGGGTATCAACCAGCAGATCGACAACGACCTGGCTGAGATCGACACCTATTCCAAGGAACTGGCCGCGACACGTGCCGCCATGTCCCAGCAGCGGAAGAACAATACCGCTATCATCGCCAACTTCGCAAAGCTCCTGGATACCAGTCCCGCAGAGAGCGTGAGTGAGTAATCCATTCGGTTGACCGACCGGAGTATGAGGCGCTAACAGCAATTTTACAACTATCAAACTTTTACTTTGACTCAATGCGTCTCGTTGAAAAGCGTGGAGGGGTAATCCTAACTGGTAAGGAAGCAGTTTGCTAAACTGTTAGTAATCCGAAAGGGTGTGTGGGTTCGAGTCCCATCCCCTCCGCCAAGCCGCAATAGCGGCGAACTCTTTATCACCTCCTCTCTCTGACGGCGGGAAAGACCGCTGACGGCCCGGAAAGACGGGCGACATGGGAGCGTCCGGTGGCAGCTCATAACGTGTAATCGACGGTGGACACGCACAGCAATTTTACCTTGAAAGTCTGCAAAACTTTTGCTTACGGTTCGACTCCGTAGCTCCTAAAAAACCGTCATCAATCTATAAGAAGGGTCGTGTGTGTCATGAAGAAGTTCCTGGCTATCGTTCTGTGATTCAAAGTGATCAGCTGCAGCGGCGTCCAGCGCCGGGTATGTGGAGGAAGCCATGAATAGAATACGAGACAAGCCCTAAGTCATCTTCGGATGACAGTATAGTGATGAATGCGACGATGAATGAACAGTAACGAATTGGGGCACTAACAGCAACCATCAACATTGCCTGCTTTGGAAATGAGAATGTGTCCCGCACACGTGGCAAAGAGCCATTTTACGGATATAGCGGTTTCTGGGAGGTTTCCGTATTCGTATGCGTACAGAGCAACGCAGACAGCAATGAAAAAGCCTCCCGCCATGCAAGGATAGCTCAGTTGGTAGAGCACCAGTATAAAAAATGCGTAACGTTCCCCTCCCCCAGTTGCGCTAACAGCTATGTAAAAAGGGAACTGATTGTCGTGGGTTCGAGTCCCACTCCTTGCAACAAGCTACTTAGTGTAGCCACAAAAAAGGAGGTGCAACAGACTAATGTTGAATATGGGTTTGCTTGTCTGTTGTTCCTTGCCGTATGTCATTATCTCGACCCCGATAATTTACAGTACGGTGAAAACCTGGTTCGCCGCCAGCCACAATAGTGCGGGAAGCCGAACCGATCGGTATAACTGTTTGCCGTATTATACGGCTGGGTTTGAGTAGAAAATGCACATAAGAGGGGTCATGCAAAATAGCCCCGCTACGGCGGGGCGTACGCCAGGGTAGCTCAGTCGGACAGAGCGCGTACTAATGCGTGTCTTGTTGAGACGCTTACAGCAACTTTCTATGGACTGTTAATCCCGTGGTCGTGGGTTCGAGTCCCACCCCTGGCACAAGCAGAAGCCGCCCCTGCTAATGGGCGGATAGGCATAGGGCTTTGGGACCGTTTATGTCTATGCTGACGGTAAACGCCAGATATTCAACCCAAATATCTTGAACTGGGTTGTGACGGCTCGGAAAGACGAGCTTCATGCGGCAGTGGTGAAGTGGTCAACACAGCAGCCCTATTACAATGCGAAACGAGGAGTTCCGCTAACAGCAATGTTCAAGGAAGCCAAGCTGCCATTCGTAGGTTCGAGTCCTACCTGCCGCTCCATTTCTCTGGGCATAAACAGCAACAGTAAATAAAAAGTGTGTCCTGGGTATCTCAATATAGGAGGTAAGAGATAATGAGTAACTTTATGGATGGGATCAAGAGCACGCTGAATAACGAGTGCAATGTCTCTGTCACCGAGAACGGTGCAGTCGGCTTCCGCACTACCGGCAAGGCTCTCCTGGATCTCAATTTCGCTGTGGCATCTCTCCGTAGCGCCAGCGAGCACGACATCTCTCAGCGCTTCACTAAGGCGTTCTTCGAGGACAAGTTGATGGCAATGAAATGGCTCTTTTATGCTCGTGATGTCCGTGGTGGCCTGGGCGAGCGCCGGCTGTTCCGCGCCTGTATGGTGCCTCTGGCGAAGGAGTTTCCCGAGTACGTCGCCCCTGTGGTGGCACTGGTACCTGAGTACGGTCGCTGGGACGATCTGTGGTGCCTGCTGGATACGCCCGTGTGTGACTGTGTGACCGGGCTGGTCAAAGAGCAGCTTTATGACGACGCCCAAAATGCGGCAGAGGGCAAGCCCATTTCTCTTTTGGCAAAGTGGATGCCCCGCTGCAAGACTTCTTCCAAGCAAACTCGGCATTATGCCCAGATTTTGCGGAAGGCTGTCGGCATGACTGAGCGCCAGTATCAGCACACCCTCGCCAATCTCTCCCGTTATCTGCTCGTTGTGGAGCAGCAGATGACCGCCAAGCAGTGGGAGGAAATCGACTATCAGCGTGTCCCCTCTCGTGCCAACCTGCAGTACAACAGCGCTTTCCTCCGTCACGACGAGGATCGCCGACGTGCATTCCTGGGTGCTGTGGAGAAAGGCGAGGCCAAGATCAACGCTTCTGTTCTCTTCCCGCATGACATCGTACATCGGTACGGTTATGCCGGCAGCACCGACGCCAATCTGGAAGTGCTGTGGAAGAATCTCCCCGATACGGTGCAGGGCTGTGGTAACACCATCGTGGTGGCCGACGGTTCTGGTAGTATGAGAGTGAGAGTCGGCAACACTGATGTGTCTGCGCTGGAAGTAGCAAACTCTCTGGCGATCTACTTCGCCGAGCGTTCTTCTGGTCAGTTCAAGGATCAGTACATCACCTTCTCTGAACATCCTCAGCTGGTCGATTTGAGCAGAGGCAAGAACCTTCGTGAGAAACTGCGGATCGCGGCTACCCATAACGAGGTTGCCAACACCAATATCGAGGCCGTATTCGACCTGATCCTCACTACGGCGATCAACAAGCACATGAATCAGAGCGATCTTCCCGCGAACATTCTTATCATCTCTGATATGGAGTTCGATAGTTGTGCAACCACCGGCGCAATCTCCCATGATAGGTGGGGATATAGCAGACGGGTCGCACCTACTCCCCGCCTGTTTGAGGTAATCGCCCAGCGGTATGCGGAAGCCGGATATCAGATTCCTCGTCTGGTATTCTGGAATGTCAACTCCCGTAGCGGCACCATTCCTGTTAAGGAGAACGATTTGGGTGTTGCGTTGGTCAGCGGTTTCTCTCCCAATATCGCCAAGATGGTGATGAGCGGCCAGACTGATCCTTATGACTGCCTGTTGGAGGCCATCAACGCAGAGCGGTATCAGCAGGTGGACGATGCCCTTCGTCCTATTATCTCCGCATAAGCAACAAAGTAAACCATTAAGGAGGCTCAGAACGATAGAGTAGCAAGTAGCTGTCTACGCTCTGAGCCTCTTTTATCAAAGGAGTGAAATACGTGGTATATCTCGACAATGCTGCCAACGCTCCGGTCTTCCCGGAGGTTCTGGAAGCTATGCTCCCTTGGCTCCGGCCCGATCATGTAGGCAATCCCGGAAGCCTCCATACCCAAGGGGTCAATGCTCGTGAAGCTGTTGAAAATGCCCGCCGCCAGGTAGCTAAAATGATTGGTGCCGATCCCTCAGAAGTGTTCTTTACCTCTGGTGGCACAGAGTCGAACAATGCGTGGTTGCAAAACTTTGGCGGCGATTTGATTTTAACAACTGCTCTGGAACACGATTCGGTTCTGGAACCTATGTCTGCACACTGTCATCGCCATTATATCAAAGTCCACAAAGATGGTAGCGTAGACCTAAATGATCTGGAGCGTTTTTTATCGGATGCCCATACTGCTGAGTCTAACTATTTACCTCGTGATGGACGTTCGACGGCTGTTTCTATCATGTGGGTAAATAATGAGCTGGGCACTGTCAATCCTATGAAAGAAATCGGAACCCTTTGCAAAAGGTATCATGCCGTATTCCATGCCGATGCTGTGCAGGCGGCAGGCCATGTGAATATGAACGTGAAGGACTGCGGAATTGACTTCTGCTCTATGTCCGGTCATAAGTTCGGTGCTCCTCTGGGTGTTGGTGTGCTTTATATCAGCAATTCTATCCGTAAATCCCCGTGGATTATCGGTGGAGGCCAGGAAAACGGAATGCGTGGTGGTACCGAGAACGTTCCGGGAATTGTAGGAATCGGCAAAGCAGCAGAAATCGTTACTGAACGTCTCCAGAACTGGAAGCTACGGTGGGGATTGCTCAGAGATACATTCTTAACTGATTTGGGGCTAAGGATGCCTGGGGAGTTCTATATCAACGGTGATAGCGAGAACTATTCTTCTAACATCATCAGCCTGACCATCCCTGGCGTCAACAGCGAATCTCTGCTTCTTCTGTTGGATCAGTTGGATATCTACCTTTCTGCTGGTTCTGCGTGCAGCGCTGCCAGTGCTAAATCCTCTCACGTTTTGCGTGGTATTGGAATGTCTGATGAAGATGCGGCCTGTACTGTGCGTATTTCAATGGGGTTCAATACCACTGTTAATGAGATGCACGAAGCGGCAGAGGCTATCGTGACTGTCTCTCATAAGCTGAAATCCATGTATTTTTAATTAGTGACAAAGTAAATTAACGAGGAGTGAATATAATGTACTGTGCCTATGTTACCAGGATTCACAATCTGAGGAAGCATACCAATGCCGACCGGCTGCTCTGTGGCGAATGTTTCGGTAATACGGTAATTGTGGATCTCGGCACCGACCCTGATCAGCTGGGCGTGTACTTCCCTACCGATGGCAAACTCGGTTTGGATTTCGCACAGAAGAATGACTTGCTGCGGCGCAAGGATGAGAACGGCGCTCCGGCTGGCGGATACCTTGACCCGGAGAAGCGGAATATTAAGGCTCTCAAGCTCCGGGGCGAGAAGAGCGACGGTCTGTTCCTCTCTCCTTTGTTTGGCTTCTTTTACCGATATCAAGAAGCTCCAAGAGGGCGATACGATCTCTGTGTTGAACGGTATCACTATCTGCGAGAAGTACATACCCGCCGTCAAACGCGCCTCCGGTAGTGGGGGGGGTGGCAATCATGTTCGTAAGCGTTCTGATCCTATTTCCCCACTCTTCCAAGAACACGCTGACACGGAGCAGTTGGCCTACAATCTCTCCGCATTCCATGCTGGGGATCTGGTAGAAGTTACCCTGAAAATGCACGGAACTTCTCAGCGTACCGGCTATCTGCCTGTGTTGCAGGGCTATAAATATCGGAACCGTATGGAGAAGTGGCTCTATGAGAGCCGTAAGACCCCGAATGTGATTCGTTCCAAGATCAAGCGAGCACCTATCTATGACTGGGGCTACGTCACCGGAACCCGCCGCGTGGTTCTGGAGACGGTTGTGAAGTGCCAGCCCGGTGATACATTCAGCGCCGAAGCCGGTCTGACTGCCGCCATGCTGAAGAAGTACATGGGCAACGACAATACTTTCAACAAGGTCATCAACGAGTGGCTGGCTCGTGCCAGCTATGCCAGCGTCCCCGCTCTGCCGGAGACCACAGAGTAACCAATGGACGGTATCATCCTACTGCTTTTGGCTCTGGTGCTGATTTATACGGTAGGATTGGGCGGCGATGACGACAATCATTGGAACCGGGGAGGTGGGTGCTTTGCATAGCAGAGAAGAGTTGGAAGAGATGCAGCGCCTGCCTCTCCAACGCAAAATCCAGATCACTACCGCTCGTATCATCGAGTGGTATCAGCACTACGATGGGAAGGTCTATGTGGCATTTAGCGGTGGTAAGGATTCTACCGTACTACTCGATATTGTGCGGCGGATCTACCCCGATGTGCCTGCTGTTTTCTCTGATACCGGGCTTGAGTTCCCGGAAGTCAGAGAATTTGTTAAGAGCTGTGAAAACGTTACGATTGTCCGGCCTGAGATGAACTTCCGTAAAGTCATTGAGGTGTACGGATATCCCGTTGTCTCGAAGCGTGTAGCTAACACTGTGGAATATGGGCATAAGCCTGGTTCTTTCAGATGGAAAGAGCTACATGGAGAGATCATGCGGAGCAACGGAACGCCGTCAGAGTTCAACTGTAAAAAATGGTGCTATCTATTGGATGCCCCATTCAAGGTTTCTTCTCGGTGCTGTACAATCATGAAGAAGCAGCCTATGAAGAAATACTCCAAGGAAACTGGTCGAGTACCTATTATTGCAACTATGGCAAACGAGAGCAGATCTCGGCGTGCCACATGGTTACGTATGGGATGTAATGCTTTTTCCGGTAAGAAGCCCAGCTCCCAACCCATGTCTTTTTGGACTGAGGAAGATGTGCTGGAATACCTCTATACTTACCAAGTCCCCTATGCTTCAGTTTATGGCGAGATCGTCAGAACTGATAGGGGGGGGGTGGACGACGACAGGCGAAAAGCGTACTGGCTGTGTCTTTTGTGCCTTTGGCGCTCACCTTGAAAAAGCTCCAAACCGTTTCCAGCGTCTAAAAATCACGCACCCAAAGCTCTGGGATTACTGCATGAGGCCGTGGGAAGAACATGGTTTGGGTATGCGGCAAGTCCTTGAGTATATTGGTATTCCGGTAGAATAATACAAATAAAAAAAGGAGCGCCTTATGATTGATGTAATGGAAAACATCAAAAAACTCTCCGCCGCTTTGGATGCGGAAACTGCAAGCCTACATCCTTCCGGCAAGCTGCTTCTGCTTGGTTCTCAGGATAGCGTGTTCCTGAAAGCCATCAAGCGTAAGGCAGACCAGCTTGGTATCAACTGTGATCATACGTCCAACCCCCTCCCTCCCTATCGAGGGATTGTTGTGGATAGTGAAACAGTGTCGTTCAACTCTATTCTCGATCCTGATGTGGATATTGACCACTCTTATTCTCCCGGAATGTCGGCGGTCTCTCAAGCAGTCATGGATTTGCTAATTGAGTCTGGATTGGTATGGGAGAAGGATATTACCATCGTAGGCCGAGGGCACGCCGTTAAAGAACTGGCGAAGTATTTGGACTTTAACAACGCGACGGTTACAGTAGCACATTCCAAAACAAAAAGCCTGTTGCAAGCTACGCAGAACCGGGATGTGGTGATTTACGCAACTCCGATTATCACGCAGGATATTTCCTACAATACCCGCGATCTGGTTATTGACCTGGGAAACAGCGTCCCGCATCCTGACCGGCTTAATTGCCCCTATGTAAATCGGATCGGACAGCTTACCGTAAGTATATTGCTGAACCGTTTTGCAAAGAAGGAGTCGGTATGGATCTGAAATTCAACACAGTATATTTTACCAAAAAACCTATTCCGCTGCCCCATGCGATTTTTAAGGGCGGCGAAAATAATTCAAATTTAGAAAGGAGCTAATACCAATCCCGGTAAACCGGGTTTCTACAAGATTGATAAGTGTAGAGTAAAGCCGTCTGTTACAGCGTGAAAGCCATCTGGCCGGTAGCAAGGGAGGATTAGACGGTTGACCTCAGCCGAGATGGTTGTGGTCGGTATGAAGCACATCGTTTGTTTTTCTGGCGGTCATTCCTCTGCGGTTGCCGCCGTGGAAGTAGTTAGAAAGTTCGGAGCAGAGGACACGATCTTGCTCAATCATGATTTGTGTCCTCGAACCGAAGACGCTGATATCAAGCGTTTCAAAAAACAGGTTTCGGATTATCTGGGCGTTCCCATTACTTACGCCAATATGCCCGGATGGGATGTTAAGGATCAGTTCGACGTGTGTATGGAAATCAAGGCGTTTAAGGCTGGCGCTCAGTCCACCGCCTTTTGCACCAACAGACTGAAAACCGAACCTTTTCATAAATGGCTGTCCGAGCACTATCCCGCAAATCCTCCTGAAGTAAGGGACGATATCTCATTAGTCTATGGCTTTGACGCCAATGAACAGCACCGTATTCGGCGCAGAGTTGGCATTATGGCCGCGATGGGGTACCAAACAGAGTACCCTTTGACATGGGAGGTACGTACTATCCATGACATCGAGGAGGTTGGGATCGAGCGTCCGAAGACCTACAGCATTTTCAATCATGCAAATTGTACCGGGTGTTTGAAAGCCGGCAAACAACATTGGTTTGTTGTTTATTGCCTCTATCCTGAAATATGGGGAAAGGCGAAGCTGGCCGAAGACACAATCGGGTACAGTATTCTCAAACAAGGCTATCTTTCAGACTTTGAGACGGAATTTGCAAAGCTCAAAGAAAAGGCGTTGCCGCCCACTGAAAAAGCCAAACCTCAAACATTTTGGGCCGCTGCACGAAAGCTCATCAAGGACGACGATGATCTACCGTGTGAGTGCTCATTTTAAGGAGTTGTTTAAGATGAAGATTCTTGTAATAGTGGATATGCAAAACGATTTCATCAATGGTGCGCTCGGAACCCCGGAGGCGCAGGCCACTGTTGGAAATGTCGCCAAAAAGATTTCCGGCTTTGACGGAGACCTGATTTGCATTACCAAGGACACCCATCGTTCTGGCGACTACCTGAAAACCCAAGAAGGTCAGCTGCTTCCTGTCGAGCACTGCATTAAGGGGACTCACGGCTGGCGGCTCGACGATATCATTGCCACGGCTGTTAGCCATGCGGCTATCGACGCGGAGAAAAGCGTATCCGTATTCCAGAAAGGTACGTTTGGCTCTGTGGAGTTGGGCGATTACCTGGTAGAGCTTTCCGTCAGAAGGAAGCAGCGCATTGAAGAGATCGTTTTCGTTGGACTCTGCACCGACATCTGCGTTATCTCTAACGCACTACTCGTCAAAGCGTTTCTACCTGAGACGAAAATCACCGTTGACGCTGCCTGCTGTGCCGGCGTTACCCCGACGAGCCACAAAAATGCTCTGGCTGCTATGAAAGCGTGTCAGATCAATGTGGAGAACTGGGAGGTCTGAAATGATTTTTGTTGACGACAGAAGGATTGACTTCACCAGTTTCCCCGACGGTACATCTTCGATCCGTATTGCTCCCAAGCTGGACTTCACATTTTTCGCCATGGGTAAATCCGCTTACTTCATCCGGTGGATGTACGACAATGATGCCGAGTGTATGCAGCTCTGGTATTTGGTGAAGCACCTCAAGAGCGCCGGCAACCCGCTCCTCTATCTGGAGATGCCGTATATCCCCAACGCCCGTATGGACAGGGTGAAGAACCGCGACGAGGTATTCACGCTCAAGTGGTTCGCCGAGTTTATCAATTCGCTCGGGTTCGAGTCTGTCAAAGTTCTCGACCCCCACTCTAATGTGGCTATGGCGCTGATTAACCGGGCTGAGACCATGGATGTGAAGCACTACATCGACTATGCAATCCAGTGGATGGTCAGTCAGGGTATGAATCCTCTGCTGTGTTACCCGGATGAAGGTGCCGCCAAACGATACTCTGAGCTTCTTCCTATGGAGTATGTTTTTTGCATTAAACATCGTGACTGGCGCACCGGCAAGATTGAGCGGCTGGAGCTGACAGAGCCTGAGAAAGTCAACGGCAGAAATATTCTGATTGTGGACGATATCTGCTCTCGCGGTGGGACATTCACCCATACTGCCAAAGCTCTGAAAGAGGCCGGCGCGGAGGAAGTTATGCTCTATGTTACCCACTGTGAGAACACGATCCTGAAAGGCACTGTGTTGACAGATGGTCTTATCTCTCGTGTATTCGCCACTGATAGTATCCTCCGTATTGATCACGAGAAGATTTCCATTTGCAGATGATTATGAAAAGAGGGTAAAACAATGATTTCATACAGTCCTTTGCTCTGTTTGGACTTCTACAAGACTGCCCATGCAGAGCAGTACCCCGCAGCACTGACCAAGATGGTGTCTTATTACACCCCGCGCATGACACGGCTGGCTGATACCAAGAAGGTCACGATGTTCGGTCTTCAGGCATTTATCCAGGAGTATTTGATTGAGGCGTTCAATACTCACTTCTTTGATCGCTCATTGGATGAGGTGCTTGCCGAATACAAGCGGGTGCTGAATAACACCATCGGCACGGACGGCGTTGGTGTGGAGCGTTTGACGGCGCTTCATAAGTTGGGGTATCTGCCTCTGGAAATCCGGGCCGTGCCGGAAGGAACCCGTACCAGTATTCATGTTCCGCAAATTGAGATCTCGAATACCAACCCCAACTTTGTGTGGTTGGTCAACTCTATCGAAACAATGCTGTCATGTACCATGTGGCATACTCAGATTTCAGCGGAAGTTGGATATCGTTACCGGCAGATCGTCAATAAGTACGCTGCCCTTACCTGTGACGATGATGTGGTACGGGCCAAGCTGCTGGGCGACTTTTCCATGCGTGGTCAGGAAAGCGTGGAGAGCGCCACCAAGAGTTCTGCTGCGTTCTGCCTGAGCTTCCTTAATACCGCTACAGTGTCGGCTATTCTTTGGCTGGAACACAACTATGCCTGCCGGGTGGAGAATGACGCAGTAGCTTATGGTGCTCTTTCTACTGAGCACAGTGTTATGTGCTCCAACTATGCGGTTGACGGCGACGAGATTACGCACGTGCGGCGTCTACTGAAAGAAATCTATCCGTACCAAAACTTCTCTATGGTCAGTGACAGCTATGACTATTGGAACCTGGTCAATAATATTCTCCCCGCAATTAAAGAGGATGTGATGGCGCACCATGGATGTCTTGCTATTCGCGGCGACAGCGGCAACCCCGTGGAGATTGTAACCGAGACGGTGTTCAAGCTGTGGGAAATCTTTGGTGGCACCGTGAACAGCAAGGGTTACAAAGTTCTCGATCCACACGTCAAGGCATTGTATGGCGATAGCATTACCCCGCAGCGGTGCGAGGCAGTGTATAAGATCCTGATGGAGCATGGCTTCGCTATCAACAATGTTTCTCTGGGCGTCGGTTCTTTCTCTATGCAGTGTCTGGAGACGATGGACGGCGGCGAAAAGACTTATGCGCCGTACACCCGTGATACATTTGGTATCGCAGTCAAAGCGACCTATGCAGAAGATGCTGACGGAAAGCCCATCATGATCTTTAAGAACCCCAAGACAGATAGCGGACATTTCAAGAAGTCTCAACGTGGCTGCTGTAAGGTTGTATATGACTATACGTACCACAACTTCTTCTGCCAGGACGGTTTGACTTGGGAGGAGTCGCAGGTTGGGAACTGGCTGAAGCCAGTTTTCAAGGATGGCAAGCTCCTGAGAATTTATACCCTGGATGAGGTTCGCAAGAATCTTCATGAGGGAAACTTTTGAGAAAAGAGGTGCCACAATGTTAGCTAACCCAAAGCGTACTAAGGATGAGATTGTCCAGTGGATTCGTTCCTACTTTGAAAGTAACGGCCCTGGCTGCGATGCGGTGGTCGGTATTTCTGGTGGTAAAGATTCCAGCGTTGTCGCCGCTCTTTGCGTAGAGGCGCTGGGCAAAGAGCGTGTAGTGGGTGTTATGATGCCGAATGGAGAACAGCCCGATCTGGACGATAGCAAGCAGCTGATCGAATTTCTGGGTATCAGATACGCCTATACCGATATCTCCAAAGCAGTGTCTGCGGTAAGTGATCAAGTAGCGCTCAATATGAACGTCAGCGATCAGACGAGGATAAACCTCCCTCCCCGTATCCGTATGGCGACCCTCTATGCTATTTCTCAGTCGTTGCCTCACGGCGGACGTGTTGCTAATACCTGCAACCGCTCTGAAGACTATGTGGGATACTCTACCAAGTTTGGCGATAGCGCCGGCGATTTTAGCCCGCTCGCTAATCTGATGGTGCATGAAGTCATCCAGATTGGGTACGAGCTTCTTCTGCCTATCAACCTGATAAGCAAGACCCCTTCCGATGGGCTGTGTGGAAAAACTGATGAGGATAATCTTGGATTTACCTATGCTCACCTGGATGCTTACATCATGTATGGCACCAGTGGAATTGAGGAAATCGACAAGAAGATTGCCTCTATGCACGATCACAACCTTCACAAGCTCAATTCTATGCCTGCCTACGGAACGACAATTTTTTAATAGGCGGTGAGAAAATGGAAGAGCGTACTTATTTGAGCGGCACCAGTTTGGCCGGTATGTCCCCTACCCGCTCTCGTGTGGAGAACGACTACTATGCTACTCCGTTCGAGGCGACAGAAGCCATCCTTAGCCGAGAAGAGCTGCACGGCTCCATTTTGGAGCCTGCGGCTGGTGAAGGGCATATCAGTAAGGTGCTTCGGGAACATTATCCCAACAGTCAAATTATCTCTACTGATCTGGTTCAGAGAGATGATAGGTTCGGATGTGGTATTGTTGGCGGGGTGGATTTCCTCACTGAGAACTATCCCGAAAAATTCAACAACGTCATCACGAACCCTCCGTTCTCTTTGGCGAAAGAGTTCGCTGAGAAAGCTCTGGAGGTATCCACTGGCAAGGTGATCCTGTTCGCCAAGATCCAGTTTCTCGAAGGGCGGCAACGTAAGGATTTCTTTGCCACCCACCCTCCGAAAGCCGTGTATGTATTTTCAAAACGTGTCAATCCTTTGAGAAACGGATTGGAAGTTGACGAAAATGGTAAGCCCTGGTCAAGTACCATGTGCTTCGCTTGGTTCGTATGGGAACATGGCTATACCGGCGAACCTTGCATTCGTTGGATTTAATTTGCAACAAAGTAAATCAAGAGGTGCAGCTATGAAGATGGATAAGGTTGCCGGCAGTGGCAACGACGAGTTCTATACACCGGAGTATGCGATTGCCCCGTTGTACAAGTATCTTCCACCCCCCCCCGTGACAATTTGGTGTCCGTTTGACACTGAGGATAGTCTGTTTGTAAAGCTCTTTCGGCAACGCGGCTATACCGTTATCGCAACACATATTGCAAACGGTCAGGATTTTTTCGCTATTGACCCACCGAAGTGTGACTACATCATCAGTAATCCTCCGTATTCCCTCAAAGGCGAAGTGTTTGAGCGACTATTCCAGTTGAATATACCCTTTGCTATGTTGGTCGGGGTCGTCGGACTTTTCGAGAGTCAGAAACGCTTTAAGATGTTCCGTGAGCATGATTTTGAAATCATGTATCTCAATCGGCGTGTATCTTACTTTAAGAACTACGCCGACCAAAAGCCGTCTCTAAACCCGCCTTTCAGTAGTGTCTATGTATGCAAAGGAATGTTACCAAAGCAGATTATCTTTGAAGAAATTCAAAAAACCTCATAATAGCAACAAAGAAAATTATTGACTTTATGGAGACAGTATGATAGAATAAAAGCAGTTCGAGGGAGATTGTAAATCCCTCAACCTTCCGTTTAGCAACAAAGAAAACCAACAAAGGAGGAACTAATTTGGATTACCAAACTGCCCTTTTCTGCGAGTTCGATCGTTACGCCGCAGAAAGCTATTGCGCCGTTCATGGTGTTGATCCCACCCTTAACATCGGAGATATTACCAAAGCCGATGAGAAGGCTGTGCCGGATTTCAATGTCATGTTCGGTGGAAGTCCGTGTCAGGATTTCAGCATAGCAGGCAAACAGGGGGGGGCTGCATGGACTTGTAAGCATTGCGGCCACGTATATAATCCCCTGGAAGCTCACTATGATCAACGCGACCATTGCCCTAAGTGCGGATCAACTGAAATCGAGAAGACCCGCTCTTCCTTACTGGTCGAATGGCTGCGTTTCCTAAGAGAAAAGAAGCCTCGCTTCGCTATCTACGAGAACGTTAAAAATATTACCGGTTCTCGCTTCTATGCCACTTTTAACCTCTTTGTCAAAGAGCTGGAAGACTACGGTTACAACGTCTACTGGCAGGTTCTGAATGCAAAACACTACGGAATCCCCCAGAATCGTGAGCGTGTTTACTGTGTCATCATTCGTAAGGATTTAGATAATGGGAAGTTTAAGTTCCCGTCTCCTATCCCTTTGAAAAAAGCGCTGGTAGATATGCTGGAGGATAAGGTTGACGAGCGATACTACCTGCCTGATGACAAGGTAGCTGCCATGATAACCCCCCCCGTTCAGACAAATCAGTAACACCGTCCGCACCAGCGGAAGAGGTTCCACAGACCACCACTGCTGGGACTTGCTCACTTGCCGGTGTGAAGCTGAGTAAGAAAGGCACCCAGTTTGAAGGATACTGTGAGACGGCATTGACTTTGCTGGCCCGTGACTATAAGGGCTTTGGAAATCAGCAAATGACAGGAGTTATGGAGCATAATGAGTAAGCGATATATTATCCCCGCTGCAATTCGCGGAAGATATGCGGGGGGGGGTAAGATAATACAGCGTTTGGAAGTTCGCCCTAATATGTGTACCAACACTTTGACGGGTGTTCAAAAAGACAATGTATTGATTGAGATAGATGAAAGCGAGGAAGCTAATGTGAAAATCGTATGTGAGCGTCGATGCGATGAAGGTGTGCGTTTTTTCAAAGATAATGTCTGCGGCACTATTCGCACCATTGATGGGGGGGGGACAAGAGAGTGATTGAAAGAAGTCCTACGTCAGAAGATAAAATCACAATGATTGGCGGCTTACAAAAGCACCAGACTCCAAGAAACGATGGTATTTGCCCATGCATAAATAGTGCAGCTGGTATGGGCGGTGGACAAACACCTATCGCAATACGCCCGAGTTTTCGTGTCCGTAAACTTACGCAAAAAGAGTGTTGGCGTTTAATGGGTTTCCAAGATCAGGACTTTGAACGTGCCAAATCCGCCATGAACGAAAATATCTATGGTGGAGCAGATAGGAGCGGGTCACAGCTTTACAAGCAGGCTGGAAACTCTATCGTGGTAGACGTTCTCTGTGCCATTTTGGATGAACTTCACAGTGCTATGCCGTATCTCTTTGAAGATATGACTGTTGGTTCTTTCTTTTCCGGTATCGGCGCATTTGAAAAAGCACTGTCTACTTTTGATATTACCGATGTTAGCGACAAAGTAAATTATTCTGATAAGAATGATGAACTGAAGCAGCTCGGATATATCAATGATTACAATGGAGACGCCAATCGTGTATATGATGGCGAAACCATTGCACGTGCTTTGAAAGCCGAAGCGGGGGGGCGGAGCCAAGACTGGATGGTATGCTCTGAGAAGCCCGGAGGTTGACCATGGAGAAAGTCAGAATTAAGCAGGCCACCCAAAAAGGTTATATCGAGTGTGCTGTGGGGGGGGTAGCGGATTTATCTTACCCGTCCAGTAAAACTCGAAGAGGTCGAGTTCAGGAAGGTGGTTGGATTTGTCCAACTATCACTGCAACAGAAACCGGCATTTGTCGGATAGAAAGAGGTGATTCATATGAGCATTGCGTTGAGAAACCGCCGTGAAGCATATGACCAGATCGAGCCGAGGCGTCCTAATCGTAAGGCTATGATTCTGGATGTTCTGACCAGCGGTGATCCTGGCGGTATGACTGCTGACGAGATTGGCGAGAAGCTGGTCTCTGAGGGCAAAATCCCCACCAACAGTCCGAACTTCACACGGCCTCGTCTGACAGAGATGAAAGCCGAGGGCAAGGTTGTGATCGTCGGCAGACGTCTTGGCAAGTCTGGGCGCAATACGGCAGTCTGGAAGGTGAAGCGCTGATGTATGGTGAATACACCTGTCTGGACTGTGGCAAAACCTTTGACGATCCGAAGCGATGGGAAGAACGCCATGGGTTAGATTCTCCGCCCTATGAGGATTTCAGCGGTTGTCCTTACTGTGGCGGAGCTTATGCCCGTACTATCCTTTGCGATGCCTGCGGAGAACCGATAGTCGGCGATTATGTCAAAATCCAAACAACTGGCGACTGCTATTGTGATGAATGCTTCATGATGAAGTCGCTGGGCGAAGATGATCCATGAGAAGAGGTTGTGAAATGAAAACTTCAGTCAAACGGCGTGCGAAAAACTGCATACGGGGAACGGTTTTATTGGCCTGTTTCATTGCCGTCTGGTATGTGGCCTCGTGCTTCACCCAACCGCTGTTTATCCCCGCCCCTGCTACCGTCTGGGAAGCAATCGTCGGGTTGGCAGAGACAGGCCAGTTGCAAAAAGGACTTGCCTACTCTTTTCTGCGGATTACTGGTGCGTCTGCTCTTTCTATGCTGGTAGCAATTCCCCTCTCCCTTCTGATTTATGGCGTGAAGCCTATCAAGGAAACTATCATGCCGGTTGTTTCCTTCCTGCGGTATGTTCCCGTAACCGCATTTTCTCCGCTCCTGATCCTATGGTTTGGGATTGGGGAGCAGATGAAAATTTCGTTCCTATTTATTGCGACGTTTGTCTACTTGCTGCCGTCGATCCTGCTTTGCTTTAACGACGTACCGCAAGATCTGATGGATACGGGCAAGACAATCGGAATGACCAGTTGGGAGACAATCAAAGAAATCCTGCTCCCCGCATCGCTCCCTTCAATATTCAGTACGTTCCTTATGATGTATGGCATTGGCTGGACATACTGCGCCGTGGTAGAGGCAACCAACGCTAAGTACGGCTTGGGCTTCATCATCAATGTAAGCTCCGCCAGAGGCCGTACCGCCGTGGTGTTCGGGGCAATCATCGTAATCATGTTGTTCAGCTTCGTTTTTGACAAGCTGGGGAACTTGCTGATCCGAAAGATATTTCAGTGGAGGTACTGCGATGATCAAGTTGAATGATCTGGCTATTGGGTACAACGGCGAAGCAATTCTGGAGCACATCGACCAGGAATTTGACGACGGTTTGATTTACGGTATTTTGGCGAAGTCTGGTGCCGGTAAGACGACCCTCCTCAAAACCATCTCTGGCCTTCTTCACCCTGTTCATGGTGAGGTTGTCATTGATGGCACTACCTATCGGAACGCCGACAAGAACCCTGTGTACATGATGCACCAGCGCTATTCCAACTTCGGATGGCTTTCCTGCACGGAGAATGTACTGATTGCCCAACGGGACAAAAAACTCCGTAGCCGCGATGACGCTATCAAGGTACTTGCAGCGGTTGGGTTAGAGCAGTATGCAGATAAATGGCCGTCTCAGCTATCAGGTGGTATGCAACAGCGCCTTGCGTTGGCGAGAACACTGTATGTCAAGCCGAAATACCTACTTATGGATGAACCATTATCCGCTTTGGACGACAAAACCCGTAGCAAAATGCAACGTTTGATTTTGGATGTCCATGCTGAGATAGGCAACACAATCATTATGGTAACGCACAGCCAGGACGAGGCGTTCAAAATGTGCGATAAAATAATCAAATTTGAAACGAGAGGAGTTGTAACAAACCATGGCAGGTTTATTTGAACGCATGGGACTGGTTCGTACCGAATACGAAGGTATGCCTGAAATCCCTATGCAACCCGTATCCGAGCCTATGTACGCGCCTGAGACGCCGGTAATTGACGCTACTCAGGTGTCCTATGATGATGTGATCGCATCCGTCTATCAGCAGGGCGATATCGACGACGAGAACTCGATCTTCAAGATCAAAGCGTATATCGACATTCTGCCCCAGGATATGACTAAGGCCAAGAAACAGGCGTCCATCGCGGCATTCTCAGCGTCAACGGGATCAATGTGGATGATCTCATTGAGGACGGTCTGAAGCGTGGTCGCGCCTTGGACGCTGCCGAGGATAGTATCAGGGCGGAAAACGATGCGCTGATCGCTGAGACCGAGGCGGATATCGAACATCTGAAGTCCCTGATCGAGCAGGCGGAAGCCAGAATTGAGGACTCCAAGCAAAAAACCTCTGATTCCAGCGCCGCCATCCAGAAGGAAAAAGAAGCTATCAGTCAACTCTTGAGTTTGCGAACGGCGTTGCCGGTAAGGAAGGAGCACAGTAATGGGCATTGTGATTGGAGCGGTAGCGGTTGTATTTGTGCTCGCCCTGATCATCTTCCCCGGTGTCCGGGGTAAGCTGAAAGTCCTCGTTGGAGGGTTCCTCAACATCTTCGTGGAGGATATCGCCAAGACACCCGAGGGTGCAAAGGCTGTTTTCCAGCAAGCCATTGAGGAAGTGCAGGAGCGTTACAACAAGGCTGGTGACACCCTGAATCGGTTTGTGGGCGAGCAATCCTCCGTCCAGAAGAACCTCAACAAGCTATATGGAGAACTGAAGGACGTTGAATCAAAGTGTGAGTCTCTGGTCAGATCTGGCAATATGGCCGATGCTGCCATTTTTTCAACCAGGCGTGAGGAAATCCTGTTTGAAATCTCCCAGAAAGAGGGATACCTGCGAGAGATTGAACCTATGGTAAAAGAGGCTCAGACCGTTTATGAAGCGTACGACAAGAAGCTCCGCGAGCTGAAAAAGCAGAGCCGTATGACTGTCGAGGAAATGAAACTCCGTGGCAACATGAAGGATCTCTTGGGCGATCTGGACGAACTGCGCCGGGACTCTGCCACTGATAAGCTCTTGGGCAGTGTCCGGGACGGAGCGGAGGATCTTCGCAAAGAGGTTGATGGTGCGATTGTCGTTCACGCAAGCCGTACCACCACCAAAATGTCAATGGCTGAGAAAAATGCGGCGAAAGCTCAGTCGGATGCTTACCTACAGTCTCTCGCCACAAAGTATAACGGGAAGCCGGCTATTCAGGCTCCACGGTCTGGCGTCACCTTCGACGCTCCTAAATCCAAAGTGAAAGAGGAAAGGAAGTAACTTACCATGAAGAGAATGAAACTCACTACCGCTGGCCGTGTGGTGATCTTCGTCATCGTGCTGGCGCTCCTCGCTGGTATCGGCGGCTTCGGCTACAACTACTACAAGAACAACATCGCAGACGACAAACCCATCAGTTCGGGTACCCAGTCTGGCAGCACGTCCCAGAAGCCCACGACAAAGCCCTCCGCCGGCAAGACGGACACCTCTGATCCCGTGATTAACCTGTCTCTGGATGAGTGGGTAGGCTGGAAGCCTATTATCGATGCTAACCAGGGCTTGACCACGCAGCCTGGTTCAATTTTCGACCAGCTGGGTATTAAGGTCAACATCAATATCATCAATGACGCAACTGCCAGCAGCAACGCTTTGATTACCGGAGAGCTGAATGCTGCGGGTTATACCACCAACCGTACCGCGTTCCTGTCTGGTAAGTTCCAGGAGGCCGGATTGGATGTGGTAATGCCGGTATTCACCAACTACTCCGCTGGTGGCGACGGCATTATTGCTAAGTCCGGTATCAACACCGTAAATGATCTGCTGGGCAAGAAGATCGGCGTTCCCAGATTCAGCGAAGCCCAGACACTTGTGGCGTGGTTTGTTAATAAGAGTGACCTGTCCGATGCTGACAAGCAGTCTATCATTGATAATATGATCCTCTTTGACGATGCGTCTGAGACGGGCGAGGCGTTCTTCGCCGGCCAGCTGGACGTGGCAGCGACTTGGCAGCCTTACCTGTCCTATGCAACCGAAAACAGCGATGCGCACATCATGTTCTCTACCACAGCCTCTAAGAGCCTGATTATGGACGGTATCGTATTCCGTTCCGACTTTGCCCAGGCACACCCCGACGTTGTGACCGCCTTTATTGATGGTATCTTCCAGGCCAACGCAATGTATACCACTGAGTTTGACTACATCCGTTCTGTCATGCCTATGTTCGCCGGCGTTTCCGACGAGGAGATTAAGGCTCAGTGCGGCGATGCCGAAATGATGGGCTACGCCGAGAATAAGGAAGTGCTGGACTCCACTGCTCCTTCTGTCTACTTCGATATGTGTGATATCTGGGAGTCTTTGGGTGAGACGGTCAACCGCAAGGTGGCTATGACACTCTTTGATAACCAGTATCTGCTCCCTCTGGCAAGCAAGTATTCTTCTACCTCTACCTCTACCAGCAAGCCCGTTGAGCTGACCGAGGAGCAGAAGCAGGAAATCGTCAATTATGAGGCGCTGCTGACCAAATCCATGACCGTTGAGTTTGTGGCTGATACCGCTCAGTTCAAGAACCCCGAAGAGGCATACGCCATCATGGATGAGTTCGTTTCTATCGCCAATACTCTGGATGGCGCGATTATCCAGGTGGAGGGCAATATCAATGCCCGCAACTACTCCGACTCTGGACAGGCGCTGTCTGCTGAACGTGCAAAGGCTGTCGCCAAGTATTTCATCGCTTGCGGTATTGATCCGAACCGTCTGATTACGGTCGGCAATGGCAACACGAAGATGGTTGCAGATCCCGGTTCTGCCGATGCCTACCTGAACCGTAGAACCGACGTGTTCTTCAAAATCATCGAAGAGTAATCCTGCGCCTTACGAGGAGGGGCATTGTCCCCTCCTCGGGGCACCAACATAATAAAGGAGTGGTCAATATGGATGTAGTGAATGTAGAAATCGCAAATTTGGACGATCTGAAAAAACGGTTCGTTGAAATTTGCGCTACTATCAATCGTCCGGGTATGGAAGACCTGATGGCGTGGTTGGAACGTTCTGACTTCTATACTGCGCCGGCAAGCACGCGCTTCCACGGCAACTATACTGGCGGGCTGCTGGAGCATAGCCTCAATGTGTATGACAAGCTCTCTGGGTTTGTGGCTCGCTATCCTGAACTGGAGATCTCACCGGAGACGGTGGCGGTCACTGCGTTGTTCCACGATCTGACGAAGGTGAACTACTACACCGTCAGCTCTCGGAACGTCAAGGATGATGTTACGGGCGCATGGCATAAGGAGCCGTTCTACAAAACGGAAGATCGTCTCCCGCTTGGTCATGGCGAGAAATCTGTCATCATCCTGCAGAGCTTCATCAAGCTCACACGTGACGAAATTGTTGCAATCCGCTGGCATATGGGCAGCTTTGATTGTGCAGTCAAAGGCGGGGATTACGGTATGGGCAATGCTTTTGAAACTTACCCGCTGGCAGTCATGACGCATTTGGCTGATATGGAGGCTACCTATCTTGTCGATGGTTTAGCAACAAAGTAAATCAACGGAGGCTAACATGGAAAAAAGCGTTTTTCAAATTCTGAACGAGTACGACATCACGGAGCACCTCAAGAAGAAGGATAGGATCATCTACCTGCCTTGGTCTAAGGCATGGATGATCGTGAAATCCCTCTTCCCCAGTGCCAAGTTTACCATCAATAAGGCCGCTGACGGCTGCATTTACCATACGGACGGAAAGACCGCCTGGGTAGAGGTATCTATCACCATCAACGACCAGACTGAAACGGAGTCTCTGGCTGTTATGGATTTCCGTAACAAGTCTATTCCCATCGACACGATCACCTCTGCCGATGCAGAGAAGTCTATCAAGCGCTGCTTGGTCAAGTGTGCTGCTCTGCACGGTCTGGGTCTGTCTCTTTGGACGGGCGAGGAGCTTTCCAGCGCCGCCCGCAAGAAGAAAGAAGACGATCTGGACGATGTGAAACAGGAGATCCTGAGCGTTGTTGCCGGGAAGCTGGAAGCCGGTGTGTCCAAAGATACTATCTACAAGGCTATCGAAAGTGTTGCTGGTGTGAAGAACCCCAACGCTATCAAGGATATCGCAACGGCTCAGAAAGTCGTTGAGCAGATCAAGAAACTGGAGGTAAAGCACAATGCTTAATAAGGTAATCATCATGGGTCGTCTTACCCGCGATCCTGAGATCAAGAAGGTAAACAGTGACATCTCCGTGTGCAGCTTTTCTATCGCCTGCGACCGCGACATCGTGAACAAGCAGAACAATGAGCGCGAGACGGACTTCTTCGATGTGACTGCGTGGCGCTCTACGGCGGATTTCGTTGGCAAGTATTTTGGCAAGGGGCGCATGATCGTTGTTGTCGGTCGGCTGCAGAAGCGCGACTACACCGATAAGGACGGCAACAAGCGTTCTGCCGTAGACATCATTGCCGAGAACGTCTATTTCGGCGATTCCAAGAAGGACAGCGAGACTTCTGACAACGCCTCTGCCCCCACCACCGGATATGCTACCGCTCCTTCTCAGAACAGCGACTTCGCAAATGTCGGTGAGGAAGATGGAGAGCTGCCCTTCTGATGGATAATTCTTTTCTCCTGGACGCTATGGACTGGTCATACTCCCGTGTTAGCAGTTTTGATCAGTGCCCGCGTATGTTTGACCTTACTTACCTCCAGTGCATGGATCGTGTGGACAACGCTTTTGCTCAATGGGGTTCACTGGCGCACTCGCTTTTAGAGCGATATTTTCGTCAGCAGGTCGAGCTGTGGGATTTATCCGGCCTCTATGAGAAGGAATACGCAAGAGCAGTTACAGAACGGTTTCCATTTCCCCGACTGGAAGGTAGCTACTATGAGCGCGGTATGGAATACTTCGATAATTTCGGTGGACAACTGGGAGACGAAGAAAAAGTGCTTGCGGTCGAAGATCGGTATACCTCTACACTGGGCGGCAGACCAGTGGTAGGTATTATAGATCTGGTGCTTCGTAATAGGTCTGGGCTGATTGTTTGCGATCACAAAAGCCGGGGCAAATGGAAATCCAGAGAGGAACGCCGCAAATATCTCCGCCAACTGAACTTGTATGCAGTACGGGTCAAAGAGGTCTACGGTGAGTGGCCGCATGAACTTTGGTTCAATAAGTTCCGTGAAGGTATCTTGGACAGAGATCCATTCAACATCGTAACTGCTCAGGAGGACATAGACTGGTTCCTGCGTTCCATTGACGACATCTATAAGGCAAGGAGCTTTCCTGCCAAACCTGACCGTTTCTTTTGTGACTACCTGTGTTCTGTGCGCGAGCATTGCGAGCATTCCAGCCAATATGTTACGGAGGAATATGAGTGATGGGAAAGATCAAGGTAATTTTCCTCGACGTTGACGGTGTGCTCAACAGTGATCGCACAGCCCGCAGAACCCAAAGCGGCTATACGTTTGTTGACAACAGGCAAATGAAGAACCTGAAGCACATCATTAACATGACAGGAGCTAAGGTCGTTCTTTCCAGTGATTGGAGATACGACCGAGATGACCCGAGATACAACGGAGACTATCTGGAGCTGGAAGCAGAGCTGTTGAAATACGGGGTTCGTCTTTATGGCTTTACGCCGGAGCTGCCATCCTGTCACAGAGGTATGGAAATTGACTGCTGGTTAAAAGAACATAGCGAGGTTGGAGACTTCGTAATTCTGGACGACCGGACAGATATCGAGCCGAACAAAGATCATTGGGTTCAGACGGTAATGCGTCGGGGACTCGGTGTTGAGGAGGCCGAGAGTGCTATCCGCATCTTGAACGGCAAATGAAAGACGGATTTTATTCGGATAAGACCCGTCCACATGAAGTGGGCGGGCTTACCGAAGAACTGAGGTGATTTTACCCATGCAGATTGATAGAGAAGCAATTTTGCAGGCCAAAGAAAAGCTCGGAGATCGTAACGCTCAGATTATCGTCGAAGAGCTGGGGATTACCGATTTCGATGAGAAAAACATGAAGTGTTGCTGTCCCTTCCATCAGGAGGATCACGCTTCCTTCATTTACAACAAGAAAGCATTCAACTTTCGTTGTTTCGGTAGTTGTGGCCGTAGCTACGACATTCTGGACGTTTTCATGTATAAAGGCGCGACTTATGCCGAAGCCTGTAAGAAACTTTTCGAGCTTGCCGAAATGCCCTACTCTTTCGGAGAGCTGGGCGTAAAAACCAAACGGCATTATAGATATCCCCACGAGGTTCCCTGCACTGATAAATCCAAAGTGTACGCATATTTTGAGCAGCGCAAGATCAGTCGTGAGACGCTGGATGCTCTTGATGTGCGGCAGGACTCCGAGGGAAACGCGGTATTCAATTACTACGACACGAACGATGTGTTGACGATGGTGAAATACAAACCGTCGCATAAAGTCCAGCATGGTCAAGCAAAGTGCTGGTGCCAGCAAAACTCTGATACGGCTCCGTTGCTGTTCAACATGAACCGCATCAACGTTAATTCTCCCCTTCTGATCTGTGAGGGCGAGCCGGATTGCCTTAGTGCGATTGAGGCAGGATTCAAAAATGCTGTTTCCGTTCCTCTGGGCAGTTCAAATCTCCACTGGATCGACGAAAACCTGGAATGGCTCGATCAGTTTGAGAGCATTATCATTTGCGCCGACAACGATGACGCCGGCGTGAAAATGCAGAAAGAGTGCGTTCCCCGGCTGGGTAGCTGGCGAACAAAGGTCGTAGACATCCCAGCAATCCCCATTGGAAATACTGGACGGGTAACAAAAGACCTGAATGAGATCCTTTACGTTTGCGGCAAAGACAAAGTGTTGGAGCTGATCTTGGACGCTAAAGACTCCCCTGTTCCTTCCGTAGCCGACCTTTCTGATGTCGAGCCGACCGAGTATGAGGATGTTGACGGTGTGACTACCGGGCTGAAGGCCATTGATGATGAGCTGATGCGGCTCTTTTTCGGAACGCTTACTATTGTGAGTGGTCAGCCCGGATCTGGTAAGAGTAGTCTTCTTACTCAGCTCGCGTGCAATTCTCTCGATAATGACATCGGTACGTGGCTTTTCAGCGGCGAACTTCCCAACGGTGTAGAAAAGTCCTGGTTCAACTACATTTTCGCCGGCCCCCGCAATATCACGGATGCTATCTCTCGTCGGGGCAATCCTTACAAGAAGATTTCCACGACGACGCTTGCCGAGATCAACAAAACCTATAAAGGGCGTTGGCATATCTATCGTGATGACTACGACAACGTACTGGATAAGCTCATCGCCTCTATGACGGATACCGTTCGGAAGTACGGTGCCCGTTGTCTGATCCTCGACAATTTCATGTGTATTGACACTGAAACCAGCGAAGAGGAACTGCGCTCTCAGACAGATACGATTAAGAAGCTCATTGAGTTTGCTAAGAAATATCAAGTAGCTGTAATTCTTGTTTGTCACCCTCGAAAGATGGACGCCGGAACCAATGTAGGTATCTATGATATCGCTGGAACCAGCAACATCGTGAACCTGGCACATCGGACTATTGGCCTGCGGCGAGTGACGGATGCGGAGCGTGAGAACGCTGCAAAATATTCTGAGAAGCGCCGCCAGTTGCTCAAATACGATGTGATCGTAACTATCGTCAAAGACCGTATGTTTGGCCGGCAGAATATCGACGTTGGCCTCTATTACGATCCCGCCTCCCGCCGTTTCTTCGGCGATATGGACGAGTACGACCGTCGTTTCTCTTGGGACAAGAAGGAGTACAAAGAGCCTTTGCCTCTCCCTCCTCAGCTGCTTGCTGAAGAGCGTGCCTCCGAAGATGAAGCATTTGGAGCGGTGAACGACAGAGAGGGCTAACTATGGTGGATTTCGGAGTATGTGACTGTGGCGGTAGCCTCATCCCTGTTTGGTTTACAGAAGAAGAGACAAAGGTTGCCAATGGCACTATGTATAAGACAGGCCGAGTTCGTAGGGCGTGTTCTCACCTTGTATGTGAGGATTGTCTGAAAAACTTTTGCGTTGACGATACCTTTGACGGGCCGTGGCACAATCGGAGGTGATCTTATTGAGCGGTAACTATACGGCATACCATGTCCATACCGAATTGTCGCTGTTAGACAGCGCGACGAAGTTTGAGGACTATATCGCTAAGGCTGTCGAGCTGGGGCAGACTGCCATTGCTTTTACGGAGCATGGTAACATCTATCAGTGGGTCGCCAAAAAGATGGCCTGTGATAAGGCCGGATTGAAATATCTGCATGGCTGCGAAGTCTATTTGACTGAAAAGCTATTGCTTACCGATCCACGCACCGGAGAGCAGAATAAGGTACGCGATAACTACCACACCATCCTGATTGCCAAAAACTACGCTGGTCTTCAGGAGATGAACGAGCTGATCAGCCGATCGAATCAGGGCGACCACTTTTACTACAAACCCCGTATCACGTTTGATGAGTTCCTTGGTATTTCCAGTAACGTCATCAAGATCAGTGCCTGCCTTGCTTCCCCGCTGAATCGCATGAGCATTACTCATCCTATGTATGAGCGACTGCTGAAGCACTACGACTATCTGGAAATCCAAGCGCACGACCACCCAGAGCAGGTTTCCTACAATCGCCACCTGGCGGAAATGTCTCAGAAATACGGCATCCCGCTCATTGCAGGCACCGATACCCATAGCCTCAACAAATACAAGGCTGAGTGCCGAACGATCTTGCAGTTGAGTAAACACATCGAGTTTGCCGACGAAGATACGTTTGACCTTACCTATAAATCCTATGACGAGTTAGTAGCAATGTTTGCAACGCAGGACGCCTTACCGGAAGCGATGTATTTGGAGGCCATTGAGAACACCAACCGTATGGCCGACTCTGTAGAGCCGTTTGAGTTGGATATCTCTTTCAAGTACCCCATTCTCTATGGCGAACGTGATCGAGAGGTGCTTCATCAAGTTCTTGACGATAACCTGCAAGCAAAGATCAAAGAGGGCGCTATCATCCCAGAGCAGGTCGAGCCGTTCAAAGCGGCCATTGCTGAGGAATGCCGGGTTTTTGACAAAATTGAGATGTCCGGCTTCATGCTTTTCATGAGCGAATTGGTGACATGGTGTAAATCTCATGGTATCCCCATTGGTTTCAATCGTGGTTCCTGCGGTGGATCTCGTGTAGCTTACGTCACCAATACAACAGACCTCAATCCTGAGACATGGCATACAGTGTTCAGTCGCTTCTGTAACGAAGATCGTAAGGAGATTGGCGATATTGATATTGACGTGTCTCCCTCCCAGCGTGATCTGGTTTACGACTACATCATCAACCGTTTTGGTCAAGAAAAGACCGCGTTTATTCTGGCGATCGGCACTATCAAATCTAAAGGCTGTATTGACGAAATCTGCCGTGCTTTGGCACTGCGTTGGAATCGTGAACACCAACAGGACGAGAAAGAGTTCCGCAGAGTAATGGCGCAGCTCAAAGATGAGAACGTGAAGATCGTTTTTGGAGATGCGAGAGACGGCTTTAGCCTATATTTCTTTGATGAGGCAGGTAATCTTCTTTTGCCCAGCCGCATGAAGAACATCCCCCGCGCCGAGCTGATTAAGCAGTTTTCCAAAGAGTACACAAAACTCAAAGAGGAAAACGAAAGGATCTTTGCTAAGAACCCCTGGGCTGGTAAGGCAAGTGCCAATATCAAAAAGGAGTTTGAGACAGACGAGGCAGCGGCTCGGGAAAAGTATCCCGAAGTATTCTACTACTACGACGGGCTTCTTGACGTGGCGATCTCTCAGTCTATGCACCCTGCCGGTATTGTGGCAAGCCCTATTACCCTCCGAGATAACTACGGTACGTTCATCTCTGACGGTAAGGAAATCCTACAGATTGACATGGAGTGTGTGCATGAGGTCAGCTTGGTTAAGTATGACATTCTCGGATTGAAAAACATCGAGATTATCAAAGACGCTTATGAGCTGTTGGGTAAGCCCTACCCGAAGTCTCACGAAATCAACTGGAATGATGAAGCTGTCTGGAAGGATATGCTGAGATCTCCCATTGGTATCTTCCAGTTTGAAGGAGAGTTCGCGTTCCAGATGCTTAGGCAATACGAGCCGCACAGCATTTTTGACATGAGCCTTGTTACGGCGGCGCTTCGTCCTTCGGGTGCGTCGTACCGTGACGACCTTATGCAGCACAAGCCTCACAAGAATCCCTCTCCCATCATCGACGAACTTTTGGCAGATAACAACGGTTATCTTATTTACCAAGAGGACGTTATCAAGTTCCTACAGCAAATCTGCGGCTTCTCCGGGTCAGATGCAGATAACACCCGCCGCGCTATTGGACGAAAAGACGAAGAGCGGTTGAAAAAAGCTCTCCCGCAAATTCTTGAGGGATATTGTGAAAAGTCACCGCAACCCCGTGAAGTTGCAGAGCAGGAAGCAAAGGAGTTCTTACAAATCATCCAGGACGCTTCCAGCTATATGTTTGGTTACAACCATTCAGTTGGGTACTGCATGATTGGCTACCTATGCGCCTATCTGCGGTACTACCATCCGTATGAGTTCATCACAGCCTACCTTAACAATGCCAACGGCGAGGAGGATGTGAAGAACGGGAACGAGTTGGCAACGCTTTACGGTATCAGGATTGTCCCGCCGCGTTTCGGCCTTTCCAAGGATAAATATTTGCTAAATACCGAAGAGAAGGTTATCGCCAAGGGTATTTCTTCTGTAAAGTACATGAATGCCGATGTTGCCAACGAGCTTTACGAGCTGGCAAAGGCCGGCAAGCCTGAGTCTTTCATGGACTTGCTTATGCAGCTGGACGAGAAAACACACTTGGATACACGGCAGCGGGATATTTTGGTGAAGATTGACTACTTTGCTGAGTATGGCAATTCCAAAGAGTTGTTGCGTATGGTGAACTTCTTTTCTTTCTTCAAGAGCGGAACGATGAAGAAGATCTCCAAGGACAAGGTGACGGCTGAATTGGAACCCATAATCGCCCAGTATGCAACTGATAAGTCCAAAAGCGGCCAGCCAGCTAAAAGCTATACCTTCACCGATTTGCCCGGATTACTTCGGTATTTGGAAGTGATGGTCAGGGATATGCACATTCAGGATTTCGACCTGAAAAGCAAAATGCAAATCCAGTTGGAAAATCTGGGCTATATCGACCTAACCACCAATAAAAAAGAAGATCAGCGAAAACTGGTTATTCTGGATATCTACCCCTTGCGGAGCAAGAAAACCAAAGAGGTTTGGGCTTACGCCTTGCAGGTGCGGTCGATTGGCACGGGAAAAACAAATCGGTGGACAATCTACTCAGAACTCTACGATCGCAAACCGCTTCAACGCTACGATACCATTTATGTTCCTATGAATGGATGGGGCGAGCGGCGTGGGTATCTGTATTTGTACAACTACGACTATGTAATTTAGGAGGCATTTTCAATGCACAAGACGAAATCGAAATGGTTCAAGAAAGTTCTCAGGGCGACGCTGTGTTCCTTGGTAGTCTGCGGATCTCTGAGTGCAATGTTGTTCGTCCCGAACAAAGAGGAGGAAACACCACAAGTCCCCATCGAAAAGGAACTTTGTGTTTACTCTGCGCCGCTTCAAGTGTCGCCTACACCTACGCCTATTTCTATTGAGGAAGAACCGACAGAACCCGAGGCAGACCTTAACCCATATGCAGAACTGTCACCCACGGATACCGAAAAAGAGCTGCTGGCGTGTATGGCCTACAGCGAGGCAGGAAACCAGAGCTTTGATGGTCAGGTTGCCGTGGTGCAGGTAGCGCTTAACCGCTATATGCACGAAGCGTATTCCGGCAGTATCAGTGATATTCTCTTCTCACCTTGTCAGTTTGTGGTAGGAGATTACTATGGGTCTGTGCAGATGGAAGCAGTAGATGCTGCTCTTGCCGGCCATCCAGCGTTGGATTTGAATACCGACGTAGTGTACTTCTCTACTGGATCTTTGACCTATGGTAGCTATTATAAGACGATCGGCGATCACGTCTTTCGCACTTATATTTGATAGCAACAAAGTAAATTAAGCAAGGAGGATCAACATGGGAACAGTTACAATTCAGCGATTCACCTATAAGAACCCTATTTCCATGATCGGTGAGGAAGCTGGTGTCTGCTGGGGTGCAGATACCAGCGACCCCGAAAAAAACTACAAACGCGGCTTGGATTGCTTGGAAAACGAGCACGGCAGAACGTTTGAGTTCCCGGATGTCTATATGATCCTGGACGGCTATTCTGCCAGAGTGATCCGTGAGTGGTATACCCACATCGGCGGCGCTCCCACCAGACTGCAGGCCAGTACCAGATATATCGACTATGAAAGCGGTTTCGATTATGTAACACCGCCCAGCATTGCGGGTAACTCCGCCGCCGTCAAAGTCTACGACTGGATTATGAAGTGTATCCAGACCGGCTTGAAGATGTTGGAAGGGTTTGGTATCCCCAGAGAGGATTCTGCGCTTGGGCTTCCTCTGGGCATGGGCACCAAGATTGTGTGCAAGCATAATCTCCGCAACCTAATTGATATGTCGCATCAGCGGGAATGCAGCAGAGCTTATCACGAGTACCGTGGCCTGTTCGCTGATGTTGGTAACGCTCTGAGAGAGTATTCCGACGAGTGGGCATATCTGGTCGATCATTACTTTATGCCGAAGTGTGAATACTTCGGGTTCTGCCGGGAGAAGAAGTCCTGCGGCAGAAAAGGAAGGAGAGCTGCGGAATGAAAATCGTTTGCATTTCGGGTAAAGCCCAGCACGGTAAAGACACTACCGCCAAACTTTTGGAGGAGATTTTGGAAGCCCAAGACAACCGTGTTTTGATTGCCCACTACGGCGATCTGGTCAAGTACGTATGTAAGACCTTCTTTGGCTGGGACGGCAAGAAGGATGAAAAGGGACGCACGCTTCTCCAGCGTGTCGGTACTGACAAAATCCGCGCTGTCTCTCCTGATTATTGGGTAGATTTCATCGTCAGTATCCTCGACATCTTCTGCGACGAATGGGATTACGTGCTTATCCCTGATACTCGTTTCCCCAACGAGTATGAGATCTACGAGACCTACGGCATGGACGCTATTTTGTTGCGGGTAGTTCGCCCCAACTTCGTGTCTCCGTTGACCGAAGAGCAGCAGAAGCACGCTTCGGAGACTGCATTGGACGATTACCAGTACGACGCTACGATCGTCAACAGCGGCAGTTTGGAAGATCTCAAAGAGGCCGTAAACAACTTTGTGAACAACGCTCTCAAAGGAGAACTCCATGAAGAAACTGACAGTTCTGTTTGATGCCGACGATACCGTAGAAAACCTGAGTGATTGCTGGATTGCAATGTTGAACGAGCGTTATGGCACCTCCGTAACGCCGGAAGATGTTCACGGCTGGGATATCTCCCTTGCTTTCCCCACGCTGACGAAAGAGCAGGTATTCGGCGTACTCTATGATGACGAGCTTTGGCGGCGTATCACTCCGATCCCCGGCTCTGTTGAGATACTCCAAAAGCTCTATGACGAGGGGCACCAGCTCTATATGGTGACTGCATCCAGCTATCACACCTGCAAAACGAAGGTGGAACGGCTTTTAGAGCTGTTCCCCTTCCTGGACTGGGAGCACATCATTTTTGCCTGCAACAAGCAAATGGTGCGTGGTGACGTTTTGATTGACGATGCCCCACACAACTTGGTTGGGGGCGAATACGCCAAAATTCTTTTTGACCGTCCCCATAATCGTAGCTTTGACCATGTAGCTCATGATGCGCTCCGGGTAAACACGTGGGAAGAAATTGACCAAGTTATCCACAGCTATCTTTTGTAAGGAGGAATTTTTATGGTTGTCATTAAACGTGATGGCCGTGAAGCTGACTTTGACAAAGGCAAAATTGCCAACGCCATTCTCAAGGCATTCACGGAGGTTGAAAAGCTCAGTGCGGTAGGAGATAAGAACGAGGTGCCCAAGAAAATCTCCACCCGTTTGTATAACCGCTATCAGCGGCGCAACCGTGCGATTTCTGTTGAGGAAATCCAGGACGACGTTGAAACTGAGCTGATGAAAGAGGGCGAGTTTGTAGTAGCCAAAGCGTACATCAAGTATCGCTATGAACATGAGCTTCTGCGGAACGCTTCTTCTCTGGACGGCAAAATCCTCTCTATTGCGGATAACGTCAATGAAACAGTCATCCAGGAGAACAGCAACAAAAATCCCACAATCCTCTCTACTCAGAGAGACTACATCGCCGGCGAGGTAAGCCGCGATATTACTGACCGCCTGCTTATGCCGGATGACATTAAGCAGGCGCACGAAGAGGGTGTTATCCACTTCCATGACAGCGACTACTTTGTGCAGCACATGATGAACTGCTGTCTGATCAATCTGGAAGATATGCTCCAGAACGGCACAGTAATTTCCGGTACGCTGATTGAAAAGCCTCACTCCTTCTCGACTGCCTGTAATGTTGCTACCCAGATTATTGCCCAGGTAGCCAGTAATCAGTATGGCGGTCAGTCTATCTCCCTGTCCCACCTTGCCCCCTTTGTTGAGGTGAGCCGACAAAAGATTCGCAAGCAGGTAGAGGCTGAGTTCCTGAAAATTTCTTCCCCGGACAATTTTGCAGACCCTGAGAAAGTGATCTCAGATCTGGTCGAAGAGCGTGTCCGTGAAGAAGTAAAGAAGGGTGTTCAGACTATCCAGTATCAAGTGATTACCCTCATGACTACCAACGGTCAGGCTCCTTTCATTACCGTCTTTATGTATCTGAACGAGGTCAGCGATCCTCAGACCAAGAAAGACCTCGCTATGATCATTGAGGAGGTCGTGCGGCAGCGGTACCAAGGCGTCAAAAATGAGAAGGGCGTTTGGACGACACCGGCGTTTCCCAAGCTGATCTATGTGCTGGAAGAGGATAACATCACTGAGGATTCTCCCTACTGGTACTTGACTCAGCTGTGTGCCAAGTGCTCTGCCAAACGGCTGGTGCCCGACTACATCTCCGAAAAGAAGATGCGCGAGTACAAGCTGTCCAAGGGCGAAACCGAAGGTAACGGCGATTGCTATACCTGTATGGGATGCCGTAGCTTCTTGACGCCCGACCGCTCCGGTAACGGCTGGGACAATGTTGCCAATGCCGGCAATTACCAGCCCGATAAGCCCAAGTATTACGGGCGTTTCAACCAGGGAGTCGTCACCATCAACCTCCCCGATGTTGCTCTGAGCGCTCTGAAAGTTTGGGAGGCAACCGGCGACCATAACGACATCCAGAATCTGTATGACACCTTCTGGGAGATTTTCGATGAGCGGCTGGAGCTGTGTCATAAGGCGCTGCAAATCCGTCACGAGCGTTTGAGCGGTACTCTGTCCGATGCTTCTCCTATCCATTGGCAGTACGGCGCTTTGGCCCGCCTGAAAAAGGGCGAAACCATCGACAAACTGCTTCACGGCGGCTACTCCACCATCTCTTTGGGTTATGCCGGCCTATACGAATGTGTTATGGCGATGACTGGCAAGAGCCATACCGACCCGGACGGAGAGCCTTTTGCACTCAAGGTTATGCAGTACATGAACGACAAGTGCGCTGCATGGAAAGCCGCTGAGGATATCGACTATTCTCTCTACGGTACTCCTATTGAGAGCACCACCTATAAATTTGCCAAGTGTCTGCAAAAGCGCTTTGGTGTGATTGAGGGCATCACCGATAAGGGCTACATCACCAACTCCTATCACGTTCACGTCACAGAGCATATCAATGCTTTTGATAAGCTGAGATTTGAGTCTCAGTTCCAGAAGCTCTCTCCGGGCGGAGCAATCAGCTACATCGAAGTGGCAAACCTCTCTGACAACATTCCCGCCGTACTGACGGTGTTGAAGTACATCTACGACAACATCATGTATGCGGAGCTGAACACGAAATCCGACTACTGCCAGGTGTGCGGCTGGGATAAGGAAATCGAGATTGTGGACGACGATCGCGGCAAGCTGATTTGGAAGTGCCCCAACTGCGGGAATACCGATAAGAGCAAGATGAACATTGCGCGGCGTACCTGCGGCTACATCGGCCTGAATGACTGGAATCAGGGTAGAACGCAAGAAATCAAAGAACGTTATGTCCACCTGGGTGGCGACGAATGAACTACGCGAAGATCCGCAACTATGACATCGCAAACGGAGAGGGAGTCCGCACCTCCCTCTTCGTAAGCGGATGCACGAATCACTGCCCCGGCTGCTTTAATCCAGAGGAGCAGGATTTTAACTGTGGTAGACCATTCACAAAGGAGACTATCGCAGAGATCCACAAAATGCTTGCCAACCCTGTTATCTCAGGGCTTTCTCTACTTGGCGGAGATCCACTTTGTCAGGACTATGGCGGGATTCATAATCTCATTGATCTTTGTTTCTACACACATTCAATCGGTAAAACCGTGTGGCTATGGACTGGATTTATCTGGGAGGACTGTTATAACCCTCTTTTCCCGGATAAAGACGAGGATGATCACCAATTTGCACAAATGGCCTTGCTGACATCATGTGATGTTGTGATTGACGGCCCCTTCAAAATGGAGTTGTCTGACCGGATGTTGAAATGGCGTGGTTCTGCAAATCAGCGGGTCATCGACGTACAGAAAACCTTGCGCCAAAAGAAAATTGTCCTATATGAAGGTGAGCACTATGAATGAAAAGATCGAATTTCGCTGTCCCAAATGCGGGAAGCTCCTGGACAGTATTACACTGGATTATCGGTTAAAGTGGCTATGCAGCAAATGTGCCGAGGATCAATCTGATGTTCTGCACTGTGAGCGTGGATGTAAGGTTAAAGCCGTGGATCTGGACGCCGGGTTGAGCTGTGATTCCAAACAGGCTCATGAGCTTTTGACAGAAGGCCAGGTCTACGAGGTTGAAAAGATTCATGTCGGTGGTTGGTGCTCCTCTATCCGGCTCAAAGAGTTTCCCGGTAAAGAGTTTAACACCGTACACTTCATTCGTTACGAATAGGAGGAAATATGGAGACTGTTGAAATTTTAGCAGGTGGCGAATTTGCCAATGCCGTAAAAAGTCTTTGCCTGACATCTGCCGTGTGTACTTACCATTATCAGCATCAGCCTACGCATTGGCGTGAAGAATACCAAGTTTGGCTGTTGTCCAAAGAGGATTTTGACAATATCTGTGCTATCGACAACGATGACTGGAAAGACGATTGGGGCTGGTGGCGTCACGCTTATGGTTCTAATCTGGGCGCTGTTGACTGCGCCTATGTTATCAATGGTGAAAAGCTGATGGCGTGGGATGGTCTTCAGCGTAAAGAGTGGTGTCGGGATTGCAATGATTGCGCCGGCACCGAAAAGGACAAGGACGAATGCTTTCACGACCATCAGTACCCCGACATTCTCATCTATCTTTGCGATGAAATTGGGGCTTCTACCGAGCGCAATGTTTGCGCTTGCACGATTGATCTGGCACGGCAAAATAACCTAACCCTTGCAGAATTTTTCAAAAAGTATCTGGGATAGGCGGTGATGGTTGTGATCGAAATTCTCATATTAACCGAAGATCGTGATACTTGGGTTCAAAAAATCACTTCCGAATTACGCAGTTGTACCTGTCGCAAAATGCTTAATACGTATCAAATCCAAAGCGGACTGTTCTTTTTTGAGATTCGATCTCATTATTCAGAGAATTGCAAAGGGAAATGTTGGTCTTGTGTTATTTTGGATCAGTATATCCCTCATGAGCTGGAAGTCTGTGTACTGCGCCCATGTGTAAAGAACAGTATCATCCGCACAAAAAACTATCAAATTGGTTGGGAGGCAAACGAAAATGCTCATCATTAACTTTTTTGGCGCTCCCGGTGCTGGTAAATCCACCGGAGCTGCCTATGTCTTCTCTCAGCTAAAAGCTGCCGGCGTTAATGCCGAGCTTGTCACCGAGTTCGCCAAAGACAAGGTATGGGAAGGAACAAAGGCCGTTTTCGAGAATCAGGCATACATCTTTGGCAAGCAGTATTTCCGCATCAGCCGGCTTGAGGGCAAGGTCGATGTGGTGATTACCGATTCGCCTATCCTGCTCTCTGCGTTCTATAATGACAACGACCACGTGCTGGGTGATGAGTTCGACAAACTGGTTTTCAAAGTCTTCGATTACTATAACCGCATCGACGTGTTTGTTCATCGGGTGAAACCTTATAACGAAGCAGGACGCTTCCAGACCGAGGAAGAGAGCGATACAATCAGCAAAGAAATGCTGCGTTTCTTGGACAAGTTCGGTGTTGACTGTCTGCACATCAACGGCGATTTCGCAGGATATGACAGCCTGGTTGATACCGTACTGGACGCTTTGGCAGCAGACGGCAAGCCTCTTGTCTGCCCGCATCCTTCTGATGTCTGCCCACGCCCTTCTGATTCGGCAGAGGCGCTAACAATTAAGGTGCGCTATCTCAGCGATAAAATCCAACCATTGGAATATATCGACGGCAAGTCTGACTGGGTTGACCTTCGGGCAGCTGAGGATGTTGAGCTGAAGGCTGGTGAGTTCAAGCTGATCCCCCTGGGAATTGCTATGCAGCTTCCCAAGGGTTATGAAGCAATCGTAGCCCCTCGCAGCTCAACCTATAAGAATTTCGGTATTCGTCAAACCAACAGCATCGGCGTAATCGACGAGACTTACTGTGGTGACAACGACCAGTGGTATTTCCCCGCCCGTGCAGACCGCCATACCGTTATTCATGTCGGCGATCGTATCTGTCAGTTTCGCATTGAGAAGCACCAGCCCCAGCTGTTTTTCGAGCCGGTCGATACGCTGGGCAACGCTGATCGAGGCGGTTTCGGGTCTACTGGGAAGAGGTGAGTAACGTGCTTCAGCAGAAATATGTGAGGGGTTCTTTCCTTCTTGAGGAAAACGTTGACGATTCCAAAGTCTACTACGAGCAGCACAAGGCTAAGGTAGATGAAGTTATAGCCTGGGCTAACCAGTTACACATCTCTTATGTAGCTTTTGGCCTTTCAGCAGATCACACTTATCTGTGCGAATACGAAGTTTACGGCCAGACCACACGGATGTGTAAGGGCATTGCCTCTGAATTGAAAGCTATGCTTAAACCTGAGTGGAAAGGCATTCGCATGGGATACCAGGTTGAGGGGCATACGCTTCAATAAGGAGAGCTAAAACGTGAATGAAACACCGATTTCACCCACATCTAAATGGTGTGACAATCAGTCCGTAGACGAGCTGGGCAAAGTAATCTGCTTGGCCCATCTCGCCGAGGCCAGAGTTCCAGACTGTCCATACAAAAGTAAGGAGGAGCGAGCGAGTGCCAAATATCCTTGCTCCGACTATGAAGAGGTGAGAACATGAAAGGTCTATTCCGAAAACGCGGCGGCGGTAAAACGACCGCATTAGTTTACACATCGGCGATAACCGGATATCCGATTGTCGTACCAACTACCATCAACAAGCGTTACGTAAAAGACGTGGCACGGTGGGCAGGTGTATCTATCCCTGAACCGATTGTTATGTCTGAGGATACCAGAGGCCGTCGAATTGGTGGTGTACTCATTGACAACACCGAAGAAATTATCCGGGCGTATGCTGCAGAGCATTTCAATGCCCCGGTCATAGCCTATACCATAACGGTAGACGGGGATGGTGATAGCGCATGAGCCTCCTCCCTAATACGGTCATCAATGGCAACTGCTTGGAAGTCATGAAGGAAATTGATGATGCGAGCATTGACATGATCCTTTGTGATTTGCCTTATGGGGCGACTCAGAACTCATGGGACTCGGTTATCCCGCCTGCTCCGCTCTGGGAGCAGTATGAGCGGACTATCAAACCGAATGGTGCGATCCTACTATTCGGCCAGGATAAATTTACCGCTACCATGATGCTCTCTAACCCTAAGCTGCACCGCTACAATATCATCTGGGACAAGGTGCTAAAGAGCGGATTTCTCAACGCCAAGAAAATGCCGCTTAGAGAGCACGAGGATATCATGGTGTTCTACAAATCTCCGCCGCCATATCATCCGCAAATGACAGTTGGCGAGAAAAACCACACCAAGGGCAAGGCCGTAGGGAAACAGGCGGAAGACGTTCATTCTAACCGGAGCTACGGCAACTATACATTGGTAGAGTCGCCAGACGGTAACATGAAGTACCCAGCGTCAATTTGGCGCTTCCCTAAACCCCACCCGTCCGTAGCGCTCCACGCCACTGAAAAACCTGTTGATCTGTTGCGCTACGCAATCCGTACTTACACTGACAGGAATGCAATCGTCCTGGATAACTGTTGCGGCACCGGATCTACTCTCATTGCTGCCAAGCTGGAAGGACGCAGATACATTGGGATTGACAATGGCGTGTGTGATAAAAAGAAAAGCCCTTACTATGGAATGCCTTGGGCGCAAGTAGCTCAAATCAGATTGGAGGCGATCGACCATGAACCTGCCGATGAACCTGAACGACATCGACCTTTGGGAGAAGGAACTACTGAAGGGGTTTGCACTCCCTCTGGGGTTTCTGCCTGAAATCGGTGAAGTAGTGAACATTCTCGAACCGTTCAAAAGACTGACTATTTTTGAGCCGGTCGAAAAAGACGGAGAGACAACCGAAAAGAAAGTCACTGTAGGTATCATATACCGCTCCGATGGCTTATATGCTTGGGATAACAGCAGAGCTATACCCAACGAATATGACGAGGCTATCAAATGGAGTCCAGCCAGCCAGCTCCCGGAATATGCCATTCGGCGTAAGGCTATTGTCACCAAGTTCGAGTACAAGCCGCTTCGATCCTTTACCGCTGATGACATCAAACTTCTTCGGTTGGACTATGCTTCACAAGATGATCCCCAGCTTCTTATGGAGGAATATCTGCCCATCAAGAACTTTGAGTTGTTGTATGGCTGGTGGAAGCAGCACTATAAAGCGACCCTGAAAGACTGCGACAATCCACAGGCCATTATCCTCCATCTTGCTTCAACAGACTGACAACAAACTTCATTAGCAACAAAGAAAATCACGGCTTCCCTCTTGACAAATTGGGAGGCCGTGATTATACTATGTATATAGCAACAAAGTAAATTATTCTACCATTATAGGAGGACTGCCAAATGAAAGTAGCTATGGTAAAGCATAAGCCCTATGGCAAGGTGTTCTGGTTCGAGATCCCTGAGCACCTTGTAGGCAAACTTCAGCCCGGATTTCGCGTGGCCTGTAATACAGCACGTGGTCGGCGGTATGGCACCGTAGTGGCTGCGGATCTTGACGAGCAGGATGTGAAAGAGGTTATGTTGGCCTCCGGCGCTACCTTCCCGCTCTCCACAATCGAAGCCACCACCCAGAAGGTACCGATGGGCATCATCAAGATTCCGGGATATATAGCCCGCACAAAGCCCAGCGATGAGAAGATCGCAAAGCGTTTTCTGGAGTTCTATCATACCGGCCAGTTCAATACCAATGTTGCCCTGGACGATAACGCCGTCTTGATTGACGGCTATTCCGCCTATCTGGTAGCGCAAAAAGTTGGTCTCACGTTCCTCCCTGCAATCTACAAGGAGGTCTGAGGTATGCCCGGATTTGTAAAACCTACAAGAAAGGTCGTCAACATTGAAGACGCCTTTGGAGAGCTGATTGGGAAGAAACTCATAAAGGATCTCCATGACAATGAGGAGATTTGCCCTGTTTGTCATGGTACCGGCCTCCGTATCGAAGATAATCCTTATGGGTTGTCTGACGACCCCGATAAGAGAGCCGGCCAATTCCCCTACAAGCACCAGTCTATCCGGTTCTGCCCGAACTGTTATAACGGTGTTGTACGTTTTTGCCCCGACTGTGGAAAGCAGATTCCGAGATGCCGAACACTTTGCGACTGCGACGCCGTTGTGCAGCGCCGCCAGCAGGAAGAAAACCGCAAAGAAAAAGAACGGCTCGAAAAAGCAGAAAAGCACGAGCCGAACGCGCTCGGATCATTATTTACAATGGCACAAAGCGACTTTTACTCTCACAACGAAGGATATTTCAGCTGTTGGGAGGATTTCTTTGATAGCTGGAATGAAGATCGTGAAGAGTTCACGGGAAAGCCGCTGTACGTATGGGGAACCGAAGAGGTAGAGATGAGTTTCGATGCTTCAAGCATCGTATCCAATGCCTGTGAGGATATGTATGAAGATGCTTATGATGACATTGGAGCAGACGCTGTTGCTGAGATGCAGCGCTACCTCAACGAATGGAAAGAGAAATATGGGCGCACGTCCTATTTGCTGACTACCAAGCACGCTATCCGTATTCCTTGGGAGGAGATGAAATAACAATGGCAAAGAAAAACGACAGTCTGGGCGACCGCATGAAAGGCTATGAGGGTGTTTCTCGCAACTTCTTAACCCGCCGTGTGCCCGCAATCATCCGGCTTGACGGCAAGGCGTTCCACACCTTCACGAAGGGCATGGAAAAGCCTTTCGATCTCGTACTGACTCAGGCTATGCAGGAGACGATGAAGCATCTCTGTGAGAACATCCAGGGCTGTGTGCTTGGTTACACTCAGTCCGATGAGATCACTCTGGTGCTGACAGACTATGCTACTATCCAGACCGACGCCTGGTTTGGATATAACATTCAGAAAATGTGCAGCGTTTCGGCGTCGATGGCAACTATGGCATTTAACAGGGAGTTTGAACGTATCGCTGAGGATTGGTTTCACGACAATGGCCCGTATTGGAAATCTATCGGTGTCGATGTTGACGTCGATCTTACCATATATAAACGGTACAATGCCTACCAGAAAAAGATGTTCACTGCCATGTTCGACTCCCGTGTTTTCTCTGTCCCAAAAGAAGAGGTCTGTAACTGTCTGATCTGGCGGCAGCAGGACGCAACCCGAAACAGCATTGAGGCCGTAGGTCAGGCCAATTTTAGCCATCACGAGCTGCATAAAAAGACCTGCAACATGATTCAGGAAATGCTTTGGTCTCAGCGAGGCATTAACTGGAACGATTTCCTCACAGAGCTGAAGCGTGGTTCCTGCTGCATTAAACGGCAGTTTGAAGAAACCATCGACGATCCTCGCAACCCCGACCAGAAAATTACCGTATGCCGTAACAGATGGATTATCGACCACGAAATTCCCATCTTCACTCAGGATCGGGAATATATCGAAAGGTTGATTTAAGGAGGCCATAAAAATGTCCCATATCTATGAGAATGATACGAAGCCCATTCTGAGCGACCCTCCGTATCTGTTGCAATTCATTTTGTCCGTGGTGCTGTCTGTGCTCTGTGGAGCGACCATCATGTTCATGTGGAACTGGTTTGTTGTCCCGCTCGGGCTTCCCATGATTGGCCTGGTACAAGCGCTGGGGCTTGATACGCTCATCACATTCATTGTGACCACCAGAGTCAATACCACCCCCCCCGATCCATTCTGGGATCGTTGGATCACTGCTATCACCTATGCGCTTCTCACATTGTTCGCCGGGTGGCTGCTCCATTTCTTCATGTAACCCAGGAGGATGTCATAATGGATACACAAATGGTATTGACCCACACGGGTAAAATCTACTTCAACCGATCTCTCGGTTTGGAGTTTCTTACCGTGGGTGACTACGGCAAAGAAAACAACATCAAAGCCGATTTCCTCGGCTTAACCAAAAAGATTGAGGGCGTTCAGCACCACGACGTTGACCTTATGGACAAGTGGGTTGCAACTATCAGCAGCCAGAAGGGATGCCCCATGAAGTGTACCTTCTGCGATGTTCATAAATACGGCTTCTTCGGAAATGCCTCTCTACCTGATCTGGAATATCAGATCCGCTACATCATTGAACATGAGGATATCCGTTTTACTAACCGTTTCAATGTCCATTACGCTCGCATGGGCGAGCCGACTTGGAATCCTGCGGTGCTGGATTTTACTGAGTCTCGATTGGACGACCTGGTTAAAGAGTGTGGTCTTCACGCTGTCACCATCCATCCCGTAGTTTCCACCATGATGCCTCGCAGCAATAACGACCTCTCCAGCTATTTGAAGCACTGGTGCGAAATCAAGAATACCCAGCGGCATGGTGAAGCTGGACTGCAACTTAGTATCAACAGCACTTCAGACGACCAGCGGGAAGCTCAGTTCGCCGACAAATCTCTGAGCCTGAGAGAAATCGCTAATATCGCCAGCGATTTGCCTATGCCGGTTGGCAGAAAGTACACGTTGAACTTTGCTGTAACCGAAGCAACGATTTTGGACGCCAAAGTGCTCGACTCCCTCTTTGACCGCGATAAGTTTATCGTCAAGATTACCCCGATCCACCAAACCAAAGCCGCTCTGGAACACAACTACGATATCACTACCAGCTACGACGATTACAGTGTCTACGACAAATTCGAGCAGCCCTTACTTGATTTGGGCTGGGACGTAATCGTGTTTGTTCCCAGCAAGGAAGAGGATTCCGACCGCATTACCTGCGGCAACGCTCTTATTAGCGAGGTATAACACAATGACTGAACAAGAAAAACTAATCAATGTTGATCTGTATGGTGACGGTAGCCGTGACTCGCGGCTTCGCGCAGAGTACATTTATTGCGATCATGCCGATGTGTGTTCGGTATACAAGGAAGGAAAATGCTTCCGTAAAACGACACTATTTGGCGTTCGTTGTGAATTTGGCCGCATAGCCTGTGTTGATGGCGGCACAAAGAAAACCAAGATGTACGGTCGTGTTTATAGCGAGGCCAAAGACTCTGAGCGATACCATAAGCTCTCTTACCCCAACAACACCTACATCGCAAAAATCGGCGACGGTGCTTTTCTCGCGCCGCCCTATGTCAGAATCGAACGCGGCCCGGATTCCAGGCTATTCTGTCATAATCCTGGGTTCGGTTGCAATCGTCTCTTTGTCCCTATTGACGAGCTGACGCCAGACAATATCAATCGAATTTGCACCTACCATCCGCGTGCTATGCTTGGTGGAGAGATTGAGAGCTATCAAACAGAAACCATCCCGATCTTTCTCCACCAGTTGTCCAAATTATTCCCGGAGCAGTACAACGCTTTCATCGCGGCGTTCCCGGATTATGAGCTGAAGGCTCCTGATTATCGTGGGAAATATGCGAAGCTGTCAACCTGCAATCGTGAGCTAACCTATCGTGATGCTCATGGCAACTCTTTCCGTTTTGACGGCGATGAGTTGGTATGTGACAAGTATCGGATCGGTGGGTTCATGCCGTTCTCATCCTCTGGTTACGCACAAATGCGTATTCCGGTAACAGATGATATGCAGGTAAAAATTACCGACAGCAACCAAGTCACGGATCAAACCGTTCTTATATAGACACAAATTATGAGGTGAAATAAAATGAATACAGAAGTCATGTTCTCGTCCAGGGCTATGGACTGGGCGACGCCGCAGGCGTTCTTTGACCAACTGGATTCGGAGTTTCACTTCACCCTCGATCCCTGCGCTGATAAGTCCAATCACAAGTGCGACCGGTACTTTACCGTAGCAGACGACGGACTGAGACAGCCGTGGGGGGGGGCAGACGGTCTTCTGCAATCCACCGTATGGCAGGGCTATCAAAGACTGGGTGAAGAAATGCTCCGAAGAGGCCAAGCAGCCTGACACCACCGTGGCACTGCTTATCCCGGCCCGTACAGACACAGCCTACTTTCACGATTACATCTATCAGAAACCCAATGTGGAAGTCCGCTTCATACGTGGCCGGCTGAAATTTGGAGACGGAAAGAACTCCGCACCATTCCCCAGCATGGTAGTCATTTTCCGTTAATAGCAACAAAGTAAATCAATCTTAGGTGACAAAGATGAAAACCCATACTCTCAAATTCAAGGGGTATCATGGGCGACCCAAAAAGATTGCTGAGATCCGTGATCTGAACGAAGCAGGCCAGCCCAAATCCGACCAGGATATTTTGGATGAGGCGTTTTTGCTGATCCATGCGTTCTGCGCCGAGCGCAATTTCAAAATCTATTACACCCGTACTTGGAATCACAACGGCGTCACCATTTTTGATGTAGGAAGCCATACAGAGTTCTTTCATCTTACCCCAGCGGTCAGTCTCTACGCAGACACCACTTCATCAGAAAGGAGCGAACAGAATGGCTAAGGTTTCAACCAGAACCCCGCCGCTCATTTCCCTTTATTTCTGCCAAGAAAGAGGCGACCCTGACTATGGGTCTTGCCTCTGGGCAGTTTTTAACTTCGATCTCGAACGGTATGAGCTGTCCATTACATCCGACTGCGGAAACTACGCCTACGGTTGGGTTCCTACGCACAAGAGCGAGAGCTTTATGCACCTCATGGCAAGGTTAGACTCCGGCTATTTGCTGGACAAACTCGCCAGCCCGTGCGTTATCAACGAAGAAGCCACCTTTGAGGCTGTAAAAGAACTCATGGAGGCTTGGGGCGTTGATTTCTCAGAAACAGATCGTTGGGGAGATCCCGTATTCGACATGGACGAAATCAAAGACTGTTGCTATCAGAGCAATGAGCGAGATGTCCATGATGCCTTAGAGAGGAAGTTCGAGGGCACATCTATGGAAACCTGTGACGACTACGACCTCTGGAGCTGCATTCAAAAAGACTTCACAACCAATGCCAAGAAGATCGTGCAGGTCTTCATGGAATACATTCGGCCTGTGTGTAAAAAGATTTCTGATGACGAAAAGAGAGGTTGAGATGGCAGCAATAAAAATCCCCAAGTATATCCGCCAAAAAATGCACCGTATCGCTTACCTTCACGCTACAGCAAACAAAGAAATGCAAGTAGTAGAAGCGTGGCTGGAAAATCAGGGCTTCGACACATCCATGCAGGGACTGAGATGTGGAAACGGCTATTCTCTTGAAGAGCTGGATTATGGAAATGATTGCACCGACGAGCTTTGCGAGAGCATGAAAAACGGTTTCGGTTTGACAAATGAAAGGAGCGTTTGACATGAAGCCCGGTGACAAAGTTGTAATGAACAACAAGTATTACGTGAGTGCGGAAAATAAAAGTCGCATCTGGACGGTAGCATCAGAGCCGTGGATGTGCTGTGGCACTCTCGTTGTAAAACTGGAAGGGAAATCTGGCGGCTATGCTGTTGATGGACTGGACATTATTGCCGAATGAAACGAGGCTTTTATATGAGTAACGAAAAAATTTGCCCTGTATACAGCGCTTCCGATAATACTGCCCGCGAGTGTATCAAAGAAGAATGTGGGTGGTGGTGCGATCAACGCAATGTTTGTGCTGTAGTATCTGCGTCCGACAGTGATATCTATGTTCTGTATTACACACCGGGAGCAGAGTCAGTCGAGGAACTGACGTTTATGTACAACGAGGCTAAAAAAGCCGTAGCACCGAGACCTATCATCGCATTACCTACCAGCCTCTCGCTCAAAGAAATATCAAAACAAGAACTCTTGAATATTATCTCCAAAACTCTGTGCAAAGAGAAAGAGGATATTCTCAAATCAGCACAGGCAGAAAACGAGGCTGAAAGGTAAATCTGGGAAAGCTGGGTAGGGAATCACGACAAGTATATTGAAGATGTTGCCTGTTCCAAATTAGGAGTGAAAAGATAATCTATGTACAAATCATATGAACGCCCTCCCCTTGTTCTAAACGGAGGGGCGAAGCTCTTCGCTGTCAACGCTGGATACCGTAAAACCGACGTAGGTACGAACTGGTATTATGTCCGAGCCAAGAATGCCCGCGAAGCCCGCAAGCGCTTCAAAGACCGGATAACCTGGCTTGATGTCTATGGCATCCGTGAAGTTACTGACGCCGCACTAATCCAAGATGTGCTTAGTTCTCCGAGAAAGTATATCTGCTTCTGATGGAGGGCGAGATGGGAAAGAGAAAACATAAAGCTCCGCAAATGCCAGCTTGGTTTTGGTACGGCATTGTAGACGGCTGCTGGTGCTGCAAAAATCGCCATAACTGCAACCAGTGTAAAGAAGTCCGTAAATACCGCAAGCAGCATTTCCCACCCAAAAAAAAAGTAGGCATGGCAAAGCCGATCATGATGATCGAGGAGAATAACCATGAGAGCAACAAAGCAATTCAATAACGTAGACACCCAGAGCAAAATCACAATTAACACTGACGAGCTTCAGGCCATGTTGAGTTGTGGCCGGTATTCTGCCATACAGATTGGCGAGGCTGCTGAGGCTCGTATCCAGATTGGGAAGCGAATCTTCTGGAATGTCGAAAAAATCAAAAGCTACATCAACTCTATTTCTGTATAGGAGACTGCCGTATGAACACTTACCTGACCATCATGGTGACGATCTTAGTTCTTACTCAGATTGTCCGTATCATTCAAAACACCATTCAGCTTCGCCGGCAGTATAAGCTGTTTCAGGCTCAACTCGGACAGCTGGATGACATCACCCAAGAGGATCTTGATATGCAACGCAGAGCATATCGTTTGATCGTAGATCACTTTGAACGTAAGGGGAGTGAGGCGTAATGACCAAAGAAGAGGCTATCGCTGTCTTTGAATGTTTGGCAACAGAAATGACTGCAATTTTGGCAGGAATCCCAAAAAGCGAAGCCGCAGCGGATCAAATAAAAAGGTACATTGATGCCTATGATATAGCGATCTCCGCTCTTCGTATCAAGCAGAAGCAGGAGAGCGAATGTACAAAGTGTAGCGGCATTATGTATCGTCAAACAGACAGTGGGAAAATCATCCCAGTTGGTCAACGGTGTGGTGCAAAAATTACACCTCCCTGCTACGTGCCGGATGGAGATGGATGTGCTTATCAAATCTATGGAGACAACAACGATGAGCCAATAGACCGTTGTAAATCTTGCCCATTGTGCCAAAGCGATAAGATCAGACATAAACAAGAGTCTGTACACAATGATCCTCTGGTGCTTGATGAGCTACGACAGATGCGCGGTGAACCTGTATGGTGTAAAGAGTTAGAATGCTACGGCATTGTGAAGATGGAGAAAGTCGGAAGTTGGGCGAACGAGCTATTTTTGGTTGGAACATGGCATAATGGCGATGCCGCCGTAAACTTTGAGTACGACATCAAATCACGCGGTCTTACGCTTTACCGGCATAAGCCGGAGGAGGGGACGGTATGAGCAAGCCCATGAGCGAGCAAATGCAGAAATTGGCGGCTCGATACGAAAAGGCGACTGGTAAGAAGTTCAATGCGAAAACGAATGCACAGAAAATCCGTTCCATGACAGACGAGGAGCTGGCGAAATTGTTTGAAGAACTTTGCTACGACAGCATGGCGCATCGTGCCAAATATTGGCTACACTGGCTCCAGCAGCCAGCGGAGGAGGAACCGAAATGAACTTTAAGCAGTTTATCCGGTGGAGATTGGTTTGCTTTGTTCAAACTCACATCAGGCATTGCCAGGAATGCCTTGGCAGTAATGGGCACTGCCAAGAGTGTAACGACTGGCACCACTTATTCCGCAGAGACTGGCAACGGACGTATTGGAGAAGGAAGTTCTGACCATGAGCAATAACGCGAACTGCATCACCTGTAGGCACAAAAAGGACTTCTTAGTTCCGTGCGATTGGTTGAAAAACCAAAGAGCAGTGATTATGCCGCCCTGCCCAAGATACGAATCCGAAGAGGAGGATACCGATGCCCGAATTAAACTTAAAGCCATTACCTTGCCCATTTTGCGGCAGCACAAAGCTGAAAGTCGATCAGAAAGCAAGCAGTAATACGAAGTGGAACTCCGAAACACGGCGATGCGATAAACTGGTCGTCGTTACAGTTCGTTGTAACAAATGCCACACGAGAGGCCCGACAGTCTCTATGTACGCAGGGTGGTACGATCGACCTGCTCAGGTTTTGAATAATGCTGCTATCGAAGCCTGGAATCAGCGTATCGAAAAGGAAGTGGCTAACGATACCATTTGTTGTTGATAGCATAAAAAAAGAGCGTAGGTGAAAACCCTACGCTCTTATAGCTTTAGATTTCTTCGCCATTATCATTTCTGAGAAATCTTCCTTCAAAATGACAGTCCAGTGCATTGGCGATCTCTGCTAATTCCTTTTCACTGAAATTATCACGTCTGAATTTACCACTAAGATTTTGAGAAGTACAGTTAAGCCGCGACGCTAATTCTTTCAAAGTCATGTTACGCTTGATAAGTGCGATTTTGATTTTCTCGGCCATTGCCATACTAACACCTCACAATCTTTGCTAAATCATTATAAATTGCTAAAGCACAAAAATCAATAGACAGTTTTCAAAGTAACCTATTAGCGATTTTATCGCTTGACTTTAGAAACCCCTCAAGATATTATGTAACTGTAGACTTACCATCGAAACAAAGGAGGATGATAAGTATGGCTGGCTTAAAACGAACAGACAACAAAGGCCGTATCTTAAAAGACGGCGAAACCCAAAGGAAAGACGGTACCTACCGTTTTACTTACACCGACGTAGATGGTGTTCGGCATGACGTATATAGCAAACGGCTGGTTCCAACTGACCACCTCCCTCCGGGCTGCAAAGACGATCTCTGCCTTAGAGAAAAAGAACGAAAGATCAACCGCGATCTGGAAGACGGCATCAAGGCTGCGGTCGAAAACAAAGCTACGCTCAATGATCTGTTCGAGTTGTATATGGCAAACAAGCCCGAGCTGAAAGATACCACTCGTAGCAATTACCTTTATATGTACAACAAGTACGTGCGAAACGATATTGGCAAGAAAAAGATAGCCAGTATCAAATATTCAGATGTCAAGGCTTTCTATAACAAGCTCATCAAAGAGAAGGGCTTCAAACCTAACTCTATGGAAATTATTCACACCATCATCCACCCCATATTTACTCTGGCCGTCCGTGATAATTACATCCGTATCAACCCGGCTACCGGAGCGATGGCGGAAATCAAAAAGAGCCACAACTGGGAGAAGCCAAAGCGTCACGCGCTGACCATCGCAGAGCAGACGGCATTTATTGACTATATGAGAAATCACAAAGTTTATAATCATTGGCTCCCCTTGTTCACTGTCTTGCTTGGTACTGGATGCCGTATCGGTGAAGCCATTGGCCTGCGCTGGGAAGACTGCGACTTTGACGAAGGGATCATCAGTATCAACCACAATATGGTCTACCGAAAATATGAGGCAGACGAAAAGGCACGTTTCCATATCGTAACACCAAAAACAAGCGCGGGCGTCCGTATTGTGCCTATGCTATCAGAGGTCAAAGCCGCTCTGCAGGCAGAATGGGAAACACAAAAGATAGTCGGGTTCAATGAGTCCGTTGTCGATGGGTATACTGGCTTCATCTTCCAAAACCGCTACGGCGATCCTCTCTCTCCTCATAGTGTCAACCGAGCTATTGACCGCATTTGTGCCGCCTACATCGAAGATGAAACGGTGCTGGCCGATCAAGAGGGGCGAGATCCTGTATTGATTCGTCACTTTTCTGCTCATAATCTGCGTCATACTTTCTGTACGCGGTTTTGTGAAAACGAGCGGAATATCAAAGTCATTCAGGAAATCATGGGCCATGCCGATATTGAAACTACCATGAACATCTATGCCGAAGCTACAAAGGAAAAGAAGAAAGAATCGTTCTCCAACCTCGAAGGAAAAATCAAGATCTCTTGAGGAGGATTTCAATGGGAAAGCTGATAGACCTTACCGACCGCACATTTGATATGCTGACCGTTATAAAAAGGGTTGAGGACAGAAAACCAGGCCGTCCTATGTGGTTGTGCCAGTGTGAGTGCGGCAATACCGTTGTCGTGTCCTCTACAAATCTGCTACGAACCAATGGTACAAAATCATGCGGCTGTCTTCGGCATACTTCCTCTCCCACCCTCATTGATTTGAGGGGCAAAACATTTGGCAAGTTGAAAGTAATAGAGAAAGATCCAGACTCAAAACCAGGTAAAGCGAAATGGGTTTGCGAATGCAAATGCGGAAACATCGTGTCTGTCCTCTCCGATAGTCTCCGCAATGGAAAAACCAGATCCTGCGGTTGCGCCCGATCTCAGATCAAGCATGACCTTACAAATCAGGCATTCGGCTTTCTTAAAGTAATCGAGCCGGTAAAAAACGAGAGGATCAAAGGTAATGAAACTCGCTGGAAATGCCTCTGCCAGAATTGTGGACGCACCGTTGAGGTTAGCAGCTATTGGTTGAGGCATAGCGATCCCTATGGACACTGCAAATGTACCAGATTTAACAAACCTTTGTAAAAGCTATTTACAGCCTCTCTAAGCGCTTCAAATCTTAAAGGTAAAACTTACCCCCGAACAATTTAATCGCCGCTCCTGCGTTGCCCAGTGGCTCCGCTGGCAAAAAAATAGGGTACAGAAATCCGTCGAGGAAATCTGTACCCTATCTTAATTCTCTTATCAAAAAAAACAGGGAGTCAGCCCGTAGGCCAACCCCCTGGTAAAAGAACCAACATTCGATTAGTCGCAACTTTGTCAATATAGATACTTCACAAGATCATCAGAAAGAAAATCTTTGATAACCAATGGAGGCTTTTTATCTTTATCAGCGTATGTCATTGTAGAATACTTGTCCACAGAAGCATCCTTAGAAAAGATAAAATCAATGAACTCCGCGTCAGCGCTACTCTCAATCGCTTTATCCTTCACGCGCAATGTTCTGGGTAAAAACCAATCGTTTATCTTATTTCCTTCCAAATCAAGATTCTCAGACAAACCAATCGTAAAATCTAAATTGGTTACACCGATTTTGTAAGTAAGGGTGACAGTCTTCATATCTTTTACAACGCATACAACATTATTTGTCAGTGCGGGCAACATCGTCAAGCACGGAAGTTTTCTCTTCGCACCTCTGTATGTATGCTCCCTGTCATAGAAGATCTGACCAGCAGACAGCATTGAACTTTTTGCTTTGTCATAAAATTCTTGAGCACTGATAGAAGAATTTACGCCAGTCAAGTGCCTGAAGCGATCTGTCGGAAAAACTACTTCAAAGTAAGATTCTCCATACACATATAAGAAAACTCTACCAGCGAGTTTGTCCCGATACACTTCTGAGGCAGTTATGATTTGCTTGCGGATCTGTTCGTCCTTGATATTTTTTGTATCCATATCTCTGCCTCTTTCGACAAACATAATCATAGAAAAGGAGGAATAGCCAACGCTATTCCTCCTTAGCTGCTTGAGTAGAGAGTTTTCTGCTGGTTGTCAGCCGCGACGCCCAGTTAAAGCGTCTATTGGTGCGGAAATAATTAAGTCCCCCGCATGGACTACAGCAGTTAATTCCCGCTGCCGGACGCGACACCCAGTTAAGATGTCATTCGGCGTGGGTTTTTATCCTGTCCCACTCCCAGCACAACTTTTTACGGTGCTCTCACACCGGAAACATTACTGTTTCTATTATCATTATAGGCGGATTTCTCTGTTTTGTCAACAGGAAACTTCATCCACATAATGCGCCATTTTTTGGCCCCCACCGGGGTAAAACCGTGGTATGTTCGGCAAATGTGGTAAAGCTGTGGTAAAATGAAAATCGCTTCTCAAATACTACAACTTTTCACTCTTAAAACAGGCGTTTTTCCTTGTTTTTAACCAATTTCAGAACATTTTTCAAGCATTACTCTCCAAGCGGCTTCATCGTCGGGAAGAGGATGACGTCGCGGATGGAGTCGGTGCCGCAGAGCATCATCGCGCAGCGGTCGATGCCGAAGCCCAGGCCGCCCGTCGGGGGCAGACCGTATTCGAGGGCCATGACGTAATCCTCGTCCATCATCTCGGCCTCGTCGTCGCCGTTGGCGCGCTTTTCGACCTGCGCCTTGAAGCGCTCGTACTGATCCATCGGGTCGTTGAGCTCAGTGAAAGCGTTGCCCATCTCGCAGCCGCAGACGAACATCTCGTAGCGCTCGGTGAGGTACGGGTCAGACGGGCTGCGCTTGGCAAGCGGGCTCACTTCGACGGGGTACATGGTGATGAACGTCGGCTGGACGAGGGTCTCCTCGACCTTCTGGTCGAAGGTCTCGTACAAGGCGTTGCCCCAGGTCTTGTCCACGCCGTCCATGTCGACGCCGACGCTCTTGGCGAGCGCGACGGCGGCCTCGGCGTCGCCCTCGATCGCCATAAAGTCCGCGCCGGTCACTTCCTTGACGGCGTCAGCCATCGTGACGCGCTTCCACGACGGGGTCAGGTCAATGTCCTTGCCGAGCCACTGGATCTGATAGGTGCCGAGGATCTCCTTCGCGGCGCCGGAGAGGATGGCCTCGAGGATGTCCATCATGCCGTCGAGGTTCGTGTAGGCCTGATAGAGCTCGCAGGTGGTGAACTCAGGGTTATGCTTGGTGTCCATACCCTCGTTGCGGAAGATGCGGCCGACCTCGTACACGCGCTCCATGCCGCCGACGATCAGGCGCTTTAAGTGCAGCTCGGTGGCGATGCGCATGTACATGTCGATATCAAGGGTATTGTGGTGCGTGATGAAGGGGCGCGCGTTCGCGCCGCCCGCGATGGGGCTCAAAACCGGCGTCTCGACCTCCATAAAGCCGATGGAGTCGAGGTAGCGGCGCAGATACGCGACAAACTTCGAACGAATTTCGAAGTTGCGCTTGGACTCGGGGTTGATGATCAGGTCCACATAGCGCTGACGGTAGCGCGCTTCCTTATCGGTCAGGCCGTGGTACTTCTCCGGCAGGGGACGCAGAGACTTACTGAGCAGCGTGATCTTCTTGGCGCGCACGCTCATCTCGCCGCGCTGGGTGCGGAACACCTCGCCCTCGACGCCGACGATATCGCCGATGTCGTACTTCTTGAAGCGGTTGTACTCCTCCTCATCCATCTCGTCCTTGCGGGCGTAGAGCTGGATGCGGCCGGACTTGTCCTGCAGGTCGCAAAAGCTGACCTTGCCCATGCCGCGTTTGCTCATCAGTCGGCCCGCGACGCGGACCTCGCTGCCCTCAAGCGCGTCAAAGTTGTCCTTGATGTCCTGAGCGTGGTGCGTCACGTCGAAGCGCGTCTCCTTGAAGGGATCGCGGCCCTCGGCGCGCAGCGCTGCGAGCTTTTCGCGGCGGACCTTCAGGATCTCGCTGAGGTCCTGCTCGGGAGCGTTGGTCTGGATATTTTCTTCAGCCATGATATTTCTTTACTCCTACTCTATATAATACAGCTTAACGTTCGATCTTGACGATGCGGTAGACGATGGTGCCGACAGGGGCCTCCACCATGACCTCGTCGCCCTCTTTTGCGCCCATGAGCGCCTTGCCGAAGGGGGAATCCTCGGAGATGGCGCGGTGCATGGGGTCGGCCTCCTGCGAGCCGACGACCTTATACTCGGGCAGCTCGCGGCCGGACTTCACATCCTGCACGGTCACACGGCAGCCGATGCTGATGCCGTTCGTGCCCGCGTCGTTTTCGTCGACGATGACGGTGTGCAGCAGGATCTCCTCGACCTCAGCAATACGGGAGTACAGCTTGCCCTGCTCGTTTTTCGCTTCATCATATTCGCTGTTTTCGCTCAGGTCGCCGAAGCCGCGCGCCTCTTTGATGAGGTCCGCCACTTCCTTTTCACGCACGGTCTTGAGGTAGGTGAGCTCCTTTTGCAGCTCTTCCTTGCGCTCCGCACTCATCTTGTACTCTTTTTTCATGTTCGCCATATTGAGATCGTTCCTTTCTTTCGCGCCCGCAAAATTGCGCGGCGCGCACACGAATACCATTTTAGCGAAATAATTATAGTGATTTTGCCCCGTGTTGTCAAGGTAAGTTTGCGTTTTCTCCCCCATCGGGCGGCATTTTCACATCTTTTACCCAAATTTCGTCCGCGCGGCGCGCAAGCGAGGCGTAGAGTGCGCAGATGAGCTGATCTTCATTCCAGATTATCGCTGCATCGCCCAGGTTTTCCGTCCCATAGGCGACAGAAACCGCACCGCTCCCCAGCAGCACAAGGCCGTCGGGCAGCGGGAAATCGTCGAAGCAGACGCTCAGGTCGGCGGCGATCCTCTCGTCCGTCTGCAATGTATGGACACTCGCGCCGCAGTCCCAGCGCAGCGTGCGCGCAAGGCGCTCGCCATTCGGCGCGCAGAGTGCAAGATAGCGCACATCTTTAGAGAGCTCGCGCGCCGCCGCTTCGAGCGCCGCACTCTGCGAGGGTGCGCACAGCGCGATACGTGCCCGCTCCGGCGCAAGGCCGAGCCGCGCCATCGCGCGGCGGATGATCTCCGCCGCCTTTGCCATGCGCAGCGGCTGCTCGGGCGGCGGCAGGACACCACAGCGCGCAAATACCTCCGCATATGGATAATCCTTGGGAAACACGGCATAGCTCACACGGCGCTTTTGCAGGTATTTTGCTGCGCGCTTGGCCGAAAGTGCAGCAAGCATTCCCTCGCCGCGCGATGCGTAGGCCGCGTCAAAGCGCACGCCGCAGAGCATGCGCGCGCCGTTTTTCTCCCCCGTGTCCCGATAGCAGACCAATCCCTGCAAAATGACCCCTCCCCGCAAAAAAGCTCCCCGCCAGTATATGGCGGGGAGCTTGTGCGTTATGCGGTTTACCAACCCTTGATATAGTCCGTGAGGTACTTGAGCGGGTTGATGATCTGTCCGTTCTCGGTGATCTCAAAGTGCAGGTGCGGGCCGCTGCTCACGCCGGTCGTACCGGTGATGCCGACGACCTGACCCTGCGCGACATACGTGCCCACGCTGACCGAACGGGATGACAAATGCTGATACGTCGTCGTGTTGCCGCTGCCGTGGCTGACGACCACATAGTTGCCGCGGTACTTGTTGTAGGCCGAGATGATGACCGTGCCCGCCTTGGCGGCGACGGCCTGCGTCGTGTAGCCCACGCGGCCGATGTCGATGCCCGCGTGATTCCTCGACGCGCCCGCGATGCCCGTGTAGCGCGCGCCGAGCGGCGAGGTGACATACTTGCTCGAGCACGGCCAGATGTAGCCGCCATAGGTCACAGTGGTGTTGCCGTTCTTTTCGGCAAGCTCACGGGAAAGGCGCACAATCTCCGCCTGCTGGCGCTCCATCGCGGCGTCCTTTTCCGAAAGGATCTGCTTGTACTGCGCTTCGTTCGCCTTGAGCTCGGCAAGCACCTTTTCCGCCTCAGCGCGCTGGGTGTTCAGCTCGCTCTTTTTGGCGACGAGCGTCTCCTTGGCGCTCTGCTGCTCGGCAAGGGACGTTTCGAGCGAGGCCTTCTTCTGCTCGATCTGCTCGCGCAGGGCACGCAGATCGTCGATGACCTTCTGGTCGCTGTCCATGATCTCGCTGATGAAGTCCATGGCGCTCAGCAAGTCGGAAAAGCTCGCCGAGTCGAACAGCACCGACCAGTAGGACACCGTGCCGCGCTCTTCCATCGAGCGCACACGCTCGCAGAACTTTTCGTACTGGCGCGCCTCTTCCTCTTCGTTCTCGCGGATCTCCTGCTCGGTCTGCGTGATCAGCGTCTCATACTCGCTGATGAGCGACTCAACGCCCTTGATCTCCGACTGAAGCAAATTGATCTGCTTGTCGATATTCTCTTTCTGCGCAAGCGCGGCGCTCTTGTCGTTCTGGATGGACTTGAGCTCCTTTTCCAGCTGCGACTTTTCCGAGTTCATGCCGCTGAGCTCGTCCTTGAGCTTGTCGATATCCGCCTGCGTGACGGCGGAGGCATCCTGCACCAGGGAAAGCGGCGTCAGCTCCGTCAGCGTCAGCGACGCAACGACAACCAGCACCAGGAGGATGCGTGCGATCTTTTTTCTGCTCATCGTCCGCCTCCCTCACACGTGCAGGAACTTGCGGATAGCCGTCAGGCTGCCACCCACACCGATCAGGATACCGGCGGCGGCAAAGATCGCAGCCACGGGCCGCCAGATCAACGTAAAGTCGACGATCGTCAACAGCTGCAGCCGGTCGGACATCGCAAGGCTCTTTGCGACCGATTCATACAGCAGCCACTGCAAGCCAAAGCCAAGCACCGCGCTGAGAAGGCCGATCATAAAGCCCTCGTACACGAACGGCCAGCGGATGAAGCCGTTCGTCGCGCCGACCATCTTCATAATGGCGATCTCGTCGCGGCGGTCGAATGTCGTGAGCTTGATGGTATTCGAGATGATGAAGACCGACACGAGCAGCAAAATGGCAATGAGCGCGATGCACACTACGCTCGCAACATTTCGCAGCGTGATAAAGCCGCCCGCGATGTCTTCGTCCACGCGGACATTGGCAACGCCTTCGACATTGTCGAGGATATCCTGCGCAGTCTTGCCGGAAATGCTCAGATTGTCAACATAGACAGCGTAGCGGTCGCGCAAAATCTCGGGGTCAAGGTTCTGGAACATGTTGTCCCCCTCGTAACGCGCCTCAAAGGACTTCATCGCCTCTTCCTTGCTGATGAAGACACATTCTTTCACATTGTCACGCTGCTCAATGGCGCGGCCCACGGCCTTGGTCTGCGCATCGTCGCAGCTCTCGTCCACGAAGGCGAGAATTTCATACTCGCTCTCGAGCTGCTGGAGCTGCACCTGCGCATTGTACGCCACGAGCGAAAATGTACCCATGACGACAAGGCAGGCGACCGTGATGCCCACGGCCGCAAAGGACATGAATCCGTGCGAGAACATGTTGCGCATGCCCTCGCCGAAAAAGTAAGAAAAATCGTGTTTGCGCATAGCTTACCTCGCATTATAGCCGACGCCGTCGCCATCGCTCGTGATGACGCCCTGTTCGAGCGTGACGACGCGTTTTTTGAACTGATTGACAAGATCTTTCTCGTGCGTGACGACGACCATCGTCGTGCCGAGCTGGTTGATGCGCTCGAGCAGGCGCATGATCTCCAGCGAGCGCGCGGGGTCCAGGTTGCCCGTCGGCTCGTCGGCGATGATGGTGCTGGGGTTGTTGATGAGCGCACGCGCAATGGCCACGCGCTGCTGTTCGCCGCCGGAGAGCTCGTTGGGATAACGGTCGGTCTTTTCCTCAAGTCCGACGAGCTCAAGCACATAGGGGATGCGCTTTTTGATCTCGCGCGGCGAAGAACCGACGGCGCGCATGGCGAAGCCCAGGTTCTCGTAGACCGTTTTCTTCTCGATCAGGCGGAAGTCCTGGAAGATGACGCCGACGGAGCGGCGCAGCAGCGGGATCTGCCGCTCGGCAATGTTCGTCAGGCTGAAGCCGTTGACGGCGATCTGACCGGACGTCGGCACGATCTCGCCGGTGAGCAGCTTGATGATCGTCGACTTGCCGCTGCCGCTCGGGCCGACCAAAAAAGACGAACTCCCCATCCTCGATGCGAAGCGAAATGCCCTTTAAGGCCGTCGTGCCGCTCTCGTATTCCTTTACTACATCGCTTAGGCGTATCATGCTCTTCCCTCAGTTTCCAGCAGGTTTTGACTCGATCCCGCAAATTTTCAGTCTTTATTATAGCGCGGCAAGTCCGCGATGGCAACAGGTAATTATGTAAACTTTCAACTTTTTTGCCGCAAAATGGCGAAAAAACAAGGGCTGTCCGAAGACAGCCCTTGTCAAATTTTTTTCTTTACGCTTCGATGCCGCGGGAGGCAAGGTACTTTTTGACCATGAGCGCGACCTTGAAGGTGATGGCGTCGTCGAACTCGCGCAGGTCGAGGCCCGTGAGCTTCTTGATCTTCTCGAGACGGTAGACGAGCGTATTTCTGTGGACGAACAGCTTTCTCGCCGTTTCGGAGAGGATGAGGTTGTTCTCGAAGAACTTGTTGATCGTAAAGAGCGTCTCCTTGTCGAGCGCGTCGATGGGGTTCTTCTTGAAGACCTCCTGCAGGAACATTTCGCACAGTGTCGTCGGCAGCTGATAAATGAGGCGGCCGATGCCGAGGTTTTCATAGCTGATGATGTACTTCTCGGTGTCGAAGACCTTGCCGACCTCGATCGCCATCTGCGCTTCCTTATAGGACTTCGCGAGGTCGCGCAGGTGCGTCGCCACCGTGCCGATACCGACGACCACGGTGCTCTCACCGTTCACGCGCAGCGTCTCTTCGATCTGCGCGGCGGTCTTTTCAAGGTCGCTCATCTCCACATTGTCGCCAAGCTGCTGCACGAGCACCACATCGTCCTCGCCCATGGAAAGGACAAAGCTCGTCTGCCGGTCGGGGAAGATGTTCTGCACGGTCTCGACGGGGATAGCGTCGGCCTTTTCGTCCGTGCGGCGGATGACGAACACGCCGCGGTTGAGCTCCGCCTCGACGTGCAGCTCCTTGGCGCGGACATAGATATCGCTTAACAGAATGTTGTCGGAGAGGATGCTCTTGACAAACGACGTCTTGTCGTGCTTTTCCTCGTAATAGCTCTTGGCGGTGTTGAGCGCGACGGTCGCCATGCTGCAGACGGTCGAGCTGAGCGCGTCCTCGCCGCGGGTGAAGGCCGCAAAGTCGAACTGACCGCCCCAGCCCTCGAGCGCCTTGAAGGTCTTGCCCTCGAGCGCGGTGCAGGCGCCCTCGGCCTCATTGATAGGCTGCACCAGATGCGGCCAGCGCTGGCCGATCTCCGGCAGGTCGGTGCAGGCGATGACCGTGCCCTCGGAGTCGATCACGCCAATGACCGTATCGGTCGTTTCCTTAAACTGTAAAACGATGTTCTGAAAAATCCTACCGGACATATTCCGTGCCTCCTTGATTTATTAGGGAGTTTGTGCATTCTGCCAACTTGATGGGACTATTATACTTTCTCCGTCTGACGATTGCAAGAACTTTTTTCTCTTTTCAACAATTTTTTTCTTCTTTTTTAGGCATTCCGTAAAGGAAGGACAAACGCTTACTTGTCCGCGCCCGCTTTTCCTTGGGCAAATTGCCCACTTTCCCGCAGGTTTTTGATCTCTTCCGCCGTGAGCAGGCGGTATTCGCCCTTGGAAAGCCCCTCGTCAAGCGTGAGTGAGCCCATGCTCAGCCGCTTTAAGTAAACGACCGGCTTTCCGCGCGAGGCCAGCATCCGCTTGATCTGGTGGAACTTGCCCTCGTGGATGGTGATGAGCGCCTCGCTCTGCGCGTTGCTCTTTAAAATCTCAAGCTTTGCCGGAAGGCATTCAAGCCCGTCGCCGAGCGTGATGCCCTGCTCGAAGGCTTTACAGTCGGCGTCGTCGAGCGCGCCGTCGGTGCGGACAAAGTAGACCTTGTCGACGTGCTTTTTCGGCGCGAGCAGGTCGTGCGCGAGCGCGCCGTCGTCGGTCAGAAGCAGCAGCCCCTCCGTGTCCTTGTCGAGCCGCCCGACGGGAAACAGGCCGACCTTTCGATACTCGGGCGCAAGCAGGTCGAGCACCGTCTCCCCGCGTCCGTCCTCGGTCGCCGAGAGCACGCCCGCAGGCTTGTGGAGCATCACATACGTGTGCTCGCGATAAAAAAGCTCTTCGCCGTTCACGCTGATGCGCGCGGTCAAGGGGTCGCACTTGTCCTCCGCGCTGGCCGCGATGCGCCCGTCGACGAGCACGCGACCCTCGCGCACGAGGGTCTTGACCTCGCGGCGCGAATAGCGCCCGGTCGAGGCGATGATCTTGTCGAGTCTCTGCTGTGCCATGGTGGTTCCCGCCTTTCTGCATTCTGAAGTATCAGTGTAGCATACTTTTTCTTTCGGTGGAATAGCTTTTATTGAAAGGGTGTGGTCGCTTCATGTTCATCATCACCGCCAAGTGCTCCAAACGCCGCGTTGTAAAAATTCTGCTCATCTTCGCGCTGCTGCTCTCGCTCTTTCTGGCGCTGCGCGCGTGCCGGCATTCGTCTCCGCCGCCCGTCATCGCCGCCGGAACAAATGAAGAGCGCATTGCGTATCTTGCCTCCCTCGGCTGGGAGGTGAACGACCAGCCGATCGAAACGCTGAGCGTCACGCTGGGCGAAACGCTCGAAGAGCCGTATTTGAGCTACAACGACCTCCAGCTCTCGCAGGGCTTTGACCTCACACGCTATTGCGGGCAGACGCTCTCGCGTTACACCTATGTTGTGACCAACTATCCTGACGCCTCGCTCCCCTGTCAGGCCGACCTGTACGTCTGCGGCGGCGTGCTCGCCGCGGGCGACATCGTCTGCACCGGCGAAAACGGCTTCATGGCGGGGCTCGCTTTCCCCGCCGGTTGACAGCGCTTTCTTCTCCCTCTCACAGCCCCCGTGCGGGGGCTTTTTCTTTTTGACTATTGCGCGCGGCTGTGGTATGATTTCGGTGAATTGATATAAAGGAATCATCCCATGGAATTTTACACCCTCGCCAGTTCGAGCGCCGGCAACGCCGCGCTCGTCTGTCACAACGATACCCACCTTCTCATCGACGCGGGCATCTCCTGCCGCCGCATCACACAGTCGCTCGCGGTGCTGAACCTCACGCTCGACGACCTCGACGGCATTCTCATCACGCACGAGCACATCGACCATGTCCGAGGACTTGTGACGCTCGCCAAAAAATGCCCCGCCCCGCTGTATGCGACGTTCGGCACCGCGGCGGCCATCCAATACCCTGAGCCGCGCCTGTGCACCTTTGCCGCGGGCAAAGAGTTTACGATCAAGGACCTGCACGTCCGCTCGTTCCGCACGTCGCACGACGCGAAAGAAAGCGTCGGCTACCGCATCGAGAGCGACGCAGGCTCGCTCGCCGTGCTGACGGACACGGGCTTTGTCACCGATGAGGCGCACGACGTCGCCCTCGGCGCGGACATGCTGCTGCTCGAATCGAATCATGACGTCGTGATGCTCAAAAACGGCGGCTACCCTTACTACCTCAAGCAGCGCATCCTGAGCGAGTACGGGCACCTGTCGAACGACGCCGCGGCGGAATTCGCCATCGAATGCGTCCGCGCGGGCACGAGCGACATTCTGCTCGCGCACCTGAGCGACGAGAACAACTCCCCCGAGCTTGCCGAATACACCGTCGGCCGCGCGCTGCAATCGAGCGGGCTGAGCGTCCGCCTTGCCACCGCGCCGCGCGACACCATCAGCGAGGTACACGTATGCAGAAGATCACCGTCCTTTGCGTCGGAAAACTGAAGGAGGCCTTCTACGAGCAGGCCGTCAAGGAATACGAAAAGCGCCTTTCGCGCTGCTGCAAGTTAGAGCTTTTGGAGCTGCCCGAGCAGCGCCTTGGCGACGAGCCGAGCGAGGCGGAGATCCGTCAGGCGCTCAAAAAAGAGGCCGCACTCGTCGAGCAGAGGCTGTCCAAGGGCGGCGCGCTCATCGCCATGTGCATTGAGGGGCAGGAGATGAGCAGCGTAGCGCTTTCGCAGAAAATGCAGCAGCTCGCCGCGCGCGGCGCGTCGCAGCTGACGTTTCTCATCGGGTCGAGCTTCGGCCTTGACGAGGACTTAAAGAAAAAAGCCGACCTGCGGCTCTCGATGTCGCCGATGACATTTCCGCACCACCTGGCGCGCGTGATGCTGCTCGAGCAAATCTACCGCGCCTACCAGATCGAGGCCGGAACCAAATACCACAAATGACTCATCATCAATATAAAGGAGGACACCACCCATGTCGGATGAAGTGAAGCTCACCTGGGGCAAGACAGAAAACGACCTTTTGCAGCGCTGGCCCAAATCCGCCGACGGCACGCCGGAGGAGCCCGCGCTTTTGACCGTCGCAATGGACACGAACGCCGAGACGGACATGCTCTGCGCCATGCTCCGCTCGTATGACATCCCCGTGCTGCGCAAGTACGAGGGCGAGGGCTCGTTCGGCAAGATCGTGCTCGGCATGCCCGGCAGCGGCACATGGCTCTATGTGCCGTCCTCGATGCTCGAGGACGCGAAAAATCTGATCCGCCCCATTGATGAAATTCCGGAACAGGAGGACATGCAATGAATTACCGTCAGGAATATGAAAAGTGGCTCGCCTCCCCCGCGCTGAGCGAGGACGAGAGAAATGAGCTCAAGGCCATCGCAAACGACGAAAAGGAGATTGAAAACCGCTTCTACGGTCCGCTCGAATTCGGCACGGCCGGCCTTCGCGGCACGATGTACGTTGGCCTTCACAACATGAACCGCCACGTCATCCGCTGGGCGACGCAGGGCTTTGCCAACGTCATCCGCGCTGAGGGCGAAGAGGCCATGAAAAAGGGCGTCGCCATCTGCATGGACTGCCGCAACCACTCGATGGAGTTTGCGCGCGCCGCGGCCTGCGTCATGGCGGGCAACGGCATCACCGTCAAGCTCTTTGAGTCCCTGCGCCCGACGCCTGAGCTCTCGTTCGCCGTGCGCGAATACGGCTGCGAGGCGGGCATCAACGTCACCGCGTCGCACAATCCCAAGGAGTACAACGGCTACAAGGTCTACTGGTCGGACGGCGCGCAGCTGCCGCCCCAGCACGCTGCGGCGATCGCCAGGGAGCTTGAGCACATCGACATTTTCACCGGCGTCACGTCGATGGACTTTGACGAAGCCGTCAACAAGGGCCTCATCACGATGCTCGGTGAGGACTGTGACAAGCGCTTCATGGCAAATGTCATGAGCATGGTCAACGACTATGAGACCGTCAAAAAGGTCGCCGACGACTTCAAGCTCGTCTACACGCCCTTCCATGGCTGCGGCCACAAGCTCGTGCCCGAGGCGCTGACGCGTCTTGGCATCAAGCACCTTTTATGCGTGCCCGAGCAGATGGTCATCGACGGCAATTTCCCGACCGTCGTGTCCCCGAACCCCGAGAATCCCGAGGGCTTCTACCTCGCCATTGACCTCGCAAAGAAGAACGACGTCGACTTCATCCTCGGCACCGACCCCGACAGCGACCGCGTCGGCATCATGGTGCGCAACAAGCAGGGCGAGTTCGAGCCTGTCACCGGCAACCAGACGGGCGTGCTGCTGCTCGACTATCTGATCGGTGCGATGAAGCGCGCGGGCAAGCTGCCCGCGAATGCCGCCGCGCTCAAGACTATCGTCACGACCGAGATGGCGCGCGCCGTGGCGGAGGCGAACGGCCTCGACTGCTACGACACGTTCACGGGCTTTAAGTTCATGGCCGAGAAGATGAATGAGCTTGAGGGCGCGGGCAAAAACACCGTCATCTTCTCCTACGAGGAGAGCTACGGCTACATGATCGGCCACTACGTGCGCGACAAGGACGCAGTCACGGCCTCGCTGCTGCTCACCGAAATGGCCGCGTGGTACTACTCCCAGGGCATGACGCTCTTCGACGCGCTCAACGCGCTCTTTGAAAAGTACGGCTGGTACGGTGAAAAGACGCACAACCTCGTCATGCCGGGCTTAGATGGTGCGGAGAAGATGGCCGCTCTTATGAAGTCCCTGCGCGAGACGCCGCCGAGCGAGATCGCGGGCGTCAAGGTCGCGACGTACAAGGATTATTCGGATGGCACCGCGCGCGACGCCGCAAGCGGCGAGGTCACGAAGATCGCGCTCTCGGGCTCGAACGTGCTGCGCTTCGAGCTCTGCGACGGCACGCACATCGTCGTGCGCCCGAGCGGCACCGAGCCGAAGATCAAGGTCTACATCCTCACCAAGGGCGCGGATGCGCAAGAGCGCGACGCAAACCTCGCCAAATACTCCGCCTGGGTCAACACCCTCGCCTGATATTCCCCAATTCTACCAAAGCAGCAGAGGGCGGTGCGGATCACGCGCCGCCCTCATTCAATTTTAGCCGCACCGCGGCGAAAGGATGACGACACTTTATGACTCTGCTCGCTCTCTACTGGTCCATTATGATCGCCTGCTACCTCCTGGCCTCGCGCCTGCGAAAGTACGCAGAAAAATTCAAATTCGTGGACAAGCTCATGTCGCTTTCCGTTTATGCGCTGGTGCTTTTGATGGGCCTGCGCATGGGCGCAGATGAGGAGGTCACGTCGAGCCTCGGCAGCATCGGCATTCAGGCGCTTTTTGTCACGGTGCTGACTGCTGCGGGCAGCATGCTCGGCGCGTTCGCCGTGCGAAAGCTGCTGCACATCGACCGCCACGCCCACCCCGCCGGTGCAGTCGTCAACGAAGCGGAGGCTGTGCACGAAAAGGCCGACGTCTCGGGCGCGAAAATGTCTTTTATCATCCTGCTGATGGTCGTTGTCGGGATGCTGCTCGGTGATCTTGTCATCCGCCGCGTGTGCACCGACCTACCCGCCTTTCAGTCCCGCTCGGGCGACTATCTTGTAGTCGGTCTGTGTATCATGCTGGGGCTCATCGGCTTTTCCATGGGGCTGGACGGCAGCATTGCCCGCATTCTGCGCAACGCGGGGCCCGGCGTCATTTTAGTCCCCATCTTCGCCGTGCTCGGCACGTTGCTCGGCGGCGCGGTCTATGCCGCGCTCTCACCCATGACGCTGCGCGAGGGACTGGCCATCAGCGCAGGCTTCGGCTGGTACACGATGGCCCCGAGCGTCATCGCAAGCGCGGGGCACACGATGGCGAGCGCGGTCTCGTTTCTGCACAATGTGCTGCGCGAGATGCTCGGTATCATTCTGCTGCCCGTCATCGCGGGCAAGATCGGCTATATCGAGGCCATCACCATCCCTGGCACCGCCTCGACTGACGTGTGCCTGCCGATCGTCGAGCAGGTGTGCAACTCGGAAACGGTCGCCTACTCGTTCTGTACCGGCATGCTGATGTGCATCACCTCCGCAGCGCTGGTGCCGATCATCATCGGCGCGTAAAAAATCACCCCGCAATGCACGGAAGAAATAGTAAAGGGGAGTTCTCTTGTGATAGAGGGCTCCCCTTTTCGCGTCTTTACACACGGTCAAGCAAGTGCGGTATCGGACGCTCACTGCACTGCCGGGCACTGCCGGCCTTCGTGGTCGATGGTATAGTCACAGGTGAGCAAGATCTTCGAAATCGGTACGATCTTATACCCCTCGGCGAGCAGGTAGTCGAGGATATCCGGCAGCGCCTCGGGCGTATGCTCGCCCGCATTGTGGAACAACACGATCGACCCGCTCTGCACCTTGCCCGTCACACGCTTCGTGATCTCACCCGCCGAGATGCCCTTCCAGTCGAGGGAATCCCCACTGGCAGCACTTGGAAACGCCTGTCGTGCCTCGCTTCATGGCCTCCGCTGACTGTCTTCTTTCCGCCTATTCATAGCCCACCGCTGAACATGCCCAGAATCAATTCCATATTAGTAAAGTGTGTTCACCAGACACACAGCAGGAACTGCTGCCGCAGAATTGCGGCAGCAGTTTTGTGAAATTCAATCTGCGTTTGCTCAAATCAGCCAAACAGGAACATATCAGTTTTTTGATCGACCGGGATCATATCCGGCGGCATGCAGATCACGGCACCGGTTCCAATCTTCGTTTTCAGATGCGCTGCTCCAGCCGAGATGCTGTCAGCATCTGGTTCTTTCTCAATAGGATTCAGCACGCCGAAATTCTTTGCGGCATCCTTTGGCGCAGAATTTTTTTGATCTCTATCGGCGAAACGACACCATCCTGATAGATAATAAGGTCGATCTCTTTTTTGTTGCTGTCACGGTAGAAATACAGCGGCGGCTGAGATTTTCCCTGATTGAGGTACCTCTTGTAGATCTCAGATACCACCCACGTTTTAAAGAACGCGCCGTCCATGGCACCCCGCTCCAATGTCTCTGCGCTGGTCCATCTGGTGAGATGTGCGCAGAGTCCTGTGTCGAGAAAATACATTCTCGGAACCTTGATCACTCGCTTCAAGGCGCTGTTGGAGTAGGGCTGGATCAGTGCCACAATCCCCGAGGACACCAGAATCGAAAGCCACTGCTTTGCGGTTGGCGCCGATTGAGCGAAGCAATTTTGTTGCGGTGGAAAAACTCTGGCGTGCGGGTACCATCAGCGCAGCGGAAGCCATGCGTCGTCTGGATTTTTCAGGATTTTCAAGGGTTTCAAGATTTGCTAAAAAATAATACATTTTTACACAGCCTTCAACAGGGTGGTAAAGCCGTCCGGAATAACTTCCGGTTCTGGCTCATACATTCTCGAAGGAGGAAACCCTTATGATTATCAAAAACACTTATTCAACCGTTGACCCTATAGAGCGCTCTGCGCGTCAGGCGGCGATCTGCCGCCGCTGCCTTCTGCTGCTGGCTGCCCGCGCACAGAGGTGAGGCCGATGGATGCCATTTATGCGCGTCAGTCCATCGATAAAAAGGGCAGCCTTTCGATCGAGGGACAGATCGAACTTTGCCGGAAGTTTACTGCAGACGATGCCCTTGTTTTTTCGGACAAGGGCTTTTCCGGCAAAAACACCAAGCGGCCTGCTTTCGGCGAGCTCATGGAGGCGGTGGAGGCGGGCCGCGTCAAAAAAATCGTCGTGTACCGGCTGGACCGCTTCAGCCGCTCCCTCGCGGATTTCAGCCAGATCTGGGAGCTTCTGCGTAAAAACAATGTCGAATTTCTGTCCGTCAACGAGCAGTTCGACACTTCCTCACCGATGGGACGGGCCATGCTCAACATTGTGATGACCTTTGCCCAGCTTGAGCGCGAAACGACCGCGGAGCGTGTGCGCGACAACTACCATCACCGCGTTTCCCTCGGTGCATGGCCGGGTGGACCCGCACCGTACGGGTATGCGCTTTCCAAAGCTGAGCTTGACGGGCGCAAGGTCTCATCTCTGATAGCCGATGAAAACGCAAAGACTGTTCTCCACATTTTTGAAGAATATGCCCGGTCTGAAACATCGCTGCGCGCCCTTGCCAAAGCTCTGACTGAGCAGGGCATTCACGGCCCCAAGCGCGAGGCGTGGGATAACGTGACTCTGTCCCGTATTCTGCGGAACCCCGTCTACGCGCAGGCTGACGAAGCGGTCTACTGCTATTACCTTGCGCAGGGCATCCAGATCCGCCAGATGCCCGAAGTTTTGACGGCGTCCATGGCTGTCTTCTGATTGGGAAGCGCGACCGCAGCCGCGGCAAGTACACGAAAAAGGATGAGCAGATGCTCAGCCTGTCCACGCATGAGGGAATCATTCCGTCATCCCTCTGGCTGCGTGCGCAGGACAAGCTCTCCGGACAGATGCAGCTTCCCCGCGCCAACGCGGGTAAATACTCCTGGCTGACCGGTCTCTTAAAATGCAGCAAATGCGGCTATGCCGTCAAGGTCAACTACATAAAGTCGGAGCAACGCTGTAAGCTGGTCTGCTCCGGTCGGTCCAACTTCGGCAGCTGTGATGAATCGATTGATGTAGACCTTAGAGAGCTGGAGACCCATATTGCCAATGAGCTCCAGCACATTCTCGATGCCTGTCCCGCCGAGTTTCCCTCAGTAAATGAAGACCACGTGCAGGCGAAAGCTGTTTTGGAAATCGAGCAGAAAATCGATCGTCTGGTGAACGCTCTCGCCGAGAGCAGCGATGTGGGTCGTGTATATCTCAAAAATGATTGAAAAACTGCACGCCGAGCGGGAACAGCTCTTACATACCGCCCCGCATTCCGCGTCTCAGATCCGACGGTTGGATTTTTCCCGCTCTGCTTTTGACGAAAAAAAATTGATCGCCGCCGAATTTATCGAGCGAATCGAACTCGACGGCAACCATGTCAACATCATTTGGAAGGCCTGATGGGGCTGCACAACTGCGTGCGCTTCATCGGGCTCTTTCATAGTCTGCACCAATTTTTTATCACGCTACAAACATCTGAATAAAGGGTCGTCATACAATTTGCGCTCCTTGCCACGAGCAACAAGAAAGAAGGATTTCAATGAAAAATCGCATTCTGTCCGTCCACCTCTCAGAGGACGAACGAAATGATCAGTGAGGAGATGAACCGGCTGTGCCAGACGTTATCTTGATCCGCAATCAGTATCCAGACGCAGCAGCTTTGCACCGCGTTCTTGACTATGTGTGCCGTTCCGGAATGATATGCCGATATCGATCCAGTCTATGCGTTCCGTGAGTTTATGCTTGTTAAAAGCACTTCAGCGGATTCCATGATCTTTTCCCGGTCCGCGATTTTCTGCAAGAATGCTTTCCGCGTTCGAACGTGCACATTTACCAGTCTTTCCCTGACTCCGATGTTAACCGCTTCGGATGCTCCGACGATGACGAATTGCTGCGGATCGATTAAAACTGCGAAAGAGCTGTAAGACTTTTCCTTGCCGCAGGAACCTTTTCAACATTTTCTGCAGCACAAGGCCAAATATTCCTATTACACACTTTGAACTATGCCGGTTCGGCTGTATTGACAGTCCGCAGCAGGAATGCTACCATGAAATTAAAACTGGGCAAGAAAAGAGGAAAGCGAATGACATTGAATCAATTAAAAGTGGGGAATTCTGCCGTGATCACCACTGTTGGCGGAGATGGAGCCTTGCGCTGCCGCCTGCTGGATATGGGCTTGATCCCGCACACCCGCGTGACATTACAGAAGGTCGCGCCGATGGGTGATCCTATCGAGATCCGCGTGCGCGGCTACGAGCTAACGCTGCGCGTAGAGGAGGCTCAAAAAATCGAAGTGGAGGACGAGCCGAAATGATCTTTGCACTCGTTGGAAATCAGAACTGCGGGAAAACGACTCTCTTCAACGCCCTCACCGGATCCAATCAGCATGTCGGCAACTTCCCCGGTGTCACGGTAGACCAGAAGATGGGAGAGATCATAGACGAAAAAGGCTGCTCCGTGGTGGATCTGCCCGGCATCTACTCCTTGCGGCCCTATACACAGGAGGAAATCGTCTCCCGTGACTTTATCCTCAACCAAAAGCCGGACGGCATCATCAACATTGTGGATGCCACCAACATTGAGCGGAATCTGTACCTGACACTTCAGCTGCTTGAGTTGCGGATACCTATGGTGCTGGCGCTGAACATGATGGATGAAGTGCGTTCCAACGGCGGTTCCATCGACGTGCAGAAGATGAGCGCGCCTCGCTCGGCATCCCTGTCGTACCGATCGCGGCCGCAAAGGGTGAGGGCGTGAGCGAGCTGGTGAATCAGGCGATTGCTGTGGCTCGGAGCAGAACTCTGCCAAAGGTGACAGATTTCTGCGCGGATGATTCCGCCGTTCACCGCTGCATCCACGCCGTTACGCATCTGATTGCCGATCACGCCGACCGCATCGGTGTGCCGGCTCGCTTCTGCGCAGCAAAGCTGATCGAAGGCGGCGATGACCTTGCCGACCGTCTGGCACTTGATCAAAACGAGCGCGAGTTGCTTGAGCATTGCATCGTGCAGATGGAGAGTGAGGCAGGACTTGATCGCAACGCGGCGCTTGCTGATATGCGCTACACCTTCATTGAAGGCGTGGTGGCATCATCTGTGGTGAAATGCCATGAAAGTCGGGAGCACGCCCGCTCCATGAAGATCGACAGAATTCTCACCGGTCGCTACACAGCCATTCCGACGTTTCTGCTTGTCATGCTGCTGATTTTCTATCTCACCTTCAATGTTATTGGTCAGCGTCTGTCCGACTGGCTGCAAGGCGGGATCGATGGCCTTACCTTTCTTGTAGACCAAGCTTTGACTGCCTATGAGATCAATCCTGTGGTACACAGCTTGATTATTGACGGCATTTTTTCCGGTGTTGGCAGTGTGCTGGTGTTCCTGCCTATCATTGTGACGCTTTTTTTCTTCCTCTCTATCTTGGAAGATACCGGCTACATGGCCCGCGTCGCCTTTGTAATGGACAAGCCTCTGCGAAAGATCGGTTTGTCCGGCCGCAGCATCGTCCCTATGCTCATCGGCTTCGGCTGTTCTGTGCCGGCAATTATGGCAACGCGCACGGTGTCGAGTGACCGTGACCGCAAGATGACGATCCTGCTCACGCCTTATATGAGCTGCTCGGCAAAAATATCAATTTATGCATTTTTTACCGCAGCGTTCTTTCCAACGCACCGCGCGCTCATAATGATCCTACTGTATCTGCTGGGCATTCTGATTGGAATTGCTGCGGCCCTCATCATGAACCAAACCGTGTTCCGCGGAAAGCCCGTGCCTTTCGTTATGGAGTTGCCCAATTATCGGCTTCCGAGCCTCAAGAGCGTTGCGCTGCTGCTTTGGGAAAAGGCCGAGGACTTTTTGCAGCGGGCGTTTACTGTGATTTTTCTTGCTACCATTGTGATCTGGTTCCTCCAGAGTTTTGATACCAGGCTGAATGTAGTTACCGACAGTGCCGATAGCCTTTTGGCTCTCATTGGTCGATGGATCGCGCCGGTGTTCGCACCGTTGGGCTTTGCGGATTGGCGCTGCGCAACCTCCCTTATTTCCGGTTTTATCGCAAAGGAATCTGTGGTCAGTACGCTGCAGATCCTGTTAGGCGGGGCTGCACTTTCTACGATGTTTACCGGTCGTTCCGTTATCAGCTTTCTGGTGTTCACGCTGCTGTATACTCCCTGCATCGCGGCGGTAACCACGATTCGACGGGAATTCGGCTCAGCGCTGAAGACAGTTGGGGTCGTGATGATGCAGTGCTGCGTGGCATGGATCGTGGCTCTTGCTGTCTATACTTTGGTGGGGATCCTGTGATGCATCTGTTAGATTGGGCCCTTCTTGTCCTCATCGCAGCTGCAGCTGTCACAGCTATCCTGCACTGGCGAAAAAAGGCCAGATCAGGTAGCGGCTGCTGCGGAGACTGCTCGCACTGCAAAAGGCGCTGTTCGTAAAGTCTGATAAGTGAATGATGCCGGAAGCGGGGCGTTACGACAACCACTCTTGGCAAGTTTCTCAGGTCTTCCTCTTCCTTTTTGCGAAAGCCCGGATCAGGCCGAGTTAAAATACCATTAAAATACTGTACGGTGGATTGAAAAAATGAGCCAACAGGACTATTTTATACAAGGTGAGTGTGTAAAATCAAATTTTTTAGGGGGAGGCGGATAAAAATGCCGCACCGAAAGAAGATTTTACTCTCAGACAGTAATGAAGCCTTCAGTATGCTCCTGACGGATTCCCTGCGTGAGCGCGGAGACTTCCGTGTATTCCACGCAAGGGATGCGGACGAGACAACCGAGGTGCTCCATCGGCACCGACCTCACGTTCTTCTGCTGGATTTTCTGCTGCCGCACAAGGGCGGCTTTCACGTTATGCAGCAGCTGCGTGAGGGCGGACACAAAATCTCGACGATCTTTATGACAGCGCTGCCGACGCACAAGGTCATAGAGGAGGCATACCGTCTGGGCGCAAGCTTTGTGCTCCCGAAGCCTTTTACGACAAGGGCGCTGGCCGAACGGATACACGATGCACTGCACAGTGATCGGCCCTAATTTGCACACATCAAAAATAGTGACCGCCATCTCAGTGAGCGAACGGCTCCTTGAGATGGCGGCCTTTTATATCCCCATCTACGCTGCTGAGGGCGACAGCGTTATGAAGCTGCTCACGTCCGGCTTCTCCGGCAACGCGACTACTGCTCTTGCCTACATCCTGCTCGGTACCTTCGCTACGGCGATCGCTACCACCGGCCTTGCCGACATTGTCTCCAAGAAGCTGAGCAAGATCATTGGCACCACTTCTCGGCATGATCACCCTGATTGCCTGCCTGTCTCAGAACCTCATCCCCATTCACATCGCTTATATCCCCATCCTGATTCCTCCCATGCTCGTGCTGATGAACAAGATGCGCCTCGACCGCCGCGCTGTGGCTTGCTGCCTTGCCTTCGGTCATAAGGCTCCCTACATTCGATTTCCACTGCACGGGCGACGCGCTCTACATGATGAGCTTTTTGCTGTGCCCTGCGGAACGGCACCGGCCGGAACAGGAAGACGAGTAAGGGGCGCGCATATCGCTTGCGCCGCGGGCGGTTCCAACCGCTGCCAGCGCTTCCACGTCCCACTGGATCGGCTCCATGCCTATCGAGCGGATGGTGGAGATGACATGGTCGTCATACTCGCCGAACGGGCAGCGGATGAGCGTCGGGCGGACGCCGGTCAACGCCTCGATCTTATCGTTGCAGGTGTTCACGTCCGCGATGATCTGGTCGGCGGTGAGGGAATTATAATGATCATGCGCGTTGGAGTGGTTCATGAGCTCATTGCCGCTGTCCACGATGGCCTTGGCCTGTTCGGGATACTGATCCGCCCAGTTGCCCACGACAAAAAAGGTACAGGTGACACCGTACTCCTTGAGCACGTCGAGGATCTTCTGTGTGTTGTCCGCCCCCCACGCCGCGTCGAACGAGATGGAGCACACCTTCTGGTCGCGCTGGACACAGTAGATCGGCAGCTGGCGCGTGGCGGCCGATGCGCTGACGGCGGCGGGATAATTGACGGCGGCAAAGATCGCCGCGGCGGCCAGCACCGCCGCGCCCAGCGTCAGCCATTTGCGCCGGAGCACCAGAAAGCGCGGCGGCTTCTTCTCCTTTTCAGACTTCTTCCTGCGGTCAAAATGAAACAGCATCAGCATATCCTCCCCAATTCTCTTGGTAGAGGGTATGCTGGTGCTGTTCATATCATGCAAGGGGGACGGGCTTTACTCGATGCCCGCCAGCGTTTGGGCTTCGGCGACGTACTGGTCGATGAGGCCCTGCTCCTGCATCTCGGCGATCTTTTCGTTCAGGTAGGCGACAAAGTCCTCGTTGCCCTTTTGCACGCCGATGCACTGGCCCTCGCTGTCGCTTTCGATGCCGATGTCCTTGACCGTCAGGTCATCGTTCGCCGCGGCGAATGCGAGAGCTGCGGTGTAGTCGATGTACACAACATCGAGCTTGCCGCTCTTGAGCTCCATGATGAGATCCTGCGCCTTGACGAGGCCGACGACGTTCTCTTCGCCCGCAAGCTCGTTGGCAATGGGTACCTGAATGGTACCGTTCTGCACGCCGACCTTGTGACCACTCAGGTCTTCGGGCTTGTTGTAGAGCGCGTCATCCTCCGCGCGGATCAGAATGGCCTGCTGCTGCTTAAAGTACGGGTCGGAGAAGTCGACGGACTTCAAGCGCTCCTCGGTCGAGGCCATACCGGCGATGACAATGTCAAAATCACCCTTGGCGAGGTTGATGCACAGGTTGTCGAACGACATGTCGACGACCTTGAGTTCGACGCCGAGGTCATCGGCGATGTACTGCGCGATAGCAACGTCAAAGCCGACGATGGTGTCCTTGCCGTCCACCTCCGTGTGGAACTCGTTCGGGGGATAGTCGGCAGAGGTTCCCATCACGAGCACGCCCGCCTCTTTGATCTGCTCGATCTTGGACTTGGCGGTGTCATCGGACGACGCATCGCCGTCCGAGCTGCCCTGCGCGCTGTCATCGCCCTTGCTGCCGCAGGCGGCGAGAGACAGGATCATCATAAGCGCTAAAAGCAGCGCCGCAAATTTCTTGAATGCGTTCATCTTTGTTCCCTCCTGCGTGTCTTATTCCCACAGGGGCTTGTCCCAAAGGTTCACCTTGGTGCCGATGCCCATTTCCGTCGCGTTCAGATAGAGCTGATAGGCGATCATGATGTCCAGCGCGCCGAGGCCCATGGACGCGGCGGCGACGAACTGATCGTCCGAGGTGCGCAGCTTCTTCGTACCGAGCACCAGCTCGCTCAGGTCCATGATCTGGCTCTCATCGAGCTTGCCCTCCTTCGTGAGCTTGGACATCGGGTTCGTGTGCTGCTTGAGCTGTGTCCAGTAGTCGGCGACGATGCCGTCGGCCTTGAGGAAGACATCCTCCATCACCTCGTTGGAGTGCATGGAGACGAGGCCGCAACCGGGCGTGAGCCAGGAGGTGTCCATGAACGGCTTGGGCGCGGTCGTCTCGCCGACGATGAGCTGGGACTTGAGCGCCGCGGCCTTGCTGTCGCTCGTCGGGATGATCTCAACGCCCAAGCTGTCGCCGTACTCCTTCGCGATGCCCTCGGCCTTGGCAACGTCAATGTCGCAGAGGTACATGGTCTTGATCTGGGGCAGCGCCTCGTGCACGGCGGAGATCATCGTGCGGCCGATAACGCCCGCGCCGACAAGGCACGCGGTGTCCGCATCGGAGGGGGCGGCATACTTGGCCATCAGGCCGCCGACGGCGGAGGTGCGCATCGCGGTGATGAGCGTGCCGTCCAGAATGCAGAACGGCAGCACCGTCTCGGGGTCACTCAGGATGGAAATGTCGATGCCGTAGGGGATGCCAGGGATCGTGGCGTTCTTCTTGGACTCCGCCGCCCACTTGATGCCGCCGATGTTGATGTCGCCGCCGATGTAGCAAGGCATGGCGTTGAAGAACGACTGCCAGTTTTCCTTGTCAGGGATGCTGGTGTTGGTCTTGGGCGGGTTCTTGATGAGGCCCTGACCGAGCATCGCGTAGGTCTTTTCCGTAACGGCCAAGATCTGTTTCATATCGAGAAGGCCGGCCTTGATGACATCTTCCTGCTTGAGGAACAGAATTTCGGGATTGATCGTGTGAAGCATTTTAATTTCCTCCAATAATATCGTAAATTTTATTTTTTGTTTTGTTAAATGACGTTGATGACCTTGGATAAGAACTCTTTGGTTCGCGCGTTCTGCGGGTGCTCGAAGATCTCCTCGGGCGTGCCCTGCTCGGCGATCTGTCCGCCGTCCATGAAGAGCACGCGCGTGCCGACCTTTCGGGCAAAGCCCATCTCGTGCGTGACGACGACCATCGTGATGCCGTCGCGGGCGAGGTCGGAGATGACCTGCAGCACCTCGCCGACCATCTCGGGGTCGAGCGCGGAGGTCGGCTCGTCGAAGAGCAGCACATCGGGCTCCATCGCCAGCGCCCGCACGATGGCGATACGCTGCTTCTGCCCGCCGGAGATCTGGGAGGGATAGGCGTTCGCCTTGTCCTCAAGCCCCACGCGCTTTAGAAGCTTGAGGGCCTTTTCCTTGCTCTCCTCTTCCGACTGCTTTTTGACCTTCGTGAGCGAGATCGTAATGTTTTCAAGCACCGTCAGGTTGTTGAAGAGATTGAACTGCTGGAACACCATGCCGACCTTCTGTCGGTGCTTGTTCACATCAAAGCCCTTGGCCGTGATGTCCTCGCCCTCGAAGTAAATTTTGCCGGCGGTGGGCTGCTCCAGAAGGTTCAGGCATCGGATAAAGGTGGACTTACCGCCGCCCGAGGGACCAATGATGACGACCACGTCGCCCTTGCAGATGGTCTCGCTCAGCCCGTCGAAGACGGTCAGGCTGCCGAACTTTTTCTGCAAGTCCTTGATCTCGAACAATACGTTACCGTTCACTCTTTCTCAGCCTCCCTTCAAAGATGTTCAGGCCCTTGCCGAGGATGATATTCAGCGCCAGATAGATGATGGCGGAGATGTAGTAGCAAGGAAGCGGGTTATAGGTAGAGGTGACCACGATGCCGTTGTTGTACATCAGATCGCCGATGCCGAGGTACTGGATGATCGAGGTCTCCTTGACCATCGTGACAAATTCATTGCCGATGGCGGGGAGAATATTTTTGACCGCCTGCGGCATCACCACGTAGCGCATGGCCTGCGCATTCGTCATGCCGCACGAGCGCGCGCCTTCCATCTGGCCCTATAAATAGGCGAAATAGAGCGGCAAACGATTTGGTAAAAATATACACAAAAGTCAGCATAACTATGATGGTCGAACATCCGCTGCGGCACAATACGGGGTATTTATAAGCAAGCAAAAAGATTTTGCTGCATGAAAACACGCAAAAAAAGAAAGGTGCCGGGCTGAAACGTTCACTGTTTCAGTCCGACACCTTTTTCATAAAAGTGCAAAAGTGCGCAAATGACCCCTGCCATCCCCAAATGGCAGGAGCCGTCTGCGTGATCGTGTGGGGCGCGCACGCGCCCTGGTATCATAAAGCCGCGAGCGGCTCTATCATCATGCGTCGTTTTCGAGCATCCGGTAGCCCACGCCGATCTCGGTGAAGATATACTCGGGCGAGGCGGGATTCTTCTCGATCTTGCGGCGGATGTTCGCCATATTCACGCGCAAAATCTGATTGTCGGCCTTGGCCTTCGGCCCCCAGATCTGCTTGATGAGATAGTCATACGTCAGCACCTTGCCAGCGTACTTGCCGAGCAGCGCCACGATCTTGAACTCGTTGAGCGTCAGGTGCACATCCTGATCGCCGATGAGCACGTGGTGCTTGTCATAGTCGATGGTCAGGTCCTTGACGGTGAACTTGCCCGACTGCGCGATCTCGTTGTTGTCGAGCGGCGTGCGCGTGTGACGGATGGCCGTGCGGATGCGCGCGAGCAGCTCGCTCGTGCCGAACGGCTTTTCGATGTAGTCGTCCGCGCCGAGGTCGAGCGCCATGACCTTGTCATGCTCGTGCGTGCGCGCCGAAACGACGATGATCGGCAGACTCGACCACGAACGAACCTCCTTGAGGATGTTCATCCCGTCCATGTCGGGAAGCCCCAGGTCGAGAATGATGAGATCGGGGCAGTGCGAGGTGATCATCGAGACCGCCTCGGCACCCGTCTGCGCCACCAGCACGTCGAAGTCGTTCGCGGTGAGAACCGTCGAAATAAAGTTGCTGATGTTCTGCTCGTCTTCCACCACGAGCACTTTATCCTTCAATTTCACTGTTGATGCCCTCCTCCAGCGGCAGATAGAAGCGGAAGCATGCTCCGCCCGAATCTAAGTTTTCTGCGGTCATCGTGCCGCCGTGCGCCTTGACGATGGTATAGCACACGGAAAGGCCGATGCCCATGTTTTTCTTCATATCAAAGTTGTTGTGCGACACGCCGGAAAGCCCGCCGTTAAAAATCGTCGAGAGCATCTCCTTCGGGATGCCGACGCCGTTGTCGCTGATGGCAAAGCAGGCGTTTGTCCCCTCGCGTGAGAGGCAGACGCGGATCTGCGTGACGTTTCCGCCGTGAATGGCGGCGTTTTCCAGCAGGTTCATAATGACCTGACGGATGAGCGTCGCGTCCATCGGCACCATCAGCACCTCGTCCGGTACCTCGATCGAAACCTTGATCGCGGGGAAGCGCTTGGTAAACTTGCTGACCGAGACGCCGACGATCTCCTCGGCCGCCTCACAGTCCTTTTCGATCTTTGCCTGTCCGCCGCTCATGCGCGTAATGGACAGGAGATTTTCGACCATGCGGATGAGCCACTGCGCGTCCTCATTCACGTCTTCCAAAAGGCGGCGCTTCTGCTCGGGAGAAAACGAATCCTCGTTTTCGAGGATCGCGGCGGTGTTGCCGACGATGCTCGTCAGCGGTGTGCGGATATCGTGCGACATCGCGCGCAGGAGATTGGCGCGCACGGCTTCCTTTTCTGTTTCGATGCGCAGCCGCTCCTGCTTTTTGATCTGCGTGTTCATCGCGCTGATCATCATGGACACCGTCAGCATCGCAAGGAAGGTAAACGGGTAGCCGGTGATCGTGAAGTTGAATTCCCAGTAGGGATATGTAAACACGTAGTTGACGAACAGCACACCGGAGACAGCGCTGAATATCCCCCAGAAATAGCCCTCCGTCCAGCGCGAGATGGTCGCGACCGCCAGCACGAAGATGAGGTTCACGTAGCCACTGCCGTCGTCGATCCTTCGCAGCAGCGTGCAGAGCACCGTTGCCATAGCCAGGATCGCCGCCGTCAGCAAAAGGTCGTAGATCCAACGCATTTTTTCGGGGATTTTTGCCATGTCGCCGCCTTCTCTCGCTTGATCGTTGGCGCGGAGAAAGACTCCGCATGCTTTCCGTCCCCATTATAGCATACGGCCTGCTAATTTTGTGCTAAATCGAATATTTTTTTCATGGTAGCAAAAAGGACGGCGCGATGCCGTCCCTTTCGCTGATAAAGGAAGAAGTGGAATTCAAAATTAAATCTTGCGGATGCTGACATTCGTCACATTCGCCATGTTGAAGCCGGGCTGCTGGGCGATCGCCGCCATGATGGCGACCTTGACCTCGTCGGTCAGGCCGTCGGCAGGAACGGCGGGCGCTGCCGGCGCGGCAGCTGCTGCGGCGGGCTTCGGAGCCTCGGGCTTCGAGAGGATCTTGCCCATCAGCATCGTCAGGAAGATGATGCAGGTAAGGCCCACAAACGTGACGCCCATACCCATGACAACAACAAATGCGCTGGAAACTTGCATCGGCGGATACGCTCCTTTTATGTATTCTGGCGCTATTATAGCGCGCAGAATTTGCATATCAACCGTTTGGAAGTCCTCTTAGCATTGGCTTAACGCGAAGAGTTTTCCCCTTAACAGCGTTTTTATTGATGTTCAGTTTCCGCTAAAGATAAAACAGTCAGCACGCCGTCCTTTACGCGGAACTTAACGTCCCAGCCGCCAAAGCTCATACCGTACACGCGCTCGGGGTCGTTCTGGTACTGCGGGCGCGGGTCCTGCGCAAGCACACCGAGCAGCGCCTCGCGCCGCCCCTCCGGCAGCTTTTGCAGGAGCTCCGGCGGGCTTTTGACTTCGATCGTCTCTTTCGGCGACGGGGCAAAGCCGCCCAGCGCCTCGGGGTGCGCATCGGCGTAAGGAAGGTAGGGCTTGATATCATAGATCGGCGTGCCGTCCATCAAATCTGCGCCCGAGACGATCAAAACGTCACCGAAGCCATCCTCATGCTGCACGCTTTCGAGCTTCACGCAGGAAAGGCCGATGGCGTTCGGGCGGAACGGCGAGCGCGTCGCAAAAACGCCCACGCGCTCGTTGCCGCCAAGGCGCGGCGGGCGCACTGTCGGCGACCACGTATCGCGCACGGCGGCAGAGAACTGCCAGATGAGCCACAGGTGCGAAAAGCCCTCGATGCCGCGCAGCGCGTCGGGATTGCGGTACTCTGGCTCGAAGACGATCTTCGCGCGAAGCGCGGGGACGAGCCCGCTCTGGCGCGGGATGCCGAATTTTTCCGGAAAGTCAGAGTGGATTCTGGCAATGACTTTCATTGTATAGTCCATAGAATGCTCCTTTTTTCGCACCTAACAGAGGTGCGTGAGTTTTGCAGCGTCGCGGGCGCTGTATGGGGGTCCCCGCCTGCCGTGGGGCGCGGGGCAAAGGGGGTATTCTCTTCTCGAAGAGAATACCCCCTTTAAATCCCCCAGAGAAGGACGAGGGGCGCCCCCCTCGACCCCCTACATTGGCAGTCGGGCGCTTGAATGACTGCACGCGCTGCGCAGTGTGGATGCGGTGTACATGGCTTCGCCATGAACCCCTGCGAGTCGTGACCGTTTTGCAACCGCGCCTTACTGTTGTGAGGCGCGAGTGACGGTAGAACGGCGGCAGACTGCGTGCCGAATGCGGCATTGCTTCGCTCGCCGCATTGAGGAGGCTGGCGGTAGACGGGAATTAGGCTGTTCTTCTATAAGATGGACAGAGCGGCAGCGGGTAGTAGAAGCAGAGGCAAATCGTATAGCAGGGCCAAATGCGGCTCTGCCGCACGCAAGAGGTGCAATCGGCAAGCATTGCAGCTCTTCGAGCTGCTCGCTTGCAATGGAAATCCTTTCTCTTGGGGGTGTAAGGGGGATATTCTCTTTCTCGAAAGAGAATATCCCCCTTATTATCCGTGCAGCACTGTGTGCTGCAATTTTCTGAAATTACTTCAGCTTTATCGGCGTGAGCTGGAGATAATCGTCCAGCGTGCCGTCATGCAGGCAGCAATCGATGATCTCGCGGCCCAGCGGGTCGAGATCGTCGGAAACGAACTGCTGGAGCTGCTCTTTGAAGAAGTCGGTCAGGATCTTGGCGCCGGCGTCGTAGCCCGCGTTGCCGAGCTTGGACTGCGTCTCGGGGCGCAGGAACGTCTGACGGATGAACTGGCCGTCGAGCTTCATTTCATCGAGCGCGTAGCCGAACAGCGGGCAGCGCGCGGGGACCAGATGCTTTTCGCGCACAAAACCGTTGTGGCGCGCGAGGTATTCGCGCGAGAGCCACTCGCCCATGAATCCAACATGATAAGCGCCGATGTGCTGGTTCGGGATCAGCACGTTCGTCGTCTTAGGCGCAGACATGATCTGCTCGAGCAGCAGATTCGCCTGCGTGACTTTGAGGCCCGTGGCGAACGGCCAGTAGGAGCCGACGCCCTCGGCCTTCAGGCCGCTGCCGGCGTTCGTATCGGCGATGGACGGGTTCTTGAAGCCGCGTGGAGAGATGAGTCTCCACAGCCAGGCAATGGACTGCGGCACGACCTGCAGCATGCCCATGACGCCGTAGTTCGGGTCTTTCGCAGTAGAGGGCGGCATGCGCACACCGAAGCTGCGCACGTCGACCTCGACGGGCTCGGTATCAGGCACGATGTTGTCAACCATCTTGCGCGGCAAGATGACGCGCGGGTTGGAGCAGGGCTTGCCGTTCGACTCAATCACATGCTCCCAGATGAGGCAGGTCGCACCGGGGACGCCGTCCATATTGAAGAAGACCAGCGGCTCGCTCGGATGGATGCAGATGCGCTCATAGAGGGGGCTGTTGCCGTAGGCATTCATGCCGTCCATACGCAGGAACCAGCCGTCCTCGGCATCGAGGATGCGCAGCTTGCCGCTCTCGGGATCCTGGAAGCTCTTGAGCGCGCAGGCCATATCATCGGCAATGGGGTGAATCTTGCAGCTCTCGCCAAGCGTCATGTAATATTTTTCGCCCGTGACCGTATGCGTACCGATGAGCAGGCGGTCGTCCTCTTCGCGGTGGAAGTCCTCGAGCATTTCGCTCTTGCCGCCGCCGGACGCGCCCTCGTGCATGAACACGACCTCGCACTCATACGGCGTCTCGACCATGGCCGCGCTTGTATGGCAGCAGACCCAGCCCTCCTGCTCGCCGATGTCGAGCAGCAGCGAGAAAACGCCCTTCTTGGCACTGGGGCCGGGATAGAGGTTGTAGGCCCAGACCTCGTGCATCTCCTTGGAGCGGTTGTGCACGACGACCTGCTTGCCGTCAAAGTGCGTGTGACGGAACGGGGGCGCAACGAAGATGATGGCGCGGGGCTTATAGTGCTCCGGCACATCGACAATGCTCGTAAAGCCCTGCATGTTCGCCAGCGACAGCGCGAAGAACGCGGCATTGAGCGGGCAGATCATCAGGCTCGGATAGCCGTGGCCGCGCGGACCGGCGGAAAACGGCAGCATGATGACCTGCTGCGTGGAGAGCCAGTCGAGCGTCTCCTGACGAAGCGACGAAAACTCATAGCCGAAGCGGTCCTTGAAGCGCGGCTTGTCGGAGGGCAGATCGTCGCCGATGGCCATGCTGTTCGGGTCGCGGCGGCGCATGTAGTCTTCCATGAAGTTGACGACGCAGCCGTTCTTGCAGCGCACGACCTCCGCTTCCTTGACCGTGCCCTTGCCCTCAATGGGGTAGACCACGTCATAGCGGGAGGTGTGCGTGGGGCCGTAGGCCATCTCCTCGAGCTCCGCCTTCGTTTCGGCGTAGGCGATGCACTTGCACTTTTTGAGTGCTGCGGTGACCTCGGGGGCTAAATCAAATTTTTCAAAATACTGGTCAAACATGAAAAGATCCCTCCACATCTCATTGGGGTTTGATGATTGTTTATTCGCTGCGGGACTTTTTCATGCCGCGTGTCTCCGGGGGAAGAACACTGCTGCGGCATAATAAAAGATTGAGGTAATGCTATCACGATTGATAGAAAAACGCAATAAAACATCCTTGAATGTTTTAGAAAACATGGATGATTTTTCAAAATAGTTAAATAAACAAAAAGAAGACGCTCTGCTGCGCAAAGCGTCTTCGCGGGAAAACCGAAAGGATTTACGAGATCTTTCTGAGAAAATTGCCACCGATGCGCACGCCCTCCTGCACGATGAAAAAGGCGTGGGGATCGAGCTCACGCACGGTCTCCTGCAGCTCCGCGACCTCGAATTTCGAGACGCAGACGCACAGCACGCGCATGTCGCTCTCCGTATATGCGCCCTTGCCCTCCCAGTACGTTACGCCGCGGCCAAGGCGCGACATGATGCTGCGCGGGAGCTCGGGGTCTGCGTCCCTTGTGAAGATGAGCACCTGCACATTGATGTTCTGCTGGTGCCCGCGGTCGATGAAGAGCGAGCAGAACACGGTGTAAATGACGGAGTAGATGGCCGTCTGGATGTCGAAGAGCAGTGCGCAGGCGATGTAGAGCACGATGTTGAAGCCCAGCGAAAAACGTCCGACGGTGAAGCGGCTGCCGCGCTTCGTGAGGCACAGGCCGACGACATCGAGCCCTCCGGTCGAGCAGCCGCAGGTCAGAGCCAAGCCGAGGGCAAAGCCGCACAGGATGCCGCCGACGAGGCACGAGGCGAGAGGATCATCCAAGATCGGCACGGCGGGCGACTGGATCACGCTCAAAAAGAGCGACGACGCGCCCACGCAGATCAGCGTGCGGATCAAAAACGCGCGCCCGAGGTCGCGCCACGCGAGATACAGCACCGGAATATTGATGAGAAAGTACAAGATACCGGCGATGTCCACCCCCGCGGGCAGCTCGACGGCCTGCGCGAGCAGTGTTCGGATGATCTGGCTCAGTCCGACTACGCCGCCGGAGTAGAGGCCCATCGGTACGACGAAAAGGTTCACGCCCAGCGCGTAGAGGAATGTTGCGAAAACCGCGATCAGGACGCGCGCCCATTTGTTTTGCAGCGCTTTGTGCAGCATAGCTCTTGCCCTCACTTTTCTCCGCACTGACCATTATTCTATGTACCCGTGCGGGTCTTATTCGCTTGTCACCTTTTGATTATAGCCCATAGCGGAGGCACTTGTAAAGCCTTCTCCGCGCGCGGGAGAGCGTGCGCGACACCGTGGACTTGTCCCGCCCGATGGCCGCGGCGATCTCCGTGACGGTCATGTTTTCCTCGTACCGCAGGCGCAGCAGCTCGCGCTGGCGGGCGGTAAGCTCCTCCTCGCGGGCAAGGCGCAGATTGCGCTTGAGGCGCATGAGGTCGCTCTCGTTGTCGCCCGCGTGCGCGGCGATCCAGGCGGTCATATCGCCGTAAACTTCATTGTTGCGCATACTATAAGGTGTACTTTTCATTGCGGTAATAGCCCCTTTCGTAATAGTGCCGCGTCAGCTCGGCCAGCTCGCGCGACTGGCGCTGAAGCTGCTGGAGCTCCAAGATACGCCGCTTGAGTCGCTCGCGCTCCTCCTTCGTCGGCGCGGCCTTGGCCTGCTCGCGCAGGACCGTGATGCGCATACGGAAGCGCAGCGCGTCCTCGCGGTAGACAAACGACATCTGATACAGCGTCATAGCGTGCTCGCCTCCCCTGATATGTATTCAAACGACCGGAGCGCTTCGCGCGCAAAGCGCGGAAAGCAGTCCGCGCAGACGGTCACGCCGTTCCGGTACCACAGCGTTTCTCCCGCGTAAATGTCCTGCGCGCAGAGTGAGCAGACCGCGTGCACCGAATCATGGTGTCTTCTTCCTGCGTACAACAAAATTCCTCCTTTTTTCAAATTCCCTGTTGACAAACGAATCGAAGTCTGGTAATATACAACCTGTTCGTTGCTGAGATGCTGGTATAGCTCAGCTGGTAGAGCAGCTGATTTGTAATCAGCAGGTCGGGGGTTCGAATCCGTCTACCAGCTCCACCGACAAGCAAACAATTTCATATGGGGGAATTCCCGAGTGGCCAAAGGGGGCAGACTGTAAATCTGTTGTCAGTGACTTCGGTGGTTCGAATCCACCTTCCCCCACCAAGAACGAGTTGATGAAAGTCAGCTCGTTCTTTTTGTTTTGTAGTGGTTTGGAAAATGTAAGCGATACGCCGGTGGCGTATCAGAGCCGCTCTGCGGCCTGCGTCGAGATCACACTTTCGTCGTTTTACCACAAAAGCAAAAATATCGAGCTGCCCTTAGGCTGGCTCGATATTTTCTTTCTCTCTATTTTTTCGCGTCCGTCCTTTTCAGGGCGGCGCGTTTTCTTTTTCTGCTGCGGGGATCAGCCGCCGTACCGGTATCGGCGGCGTGCGCCGCGGGCAAACTGAGGAGAACGCTCGCCGCGGCAAGCCATCAAGTACAAAGAACTTGTTAGCAAAATCAAGATATCACAAGAACCTTGCTATGTCAAGAATAAAATTACAAGTTTCTTGTTATAATTGATTGACAGATACAAGCTTCTGCGATAGAATACAGTCAAATCTTGTCGCAACCTGCGTTTTTTGGGGGAATCTTGATGAGTTTTGGCAAACAAATGCGTCTACGGCGTGAGGAGCTTCATCTCTCGCGCGCGGCGCTGGCGGAGGAGCTTGGCGTTTCGCCCTCTGCCATCAGCAACTATGAAAACGGCGTCAGCTCGCCGAAGGAGGAGGTGCTGCTCCGGCTGTTCGATGCGCTTGAGATCGACCCGAACTACCTTTACCGCGATTCGTTCCGCTCAGGCAGCTTCGTCTGCTCGCGCGCAGAGCAGGATTTGATCGAAAAGTGCCGCTCGCTCTCGCCGCTCGAGCGCGAGACGGTGGGCAGCCTCGTCAGCGCCCTGTGCACGATGCACGCGATACAGGGCGGGAGGAGGCGAGCGCGCCGCGCCGCATCCCGCTCTACCGCTCGATCGAGGCAGCGGGCTATGCCGCCCCTGTGCCCGGCGAGGATTTTGACTACATCGTCGACCACGGCGATGTGCCGCCGGGAGCGGAATTCGCCGTGCGCATCCGCGACGACAGTTTAGAACCCGTGCTGCACGGCGGCAGCGTCGCCTACCTCAATCACGACCCGCTGCATGCGGGCGACGTGGGCATCTTCTGCGTCGGGGGCGACATGCTCTGCAAGCAGTATTACCGCGACCCGCTCGGCGTTTCGTACCTTTTTTCTCTGGGGCGGGATCGCAGCGGCGCGGACGTCGTCTGCGGCCCTGAGAGCGGAAAGCGCTTTATCTGCTTCGGACACGTGATCTTAGATCATCGTGTGCCGCTGCCCGGTATGGGCCTGTGAGCGGGAAAAAGGCGCATTTTGCGTGGAAAAAGACTTGAATCGTTCACAAATTCTGCTTATAATATAGGTTTGGAAATCAATAAAAAAGAAGGAAGCGTATTTCTTATGACGAAAATCGATATTTTCTCCGGCTTTCTGGGCGCAGGCAAGACCACGCTCATCAAAAAGCTGATTGCGGAAGCCTACAGCGGCGAAAAGCTCGTGCTGATCGAGAACGAATTCGGCGAGATCAACATCGACGGCGGCTTTCTCAAGGAGTCCGGCATCGAGATCTCCGAGATGTCCGCGGGCTGCATCTGCTGCTCCCTCGTCGGCGACTTCAACAAGGCGCTCAAAGAGGTCGTGGCGCAGTTCCACCCCGACCGCATCCTCATTGAGCCGAGCGGCGTCGGCAAGCTCTCTGATGTCATCGTCGCCGTCGAGCGCACGGTCGACGAGTGCCCCGAGCTCAAGCTCAACAGCTATGTCACCGTGGCCGATGCCAGCAAGGTCAAGGTCTATATGAAGAACTTCGGTGAGTTCTACAACAACCAGATCGAGGCCGCCGGCACGATCATTCTTTCCCGCACGCAGAAGCTCTCGCAGGAAAAGCTCGAGGCTGCCGCCGCGATGCGCGAGAAGAACCCCGACGCCGCCATTCTGACGACTCCGGTGGGACGAGCTGGACGGCAAGACCATCCTCTCCGCCATCGAAAGGGTGTCGCTGAGCGACGAGCTTCTTGAAAAGATGCGCCGCGAGCACGAGATCGAAGAGACCGAGCATGAGCATCACCATCATCACGACCACGATGAGCATGACGAGCACGACCACGAACATGAGCACCATCATGACCACGATGAGGATGAGCATGACCACGAGCATGGGCATCATCACGACCATGACCATGACGAGCACGACGAGCACGACGAGCATGAGCATCACCACCATCACCACGACGGTGAGGAGTGCGACGATCCCGAGTGCGAGTGCCACCATCACCATCATCACCACGCCGACGACGTCTTCTCCTCCTGGGGCAAGGAGACGCCGAAGAAGTTCAGCAAGGAAGCGCTTGAGGACATGCTCCACAAGCTGGACAGCGGCGACTACGGCCACATCCTGCGTGCCAAGGGCATCGTGAACGGCGAGGACGGCTGGCTCGAATTCGACTACGTGCCCGAAGAGCATGAGGTCCGCGCGGGCCATCCCGACTATACGGGCCGTCTGTGCGTTATCGGCGCGGAGCTCAAGGAAGACGGCCTTGCAGAACTGTTTGGAGTGTAAGGCATGGATATTCCTGTTTATCTGGTCGCCGGATTCCTCGATTCCGGCAAAACGAGCTTTATCAACGGCATTTTAGAAGACGGCTTCGCCCGCGAGGACAGGACGCTTCTGATCTGCTGCGAAGAGGGCGACGAAGAATACGAGAAGAAGGCGCTCGACAACGTCACCGTTGTCACGGTGGACGACGAAGAGGAGCTGACGCTCGCTTTCTGCAAGGAGCTTGAAAAGAAGCACCGCCCTAAGCAGGTGCTCATCGAGTACAACGGCATGTGGCAGATGGAAAAGCTCTACCGCGAGGTGCTGCCCGCCAACTGGGTGCTCTATCAGATCATGACGTTCGTGCATGCGCCGACGTTCGAGCTGTTCGTCAAGAACATGGGTCAGCTCATGATGGAAAAGATCACGAACGCGGACATGATCGTCTTCAACCGCTGCGACGACAAGCTCAAAGAGAGCCTGCGCGCGCGCAATCTGCGCATGGTCAACCGCCGCGCGGACATCTACCTTGAGGACAACGACGGCAACAGCGAGGACTACCTGACTGGCGACGAGTGCCCGTTCGACATGACGCCCGACCTCATCGACATTCCCGACGACGACTACGGCGTGTGGTACGTCGACGCGATGGACCATCCCGACCGCTGGGATGGCAAAAAGGTCCACATGAAGCTCATCATGTGCCACTCGAAGAAGTTCCCGGGCATCCACTGCCCCGGCCGCTTCGTGATGACCTGCTGCGAAAACGACATTCAGTTCGTCGGCATCGTCGCCAAGGGCGACAGCCTGAAGGCCTACAAGAATCGCGACTGGGTCGATATCACTGCCACGGTCAAAAAGGAGCACCTCGACGCCTACGAGGGCGAGGGCCCCGTGCTGTATGTCGAGCGCATCACCACCACGTCGAAGCCCGCGCAGGAAGTCGTGTCGTTCTGACGACGCGATTTGCGGAGGTAAGGTGAATCAGCAGCGCGCGCAGCGCTGTGGAGTTTTCTCCTGCTAACCCGCAGGGGAGAGCGAATAAAGGGGACATTCTCTTCTCGAAGAGAATGTCCCCTTTTGAATCCCAAGGGAAGGATGAGGGGGAACCCTCTCGCCCCCCGACATTGCGGTTTTGAGGCTTGAAGAGCTGCTCAGTCTGCGGAATCGGGTACCTGACGGGTGATGGTTCTAAACGATTTGACTTTTTTCTATCTTCGCTGTCGCTCCCTGATCTGAATGCAGTCTTGGTAGAATCCCCTGCCGTCGCCAGATTTTGCCAACCTTGCTGCCCCCCAAAGCGGCATCGCTGCGCTCGCTGCACTTTTAAGTTATCGTATATTTTTTACGATGGCCATGTGGTCATGTCCGCGGTGCGCCGCTCGTGCTGTGCACCTTACCGACGCCGAGCTTTGCGCGCAGCGGCGGTAAGTCGATGCCGAGCATCAGCTTGACGAGCCAGGCAAAAAACAGCAGCACTAAAATTGGGATCAGGCACGATGTGACGAGCATGACGGCGAGAGCCTCGATAAAGCGGTTCAGGACCGTTTTGAGCCGCTCGACCGCGGCGGTCGCCGCTCCGGTGATGCCCTCAGTCACCTTGGAAAAGAGGCCGGAAAGGCCGCTCTTTTCGCTCTCGTCCGTCTCGCCCGAGGTGGCGGACTGGATATCCTCGGTCGTCTGCTCGGCGTTTGCGATGGTCTCTTCGATCGAGGCGCGGTATGTGTCCTCGATCATGCTCGAGACTTTGACGCCCGCGGGAATGGCAAACGCGATGGCGAGCGCGAAGAGCAGCAAATGCCACGCGAGCTTCCCGAGCGCGGCACGCAGCTTTTCGGAAAAGAGCGCAGCGATGCCAAGCGCGCAGGCTGCGGGGATCAGGATCGTGAACGACACGTAGGAGGTGATCGTCAGCAGATACTTTTCCAAAAAGATGGCGCAGAGCACGATGAGGAAATAGCCGCTCAGGTCGGCGAGCTTTTCGGCGATGGGCGTCGCGGTGTCGCCCGGCAGGAGCGTGATGGCTGCGCTCGCGGCGGTGGACGCCGCCGTCAGCTCGAGCACCGTCTCCTGCTTTTCCGCGAGCGCGTCGATGGACGCTTGATGGTACGCGGGGTCGGACGCTCTCTTCCCTACCGCGAAGATGGAAAGGAGCGCCGCCAGAACGAGAAGCGCCGCGAGCGCGGCCTTCTTAGTTGTCACTGAATGCATAGTTGCCTCCAAAAAACGGGATGGTTCTATCATACCGAAACGGCGGAAGATGTCAAGAAAGCGCGGTTGCGGTCGCATCGCCGCGCGCGGTTCCAGTCCTCTCCATCACGTCGAAAGCATAGAGAATCAGCATGAAAACGCCAATATTTCGCTAATTTCTTTCAGATTTTTCCAAATTTTATATCACTTTTCCGAATTCTGTCTTGTCACTCGCCCTGTTTTTACGGAAAGTTCGTGATAGAATACAGATATAGCAGGATCGGCGAATCTTTTTTCATTGATTCTGTCAAAGCGGAAGTTTTTTCTTCCCCGTTTCCGGCGCGAAAGCGCCTGTACTGATCTGACAAGCAAATCAAGCAATGTTTGGCAAACCTGCTGAAAAGCAGGGACGCAAAGCCAGAGGGGTCTAAGGCCGCCATGTGCGGTTATGACAGCCGGTTGCAAATCATTCGGAAGGGCAGCGCCCTTCCTGCACCGCCCGGCCCTCTCTGAAAGCAAGGTACAGGCGGGAAACCTTTTTTGCCGAAAAGAGGGGAGATGAACATGCGACAAACATTTTATGAGTTCTGCATGCTGCATGAAAGGACAAACTTACTGAAAGAATGGGACGAATCGCGCAATTTTCCGCTCACGCCGGACACCGTTTCCTACGGCAGCAAGAAAAAAGTCTGGTGGACGTGTGAAAACGGCCATTCGTGGCAGACGACGGTGCATGTGCGCTCCGAGGGGAGCGGCTGTCCGTACTGCACGGGGCGAAAGGTCCTGCCGGGCTTCAACGATTTGGAAACGCTTTATCCCGATGTCGCCGCGCAGTGGGACCGCGAGAAAAACGGCTCGCTCTCGCCGCGCGACGTCTCCACGGGCTCGAAGATTCGCATCTGGTGGCGCTGTCCGGAGGGCCATTCGTGGCAGTCGCCCGTCGCCTCGCGCACGGCGTGGGGGCACGGATGTCCCGTGTGCGCGGGCAAGACGATCGTCACGGGCGAAAAAGGCCTTGCCCACCTCCAGCCCGAGATCGCCGCACAGTAGGATAAGCGCAAAAACGGGTGCCTGAAGCCCAGCGATGTCGCCGTCAGTTCCAACCGTCCCGCTTGGTGGCGCTGCGAGCTGGGGCATTCCTACCGCGCCACGGTCTCGTCGCGCACGCAGCGCAAGACCGGATGTCCCTATTGCGCGGGACGCAAGGTGCTCAAGGGCTTCAATGATCTCAAGACGCTCTGCCCCGACATTGCTTCGCAGTGGCACCCGTCGCTCAACGGCGCGCTGACACCGGAGATGGTCACGCCCGGCAGCAACAAAAAGGTCTGGTGGCAGTGCTCCATGGGACACGTGTGGAAATCCGTCATCTATCCGCGCACCGGCGCGCAGCAGTGCGGCTGCCCCGTCTGCGCCGGAAAGGTGAGCACAACACACGTGCGGCGTTACGCCCAGCTCGACGAAATTCGCACCTTTACCGAGCTGTGACAAGACCAATTCTATAAAAACGATCAAGGCCGCGGGAAGCGATGTGCTTTCCGCGGCCTTACTTGCCTGATTTGGACGCACTGTCAGCACTATATTTAGTGCTGACGCGTTTTCTTTCCCGCTTTCGCCAAAAAGCAGCGCCCCTTCTCTCTTGCGGCGAGGGGCGGTACAATCTGTTCAATGAGCCAACTTGTTGCCGCAGGCAAAACAAATGATTGTTATATGTGGACACTTGCGTCTGATTTTTCCCTGTGCTATAATGCAGTTACTTTAATCGGATAAATTACCTGTAAAGGAGAATCATCATGGATTATATGGCTCTTTCCGCTGCCGAGTGGCAGCAGGAATACGACAAGGTGTCCGCCGAATACGAGAGCTGGAAGGCCAAGGGCCTCAAGCTCAACATGGCGCGCGGCAAGCCGAGCAAGCAGCAGCTCGACCTTGTCAGCGGCATCCTGACCGCGCTGACCAGCGCCGAGGAGTGCGTGGACAGCGGCGTGGACGCCCGCAACTACGGCGAGCTCAAGGGTCTTGAGAGCGCGCGTAAGCTGTTCGCCGATATCCTCGGCTGCAAGACCTCTCAGGTCTTCGCCGGCGGCAATTCGAGCCTCCAGCTCATGTACGACACGGTCTCCAAAGCCTACACCCATGGCCTGCTGCACAGCGAAAAGCCGTGGTGCAAGGAAGAGAGCGTCAAATGGCTCTGCCCCGCGCCAGGCTATGACCGCCACTTCAAGGTGACCGAGAGCTTCGGCTTTGAGCTCATCACCATCCCGATGACCGAAAACGGCCCCGACATGGACATTGTCGAAAACCTCATCGAAGACCCGAGCGTCAAGGGCATGTGGAACGTGCCGAAGTACTCGAACCCCGACGGCATCATCTACTCCGACGAGACCATCGAGCGCATTGCGAAGATGAAGCCCGCGGCTCCCGACTTCCTGCTCATGTGGGACAACGCATACTGCATCCACGAGTTTGACGGCGAGTTCGTCCCGTTCAAGGATATTCTGAGCGAGTGCGAGAAGTACGGCAACGCCGACATGGTCTTCGAGTTCGCTTCCACGAGCAAGGTGACGCTCCCCGGCGCGGGCATTGCGTGCTTTGCGTGCAGCGAAGCCAACATGGAGTACATGACCAAGCTCATCGGCATTCAGGCCATCAGCTTCGACAAGATGAACCAGCTGCGCCACGTGAAGTTCCTGCAAAACAAGGAGCACACGCTCGCGCTAATGAAGGAGCACGCCAAGATCTTAAAGCCGAAGTTCGACATGGTCGTCGAAACGCTCGAGCGTGAGATCGCACCGCTCGGCATTGCGAGCTGGCACACGCCCAAGGGCGGCTATTTCGTCTCCGTAAACACGGCCCCCGGCCTTGCCAAGCGTACGCTGGCGCTCGCCAAGGAGGCGGGCGTCGTGATGACGAGCGCGGGCGCGACGTATCCGTATGGACACGACCCTCTTGACAGCAACATCCGCGTCGCCCCGTCGCTGCCGCCGGTCGAGGAGCTTGAGCAGGCGATGGCCGTCTTCTGCTGCTGCCTCAAGCTTGCCGCGCTGGAGAAGAGCAAGAAGTAAGGCATATTTGCATCAAAAAAGCGGACCGCAGTGCGGTCCGCTTTTTCTCATTTCGATTCAGATCTTTGCTTTCTTCTCTTCCCGCTTCAAGCGCCAGACGGCGAGCGTGCGCACAAGCAGGATGTTGACGAGCGCAAGGCGCGCGTAGCTGTAGACGACATTCAGAAGGAAGTACGGCGAAATGTTGCTGTAATTGCCGAGATCGTCGAGCAGCAGCGGCATAACGCCGTAGCTCATCAGAAGCGGCAGCACAACGAGCGCGATGAGCCAACCGGCAATGAGCCATGTGCCCTCTTTTTTCGTCGCGGGCAGCCTGAGCATTCGGTAGGAGCGCGCCGTGCAGACGATCATCACAAGCATGCCGAGGAGCTGCACCCACGAGATCGCAAGGCGCGCATAGTTCATCTGCGCCGTCCAGAGGTGCGTCATAAAGACGGTCGTCCACGAAAGGCCCGTCGCAAAGCGGAGGTAGAGATCAATACAGAGATAGGCCGCCCAGCCGCACCACAGGCCCGTGCGATGCTTCACCGTAAAGCAGATGATACCGCAGAGAAAAAACGGCAGTCCGTAAATCAGCCCCGCCAGCAGATCGCCGGCGAGTATCAGGCAGGTGAGCAGAAGAACCGCGCCGATACACAATAAAATCGTACCCGCAATGGTGTGACGCTTTTCCTGCTCGGACGAAGTCTGCGGCGTGAAAGAGGCGGGTACTGCCTGTGCCGCGGGCGCGGCTGTTTCCGCCTTCGGCGCGTCCTCGCCGCGCACCAGCTCGTCAAGCGTCACACCGAAGAGCTCGGAGAGCTTTAATAGCTTGTCAAGCTCGGGGATGGAGGCGTCGGTCTCCCATTTGGATACGCTCTGGCGCGAGATGTCCAGCGCGTCGGCAAGGTCGCCCTGCGACCAGTTTTTCTGTGTGCGCAGGCGCACGATGTTCTCTCCAAGTGTCATGTGATGGGGTTCTCCTTTGCAGATTTTCTGCGTTCAGCTTACCAAAAGGCGCGCAAAAAGTCCACCAAGCGGGGTTGAAAAGTTAGCAACCAGCGGTTGCAGTTCAAAAAAGAGGCCATAAATGGCCTCTTTTTTGAAAAAGTTCCGCTGCGCTTTGTGCCTTGCCACCCGTAGGGTGGCTGCGACACACGCTTCGCGCAAAGTATTTTTTGTCACGCGCAGGTCGCGACAAAAAATAATCAAAACCATTTTGCGCCCGCGGGCGCGAAAAAATTGAGATCGTTTTTTCTGACGACATGCGCGTCAGAAAAAACTCCTCTCGCTCCGCAAACGTGCGCGCCTACGGTGCGTGCGCTGCCGCGGAGCGCATTCCTTTTTAAAAACAAAGAGCGCCTTTCGGCACTCTTTGTTTTTGATTAAAATTCATAGTCTACAGCCACGCGGTCGGCGCGGATGGACTTGCAGATATCGCTCACGGCGACATGGCGGGGATCGACCTTGTAGGCGTTCAGGTCATCCATCGTCTCAAACTCGGAGACGAGCACGGCGTCGTAGTTGTCCTTGCCGATGTTGCGCGCGACCTCGCTCTTTTTGAGCTGCGGGATCACGCCGTCGAGCGCGGCGAGCTTCGTCAGAAACTCGTTGGCTTTTTCCTCAGTGCCCTCGCGGAACTTCCACATTACGATATGACGGATCATAGGTATTTTCTCCTTTTTATCTGGCATTATAGGCCTCGATGGCCTTCTTGAGAATTTCCATGGCGCGCTCGAGCTTGTCGCTTTCGAGGACGTAGGCCATGCGGACTTCGTTTTTGCCCTTCCCGGGCGTCGCGTACATCGAGCCTCCCGGGGCCATCATCACGGTCTCGCCGTTGTCGCTGAATTCCTCGAGCAGCCATTGCTGGAACTTGTCGGCATCGTCGACCGGCAGCGCGGCCATCACGTAGAACGCACCACCCGGCACGTCGAACACCACGCCGGGGATCTCGCGCAGCTTGCGGCAGAGCGTGTCGCGGCGCTTTATATACTCGTCGCGCACAGCGGCAAAATACTCGGGGCCGACGGTGTAGAGCGCGGCGGACGCGATCTGGTCGAGCGTCGCGACCGAAAGTCTTGCTTGGCAGTATTTCATCGCGTGGTTCATGAACTCCTTATTCTTGGAGATCAGGCAGCCGATACGCGCGCCGCAGGCGGAAAAGCGCTTGGAGACCGTGTCGATGACGATGATGTTGTCACCCGCCCTGTCGGCAAACTCGCCAAACGACTGGAGCTTCTCCCCGCCGTAGACGAATTCGCGGTACGCTTCGTCGCCGATGAGGAACAGATCATGCTTCTGTGCGACATCGACGAGCATCTCCATCTCCTCGTGGCTCAGCACAACGCCGGTCGGGTTGCCGGGATTCGTGACCATGATGGCGCGCGTGTGCTCGTTGATGAGAGATTCGATCTTCTCGCGCTCAGCGTAGCGATACCCCTCCTCCGGGCAGGTCGGGATCGGGCGAATCGATGCACCGCAGGTGCGGGTCATCGTGTTGTAGTTCGGGTAGAACGGCTCGGGAATCAAAATTTCGTCGCCGTCGTCAAGAATGCACTGCAGCGCGATCTGAAGCGCTTCGCTGCCGCCGACGGTGATGTAGATCTCGCTCTTGTCGAAGTGCATGTCGAGCTTGTCGTAGTAGTTCTGGATCGCGTCGATCAGCTCGGGGATGCCGGGCGAGGGCGCGTAGGCCAGCACCGGCTGTTCGAAGTGACGGACTGCCTCGAAAAACGCGGGAGGAGTCTGTACGTCAGGCTGGCCGATGTTGAGGTGATAGATGTTGACGCCGCGTGCCTTTGCCGCCACCGCGTACGGGTGGAACTTGCGCATCGGAGACAGGCCGCATTTTTCAACTTTGCTGGAAAATTTCATGTTGTGCTCCTCCTTTTTTATTATGATGACCGCCGGTCATCCGCCGGTCATATTCAATACACGTATGATATCTGTCCAATGCTGGTTATATAGTATAACGGCTGCACTTTTCAAAGACAACTAAAATTTTGTCGGTAAACTGCATAAAATATCAGGCCATATCGTCAGCGTTTACAGCTTCTCCACATCGCTCTCGCCGCAGACGACTATGCCGTGCGCCTTGAACAACTCCACCGTCACGCCGTCGCCCGCGATCAGGCGGCGGGAAAAAGTTCCGTCGTAAATCTGTCCGCAGCCGCAGCTCGGGCTCTTTTCCTTGAGCACGGCAGCCTCGCAGCCGTTTTGCTGGCACAGCGCGAGAGCTGCCTCCGCACCGCGGCGGTACGCTTCTGTCACATCGCGGCCACCCGCTGTGACGACACGCTCGCCCCGCCGTTCGCTGGGCACACGCGGCGTCGGGAGACCGCCGAGCTGTTCGGGGCAGACAGGAACAATTTCATATTTTCCCACCAACGCCTGCACGCGCGCGTCCGCTTTACTTTTTCCGTCGTAGCGGCAGGGCGTGCCGAGAAGGCAGGCCGACACGAGCAGCTTATCCATGCCGCACCTCCAACGCTTTCCCGTTGAGCTTCGCCTCCGCGAGCGTTTCGCCCTCGTAACGCAGCTTGAGCGAGAAAAACGGTATGTTTTCGTCGAGCAGGCGCAAAAAGATCTTGTCGCCCTCCCACGCGGGCAGCGCCAGCAGATCTTTCTTTTTGATCCACGCAAGCTCGCCCTCATCGCAGTCCTTGAGCGTTCCCTCAAAGCCGTCGGCAGTGAAAAGGTGCATGTACTCGCTCTCCCACTTGTCCGACACGAATGTCACGATGCCGCGATAGCGGTAAGAGGTCAGGGCGAGGCCGGTCTCCTCCTTCGTTTCGCGCAGAGCGCACTCCTCCGGGCTCTCGCCCTCTTCAAACTTGCCGCCGATGCCGATCCACTTGTCGCGATTGCAGTCGTTCTCCTTTTTCGTGCGGTGCAGCATCAGGTATTCGCCGCCGCATTCGATATAAATGAGCGTCGTGTTCACGGCGCGATAGATGCTACTGCTCATGATACTCCCTCCCCAAAGGGTCTTTTTGTCAGTATAAAAGATGGCGGCAAAAATTGCAAGTGAAGGCGCCGTTCAGAAAATCGCGCATTTTTCGAATTTGTGCTTGACTTTGCTGTGATTTTTGGTATAATCATTTTTGCTGTCGAGCGCACCGATACGCAGCAGTATCGAAGCGGTCATAACGAGCACGACTGGAAATCGTGTGTACGCCAAAAGCCTACCGAGAGTTCGAATCTCTCCTGCTGCGCCATTAGCCTGAACCTTTAGTTTCTAAGGGTTCAGGCCTTTTTCTTTATGTTCTTGGGTAATCATTGCGACCTCTCCAAAAGCATTGAAAAAGGGCCTAATCGTGTATCTGCTTTTTCGAATCTTTTCTTGCGAATCGTGTATCGAGTATGCTAAACTGATTAGGGGGTAATGATTATGGCTAAACGAGAAAGACTTACCACAGCGAAGAAAACCGCAAGCAGAGAGGACAAGTTAAGACGTTTAGAAAATAACTACCGCGAATACACAGGGGCAGAAGTCTCCGTTCAACACGCTTACCTAAAGTTCAAAATCAGCCAAGAGGAACGGGGCAACAGTCCGCAGACATTGGCTTTCTATGACCGCTTCTATAAGAAGTTCGTTAGCTTCATCAACGAAAGCTTTAATGACACACCTGAAAATTGTCCCATAGACATTATGACGCAGGACGGCTTTCAGCTTTTCTTTATGAAGAGCCTAGGCGATGTGAGCCAACAGACAGTTAATTCTTACTTACGGGGCTATAGAGCTTTTGGAAATTTTTGCGAAGAAATCGGTCTGCTTGATGGTTTCAAATGTCCTATCAAGGAAGTAGAACCGCCGATGAAACCGGTCTACACCGATAAGGAATTGAAAAAGCTCCTTATCAAGCCTGATATTAGAGATTTTACGGACTTTAGAGACTTCACTATAATCAATTTGCTTTTATCTACAGGTGCTAGATCAAATACCCTCTTAAATATCCGACTGAAAGATGTAGACCTAGAGAACGGTTATATCATTTTTAATACGACAAAGGCCCACAAGGTCGTTAGTGTAGGCCTAGAAAAGAAGTGTAAAGATACCCTTACCGAATATATCTCCTATTGGAGATCAGGCGGAGACATTGAGCCAGAGGATTTTTTATTCTGTAACATCTATGGCGAGCAGTTGACAAGGGGCGGACTTTCTACGACTATCGCACACTATAACCGACATAGAGGTGTAGAGAAAACAAGTTTACACCTATTCCGTCATACATTCGCAAAGAATTGGATAACAAGCGGTGGCGATATTATCTCCCTATCAAAAGTAATGACGCATAGTGATCTAGATATGGTGAAGCGTTATTCTAACCTCTATGGCGGAGATATAAAGGCAGAGATAGAAGAACATTCTACACTATCAAAGTTGAGAACATCTAGTGGACAAACTATAGCAACCAAAAGAAATAATAGTTAGAAAAGCAAAGGCGGGATAAGGTGTAAGGCCTTATCCCGTCTTTTATAATTAGAGATCAAGAATAGAATCAATAAAGGATTTATTCTTTTCTTTCTTTGCGTTAAGCTGGGGGAAGAAACGATCAGTAAAGAGCTTGCGAACCTTTGGAATGTCAATGTCCGTGTAGGGCTGTCCGTTCAGCTTGTTGACATATTCCTTTTGATTATTAGCATCAGCAACAATCTTTTTGAACCACGCCTTATCTTCTTCGCTAGCAACCTGACGCATATATGCGAGCATAAATGGTTTGGTAATTTCGACCTTGTTCGTAGGAGTATCGGTTAAGGGATTAAGTGTTTTCTTTGCGGACGCCATAATAAATACCTCTTTCTTTGTTTTATTATTGGGGAACGCTGTCTTTAGTATAGTCTTACAGGGGTTTACTGTCAACATAGAAAAGTATTGCTTTTGGGTATACCCTAACGACATATCTAAACGCGCTCTATAAATGTGTCATTTAAGTTATAAAATAGCTATTGACATATTTCAAAATATATGATATTCTATTGACATACAAAGGAGATAGAAACCGAAGATAGAGATAAGATATTGTGATTGAAAGGAATGTGCTAGAAATGAAGTTAGGCTATATCCGTGTTTCGACTGTAGAGCAGAACGAAGAACGACAGACTAGAGCATTGTTAGAGAAAGGCGTAGAGAAAGAGAATCTATTTATAGATAAGCAGAGCGGAAAGAACGCAGAGAGAGCACAGTTAAAAGCCTTACTTGCCTTTTGCCGTAAAGGTGATGTAGTAATTACAGAAAGCATTAGCCGTATCGCTAGAAATACCAAAGACCTTTTAACAATCATCGAACAACTTACCAACAAAGGCGTGGACTTTATCAGCCTGAAAGAAAGCATTGACACCTCTACCCCGCAAGGTAAGTTTATGCTGACCGTGTTCGGCGCTATGGCAGAGCTAGAGCGTGAAAGTATTCTAGAGCGCCAGAGAGAGGGCATAGCAATCGCAAAGGAGCAGGGGCTATATCAGGGACGGCAGAAAATGAAGATTGATAGAGAGCGCTTTGAAGCCGTTGTAAAGGAATGGAGAGCAGATAAGATAACGGCGGTCGAAGCAATGAAGCAATTAGATGTTAAGCCAAACACATTCTATCGGAGAGTAAAGGAATGGGGGCTGTAATAGCCCCCATTCCCTTTATCTAATGGTATATTCAATGTTTCCAATAGTCAATTTAAGAGAAGCATCTGTATTAGAAAAAACCTCTTCTGGCACAACAAAGTATGCTCTACACTCAACAGTTGTAAGGGGAGATATCTCTAAACTAACAAACTCGCGCCAATCTCCCTCGCTACCCACACAACAGTATTGTTCTTCAACGTCATAAGTATAACCGTCATCATAATTAAGGTTAATAGGCTTATCAAAAACAGATTTATTCTTTCCGGTATTCTTCAAAAAATATGTTACGACCGCCTGCGTATACCCATCCTTCGCATACAGGGTAGTATTGCAAAGGACAGTATCTCCGTAGTTTGTCAAATCCGTGGTCAAAAACTCTTCATACTGGTCTGTATCACCATTAAGGTCTTTTCCTGTAACGATATCGCTATTTGTAGTTATCTCAAAATTATCTACAGTAATAGTGCTATTAAATTCAGCAGTTTGGGGCTTTTCATCGGCTTTTGGTTCGCTACTGCCACAGGAACAAAGGCTAAAGATCATAGCGATGGATAGAATAATAGGGACTAACTTCTTCATAGGTTTCCTTCCTCTCATTTTTGTAATATTAGTCTAGCAAGTAAAATGACTTGTGTCAATAGCGTAGCGACGTTTTAACAAGGTTTATCGCTACTGATTGTCTCTCTAAAATATTGTAGAGGTGATTAGTATGCGAAAACAGTATAAAAACCTTTACGAAAAATTTGGTCTGAATGTAGTCTACTATCGCAAGCGTAAAAAGCTCACGCAACTACAGCTTGCCGAGCTGGTAGACATAGATCGAAGCCACATAAGCGCGATAGAGTTAGGAAATGTAGGCGTTTCTTTTGATGTAATATTTAGGCTATGCGAAGTCCTAGACGTAAGTCCCAGAGACTTATTTGACTTTAGGGATTAACCGAAGTAGGAATGAAATTGATACTTCACGAGAGCAAGTTCCACCTAAAAACAGGGCCTAGGGTGAATCATCAAAAACTCCCGTAATACTCCCCCCCACCCGTCTATCAATCACCCTAGGGCAAAACTATTAAAAGTATAAGAAAAGATTTTCATATACAATAGCGGAAAACTATTGGTATCAAATAAAGAATGTCCCGCCGACAATGATAATTCATAGGCGGGGCATTCTTTATTTTGTGGTGCTACTATAGATTTTCGTAGTAAGGATAGAAAGGAAATATTTAGATGAATGATGTTTTAAGGAAAGAATGTAAACTTCTAAAGGCATTGTAGAACATCAGCTATAAGGAAATAGCTGAATATCTAGAAGTATCATAGGATAGCTTTTACTGTTGGATAAAAGGATATTTTAACCTAGGGGAAAAGAAGTAGAAACGCCTATAGGAAATCATAGAAAACTTAAAGGAGACATAAGGAATGGAAGATACCAATAACTATTATCCGCTCCAATAGCTAGGCTATAGAGAGGACTATGCTATTACATTGTAGGGTGAAATCGTGGAAACAGCAAATAAACAGCCCATACAGAAAGACAAGCGTGAGAGGTATAAACTCACTACCGCCGACGGAAAGAGCGTATACAGAGCAATTAAACCGCTTTATCGGCGTGCTTTTGGCAAGGAGTATTCGCTAGACCTCATCGAAGATTTAGACGGCGAAGAATGGAAGCCTATCGACCGCCGAGGAAAGTATTACATCAGTAACCGAGGGAGAGTTAAGAGCTTCTAGGGAAAGCGAACACGGCTATTAAAGCCTTATTCAAATCAGCGAGGATATTTAAGAGTAGACATTAGGGACGGACACCGCCGAACCTACCTAGTCCATCAGCTTGTGGCATTGTCATTTATCCCTAACGACGATCCAATAGAGAAAGACACTGTAGATCACATAGATATGGATAAGACAAACAACTGCGTTGAAAACTTGCGTTGGCTGTCTCGCGCGGATAATGTTAGAGCTTACCAGAAGCAAAGGAAAGAGGTATCCGCCGATGAATGAAACAAATCCTAATCAAAAGACCGTGCGCGTAGAGAAAGAACGATGCGATAAGAATAACCTTTACGCTATGTATAACCTCTAGGCTCTATCGTCGGCTATGCTCGATCTAAAAGGAGAATCATTCAAGTTGTGGTGTTATCTGAATAAGAACCAAAACGGCTATACCTTTGCTTTAAGTAAGGTCGACGCGCTCAAATGGGGTATAGGCAGTAAAAGCTCATACGATAGAGCCGTCGCGGAATTGGTCTAGAAAGGCTACCTTGTAAACACCTAGGGGAATAACTACAATTTTTATGAACGCCCTAGGCGCGAGGAAATAATAGTTACTGTAAACAAAGATGATACTTTCACCTTTTAATCAAAATGAGTATAGCTGTATTCAAAATGGATATAGCTATACTCTCTTCGAATAGAGAAATACTACAGAATATTACATAAACAATACAATGAAAGGATTTTTTATGTTTTCAAAGGAATAGATTGACTTTTTACACGACACAGGGAAAATGCCTGATTGGGCCTACTACCAATAGAACAGAAATAGTATAGCGGAAAACTACAGAGAACAGAAAGCAAAAATATATAGAGAAATAAGATAGGATACTGTTTAGAAATTATAGGAAACAGAAATTGAAAAATATATAGAAGAAGATATAAGTAATATAATATAGAAAGCATTATTAGGTATATCAAATAATATAAAACTAATAAAATAATTTCTATTCTCTTTTTAGAAATATAAATTATATTATAATATGATTATTTCATTGACAATTACGACTTATTTTGTTATTATAAAAATATAGAAGAATCTTGTAATTGCTTTCAAGAATCTTTATTAACTTAATACTAGATATATGATAAAACTAGAGAAGTTAAGGTATTTATTACTATATATTGTATTTAGAAATAGTAGAAAATAGCAGTCACGACTGGAAATCGTGTGTACGTCAAAAGCGTACCGAGAGTTCGAATCTCTCCTGCTGCGCCAAAAAGAACACCACCCAACAGGGTGGTGCTCTTTTTTGTATCCAGAGATTCGAACAGGGCATGAGCGAAGCGAAAAAACGCCCCAGTGGGGCGTTTAGTGCCTGCCTACACCGTCGTGGCATCACGATCGACGCGACTTGTCCAGTCCCGTCGATCGTGCCACTTCCTCGAAAGCGGCTCACTTTCTCTGCCACTGGCAGCGTTTCGCCGCTTTCCGTGTCGCGGTGTGGTAACACCGCGAGCGAATCTCTCCTGCTGCGCCAAATAAAACCACCATCTTTCGATGGTGGTTTTATTTTTTACTCAGCGCTCTCAGCGAACTGGGCTTTTCTCCCTTTACTCCCCCAGCATCTCTCCTGCGGCGAGGACGGCGTTGCGAACGCACTGCGCGCAGGGACAGAGGACCTTGCCGGTCTCCACGCCCTTTAAGTCCTTGCAGATCGTCGCGCCGCTCTTTTCCTGAAAGCTCGTAAGGATGCTGCGGGCCGTGCGCGGCGTGCCCTTGCCGTCCGTCACGCTGCCCGCGGCCATCACCGCGCCGATCAGCGCGCCGCAGGTGGCCTGCATGCAGCCCATGCCCGCGCCGTAACCCGCGCCGAGCTTCATCAACGTATCGTGGTCGACTGGAATTTTATCCTCCCACGCGCACAGCACCGACTGGGTGCAGTTGCCCTTTCCCGCGGCAAATGTTTCCACCGCCAGCTCGGCGCGCTCTTCAATCGTCATTGTTTCTATCTCCTTTGCTTTTTGATCCATTCCGACTTGCCGGTCGTTTCCCCTATCGTACTCACAACGGCGCGCAAAGTCAACCGCCGCGCGTGCTGGATTTTTGCCCGCAGCCGTGCTATGATGGAGAAAATCACCACAGGAAGATTCCCAATGAAGAAACAACTGACCGCATGGCTGCTCGCGCTCGTGATGCTCTTCTCGCTCGTCGGCTGTGGCGCGGATGCGCCGGTGCAGGACGATTCCAGCCTGCCGCAGCAGGAGCAGCAGGATGCGCAGAACGCGCCGTCTGAAGACGCCGACACGCCGGACGAAACAGCGCAGATCGACGAGGACGGCTCCTACACGACCAAGGACGACGTCGCGCTCTATATCCACACCTACGGACATTTACCGGACAACTTCATCACCAAGAAAGATGCCCAGGCCCTCGGCTGGCCGGGCGGGTCGCTCGAGCCCTACGCGCCGGGCAAATGCATTGGCGGCAGCCGGTTCGGCAACTACGAAAGTCTCTTGCCCGAGGCGGACGGACGCACCTACACCGAATGCGACATCGACACGCTGGGCGCGGATTCGCGCGGGGCCAAACGCATCGTTTTCTCAAACGACGGCCTCATTTACTACACCGAAGACCACTACAAGTCCTTTGAACTGCTGTACGGGGAGGAGTGAGCACCATGCGCTTTGTATTAGACGTCTCCGCCTGCGAAAGTGTCGAAGACCTACACCGCGCGCTCGCGGAGGGGCTGCGTTTTCCCGCGTGGTACAGCGGCAATCTCGATGCCCTGCACGACTGCCTGACGGACTTGCATGAGCCGACGGAGCTGATCGTCCGCGGCACTTCGGCGCTTGACGAGCTGCTCGGTCGCCGCGCCAACGCCTTCCGCCGCGTGCTCGATGACAGCGCGGAGGAAAATCCGAATCTCACCGTGCGGTTTGAGGACGCTGTTGAAGACGATACCTATTAGCTTCTACACATAAAGAGAACCATTCCGCTTCATCGCCGATTTGGGCTTGCAACCACGTCCCGAGAGCTTCTGCAAAATGGTTCTAAGTGTAGTATATTCCATACAAGCGATACTGTAAAGCCATAAAAAGGAGCGCTGATGACAGCGCTCCTTTTTCATTTCGCGGAGAATTTACAAAAACTTCTCCCATTTCCGCCGCTTTCCATGGTATGATGAAAATAGCCGATTATTCCTGATAGAAAGAGGAGACCGCCATGTCACAGGTGACCAAACGCGCGCTCGAGGCGTCGCTCAAAAATCTGCTGCTGCAAAAGCCCCTGAGCAAGATCACCATCAGCGATATCACGGAGGACTGCGGCATCAACCGCATGACGTTTTACTACCACTTCAAGGACATTTACGACCTTGTCGAATGGTCGTGTCAGGAGGACGCCAGCAAGGCGCTCGCAGGCAACAAGACCTACGAGACGTGGCAGCAGGGTTTTTTGCAGCTCTTTAAGGCCGTGCAGGGCAACAAGCCATTCATTATGAATGTCTACCGCTCCGTCAGCCGCGAGCAGGTGGAAAACTACCTCTATCGCATCACCTACGATCTGCTCGAGGGCGTGGTCGAGGAGCAGGCACAGGGCATGAGCGTGCGTGACGAGGACAAGGCCTTCATCGCAACGGTCTACAAGTACGCCTTTGTCGGTCTGATGCTCGACTGGATCAAAAACGATATGAAGGGCGACCCTCAGCTGCTTGTCGACCGGCTTGAACTCGTCATCCACGGCAATGTCCGTGCCGCGCTCGAGCGGCTGCGCATCGATAAGGCGTGACGGTTTCCCTGCTTTCATCAAAAGCGGCAGAATGATAAAAATTTTTACAGCTTTTCGGGCGGTGATAAGAAACTTATCACCGCCCGCTTTCTGCTGATTGTTCTTTTCGCAAAACCGCGGTATGCTTTCACCATCGAAAGGAAAACATACCGTTGATTCCCAAGGTTGAATGTGTTTCGTGGATCAGCGGTTTCACAGACAGTTTGAAAGGAGAAATGATTTATGTATTATTCCAGCGGTAACTATGAAGCGTTCGCCCGTCCCAAGAAGCCCGAAGGCGTGGACAACAAGTCCGCCTATATCGTCGGCAGCGGCCTCGCCGCGCTGACTGCCGCCTGCTACCTCGTGCGTGACGGCCAGATGAAGGGTGAGCACGTGCACGTGCTCGAAAAGGGTGATCTGCCCGGCGGCGCGTGCGACGGCTACAAGTTCGAAAACCTCGGCTACGTGATGCGCGGCGGCCGCGAGATGGACAACCATTTTGAGGTCATGTGGGATCTGTTCCGCTCCATCCCCTCCATCGAGACCGAGGGTGTGAGCGTGCTCGACGAGTACTACTGGCTCAACAAGGAAGACCCCAACTACTCCCTCTGCCGCGCGACCGTCAACCGCGGTCAGGACGCGCACACCGACGGCAAGTTCGACATCTCCGACAAGGGCGCGATGGAGATCATGAAGCTCTTCTTCACCCCCAACGAGCAGCTGCAGGACAAGAAGATCACCGACTTCTTCGATGACGAGGTCCTGAATTCCAACTTCTGGCTCTACTGGCGCACGATGTTCGCCTTTGAAAACTGGCACAGCGCACTCGAGATGAAGCTCTATATCCAGCGCTATATCCACCACATCGGCGGCCTGCCCGATTTCACGGCGCTGCGCTTCACGAAGTATAACCAGTACGAGTCCATGATCCTCCCGATGGTCAAGTACCTCGAGAGCCACAACGTCCAGTTCCACTACGGCGTGCAGGTCGCAAACGTCGAGTTCGACTGCTCTGACCCCAAGCACAAGCTGGCTAAGCGCATCGACGTCATCCGCGACGGCAAGAAGGAGGCCATCGACCTCACGGAAAACGACCTCGTCTTCATCACGAACGGCGGCTGCGTCGAAAACTCCTCCATGGGCAGCCAGAACGAGCCCGCCGCGTACAACACCGAGCTCAAAGAGGGCGGCGGCTGGGATATGTGGCGCAAGATCGCCGCGCAGGATCCGTCCTTCGGTCATCCCGACAAGTTCTGCCACGACCCCGAGCAGACCAACTGGATGAGCGCCACCGTCGAGACCCTCGACCAGAAGATCATCCCCTATATCAAGAATATCTGCAAGCGCGACCCGTTCACCGGCCATGTCGTCACCGGCGGCATCGTCACCGTGAAGGATTCCTCCTGGCTGATGAGCTGGACCATCAACCGCCAGCCGCAGTTCCGCTCTCAGCCCAAGGACCACTGCCTCGTGTGGGTCTACTCCCTCTTCACCGACAAGCCCGGCGACTATGTCAAGAAGCCCATGCGTGAGTGCACCGGCAAGGAGATCTGCATGGAGTGGCTCTACCACATCGGCGTGCCCGAGGACCAGATCGAAGAGCTCGCGACGAACAGCGCCAACACCGTGCCCGTCATGATGCCGTATATCGACGCGTTCTTCATGCCGCGCGCCTACGGCGACCGCCCGAACGTCGTGCCCGAGGGCAGCGTCAACTTCGCCTTCCTCGGCCAGTTCGCCGAGACCCCGCGCGACACGATCTTCACCACCGAGTATTCCATGCGCACCGGCATGGAGGCCGTCTATACCCTGCTGAACGTCGACCGCGGCGTGCCCGAGGTCTGGGGCAGCGTGTATGATGTGCGCGACCTGCTCGACGCGACCGTCAAGCTGCGCGACGGCAAGAAGCCCACCGACATGGACATGGGCTTCATGGAAAAGATGGCCGTCAAGAAGGCCCTCGGCAAAATCGAAGGCACCGACATCGAAAAGCTCCTCAAGGAGTACGGCGTCATCTAAGGATAAAAGCAAGCAGGATAGCAGGAAAATAATGAGTAAGGGCGGGAGCTAAAGCTCCCGCCCTTTCCTTGCGCTCTCGCGCCTATTTCATCGGTGCATTAAATCGCTCAGCGCGCCGTCCACGGCGGTACCCATCTGCTGCATGGTGCGGCCCACGCAGGTCTTCATGGCTTTGCGCTTTTCTGCGACGGTCATGCCGATGATCGCGCCGGCGGCCATGCCGGCAGCCATACCGCGCCAGAATGCGGTATCACACATATCGATCACTCCTTTGCTCACGCGCTTAGTCTGTCCACACAAGATTGCGTCATACGCGGCAATTTTTGCCGCAAATCGCCCTTGCTGAATGCCTCTTTTCGGCCTATAATGAAAATGAGAAAAAGTAAGCATGAAGGAGAACCATATGACCACGATTTATCTCATCCGCCACGCCGAGGCCGAGGGCAACCTCTATCGCCGCGCGCATGGCTGGTACAACAGCACCATCACCGACCGCGGCTACCGCCAGATTGCCGCGCTCACCAAGCGCTTTACCGACACGAAATTTGACGCCGTTTATTCAAGCGACCGTTTCCGCACGATGATCACGGCGCTTTCCATCTATAAAACGCACGGTCTGCCGCTGCGCACCGTCCGCGCGCTGCGCGAGATCGACGTGGGCTATTGGGAGGATACCCCGTGGGCGGAGCTTGAGCGCATCGACCCCGAACAGCTCGCGTATTTCAGCAACGATTCGCAGAAATGGCACGTCGCCGGCTGCGAGAGCTTTGCCGAGGTGCGCGAGCGGATGCGCAAGGCGCTCACAGAGATCGCCGAGGCGCACCCGAACGGCACGGTCGCCGTCTTTTCCCACGGCATGGCCATGCGCATCATCGTCGGCACACTTCAGGGCATGACGCTGCACGAAATCGACAAGACCGGCCACGCGGAAAATACTGCCGTTGCAAAGCTCGAATACGAAAACGGGACGTTCAATGTCGTCTTCCGCGACGACGCGTCCCACCTCGGCGACAACATTGCCACCGTGCGCAAGCAGCCGTGGGTCAACGACCCGAAAGGCTTCGAGGGCGGCATCTACTACCGCGCTTCGGGCAAAGCGGGGCATTTCGACGTCATGCACGGCGAGGAGATCATCGGCGCGGTCAGCGTTGTCTCCTGCCGCGACGGTGTGGGCACGATCGGCGAATTCTGGCTCGAGGAGGACGCGCAGAAGCGCGACCTCGGCGAAAAGCTCGTCGGTCAGGCACTCTCCTATGCGCGCTCGCGCGGCTGCTCCATTCTCTCGACCGGCCGCATCCCGAAGAGCAATGCAGTCGGCCTCCACTGCGCGGAAAAGTGGGGCTTCCACCCCGTTCATAAGGACGCGGAAAGCGTCACATTTGAGAAGAATTTCGAATACGATGAGGAATCCTGCTGGAAGAGATTGCAGGAAGTTATCGAAAAATGAAGAAAAAGAAGATCGAAAAGGCTTTTCTGCCGGTCTCGAAGGACGAGATGGTCGAGCGCGGCTGGTACTACTATGACTTCCTCGTCGTCACGGCGGACGCGTATATCGACCACCCGAGCTTCGGCACGGCGATCATCGCACGCGTACTGGAGCACGAGGGCTACCGCGTGGCCGTGCTCGCCCAGCCGGACTGGCACAGCGCGGACGCCTTCCGCGCGATGGGCCGCCCGCGCTACGGCGTGATGATCGGCGGCGGCAACATTGACTCGATGGTCGCGCACTACACGGCGGCAAAAAAGCGCCGCACGCAGGACCTCTACTCCCCCGGCAGCCGCATGGGCCTGCGGCCCGACCGCCCGACCATCGTGTACGCCAACCGCTGCCGCGAGGCCTTCGGCAATATCCCCATCGTCGTCGGCGGACTGGAGGCAAGCCTGCGCCGCTTTGCGCACTACGACTACTGGGACGATAAGGTCCGCCGCGCGCTCATTTTCGACGCGCAGGCCGACCTGCTCGTTTACGGCATGGGCGAATACGCCACGCGCGAGATCGCGCGCCGGCTCTCCAAGGGCGAAAAGGCGGATACCTTGACAGATATTCGCGGCACGGCGTTTGTGACGCGCACGCCCGAAGTCTGCGCCTTCGACCATGTCGAGTGCCCGTCATATGAAGAGGTGTGCGGGGACAAGCACGCCTACGCGCTCGCGACAAAGCTCGAATACGAGGAGCACGACCCCATTCGCGGCAAAGCGCTCTGGCAGGCGCACGGGCGCGACACGCTCGTCGTCAATCCGCCCGCAATGCCGCTTTCGCGTGAGGAGCTCGACGAGGTCGCCGAGCTCCCCTACATGCGCGAGGTGCACCCGATGTACGACGCTCTCGGCGGCGTCGCCGCCATCGAGGAGGTGCGCTTTTCCGTCGCGCACAACCGCGGGTGCTTCGGCGGATGCAACTTCTGCTCGCTGGCGTTCCATCAGGGGCGCATGATCACCTCGCGCTCGATCGAATCCTGCGTGCGCGAGGTCGAGGGCTTCACCCACGACCCGAAGTTCAAGGGCTACGTCCACGACGTCGGCGGTCCGAGCGCCAACTTCCGCCACCCGTCGTGCAAGGATCAGTTGAAGCGCGGCATGTGCCGCAATAAAAACTGCCTCGCTCCCTACCCCTGCAAAAATCTCGATCCCGACCACTCGGAATATGTCGAGCTACTGCGTCGTCTTCGCGCGATCCCCGGCGTGAAGAAGGTCTTCGTCCGCTCGGGCATCCGGTATGACTATCTGCTCGAGGACAAGGGAAGTCCCTTTTTGTCCGAGCTCGTCAAATACCACATCTCCGGCCAGCTCAAGGTCGCGCCCGAGCACTGCGTGGCGGGCGTGCTCGACTACATGGGAAAGCCGCACTTCGACGTGTTTGAAAAATTCTGGGACAAATACCGCTCCGTGAACGAGAAGAACGGGCGCGAACAGTATCTCGTTCCCTACCTCATGTCGTCCCACCCCGGCTGCACACTCGAGGACGCCGTGCAGCTCGCGGAATTTCTGCACTCCACGGGTCACAAGCCCGAGCAGGTGCAGGACTTCTACCCCACACCCGGCACGCTCTCGACCTGCATGTACTACACCGGCATCGACCCGCGCGATATGACACCTGTCTTCGCCGAGACGACACCGCACGGCAAGGAATTGCAGCGCGCGCTGCTCCAGTGGTTCCGCCCCGACAAGAAAAAGCTCGTCATCGAGGCGCTCAAAAAGGCCGGACGCGAGGATCTCATCGGCTACGGGCCGAAGTGCCTTGTCCGCCCGTACGGCGATGACCGCGCAATGCCGCACGGCAAATCCGGCGGCGGCAAAAAGCCCTCCGCCGCTCAGACCGGCGGCCGCAGAAACGACGCGCCCCGCGGCGGGCAGAGCCCGAAGAGCAGCGGCACTGACAAGCCGAAAAACTTTAAGCGCAAATCCGGCTGGGCCAAGCCAAAGCCCACGGCAAAGAGCAAAAAGAGATAAAAAATGCTTGCAAAGCGATCGCTTTGCAAGCATTTTTCTTTTACCGCTCTTATATTCACTTGCCAGGCGACAAGAAAAAAGCCCATGGGTTTGCAAAATCCATGGGCTTTTTGACGAAATGAATCAATATCCGCTCACTGATAATCGCTCAGCAGGAACATCGACTTGATCGCGACGACCTCGTCGTATTCCTCCTGCGAGACCTGCACGTCGGCGTTGAGCGCCTTGAGGTCAGATTTCAGCACCTCGAGCGCCTCATCTGCGCTCTGGGCGCGGCCCTCGCGCAGGATGCGGATCATGCGCGTGAGCACGACAGGGTGCGCATAGCGCGCCGGCAGCGGAAAATCGTCCGGCAGGACGTGGGCAAGGTTGGCCTGTGCCTCTTCCCAGGCGCGGGCGACGGCCTTTTTGTTGTTCTTCGCCGTGGGCAGCACGTGCGCGCCGGAAAAGAAGAAGATCGCCGCAAAGCCGAAGAGGGCAAAATACATGCCGAAATCTCCGCCGTTGCGCCACGAGATGATGCCGTACACCAGCGCCGCTGCGCCCGCCAGCACGATGGCCAGCGCGACCCAGCGGTAGGCGGGGTTCGTATGCTGGTTCACACGCTTGGCTCTGGCTGCCTTGGAGAGCTGCCCTGTCAGCTCAGGGTAACCGGAGAGGAACTTCTGCGCCTTTTCCAGCTCTTCTTTCGCGCTCTGCGCGTCGCTCGTCAGCTCGGAAAGATAGCGCGCGGCCTCTTCCTTCGCCTTCTGCTCCAAGCGCTGCTCGCCGCCGACGCTCAGCGTCGGGATCTCGGGATGCACTTCCCCGATATAGGCGAGCATCGCGTCCACGTCTTCCTCGCGCTTGAAGGTACACTGCTTTTCCTTCCCGCCGTCATACTGCACCACGAGATAGGGGATCGCGCCGAACACGCCCTTGCCCGAAAAGCCGCCCTGGCTCATCGCCACGCGCTTGAAGACGCGGCGCACCGACGAAAAGGCGACATAGTAGCGCCGGTCGATAAAATAGCTATTCAAAAACAGCGCCTCTTTCCCCACGCCGCAGGGGCCGAAACGCTTGCAGGACTTCTTGTCCGCGGCGACAGCTTCGGCGTTGAGACTCGTTTCGCCAAGGCGCACAGGTGCAAAAATCATAAAGCTCCTCCAAAATCTGAAAAAAGCGGTGGGAGAGGATTCTCCCACCGCTCTACGAATGGTTTACTTGTGCAGCGTCTCGTAGTGAGGCTGGGGATTGCGCTTCTTGATGGTGTACAGGAAGATGCCGAGGAACAGGACGGCAACAATGACACCAACGGGGTAAGCAACCGCAGTGTTGTAAACGGTAGCGCCGTCAGCAGTCTTGGTATTCAGGAACTGGCCGAGGCACTCGTTGCCCAGCAGGAAGTACGTCACGGACACAGCGCTCATGAAGGTAGCGGGGACAGCGGTGATCCAGTAGTTCTTCTTATCATAGAAGAGGTACATGGAAGCGGCCCACAGAACGATCATGGCGAGGGTCTGGTTCGTCCAGCTGAAGTAACGCCAAATGACAGTGTAGTCGATCTTGCCGAGGGCATTGCCGATGCCGAGGATCGCGCCGACGCCGAGGACGGGCACGCAGAGCATCAGGCGGTTCTGCCACTTCTTCTGGTCGATCTTGAACCAGTCAGCCAGAACAAGACGGGCGGAACGGAAGGCCGTATCGCCGGAGGTGATGGGGCAGGCGATAACGCCGAGCATGGCGAGCGCAATGCCCACGCCGCCCATGGTCTTGGAGCAGACGTCGTAGATGGCAGCAGACTGGCCATTGGCGAGAGCCGCGGCAAGGCCGGTGTTCAGACCGCCGGTGACCTCATACAGGGAGCAGCCGGCAGCAGCCCAGATCAGAGCGATGACACCCTCGGAGACCATCGCGCCGTAGAAGACGAAGTGGCCCTGCTTCTCGCTCTTCATGCAGCGAGCCATCAGGGGGCTCTGCGTGGCATGGAAGCCGGAGATCGCGCCGCAGGCGACGGTGATGAACATGAAGCTCCACACCGGGGTGCCCGAGGGATGCATGGAGCCGAAGTTGTTCCAGATCTCGGGGATGGTGTACTCAGGCTTGGTGAAGATGCCGACGGCAACACCGATGGCCATGATGATCAGGCAGATACCGAACAGGGGGTAAATCTTACCGATGATCTTATCGATGGAAATGAAAGTCGCGATGAAGTAGTAGACAAGAACGATAATCAGCCAGAACAGGGTCGTGGCGACGATGCCCTCGTGGCCGCCGTTCTTGAACAGGGTGACAATCAGACCGGCAGGGCCGACCGCAAAGACCGTACCGACCATAACGAGCAGCACCACGCTGAACACGCGCATGACGTTCTTCATTGCGCCGCCCAGATAGATACCGGCGATCTCGGAGATGGAAGCGCCTTCGTTACGCTCGCTCATCATACCGGAGAAATAGTCGTGAACCGCACCGGCAAAAATCGTACCAAAGGTGATCCACAGGAACACGATGGGACCCCACAGAGCACCCTGCAGGGCACCGAAGATGGGGCCGAGACCCGCGATGTTCAGAAGCTGGATCATAAACAGCTTCCACTGCGGCAGAACCATGTAGTCCACGCCATCGTTGATCTTGACAGCCGGCGTTTCACGGTCGTCAGGGCCGAAGGTCTTTTCGACGATGCCACCGTAAACGAAGTAGCCGCCGATCAGCAATGCGAGGCAGATCAGAAAGCTAAACATTTTTCTCCTCCTATTTTTTTCACAAATGTTTGCCTTGCAGGAGAATTTCCCCTGCGTTTCGCCTGATTATAATAATTTTTTGGAGAAAAAAGTCAATCGTCAAAATAAACAAATTTTAAACGAATATTATTTCATTCAAGCTGGATATTTGTTTTTCCCTTATGCGCGGATGACCTGCTCGATGGCCGCTAAAAGCTCGTCGTAGCCCTCAAAAGCGGGCAGATGCGGGTAGTCGTGCTTGATCTTTTCCGTCGTGCGGAACAGGAAGCCCGCCTTGGACGCTTCGATCATTTCGAGGTCGTTGTAGCTGTCGCCGCTGGCGATGGTCTCAAAGCCGATGGACTGAAGGCCGCGCACGGTCGTAAGCTTGGAATGCTCGCATCTCATCTTGATGCCGCTGATGAATCCGTCGGCGTCCACCTCGAGAGAGTTGCAGAAAATGGTCGGCCAGCCGAGTTTTTTCATCAGCGGTTGTGCAAATTCCTCAAAGGTGTCGCTCAAAATGATGGCCTGCGTCTCAGATCTCAGCTTGTCGAGGAATTCTTTCGCCCCCGGCAGCGGGTCGATGCGCGCGATAGTCTCCTGAATTTCCTTGAGTCCCAGGCCGTGCTCGCGGAGCACGCCCAGGCGCCATTTCATCAGCTTGTCGTAGTCCGGCTCGTCGCGCGTGGTGCGCGTCAGCTCGGGAATGCCGCTCTCGCGGGCAAATTCGATCCAAATTTCGGGGACGAGCACGCCCTCCATATCAAGGCAGGTAATATACATGTTTATTCTCCTTTATCACTTTTCCGCCGCGGCCTTGCCGAGCACGTAGTCGAGCATCTCGCCGCGGTCGATCACGTCGCGGTGACGCACCGCGCGGGAGCGTAGGTCGGCAAGATTCTTCGGCACGGGCACGCCCGTGACCTTGTGGAGCTGCTCCATCACGTCGAACTCGTCGCCCTCGGCCTTTTCGCCGATGCCCTCGAGCACGGCGGCGGGGAATTTATAAGGAGAGGCAGTGGAGAGCACGACGACGGCGTTGTGCTCGGGGTTCGCCTGCTTGTACTGCTGCGCCACGTCCCAGGCGACCGCCGTGTGCGTGTCGCAGAGGTAATGGTCGTCCTTCCAGACCTTGCCGATGGCGGTTTTCGCACCCTCGTCGTCGCAGAAGCCTGCCCAGAAGAGCTCGTGCAGCTTTTCGAGCATGTCCGCGGGCACCTCGTACTCACCGTTTTCGCTGAGCTGCTTCATTAAATCCGCGATGAGCTTGTCGTCGCCGGAGAGGAGATAGAGCAGGCGCTCCAAGTTACTGGAGACGAGAATGTCCATCGAGGGGGACACTGTCTTGTAGAAGGGGCGACGGCGGTCATAGCGGCCCGTGCGCAGGAAGTCGGTCAGCACGTTGTTGGCGTTGGACGCGCACACGAGCTTGCCGACGGGAAGGCCCATCTCCTTGGCAAAGTAGCCTGCGAGGATATCGCCGAAATTGCCGGTCGGCACGACGTAGTCGACCTTGTCGCCCGGCTGGATGCGGCCCGCCTGCACAAGGTCGGCGTACGCTCTATAATAATAGACGACCTGCGGGGCGAGGCGGCCGATGTTGATGGAGTTGGCCGAGGACAGGCGAACGCCCTTACCCTCGAGCAGCTGATCCTTGCTGACGGCGAAGAAGATTTTCTTCACGCCGGTCTGCGCATCGTCGAAGTTGCCGCGCACCGCGCACACGCAGACGTTTTCGCCCGCCTGCGTCGCCATCTGCGCCTGCTGCACGGCGCTCACGCCGCCGTGGGGGTAGAAGACGATGATCTTCGTGCCCGGCACATCGCAGAAGCCCTCCATCGCCGCCTTGCCGGTGTCGCCGGACGTGGCGGTCAGGATCATGATCTCGTCGTCCACACCGAGCTTTTCTTTCGACGCGGTCATCAGGCGCGGCAGCATCGAGAGCGCCACATCCTTAAAAGCGCTCGTCGGCCCGCGGAAAAGCTCGAGGATGAAGTCCTCACCGACGGGGACGGTCGGGGTCAGGTGGTCGGTCTCGAACTTGCCGGTATAGCCGTCGTGGACGAGCTTTGCCATCTCCGCTTCCGAAAAGTCGGGCAGGAGCTTGGATAAGATCTTCGTCGACATGGACATCGTGTCCATATTTAATACAGTAGTATAGTCGAACTTGACCTCGTCAAACGACGGCATCGTGTAAAGGCCGCCGTCGGGGGCAAGGCCGTTTAAGATGGCCTGCGCGCTGCTGGCCTTTAAATTTTTGTCACGGGTGCTCTGATACTGCATGGATGTTTCCTCCTGTATCTCACGGGAAAAGTTTTTTTGTTTTCCCTATTGTATTTTCACAAACGCTATGTTATATTGTTTCCATCAAAAAGTCAAGTGTTTTTCTTCCGCGGACAGTTTCGGCGTAAGTCACAAATTCGTCCGCACTTGACGGAGTATCCAAAAAAGAAAGAAGGTCATTCCCCGTGAATATTGCACTGCTGGGCTTCGGCACCGTCGGTTCCCATTTTTATAAGCTGTGCGAGGGGCGAACCGATCTGCATGTTGCAGCTGTTCTCTCCCGCCGTCCCCGCCCGGAGCTCACATGCACCGTGACCGCCGATTACGACGAGATCGTGCGCGATCCCTCGATTGATATTGTGGTGGAAGTCATGGGCGGCATCGAGCCGGCGTACAGCTACCTCTGCGCGGCCATGCGTGCGGGCAAGCACGTCGTCACCGCGAACAAGCAGCTCATGTGCGCCCACTTTGAAGAGCTCACCTCCCTTGCAAAAGAAAAAGGCGTGGCGCTGCGCTGCACTGCCGCCGCGGGCGGCGGCATTCCCTGGCTCACCTCTCTCTCCCGCGCGTCCGAGCTCGATGAGATCAAGGCTGTCGAGGGCATTCTGAACGGCACAACGAATTACATGCTTTCCGCCATGACGAATTCCGGCGCGGATTATGCGCCCGCGCTGCAAAAGGCGCAGGAGCTCGGCTACGCCGAGGCCGACCCCACCGCGGACGTCGAGGGTCTGGACGCGCGCCGCAAGATCGTCCTCTCCGCCGACCTTGCCTTCGGCGTGAACATCAGGGAAGAGGACATCCCCTGTGTCGGCATCTCGTCCATCACCGCGGACGACATCGCCAAGGCGAAGGACGAGGGCCTGACCTACAAGCTCATCGCCCGAGCGGAGAAAAACGGCCGTGCCGTGGCCGCGTTCGTCTGCCCGACGCTTTTCCCCTCCTCCGCGCCCGAGGCGCACACCGACGGCACCGGCAACCTCGTCACGCTGTTCGCATCGCGTTTTGGCAAGCAGAGCTTTTCCGGCGCGGGCGCAGGCGGCTACCCGACCGGCTCGAACGTGCTGCGCGACTGTCTCGACGTCGCCGCCGGCTGCCGCAGCTTCTATGCTGACTCCTTCACCCCCTTGCTCGGTGAACCTCTCCGGCACGCAGTGCAAGTGGCTGTTCCGCTGCATGGGCGAATACTTTACCCGCGAGTGCAGCGCCCGCGAGGCGTTCGACGCCTATGAATCTTACCGAAAGGACGACCCGCACGCGCTGCTTGCGCGCTACGCGGCCGAAGAGGAATAAACTCCATGCTCAAAGTTTTGAAATTCGGCGGTTCGTCGCTCGCCGACGCCCGCCAGTTCGCCAAGGTCAAGTCCATCGTGGAAGCCGACCCCGCCCGCCGCGTGGTCATCGTCTCCGCGCCGGGCAAGCGCTTCTCCGGCGACCATAAGATCACCGATCTTCTCTATCTCTGCGCCGCGCACATCAAATACGGCGTTTCGTGCGAGGACATCTTCGCCATGATTCGCGACCGCTACAACGAGATCATCGCCGAATGCGGCCTGCACATCAGCCTCGACAAAGAGTTCGACGCGCTGTGGGACAAGATGAAAAATGGCATCAGCCAGGATGAGCTCGCCTCGCGCGGCGAATACTTCTCCGCACGGCTGATGGCCGAATACCTCGGCTATGAGTTCGTCGACGCGGCCCGCTGGATCAAGTTCAAGTTCGACGGCACCGTCGATCAGGACGCGTCCTACGCGGCGCTGCGCTCCCTCGCCGAGGACCGCAAGGTCGTCATCCCCGGTTTCTATGGCGTGATGCCCGACGGGCACATCCGCACGTTCTCCCGCGGCGGCAGCGACATCACCGGCGCGCTCGCGGCAGCGGCGCTCGGCGCGGACGTGTATGAAAACTGGACGGACGTCTCCGGCATCCTGATGGCCGACCCGCGCATCGTCGACGATCCCGAGCCCATCCGCCGCGTGACCTACAGCGAGCTGCGCGAGCTGAGCTACATCGGCGCGCAGGTCCTGCACGAGGGCACGATCTTCCCCGTGCGCGAGAAAAACATCCCGCTCAACATCCGCAACACCAACGCGCCCGACCATCCCGGTACGATGATCTTGGAGTCCATCGGCGACGAGATGGAAGAGGGCGGCTTCATCACCGGCATCGCCGGCAAGAAGGGCTTTTCCATCATCACCATCGCCAAGACCGGCATGTCGAGCGAACCGGGCTCTCTCCTGAAAATTCTCAACGTGCTCGCCAAGCACGAGGTCAACGTCGAGTACCTCCCGTCCGGCATCGACAACGTCTCGCTCGTCGTCTCGTCCGACAAGGTGTCCCGCGCGCTCTACGAAATGCTGGGCGAGCTGCAAAAAGAGGTGCAGCCGAATAAGATAACCGTAACGGAGCATATCGCCATCGTCGCCGCCGTCGGCCGCAAGATGGCGTACCGTCCCGGCGTTTCCGGTAAAATTTTCGCCAAGCTCGGCGAAAACGGCGTGAACATCCGCATGATCACGCAGGGCCCCGAAGAGCTCAACATCATCGTGGGCGTGGAAGAAAAAGATTTCGAACAGGCCATCCGTGTCCTGTACAATAGTTTTGTGAAGGAGAATGTAGTGTAATGAAACAGGTCAACATCGGTATTCTCGGCGCAACCGGCGCCGTCGGTCAGGAAATGATCAAAATTCTCGAAGAGCGCAACTTCCCCGTTGCGTCCCTTCGTCCCATCGCAAGCGCCAGAAGCGCGGGCAGCAAAATCATGTTCCGCGGTCAGGAGTGCACCATCGTCGAGGCGTCTGACGACGCGTTTGAGGGCCTTGATATCGTCCTCGGCGCGGCCGAGAACGACATCGCCGAGCGTTTTGCTCCCTCGATCGTCAAGGCGGGCGCGGTGTTCGTCGACAATTCGAGCGCGTTCCGCCTCGACCCCAACGTCCCCCTTGTCATCCCCGAGATCAACCCCGAGGACGTGAAGTGGCACAAGGGTATCATCTCGAACCCCAACTGCACCACCATCGTGACCCTCGTGGCCATTAACGCCCTCGCCAAGGAGAGCCCCATCGAGACGATCATCGCCTCTTCCTACCAGGCCGTCAGCGGCGCGGGCAAGGGCGGCATCGACGAACTCAACAATGAGGTCAAGGCACTTTCCGAGGGCAAGCACCTTGAGCCCAAGGTCTTCCAGTATCAGATCGCGTACAACATCATCCCCCAGATCGGCGGCGAGGCCTTTGAGGGCTACACCAGCGAGGAGATGAAGATGCAGAACGAGGGCCGCAAGATCCTCCACCTGCCCGAGATGAAGGTCAGCTGCACCTGCGCGCGCGTGCCCGTCATCCGCAGCCACAGCGTATCCGTCGTGCTGCGCACGAAGGAGAAGATCAGCGTCGAGCGTGCCAAGGAGCTTATCGCAAACGCCCCGGGCTGCAAGCTCGTCGACGACCTCAAGAACAAGGTCTACCCCATGCCGCTCGACACGTCCGATCAGGACATCGTCTATGTCGGCCGCATTCGTGAGGACCTGACCGACGAGCGCGGCCTGAACCTCTGGTGCTGCGGCGACCAGGTCCGCAAGGGCGCTGCCACCAACACCATCCAGATCGCGGAGCTGCTGCTCAAGTAAGGCTTTTTTAGCCACAGATCGTTCCCCGTTTTCTGCCGCATAGCGGCGGAAAACGGGGAATTTTTTCGTTTCTGCACAGAAACGCCGATTTTGGCCCGCATTTTGCTATAAGCCGCTCATAAAGTGGTACAGGCACGTCGTAAGCTGAACGTTAAGAGAGCTATTCTCTGATCCTTTGGCTGTTTTGTCAATGATCGGTGCACATTTCTTGTGTGTTTTCCCCCATTTTTACCACAAACGGCAAGTTTCATTTGACTTTGCCCGCTGTGGGGGCTATGCTGTAAGCAAGGATTGGAAACGTTACCGGTAAGGTTTCCGGAATCATCGCAGGGGGCGCGTCGGCATGACCATCAAGGATATTGCAAAGCTCGCAGACGTGAGCGTCAGCACCGTCTCCCGCGTGCTCAACGACCGTCCGGACGTGAGTGAGGATTCCCGCAGACGGGTCCGCGCCGTCATCGAGGCGCACCGGTATGTGCCGAACAACAGCGCGCGCGACCTCGTCAAAATTCGTTCTGACGCGGTCGGCCTCGTGGTGCGCGGCGTGCAGAACCCCTTCTACACCGACATCATTCACGCCATTGAGCAAAAGCTCGACGCTTCGGGCTACACGATGGTCATGCGTCAAATTCCGTCGGACGACGACGAAATTCAGTGCGGCGCGGTGATGGAAAAGGAAAAGCGCCTGCGCGGCATCATCTTCCTCGGCGGACGCAGTGATTATTCGCCCGAGGAGGTTTCGCTTCTCGGCGTGCCCTACGTCTGCTGCTCCTACACCAACTCCTACGGCATGCTTCCGCCGGAGTCGTACTCCTCCGTCTCCATCGCCGACGAGCAGGAGGCCTACCGCGCGGTCAGCGAGCTTTACAAAAACGGTCACCGCCGCATCGCCGTGCTGACCGCCGCCCCCGACGACAGTTCGATCTCCCAGCTCCGTTACCTTGGCTATCAGCGCGCGCTGCGCGACTTCGGCTTAACAGAGCATCCGGAGGACCTGATCTGTGCCGAAGACTTCACCATTGCCAACGCCTATGCCGCCATGCAAAAGCGTCTGCGCTCCCCCGCCGATTTTACCGCCGTGTTCGCCATCGCGGACGACATGGCCATCGGCGCGATGCGCGCCCTGCGCGAAAGCGGCCGCTCCATCCCCGAGGACTGCTCCGTCATCGCCATCGACGGCATCAGCGTCTCGGAATACATTCATCCCATGCTCACCACCCTCTGCCAGCCCATGACCGCCATGGGAGAGGCGAGCGTCGAGATCCTGCTCGACATCATTGAGGGACGCGGCGTTCATCGCCATGTCACTCTGCCGACCGCGCTGCGCGAGGGTGCGTCCGTGCGGCAGCTCAAGCACTGATTTTCCCGCGGGAACCGCGTGAAAATAAATTTGAAAAGGAGTATTGATGAAATGAAAAAGTATCTTGCAATGATCCTTGCTCTTGTCATGGCGCTTTCTCTCGTCGCCTGCGGCGATAAGAAGGATGACTCCGCTGACAACAGCGACGGCGATACCGCCTCCGGCCGCGTCTACTGGCTGAACTTCAAGCCCGAAGCCGACGGGACCCTGCAGAAGGTCGCCGCCATGTACACCGAGAAGACCGGCGTGCCCGTCACCGTCGTGACCGCCGCTTCCGGCACCTACAACGAGACCCTGACCGCCGAGATGGACAAGTCCGCTCCCCCGACGCTGTTCGTCGTGGGCAACCAGGCCGCTGTCGACACCTGGGGCGACTACTGCTATGACCTGAGCGGCACCGCCGTTGCCAACGAGCTCAACACCGACGCCTACAACCTCTATGACGCCGACGGCAAGCTCTGCTCCATCGGCTACTGCTACGAGTGCTACGGCATCATCGTCAACGAAGATCTGCTCGAAAAGGCCGGCTACACGCTTGGCGACATCACGAACTTTGAGACTCTCAAGGCCGTCGCTGAGGACATCCACGCTCGTGCTTCCGAGCTCGGCTTCGACGCCTTCACCTCCTCTTCCATGAGCGACGATTCCAGCTGGCGCTTCACCGGCCACCTCGCGAACCTCGAGTATTACTACGAGTCCGTGGACGATCCCGACGCCTGGAAGGAGTGCCCGTCTTCCATCAAGGGTACCTACATGCAGAACTACAAGAACCTCTGGGATCTGTACATCAACAACAGCGCTGTGAATCCTGCGGACCTCGCTGCCGGCGGCTTTGACGCGGCGGACGAATTCGGCAAGGAGCAGGCCGTGTTCTATCAGAACGGCTCCTGGGAGTGGGCCAAGCTCACCGGTACCGGCGACGGTCAGTACGGTCTTGACAACCTGTCCATGATCCCGTTCTACTGCGGTGTTGCGGGCGAAGAGAACGCGGGTCTCAACTGCGGCACCGAGAACTGCTGGGCTGTCAACGCCAAGGCTTCCGAGGAAGACATTCAGGCCACGCTCGAATTCATGAACTGGATGGTCACCGATCCCGAGGTCTCCCGTATGCTGGTCGATGAATTCGCCGCCATGCCCTATAAGCAGGCTGCCGAATCCACCAACGGCTTCCTCGCCGACGCCAACGACTACACCACCAACGGCAACTACATCATGCCCTGGGTCACCAACTTCCAGCCGAACGTTGATGCTTACCGCGCTGCGCTCGTCTCCGCGATGAACCAGTACGACGCCGACCAGAGCGATGCCAACTGGGAGCTCGTCAAGACCGCGTTTGTCGACGGCTGGGCCACGCAGTACGCTGCCGCCAACGGCTAAGCCGCTTTTAAAAAAGCAAGCGCATCTGAAAAGCACAAATGAGAGGGGCGGGCGATTTCGCCCGCCCCTCCCTGCATATCACGGCGAGCGCCGCATGAAGCGCCCGCCGTGCAGAAACAAAAGCAATATTCTATCTTTGGCTGGGAGTTGATCGAATTGAAACATAAGCACAGCAACGCTGCGGTCAACAGCTCGATGATCCGCCGCCCGATCCGCCGCTGGTTCCCGCTCTTTATGGGGCCGATGGTCTGCGCGTTCATCATCGGCTTTGTCTATCCGTTCTGCAAGGGCATCTATCTCTCCTTCTGCAAATTCAAGGTCACGAGCGACGCGCATTTTGTCGGCCTTGAAAACTACCGCCGCGCGTTCCAGGATGCGAGCTTTGTGCATTCGTTCTGGTTCACGGCGCTGTTTGCCGTCATATCGCTCGTGCTCATCAACGTGCTGGCCTTTGCGGTGGCCTACGCGCTCACGCAGGGCATCAAGGGCAGCAACCTGTACCGCACGGTGTTCTTCATGCCAAACCTCATCGGCGGCATCGTGCTCGGCTACATCTGGTCGATGATCTTCGACGGCATCCTCTCGCGCTACGGCACGTCGATCCTGCTCAACACGAAGCTCGGCTTCTGGGGTCTCATCATCCTGATGTGCTGGCAGCAGATCGGCTACATGATGATCATTTACATCGCGGGCCTGCAAGCCGTGCCCGAGGACATGCTCGAGGCCGCGAAGATCGACGGCGCGAGCCGCTGGCAGACGCTTTGGAAAGTCACGATCCCGAATGTGATGCCCTCCATCACCATCTGCACGTTCCTCTCTCTTACGAATGGCTTCAAGCTCTTCGACCAGAACCTCGCCCTCACGGGCGGCCAGCCCTATACCATCCTGTCCGACGGCAGCTCGATCAAAGAGACCGAAATGCTCGCGCTGAACATCCTCAACACGTTCTACGGGCAGAATGCCAACTCGCGCGGCACCGCGCAGGCCAAGGCCGTGCTGTTCTTCATCCTCGTCGCGACCATCGGTCTTCTCCAGCTCAGTGCCAACCGCAAAAAGGAGGTGCAGCAGTAATGAACAAGCGCTCTCTTTCCGCAGAAGCCCGCCGCAAGACGATCCTCTCCATCGTGCTCGGCGTCATCTGCGTCATCTATGTGCTGCCGGTCCTCACGGTGGTCATCAACTCCTTCAAGCTCAACACCTATGTCAAGACCGACACGTTCGCCCTCCCGAACGCGGAGAGCTTTGCCGGCTGGTCGAACTTCATCAAGGGCCTGACGTTCGGCAACTACCCGTTCTTAAAATCCGCCGGCTACAGCTTATTTATCACCATCGTCTCGACCGCGCTGATCCTGCTCTGCACGTCGATGGCCGCGTGGTACATCGCGCGTGTGGACAGCAAATTCTGCCGCATGGTCTATTATCTCTGCATCTTTTCGATGGTCGTGCCGTTCCAGATGGTGATGTTCACACTGTCGAAGACGGCCGATACCCTCAAGCTCAACACCCCTGGACCATCCCCATCATCTACCTCGGCTTTGGCGCGGGGCTTGCGATTTTCATGTTCGTCGGCTTTATCAAATCCATCCCGCTTGAAATTGAGGAGGCGGCCGCCATCGACGGCTGCGGCCCGCTGCGCACGTACTTCTCCGTCGTGCTGCCGATGCTGCGGCCCACGATGATCTCTGTCGGCATTCTCGAGATCATGTGGGTGTGGAACGACTATCTGCTGCCCTATCTCGTGCTCGACCGCACGAAGTACATGACCATCCCCATCCACATCCAGTACCTCAAGGGCAGCTACGGCACCGTCGACCTCGGCGCGACGATGGCGCTGATCCTGCTGAGCATCATCCCTGTCATCGTGTTCTACCTGCTGTGCCAGAAGTACATCATCAAGGGCGTGGCCGCAGGCGCGGTAAAGGGTTAACACCTTTCATCCTTCATTTTCCAGAAAGAAGTGGTTCCATTGATCGAACGTTCCTCCGGCATTCTGATGCCGATCTCGTCCCTCCCCTCGCCTCACGGCATCGGCACGATGGGCAAGGCCGCCTATGACTTTGCCGACTTTCTCGCCGCCGCGGGGCAGAAATACTGGCAGCTCTTGCCGCTCGGCCCGACGAGCTACGGCGACTCGCCGTATCAGAGCTTTTCGTCCTTTGCGGGTAACCCGTATTTCATCGACTTGGACTTGCTCGTCAAAGATAAGCTCCTGACGCGCGCGGAGGTCAACGCCTGCGACTGGGGCGACGATCCCCGCTATGTCGACTACGGCAAAATCTACGCGAGCCGCTTCACGCTGCTCGAAAAGGCCAAGACGCGCGGCTTTACGCGCGACCGCGAGGCCGTCGCGGCATTTGAGCGGGAAAATGAGCGCTGGCTGCCGAACTACGCCCTCTTCATGGCGCTCAAGCGCCACTTCGGCATGAAGTCTTGGACGGAATGGGACGACGAGGACATCCGCTGCCGCACAAGCGGCGAGGTCATCGAGCGCTACCGCGCCGAGCTGCGCGAGGATGTGGAGCTTTTCACTTACATTCAGTTTCTCTTCTTCCGCCAGTGGGCGACGCTCAAGGCATATATCCATTCGCTCGGCATCCGCATCATCGGCGACTTGCCCATCTACGTCGCGATGGACTCCGCCGACGTGTGGGCAGAACCCGAAATGTTCCAGCTCGACGAGCACAACGTGCCCACCGAGGTCTCCGGCGTCCCGCCTGACTGCTTCAGCGAGGACGGGCAGCTCTGGGGCAACCCGCTCTACAACTACGAGGCCATGGCGAAGGACGGCTTCGGCTGGTGGATCCGCCGCATCGGCGGCGCGCAGAAGCTCTACGACGTCATCCGCATCGACCATTTCCGCGGCTTCGAGAGCTACTGGGCCATTCCCTACGGCGAGACGACCGCCAAAAACGGCCGCTGGGTCAAGGGCCCCGGCATGTCGCTCGTCGGCGTGCTGACCGGCTGGTTCCGCGACCTCGATTTCATCGCCGAGGACCTCGGCTATCCCTCGCCCGAGGTCGTGCAGCTGCTCTCCGATTCCGGTCTTCCCGGCATGAAGGTCCTCGAGTTTGCGTTCGACTCGCGCGACCCGAGCGACTACCTGCCGCATAGCTGCAACTTCAACAGCATTTGCTACACCGGCACGCACGACAACGCGCCCCTCGCCCTCTGGCGCACGGAGGCGGATAAGGCGGACATCGCGTTCGCGAAGAAGTACCTCGGTCTCAATGACGAGGAGGGCTTCAACGCCGGCATCATCCGCGGCGGCATGAGCTGCCAGAGCAGGTTGTTTGTCGCACAGATGCAGGACTATCTGGGCCTTGGCAAGGGCTGCCGCATGAACACCCCCGGCACGAGCAGCGGCAACTGGCAGTGGCGCATGCTGAGCGGCGAGGCGAGCAAAAAGCTCGCAAAGTCCATCCACGAGACGACCCGCATCTACGGGCGCCTGTAAGGAAAATATGGCACGGCGGTTTTGGGCATACGCCCAAAACCGCCGTGTTTCGTTATATTTCGGCAAAATATTACGAATTGTATTTATATTTTGACGGAAAAAGAGAGCTGGGTATTGCCCTGCTCTCACTTTTTCAATTCACAGGAGTAACAGTTTGCTGTAGTCCAGTGCAACGCGGACGGCTGCCCCCGCTTGCAGATCACTTTCATGTCCAACAGTGATACGCAGCATCGGCGCGCCTTCGGCGCTGCCCTCCGGACGCAGCAGGAGAATGTTCTCCTCCACGCCGAGGATCACGCGGCAGACGGTGCAGCTCACGGCGCCGTTCTCGCTCATGGTGACGGCATTGTCTGGAATGCCAATCGTCGTAAAGGTATTTTCCATGCCAGCAAGCGGCAGCGCCACGTTCCACTCGGGCAGGTAGACTTTGCCGTCTCTCGCCTCGGCGGCGAAGAAGTTCTTGCAGCCCGCGAGGCGCGCCGCGCTGACGCTGCCCGGATGGCGGATCATCTCGTCCATCGGCGTGACCTCGCCGGTCCGGCCGTCTTCCATCACGCAGACGCTGCGGCAGTTGCGGTAACACTCATCGCGGTCGTGGCTGACCCAGAGGATGGGGCCGTTGAACGCCGCGAGCAGGTCGGCAAGCTCGATCTCAAGATTCCACTTTAAGTAGCTGTCCAGCGCGGAGAACGGCTCGTCGAGCAGAATCGCCTCCGGCTCAGAGCACAAAATGCGCGCGAGCGCCACGCGCTGCTGCTGGCCGCCGGAAAGCTGCGCGGGATGCTTTTTCTCAAGGCCCTCAAGGCGGAACATGCGAATTTTTTCCGCCAGCACGCGGCGCTTTTCCGCCTTGTCGCCGCTGCGGATGCCGCAGAGGATATTCTGCTCCACGCTCATGTTCGGGAACAGCGCGTACTGCTGGAAAAGATACCCGACCCTGCGCTGCTGCGGCGGCAGATTGATCTTCTTTTCGCTGTCAAACAGCACGCGGCCGCCGAGCACGATGCGCCCGCGGTCGGGCGTCACGATGCCCGCGATGCACCTTAATGTCATGCTCTTGCCGCAGCCCGAGGCACCGAGCAGCGCCATCGTCTCGTCCGGCGCTTCAAACTGTGAGCGCAGATGAAACGCGCCAAGCTTTTTTTCAATATCGACAGATAAACTCATCTTCTCGCCCTCCTCGCCTTGCTCGCATCCGTGAGAAAGTCACGCCGCTCGAGCATGTTGACCGCCAGCAGCACGACGGCGGAGATCGCAATATTGACCAAGACCCACTTCGTCGCCAGCACATCGTTGTTCGTCTGCCAGAGCTGATAGACCGTGGTGGAGATCGTCGCGGTCTTGCCGGGCGTGTAGCCCGCGATCATGCTCGTCGCGCCGTATTCGCCAAGTGCTCTGGCAAAGGCCAGCACTGTGCCGGCCAGCACGCCCTGACGGCAGTACGGCATGCGGATACGCCAGAAAATGTAGGTATTCGACAGGCCCAGCGTCTGTCCAGAATAGGCCAGCGTCTCGTCAAAAGACTCGAACGCGCCGCGCACCGTGCGGTACATCAGCGGGAAGATGACGACCACCGTGGCAAAGATGGCCGACCACCAGGTCATGACCATCTTGACGCCGAACGTTTCGAGCACCCACGCGCCGATGACGCGCTTGGGGCCGAACACGCGCAGCAGCAGATAGCCCACGACCGTCGGCGGCAGCACGAGCGGCAGTGTCAGAAACACATCGAGCACACCTTTGACCAGGCGCGGAAGCTTTGCGATATAATAGGCGGCAAAAATGCCGGCAAAGAAAATAACGACCGTGGAGATCGCCGCAATGCGCAGCGAGTTCCATAAAGGATACCAATCCATAAGTGACCTCCGATTTTCTGGAGTTTGGGAGATTCAGGCGATCTCCAGCTGCCGCAAATGCGGCGTTCAAGCGTTTTGCCGACAGGCAAAACCTTGGCGCGGACGGAATTCACTTCCGACCGTGCTTTTCAAATCAGGGCTCCCGTTGGGCGGCAGCCCAATGGGACGAGCGCCGCAATGCGCAGCGAGTTCCATAAGGGATACCAATCCATAAGTGACCTCCGATTTTCTGGAGTTTGGGAGATTCAGGCGATCTCCAGCTGCCGCAAATGCGGCGAAAAAAGTTTGCCATAAGACAAGCGGGTTTTCCGCCAGTGGCGGCGGAAAGTTCGTGCCGCATCCTGCGGCACGAAACGGGACAAAAGGGGATATCTCTTCCGGAAGAGATATCAAAAAGCGTCGCAGACTTTGCGCCGCGCACGGCGCAAATAATCTTGAAATTTTTTGCCGCGACATGTGCGTGGCAAAAAATACCTCTCACGCAGCGAGCGTCGAAGGCCGCTCACCGAAGTGAGCGGCCAAGGCGCAGAGCGTAGTGCAGCTCTTTAAAATGAAAGCCTTTTAGGCTTTTATTTTAGTTAGCGGCGCAGAAGCCGACGCTCTCGAACACGGACATGGCGTCAGCGGTCTGGAGGTAGTCGAGGAAGGCCTGGGCGGCTTCTTCCTTCTCGCCCTTCAGGACGGCGGCGGGATAGATGACCTGGCCGCACATCTCGGCGGTGGCGCTGTCGACGACCGTGAGGCCGGCGGAGTAAGCGTCGGTGGCGTAGATGATGCCGCAGTCGGTGCTGGCCTCGCTCACCTGAGTGGTAACTTCCTTGACGTTGTTGCCGTAGGTCAGGCAGTCGGTGAGCGCCGCCTCATCAAGGCCATAGTAGGCGAAGATCTTCTCGGTGTACTGGCCGACGGGCACGTCGCTGTTGCCGATGGCGAGCATGATGTCGCCGCTCTTGAGGAGTTCAGCAAGCTGGTCGAAGCTCTCGATGCCCTTGGGGTTGCCCTCGGGAACGGCGAGCGTGACCTTGTTCTCAAGCAGGTCGATGCGGCTGTCGGTCACGATGAGGTCAAGACCGTCGGGGTTCTTGTCCTTGTCGTCAATAAGGCCGCCATCCATCGCGTTCATCTGCTTGGGAGCGGCGGAGATGAACAGGTCACAGTCAGCACCCTCGCTGATCTGGGTGAGGAGCTTGCCCGAGGAGTCAAAGTTGTAGGTGATGTTGACGTTGGGGGCAACTTCCTTGTACATCTCGGCGATCTCAGTCAGGGTCTCGGTCATGGAGGCGGCGGCGAAGACGACGAGATCAACGCTCTCGGCGTTCGCATCGCCTTGGGTGTCGTCGGTGGTTGTGTCGTCAGTCTTGCTGCTGCAGGCGGCCAGAGAGAACACGAGCGCAAGCGCAAGGAGCAGAGACAAAAGCTTTTTCATGTTTGGATACCTCCTTTCAAATTTTTTCTTTTTCGCGCGTTCATTGAAAAGCGCGGCGATACAGGAACGCGCAAGAACACGCCGCACGCAATTTATTTCCAATTCCCATCGGGAAACCTGGACAAAATCATTTCGCTATTCTCAAAATAGATAACGCGCCCCCAACATTTCGCGCCCGCAGGCGCGAAGCGTTAAAGTTGTCAAACAGCACCGACTCATTCGGTTCAAAAATCCACCAGTCCTGCTCCCCTAACCCCGCGCCCCTGGGGCGCGATCTAACAGCGCCGCAGACTTCCCCGCAAGGGGGATGCGGCATCCGTAAAGTGGCAAAGCCGCTAACGGCTGCCCAAGCCGCCGCGCACGGCGGCAAATAATCTTGATCCGTTTTTTGCCGCGGTCACCGTCGCGGCATTACGATTCCCGCGCCCGTTGGGCGTGCCAATCGTGCCGCTTCCTCGAAACTGGCTCGCTTCATCCGCCGCTGGCGGCGCTTCGCCAATTTCCATGCGCGTGGCAAAAAACACCTCTCAGCCTGCAAGTGTGCGAGCGCAAGCGAGTGCGCGCAGCAGGCTGTCCCCCCCCTCAAAACGATGGCTCCGCCATCGTTTTGAAGTTTTACTTTCCAAACGGGCAGATCGGATAGTGGCACGGCTTGCACCCAAGGCATAGCCCGCCTTCGCCGAGCGCCGCGAGATCCGCGCGCGTGACGGGCACATCCGCCGCGATCTTCGGCAGCACCAGATCAAAGACCGTCGCGCCCGCGTACATCACGCAGCCGGGCAGGCCCATGACGGGCACACCGTCGTCAAAATAGCCGAGCAGGAACATCGCGCCCGGCAGGACCGGCGCGCCGTAGGCGATGATATTCGCGCCCGCGGCCTTGATGCCGCCCGGCGTGTTGTCGTCGGGGTCGACGCTCATGCCGCCGGTACAGAGGATCATGTCGGGCTTCTTTTCGCGCATCGTGAGCACCGCGTCGCGCACATTCTCCACCCCGTCGCCGGAGTAGACGACCTCGAGCGTTTCGATGCCGTAGGTCTTGAGCTTGTCGATGACGACCGGTGTGAACGTATCCTTGATGAGGCCCTTTTTGACCTCACCGCCGGTGGCGACGATGCAGGCGGTCTTGCGCACATAGGGCTTGAGAGACAGCAGCGGCTTATCGCCCGCGGCCTGCTCGGCCTTTTGGAGCTTTTCTTCCTCGATGATCAGTGGGATGACGCGCATGCCCGCGAGCTTGTCGCCCTCGCGTACAGCCATGCCGCCCTTGCGCGTGGCGATCATCACCTCGTCCTGGCTATTCACGGCGACAAGGCGCGCGGAATCGACCAGAAACACGCCGTCACAGGCGGCCTTGAGCTCGATCTTGCCCTCTTTCACGCCGCTGCGGATCATATTCTCCTGCCCGCAGAGGGCCAGAAGCCGCTCCGCCGCGTCGTTTTCGTGCACCATGCCGGACGTCATTTCCCAGACATAGAGGTGCTCCTTACCCATGCTGAGCAGCACGGGGATGTCCTCTTCCGTCACGACGTGGCCCTTGCGGAAGCGCGCGTCCTTATACTGGTCCTTGATGATCTGCGTCATGTCGTGGCAGAGCACATGGCCCACCGCGTCCTCGGTTTTGATAAGTCTCATTTCTTCAGCACCTCGATCTCGTCTCCGGCCTGAATGCGGCCCTCTTTGATCACAATGGCAAAGATGCCTTCGGTCGGCATCACGCATTTGCCCGTCGTGCGCTTGATCTCGCAGTCGTTGTGGCACTGCTTGCCGATCTGCGTGACCTCAAGCTCTGTCTCGCCCACGCGCAGGCGCGTGCCGACGGGGAGCGTCTTGAGCTCGATGCCTCGGGTGTTGATGTTTTCGGCAAAGATACCCGCATCCAGCTCAAGCTGGCAGATAGCGCGCATCGTGTCCACGCTCTCGTCGGCCAGCAGGCTGATCTGGCGGTGCCAGTCGCCAGCGTGGGCGTCGCCCACAATGCCGTGGCGGTATTTTACGTCGATATAGGGCACCTCGTGCTTGCGCACGCCCTTTTTTTCGCTGATGTTCACAGCGGTCACCTGTGCCATTCCTTCATTCCTCCGCTTCATAAACGCCGCTCTTGCCGCCCTCTTTATAGAGAAGGTGGATACTGTCGATGCGCATATCGCGCTGCACGGCCTTGCACATGTCGTACACCGTGAGCGCGGCGACGCTGACAGCTGTCAGCGCTTCCATTTCAACGCCCGTTTCGCCGTGGCAGCGAACCTCGCTGCGGATGTGCAGGGCGGTTTCTTCGATTTCAAATGAGATGTCCACCTTCGTGAGCAGCAGCGGGTGGCACATCGGGATCAGCTCACTGTTTTTCTTCGCGGCCATGATGCCCGCGACCTGCGCGACCGCCAACACATCGCCCTTGCCGATGGAGCCCTCTTTGATCTTGTCCATCGTCGCTTTTGCCATGCGGACCGTCGCGGCGGCGCGCGCCACGCGATAGGTCTGCACCTTTTCGCTCACGTCCACCATGCGGGCGCGGCCCTGTTCGTTAAAATGCGTCAGTTCCATCCTCAGCCTCCGATCGCAAACATGCCGCGGTGCGTCTCCGTGACGCCGGTCTCGTCCATGTGGTGGCGCTCCGGCTTCGTCAGAATGCCGCGGCGGATGGCCTGCTCCAATTCCTCACCGGACAAGCCCCGCAGCATGATCTCTGCGTCCGAATGCAGGCACGGCTTTAATTTCCCGTCCGCCGTGATGCGGATGCGGCTGCACTCTGCGCAGAACGCATGACTCATCGGCGCGATGAGGCCGACGGTCCCCTTTGCATCCGGCAGACGGTAGCACGCGGCCACGCCGTCGTGCGAAACGGCCTCCAACTCCGGACAGCGGTCCAAAACCGCCTGCGAGGGAAGATACGTACCGAAATCCTTTCCGCAGCCCATCGGCATGCGCTCAATGAAGCGCACCTGCCACGGATGTTCGCGCGTTAAGTCCACAAAATCGGCGATCTCGTCATCGTTGACGCCGCCGAGCAGCACGCAGTTGAGCTTGATCTTTGCAAAGCCCGCGCGCTCCGCCGCCTCGATACCGTCCAAGGTATCCTGCAGCGTGCCAAGGCGCGTGATGGCGCGAAAGCGCTCCTCGTTCAGCGTGTCGAGGCTGATGTTGAGGTGCGTGACGCCCGCGTCGCGCAGCGGCCGGGCAAACTCCTTGAGCAGGCTGCCGTTTGTCGTGACGCAGAGCTCTTCAACACCCGCAATGCTTGATAGCATGCGGCAGAAGTCCACCGCACCGCGGCGCACGAGCGGCTCGCCACCGGTGACGCGAATCTTTTTGACGCCGCACCTGACCGCCGCGGCGGCCATGTCGCGCAGCCCTTCCAAAGAACAGATGTCCTCGTGCGCGCACTTTTCAATGCCGCCGTCCGGCATGCAGTAGCGGCAGCGGTAATTGCAGCGGTCCGTGATGCTGATGCGCAGGTATGTAATTGATCTTGCAAAGCCGTCCAGCATCCGAAACGCCTCTTTCTTCCATGGTACAGCATGATATTTTAGCAAATATCACGCTCTTACGCAACACAGTTGTCCGATAATGTCGAAATACATTTTTATATTATCGTAATCTTGACTTTTTCCGCAGTATTTTTTAGAATACAAGCAACGATTTTTGACCGGGAGGGCCGATTTATGACTGACGGCAACACCATCCGCTCCGTGGCGAAGGCGATGGAGCTTTTGCAGCTCCTCAGCGACGCGGGCGAGGCGATGACGCTCACGGCCATCAGCGAGCGCGCAGGGCTGCCCAAGAGCACAGTGTTCGGCCTTTTGACCACCATGCGCGACTATGACGTCATCACACAGCACGCAGACGGCAAATACGCCCTCGGCCTGCGCCTTTTTGAATACGGCTGCCGCGCCAGCGCGTTCTGGAACATCTCGTCCCTCGCGCGGCCTTACCTTGAGCATCTGGCAGAAGCGACCGGCGCCTCCGCCATGCTCTCCACCTATGAAAACGGGCACATCGTGGCCCTCGATCAGGCCGAGGGGCGCGACAGCCTTCGCATCGTCTCCGCACCGGGGGCGCGGCTGCCGCTGCACTGCACCTCGCAGGGCAAGATCGTCCTTGCCTGCATGAGTGAGAGCGAGGCGGCGACTCTCCTTGCCCGCGTGCCGCTCACGCCCTACACCCCGCACACAGAAACGGACGCGGGTGCTTTGCTCGCATCGCTCCCCGCCTGCCGCGAGGCGGGCTTTGCCGTGGAAAACGGTGAGTATAAGATCGGTCTTCGCTCCATCTCCGCGCCGGTGTTCACCGGCGGCGGCGCGCTCAAATACGTCGTCAGCGTGCTGGGGATGTTCCGCTCCGTGCACTCGGACGAGTTCGCGCACGCCGAGCGCGCGGTCGTCGCCGCGGGGCAGATGCTTTCCGCCGCACTGGGCTATCCGGGAAAGTAAGACTTTTTCCCGCGCGGAAAAATCTACGCTTGACTCTACAATTGTTATAGAGTTTATGATGACTCCATGCTATACTGATAAGGAGTCCTTTCCGATGCAAAACGATCTCACCACCGGCAGAGTCTTTCGCAACGTTTTGTCCTTTTCGCTGCCGTATCTGCTCTCTTACTTTTTGCAGACGCTCTACGGCATGGCCGACCTCTTCATCATCGGCCAGTTTGAGGGCGTCGCCAGCACGACCGCCGTCTCCATCGGCTCGCAGGTGATGCACATGCTCACAGTCATGCTCGTCGGCCTTGCGATGGGCGCGACGGTCAGCATCGCGCAGGCCGCCGGCGGCGGCGACAAAAAGCGCACCGCCTCTGCCATCGGCAACACGGTCACGCTCTTCATGCTGCTGTCTCTTGCGCTGACGGCACTGCTGCTCGCGCTGCGCGGGGGTATCGTCTCCATCATGTCCACACCGGAGGAGGCCGTGCAGGGCACGCTCGCCTATCTCACGGTCTGCTTTATCGGTATTCCGTTCATCACGGCGTACAACATCATCGCCTCGATCTTCCGCGGCCTTGGTGACAGCAAGAACCCCATGTACTTCATCGCCGTGGCCTGCGTCGTCAACATCGCGCTCGACTACTACTTCATGGGCACGCTGCACCTCGGCCCTGCGGGCGCGGCGCTCGGCACCACGCTCTCGCAGGCGGTGAGCGTCCTCGTCTCGCTCGCGGTCATCTTGAAGCGCAGGCTCATCTCCGTCCGCCGCGCGGACTTTCGCCCGCAGCGCGCCGTCATGGGTAAGCTCCTTCAGATCGGCGTGCCCGTCGCTCTGCAGGACGGCTTTATTCAGGTCTCGTTCGTCATCATCACGATCATCGCCAACCGCCGCGGTCTGACGGACGCGGCCGCCGTCGGCATCGTCGAAAAGATCATCGGCTTCCTCTTCCTCATCCCGTCGTCGATGCTCTCGACCGTCTCGGCGCTCGGCGCGCAGAATATCGGCGCGGGCAAGCCCGAGCGCGCGCGTCTCACGCTGCGCTACGCCGCGATGATCGCCTGCTCGTTCGGCATCGCGGTCGTCATCCTCATCCAGTTTATCGCCGAGCCGCTCGTCGGCCTCTTCACGCCTGATGCCGCCGTCGCCGCCGCGGGCGGGCAGTATCTGCGCGGCTACATCTGGGACAGCTTCTTTGCCGGCGTGCAGTTCAGCTTCAGCGGCTATTTCTGCGCCTGCGGCAAGTCGGGCATCTCGTTTCTGCACAATTCGCTCTCGATCCTGCTCGTGCGCGTGCCGGGGGCGTACCTTGCGTCCAAATACTTCCCGCAGACGTTGCTGCCCATGGGCCTTGCCAACGCCGCGGGGTCGCTTTTCTCCATCCTCGTCTGCGTGATCGCCTACGCCATCCTCACGCGGCGGGAAAAACGTGCGCAGGAGGCATCATAAATGGCTCTTCCCCAGCTTTTCTCCATCGGCGAAATGGCAAAAATTTTCCATCTCAGCGTGAGCAGCCTGCGCCACTACGAGGCGCTCGGCCTCGTCACGCCGGAATATGTCGATCCGTCGACGAATTACCGCTACTACAGCGTCCGCCAGTTTGAGCCGCTCAACACCATCCGGTATCTGCGCGCGATGGACATGCCGCTCACCGAGATCGCCGATTTTCTGCAAAACCGCGACGTGGAGACGATCGAAGAAAAGCTGCGCGCGCAGAAGGCCGCCGTTGTACAGAAGCAAAAGGAGCTCAAGCGCATCGAGCGCAAGCTCGACGCGCGCCTTAGCCAGCTGCACGAGGTTCGGCATGCGCCGCTCGGCGAGATCACGCTCATCCATTCGCCCGCGCTTCGCCTTTTCTGGATCGACACGGCGCTGACCGCGCCGGACTACTCCGCGCTCGAGCTCTCCACGAGCCGTCTTGCCGCCGCGCAGGCCGAAGCGCTGGTCTTCCTCGGCAAGGTCGGCTTCAGCGTATCGCAGGAGCACTTGAACGAGGGCAGCTTCGGGCAGTACGACGGCGAATTCCTCGTGCTTGACGAGGCCGACCGCTTTGCGGGCGACGTCATTGATCTGCCCGCTTCGCTCTGCGCGTGCGTGCGCTTCCGCGGACACCACGCCGAGTCGCCCGCGCAGTACCGTCGCTTGATGCAGTTCATCCGCGAGGAAGGCTACACCGCCGCCGGATTTTCGCGCGAGATTACAGTCATCGACTACGGCTTCACGACCGACACGGAAAAGTTCGTCACTGAAATCATGATCCCCCTGCAAAAGGTATAAAAAAAAGTTCCCGCGTTCATACGTGGGAACTTTTTTTATACTTTTTACTCAATGCCCGCCGCCGGCGATCATCTTGAGGGCGTGGTCAAGCGCGCCGAGCACGGCGCTCAGGTTTTCGCGCGCAGCCTTTTCCGAGCCGGGGAGGTTCAGGATGAGGCTGTTTCTTCTCGTGCCGGCCACGGCGCGGGAAAGCATCGCGCGCGGCGTGATCTGCAAGCTGTAATAGATCATCGCCTGCGGGATCGCGGGAATTTCGCGCTCGAGCACGGCGCACGTCGCCTCGGGCGTCACGTCACGGGGAGATAAGCCCGTGCCGCCGCTCGTGATGACAAGGTCGCAGTGCTTTTCATCCACGCAGGAGATGAGCTCTTCGCTGATCTTCTCCTGTTCGTCCGGCACGATGGACGTGTACACGACCTCGTAGCCAGCCTCCTTCAGCATCGCGGCCACAGCGGGGCCGCTCTTGTCCTCGTACACGCCCGCGGACGCGCGGTCGCTCACGGTGATGACTGCCGCCTGATAGCTCATAGCATTGCCGCCTTTCTCAAAAGTCGATCGTGCCCTCGCGCACGCGCAGATCATAGGGCTCGTAGACCACCTTGCGGTACGCGTCCACGTCGAGCTTCACACCCGTCCAGTCGGAATGGATCTCGCCGGTCTGCTTGATGAGGATATCATAGAGGATATCGTAGGTCACGCCGTCGTCACCCGTCTCCACGATGGTGGAATAGGGCAGCGTCTTATGGTAGGTCATGTGCAGGCCCTTGTAGTCGAAGTGGTAGCCGTTGCGCATGCGGCAGCCGTCGAGGCCCTTGTAGGTGAAGCGCTTTTTAAGGTCTGCCAAAATCTTGTCGCCCTCCTCCTGATAGAGGTTCTCGGGCGTCGTCTCGGTGTAGTCGTAGCGGAACTGCACGGGGATGTTGTACTTGCGCCAGCGCTCTGCGTAGTCCACAAGCTCGTCGGCGGGATAGTCCATGTACAGCACGCAGTTCACGCGCTTGGGCGTTGCGATACGGGCGACGACCTCGTCGGGCGACTCCTCGACATACTTCGTCAGGTGGCGCGAGACGTTGATGCAGGTGATCTTGTCCGCATTGCGGCGGGTGAAGTCGATCATCTCCTCCGCGCTGCAGCCGGGCTGCACGGGGAAGGTCGTGTTGATATACACCTTGTGGGTCGTGGGGATGGCGTCGAGCATGCGCTGGAGCGCTTTTAAGTTGGCAAACGGCTCGCCGCCGGTGAAAACAAAATCGCAGCGCGGCGTGATCTCGTCCATCACGGCGATGCTCTTGAGGATCGCCTCCACGCTGAAGCCCTCAGCATGGGCGTATTCCTGCTTGTTCACGCAAAACGGGCAGTGGTTCCGGCAATCGTAGGGTACAAAGATCGTTACCGTCGCGCCGCCCTCGCGCGTCTTGTAGGGATGAGTCATTGGTTCTTGTCCGTCCTCTGTTAAAATTCTATAATGAAAATAGTTTACTCTGAAATATGCAGGATTGCAAGCGATCTTCTGACAGTTTTCTCATTTTGTCGGACATTGCTTTTCCTCGCGCAGAAGAGCGCGCACATAGTCGAACGCCGCGTCCTCGCCCTGCTCCTTGAGTACGAGCAGCATCTTGCCGATGAGCTCGCCGGTCTCGGGATGGATGAGGATATGGCCGCGCGACTTTTCGTAGTAGTCGTAGGCCGAGGCGTCGGTGTATTTGCCGCCCTGATAGACCTTGCAGGCGGCAATGCGGTCGCAGAACATTTCGGCTACATATTTGAGCGGCATTTTGCACCCGCCCATGTAGACCTTACCGTCGTCGGCAATACAGTAGTCGATCCAGTATTCAAAGTGGTGGCGGTTGCGCCCCTTGTGGTGGAGCCACGCAAGGCTCACGCCGTTTTCGCGCCGCTCAGCGTCGTTCGGGCTGCGGTAGCCCTGATAATACTTGACGCCGCGCCAGAATTCCGAGGGGCTGTATTTGCTCAGGTCATGCGTTAACCCCTGATAGTACAGGCCGAGGCGAAAACAGTATTGCCGCACCAGATGGCGATGATGCGTAATGGTTTTAAAGTGCTCGATGGCGCGCATACGGACACCTCCCTGCGTATTCCGGCAGGCCGCCCGCCGCGGTTCGCCGCTTTCCCGCGCGCGTATGTTTCCGTTTGAAGTAATACATGCACAGTTATCGAAATTTTATATCAAATCAGCAGAAAATGCAATAAGGTATTTTTGCAAATAAATTGCGCAAAATGAGCACCAAGGGCGGCAAGTCCCCTGCCCTTTTGTCTCCTCCGCGCGGGAATGGAAAATATTCCCGCGCGGAGCGAGCGTGCCGGAAGGCTTTGCAGAATATCTTCTGTCATTTCGTCCATCACAGCAAAAAGGGCACGGCCTGTTGGCCGCGCCCTTTGTCTGCGATTTGCGAAAGAGCCTTTTTTACAGGTTCTTCTCGTAGCTCTCGATCATCTTCTTGACCATCTGGCCGCCGACAGAGCCGGCCTCGCGGGAGGTCAGATCGCCGTTGTAGCCCTGCTTGAGGTTGACGCCGACCTCGCTGGCGGCTTCCATCTTGAACTTGTTCATAGCGGCCTTGGCCTCGGGGATGTTGAGCTTGTTGCTGTTCTTGCTGGACATAATGATTTTCTCCTTTTCCTATAATTGTTTTTGGTTTCACCTGTTTGAAAGAGTTTTGCTGTTTGGGTATCGCAAGGGTAGTTTGACTCATAAAAAATCGGATATGCAGTCTTTCTGCTGGTAAGTTTTATCAGCGCTTCTTCGCGCACGAACGCTGATTTGACAATCGTTTTTCTTTCCTCTATAATTTATAATCAAAATTGCAACATGACGGAGGTATTTACGTTATGATCTCTTCCGATAACCGCCGCTACGCCTACGGCAAATCTCAGCTCATCGAAGTCATCTGCCAGCTGCGCTTCCCCACCATTCTCTCGATCGACACGCGCGAGCCCGCCGACTTTCAGGAGACCGTGCGCGCGGCATTTCCGCGCTACCAGTGCCAGGTGGAAAAGCTGCCCGGCGTGAACGGCGCGCCCGCGCGGACGGTCAACAACCACACGTTCATTTCCGAGGACGGCGGCTACAAGCTGAGCCTCACGAAGGACTTTATCGCCCTTTCTACCATGCGCTACACGCACTGGGAGGACTTTGCCGCCCGTCTCGACGAGCCGCTCGGCCAGTTTATCAAGATTTACCGTCCCAACTGCTTTGACCGCGTGGGGCTTCGCTTTGTCAACGCCATTTCGCGCGAGCAGCTTGGCCTCACGGGCCGCCGCTGGAACGATCTGCTCCAGCCGCCGTATCTCGGCATTCTTGACGAGGACGGCGTGGACGAAGCGAGCGTCGCCAAGTGCTCGGTCGACGTCGAGCGCAAGCTCGATGCGCTCGCGGCGCTCAAGCTGCACGCGGGCCCCGGCTTTGTCCAGCGCAACATCCGCAGCGGCAATCAGGTTCAGCAGGTGCAGGAAAAGGAAGTGCGCTTCATCTTCGATCAGGATGTGTACTCCACCGGCAAAGTGAAGGTCGCCGCCGTGGCGGAGACGCTCAACGCCCTGCACGCGCACTCCGACAGCGTCTTTTCCGACGCGATCACCACCGTGCTCCACGACGCGATGGAGCCGGAATATCTGTAAAAGCGATGTGAAGTAAATTTTGGCAAAGAAAACACATGAACTGGCGCTGTGCGGCGTACTGTGTGCGCTCGCGGTCGCCTTCCTCTGGCTCAGCGGCGTCATTCCGCTCTCGACCTACGCCTGGCCGATCTTCGCATCGGCTACGCTTTTTGCCCGCGCGCGAGGAATGCCGCAAAAGCTACGCATGGAGCTGCTTTGCCGCGGCGGCGGTCTTGGGACTTCTTCTCTGCGCGGATAAGGAAGCAGCGCTTGTGTTCTGCTTTCTCGGCTATTATCCCCTCTTGAAGCCGAATCTTGACGCGATCTCGTCCAAAGCCCTGCGGCTCTTTGCGAAGCTCGGCCTCTGCGCCGTGAGTATGGGCGTCATGTACGCGCTCATCATTTTTGTCTTTAAGCTCCCCGCCGTCGTGCAGGAGTTTTCCGAGAGCGCGACTTGGCTGCTGTGGGCGACGGCAGCGATGGGGTTGCTGCTCTTTTTTGTCTACGATCTGCTCATCGACCGGCTGGCGGTCGTCTATCGCCGCCGCCGTGGTAAAAAGGCATAAATTTCGGTTCTTTTTGTTATCTATCTTACCAAAATGCAGTATGAAAGCGCGGTTTTCCATTGTGGAAAGCCGCGCTTTGCCGTATACTGAATTTGGGCAATTTTGCTCACTTCCATTCCCTCCCGCCTGCGCTACTCCACCTTTTACGTACCGCTCGCGGGAAATACAAAAGGAGGAACGTTTTCCGCCGAACCGGCGGTGCGGCAGTGTGGAGACCTGCCGTAAAGCGGCGCGCTCAGGCGGCTGCGAGGTCCTGCATCGCGGAGGCGGCAGGGCTGCGGTTCACGATTATGGCAGAGGTCATTCTGAAAAATGTCCGAAAGGTCTACCCCAACACCGAAAGCAAGAAGAAAAAGAAGAAAGACGAGGCCGTCGAAAAGAAGAACAATCTGGAGATCACTGACGAAGGCGTTGTCGCCGTGCAGAACTTCAATATCGACGTGGCCGACAAGGAGTTCATCGTGCTCGTCGGCCCGAGCGGCTGCGGCAAGTCGACCACGCTGCGCATGATCGCCGGTCTCGAGGAGATCAGCGGCGGCGAGCTCTTCATCGACGGCAAGCAGATGAACGACGTCGCGCCCAAAGACCGCGACATCGCGATGGTCTTCCAGAACTATGCGCTTTATCCGCACATGACCGTCTATGAAAACATCGCCTTCCCGCTCAAGCTCAAGAAGATCGCGGAAACAGACGCGGACGGCAAGACGCATCTCAAGAAAATGCCCAACGACGAGATCGACCGCCGCGTGCGCGAGGCGGCGGAGATCCTTGATATCACCCAATTCCTCGACCGCAAGCCCAAGGCGCTCTCCGGCGGCCAGCGCCAGCGCGTGGCCATCGGCCGCGCCATCGTCAGAAGCCCGAAGGTGCTGCTGATGGACGAGCCGCTCTCGAACCTTGACGCGAAGCTGCGCAACCAGATGCGCGCGGAGATCATCAAGCTGCGCGAGAAGATCGACACCACCTTCATTTACGTCACGCACGATCAGGTCGAGGCCATGACCCTCGGCGACCGCATCGTCATCATGCGCGACGGCTACATCCAGCAGATCGGCACGCCGCAGGAGGTCTTCAACCATCCGGCGAACCTGTTCGTCGCGGGCTTCATCGGCTCGCCGCAGATGAATTTCTTTGAAAACTGCCAGCTCACAAAGACCGCCGGCGGCTATACGCTCACCGTCATGGGCGAGACTGTCACGCTCACCGCGGAGCAGAGCGCAAAGCTCGCCGCCGCAGGCGTCGAGAGCCGCAGTGTCACCGCGGGCGTGCGCCCCGTGCATATCGCGCTCGGCGAGAGCGGCATCCCTGCCGAGGTCGACGTCAGCGAGCTGATGGGAAGCGAGCTGCATCTGCACCTTGCCGCGAATGGGCAGGATGTTGTGGCAGTCATTCCCACCGCGAATATTGATCCGATGGCGTATGCGCGGCATACGGCGGTGAAGTTTGGATTTGATGCCAAACTGGTGCATTTGTTTGATGCTTCTACCGAGAAGAATCTCATTTGATTTTGGAAAATTTCCCTTTTAAGGGAAGAATATTGCAACCCAAGGGCTGCGGTGAATAAAGGGGGCCATTCTCTCACGTGAGAGAATGGCCCCCTTTGACCCCCAAGAGAACGCGAGGGGAGCTCCCCTCGCCCCCCGACATTGCCGGTCTGGGGCTTGAAGAGCTGCACGCGCTGCGCAATGTAAGTGCGGTGTACATGGCTTCGCCATGAATCTTCTGCGAGTCGTGACCAGTCGCAACCGCGCCTTACTATCGTGAGGCGCGAGTGACGTTACCTCGGCGGCAGACTGCCTGCGGAATGCGGCATTGCTGCGCTCGCCGCATTGATTGGCACCATCAGTAGACGGAAATTAAACTGCACCTGCGCAAGACTGGCAGAGCGACACCCGCAAGGGGTGTGCCGCATCCGTAAGGCAGCAGAGCCGCCAACGGCTGCGCAACAGCGGATAGTAGGAGCAAGTCAAATCGTATAGCAATGCTAACGCGGCAAAGCCGCGCGCAGGCAGCTGCATTCCGGAGGCTCAAAGATTGTTCAAGCTCCAAACTGCCAATCTAAACCTTTCTCTTGGGGGATCTAAAGGGGGCCATTCTCTTTTGTGAAAGAGAATGGCCCCCTTTGCCGTTCCCCTGCGACGCGCAGGGAACTATATCATTCGATGGAAAGCTGATACTTAATAGGCAACGCCCCAATAGATATCGGTGGTGCACTCTTTGCCGCAGCAGACGCACTTGCCGGTGGTGCCGCTCTGCTTGAGGGGCATGCAGCGGGAGGAAACGCCCGCCTGTTCCTTCATCTTGAGCTCACACTCGAGGCTGCCGCACCACTTGGTGCGAGCGAAGCCGCCGCGGCCGGAGGCCATCTCCTTGACCTCGTCGATGGTCTTTAAGTCGAACGTGTTGTCTTCGAGGTTCTTTTCCGCCACGGTGTACATGTTGTCATGGATGGCGTCAAGCAGCGCCTTGATCTCGTCAACGATCCCCTCGATCTTGGCCGTGACCTTTTCGCCGTTGTCGCGGCGGACGAGGCAGCAGTTGCCCTCGGCCAGGTCGCGGGGACCGAGCTCGAGGCGGATGGGCACGCCGCGCATCTCGTACTCAGCGCACTTCCAGCCCATGGACTGGTCGCTGTCGTCCAGCTTGACGCGGACGTCGGCGGCGATGAGGTCCGCCATCACGCTCTTGGCTGTCTCGAGCACCTCGGGATTCTTGTGCGCGGCGATGGGGACGATGACGACCTGCGTGGGCGCGATGCGCGGGGGCAGGACAAGGCCGTTGTTGTCGCCGTGGGTCATGATGACCGCGCCGATCATGCGCGTGGTGGAGCCCCAGGACGTCTGGAACGGGTACTGGAGCTTGTTGTCGCGGCCGGTGAAGGTCACGTCATAGGCGCGGGAGAACTTGTCGCCAAAATAGTGGCTCGTCGCACCCTGAAGCGCCTTGCGGTCCTTCATCATGCACTCGACGGTGTAGGTCGCCTCGGCGCCGGCAAACTTCTCCTTCTCGGTCTTGCGGCCGGGCACGACGGGGATGGCGAGCACGTGGCGGAAGAAGTCGGCGTAGCAGTTGAGCTGCTGCATCGTCTCAGCCTGCGCCTCCTCGGCGGTCTCGTGGATGGTGTGGCCCTCCTGCCACCAGAACTCGCGCGAACGCAGGAACGGGCGGGTGGTCTTCTCCCAGCGGATGACGGAGCACCACTGGTTGTAGAGCATCGGCAGCTGGCGGTAGGTCTGCAATACGCGGGACCAGTGGTCGCAGAACATCGTCTCGGACGTGGGGCGGAAGGCAAGGCGCTCTTCGAGCTTCTCGCTGCCGCCCATCGTGACCCACGCGACCTCGGGCGCGAAGCCGTTGACGAGCTCGCCCTCTTTCTTGAGCAGGCTCTCAGGGATCAGAACGGGCATCGCCACGTTCTCGTGTCCGGTCTTTTTAAACTCCGCGTCCATCAAACGCTGCATGTTCTCCCAGATGGCGAAGCCATAGGGGCGCAGGATGGTAAAGCCCTTGACGCTGGCATACTCAACAAGCTCCGCCTTGCGGCAGATGTCGGTATACCATTGGGCAAAATCGTCTTCAAGATTCGTGATCTGTTCTACCTTTTTATCTTTTGCCATGTTTATGTTCTCCCTCAGTTTCAGGATAGAGTTCTGAATTGTTATTGTATTGTTTTTGCGCCGAATTGTCAAGCACAGGCGCGGAAAAGGTGCGGAACGGCAACGCCTTTCCGCACCTTTCTGTATTTTTCTCACACCACCGTCGGGAAACGGAGGATGGCCTTGAAGAGGTCGCCATCGATGGCGAGCGACATCTTCCCACCCTGCAGCTCCGTCAAGCTCTGCGCGATGGAGAGGCCGAGGCCGTTTCCCTCGGTCGAGCGCGAGCTGTCGCCGCGCACAAAGCGCTCCATCAATTCCTCGGCGGGAATGTTCAGCGCCGCGCGCGAGGTGTTCTTGAAGGTCACGACCGCGTCGCCGCCGGTCTTTTCAAGCGTCAGATAAACGCGCGTGCCATTCTGCGCGTATTTGCAGATGTTCGAGAGCAGATTGTCGATCACGCGCCACATCAGCGCGCCGTCCACATTGCAGAAGAGCTCCTTGTCCGGCATCACGCTCACGAGCGTCAGCTCCGCCGCGCTCAGCTTGTCGCCGTACTCGCCCTCGACCTGCGATAGAAGCTCGTTCATGCTGCACCGCACGGCGTTCACGGGCAGGTTACCCGTCGTGGCCTTGCTGGCCTCGACCAAGTCCTCCGTGAGCTTTTTGAGCTTGAACGCCTGCCGCTTGAGGACGGCGAGGTATTCTTCCTCCTGCTCGGGAGTGTGCTCATGCTGCAAAAGATCAACGTAGTTGATGATGCTCGTGAGCGGCGTCTTGATGTCGTGCGAAACGTTTGTGATAAGTTCCGTTTTGAGCCGCTCGCTCTTGAGCTGCTTGTCGATGGCCGCAGCCATGCCGTCGCCGATGGAATTCAAGTTCTCGGCGTGGCGCTTAACGTCCCAGTACATCCATTTCGTGTCCACCTGCGCGTCAAGATTGCCGGCGGCGAGGGCTTCGCCCTCCTTCTGGAGCTTTCGAAGCTGGAGCGAGAAGAGGCACGCGGCGACGGACAGCACAAGCATCGTCAGCAGCATCGCCCCTCCCGCGCGATTTGCCGCAAATATACCGAGCATCATGCTGACCACAAGGCAGCCCACCGCCGTGCGCCAGACGAGCGGGATGGCGTGCAGGAGGCCAATAACGCCGCGGCAGAAGGCGCAGAGCACTCTCCAGCACCACTTGACGATCTTCCAGCACAGGCACAGGAGCTTGTAGATAATCGTTCCCTTCCACAGTCTGCCCACCTTGACGCGCGCACAGAATGTCACCCACGCGGCAAAGACGAGCACCGCCAGCGCAAAGCTCATCGCCAGCAGCAGCACATCGTAGGGCGGGGTATAGAAGCTCACATAGGAGTAGACCTCCTCCACCGCCACGCACAGCAGCGCAATGATCGTGCCGTCAACGAGAAGATAGAGGTCGAAGGGGATCTTTTCCTGCCAGCCGCCCTGCAGCTCGCCGTCCTCGCGCCGCGCCGCCGTGCGGGCGAGGAAGATGAGCAGGAACAGCTCCATCGCGCCAAAGAGGATGAGCATCTCCAGGGCGTTCTGCCCCCAGTTTTCTGCCTTGTCGTAAAAAACCTTTGCCCAGTAGATATCATCCTGCGCGGGAAGGCCCTTCACAAGGTAGACATCAAAGGTCTTGTCAACATAAACGGTGCTGTAGCAGAAGGTATCACCGTCGCTGACGTTGCTGAACTCCACCTTGTCCTGCTCGTCCGTCACACGGAAGCGAATGTTGCTGTAGCTGTCTCCCTTGGAGTAGATCTTGTCGAAATCATAGTTTCCGCCTTCCATGGCAATATAGTCGTCGCAGATCTCCCACGTCTTTTTTGCCGACCGCATTCAGGCAGAGGTTGCTCGTGTAAAAGTCCCGACCCATACCGCCGTAGGAGTAGACAATCCCCACAACATAGGTGAGGATGACCGGCACGAGCGCCGCCGCCAGCAAAAAAGCGACCGTCTTTGTCCAGAAATTGCGTATCCACGCAGCCTTCATTTCTTGTCCTCCATTTTATACCCCAGCCCCCACACGACCTTCAGGTAGCGCGGCTCGGAGGGGTTGATCTCCAATTTTTGCCGCAGGTGGCGGATGTGCACGCTCACCGACGTCTCCGCCCCCAGCGAATCCTCCTTCCACACCAGCTCGTAGATCTGGGCAGAGGAATAGATGCGTCCCGGGTTCTTCATCAGCAGCCGCAGGATGTTGAACTCGATGGGCGTGAGCGCGACCTCGTCGCCGTCGACCGTCACGCTTTTTTTCTCCTCGTCGAGCACGATGGGGCCGACGGTGTAGACGTTCGGCTTCTCCTCTTCCTTCTTCGCGCCCAGCTGCGTATAGCGGCGAAGCTGAGACCTGACGCGCGCCAGCACCTCCACGGGGTCAAAGGGCTTGGTGATGTAATCGTCCGCGCCGATGTTCAGGCCCAGAACCTTGTCGCTGCTCTCGCTCTTGGCCGTGAGCAGGATGATGGGCACGTTGCTCTTTTCGCGCAGCTTCGCCGTCGCGGCGATGCCGTCGAGCTGGGGCATCATGATGTCCATCAGGATCAGATGGATGTCGTTCTTCTCCACGACCTCCAGCGCCTCGCGCCCGTTGCTCGCCTCAAACAGGCAGTAGTCCCCGCCGGAGAGATAGATCTTGAGCGCGTTGACAATGTCCTGTTCGTCGTCACAAATCAGAATGTTGTACATTTTCTCACCTCATGTTGGTCATTGTATCAGCCGTTTTCAAACAAAAACAGCGATTGTTTCTTAATTCTTACTTAATATCCTCTCAAAAAAGGCCGAAAGGGGCTTCCTTTCGGCCTTTCTCGGTTGTTTTCTTATCTTTTTCGGTCAATTTTGCGATAAAGGCGGAGCGCTCTCTCCGCCGCGACGCCCGCAGCGTGCGTAAGGCTGCGCGCGTTGTAATGAAGCTCTGCAAAGCAGAACGCGGACTTCCCCGCCGCCGCGAGGCGCAGGGATTTTTCTTCCTTTTTCCGCCGGCTGTACCAGATCGACATAGTTCTCCTCCTCACAAATCACACCCGTCGAGCGCAGCAAGGCCGAAGCGCGCGGCGAGGCTGATCTTCGCGCGCTCGTCGTCCGAGGATGCAACATCGAATTTCGTGCGCAGCTCACGCAGGAACAGGCCGCGCAGCGAATCCTCCTGCGCTCGCGCCCAGACGTCCTCGCCAATGCGCGTCTCATCGCGCAGCTCCAAGTGGAAGAAGTCGGGCGCAAACTGCTCTTCGATCGACTTGAGATCAAGCCCGCGCTCATCCGTCTCTCCGGTGAAAATAATGCGGTAAATATCGCGCACAGTCGCATCCGGCAGGCCTGCGCGCAGCGCGTCCTCCGCCGATCTTCCCGTCACATCGACGTTCAGGACCTCATACCGTCTGCGCGCGAACGGCACAAACGAAAGTTCGGCCTTCCCGCGCTCCACCGTGCCCGTAAGGATGCCCTTTTCGCCCAGCTCGTCGAAACCGCGGCCCTCCGGGCAGCCGGAGTAGGCGTAGGTCGTCTGCCCTTCGCGCAGGAAACCGCCGAACTGGTGTGTGTGGCCGAGCGCAAGATAGTCGATCCCGCTCTCCTTGATCTGCTCTTTCGTGAGGGGATCGTAGCGCGATTCCGCGGCGGAGCTGTCGCCGTGCAGCACCATCAGATGGATGAAATCGTCCTCCGGTGCGCGGAAGCCCGCAAGCAGGCTCTCATCCTGCACCGGCGCGGTAAACGCCGCTCCGTACACGGCGCACTGAAGCTCCGGCAGCTCCACGCGCTCGACCGTCTTCGACGTGAAGACGTGCACATTCTCCGGCCAGGAAAGCGTCGCGTAGGCCGACTTCGCGCTGTACGGGTCGTGGTTGCCGGGGGCGATGAACACTCGCGCCTGCATTGCGCCCAGCGCCTCAGAGAGCGCTTCCAGCGTCTCGCGATAGGTCGTGTCGCTGTCGAACAGGTCACCCGCAAGCAGCACGAGATCGACGCCGTTCTGATTCACGTAATTGCAAAGCCGCGTCAGCAGCTCGCGGCTCTCGCGGCGGCGCTGGCGCGCCTGCTCGGCGCTCAGCGCGCCGAACGCGCTGTCCAAATGGAAGTCCGCCGCGTGAACGATCTTCACGCTCATGTGTTCTCTCCTCTCATGCCTGCGGGGCGGGCGCTTTCTCCTTGCACACGTCGACCCAGGCGACAAAGTTCGAGGAATACTTCTCAAGCTCGTCGCAGGTCATCTCGATGGCGCTGTTCGCGCTGCCCGCCGCGGGGAAAACCGTGTCGAAGCGTTTGAGCGACACATCGAGATAGGTCTTCACATTCTCCGGCAGTGCAAACGAGCACACGCCGCCCGGCGCGTGGCCGGTGAATGCGCAGGCCTCATCAAAGGTCAGCATCTTTGCTTTCACGTGGAAATACGCCTTGTACTTGGCGTTGTCGATCTTCCTGTCCCCCGCCGTCACGATGATGATGGGCTCGTCGTCCGTGAGCTTGAAGCTCATGGACTTGGCGATGCGCGCGCCCTCCACGCCGACGGCGACGGCGGCCAGCTCGACCGTCGCGCTCGACACGTCGAACTCGCGGATGCGGTCGGCGATGCCGAAATGTTCAAAATAGGCTCTCACTTTTTCGATGGACATTTGCGTTGTTCCTTTCTATTTTGCGCTTTTTCAGCGCACATCGACGCGCTCGACGCTCACGCAGAGCCCCGTCGCGTCATCCAGTGTAAAAATCGCTCCCTGCATCTTGCCGGCGCTCTTCTCCGGCTCGCGGTAGCGGCCCGGGAGACCGCCGAGAAACGTCTCGACCGACTGCTCGGGCTTGATACCGAGCACGCTGCGCACCGCCCCCGTCATGCCGAGGTCCGTGAGGTAGCCCGTCCCTGGGGAAGACCTCTTCGTCCGCCGTCGGCACGTGGGTGTGCGTGCCCCAGATGGCGCTGACGCGGCCATCGAGGTAATAGGCCATGGCGAGCTTTTCGCTCGTCGCCTCGGCGTGGAAGTCAAGCAGCGTGAACGTCGGCTTTTCGCCGCTTTTGAGCAGCTCGTCCGCCGTTTTGAACGGATTGTCCGCATGGAACGCGAGGTCGCAGCGGCCGATGAGGTTCATCACCGCGATGCGGGCGCGCCCGCAGTCGAAAACGCCGTAGCCCCTCCCCGGCACGCGCGCGCCGAGATTGTGCGGCCGCAGAATATACGGGCAGTCGTCGAGGTAGTCGGTGATCTGCTTCTTGCCGAATGTGTGGTTGCCAAGCGTGATGACGTCCGCTCCCGCGGAGAAGATGCGCTCGGCGTCGTTCGGCGTCAGGCCGACCATCGCGGCATTCTCGCCGTTGACCACGGTGAAGTGGATGTTCTTGAGTTTTTTCACGGCGCGCAGATGGTGCTCGAGGCAGCTGACGCCGCAGCCGCCCACCACATCGCCGATGGCCAGAATATTGTAGAGCATGGCGTTCCTCCGCTTTGCGTTTTCCCCAGTATAGCAAGGCGCGGGACAAAACGCAAGAAAGGCATGAAAAAAAGGCCCCGCAAAAGCGGAGCCTTTTTCTTATTTCGCGTATTCGATGGCGGTCGTCTCGCGCAGGACGTGCACCTTGATCTGGCCGGGATATTCCATCTCTTCCTCGATCTTTTTGGCAAGCTCACGCGCCAGAATGACCATCTGGTCCTCGCTGACCTGGTCGGGCTTGACCATCACGCGCACCTCGCGGCCGGCCTGAATGGCATAGGCCTTGTCGACGCCGGGATAGCTGCCGGTGATCTCCTCAAGCTGCTCGAGGCGCTTGATGTAGTTCTCCAGATTCTCGCGGCGGGCGCCGGGACGGGCGGCAGAGATCGCATCCGCCGCCTGCACGAGGCAGGCAACGATGGTCTGCGGCTCCACGTCGTTGTGGTGCGCCTGCACGGCATGGATGATGTCGTCCTTTTCGTGGTACTTGCGCAAAAATTCGACGCCGAGGGCGACGTGCGTACCCTCCATCTCGTGGTCGACGGCCTTGCCGATATCGTGCAGCAGGCCTGCGCGCTTGGCGGCGTAAACATCCGCGCCCAGCTCGGCGGCCATCATGCCCGCAAGGTGCGAGACCTCGATGGAGTGCTGCAGAACGTTCTGGCCGTAGCTCGTGCGGTAGTGCAGGCGGCCGAGCATCTTCACAAGCTCGGGGTGCAGGCCGCGGATGCCGGTCTCCAGCACGGCGCGCTCGCCCTCAGACTTGATGATGGCGTCCACCTCGCGGCGGGCCTTGTTGACCATCTCTTCAATGTGCGTGGGATGGATGCGGCCGTCGGCGATGAGCTTTTCGAGCGCCAGGCGCGCGACTTCGCGGCGCACGGGCTCGAAGCACGAGACGGTGATCGCCTCGGGCGTGTCGTCGATGATGAGGTCGACGCCCGTGAGCGTTTCGATCGTGCGGATGTTGCGGCCTTCGCGGCCGATGATGCGGCCTTTCATCTCGTCATTGGGCAGGGGCACCACACTGACGGTGATCTCGGCAACATGGTCGGCAGCGCAGCGCTGGATGGCAGAGGCGACGATCTCGCGGGCGCGGGAATCGGCCTCGTCCTTGGCGCGCTGCTCCAGCTCCTTGATCTTGAGCGCGGTCTCGTGCGTCACTTCGCTCTCGACCTGCTCGATCAGGTACTTCTTGGCGTCTTCGGCAGTAAAACCGGAAATGCGCTCAAGCATTTCGGTCTGGCTGCGCTTGATGATCTTGATTTCTTCGTTTTCCTTGTCCAGAGCGGCATGCTTCTGGTTGAGGGCCTCCTCGCGCTTTTCCAGCGCGTCGGTCTTGCGGTCGAGGTTCTCCTCCTTCTGCTGGAGCCGGCGCTCCTGCTTCTGCTGCTCGGCGCGGCGTTCCTTGACTTCCTTCTCGTATTCGTTTCTGGAGCGCAGGATATCTTCCTTTGCCTCCAACATGACTTCGCGTTTCTTGTTTTCAGCGCTCTTGATCGCTTCGTTGACAATACGAAGCGCCTCTTCGTCGGCGTTGGAGATCTTCTCCTCGGCGCGTTTAGCGGCTCTCTTGCGAATCCAAATACCAAGAAGAATGCCAATGACGAGCGTCCCCACCGCGATAAGCGCAGCGTAGAGATAGCTGATCATACGATTCCTCCTGTGTGCTTTTTTTGATCGATGCGATTGATCTATCGTTGGGTTTTTGAATCATAAACGGGAGATTCCCCTTCTCTCCCCTCCATAAATCCAAAAAACATTGTAAACTTTTTATAACCAGCTGTCAAGGAAAAGTCGCGCCCGGAAAATATCGGAAACGGGCGAAGATCACACCGCAATGTAGGCCTGCGCCGCGTAGCCGAGTCGGCCGTCGTAGCCCACGGAGTACCAGCCCTGATAGCTCCCGTAGACCTGCACCCTCTCGCCGTTCGGGATGCTGCCGACTGTTTCCCCGTCGATGCCCAGGTAGCTTCGCAGGCGCAGGGCTGAGCCCTCGGTCGTGACGACGCCGGTGCGCACGAGCTGCGGGTAAATGAACGGCAGGCCGAAATACTCCGTCAGTCCCCGCGCGATGGCCTGCGCCGCGGCGTCGAGGTTATTTTCGATCCAGCGCGCATCGTCGTAATTGTCGTGATAGCCGAGCTCGATGAGATTTGCGGGATATCTGGGCCGCCGCACCTCGCCGAGCGTTGTGGTCGCCTGCGTCGTCACCTTTGCAGGCAGCGGGTAGACCATGCGCAGCTGCGCGGCGAAGAGCTCGGCAGCGCGCTTTCCGTCGCTGCTCGTGGGATAGTAAAAGACGATGATGCCGCGGTTCTTCCCCGCCTGCCCCTCCCCCGAGGCGTTGGAGTGCAGGGCAAGGTAAAAGTCAAAGCCGCCGAGGCTGTTCGCCTGCGCGATGGACGAGGCCGCGGTCATCTCCGGCGTGTTGCGCACAAAGGAGATGGTGTTTGCGTAAAGGTACGGCTCGAGCGTGTCGGCCAGCAGATTCATCCAGTATTCCTCGCTGCCACTGCCGTCGACATACGGGTTCCAATCCTGCGTGGAGGGACTCAAATAAATTCTGGGCATGTGCAAAACCTCCCGTCGTTTCCAGTCTATGCTTGAAAAGCGGCGCACATGCAAAAAAAGAGACCGCCGAAGCGGTCTCTTTTTCATTAGCAGGATGCTTTGCGTTACACGGACGCAGCCGCCTTGTCCTTCTTGTTCTCGATACGCTGGAGAACGAGGACGGCGACCAGCACCGCAAGACCCGCAAGGTCAGAGACCGTGCCGGGGATGACCATCAGCAGGCCGCCGATGACCAGTGCGACGCGGCTGATCGCCTTCATGTCGCGGATCAGGTAGCCCATCAGGCCGGAGGCGATAGACGCCATACCGAGGGTCGCGGAGATGACGATGGAGGCAACGCTCAGGAACTTGACGTCGTTGCCAACGAAGATCAGGGCGTTATTGTAAGCAAAGATGTAGGGGATGATGAACGCCGCGATTGCGAGACGGGTCGCGTTCCAGGCGGTCTTCATCGGGGGAGCCTTGGCGATGGCGGAACCGGCGTAGGCAGCCAGCGCAACGGGCGGGGTGATGTCTGCGACGATACCGAAGTAGAAGCAGAACATGTGGGCAGCCATCAGGTCGAGACCCATGCCGGAGGCAAGGATCGGCGCGCAGGTGGTGGCCATGATGATGTAGTTCGCGGTGGTGGGAACGCCCATGCCGAGCACGATGCAGCAGAGCATCGTCAGCACGAGAGCGATGATCAGGTGACCGTTGGACAGACCGACGATCGCGCCGATGAGCACCTGGCCGAGACCGGTCATGGTGACGACGCCGGCGATGATACCAGCCATACCGCAGGCGATACCGACGCTCAGGCAGTTCTTGCCGCCGTTTTCAAACGCGTCGATGATGGTGGGCAGGCTTGACGTTGGGCTTGCTGATGGCGTAGTTGATAACCAGCAGCGCGAAGGCGATGGCAAGGCAGAGCGTGCTGCCGTTCTCGCCCATGAAGGTGCCCGGCTCGAAGCTGCGGCTCATGAGGGTCATGAACAGAAGCGGGATCAGGGGGATGGCCATGACGAGCTTCTTCTTGCCCTCTTCACGGCTGATCATGGCGACGACCACGCAGTAAAGGGTCGCGTACACGGCGGCGGTGGCCATCGTGAAGCCGATCATGATCATGTAGACCAGAACGACCAACGGGAGGATGAGGTAGATCTGCGGGAGCAGGATCTTCCACTTGGGGAGCTCTTCGCGGGGCAGGCCCTTGAGGCCGAGCTTCTTGGCCTTGAAGTGCACGCCGAGGAAGATACCGAGGAAGTACAGAAATGCGGGCAGGATTGCACGCACGATGATATCTGCATAGGGAACGCCGACCATTTCCGCCATCAGGAACGCCGCAGCGCCCATGATCGGGGGCATGATCTGACCGCCGGTGGAAGACGCAGCCTCGACCGCGCCGGCAAACTCCGGGGGATAACCGGTCTTCTTCATCATCGGGATGGTGACGGAACCGGTGGTAACGGTGTTACCGACGGAGGAACCGGAGACCATGCCGCAGAGGGCAGAGGAAACGACCGCGACCTTTGCAGGACCGCCGGAAGCCCAGCCGACCAGCGCGTTCGCGCAGTCGATGAAGAAGTTTGCAACACCCGTGGCCTCCAGGAAGGCGCCGAAGATGACGAACAGCGCGATGTAGGTCGAGCAGACGCCGATCGGGGTGCCGAGGATACCGGTCGTGGTGTAGAAGAGGTTATACATAACGGTCTTTAAGTCCTTCCCCGCGCCTAAGAAGGCGTAGAGCACGAACACCGTCGCCACGCAGATGATCGGCATACCGACCACGCGGCGGCAGCACTCGACGAGGATCAAAGTGCCGACGATCGCAAATACGATCAGAAGGGGAATGGAAACGCTGCCGATCTGCACGACGAAAACCTTCTGGATTCGCGTACCGGCGGTAACGATTTTTTCAAGGTTTAAGGGGTAGAAGAAGAAACAGAACGCGCCGACTGCCGCCATGACGATATCGTACCAAGGCATGTAGTTGACCTTCTGAGAGCCCTTCTTGATGGGGTAGTAGATAAACACGAGAATGATGACCAGACCGAGGAAGAGCGGACGGCGCGCACGCTCGTCCATCTTGATCCACATGTTCATCACGATCAGGAAAATGCCGAACAGTGCCGTAAGGACACGCAGAATCTTGCGGGGAGTCCCCTCCCAGACGCGCGTGTTCGACTCACGGTCGTACTTTTTCATGATCGCATCGACGTCTTCCATGGTGCCGACGTCGTTGTCGACTGCAACATTGTTGAGCTTTTCGTTTTCAGCCATGATGCAATTTCCTCCTAATTCTATTTGAGAGCGTCCGTGCGCTCAGACGAGCCAGAATTCGTAATTAAAACGCACAGGCGCGTTTTTTCCACACAAATCACGCAGACTGACATCCTCGCCGTTTACATTGAGTACATGGTCAGAGACCGTACCGACAATGTAGCCGACGTTTGTCCTGTCCTGATGGATGTTTCGGATGACCATTGCCCAGCCCTTGTAATCGGGGCGGTCCACATAGACCTTGTCAAGCGTTTCGCCGGGGTTGAGCTCCGTCTGCACGCCTGCGCCAAAGGAGCAATAGGTCGTCTCCTCCACATAGATCGTTTTGTTTTCGATCTCGTAGGTATCGGTCAGGGGGTATTTGTTCACGGAATGGATAAAGGTCACGGAAAAGCGGTCTCCCTCGCCCATTTTGTACCGGGCGTAGACCTCGCCGGTGTCGCGGTTGCGCAGGGTCAGATAGTAGCCGGAGCGAGGAAGAAGCACGGCGGCCGCTGCAATAATCGTTATTATTGCAGCGGCCGCAATTATGTATTTCCGCAGATGAGAATTCACGTCAATACACGGTAGCGATCCTGCTTACAGGACGCCGATTTCCTTGTAGTACTTCTCAGCACCGGGATGCATGGTGACGGTAGCACCAGCGGAGGCAGTCTCGGGATCGAGGAAGCCGAACTTGGCGTGGCCTTCGGTCAGAGCGTCCTTGTTGTCGAACATGGCCTTCACGAACTCATAAACGACATCCTCGCTCAGATCCTTGGAAGCAACGAGAGTAGCCTGAATGGCGACGCAGACGACATCGCCGGTCATGCCGGTATAGGTGGTGGAGGGCAGGTCGTCACGGATCAGGAACGGATAGGCCTCCTGAATGGCGGCGAGCTCTTCGTCAGTGAGGGAGACGAGGTTGAGGGTGTTGGTGGTGGCGTAGTCGACGATAGCGGTCGTGGGAGCACCGGCGACGGTGAAGGCGGCATCGATCTTGCCGTCCTTGAGCTGGTCAACGCCATCCTGGAAGGAGCCGTTCACCGCATTGACGTCGTCCTTGGTCAGACCCGCAGCGCCGAGCACCTGCCAGGCGTTGATCTCGGTACCGGAACCAACGTCACCAACGCAGACGGTCTTGCCCTTGAGGTCGGCAACGGTGTTGATGCCGGGCTTGGCAAGGATCTGAACGGTCTCGTTGTAGATACCGGCGACCCAAAGAGCGTCGGTCTCGGGAGCGCCGTCGAAGGAGTTGGTGCCCTCGTGCGCGTAGTTGATAACGTCGGACTGCAGAATGGCCATCTGAGCCTCGCCGTCGGTGATCATGTTGACGTTCGCGACGGAAGCGCCGGTGGACTCAACATTGAGGGTGGAAAGGGTCAGCTTGGAGTCGAGGACGGTCTTGAGAACGCCGCCGACAGCATAGTAGGTACCGGAGGTACCGCCGGTCGCCAGAGTGATCGCAACGGGGGAGCTGGACTCGCCGTCGTTGTTCTGGCTGTCGTCCGTCTTCTCATCGCCGCAGGCGACCAGCGCGAAGACCATCGCGAGAGAGAGGATCAGAGCTAAAAACTTTTTCATACGCAATCTCCTTTTTGATTCTTCCGGCATTCACCGCTTCACCGGCACATGCTCCGCCGCGTGGGGGCGCTTCGGAGCACCTACGTTGGAGAAGCGTTGAATTCCGAAATTTACTTGCCTCTTTCAGGCAGTCTCATTATAGCCGAATGACAGGTCCATTGCAAGACGTTTTTACTTTTTTGGATATTTCGCCAAATTATCGTTGAATTCCGTCATCATTCGACCGATTATTTCGTTAAACATTTATCAGGTTTTTAAATTTTTCTTTAGGTATAAAAAATCAGGGCGGCAAAGCGCCGCCCTGATTCTATGAAAGGCTCAAATGCTGATTATGCAAAATCGGTATGCTATTATTTCTTTTCCTTGTTGTCCACGACCTGCTTGAGAAGCGCGGAGAACTCGTCCATGCTCATCGCGCCGAGGTCGCCGTCCGCGCGGTGGCGCGGGGAAACGGTGCCGTTCTCCATGTCGCGGTCGCCGACGACGAGCATGTAGGGCACCTTCTCCATCTGCGCGTCGCGGATCTTGCGGCCGATCTTCTCGTTGCGGTAGTCGACCTCGACGCGGAAGCCCATGTCTTCGAGCTTCTTGGCCTGCTCGGCGCAGTAGTCGGCGGCGCGGTCGGTGACGGGCAGGAAGCGCACCTGCTCGGGCGCCATCCACGTCGGCAGCGCGCCGGCGTACTCCTCGATGAGGTAGGCGAGCGTGCGCTCGTAGCAGCCGAGAGACGTGCGGTGGATGATGTACGGCAGCTTCTTCTCGCCGTTTTCGTCGATGTAGTACATGCCGAAGCGCTCGGCGAGCAACATGTCGATCTGGATGGTGACGAGGGTGTCTTCCTTGCCGTAGACGTTCTTATACTGGATGTCGAGCTTCGGGCCGTAGAATGCGGCCTCGTCGATGCCGACGGTGTAGTCGACGTCGAGATCCTTGAGGATGCGCTCCATCACGCTCTGGGCGTGATCCCACTGCTCCTTCGTGCCCTCGTACTTGTTGTTCGGGTTCGCGGGATCCCACTGGGAGAAGCGGAACGTGCACTTGTCAAGAAGGCCGACGGTGCCGAGGCAGTACTTGGCAAGGTCGAGGCAGCCCTTGAACTCCTCTTCGAGCTGGTCGGGACGCAGAACGAGGTGGCCTTCGGAGATCGTGAACTGACGCACGCGGATGAGGCCGTGCATCTCGCCGGAATCCTCGTTGCGGAACAGCGTCGAGGTCTCGCCCAGGCGCATCGGCAGGTCGCGGTAGGAGCGCTGGCGGTTCAGGTAGACCTGATACTGGAACGGGCAGGTCATCGGGCGCAGGGCGAAGCACTCCTTCGTCTCGTCATACGGGTCGCCGAGGATGAACATGCCGTCGAGATAGTGATCCCAGTGGCCGGAGATCTTGTAAAGGTCGCGCTTGGCCATGAGCGGGGTCTTGGTGAGAAGATAGCCGCGCTTCTGCTCGGTATCCTCGACCCAGCGCTGGAGCACCTGCACGACGCGCGCGCCCTTGGGCAGCAGCACCGGAAGACCCTGACCGATGCAGTCGACGGTGGTGAAATATTCGAGCTCGCGGCCGAGCTTGTTGTGGTCGCGCTTGACGGCCTCCTCGCGCTCTTTGAGGTAGGCGTCCAGCTCTTCCTTCTTCGGGAAAGCGACGCCGTAGATGCGCTGGAGCACCTCGCGGTTCGAGTCGCCGCGCCAGTAGGCGGCGTTGCAGGCGGTCAGCTTGATGCCGTTGCCCTTGATGCGGCCGGTGGAGTCGAGGTGCGGACCGGCGCAGAGGTCGGTGAACTCGCCCTGCTTGTAGAAGCTGATGACGGCATCCTCAGGCAGGTCGTTGATGAGCTCGACCTTGAACGGCTCTTCCTTTTCTTCCATAAACTTGATGGCCTCGGCGCGCGGGAGCTCAAAGCGCTCGAGTTTGAGCTTTTCCTTGCAGATCTTGCGCATCTCGGCTTCGATCTCAGCCAAATTCTCCGGCGTGAAGGAGAACGGGGCGAGCATATCGTAGTAGAAACCGTTGTCGATGCTCGGGCCGATGGCGAGCTTCACCTCGGGCCAGAGGCGCTTGACGGCCTGCGCCAGCACATGGGAGCAGGTGTGCCAATAGGTCTTGCGGTACTCGGGATTTTCAAACGAGAACTGGTTCTCTTCGCTGATCTTGACTTCTTCAGACATATTATTTACCTCCATTTTCATTTGAGGGTGCAAAAAAGCTCCACCCCCGATGTCTATCAGGGGTGAAGCATTCAAATACTCCACGGTTCCACCCTGCTTGCGCATTTTGCGCCGCTTGTGTCCGCTGTAACGGGCGATCCCGTCCCGCTTGTTTCGCGGGCGGCTCAAGGGTGGTACTGCCGGCTCTGCACGCAGGACGCTTGCACCAAATGCGTCCCTCTCTTGGCGGCGAACTCCGGTTTCTTCCCTATCCGTGCCATTTTGATGATGGGAGTGTACACCCGCCGCGCGCGTTTGTCAAGCAAAAAGTGCGCACAGTGTGCGCACTTTTACAATAAATTCATCAAAACTCCGGCGGGCGGTTTTTGGGCGGCTTGCCGTCGTCCTCGTCTCTGCCAAGAATGCCCGAAAAGAGTTTTTTGCGCTTTGCACGCCTTCCCTCCTCTTTTTGCTTCTGCTCCGCCTTGTAACGCTCGATCGACTCCAGCTCTTCAATGCGCTCGCGCGCAACAGCGCGCAGCATATCCGGATTGGCATCGTAAACGATCGCACGCAACTCATCCATCGTCATTTCCTCGCAGGCATCCCGAAAGCGCTTTTCGCGCACGTCCTCCGGCTCAAAGAATGCCATGCGGCCGCACCACGAGCAGATGTACATATCCACCTCGACATGATCGGTCCAGAGATTCGAGCCGAGGCTCGAGCCGTTCATCTCGAGCGTCTGCTTCCCCTGAGGCTTCATTTCGTGTCCGCAGACGCAAAGCTTACCGAGCATATCGTTCCTCCTTTTTATGCACTTCCTGCTTGGGAATGTCATCGTAAAAGGCAAAGGTCTCTTCAAAGAGCTTCTCGCCGTAGGCGCGCAGCTTCTCGCAGTATTCATCGTAGGCGGTGAGCATCTGCCGCGCCTCGTCCGTCAGTACCGCGCCGCCGCCGTGCTTGCCGCCCGCCGTGGAGGTCAAAAGATGGAAGCCCAGCCCGTTCTCGGCATTGCGGACGACCGTCCACGCCTTGGAATAGGCCATGGACATCGACAGCGCCGCCGCGCGCAGCGAATGCAGCTCGTCTACGCGCTTCAAAAGCTGGGACACGCCTGGGCCAAAGCATTTCTGGTCGGAAAACACACGGGCGGAGAGAACAACGCGAAGCTCACGATCCATAGGGCGGCACTTCCTTTCTGTTGTATTTCATTATATCCAGGTGAATGCGGTTCGTCAATACGGCAAAAGCTAAGCGGGAGCATGCCGCTCCCGCTTTCTTCACTTTAAGGTGTTGTAGTGCGTATTTTCGCCGTCGAACAAAAAGCCGTCCGTGTCGTGCACGCGGCCGTTCGACAGCATCTGCCGGTAACGCACATCGTTCGAGATTCCATTGATATTTGTGCCTGTCAAACTGCGTCCGTTGCTGCGCAGCTGCGCGTTCGCGCTCTTTTCCGTCTCGGGGTTCAGATAGGTCTTGCCGTAGAGGTTGCCGTTTTCGTGCGTGATGGTCTTGTCGCTGCCAAAATAGCGGCTGCGGTCGCTGGCGCTCGCGGCGGCATTGCGGCGGTCGACGCTGCGTGTCGTATTCTCTCCGTCGCCGTCCATGTCGTCGCCCATCATGCCGTCGCCGGTCACGCTGTCGTCTTTTTTGTTTTCGCCGCTCATGTCGTCGCCCGGCATGTTATTCTTTTTTTTGCCGCTGTCCGCCGCGCCGTTGTCGGTCGTACCGGTCGACGGGCCGTTGGCGGTGTTGCTGTCCTTCTTCTCCCCGCAGCCCGCGAGCGAGAAGAGCAGCAGCGCCGTCACAAAAAGCATGGCAAGGGTCTGCTTCATTGCTGCATTTCTCCTTACGTTCATCTCCCGCGATACCCAAGCAATAGTATGCGCACGAAGCAACAAGAAACCAGACGTAAATTTTGTCAAAACGCATGTCACCGACACTAACTCGGCAAAAAGCCTCGCAGAGTTTCGCGCCCATAGGCGCGAAATAATTTTAATCGTAATTCCCAACGACATATGCGTTGGAAATTACACTTCTCAGGCCGCAAGTGTGGAAATTGCTTGCCTGCGGCAAGCAATTTCTGCGCGCAGCGGGTGTGTAAAAAAGCCAAAAAAAGAGGACACCTTACGGTGTCCTCTTTTTTTGAGTATTTTACTTGCTCGCCTTCGCGGCCTTGAAGGCCTCGATCAGCATCGGGGTGACCTTGAACAGGTCGCCGCAGATGCCGTAGTCGGCGATCTCGAAGATCGGCGCGGTGTCGTTCTTGTTGACCGCGATGATGCACTCGGACTCGCTCATACCGGCCTTGTGCTGGATGGAGCCGGAGATACCAAGAGCAACGTAGACCTTCGGGTGGACGGTCTTACCGGTCTGACCGACCTGATGGTCGGCAGTGAGCCAGCCGGAGTCGATGGCAACACGGGAGCCGCCAACAACGCCGCCGAGCACATCGGCGAGCTCGTGAGCGAGCTTGATGCCGCCCTCGACGTCCTTGGAGATACCACGGCCGACGGAGACGATGTAGTCAGCGCCGATCAGGTCGACGAGCTTCTTGGCAGCCTTGACGACCTCGACGACCTCGGTCTGGAGATCGGCGGCGTCGAGCTTGACGTCGTACTTGGTGACCTTAACGGCCTTGGCCTTCGCCTCGTCGTAAGCAGCCTTCTTCATAACGCCGGGACGGACCGTCGCCATGGAGGGACGGAAGCGCGGGCAGATGATGGTAGCCATCAGGTTGCCGCCGAACGCGGGACGGGTCATCTTCAGGTCGCGAGAGACATCGTGGTCCTTACCCATGACCTTCGCGGTGGCCATGCCGTCGATCTTGGCCTCGGGCAGCGTGGAAGCGCCGCGCAGGAAGTCCTTGTAGATGGGCATGTCAACGTCGAGGTGGGTGCAGTCGGCGCAGAGACCGGTGTGCAGACGGGCTGCGCAGCGGGGGCCGAGGTCACGGCCGATGTTGGTCGCGCCGATGAGGAAGGCCTCAGGCTTCATCTCGGAGATGACGTCGCAGATGACCTTGGAATAAGCGTCGGTGGTGTAGTTCTTGAGCAGGGGGTGGTCGCAGACGATGACCTCATCAGCGCCGTAGCCGCCAATGCTCTCGGCGAGATCGCCGACATTGTCGCCGACCAGCAGACCGCAGAGCTTCACGCCCAGCTCGTCCGCCAGCTTGCGGCCTTCGGAGATCAGCTCATAGGAGGTGGACATCATCTGGCCCTGACGCTGTTCGCAGAAGACCCATACGTTCTTGAACTCTTCGATCTTGGAGGAGTCATAGTTGGGATTAGCAAGTTTCACTTCGTTACGCATCGTATTGATCTCCTTTCCTTAAATGATGTGTTTTTCGAGCAGGATGCCGGCGAGCTTCTCGCAGGTAGCCATGTCGTTGCCCTCGAGCATCTGACCGGCGCCCTTCTGGGGAGGCGTGAAGGAGGTCAGGATGTTGGTCGGGGAGCCCTTGAGGCCGATGGTGGTAGCGTCGATGAGGGGGTGATCCTTCAGGGCGTTGTAGTCCAGAACGGTCATGGGCTTGGAGTAGCACTCGAACACACCGGAGACGCTCATGTAACGCGGAGTATTGAGCTCCTTGATGCAGGTGATCAGGCACGGAGTCTGAGCCTTGATGGTCATGTAGCCGTCCTCGAGCATGCGCTTGACGGTCAGGGTGTCGCCTTCCTTCTTCAAATCGGCGGCGTAGGTGATCTGGGGCAGGTGCAGCTTCTCAGCGATCTGAGGACCGACCTGAGCGGTATCACCATCGATAGCCTGACGGCCGCAGAAGACGATGTCGTCGTCATCGAGACCGATGGTGTCGAGAGCGGCGGCAAGGATCTGGGAGGTGGCGTAAGTATCGGAACCGCCGAACTCACGGGCGGAAACGAGATAGCCGTCATCAGCGCCCATGGCCATCAGCTCGCGCAGCATACCTTCTGCCGGCGGGGGACCCATGGTGACGACGGTGACCTTGCAGCCCAGCTCATCCTTGAGCTTGAGAGCGGCCTCAACGGCGTTCATATCATCGGGGTTGATGATGGTCTGCATGGAAGCGCGGTTCAGGGTACCATCGGGATTGACGGCAACCTTACCGGAGGTATCGGGGACCTGCTTAACGCAAACAAGAATCTTCATTATATCTTTACCTCCTTTTTTAGTTCACACCAAGATACTTGGCAACGACCATACGCTGGACTTCGGAAGTGCCCTCGTAGATCTCGGTGATCTTGGCATCGCGCATCATGCGCTCAACGGGATACTCACGGGTGTAGCCATAGCCGCCGAAGAGCTGAACAGCGCGGCGGGTGACGTCGGAAGCGGTCTCGGCCGCGAAGAGCTTGGCCATGGCAGCGTCCATGGAGTAATCCTCGTGATTCTGCTTCTTCATAGCGGCAGCGTAAACGAGGTACTGGGCAGCCTGAGTGCGGGTGTGCATGTCGGCCAGCTGGAACTGGGTGTTCTGGAACTGGCTCAGGCGGCGACCAAACTGGATACGCTCCTTGGTGTACTTGACAGCCTCGTTGATGGCGCCTTCGGCAAGACCGAGAGCCTGGGAGGCGATACCGATACGGCCGCCGTCGAGGGTCTTCATGGCGATCTTGAAGCCTTCGCCTTCCTTACCGAGCAGGTTCTCCTTGGGGACGACGCAGTCTTCGAAGACGAGGTCGCAGGTAGAGCTGCCGCGGATACCCATCTTCTTCTCGTGCTTACCGGTGGAGAAGCCGGGGAAGTCCTTCTCAACGATGAAGGCGGTGATACCGTGGTTGCCCTTGCTCTTGTCGGTCATGGCGAACACGACGAAAGTGGAGGCAACGTTACCGTTGGTGATGAAGCACTTGCTGCCGTTGAGGACGTAGTCGCCGTTCTCGTTCTTGACAGCGGTGGTCTGCTGGCCGGAGGCATCGGTACCGGCGCCGGGCTCGGTCAGACCGAACGCGCCGATCTTGCGGCCGGACAGAAGGTCAGGCAGATACTTCATCTTCTGCTCCTCGGTGCCGTTCTCGAAAATGGGAGCGCAGCAGAGGGAGGTGTGGGCGGAAACGATAACAGCGGTGGTGCCGCAAACCTTAGCGAGCTCCTCCACGCACATGGCATAACTGAGAACATCGCCGCCGGCGCCGCCGTACTGCTTCGGGAAGTAAATACCCATCATGCCGAGCTTGGCCATCTTTTCGACGGTCTCCATGGGGAAGCGCTCTTCCTCATCGAGTTCCTCAGCTAAAGGCTTGACTTCATTTTCTGCAAATTCGCGATACATTTTGCGGACCAGCAGATGTTCTTTGGACAGATGGAAATCCATAGTCTTTTGCTCCTTCACTATAAAAATAATTGGATTGTCTAATTTTTCACAAATCAGTTCCGTGACTTACATTATATCCTGTGCGTTTTATTTTCGCAAGGGGAACTATCATTCCTTTTTGGAATTCGTGCTTTTCGCCGAATTCATTAAAGTCTTTTTGACATTTCCGTTCCTTTTATGACAGTTTTCTGTCATTTTCAGGAATCCTTTCCATTCCAAAAGAGAAAAGGGGAGGCAGTTTTTGTAAACTGCCTCCCCTTTTTATCCTTTTAGGGACGGATTACTTCTTGCTGTAATCGTAGAAGCCCTTGCCGGACTTCTTGCCGAGCTGGCCGCCGCGGACCATCTTCTTGAGCAGCAGAGCGGGACGATACTTCGGATCGCCGGTCTCGCTGTAGAGGACGTTCATAATGGCGAGGCACACGTCAAGGCCGATGAAGTCGCCCAGGGCGAGGGGGCCCATGGGGTGGTTCGCGCCGAGCATCATGGCCTTGTCGATATCCTCGACAGAGGCAACGCCGGTCTCGACCAGGCCGATGGCCTCGTTGATCATCGGGATCAGGATCTTGTTGACGACGAAGCCCGGAGCCTCAGCGACCTCGACAGGCTCCTTGCCGATCTCCTTGGAGAGGTTGTAGATGAAGTCGAAGGTCTCCTGCGTGGTGTTGGCGCCGCGGATGACCTCAACGAGCTTCATGCTGGGCACGGGGTTGAAGAAGTGCATGCCGATGACGGCGTGCTTGAGGCCGAGACCCATCTCGGTGACAGACAGAGAAGAGGTGTTGGTCGCGAAGACGGCGCTCTCCTTGCACATCTCGTCGAGCTCGCCGAGGAGCTGACGCTTGGTGTCCATGTTCTCCGCCACGCACTCGATGACGAGGTCGGCGTCCGCCGCGGCAGACTTCTCCTCGACGAGGATGTTGTTCAGGATGGCGTCCTTGGCCTCTTCGGTCATCTTGCCCTTCTCGACGCGCTTCTGCAGGGAAGCGGCGAGCTTATCCTTGTGGCGCTGAGCGGAAGCGACGCTGGAAGCGTACATCAGAGCGGTGTGGCCCTTGGCCGCGAAGACCTGAGCGATGCCGCTGCCCATGGTGCCGGCGCCGAAAACTGCAACTTTCATTGTGTGTATCCTCCTACAATATAAATAGATAATTCTATGGAATCACTTGTTGATAAAGGGCTCGTGCTTGCGCTTTTCGAGGAAGGCGCCCATGCCCTCCTGCTGGTCGGCACTCTGGAAGCAGGAGCCGAAGGCCTTCTCCTCGATCACGACGGCGCGGTCAATGTCGACCTGAAGACCGTCGTTGATGGCCTGCTTGGACGCGCGCACCGCGATGGGCGCGTTGCCAGCGATCTGGCCGGCGAGCTTTTCCGCCGCGGCGTAGAGATCAGAAAGCGGATAGACCGCGTTGACAAGGCCGATGCGGTAGGCCTCGTCCGCCTTGATGTTGCGGGCGGTGTAGATCATCTGCTTGGCCATGCCGGGGCCGACGAGGCGGGCAAGGCGCTGTGTGCCGCCAAAGCCCGGCGTGATGCCAAGGCCTGTCTCGGGCTGGCCGAAGACGGCGGTATCGGAGCAGATGCGGAAGTCGCAGCTCATCGCGAGCTCGCAGCCGCCGCCGAGGGCATAGCCGCCCACCGCCGCGATCGTCGGGATGGGGAACGCTTCGAGCTTGCGCATGACGTCGTTGCCCTGCTTGCCGAAGGCCTCGGCCTCCTCCTTGCTGAGCTCCTTCATCTGCGCGATGTCCGCGCCGGCGACAAAGGACTTCTCGCCCGCGCCGCGGACGATCAGGCAGCGGATCTCGCTTAAGTCCACCGCGTCGAGCGCGGCATCGAGATCGGCGAGCACCTGAGAATTGAGCGCGTTGAGCGCCTTTTCGCGGTCAATGATGAGATAGGCAATGTTGCCCTTGGGTTCATATTTGACAAAAGACATCGTGTGTCTCCTCCTGTCTTCTTCAACTGCCCCCCTATTATATGGGCGGCAAGGCATATTTGCAAGAGAAAAATCACTTTTTTCAAAAAAGTTTCACACTTTTCCGGTGTCATTGCAAGAAACGTTGCATTTTCAATGATCTTTTCTCCCAATGCAGCAACTCTTGTATAAAATTTTTAAAATGACTTGTCTCTTGCACCAATTTTCGATATGATAGGCTTTAATTATAGGAAAACGAGGTTCATTCTATGCGAATGCGCAAAAAGAAAAACCTGCTCCCCCGCATGGAGCGGTGCGGGGCGTATCAGATCAAGGACCCCTACGAACGCAAGGGCCGCTGGCATGACTTGATGCCCGAGGCGAAGGAGATCCGCGTGGAGCTCGGCTGCGGCAAGGGCCGCTTCACCGTCGAGACGGCCGCGGCGGAGCCCGACGTGCTGCTCATCGCGGTCGAAAAGGTGCCCGACGCGATGGTCGTCGCGATGGAGCGCGCGGCGAAGGCAGAGCTGCACAACGTCTTCTTCATCGACATCGACGCCAACCAGCTGCCCGAAATTTTCGATGCAGGCGAGGTCGACCGCATCTATGTCAACTTCTGCGACCCGTGGCCTCCCAAGCGGCAGGCCAAGCGCCGGCTGACGCACGGCAATTTCTTGAAGCTCTACCGCAAGGTGCTCAAGGACAACGGCCAAATTCATTTCAAGACCGACAACGACCCGCTGTTTGAGTGGTCGATCGAGGAGATCCCGCAGTTTGGCTTCGAACTCTCTGAGGTCACACGCGATCTGCACGCGAACGGACAGCGCGGCGTGATGACCGACTACGAGGCCAAATTCTATGCCGAGGGCAAGAACATCAACCGCTGCGTCGCCACGATGCAGCCGTGGGAAGAGCCCGAGGAAGAGGATACGCCCGAAGAGGCGGACGAAACGGCTGAATAAGAGAAAAGGAAGGTTGACTTTGTCAGCCTTCCTTTTTGCTTTCTTCCAGATACGGCGAATACATCATCACCGCGTCGTTCACGGCGACAGGCGTCTCCGCGAGCAGCTTGCCCTGCAAATCAAACGTCTGCCGGTAGAGCTCGTTGTGGCGGATGTAGCCGCCCCAGTACTGCGCGCGCATCTCGTGGTTGCGCTCGACGACCTCATAGCGCTCGGTCGGCTCGGCGCTCACGCGCCACTCGCCCTCAAGGTCTGTTTTGCCGACGCGGACGCGCATCTGATAGGTGTCCTGTGTGTCGTTGCGGATCATCAGGTCAAGATAGGGGTAAAAGCAGGTCGCACCGCTGCCGAAGGGCTGCGTGCGGTTCGCGTCGGGAAAGACGTCGTAGCCGTGGCGGTGGCGCTCGACGACCGTGAGCGGCGTGTGCAGCGTCATCCAGTAGATGAGGTTTGAGAGCTGGCAGAGCCCGCCGCCCGTCGCGGCCAGATACCCGCCGTTGCGCAGGATCATGCCGGGCAGATACCCCTTCCCCGCCGTCGGCTTTCCAATGAGATACCAGTAGCTCATCGTTTCACCGGGGCGCAGCAAAAGCCCGTCGAGCCGCGCACAGGCGAGGCGGAGATTCGTCACCTTGTTGTGCTGGAGCTGCATGTCGACGTCCTTGAGCTTTCGCATGAGCGGCGTATGGTGGGAAAACGCCTGATATGCTAAGTCTTCCCCGCTGCGCTCGCGCGCAAAATGCTTCCGCATCGAAAGCCATCTGAGTTTTCGCTGCGCGCTAAAATACGCGCCGCCGAGCTTCAGCCGCAAATTAGAGCGTTTTTTCGGTTCGCGGACGGTCATATGCTTCCCTCCCCTGTTTTTCTGCTTTTATAGACGCAAAACGGCGGGAAAAAGTTCCAACATTTTCTTATTTCAGGCTCATCACGTAGATTTGACACGGGTTCCACTCGTCCCAGAGCGTCGGGAATACCTCAAACTCGCCAAAACCGAGGGCGAGATAGAAGCGGTTCGTCGCGTCGTACTCAGGGTACTTCCCCATCTGCACGGTCTTGACCTGCAAAAACGAGTAGCCAAGCTCCTTCGCCCGCTGCTTCGCTGCGGCAAAGAGCATCTTGCCGATGCCGCGGCGGTGGTATTCTTTCAGCACGCCCATGACATAGAGTTCCGCCGTATCCCTCCCCGTTTCGGCAAGGTAAAGGAAGCCGACGGCGTTCTCGCCGTCGAACGCGGCGAAAAACGGCTGCTTAACACTCTTTTCGATGTATTCCTCGCGCGCCTCTGGAATGCCAAACCAGTCGGGCAGCGATTCTAAAATCAAGCGCGTAATACGCCGCTTTTCATCGGGAGTCGTAATTTCTCTGATCTCCATAGTTCTCTCCATTTTAAAGATTCAGTCTGCAAAAAAGCGGTATGGCTGCGCCATACCGCTTTCTTGATGTACGTTACCGCTGGCCCTTGTCGTAGGGGATACCCTCGGCCTTGGGGGCGCGGGAACTCTTGGACGTGAACGCCAGCACGAGCAGCGTGACAATGTAGGGCAGCATGCGGTAGAGATGGGCGCTGATGCCGATCTCGGCGAGCATGTAGACGCCGTCGCCGTTGATGTCGATGCTCGCATAGCTTGCCGCGATGCACTTGAAGAGGCCGAACAGCAGCGAGGAGACCGCGATATTCACAGGCTTCCAGTTGCCGAAGATCATAACCGCCAACGCGAGGAAGCCGAAGCCCGCAACGTCGCCGTTCGAGGCGCAGTTTGCCGTTGTCAGCGCATAGACGAAGCCGCCCATGCCCGCGAGCGCGCCGGAAATGGTCGTGCCCGCGTAGCGCATCTTGTAGACGTTGATGCCCAGCGAATCCGCCGCCTGGGGATTTTCGCCGCAGGCGCGCAGGCGCAGGCCGAAGCGCGTCTTATAGAGCAGGATCGACAGGATGATGAAAAGCAGGATGCAGACGTAGGTCGCAAGGTAGGCCTTGTTGACGAACGTCTCGCCGAAAAAGCCGAGGTCGGTGTTCTTGTCGATGCCGAGCGTAGACTTTTTGATCATGAACCAGCTTGCCGCGTCGCCCGTGAGCATCTGCAGCGTATTCTGGTTGGCGATGATGCGGATGAAGAACAGCACGAGTGCGGGGGCCATCAGGTTCAGCGCCGTGCCGCCGATGGTCTGGTCGGCGCGCAGGTTGATGGACGCAAAGCTCAGAAGCAGCGAGAACAGCGCGCCGAAGGCCGCCGCGACCAGCATCGTGAGAAGCTCCACGCCCTGCAGCGCGACCCAGTTGCCGCTCTGCTTGAGGGAGAGGATGGCGTCGCTCGTCTGCAAAATGCGCACGAACCAGACGCCGATGAATGCGCCGAAGACCATGATACCTTCGAGCGCCAGGTTGATGATACCGCTGCGCTCGGCGAACACGCCCGCAAGCGCCACGATCATCAGAGGGACGGCATAAATGAGCGTCTGCTGAATGAGGAATGTCATTTCGCGTCGCCTCCTTTCTCCGTTTCCGCTTGTGCACCGGCTGGCGCGGGAACTGCCGCCGGGGCGGGCTCCGCGTTGGCATCCGCGCCGTCGTCCTTCTTTTTGCCGAGCTTGCCGATCCACATCTTGATGACCAGCGAGAAGGCGCTGAGGTACACGATGACGGCGATGATGACGTTCGTGATGTACTCGTTATAGGCCGTCAGGTTCGTCAGCTGCAGGCCCGAGATATCGAGCATCGACATGAACAGCGCCGTGAAGATGATGCCGATGGGGTTACAGGAGGCGAGCATCGCAACAGGGATGCCGTTGAAGCCGATGGCAGGGAGCGACTGGTACGTGGACCAGAAGAACTCTGTGTTGCCGGAGAGATAGTAGAGCGAAGCGCCCGCCGCGCTCAGTCCGCCCGCGATCGCCATGGAGATGACGATGTTACGCTTGTCGGCGATACCGGCGTAGCGCGCGGCATGACGGTTGGAGCCGCAGGCTTTGAGCTGATAGCCGAACGTCGTCTTGGACATCATCACGTAAACGGCGATTGCAAAGACGATGGCGATGAGGATGCCGCCGTTGACCTGGGAGTTCGGGAAGAGCTTGTCAAGGCCCATCTTCGCGGTGGCAACGCCGTTGTAGGTCGTCTTGTAGATGTAGCCGGTCTTGGTGGACTCGGTGACGTTCTTAAAGTTGCTGATATCAAAGAGCCATGTGACGAGGTTCGCCGCGATCCAGTTCGTCATGATGCAGGCGAGCACCTCGTTGATGTTGAGCAGGGCCTTGAAAAGGCCGGGGATCGCGCCCCAGATCGCGCCCGCGAGCGTGCCGCCGAGAAAGGCGAGCAGCCAGATGAGCGTGGTGGACATCGTCTCGGACGGAAGGCCGAGGGCGATGGAGAGCGACACGAGCGTACCGATGAGGTACTGGCCCGGCGCGCCGATGTTGAAAAGGCCTGTTTTATACGCCATGCCGACGGAAAGGCCCGTCATGATGAGCGGCGCGGCACGGAAGAGCATGTTGCCGATATTCGTCGGGTTGAAGCCCCACGTCAGCGTGCCGGAGGCGTCGCGTCCCGTGGAGAACAGGCCACCGAACACGATGCGGATGCCGTCCCACGCCGAGGAGAGCGAGAGGTTCGGGCTCGTGAGGCCGACGATCAAAATGACGATGCTGCCGACGGCGAGGCCGATCAGGATCGAGAGGACGGACGCCGCGACGGTCTTGAAGCCTTCGCTTTGCAGGAAGTGTTCTTTTTTCATACGGCCGCCTCCTCCTTCGCCATGCGCTTGGCGCCGGCCATGTAAAGGCCGAGCTCTTCGACGGTGGTTTTCTTCGGGTCGAGCTCGCCGACGATCTCACCCTCGTACATGACGAGGATGCGGTCAGAGAGGCTCATGACCTCGTCCAGCTCGAGCGAGACGAGCAAGATCGCCTTGCCGCGGTCGCGCTCGGCGACGAGCTGGCTGTGGATGAATTCGATGGCGCCGACGTCCAGGCCGCGCGTGGGCTGCACGGCGACGATGAGGTCCTTGTCGCGGTCGACCTCGCGGGCGATGATGGCCTTCTGCTGGTTGCCGCCGGACATGGAACGCGCGCGCGTAATCGCGCCCTGGCCGCTGCGCACGTCGAACTTGTCGATCAGGTAGTTGGCATAGTCGCGCACAGCCTTGTTGTTGATAAAGCCGTGGTTTTCAAAGCGCGGCTCGTTGAAGCGCTGGAGCACCATGTTCTGCTCGAGTGTGAAGTCGAGCACGAGGCCGTGCTTGTGGCGGTCTTCGGGAATGTGGCTCATGTGCTCGCCGCGGTGGCGGATGGAGGCATGAGAGATATCCTTGCCGCAGAGGGTGATCGTGCCGGAGGACGGCTTATCAAGGCCTGTCAGGCCGTAGACAAGCTCCGTCTGACCATTGCCGTCGATACCGGCGATGCAGACGATCTCGCCCGCGCGGACGGTGAAGGAAACGTCATTCACGGCGTTGCGCTTCTGCACGTGGGAGTGGACGCAGAGGTGGTCGACCTTCAAGACCTCGCCCGCAGGCTTGGCCTCGTCCTTCGTGACCTCGAGCTGCACGGGGCGGCCGACCATCATGTTGGAAAGCTCCTGCTTGGTGGTCTCGCTTGTGTTGACCGTGCCGATATACTTACCCTTGCGCAGGACGCTCACGCGGTCGGAAACCTCCATGATCTCGTTGAGCTTGTGGGAGATGAAGAGGATGGATTTGCCTTCGCGGGCAAACTCCTTCATCGTGGCCATGAGCTCTTCGATCTCCTGCGGAGTGAGCACCGCGGTCGGCTCGTCGAAGATGAGGATCTCGTTGTCGCGATACAGCATCTTCAGAATTTCGACGCGCTGCTGCATGCCGACGGTGATATCCTCGACCTTGGCGTCAAGGTCGACGTTCAGGCCGTAGCGCTTCGAGATCTCCTCGACCTTTTTGCGCGCCTCTTTCTTCTGCAAAAAGCCGCACTTCGTCGTCTCCGCGCCGAGGATGATGTTATCGAGCACCGTGAAAACGTCCACCAGCTTGAAATGCTGATGCACCATGCCGATGCCGAGCGCGGTGGCGTCGTTCGGGTCCTTGATGGACACGACCTTGCCGTCCTTTTTGATGATGCCCTCCTCCGGCTGATAAAGGCCGAAGAGAACCGACATTAAGGTCGATTTTCCCGCGCCGTTTTCACCGAGCAGGGCGTGGATCTCGCCCTTTTTGAGCTGTAAGGTGATGTTGTCATTGGCGATAATACCGGGGAATTTCTTCGTGATATTCAGCATTTCGATCGCATACTGATTCTCCAAGTTTTTTCGCCCTCCTTCCGTTTTGATGGCCCGCACGCGCTGCGCTGCGAGGACGGAAACCATAATTACATTATACTATATCACGTTTCCCGATGAAAAGCAAAAGATTTTCTCATGTCTTTCCCTGTCAGAAATGTGAAAAAGAACGGAAGACCGAAGTCTTCCGTTCTTTTATGTATGCGCTATTGGGAATTAGCCGCCGATGTAGTTGACGTTGACGTTGCTCAGGCCGGCGGTGGAGGGGTCAGCCATCTCGGAGTTGTTGTCGATGGTGATGTCGCCGTTGAGGACCTTCTGGAAGAGGTCTTCATAGTCGGCAACGGAGAAGTTCTCCATGGACCAGGTAGCGGTCGGCAGGCCGACAGCGTTCTCAGCAACGCCCAGGGAGGTGGCAGCATTGCCGATCTCGTCCCAGGTGCCATCGTAAACCTTGGCGATCGCCCACTCGGCAGCGTCGCTCAGGCCCTTCATAGCGGAAGTGACGACGGTCTCGGACTCGCTGGACTGGTCGACGTCGACGCCGACGACCTTGCCGTCCTCAGCGGAAGCGGCAGCGACGACGGACTGGAACATGGAACCGCCGCAGGCGAAGACGATCTCAGTGCCGTTGGAGTACCAGCCGGAGACCATGGTCTGCAGCTCGGGGGAAGCCTGGAAGGAAGCGCCGTACTCCCAGGAGTAGTTCAGGTCGACGGTCTTATCCATTTCCTTAGCAGCGTCGTTGGCGCCCTGAGCAAAGCCCCAGCCGTAACGGATGCAGGCGGGGTTCGTGCCGCCGCCGCCGCCGGTGAAGCCGAGCTTCTCATAGCCTTCCTTGACGACAGCGTAACCGGCGAAGTAGCCGCACTGCTCTTCGTTGAAGGCGATGCCCGCAACGTTGTCAAGGCCGAGGGACCAACCGTCGATGAAGACGAACTTGGTGTCGGTGAATTCCTTAGCGGCCTTCTCGAGGGCCGTGCCCTGCATGAAGCCGGCGCAGACGATGACCTTGGCGCCGCCGTCCACGGCAGCCTTCATGGCGTCGTAACGGTCATCATCGGTAGCCTGATCGCCGTTGGCGGGCTGATAGTACTTGTAGCTCAGGCCGTTGTTGGCGGCATAGAGCTTCACGCCGTCGAAGGTGCCCTGGTTGAAGGACTTATCCTTCAGCTGGCCGACGTCGGTGACGAAAGCGACTTCATACTTGCCGTCTTCGGACGTCATGTTGTCGTCGATATCGTCGGGATTGGTGTAAGTGGTGGTCCCGCCCTGCTGATCGTCAGTGTTGTTGGCATCCTGGTTGTCGTCGGTCTTCTTATCACCGCAGGCAACGAGGGACAGAACCATGACGAGAGCGAGAAGCAGCGCAAAAAACTTCTTCATTCTTCTATCCTTCCTTATTTTTCCGGTCGGCGGCGGGCCGCTCTCCGGTTTATTTTGAAGTGCGGACGCACTTCGTCTGACAGTATAGCAAAAGCAAAGGGGAGAATCAAGTCCGATTCTCCCCAATTTTACTTTTTTTGTGATAATTGATGGGATTCTTTACAAAAAGTCCACACTTTTTACACGTTATTTTCTCAGTCGAGCTTCAGGTCGCCGTCCTTGACCCAGCCGAGGCGGCGGCAGACCATATTGATGGGCGGAGCAAGGATGGCAGGCAGCACGATGGCGACGAGGATGAGGCCCAGCCAGTCAAAGCCCGTTGGGCTCATGGCCGCCGCACCCTTGGCGACAGCCTCCTCGCTCGGGGAGACCCAGCCCGTCCACACGCCGATGAGGCCGCACAGGCCGCAGGTGCCCATACCGGAGTTGATGGGCGCGCCGTTCATTTCAAGATGGAACACACACGTGGCGATGGGGCCGGTGATGGCGGAGGCGAGCGTCGGCGCGATCCAGACACGGGGATTTCTGACAATGTTCGGCATCTGGAGCATCGACGTGCCGAGGCCCTGAGAGACAAGGCCGCCCCAGCGGTTTTCCTTAAAGCTCATCACGGCGAAGCCGACCATCTGCGCGCAGCAGCCTGCGACGGCCGCGCCGCCGGCGATGCCCGTAAGTCTCAGCACCTGGCAGATGGCGGCGGAGGAGATGGGCAGCGTGAGCGCGACGCCCACGAGCACGGAGACGGCAATGCCCATCCAGAACGGCTGGAGCCTGGTCGCGTTGTCGATGACGAGACCGAAGGCGGAGGCGGCCGTGCCGATGGGCGGCGCGATCCACTTGGCGAGCGCGACGCCGACCAGGATGGTCACGGCGGGCGTCACTAAAATGTCGATCTTCGTCTCCTTGCTCACGGCCTTGCCGCACTCGGCGGCAAGGATCGCGATGATGAGAACGGCAAGCGGGCCGCCCGCGCCGCCCTCGGCGTTGGCCGCCCAGCCCACCGCGGCAAGGGAGAAGAGCACCATCGGGTCAGCCTTGAGCGCGTAGCCGATGGCGACCGCCATCGCAGGGCCGGAGACGGACATCGCATAGGTGCCGATGTCCGTCAGAAACGGAACGCCCAGCTGCGCGCCGAGCGTCTTGATGATCGTGCCGATGAGCAGCGAGCAGAAGAGGCCCTGCGCCATTGCGCCGAGCGCATCGATGCCGTAGCGCTTGGCCGAAACTTCAATGTTTTTGCGTTTGCAGAACGCTTTGAATTTTTCCATGATATCCTCACAGCCTAAAAATAAAATAGTGTCATGCGCAGGTGTCTTGACACGTGCACATGACACTATAATCGCTTGTGTGAGGATTGTCAACCCTTAATTTCCGTTTTCCTCCAGCAGGACGCGCAGTGCGCGCAGCGCACTCTTCGTGCGCTCGAACGCCGCCTCGTCGGGACAGGAGAGCGTGTGCAGGTGGATGCCGTCGGTGAGACTGGACAGCGGCTCGGCCTTTTTGCAGCGCTCGATAAACTGGCTGACCTCGTAGCGGTTCGAAATTTGCAGCGGGCCGGTGAGCTGGCCGTAGACCGGGTGCTCGACGATGACGTCGATCACCGTACAGCCGTTGTCGACGATGGTGTTGAGCTCGGCTTCCATCTCCTGCGGCGTGTGCTTCACGGCGACACGGCGGAGGATGCCGCGCGCCTCCTTCGGCGTTACATAGCCGCGCGGAGTGGCGAGAATTTCCTCGCCCGAGGAGCGCAGCAGCGCGATATCGCCCACGATGATCTGGCGCGAGACGGAGAATTTTTCCGCCAGCGCGGAGGCGCTGACCGGCGCGTCCGCCGCGCGCAGCACGTCGGCAATGGCCTTTCGCCGCTCGTCAGAATGCATTCGCTCTTCCTCCCCTTTTCGCGCAAAAGCGCCAAATTTCGATTACGTTTTGTATTGTAAAAATCAGAAATTACAGTTTGTTGTCGGATTTTGCCGATTTAATACTCAAAGCAGCTGCCGCCGACGAACTCTCGCACGATGGAGTCGCGCGGGACATAGTCCGTGCGCAGCGACGGCACGGAGTTGACAACGTCCATCAGGTCGCTCAGCCCGTGCTCGGCGATAAACTGATCGTCGAGCTGGCTGTAAAACTCGGGGATCTCCTTCAAATACCGCGCGAGGATGCACGGCTCGTAGTCGTGGAACGTGTCGATGTGGATGCTCGCGTTCGGCTTGTTCGGCATGATGTAGTTGAGCTCGCCGCGGTCGACACTCTCGGCGCGCTCGACGGTCTGACGCAGCGAATGGCCGCGGCCCTGATAGTCGCGGATCATGCGGCGCGCCACGCGCAGCTGCTCGGGACGAACGATGCGGTCCTTGTGCGTGATGATGCGCGTACGCGGGGCAACGTAAACGCCCGTAGCTTCGCTTCTGAGCTGGTCGAAAATCAGCGGGTTGAGCATGTGGATGCCCTCGGCGATGATGACGGCGTCCTTGTCGCCCTGCATGGGCTTGTAGCCGCCAACGCCGCCTGCTTTGAAGTCGTAGACCGGCAGCTCCACGAGCTCGCCGTCCATCAGGCGGTGGATATCCTCGATGAGTAAATCGCGGTTCACGCAGTAGGGCGACTCCCAGTCGCTCGCCTCGGGCGGACGCTGATCAAGCGGCAGGAAAAAGTTATCCATGCTGAGCATGCAGACCTTGACGCCGAGGTTTTCGAGGTATTCGCGAAGGCGCATCGCCGTCGTCGTCTTGCCCGAACCGCTCGGGCCCGTCAGGCAGACGATGGGCTTTTGTCCCTTGTTCATTAAAATGCTCGCCGCGGCGGAGCTGATCTTGTCGTGAAAGACCTCCTCGCAGCGCAGGACGAAGCGGGTGTCGTCCTTCATGTTGGTCACAATGTTTTCAATGTCGATCACGCGCATGGCATGATAATCTCCTTACTTTTTGGATTCTGCCGCCATCTTTACGGCTGTTTCGAGCGCGATTTTCATCATGGCGGTGAAGCTCGTCTGCCGCGCCTCGGGCGAAAGCTCCTCGCCGGTGAGGATATTGTCGGAGATCGAGCAGAGGGAAAGTCCGCGCTTTTTCGTATAGGCGGCGTTGCAGTAGAGGGCGGCGGCCTCCATCTCGATGGCGAGCACGCCCATGTCCGCCCACTTGAGCGACGGGTTCGACGCGTCGTAGAACGTGTCGGACGAGTAGAGGTTGCCGACGTCCATGCGGACGCCGAGCTCCTTCGCCGATTCAACGGCGGCGGAGAGCAGTTGAAAGTCCGCGATGGGGGCAAATGTGCCGCCAAGGCCGTACTGCGCGGCGTAGTTCGAGTTGGTGCACGCACCCATGCCCGCGACCACGTCACCGAGCTTCAAGTCCTTTTGCAGCGCGCCCGCCGAACCCACTCGGATGATGCTCTCGACATCGTACTGCGTGAACAGCTCGTAGGAGTAGATACCGATGGACGGCATCCCCATGCCGCTGGCCATCACGCTGACGGGAACGCCCTTGTAGGTGCCTGTGTAGCCCTGCACGCCGCGGACGTTGTTGACGAGCTTTGGTTCATCTAAAAACGTTTCGGCGATGAACTTCGCGCGCAGCGGGTCGCCGGGCATCAGAACGGTCCTGGCGAAGTCGCCCTTTTTCGCGCTGTTATGCGGAGTCGGCATATTGAGCCCTCCCCTTTCTTAAAGTTCGCCTTTGGCCTCGAGCTCCTTGACGGCCTTGACGATGCGGGACGTGCCGAGGCGGTCGGCGCCGAGCTTGAGGAAGTCTTCGGCGTCCTGCAGGCTCGCGATGCCGCCCGCGGCCTTGATCTTCTTGCCGTTGGTCATGTGGGCGGCCATGAGGGCGACATCCTCGCGGGTCGCGCCGCCGCCGGCAAAGCCCGTGGAGGTCTTGATATAGTCGGCGTGAGAATTGGAGACGACCTCGCAGAGCTTGATCTTCTCTTCGTCGGTGAGCAGGCAGGTCTCGATGATGACCTTTAAGATGTTGCCGTGGCAGGAGATTTTCACAGAGTTGATCTCCTGAAGGATCTTGTCGTACTGGCCCTCCTTGACCCAGCCGAGGTTGATGACCATGTCGATCTCGGTCGCGCCGTCGGCTACGGCGGACTCGGCCTCCATGCACTTGATGCCGCTGGGAACGTAGCCGTTGGGGAAGCCGATGACCGTGCACACGGGCAGCTGACCGAAGCCGTAGTGCTGCTGCTCGGCGATGTAGTGCGCGGCGTGGGCGACGTAGGTCTGCGGAATGCAGACGCTCGCGCAGCCGTACTTGATGCCGTCGTCACAGATCTGCTTGATGTCCTCCCAGGTGGCGGTCTGCTTGAGGAGGGTATGGTCAACGTGCTTGAGAATTTCCTTAACGTCCATGATATATTTCCTTTCTGTCGTTGAAAGCGTATTTGATCAAAAATCGTTTTATTTTAGCATGTTTCCGTGCTTTTGTCTACCGTTTCGGCAGGTCCCTTACAGTGCGCTGCCGAAATACTCCGTCATCGCGCGGATCAGGAATTCATAGTCCTGCACGCCCGCGGTCTCCCACGAAGAGTGCATCGCGAGCTGGGGCAGGCCGATGTCCACCGTGCTGACCGGCACGAGCGTATCGGAGATCGAGCCGAGCGTCGAGCCGCCGGGAAGATCGGAGCGGTTGGACATGACCTGCGTGGGAACGCCCGCGTTTTCGCACACGGCGCGGAAAACAGCGCAGGAGCGGCCATCGGTCGCGTAGCGCTGGTTGGCGTTGAACTTGATGACGACGCCCTCGTTCATATACGGGCAGTTGTCGGGGTCGGCGTATTCACCGTGGTTGGGGTGCTGGGCGTGCGCGTTGTCCGCCGAGACGAGGAAGCTGCGCGCGAGCATCATCTGGAGCTCCTGCTCGTCCTTTCCGAGGCACAGGGCGATGCGGCGCAGCGTGTCGCGCAGGAACGTTGAGCCCGCGCCCTGCTTGGTGGACGAGCCGACCTCTTCATTGTCGAAAATGCAGCAGGCGGCGATATTTCCGCTCTCCTTCGCCGCAAGGAAGCCCTCGAGGCAGCCGCAGGCGCACTCGAGATCGTCGAGCTTGGGAGAAAGGATGTACTCCTCGTTCTCGCCAAGCAGCGTCCCCTCGCCGCGGCAGTAGAGGAACAGGTCGCTGCCGAGGATGTCGTTTTCTGCAACGTCCGCGGCTTTGGCGACGATGGGCAGGATGCCGCCGCTGTCTTTGCCGCCGAGCAGCGGCAGCGTGTCGATATTCGCGAGGTACTTCATGCCGTCGTTCGCCGTGCGGTTCATGTGGATGGCGACATTGGGAATGACGAGCAGGTCGCGGTCGACGCTCACGAGTTTTTCGACGATCTCGCCGTTTGCGCGCACGAAGACGCGGCCCGCGACGGAGAGTGGGCGGTCGAACCACGTGGACATCAGCATGCCGCCGTATTTTTCGGTCGAGAGCTGGACATAATGCGCGCTGCGGCGGTCGGGATGCTCTTTTAAGCGGAACGCTGGCGAGTCGGAGTGCGCCGCAGCCATGGCGAAGCCGCCGTCGATCATCTCCGGCACGCGGAAGGCGATGGTGCTCGAGCCGTTGCGGCGGACGAAATACTTCCCGCCGGGGGCTACCTCCCAGCGTTCGCGTTCGGAAAGCTCGGTATAGCCGTTTGCGAGGAGCTTTTGGCGGATGTTCTCGGTCACATGGTAGCAGGTGGGGCTATTTTTGATAAAATGCAGCAGTTCTCTTGCCGGTGCATGTTGCATGGTGATGTCCTCCACAGTTTATTTTTGTTTGGCGGTATTATAGCACACGTCATGCTTCTCGGCAAGCGGACACTCCCTCTGTGCCGCACAAAACAGGGGCAGCATTTGTGCATTTGTCCATATTTGGTGGAATTATAGTTGATTCTTTTATCGAAATCCTTTATAATACAGTTGATTTCCGTCCCCCCTCCCGCATCGAGCGGGCTTTTGTTTGCGCTCTTAAGCCGGAAGGAGACTATTTCTATGAACGAATCCTCTTCTCCCGCGCCAGCTCCGGTCTCACCGCTGTGGACGCGGGATTTCACTATCATCACATTGGGCAGCGTGATCTCGATGCTGGGCAATTCGATGTCCGGCTTCGCGCTGAGCCTGCTCGTACTGGATTACACGGGCTCGAACCTGCTCTATGCCATCTATATTGCGACATTTACGCTGCCGCAGATCGTCATGCCGATCTTCTCGGGCGCGATCCTCGACCGCTTTTCGCGCAAGAAGACGATCTACACGCTGGACTTCCTTTCCTCCGGGGTCTACCTTGTCGCTGCGCTGATCCTGAGCCGCGGCTGGTTCAGCTTTCCGATGCTCGCGCTCTTCTGCTTTATCATCGGCTCGATCAACAGCATCTACTATGTCGCCTACGACAGCTTCTATCCCCTGCTGATCTCTGAGGGGAACTACTCCAAGGCCTACTCCATCGCGAGCGTGCTGGAGACGCTCTCGGCGCTCATCATCCCGATCGCAACGTACTTTTATAATCTCTTCGGCATTGCGCCGCTGCTCGGCATCAACGCGCTGTGCTTCTTCATCGCCGCGACGGCGGAGACGCAGATCCGCGCCGAGGAACACTACATCGAAAAGCAGCGTGCCGCGCTCGCGCTCGAAGAGCAGCATTCCTCGGGCCGCCAGCTCCTGCGCGACATCAAAGAGGGCTTTCGCTATCTGATGAGTGAAAAGGGGCTTCTGCGCGTGGCCATCTATTTCACATTCAGCATGCTGGCCTCGGGCGCGTCGCAGGTCATCACGCTGCCGTACTTCAAGTCGACATTCGATAACGGCGAATACATCTATATGCTCGTCTGGGGCATGGCGATCTTCGGCCGCGCCATTGGCGGCGGCATTCATTATAAAATCAAGCTGCCTGTGCAGCATAAGTATTCCATTGCCCTGGTGGTTTATGTCGTCATCTCGCTGTGTGAGGGCTTCTATCTCTACTGCCCGCTGCCGGTGATGATGGTCTCGTGCTTTTTAACGGGTATCCTCGGCGTGACGAGCTACACCATCCGCATCTCCGCCACGCAGAGCTACGTGCCCGACGAGAAAAAGGGCCGCTTCAACGGCGCGTTCAACATGCTCAACACCGTCGGCAGCTTCACGGGCAATCTGCTCGCGGGCGCGCTGGTGGCATTTCTCCCCGTGCGCGGCGTGCTGACGGGCTTCATGCTCGTCACGGCGGCCGCGGCGATCGTCGTCATCGGCGGCGGACGCAGGGACGTGTCCGCGACCTATAACCGGCAAGAATAAGAAATGTAACAATAAAAATTTGATGGAGGAAACAACATGAAATTTTCCGAAATGACCTACACCCGCCCCGATCCCGCGGCGAGCAAGCAGCACCTTTCCGCGCTGACGGCGGAACTCAAGGCCGCCAAGAGCTACGAGGAAGCGCGCAAGGTGTTCCTTTCGCAGCAGGAGCTGATGAGCCACATCTCCACCGCCGCGACGCTCGCGAGCATCCGCCACTCGATCGACACGCGCGACAAATTCTACGACGGCGAGGAAAAATTCTGGAACAACTTCAACCCCGAGCTGGAGGAATACAATCAGGCGTGGACGGCAGCGATGCTCGAAAGCCCGTTCCGCGCGGACTTTGAGAAGGAATACGGCGATCTGATGTTCGTCAACGCCGAGATCGCGCTCAAGACCTTCTCCCCCGCCATCATTCCTGAATTGCAGCAGGAAAACGACCTGACGCAGGAGTATGAAAAGCTGCTCGCCTCGGCGCAGATCCCGTTCGAGGGCAAGGTCTACACCCTCTCGCAGCTCTCCCCGTTCAAGACCTGCGCTGACGATGAAAAGCGCCTTGCCGCATGGAAAGCCGAGGGCCAGTGGTACAAGGACAACCAGGCAAAATTCGACGAGCTCTACGACAAGCTCGTAAAACTCCGCGACGCGATGGGCAAAAAGCTCGGCTACGAGGGCTATACCACGCTCGGCTACTACCGCATGGGCCGCAACTGCTATACGAAAGACGACGTGGAGAAGTTCCGCGAAGCGGTCGTCAAGTATCTCGTCCCCGTGGCTGACAAGGTGTACCGCGAGCAGGCCAAGCGTCTGGGCAAGCAGTATCCGATGAGCTTTGCCGACAACGCGCTCGAATTCCGTTCCGGCAATCCCCGCCCCGCGGGCACGCCGGATGACATTCTCGCCCAGGGTATGAAGTTCTACAGCGAACTCTCGCCCGAGACGAAGGAATTCTTCGAAACGATGCTGCGCGACGAGCTGCTCGACGTGCTCTCGACCGAGGGCAAGCAGGCGGGCGGCTACTGCACGAGCATCATGGACTATCAGGTGCCGTTCATCTTCGCCAACTTCAACGGCACGCAGCACGACGTCGAGGTCGTGACGCACGAGGCCGGTCACGCCTTCGAGGCCTGGACGAACCGCAAGCGCATCCCCATCGACTACATCTGGCCGAGCATGGAGGCCTGCGAGGTCCACTCGATGTCCATGGAGTTCTTCGCCGAGCCGTGGGCGGACGGCTTTTTCGGTCCCGACGCGAAGAAGTTCCTCTACAGCCACCTCTCCGGCGCGCTGACGTTCATCCCCTACGGCACGATGGTCGACCACTTCCAGCACATCGTGTATGAAAAGCCCGAAATGACGCCCGCCGAGCGCCACGCCGTTTGGAAGGAGCTGCTCGGCGTCTATATGCCGTGGATGAAGCTTGACGGCGAGATCCCGTTCTACTCCGAGGGCATGGGCTGGCAGCGCCAGCACCACATCTATTCGAGCCCCTTCTATTATATTGACTATTGCCTTGCCCAGACCGTGGCGCTCGAATTCTGGGCGATGATCCGCAAGGACGTGGGGAACGCCTGGCAGCACTACATGGCCTACACCGTGCAGGGCGGCAGCCGGACGTTCACCGATCTTCTCAAAAACGCCGGCCTCGAGAGCCCGTTTGACGAAGCGTGTCTTCGCGGCGTGTGCGCCGAGGCGGAGAAGGCCCTCGCGGACTTTGACCTCACGGGCATCGAATAATGGGTGAACAGCACAAAAAGCACAACCGCCGCGAGCACCTGAACGACTTTCATCTGAACGTCGCGGGCGAATATGTTTACGACGGGGCACTCTACGCCTGCCAAAGCGATGATGCAAAGCAACGCAGATCTAAGCGCGCCGTGTGGGGAATGGCAGCCATTCTGACCGTTGCGGTCATCGCGGGCGGGTGCATTCCCGCGCCGGGGATGCAGAACTGTTTTTACGTTCTGCTCCCCTACCTCGGCGAGTTTCTGGGCGCGGCGAGCGTCATCTGGGCGCTTGCAAAGCTCGGAACGGACTGGAGCACGGTGCGCGAGTACAACTACAAAAAAAGCGTGGCCGTTCTGCCCGTGCGAACGGCGGTCACGGCGGTCTTTTCTCTTCTCGGCATCGTGTGCGAATTGATCTTCTTTTTCGTCAATGACCACGCAGGACAGACGTTTTTCGCGCTGCTCTATGTCCTGCTGAAGCTGATAGCCCTACTGAGTGTCCTTGTTCTGCGCGCCGAAATTATGCAGGCAGAATGGGACAAATTGCCTAAAAAAAATAACTTCTAAGATTTTACTCTGTACAATCTGCATCTTTTCATGCTATAATCAAAAAAATTCTATACGCTGTTTTTCGGCGCACAGATGTCCATAGGGGGTGCACTCCCCTTTCCGCGCGTGTATACGCGCGGGCACCTTACTTTGTGCTGCACGGGGCGACCCGTTTTAGCAAAAATTTATAAAGGAGTAGATTCAATGAAAAGAACACTTGCACTGATCCTTTCTCTGGTCATGTGTCTTGGTCTTCTGGCCGGCTGCGGCGACAAGAAGACGGACGACGGCCAGACCGACGGCAAGACGCTTGTTGTCGGCACGCAGAACTTCGACGGTAAGTTCTCCCCCTTCTTCTATACCAATGACTATGAAAACCAGGTCATGGGTATGGTCTTCGACGGTCTGTTTCTCGTCGACCGCGAGGGCTCTGTCGTCCTCAAGGGCATCGAGGGCGACGTCCGTCCCTACAACGGCACCGACTATACTTACAAGGGCATTGCCGACTGCGACATCGTTGAAAACAGCGACGGCACGGTCGACTACAACATCACGCTGAAAGAGGGCGTCAAGTTCTCCGACGGTGAGGAAATGACCATCGACGATGTCATCTTCTCTTACTATGTCCTGCTTGACCCCGCTTATGACGGCGTTTCCACGCTGTACTCCCTGCCCATCAAGGGTCTGGAAGCCTATCGCAGCGGTATGGACACTGTGCAGAACCTGATCCTCGCCGCCGGTCCTGACGCCTACGCCGCCAACGACTTCTACACCGAAGAGCAGTACAACGCTTACTGGGCCGCCTTCAACGCCGCCGGCGTGAAGTTCGCCCAGGAGATCCTTGACTACGTGGTCGACTCCGGTTCCGCCACCGCTGACGACTCCGTCGCCGCGCAGGCTGGCAACTGGGGCTTCGATCTCGCCGATGACGCGACCGTCGAAGACTTCTGGGCTGCCATCGTTGCTAAGTACGGCTACGACATCTCCGATGACGGCATCAACGCCGAGACCGCCGGCACCAGCATCTCCTCCTTCCTCGAGGCCGAGCTGGGCGACGCCTACACCGACTATACCGTCGCCGTCCAGACCGGCGAGTCCGCTCCCAACGTTGCCGGTATCGTCAAGACCGGTGACTACTCCATGACCGTCACCCTCACCGAGGTCAACGCCACCGCCATCTATCAGCTCCCCGTCACCGTGTGCCCCATGCACTACTATGGCGAGACTGACAAGTATGACTACGACAACAACATGTTCGGCTTTGACAAGGGCGACCTGTCCCACGTCAAGTCCGTGACCTCCGCTCCTATCGGCTCCGGCCCGTTCACCTTCAAGAGCTATGCCAACGGCGCTGTCACTCTGGAGAAGAACCCGACCTACTGGAAGGGCGAGCCCAAGATCGACACCGTCATCTGGCGCGAGATGACGGATGAAGACAAGATCCCCGGCGTTGTCTCCGGCACGATCGACGTGACCGACCCCTCCTACTCCAAGGAAGCTGCCGAGCAGATCAAAGAAGCCAACTCTAACGGCGAGATCTCCGGCGATACCATCCAGACCGACCTCGTTGCCAACCTCGGCTACGGCTATGTCGGCTTCAACGCCAACCGCGTGAAGGTCGGCGACGGCAACGGCGGTGATGAGGCCTCCAAGGATCTGCGTAAGGCCATCGCCACGGTTATCGCCGTTTACCGCGATGTCGCTGTCGACTCCTACTACGGTGAGTTCGCCAACGTCATCAACTACCCCATCTCCGACACCTCCTGGGCCGCTCCGCGCGTTACCGATGAGGGCTACAAGGTCGCCTTCTCCGTTGACGTCAACGGCAACGACATCTACACCGAAGGCATGAGCGCCGACGACAAGTACGCCGCCGCCAAGCAGGCCGCTCTCGGCTACTTCGAGGCTGCCGGCTACACCGTCGCTGACGGCAAGGTCACCGCTGCTCCCGCCGGCGGCCGCATGGACGCTGAAGTCATGGTCGGCGGCAGCGGCAAGGGCGACCACCCCTCCTTCATGGCTCTGACCCTCGCGTCCGACGCTCTCAAGGAGATCGGCTTCAACCTGATCGTCTCCGATATGTCCAACTTCGCCGAGATGACCAACGCGATCAACGCCGGTACTGCCGACATGTTCGCCATGGCGTGGCAGGCCACTCCCGACCCCGATATGTTCCAGATCTATCACAGCCAGGGCGGCTCCAACGAGAAGTCCTACTGGATCAAGGATGCCGACCTCGATGAGCTCATCATGATGGCTCGTCAGTCCACCGACCAGACCTACCGCAAGACCCTGTATAAGGAGTGCCTTGACATCGTGGCCGACTGGGCGGTCGAGATCCCCATCTATCAGCGCCAGAACTGCGTGATCTTCTCCGCCAAGCGTGTCAACCTCGACACCGTGACGCCTGATATCACGACCTACTGGACCTGGTACAACGACATCGAGCTGCTCGACCTGCAGTAAGCTCCGTCGCTGCACAAAAACGTTACTTAGGCGCATGGCTACCCTGCGGCTTCTGCCGCGGGGTAGCCTGCCCCAGGCACATCTGCTTATGATCCAAATGCCCCGGTGCATCGGAGCATTTGGCTGATATGCAGAGAGAGACATATCAAACCCGAAACGGCGACAAGGCCCCGGGCGCGGGGCGGCCGTTATCAAAAAACGGAGGGATTCTATGCGCAAATATCTGGTAAAACGCCTGCTGCTGTCGGTGGTGATTCTCTTTTTTGTGACATTCATCATCTACCTGCTTATGCGCTGCATGCCCAGCTCCTACGTGGAGAATATGGCGCGGCAGCTCTCGCAGGCTCCCGGCTCCAAGCCCTATGAGGAGTGGCTGGCACAGCTCAACGCACAATACGGTCTGGACCTGGGCCTCATCCCCGGCTTCTTCGTCCAGCTCAAGAACCTGTGCACCGGCAACTTCGGCGACAGCTGGAAGTATACCGTGCCCGTCATCCAGAAGTTCAACGAGGTCATCTGGGTCTCGTTCATCATGGGCGCTATCTCGCTCGTGTTCGAGCTTCTCATCGCGGTGCCGCTCGGCATCGTGGCCGCCACCAAGCAGTACAGCGTGACCGACTACACCGTCACGACGGTCGCACTGCTGGGTATGTCGCTGCCGACGTTCTTCTTCGCGACGCTCTTAAAGCTCATCTTCTCGGTCAAGCTCGGCTGGTTCGACCTTGTCGGCCTGACGGGACGTGACTTCAACTCCCTCAGCCAGTTTGGTCAGATCCTCGATATGGCAAATCATCTGGTGCTGCCCATCGTGACGCTGGTCTTCATTTCCATCGGCCCGTGGATGCGCTATGTGCGCACGAACATGCTCGAGGTGCTCAACGCCGACTACATCCGCACCGCCCGCGCCAAGGGTCTTTCCGAGCATAAGGTCATTTACCACCACGCCTTCCGCAACACGCTCATCCCGCTCGTGACGTTCATCGGCGGCTCGCTGCCCGGCCTTTTTGCCGGCGCGCTCATCACAGAGACGCTGTTCGCCATCCCCGGCATCGGCTTCATCTCGTACAACGCGATGGTCGCGGGCGATATCCCCTTCTCCATGTTCTACATGACGTTCCTGGCGATCCTGACCCTGCTGGGCAACCTGATCTCCGACATCCTGTACGCGGTGGTCGACCCCCGCGTGCGCATCGCGTAAGAAAGGAGGACGTGACGAATGAGTTATTTTGACGATAGAACCGATAAGGATCTTTCCAATCCCGTTCACGGACAGGGCACGCCCGGTAATGATGCCCGCCGCCGTTCCTACGAGCTCAACGACAAGTACGCAGGAAAGGACAACACGCCCTCCGAGGAAAACAAGCCTCCCGAGGAGGATTACTCCCTCAACGACGACCGCCGCGTCAAGGTCCTTTCCCCGGGCACGCTGGTCGCCAAGCGCTTTTTCCGCAACCGCCTCGCGGTCGTAGGTCTGACGATCCTCGCCGTGATGTTCGTTTTCTCCTTCATCGGCGGCCTCATCAGCCCCTACGGGCAGGACGAGGTCTTCTACCGCGACGATATCCAGCTCAAGGAATACGCCGCCATGAGCGAGAACACCGAGTACCGCTATCTCGTGGCCGACGGCCAGGAGTTCGGCACGATCCTCCAGGCGCAGCTCACGCTGCACATGGGCAAGGACGACAGCTTCTCCTACAAGGGCGTCACCTACGACGTGACCAAGGAGGGCGACTCGCTCTACTCCGTCTCGAGCGGCGGCAGACTCCTTGCCATCGCCTATAAGGACATCATCAGCTCGAGCGACCCCAGCCAGAAGTTCGGCTTCAACTTCAGCTTCAACGCCCTCAAGGCGCACGCCAACGGCGAAGCGGAGTTTACGGCCAACGGCAAAACCTATACACTTGATGAAGACAGCGTCATGCTGAATGGCGAGGAGATCGCCTACATCAGCCGCTTTGTCATCCAGTCCAAGGTCAGCGGCACGGTCATCAGCAAGGACTTCAAAGAGCGCGTGCAGCAGGCCGTCGAAAACGGTGAGACCGAGTACACCTATGTGAACGACGCCGGTCAAGAGCGCGAGATCAAGCTTGAATACAATCCCGCCAAGTACCAGTGGTCGATCAAGGAGGGCACGTCCACCCGCGTGTTCGACGCCTATTCCTTCCCCGACTCCGCGCACTGGCTCGGTACGGATAAAAACGGTATGGATATGCTCACCCGCCTGATGTACGGCGGCCGCGTGTCGCTGATGATCGGCTTCATCGTCGTCATCATCTCCGCGGCGCTCGGCGTGGTGCTCGGCGGCGTCTCCGGCTACTTCGGCGGCTGGGTCGATAACCTCATCATGCGTATCGTCGATATCTTCTACTGCATCCCCTCCACCCCGCTCATCATCATTCTGGGCGCAGCGATGGACGGCATGCGCGTCGACCCGCAGATCCGAATGCTCTACTTAATGTTGATCTTGGGCTTCCTCGGCTGGCCGGGTATCGCCCGTCTCGTCCGCGGCCAGATCCTCTCTCTGCGCGAGCAGGAGTTCATGACCGCGACGGAGGCCTGCGGCATCAGCGTTTCGCGCCGCATCTTCCGCCACCTGATCCCCAACGTCATCCCGCAGCTCATCGTCAACTGCACGATGAGCCTCGGCTCCACCATCATCACCGAGGCAACGCTCAGCTTCCTCGGCCTCGGCGTCAAGTTCCCGTTCGCCTCCTGGGGCAACATCATGAACGACGTTTCCAACTCTTACGTCCTCACGAGCTACTGGTTCATCTGGATCCCCGCCGGCATCTGCCTGATGCTGACGGTCCTCGGCTTCAACTTCGTCGGCGACGGTCTGCGCGACGCGTTCGACCCGAAGATGAAGCGCTGAGAAAGGAGGGAATTTGAATGGCTAAGAAGCATAATGACGGCTATCTTTCCGCAAAGGAATCCCGCCGCATTTCCAAAGAAAACCGCAAGATCACAAATGCGCTCGAAAAGAAGCGCAAGCGCAAGAACGTTCCCGAATCCGAGTATCTGACCGAGATGCACGACCCCAACAACGCGGTCGAATTCGACAACCTGCACACCTACTTTTTCACCGACACGGGCGTTGTCAAGTCGGTCGACGGCGTCACGTTCTCCGTGCCCATCGGCAAGACTGTCGGCGTCGTCGGCGAGTCCGGCTGCGGCAAATCAGTCACGAGTTTGTCGCTCATGCAGCTTTTGCAGCGCCCGCAGGGTCAGGTCGTGGAGGGCGAAATTCGCCTGAATCTCGGCAGCAAGGCCTACGACGTCACGAAGGCGCCTGACAGCGTCATGCAGCACTTACGCGGCAACTACATCTCCATGATCTTCCAGGAGCCGATGACCGCGCTGAACCCCGTGTTCCGCATCGGCGACCAGGTCGACGAGGTGCTGGCCCTGCACAACGAAAAGGGCCACGACGAAGCGCAGATCAAGGCGCGCACCATTGAGCTCCTTGAAATGGTCGGCATCGCCAACAGCGAGGGCGTTTACAAGATGTTCCCGCACGAGCTCTCCGGCGGTATGCGCCAGCGCGTTATGATCGCCATGGCGCTTGCGTGCAGCCCGAAGCTCATCATCGCCGACGAGCCCACCACGGCGCTCGACGTGACGATCCAGGCGCAGATCCTCGACCTTCTGCGCAATCTGAAGGATCAGATCAATTCCTCGATCATGTTCATCACGCACGACCTCGGCGTCATCGCCGAAATGGCCGACTACGTGGTCGTCATGTACGCCGGCCGCATCGTCGAGCAGGGCACGGCGGAGGAGATCTTCTCCCATCCCGCGCACCCCTACACCATCGGCCTCATGGCCTCCAAGCCGGTCGTGGGCCGTCAGGTCGAAAAGCTCTACTCCATCCCCGGCAAGGTGCCGAACCCCATCAACATGCCGAACTACTGCTATTTCAAGGACCGCTGCGAAATGTGCGTGAACGGCTGCGAGGGCGACTACCCGTGCGAGGTGAGCATCTCGCCGACGCACAAGGTGAGCTGCTACCGCTACTACGATGGCAAGCGTCCCGACCTTGAGGAGGTCGTGGAGGAAGAACTGGCCGAGGGCAAGGAAAACGGAAAGGAGGGTGAATAAGATGCCGTTTTGGAAAGCCGGTAAGAACGACGATCAGGTCCTCGATGAACTGAAGGAAACGCAGAAGCAGAATGCCGATGAATTTGTCAAGAAGCAGGAGCACGCCGATGAGGCGCAGAAGTCCTCACTCATCATCGACAACAATTTCACCCCCGTGGAATATGACCCGCAGTACATTCTGCAGGTCAATCACCTCAAGAAATACTTCCCGATCAAGGGCGGTATGGTGTCGAAGACGGTCGGCTATGTCAAGGCCGTCGACGGCGTCACGTTCAATTTAAAGCGCGGCACGACGATGGGCCTTGTCGGTGAGTCCGGCTGCGGCAAGACGACCACGGGCCGCACGATCCTGCGCCTGTATGACTCCAAGTCCGGCGGTCAGGTGCTCTTCAACGGACAGGAGGTCTATGACCTCTCCCACAAGGAGCTGCGCGCCCTGCGCACGAAGATGCAGATCATCTTCCAGGACCCGTTCTCCTCGCTCTCTCCGCGTATGCCGGTCGGCGAGATCATCGGCGAAGCCGTGCGCGAGCACAACCTCGTCCCGAAGGCGGAATTTGACGATTATATCGACCAGGTCATGGACAACTGCGGCTTGCAGCCCTTCCACAAGGACCGCTACCCGCACGAGTTTTCCGGCGGCCAGCGCCAGCGTATCTGCATCGCGCGTGCGCTCGCGCTCAACCCCGAGTTCATCGTCTGCGACGAGCCGGTCTCCGCACTCGACGTGTCCATCCAGGCGCAGATCATCAACCTGCTGAACGAATTGCAGGATAAATACAAGCTGACGTACCTCTTCATCAGCCACGACCTCTCCGTTGTCGAGCACATCTCCGACACCGTCGGCGTCATGTACCTCGGCAACCTTGTGGAGTACGGCGCGAAGGAAGATATCTTCCGCAACCCGCTCCACCCCTACACGAAGGCGCTCTTCTCCGCTATCCCCATCCCCGACCCGAAGGTGAAGATGAACCGCATCGTGCTCGAGGGCTCCATCCCCTCCCCTGCCAATCCGCCCAAGGGCTGCAAATTCCACACCCGCTGCGCCAACTGCATGGCCTGCTGCAAGGAGGAAGCACCCGTCCAGCGCGAGATCGAGCCGGGCCACTTTGTGTGCTGCCACCTGTACGATAAGTGATGAAGAAGGACGACTTCTACGAGGAGGACGACGGCCGCACGATCGCCGACATGAGCGGCATCGAACGCCAGCCGACCTTTCTCCCACACTTTCACCGCAAGCGCAGCGACTTTTCCGCGCCCGACGCGCCCCGTGCGAACGACCGCCCGTGGGAAAGCGCTGCCGGTGAGCTGACGCGCGAGGAGCGCAATGCCGCCATCCGCGGCGCGCTCAAGGCGGGACTGCTGATCGCAGGTGTGTATATCCTCGCCGCTGCGGCGCTAATCGTCGCGATACAGCTGCTCTGGTCTTAAATATGGAAAAAGGAAGACTCTTTCGAGTCTTCCTTTTTTATTTTTCTGCACGGCCAACGACAAATAGCTCTCTTTTCTTCGGATTTCAGCTTGTTTTCATCTTTATTCTATGATATAATGGGTAAATTGTATGTCGTAAAAAAGAGAGGAGATTCTTCATGGATCATAAAAGAGGTTCCTTTTCCGGCAAGATTGGCTTTGTCCTTTCGGCTGCGGGCGCGTCCGTCGGCCTCGGAAACATCTGGCGCTTTCCTTATCTGGCCGCCAAATACGGCGGCGCTATTTTCCTGCTGGTATACATCATTCTGGCGATGACCTTCGGCTACACGATGATCATTGCGGAGACTTCGATCGGCCGCATGACCGGCAAGAGCCCTGTCGGCGCTTACAAGTCCTTCAGCGATAAGCCTGCGCTGCGCGTGGGCGGCTGGATCAACGCCATCATTCCGATTCTGATCGTCCCCTACTACTCCGTCATCGGCGGCTGGGTCATCAAATACCTGGCGGAATACCTGATGGGCAAGGCGCACCTCGTCGCGGAGGACGGCTATTTCTCGTCCTTCATCTCCAACGGCGTGTCCTCGGAGCTTTGCTTTCTCGTCTTCACGGCCATGACGCTGGCGATCATCTTTGCGGGCGTGGAAAACGGCATCGAGCGCGTCTCCAAGATCATGATGCCCATTCTCGTGGTGCTGTCGCTGATCATCGCCGTGTATTCCGTGACCCGCCCCGGTGCGCTGGAGGGCGTCAAGTACTTCCTTGTGCCCAATCTTGACAACTTCTCCTGGATGACGGTCGTCTCCGCCATGGGGCAGATGTTTTATTCCCTGTCCATCGCCATGGGCATTCTCATCACGTTCGGTTCCTACATGAAAAAGGACGTCTCGATCGAAAGCTCCACCCGCAATGTCGAGGTCTTCGACACGGCCATCGCCATCATGGCGGGCCTGATGATCATCCCCGCGGTGTTCGCCTTCTCCGGCGGTGATCCCAGCGCGCTGAAGGCCGGCCCCTCGCTGATGTTCATCACCATCCCGAAGGTCTTCGATTCCATGGGCTTCGGCACGGTGATCGGCATCGCGTTCTTCCTGCTGGTCCTGTTCGCCGCGCTGACGAGCTCCATCGCGCTGACGGAAAGCGCCGTCTCTACCTTGCAGGATGAGCTGCACTGGAGCCGTAAGAAGGCCACGAGCATCATGGGCGTCTCTATGGTTCTCCTCGGCAGCCTCTCCAGCCTGGGCTACGGCCCGCTGGCAAATGTCACCGTGATCGGCATGCAGTTTTTGGACTTCTTCGATTTCCTGACCAACTCCGTGATGATGCCCATCGCGGCCATCGCAAGCTGCATCCTCGTCTCCCGCGTCATCGGCGTCGACCGCATCGCGGACGAGGTCACGCTGAACGGCGCGCCCTTCCGCAGAAGAAAGATCTTCAACGCCATGATCCGCTTCCTGTGCCCGTTCTTCGCGGCGATCATTTTGATCAGCTCGATCGCCAGCGCGTTCGGCTGGATTTCGATGTAAATAGTCGCGTTCGCTGAGCGCGGTGCGAGTCAAAGGGGGCTATTCTCTTTCACAAAAGAGAATAGCCCCCTTTCAATCCCCCAAGAGAAAGGTTTTAGATTGGCAGTCTCAATCTCGAATGACCTTTTTGCCTCCGGAATGGAAATGCCTGCGCGCGGCGATGCCGCGTTTAGAGCTACTATACGATTTGCCTCTGCTCCTACTACCTGCTGTTGCGCAGCCGTTGGCGGCTCTGCTGCCTTACGGATGCGGCACACCCCTTGCGGGTGCCGCTCTGCCTATCTTGTAGAAGTGCGCAGTAGTCAACCAGAGCACTCCTCAATGCGGCGAGCGCACCAATGCCGATATTTCGCAAGCAGTCTGCCGCCGAGCAAACGTCACTCGCGCCTCACGACAGTAAGGCGCGGTTGCTGTCAGGTCGCGACTCGCAGGGATTCATGGCGAAGCCATGTACACCGCACTTACATTGCGCAGCGCGTGCAGCCATTCAAGCTACAAACTGCCAATGTCGGGGGTCGAGGGGCCCTCCCCTCGCCTTTCTCTGGGGATTCAAAGGGGGTATTCTCTTCGGAAAGAGAATACCCCCTTTGGTGCCGCGGCGCGCACGCCGCTCTCCCTCCCGCGCTTACGCGGGAAAAGGTGTAGCCCTTTCGGGCTATCCTTCCCTCCGCGCGGCGCGCGGAAAGCACCTGCGCCCCTGCGGGCGCAAAAAAAGAGCACCCTTACGGGTGCTCTTTTTCAAATCGCTGAGAATTAGCCGAACAGGGACATCAGGACGCCTGCGGCGATAGCGGAACCGATAACACCTGCAACGTTCGGGCCCATGGCGTGCATGAGCAGGAAGTTGGAGGGGTTCTCCTTCTGGCCGACGACCTGAGAAACACGGGCGGCCATAGGAACGGCGGAAACGCCGGCGGAACCGATCAGCGGGTTGATCTTTTCCTTCAGGAACAGGTTCATGAGCTTGGCCAGCAGCACGCCGCCCGCGGTACCGAAACCGAACGCGACGATACCCATAGCCATGATCTCAAGGGTCTGAACGGAAAGGAAGGTGGTGGCGGTGGCGGTAGCACCGACGGTGAAGCCGAGGAAGATGGTGACGATGTTCATCAGCTCGTTGCCGGCGGTCTTCTGCAGACGCTCCACAACGCCGGACTCCTTGAACAGGTTACCGAGCATCAGGCACGCGATCAGAGGCGCGGCAGAAGGAACGAGCAGCGCCACGAACACGGTGATCATGATGGGGAAGATGATCTTCTCGCGCTTGCTGACCTGACGCAGCGGGCGCATGACAATGCGGCGCTCTTCCTTGGTGGTCAGAGCCTTCATGATGGGGGGCTGAATGACCGGGACGAGGGCCATGTAAGAATAAGCGGCAACGGCGATAGGACCGAGCAGCTCGGGAGCGAGACGGGAGGTGACGAAGATCGCGGTCGGGCCGTCAGCGCCGCCGATGATACCGATGGAGGCGGACTGCTGGTAAGTGAAGCCCATGAACTGGGTACCGACATAAGTCATGAAGATACCGAGCTGAGCGGCAGCGCCGAGCAGCAGGGACTTGGGGTTCGCGATCAGGGGACCGAAGTCGGTCATCGTGCCGACGCCCATGAAGATCAGGCAGGGGTAGATGCCGAGCTTAACGCCGAGATACAGAACGTCGAGCAGACCGAGGCTAACGGTGCTGCCGACTGCCCACGGGGCAAGCACCGCATCGGCTACGCCGGCCTCCGACATCTCTGTCAGGAATTCCTGCGTGATGGGCGCTCCTCCGAAGAGGTCCCAATGGACATGTCCTCCGGCGAACAGGATCTCGTGGAACATGTCCGCACCGGGAAGGTTGGTGCACAGCATACCGAACGCGATGGGCAGGAGCAGCAGCGGCTCAAAGCCCTTCACGATGGCCAGATACAGCAGGACAAAGGAAACGGCGATCATGATGAGGCATTTCCAGTTGCCTTCCTGACCGAACATATAGAAGCCGGTCTGCTGCATGAAATTGTTAATAGCAGCCATTTATGTTTCTTTTCCTTTCACAGTTAATTCAGGGGAATGCTGTTATTTAGCCGATGACGCACAGAACGTCGCCGGGGTTGACAGCAGCGCCCTTGGCAACTGCGACGGAAGAGACGGTGCCAGCGCAGGGAGCGAAGATTTCGTTCTCCATCTTCATGGCCTCGAGGATGAACAGCAGATCGCCTTCCTTGACGGCCTGACCGGCGGCGACCTTCACATCGAGGATGGTGCCGGGCATGGGGCTGGCGACAGTGCCGGCGCCGGCGGGAGCGGCGGCCTTGGGAGCGGCAGCGGGAGCAGCGGCAGGCGCGGGAGCAGCAGCGGGAGCGGGAGCGGCAGCGCGGGCAACGGGAGCCGCGGCAGCGCGGGAGACGGGAGCGGAAGCCATGCGGCCGCCGGCAGCGGACTCGACGGTGACTTCGTAGGTGGTGCCGTTAACGGTGACATTGTACTGCTTGATCATGTTTGTTCTCTCCTAAAAATTAAATTAGATTTTTTTGATGTTCACGATGTTCATGCTGCGGGACGAGATACCGACCTCTTCCGAGAGAGCGGCAGTGATCGCGGCCACGATCTCAGGCTGCATGCCCTGCGGCTTGGGAGCCGGCGCGGGGGCGGCAGCAGGAGCGGCGGCAGCGGCGGCCGGTGCTTTCTCTTTGCCCTTGAGGATCGCACCCATTGCCATGGTGAGGAAAATGATGCAGATCAGGCCAAAGAACACCGTGCCAATACCCATCAGGGTAACGAACAGGCTGCTGTATTCCATTTCTTCCTTTTACCTTTCAATATTGGATTATAGCAAAGCGATTGCAGGAATTGCAAGCGCGTATGCACATTTTGCGCGTTTTTAACGGCTTTCCCTCCTGCCTTGCACGGCAGGCGGGAAAATAGACTTTCCTTACTGCACGGAGAGCACGTCGGCAAACGCCTGGATGGCGGTCGCCGCCTGGCCGAAGTCGCGCATCTGCTGGTCGATGCCGAGCTTGATGAAGGGAATCCCAGCGGCGTCGAGCGCCTTCTTGAGGTACGGGAACTCCATCTCCTCGGGATCGCAGAACTGCTGCATGAACAGCACCAGGCCCTGCGCGCCGGACTCCTTGACCATGTTGGCCACAAACTCGCCGCGGCGGTTCTGGTTGGACTGCGGATCGTAGAGCAGGACGTCGTAGTCGATGTTGGTGAACTGATCGACGAGCGCCATCATCGGGTCGCCCTCTTCGCTCGCGTCGGTGCGGAAGGCACGGGACTCGTGGGCGACATCGTCCGCCGCGATGGCAACGTTGTTGTCCTTGAAGATCTTGAGCAGCGTCGGGTTGTCGCAGATGATGCCGGAGGTGACGACCTTCACGCCGTTCCACTTGGCCTCGGGCAGCGCCTTAAGCTCGGCGTTGAGGGCCTCGAGCTTCTCGGTGTACTCGGCCTTATCCATGAACCAGGCAGCCTTTAAGACGGCCGAGCGCATGATCGGGTCGACGACGTCGCAGTGGTCGCTTGCGAGCTTGACGAACTCACGGCGGGCAGCGCGGGACTTGTTGTAGACCTTGATGGCCGCAGCGATGTCCTCGCTCTTGATCTCGTGACCGGCGATCTTTTCAAGACCGGCCTTGACGTTGTTGTACTGATCCAGGCAGAACTGCTTGCCCCAGTCGGCAAAGCGGTTCTGAGGATGGGCGAGGAAGATGCACGGCAGCTTCTCGCTCATGGCGACGCGGATGTTCTGGCTCATGGGGCGCAGCGTGTCGCAGATGGTCGGGGTGATGACGCCGTCCAGCAGATCCATCGTGCCGTCAAGCAGCATCTCGAGGTCGAGCTGGGCGATGGTGCAATAGAAGGTCGCGCAGTATTCCTTGGAGCGCTGCTCGGTCTTGTTGTTGCTGCCCCACATGCCGAACGGCATCATACCGGCGGCGTAAACCAGCTCTTCGGGGGCGTAATAAGGCATCACGCCGATGCACTTTTTGCCTGCGTCCTTATAGGCCTTGAGCTGGCCCTTGGGATTGGCGGCAACAGCGGAAAATTCATTAACGATAGCTTCGATACTCATTTTTGCACGCCTCCTTAGTCTTTCTTGTTGGCTTCCATAGCCTCGACCAGACCCTGCACGCGGGTCGCGTACTGCGCTTCGTTGAAGTTGCGCGGGTCAGCCTGGTCGCCGTCGAAACCGGCGCAGGGCACGCCGAGGTCAGCGGTGAAGCGGCGCTGCATTTCAGCCATGTAACCGGACCAGGGCTTGCAGGAGCGGTTGTAGTGGACGAGCACGCCGTCGACCTTGTTGTCGCGGCAGATGCCCTCACGCCAGGCAACGCCCTGCTCGATGCAGACGGAGTTCGGAGCCTTGTAGTAAGCGCGGGCCATTTCGTCCATGTTGTTGTAAACAAAGCCGAACGCGGGCGCGTACACAACTGCGGTGACGTTGATGCCATTCTCCTTGAGGGGCTTAAAGAGGTTCGGGAGCTTCGGCCAGCAGGGGATGCCCTCGAACATGACGCGGTACTGCTCGGGGAAGGGCAGCGTGGAGGTGCCTTCCTCAATGTTCTTCTGCAGGTCCTTGGACAGGAGTTCGAAGGCGTCGGCAGCAGCTTCCTTGCCGCGGGCAGTGACGACGTCGGCCATGTGGTTGAAGAGGTCGAAGCCGCTCATCGGGGCGGGCTTGTACTGCAGGAAGTCGCAGACCTTCAGCCAGTTCTGCGCGGTGCGGTTCGCGTGCTTGCAGGCAAGCTCGAACTTCTTCTCGTCGAACTTCTTGCCGGTGAGCTTTTCGAGCTCATGGATGGCGTTGTCGAACTGGGCGCGGACGTACTTGACAGCGGAATCGCTGACTTCCACGGTGTTGTTGTAGGGGATATCGACCATGATGAGGGGGATGTTGCACATACGGGCGATATTCTCGTACCACTTGGTCATGCAGTTGCAGATGTTGTTGCAGCACAGGACGAAGTCCGGCTGGGGGATGCGCATCTGCTTGTAGGGCTTGATGGCCTCGCGGCGGAAGTTCTTGTAGGCGATCTCCTTCTCGGTGGTCTCGGGCAGAGCCTCGATCTCGTGGATATCGTCCAGAACGGTGTAGGGAACCTGCGTCTTGGGGTCTTTCTTGGGCTTGCCGGTCTCAGGATCGATGACGACCTTGCCGTTTTCGTCCTTGAGGGGCTTGCCGCTGTTGGGGTCGATGATGAACTCGAGCGTTTCGGGGTCGAACTTGCGGCTGGCGCGCTTACCGGCGGCGTAAGCCAGGGAGATACGTGCGTAACCGCAGATATCGTTGTCGAAGCCGAGATCCTCGGCAGCCTGGCACATGATCTCACCGTCGCGCTGGGCGGCAATACCGGCAGCCTGGTTCTCGGGATACATCACGTTGAGGTCAAAGGCCTCAGCAAGCTCACAGGGGAACTTGGAGCTGGACCAACCGACCAGCTTACCCTGCTTCTTCGCTTCACGGGCGTCGGCATAGACGTCATCGACGACCTTGCGCAGAGCAAGCACGCCGGGACTGACTTGTTTAGCCATGATTGATTCCTCCTAATGCGATATAGAAAAATTTGATAACGAATGATGGGGATTATTTGTTCTTCAAAGCCTTCTGGTAGGCAAACAGAGCGGCGCCGAGCGCACCGTTATACTGCGTGAGGGGCGTGGTGTGGATCTCGTGGCCGAGCTGCTCCTGAAGGGCTTTCACGATGCCGTGGTTCTGCGCGACACCGCCGGTCATCACCACGTCGTCGCGCACACCGATGCGGTGGCAGAGGCCGGAAACGCGGCCCGCGACGGACTTGTGGATGCCGTGGATGATGTCGCACTTGTTTGTGCCCATGGCGAGCTGCGAGATGACCTCGCTCTCGGCAAACACCGTGCAGGTCGAGCTGATACCGACCTCCTTGGTCGACTTGTCGCCAAGATCGCCCAGTTCTTCGACCTTCACCTCAAGCACGCGGGCCATGACATCGAGGAAGCGGCCGGTACCGGCTGCGCACTTGTCGTTCATGACGAAATTTTTCATCATGCCGTTCTCGATCTCGATGACCTTCACGTCCTGCCCGCCGATATCGACGACCGTGCGCACGTTCGGGAACAGGAACGCCGCGCCCTTGGCGTGGCAGGAAAGCTCGCTCATCTGCATGTCGGCAAGGCCGTCAAGGCTGTTGCGCCCGTAGCCCGTGGCAAGGACGAAGTCCATCTGCTCGCGCGTCATGCCCGCGTTTTCCAACACCTGAGCGATCGCGCGGGATGGACCCGATGTGCCCGTGCCGACAGCGACGAGGGACTTGGCAACGATCTCGCTGCCGTCTTTTAAGATCACACATTTCGACGCGGTGGAGCCGACGTCGATACCCATGGTATAAATGCTCATTGTACTCTCCGTTTGCCTTCCCGTGCGCTGCGCGGTTCTTGCCTCCGCGCAGCGCCGAGAAAAGCATTGTTGTGATATTTTACTGCGCGTTCAGGGCGTCGTAGTCGCGGATGACGCGCGGCAGCAGCATCTGATGGACCGGGCAGATGCTCTCGGGGTTCTGATAGCAGGCGTTGGCGAAGGCCTGGATGTAGGGACGGATGTCGTTCATGTCGACGATCTCGTCGGTCATGCCTGCCTTGGCGCAGAACTTCGGGCTGGACTTCTTGGCGTAGTCCTGGATCAGCGCGTTCATCTTGTCGATGGTGGGCTGCAGATCCTCGCCGGCCTTCTCTTCCTTCACGAGACGGCGGGCATACATGGCGGCCGCAGCGGTCTCGCCGTGCATGACGTAGATCTCGGTGGTGGCGGTGCCGATGGAGAAGGCGTTGTTGTCGTTGCCCTGCGGGCCGCCGAGGACGTAGTGCGCCGCGGCGGTGCCCTTGCGGAGCGTGATCTCCATCATCGGCAGCTTGCTGGACTGGATGGAGTAGATCAGGCTCTGGCCGAGGCCGAGGAGCTCAGCGCGCTCAGCGTCGTTGCCGACGTCGATACCGGTGGTATCCTGGACCCACAGCATCGGGATGCGGTCACGCGCGCAGAGGGTGACAAACTCGTTCATCTTGATGAGGCCCTGACGGTACAGCTTGCCGCCCACGCCCATCGCCTGGCCGTAAGTCGCCATCTTGTACTCGGGGTAGTTCATCAGCATGCCCTGATAGTTGGCGACAACGCCGACGAGCAGACCGTCGATCTTGGCAAGGCCGGTGATCATCTCGGGGCCGTAGCCGTGCTTGTACTCCATGAACTCGGAGCCGTCGAAAAGACGCGCCAGAACTTCGACCATGTCGTAGGAGCGCTTCTGGTTGAAGGGAACGATGCTGTAGAGGTCGTTCGCGTCGAACAGGGGCTCCTTGGGATCGTCGACGCGGAAGAACTCGGGATCGTAAGCGGGCAGCATGTCGATGTACTTGCGGATACCGGCGAGCACGCCCTCTTCATCGGCGTAGACCTCGCGGAAGAAGCCGGTCTCGCCATAGTGGATGGCGACAGTGCCGGGGATGTCGCTCTTGAGGTTCTTCTGCGCCTTGATGAGCGCTTCAGCAGCCTCCTTGTCGACATGGCCCTTGGGGCTCATACCGCCGACGATACCGGCGCCGCCGACTGCCATGTTGGCATCCTGATGCGCGATCAGGATGGTCGGGGAGATAGAGTGATAGCCGCCGCCGGCGGGGTTCGTGCCGTAGATGCCGACGATGACGGGCACGCCCATCTGGTTGAGCTCGCTGTTGCGATAGAACGGCGTACCGCCGCCGCGGCGGTTGGGGTACACCTTCTCCTGCTCGTCGAGCTTAACGCCGGAGCAGTTCAGCACGTACACGAGGGGGATGCGCAGGCGCTTGGCCGTGTCGCTGCCGCGCAGCAGGCTGTCGGCCTGGCCGGGGACCCAGGCGCCGGCGAGCTTCTTGTTGTCGCTCGCGATGATGACGGCCCATTTGCCGTCGATACGGCCGAGGCCCTTGACGATGCCAACGCTGCCGTTCTTGTTGTCCTGGGGGTTATAGAGGCTGTTGAGGGGGCACCAGGTGCCTTCGTCAACGAGCTCCATGATGCGCTGCATCGCCGTCCACTGGCCGGACTCGTTGAGCGCCTCGGTGCTCTTACCGGCTTCGAGGGCAGCCTCGCGGATCTCGTGGATCTCCTGCTCCACCGCCTGGATCTCAGCGGCGTTGTCCTCGTGGAATGCGCTGAGGTCCTTGCCGATGACCGGCATGCTCTGGAAGTAAGAGGGCATGGAATATTCGCTCATATTAAGTTCTCCTTCTTAAATCGAAATAACAAATTACTTATCCTTGGGAACCTTGATGAATGCCTGACCCGGGTCGATCTCCTCACGGATGAGGCGGATGATCTCCGGAGAGGGACCTTCCATCAGCTCGGCGCGGGAAACGTCGATCTCGAAGCCGGTGTTCTCCTGAACCATCTCGGGAGAGGAGAACGGATAGTAGTAAGCGAGGTACATGCGCTTGGTCTCTTCATCAAACTTCATGATGCCGAGGTCGGTGACGACCATCTGAGGACCGCGGTTGCCGGGCAGGCCCGCGCGCTCACGGCCTCCGGGGCCGTCCATCCAGCCGCAGGAGGTGATGTAGTCGACATGGTCCATGAAGCGGCGCTTCTGGTGCTGCATCATGATGATGGTGTTGCAGTAGGTGGCAATGCCGTTGGCGCCGCCGGAACCGGTGAAGCGGGTGGTGGGCTGCAGGTAGTCGCCCTTGCCGAAAATGCAGGTGGAGTTCACGTTGCCGTACGGGTCGATCTGCGCGCCGCCGATGAAGGCGACGAGACGATCCTCGTCGTGCAGCCACTCGTTGGCCTCGAAGCCGACGAAGCGGATGTTGGGCCACTGCACGGCGCAGTGCGCCATGAAGCGGTTATCGCCGACGGAGCGGGGGACCTCAACGGGGTCGCAGTCCATCAGGCCCGACTCGACGATGGGGTGGCAGCTGGGGCAGACCGCGCGCTTGGCAAGGGACGCACCGATCAGCGGCAGACCCGTACCAACGATGACGATCTGGTTTTCCTTGATATTCTTAGCAATGGCATACGCCTGCATTTCCTGCTTGGTATACTTCGTATAATCAGACATTTCTATTTAGCCTCCCAAACCTTAATGTGTAGTGGAATAGCCGAGGTGCGGCTCGTTCTTCAGGCGCATCAGACGGCTGCCGCCGAGCTTATCGAGCAGAGCGGACTGATCTTCGCAGCTGTAGACCCACTTTTCGAGGAAATCCTTGAAGGTCTCGGGAATCTTCTCACCGCTCTTGGCGAGCTCGAAGGCCTTCTGGGCGTTTTCGGCGGCGAGCTTGAGCTTCTCGTCCTCGGGAGCCTTCTCCAGCGCCTTGGCAGCCTTGGCCGCAGCCTTCTCGAGCTGCTTGACGGCATCCTCGGCATCCTGATACTTGGAGGCCTTGTCGTATTCCTTCAGGCCGGCGTCGTCGTCGTCATAGTAATCATAGCACTGAGCGGGCCATGCGCCATAGGGAGCCTTGACGACCGCCTGCACGCACTCGCCGAAGATACGGGTCTTGGTCGGGTCGCGGCGGATGAACTCGTCGGAGACGATCTCCTCGCAGGTGACGATGGTCTTACGGGCAGCGATCGCGATGTCGATATCATGGAACTCATCGCCCATGATGATGCAGGTGCCGTCCGGAGAGGCCTGCTGGACGTGGATGATGGCGGTGTCGATCTTGGGCACGGGCACGGCGACGACCTTCTGCCCCGGCACCATCGGGTTCTCGATCTCGGCGCACTTGAGATTTTCGATCTTGGGCATAGTCTTGCGCTTTTCCTCGCTGATGCCCCAGAACTTCATCAGGCCGCTGCCCTGCATCAGGCGGACCGGCAGGAACGGAAGGCCGAGAGAAGAGGCGTGCAGCATGAGCATCAGCACGTCCTGAGAATAGTCCTCATACGTGAGCTTGCCCTGCTCGATGGCAGCGCGGAAGCGGCGGGAAACGTTGGTGTAGCCGGAGTTAGCGGTGTAGCAGTTGATGTAAGCAGCCACGCGGCCCTCGCCGATGAGCATATCGACTTCGCCGCCGCCGGGGCCGGCATAAACGATGAAGTCCTTCTGACCCTGACGCAGGATCTCACTAACCGTGGCATACGGCTTACGGTTGGTGGTGAAACCGCCGATCGCAAGAGTATCGCCATTCTCGACGTACTTTGCAACGGCATCGTGCAGTGACATGACCTTATTCAAGATAAAACCCTCCCTGATTTTGATAAACATTTTTATCGCCGAAGAGCCCTCTCTGCTTGCATGGATTCCGTCAAAAATTCTTCGAAAGATGCTCATACAGGCTTCAGTGTAGATTATAGTGGAACTTCCTCGCAAAATCAATGAAAACCCGTTCAGAAAGCGAAAAAAAACTGAACAAATTTTAGTGGCGCTTTTTGTCGTTTCCGTGGAGACGTTTCACATTCTTTTTGTGCAAAGCATGTAATTTGCAAGATTTCCTGCAAGTTTTCTGTCGTGGCAGCGCAAAAAAGCGCCGGAGGGTCTCCCCTCCGGCGCTTTTACCTGTTCCTTTAGTCACTTGCCGTGCTGCATCGCGTCATAGCGCTGCATCAGCACCGCCATCTGCTCGCGCGTCAAAAAGCTGCGGTACTGTTTGTTCCCCGCCTCGTCTCCCGCGATCAGGCCGTTTTTCTCCGCCCAGGCGCGCGCCTCCGCGCTCCAGCCTGCCGGCGTCTGCTGTGCCAGTCTTTTCAGGTAGTTTTCCATCATCGCGTCAAACTGCTGTTGCGTCATCTCTTCCTCCTCATAGCGCGGCATGGGCGGCGGATAGCGCTTCGCGCGGATCATCGCGCTCGTGTACGTGGCGCCCGCGTCCCACTGAAAATGCGGCCGGTCGGGAAAGCTCCCCCAGTCTCCTCCCCAGGAAAATCCGAGCATTTTCCCAATCTCTCCGACTCTTATAAAGAACGCAGGATCGTCGTACTCGTGCCCCGCCTCATTTTTGCAGACATCAAAGGCCAATCCTGCATGCTCGGCGTGGAACGACGGCGTCACCGCTCCTTTGGCCGCGTAGCCCTTCTCGGCGAGCATCCGCTGATACTCCGCATCGCGCACCGTCTCCGTCACTAGAACGCTCAACCCCTCGCGCTCAGCGAGCATAAGCAGCGCCCGGCAGTTCTCCGCCACGTCCGCGCGCAGGTCGCTGATGCTTCTGCTGTGGCGCATTTACGTTTCCTCCTGCGCGTTTTTGCCGTTCTGCGTGCCGAAATAGAACGCGATCACCATGAGATACACCGTGTTGAACTCCTGCGTCACCTTTGTCTGCACCGTCAGCACGCAGAAGGTGACCGTCAGGCAGATCGTCACCAGACTCTTCACGCTCAGAAGGTTCGCCAGTCTCTTTTTCAAAAGCTCCATGCTCTCTCACCCCTCGCAGTCCTGCCCGCGGCACACCGTTTCATACGTCACGCCGCCCGCCGTATTTTCCGCCTTTGCCTTGGCATAGTAGCACGCGGCGCTCGTGCCGTAAGCGCCCCACGCCGCCGTCACCATCGCCGCGATCCACGGGAGCGTGCCCATAAAGCCCAGTTCGATCGCGAGCTTCGCGATCCCGAAGCCCTGATACGTCGTATAGAGCACGATCGCGCTTTCGAGCAGCAGCAACAGTTTGGAAAAGCTCGTACGTTTCCTTTTCATAAGCTCCCCCCTGTCATCAGCAGGGAGATCGCCGCCCCGATGAGCACGTACAGCACGCGATCGATCATCGCATCCCAGCGCTTTCCGCCCTTCTGCGTGATGGTCTTCACGTCCGCCTTGATCTCCTTGACGTCCGTCTCCACGCCCTTTTCGCGCGAGGCGAGCACCTCCACTGCCGTTACCAGCTTATTCAGGTCCTTCTGCTGCTGTTCCAGCTTTTCGATGCGGCGCGTGTTCGACTTGGCGCGCTGCTCGGTCTCCGTCAGTTTGACCGAGATCTCCTGTTCCGTCATTCTTCTTTCGGCACCGCCTTTTCAAAGCTCTCCCACGTGTGGTGCGCGTCCTCCACACTCTGCCACGTGAATCCCACTCTCTCGCACTCGAGCCACGTCAGATACCGGAAGTAGAACTCCACCAGCAAATGGCACGGGATGATATCAAGGATGATGCTCTCCACCTGCGAAAACTCATCCGGCACGCCCACGGTGTTCGGAAACCACACCTTGACCGTTCCCTTTTTCTCCGTCTCCTCCGCCAGCGCCTTGATGCCGCAGCCGCTGAGCGTCGAGTTGATCGCATCCAGCGTGAAGCTGTCGGCGTTGATGCGCGCGAGCGCCGCGATGGCCTCACGCCGCAGCGCAGTCGAAACGCTGACCGGGCAGCGGGAAAAGAGCTTCTCCCGCCTTGCAAGGCCCTCGCCCTCCGCCGTCTGCAAAAGGCCCTCCTGCTCGGCGTATTCCATCGCGCCGTCCGCTTCATCCAGCGCCGCGCCCGCTGCGTACAGCTCTCCGCCGCTCAGCGTGCCGCGCTCGGTGCGGTAAACGCGCATCGGCTCCAAAAGGCGGCAGAGATAGTCATAATACGTCATGCCTCACCCGCCCCGATCTCCGTGATCGTCACCGTGCCGAGCACCGGCAGCTCCGTCGCGCTCACGCTCACATCCTCGTCCGGCGTGAGCAGGTGACAGTTCTTCACGCCCTCCACACCGTAGAGGATGCTCGCGAGCTTCGCCGTATACACCGCCTCACCCAGCCGCTCGCCGGTGAAGTACGCCTGCAGCGCCGCCGTCGCCGCATCGGTGATCTCCTGCATCGTCCAGCCCTGCTCCGCCGTCAGCTCCGCGCTCATGTTGACGGTCTTCTCTGTCGGCGCCTTGACCTCCACATCCACCGCGATCTCGCGCTTTTTCTGCAAGACCGCCTCGATCTCGCCGAGCAGCTTCTCATCCGGCGCGCCCGCGTGCGTCGAAACATACACATCCACCGTGCCGATGCCGCGGGCGCGGCCGACCGCTTTCGCCGCCGCCACGTTCGGAAAGCTCATCGCCTCCTGCTCGTAAAACGCCGCGTTCGCGCCGTTCGGCAGGCGCTTGTAGCTTGCTAGTACGCGCTCGCGCAGCTTTTCGTCGCTCTCCTCGTCGCTGCCGCCGGAAAACGCCTCAGGATTTACGCACTGCGTGATGCCCACCGGATACACGGACATCAGATGGATCGCCCCCGCGATGGCGTTGCCGCTCGCCCCCGCCTCCACGGCGCTCGCCGGCACATCCACATACGTTTCGCCCTTTGCAAGCGTCGCCTTTTTCGTCGTCTCAAAGCGCACACCGCCGCTCGTCATCGCGACGCTCCCCTGCTCGATCTCATAATCCGTCACCGCCGCCGACGGCGCGGAAAAGCGCAGCACGCCCGCCGCCTTCGCCGCCGGAAGGCGCGTCAGCGCCCGCGTCTCGGCGTGATAATCAAGATACTGCCCCACCGCCGTCTGCGGAAAGCTCTGATCCAGCACCCAGTCCGCCTGCGCCAGAAGCGACTGTACCTCGCTCGCCAGCGCATAGAGGCGTACCATCGCGTCGCAGCCGTCGTTCGGCACAAAGCCCGCCTCCTCGGCAAAGATCGCGCGCATCCGCTCGTAGATCGCGTTCAGCTCTTCCATTCTTCACTCTCCCCCTATCGTCACGACCGCCTCGCCCGTTTCGTTCTCATAGCGCAGCAGCACGCGCAGCTCCAAAAATCCATTCTTTTCCGCAAGCTCCATGCCCGTCACGCTCAGGCCCTCTTCGTCCGCCAGCGCCTCGGCCGCGTACTGCTTTGCCGCCGTCGCGCGGCTCTCGCCCTTTTCCCGCCATAAAAGGTGCAGCTTGCTGCCAAGCTCTGGCACGAGCGCAAAGCTTCCGCGCCGCACACTCAGCTTGAAGAGCACGCGTTCGAGCAGCTCGTCCCAGCCGCTCACGCGCACGAGCCCGCCTGCGCCGTCGGCCACATAATCGCGGTCTCTGATCTTCAGCTCCATCCTCAGCCCCCCATTCCCAGATACGGCATCCCGTTGATGAAAAGGAGCCCGTTGATGTCGATGCGCCCGTTGTTGCGCAGCACGATCTCCGTCCCCGCCGCGGCGGAGCGAATGCGCACCTCGCCGGGTGCCAGGTCGTCCGCGCTCTGCCCCACCGCGCCCACGGCGTAGGCCTCCTCGCCAAAGGTCCCGCCGCGCACCACCAGCACATCCTCGCCCTTTTTCGGCTGCCACTCATAGCCGCCGGGCGCGGCGGTCTTCACCTCGCGCTTTTCCCCGCTGCTGAACACCGCCAGCTCGCCGCCCTCGACCGTCACCGTTCCGTCCTGCGCCGAGGCCACGTCCTGCATCTCATGCTGGCTCAGCTTTCTCGATAGCCACATCGTCTCTCACTCCCTCTGCATCGTCACTTCGCACGCCTCTCCGCTCTCGCCAAAGCGCCTCACACACTCGATCACGCGGAAATTGCCCACAATGCCGATCTTCGTCCCGCTCACCGCCGCGATATCCCCCGGCGCGGCGGTGAACCGCCCCGCGATCGTCACGCGCAGCGTCTCCGCGCCCTCCTTCGACTTTGCGATCTGATACTCCCCCGTGTAGCGCATTGCCTGCGTGCCGCTGCGCGCCGGCACGTAAAATACGCGCCTGCTTGTGCCGCCGCGAGCACAGAACGCCTCGTTTTTCACGCTCTGCTTCACGCCCGCCTTGCTGTCCACCACCAGCGCCTCGGCGATCACGCCGTAGCGCTTGTCGCAGTAGGCGAGCGCCGTCACCGGCGTTTTGGCGTCGATGCTCACGCGCGCGGCCCTGCGGTTTTTCTTCACTTCCAGCGCGCCCGTCTTGTCGAAATACGGCGCGATCCCTCCGTGCAGCGCTGCAAAATCGTTCAGCGCCTTCCACTGGCTCGACCCGTTCGCCACGCGGTACCGTGCCGCAGCCGTCACCGCGTCATAGCCCGTGCACACAATGCCGTACGGCGTCACATGGTTTTTGAGGATCTCCTCCATCGTCGCCCACTGATAGCTCACGCTCTCTGCCTCGTTGTCGAGCAGCAGCGCCGCCATGCCGCGTCCGCTCACCTCAAGCTGCAAGCCCTTTTCATCGCATGTCACGCCGCACTCGTCCACAACGCCCGCAAATTCGACCGTGCCGTCCTCTCTCGCCGTGAAGCGCACCGCCCGCCGCAGCGTCTCCGCCATCGCAGGCTCATATGCGCACCGCAGCGTAAAGCTATCGCACGGCACGCTTCCCGTGTAGGAAAATTCCCACTTCAGCAGCGTCGGCAGCTCAAACTGCGCACCGTCGCACGTCGTCAGATATCCCTTCATCACGGCAGCGTCACCCGCTCTCCCACGGCGATCCTGTTTGGATTTTTGATCTGCGGATTCACGTTCAAAAGCGCCGTCAGCGTCACGCCATACGTGTTCGCGATGCCCCACAGCGTGTCGCCGCGCTTGACCGTGTAGTACGAGCTCGCCGTTTTCGTTCCCGTGCCCGCGCTGCCGCTTCCGCCGCTCACGCGGATGAGCGACGTATCGAGTGGGCTCGTCTCCCAGAAGGCAAAGCGGTAGCGCACGTAGTTTTCAAGCGGCTGCTGCGCCAGTTCCAGCAACACAAAGTACGCCTGCGACGCCTGCCACACCGGATGGATCAGCAGCCCCGGCCCGCCCTGATAGAAGACCGATGCCAGCTTTTTGAACTCGTCGTAGGCGCCCTTCCCCGCAAAAACGCCTTCGCCCTCCATCACGCGGTAGCTCATTCCGAGATCCTGCATCCCGTAGCGCCCGAACGGCACCTTCGCCACTGCCACCTGCCGCTTGAACGAGATGGTGTAGGTCTCCGGGTTGTGCGGCCAGACATAATCCTTGTATCGCATCGGTGCAAGGTTCATCCTCCCGCCCCTTTCTCAGTAAAATAAAAATCCGCCGTCGTATCGGCGCGCGTCGCGCTCTAAGCTCAGTGAAAACGACTCCGTCTCGCGCACCTCCTGCTCCTGCGCGAGTGAAAAGTCATTTTTCCCTCGCGCTGCCGCCGCGCTCGCCCCGTCGCGGCCGTCCGCGCTCAGGAGCTTTCTTATCCAGTCGGACGCATTGTCCGCGCTCTCGGCCTCCCTCGCGCGCAGAAGCGCAGCGTTCGCCGCCGCAGCACCCGCCAAATCGGCAGAAAACGCCGTCTCCCTCTCCGAGCCATCATCTTCTTGCGTCGCACCCAGCCCGAGCTTTTGCCCAAGCCGCACCGCCGCCGTCTCCACCGGATCATCCGCTGCTTCTGCCACAGTTTCCGCGCCGCCGCTCATCTCCGCATCCTGCGCCGCGGCTTTCTCTTCCGAAAGCTGCGCCTCCGCCGCCTTTTTCTGCGCCGTCCCCTCCGGCACAAGGGAGAGGCGCTTTTTCAGCGTCTCTTCCCGCGCGCGCCACAGCTCTGCGCCTCTTTGCAGCGCCCATTCGATGTAATTCAAGGTTTTTCGCCCCTCCTTCATGCGGATAAAGCGCGCCATATCAAAGCTCGCGTTGCCGCCGCCTGCGGTTTCGCCGAGCTTTGCGCCGCAAATGCTGCACCGTGCCTCCTCCGCGCGCGTCCGGCACTCGGGGCACAGCCGCTCCATCGCCTCCTCGCGGTCGAGCATCTCGTGCACAAGGCAATAGAGGTAGTCCGCGTCCGTCATCTCCTGCGCGCGCTTTTCGCTCGGCAGCGCGCCGGCATATCGGAGCACGCGCCATTTCAGCCGTTCGTAGGGCGCGTGCTCCATGCTTTTTTTAGCGCTTCCACCTTCTCGCGCCCGTCCTCGCTCGACGGGTTCTCCGCCCCGTCAAGCAGCGCGTAGCACCGCACCAGCTCGTTGATCTCGCCGACGCTCAGTGCATTTTCAACGTCCTCCGCGCTTGCAAAGGCCGCCTCTCCGCCCTCCGTCAGGCTTCTTTTGAGCAGCGCCGCGTTCGCGCGCAACGCACGCTCTTCTTCGTCGGCGCAGTCAAGCTGCGCGCTCTCGCGCCGCAGCGAGAGCGTCTCGCGGGCCGAAAGCAGCCGCATCGCGCACGTTCTCTCCCCGATGCGCACCGTCTTCTCCCGCTCGCGCCCCAAAAAGTTCAGCAGAAGCTCGTCCATCAGCTTGCGATCTCCATGCGCTTACGCGCGATGATCGTCACCTTTTCCGCCGCCGGGTCGCCGAGCTTGCCCGCCTCTTCAATGCTGCTCCAGCGGCACTGCGAGTAGATGATGCGCTTGTCCGGCTTGCAGATCACAAGCGAAAAGTTGTTCAGATCATAGAAGTTGATGCCGTCGCTGATGGCCTCATCCGTCGCGTACAGGCGGCTCAACTCCAGCGTGTACTTGTTCGCGCCCGCGATCGTCGCCACCGGCTCGTTTTCGCCAAAGGCCTCGATCTCGCGGCTCGTGCGCGTCGCTCTCGTCGTGTAGCTCTGCACCACCGCCACCTTTTTGCCGTCGACTTCGAGATAGATGTCGCTGCTCAGCGGCAATACCGTATTCGCCATATTTTTCCTCCTTACACCGTGATGTGCGCCGTCAGATAGATGCGGTTCAGCCCGTGCGCCACCGTAAAGCTGAATTCCACCAGGCACACCGTCGGGTCGCTCTTGAGCGCGCTCACCAGCACCTCGCCGTAGCTGTCCACGATCTCGCGGCTCTTCATCTCCTCGAGCTCCAGCACCACCTGTGAGCGGATGGCCCCGCGGCTCTGCGCGGTGTTCTTGCTTCTGGCAAAGCGCGTACGCAGCGCGCTGCGGATCGTCGGGATGACCTCATCCACGATCAAAATGGTCGTCAGCTCGCGCCACGTCGTGTCCGCCGCCCCGCCGCTCGAAGTCTTCGTCGTGATACCTCGCACCGGCGAGGAAACGCCGCCCACCGTCTCGATCGGCGTCACGCCGCCGCGCACCAGCTGGTCGATCTCATTGTCACTCAGTCTCTTGCCCGCCGCGCCGAAAAGCGTCAGCTCCGCGCCGTTGATAGGCACGGACGGGTCGGTGTTTCCCGCGATCACCGCCGCCACCGCCGCCGCGGCAAACACCGCGCTCATCGTACCGCCGTCGTCCGATGCGATATCCGGTCCCACCAGCACTACGCGCTCGCTGTTGACAGCCTTCGCGCGGTTCACCATCTGCGCGACCGTCTCTTCCGAACCGCCGATGACCGCGATGCGCTCGCGTCTCGCCGCCGAGGCATCCTCTGCCGCCGTTTTGAGGAGCAGATGCACGCTCTGCGCCGCGCTGTCGCACACCATCACGCCGACATCTTCCTCATCAGAGAGCGCCGCAAACGCGCTCGCGTAGTCCTTCTCTTCACTCTCGTCCTTGCCCACGGCCACAGCCTTCACTGCACCCGCGCCGTTGGCGAAGAGGAATTTGAGCAGCGTGCTCATGCCATACACGCCGCTCGCATCCTCCCCGAATACGCTCTTTCCCTCTTCATACGAGGTGATGAGCTCCACCTTATTGGCCGTCCCCTTCGTCGCCACCGCTGCCGCGCCGATCGTCTTCGCCGCAGCGCTCGCGCTCACCACGCTCGATGCGTCGTAGGACGAATACACGCCCGGCCGCTCATGGATCGTACTATTCACGTTCTTTCACCGTGCCTTTCAATACAAAATCGGTAAACACCGTCTCATCCTCCGCCGCCTCCGCGACAAAGTACGCCGCATATTTCGCGCTCGCGTCCAGCCGGAACATGCCCGTTGTCTTGTCCCAGCCGGTCTTGCCCCACTGGAGCGATCCGAGCTTCAGCCCCTCCGGCAGCGCCGTCATCAGTGCCTGCGTCACCGCCTCCGCTGCTTTTTCGCAGCCCGCCGCGCCCAGCGTCCTCGGCGCATACACCTCGATGAGCAGCGTCAGCAGCATTTTTCTCCCGTAGACAGATACCGTCTCCTGCGTTGCCTCGTCGACCTTTTCTCCCAGATACTGGGCCGCGCCGCTCTCCTCGATCACCGTCTCCTTCGTGCCGACCGCCGCCACCGCGGTCGCATACCGCTTGAGCTGTTCTTCGCTGTAACTCTCGATCGCCGCGCACCCCGCCGCCTTGATCGCCGCAGCCACCGCGCGCTTCACCTGTCCGACCGCCGTCATGCCTCTTCCTCCTTCGGATGCAGCATCGCCCAGTAGTAGGCGATCTCCTCACCCACGTAAAACGGCCCCGCCGCGCGCACGACGTACCGTCTCTCTCCGCACTGCACAAAATCGCCCATCGCGACCGCAACGTCCGCCGGGCCCAGGTACCGCCAGCACTGCTCGTCGACCGCGCCCAGCGCCGTCACAGAGAACGGCTCCTCGCCGTTCTCCCTCTTCACAAGCTGCAAAAATGCCTTCGTCTCCGCCGTCTCTCCGCCGTGCAGCACCGAAACGCTCATGCCGCAGCGCGCGAATGCCTCACTCAGCGCCCGCTTCACGTCTCCACCCCGCGGAAGCAGAACCCGCCGTCCGTCGTATACGGGCGCATCAGCGCCCACGCCTGCTCGCGCAGCAGCGACAGCCTTTTGCTCCCCTCATCGGACGAACGCTTCGTCACTGTCAGGTCGCCCGCGCGCAGGGAGGAAAACTCCTCCCCACCCGCTCTCGCGCTCTCCAGCGCGGCCGCCGCCAACCACGACGCCGCGCAGATAAACGCGCTCTCGCAGTCCTCCTTGGCGACGCCCTCTTTCAGCGCGCGCACAAGGCTCTCCTCCTGCGCCGTGCAGATCATCCGGAGCATGCTCTTCTCGCTCTCATCCGCCTTGCTCAGCGCACACGCGATCGAAAAGATCTGCTCGCTCATGCTCTCCGCCATTCGCTCTTCCTCCTTACTTTTTACTGTAAGGACAGCACCTTCGAGGCCTCCTGATACGGCTTTGCAAAGCCGGAAATGCTCGTGATGGCCGCGCGCTCCAGCTGGCGGTCGATGAGCTTGTCGTACTCGACCAGCACCTCGCTGCCACAGATGCGCTCGAGCGCATAGTTCTTGTCAAGGCCGATGATCTTGCCCGCGGGCATTGCGCTCGTGCGCAGGAGCTTCGCACCCAGCGGGGTCGCGAGCGTGCCCGTGCCCTGGAAGTTGAGGCCCGTCAGCGGGTTCTGGAACTCCGAGAGCTTGAGCATCGCGAGCATCATGTCGCTGCCCATCAGCATCGTGTTCATCGTATAGGGGTCAAACTGCGACCAGAAGCCCAGCAGCGCGTCATAGCTCAGCGTGCCCTTCGTGCCGCCGATGCCGTCATCGCCGATGGTATAGCTTGTTGCCGCATTGTTGTTGCCGTCGCCGTTCATCAAAACGTCGATGGCGTCCTTTAAGTGCATGCGCGCGATGTACGCGCCGATCTGGCGCAGCGTCACAGAGAAGAGGTCCAGTCGCTGGAAGCGGATAGCCTCATAGGACGCGACCAGCATTCTGCCGCGCTTGTGGAGCTTCACGAGATTTTCCTGCGTGCGGATGCTGGTCGTCGGGATGCCCGCGCCCTCCTCCACGCGCTTGAGCTCCTTGTCGTCATCCGTCGGAACGGACGCGATAGAGCGGTAGTCCATGCCGTCAAAATTCGTCACGGTCGCAGTGATGTCGGGCAGGATGTCGCTTTCCATGCCCTGGCGCACCACGCGGGAGACGAACTCCGGGAACAGCACGGACGATTCGCTCGTATGGAAAAACTTTTCCACCATGTCGCTGCCCGCGCCCTTGACGTGGATATCAAAGCGCTTGAGCTGGCGCTGAAAGGCGTCCAGCCCCTCGAGCGCCGTGCCCTTGTAGTTCTCGCTCGGGTCGAGCGATTCGAGCACCTTCAGAAAACTTCTGCCGTTCTGGCCGTACATGCCCTTTTCGAGCTTCACATTTTCATACTGATAAGCCATTTGTCCTTCTCCTCCTTAAAGCTTGATGACGGCCTTGTCCGCCGCGCTGTCCACGCTCAGCACGAGATAGGTGCTGCCGCTCTGGTTCTCGCCCGGCTTGCTCACGCCGCCCGAGCCGTCCGCCACCAGCTCAGCGTAGCCCACCGCAGGTGCCGTGCCGCTGTACTTCACGCTCGCAAGGCCGCCGAGCTGCACCGTGCAGGCCTTGCCGTCATGCGCGACGGCGCGCACCACGCCGCAGAAGCCGTCGCCCGCCGTGCACTTGCCCACCGTGCCGTTCGCGCTCACCTTCACAATGTCGCCCTCGCTGACCGCGCCGCAAACAAACGTTGCGCACCACTCGCCGATGCCCTCATAAGAAATGCTCATACCGTTCCTCCTTGATCTGTTGTTCTATCCAAAAAGCGCCGCTGCTTTTTGTTCCTTTTCACACGCGAAAGTCGCTCTCGTCCTCCGCCGCTTTCGTCTTCTCTCCGTAAGTGAGCTGCGTGCGCAGCCCCAGCTTTCGCCATCTTCCCGCGATACAGCTTCTCCATCTCCTTGAGCTCGCTCTCGTCGAACTTTTCCGCGAGCTTTTCAATGGCCTCGCCATCCGCCTCCTGCTCGCACACGAGCATCAGCCGCTTCACCTCGCCGCGCAGCTCGCTCAAATAGCGCTTGCCGGCCTCCGCCTGCTTTTCAAGGCTTTCAAGCTCCCTCTGGTTCGCTCTTGACCCGCGCCGCTTGACGAGCGTCTTGAGCGTGCCCGCGTCCTCTCCGCCGCAGCGCTTCAAAACGCCCGCTCTCGGCTGTGCCGGCACCGCTACAAAGCTCCACTCATACGCGTCCTGCGCGTTCACAAGCTCCGCGCAGCACACCTTGCCGCCGTACACCTCGCCCTTTTTGTGCGCGCAGGTGTTGATGTCCTCACCACAGATGGAGCACACGCACCTTTCCACGCTGCACCCCACGCTCACTTCCTTTTTGATGCCGCCCTCGATCTGCGCGATCAGCGCATCGTTCTCGCCGCCGCGCAGCATATACGCATAGCCCTTGAGATAGCAGCGCCCCTCGCCCTGCGAGCAAACGCCCTCTTCCTCCACGATCTCCGTGCGGTAGATGCGCGCCGCCTGCCCCTTCGCCGTCCACTCGTGGTCAAAAATGCCGCTTTTGCCCACAAACAGCTCCGCGAGTTCTTCGAGCGTCGCGCGCGGAAAGCGCTCGCCGTCCCGGTCCACCTCGTTGTCGCACAGCCGCACGGCAAAGGTGTAGACCTCGTCCTCTTTGAGCGCGCGCTTCGTGAACTGATTGATGATTGCCAGTTCCTCGCGCGTCACCATACTGTTTTTGAGCCCATTGCTCTCTTTTCTCACTTCCATGCTCATTTTCCCTCCGCTTCATCATTTTCCTGCCTGAGCTTTCGCGCCTGCTGCAAGTAGAGTGCCGCTTTGGCCTCCTCCACCTCATCCTGCAGGTTGATGTCCTCCCAGTCCACCACCGCACGGCAGCCGTAGCCGTGCATCCTAAGCCACAGCGTACAGACGCGCTCGATGACCGGTTCGAGCGTGCGCCGCAGCGCCGTGATCTCGCTTGTCAGCATATCCGCCTGCTGCGCGCTCATCCGCTCGGTCGACGACCAGCTCAGCCCCAGCATAAACGGCGGCAGCCCCGTCTTCGCCACCAGCTGCTCTAAGATCTGCCGTACCGGCGTCTCGCTGTCGAGGATCTGGTTGTCCGCGCCGATGGCCTTGATCGACACATCGCCCACCGATACAAAGTCGCGCACGCTGCCGTTTCTGCCCTCCTGCATCGCCCGCGACCATTCCTCGGCGATCTGCTCGGCGCGCTCCTGCGCCGCCCCGCGGTCGAGCTCGCCGTCCTGCGGCTTATAGGTCACCGCAAAGCGCACATTGCCGCAGCGGTCCCAGTTCTTTCCCATCGCGTCGTAAATTTTCAGCAGCAGCCCCGTTAAGTACGGCATCGAGCGCAGCATCGAAACGCCGTAAGGGTGCCCCGCTTCGGGGTTGAGCGGCGTAAAGAGCAGTAGGTCCTGATACTCGAGCGGCACGCTGCGCCCGCCGCCATCCACACCGCACAGGCAGAATTCGAGCGGATTGTCCCCCTCGCGCACCTCCACCTGCGAAACGTCCGCGCACAGCACCGCCGCGATCTCGCGTCCCTCCGCGTCCGGTACGATCTCGCCCACCGCGCGCCCGCAGGTCAAAAGCGAATCGAGGTAACAGTCCAAAAAGGCGTTGATGCCTCTCTGCCCTCTGCCCACCGGCACCTCGCACAAAAAGCGCTGCAAGCCCTGCTCCGCCCGCTCGTTGCCGCATGCCACGCGCACGCCGCCCGTCAGCCGGATCAGCTTGCAGATGGCCGCGTCCACCACCGGCACCGCCTCGCGCACCTCGCGGTAAAGCGCTGTCTCCCCGTCCAGCAGCGGCACATAGCTCTCAAGCCGTCCGAATGTACTGCGTCCGCCGCTGCGCAGCTGCACGGCGGTCTCGCCGCCCGTGCTTCTCTCCTTCTGCCAGGGTACTTTCATCCTGTCCTCTCCTTTTCCGTTTTGTTCATCGCGCCGCGCGCTCCACCGCGCGCATCGCAATGCCGCCTCCGCGTTCCTTTTTCGCGATCGACACGGCAAAATACCGCATTTCATCCATCGCGTGATCTCTCTCCTTTTTCGGCCGGTCTCTTCCCGTTCCGCTCTCCTCCCAGCAATACGCCGCGATCTCGCTAAGGCAGCTCTCGCAGCCCTCGCAGATCACGATCTTTCGCTGCTTCAATAGGTTCGCCGTCACGCGGATGCCGTCCGCCACATCGTTGTCCGCCCTGCTCACCGGGAATCCCTCGCGCCGCAGCGCCTCAATAAAGCTCGCCGCCGACGGGTCGACGATCACCTTTTCCACTGTCTCCCCCGCCGCAAACTTTTTAAGATCCGCCACATACTCCGTGTCTGTCTTCTGCCGCCCCTCTCTGCGCGAATCGAAGTAATACTCCCTCGCCCGGTACCACACGCCGTCCTTGAGCGCCCACAGGCCAAAACTCGTCGGATTCACCGTCCCGTAGTCGATGGAGATCCTCACCCGCTCCCACGGCTTTTCCGGCACACGCGCGCAATACTCCTGCGGCGCGAAGAAGTCATAGATGAGCCCCTTCGCCGCCGTCCACTCGCCCAGGATGAACCGCCGGTAAAATGTCCCGCTGTATGCCTTTTCGTACCGCGCCCGAATGCGCGGCGAGAGCGACGGATTGTCGTCCATCGTAAAGTGCAGATACAGCGCCCCGCGCTCCTCCGCGCGCAGGATCCACTCGCGGTAGAACCAGTGCATCGGCCCCTCGGGGTTGCAGTTGAACCACAGCTTGCTGCCCGATACGCTGCATCGCGCGCTCGCCTGCTCCACAAACGAGCGCGGCATCAGCGCCGCCTCGTCGAACAGCACCCCCGCCAGCGTCACACCCTGGATGAGCGCTGCGCTCCCCTCGTCGTATCCGCCGAAGAGGTAAAAGCGGTTTTCCCTCCCTCCGCTTCGCACGATTACTAAATTCTCGCTCCGCTTCTCCTCGCAGTGAAAGCCCAGCGCCGTCACCTTCGGTAAAATCTCGTGCAGCACATTTCGCCGCAGCGACACGATCGTCTTCCCGCACAGCGCAAATTGCTCGCCGCTAAAGCGCCGCATCGCCCACAGGAAAAAGCCCATCCCCATCGACAGCGTCTTTCCGCTTCGCACCGCCCCGTCGCAGATGATCGCGTCGTACTCTTGGTACCTTGGATTCGCCCACCAGGTCATTGCCGTCTTCTGCTTGGCGGAAAACTGCTTCACGCCCGCCAATCGTCCTTCTCCTCTCCCGCCTGCTCCAGCGCCTCCAAGAACTCCGCCGCCTCGTTCGCGTCCCCCGTCCCCAGCATCTCGTAAAGCGCGCTGAGCGCCTTCACCCGGTCGACGAACTTGACCTCCACCGTGCCGTTGGCGTTTCTCTTGAATTCCGCCACCGCCGACAAGTCCATCTTTCGGATGAGCTGCGCCGTCGGCTCGCTCAGATACGTCAGCTCCACGCCCCGGTTCACCCGTCCGAACGCGATCTCCTTGAGCGCCTCGATCACATCCTCGCGCCCCAGCTCCTTTTTCTCCATCGTGTCCCCCCATTTTGTTTTCTCTTTTCACCCGAACCCCGCCGCACCCGTTTTGTTGCACAGTCGTATGCACGCGCGCAAAATTTTGTGCGCAAAAAAATGCCGCGCACCGCGCGGCAGTAAAAAAAAGAGGCCATTCTCTTTCGCAAAAGAGAATGGCCCCCTTGAACCCCCAAGAGAAAATTTCACGTTGGTAGCCTCTGGCTCGAATGGCCTTTATGCCTCCGGAATGAAAATGCCTGCCAGGTGATGGTGCTAAACGATTTGGCCTGCTCCTATCATCCGCTGCCGCTCTGCTGATCTTGTAGAAGTGCACAGTAATTTCCGTCTAACGGGGTACTGCTCAATGCGGCGAGCGCAGCAATACCGCTATTTCGCACGCAGTCTGCCACCCAACTACCGTCACTCGCGCCTCACGGTAGTAAGGCGCGGTTGCAAGACGTAACGAAACGTAGGGATTCATGGCGAAGCCATGTACACCGCACCCACACTGCGCAGCGCATGCAGTCATTCAAGCCCAAAGCTGCCAATGTGCGGGGTCAAGGGGCAAGGCCCCTTGCGTTCTCTTGGGGGATTTAAAGGGGGCCATTCTCTCACGTGAGAGAATGGCCCCCTTTATTCGCACCCCTGCGCGGCGCAGGGGAATCCCTTCCCAGCATGGGAGACAATCATTCGAGAATGAGCTTTTCCAGCTCACTCGCATCATCGGCGATCATCTTCGCGCCGGCTTCGATCACAACTTCCCTCGAGCGGAAACCCCAGCTCACAGCGATGACGTCCAGTCCGGCGTTCAGCCCCGTCTGCACGTCCACTTCGGAATCTCCGACGAACACCGCGTCTTTTTTTGCAATTCCCAGCGCTTTCAGCGCCGTCTCCGCCATGTCGGGGTACGGCTTGCAGCGCACGCCGTCGCTCGGGCCAACGGCAAAGTCCATCCGGTCGCCGAAATACTCACGGCTCAACTTCTGCACCGCGCTGTCCGGCTTGTTCGACACGACCGCCAGCTTGATGCCCTTTGCCTTCAGCTCGCTCAGCATGTCCAAAAGTCCGTCGTACACCCGTGTTTTGATCTGGCAGTGATCCTGATAGTACGCGCGGAACGCCGCAAGCGTCTCCATGATTTTTCCTCGCTCGTCCCCTCCGGCACGGCGCGGCGGATCTGCTTTTCCGCCCCGTTGCCGACAAAGCGCCGCATCTCCTCAAGGCTCCGCTCTGGATAGCCCATCTGCCGCAGTACATGGTTCGTGCTGTCGCGCAGGTCCTCCAGCGTATCGAGCAGCGTCCCGTCCATATCAAAAAGAACCGCTTTATAGCTCATATTCTTCCTCTTTTCTTATTTTGTTGCCTTATTATAATCTGCTTCATGCACAAAGCGCAACCCCGTTTTTGCTCATATCTCTCCGTCTGCCCCCTTGCGCCCCCTCTTCTCCTCTGATATAATTATTGAATGATTTTATAGATAAGGAGCGCTGTCATCATGCATGAACTGGAACGTCTCTATCATATCCACTGCGCCAAGGGTGAAGTCGGCCGCTATGTGATCCTGCCCGGCGACCCCGGCCGCTGCCCCTCCATCGCCGCACTGTTCGACGATGCCCATCTCGTCGCGCGCAACCGCGAATATACCACCTACACCGGCACGCTGCTGGGCGAAAAGGTCTCCGTCTGCTCCACCGGCATCGGTGGCCCGTCCGCCTCCATCGCCATGGAGGAGCTGCATCAGCTCGGCGCGGACACCTTCATCCGCACCGGCACCTGCGGCGGCATTGACTTAAACGTCAAGTCCGGCGACATCGTCGTCGCCACCGGTGCCATCCGCTACGAGCACACCTCGCTCGAATACGCGCCCATCGAGTTCCCCGCCGTCGCCGATTTCGACATCACCCTCGCCCTTCGTCAGGCATCCGAAGAGCTCGGCTACTGCACCCACACCGGCGTCGTCCAGTGCAAGGACAGCTTCTACGGCCAGCACTCCCCGGAAAAGAGCCCCGTCTACTACGAGCTTCTGCAAAAGTGGGAGAGCTGGAAGCGCCTTGGCGTCAAGGCAAGCGAAATGGAGTCCGCCGCAATGTTCGTCGTCGCCTCCGCGCTCGGCTGCCGCTGCGGCTCCTGCTTCCACGTTGTCTGGAACCAGGAGCGCGAAAAGGCCGGCCTCGATCAGGACATGAGCGAGGACACCTCCGCCTCCGTCAAGGTCGCCGTCGAAGGTCTCAAGAAGATCATCCAGCGTGACCGCGAGCTCGCCGCGCTCCCGAATCACGATCAAAAGCTGCTCGAAAAGAAAGAAAAGGGGCTTCTCCATGAGTGATAAAAAGGTCATCGGTATCCTCGGCGGCATGGGTCCTCTCGCTACCGCCGACCTCTTTCAGAAGATCACCCTGCACACGGCTGCCTCCTGCGATCAGGACCATCCGCGCGTGTGCATCGACTCCAATACCAATATTTCCGACCGCACGGCAGCCCTCCTGCACGGTGGCGCCGACCCCGTCCCCGAAATGGTCAAGAGCGCGCAGCGCCTCGAGTCCATCGGCGCGGATCTTCTCATCATGCCCTGCAACACCGCGCACAACTTTTATGATGCCGTCGCCTCGTCCGTCTCCATCCCCGTTCTGCACATGATCGCCATCACGCGCGACGCGCTCAAGTCCCGCGGCGTCAAGTGCGCCGGTCTCCTCGCGACCGACGGCACCGTCCAGACCGGCATCTACCAGCGCACGTTCGAGGGCAGCGGCGTCGAGCTCCTCACCCCCGACAACACCGAAGATCAGGCCGCCGTCATGGACATCATCTACAACGGCGTCAAGGCCGGCGACCTCACGCATGACGCGACCGCCTTCCGCGCCGCCTGCGAGCATCTTCTCGCGCGCGGAGCCGAGGTCCTGATCCTCGGCTGCACCGAGCTCCCCCCCGCGTTCGACATCTATCATCTCGATTACCCCAATGTCGACCCGACGCTCGAGCTGGCGCTTGCTGCCGTCCGCGCCGCGGGCTGTGAAACCAAGTGAGGGCGCGCGCATGAGCTATGCCGATCAGGTCTTCCGCGCCAACTGCCTCGACATTCTCCAAAACGGCGTGCGCGATGACGACCTCACCGTCCGTCCCCACTGGGAGGACGGCACCCCCGCCCACACGATCAAAAAATTTGGCCTTGTCAACCGCTACGATCTGCAAAAGGAGTTTCCCATCCTCACCCTGCGCCGCACGTATCTCAAAAGCGCGGTGGACGAGCTCCTCTGGATCTGGCAGAAAAAGTCCAACAACGTCCACGACCTCTCCTCCCACATCTGGGATGCCTGGGCGGACGAAACCGGTTCCATCGGCAAGGCCTACGGCTATCAGCTTGGCGTCAAGCACCAGTACAAGGAGGGTATGTTCGATCAGGTCGACCGCGTGCTCTATGACCTCAGACATAACCCCGCCTCGCGCCGCATCCTCACGAGCCTCTACAATTTCGAGGACCTACACGACATGAACCTCTACCCCTGCGCCTACTCCATGACCTTCAACGTCTCGAACGGCACGCTGAACGCCATCCTGAATCAGCGCTCGCAGGACATGCTCGCCGCCAACAACTGGAACGTCTGTCAGTACGCGGTGCTCGTCCACATATTTGCCCAGGTCTCCGGCCTCAAAGCAGGCGAGCTCGTCCACGTCATTGCCGACGCGCACATTTACGACCGCCACATCCCCATCATCGAAAAGATGCTCTCCGAGCCGGAGCACCCCGCCCCGCAGTTCACCCTCGATCCCGCCGTGACGGATTTCTACGCCTTCACTCCCGACAGCGTCCGGCTGGAAAATTATCAGTTCAGTCCCTTTGAAGACAAAATCCCCATTGCCGTCTGAGCGTTCGCGTCGGCAAAATTTATAGAGAAAGCCATGGAGTTGATACTATGACCGCAATCGTCTGCGTTTCCCAGAGCTGGGGCATCGGCCGCGACGGCGCGCTGCTGTTCCGCATCTCTGCCGACCACAAGCGTTTCCGCACCCTCACCGTCGGCAAGACCGTCATCCTCGGCCACAAAACCCTCGACACCTTCCCCGGCGGCAAGCCCCTCAAGGACCGCCGCAACATCGTCCTCTCCCACCGCGACCTCGACGTCCCCGGCGCGGAGATCGCCCACTCGTTTGATGCAGCCGCCGCGCTCGGCGGCGACGACGCCATCGTCATCGGCGGTGCCAGCGTCTACATGGCGCTCCTCTCCCGCTGCGACCGCGTCTACGTCACCAAGGTCGACGCCGACCCGGACGCCGACAGCTTCTTCCCCAACCTCGACGACAATCCCGACTGGCGCATCGAGTCGGAAAGCGAGACCTTTGAGGAAAACGGCCTCAAGTTCCGCTATGTCGACTATGTCCGCAAGTAAAAAGAGGGGCCAAGGCCCCTCTTTTTTTGCGTCCTAAAGGGCATGCGGAAGCAGCGCCAGCGGCGCTGCACGGGGAAAAGGGGGCTATTCTCTTTCACGAAAGAGAATAGCCCCCTTTAAATCCCCCAAGAGAAAGGTTTCGATTGGCAGTCTGAGGCTCGAACAGCCTTTATGCCTCCGGAATGCAAATGCCTGCGCGCGGCTTCGCCGCGTTTGGTGTTGCTATACGACTTGACTCTCTCCTATTATCCGCTACCGCTCTGCCTGCGATTCGGTAGCCTTACGCAATTTCCGTCTACTTTGGATTTGTACGATCTTGCTGCTGCCTGCCAAGGCGGCATTGCTGCGCTCGCCGCGGTTAGGTGGTGCGTTTCTCGCGGGGATAGGGTTCTTTTTCGTCGGTCAGGCCGACGAGATAGTCGATGCTTGTGTGGTAAAATCCGGCAAGCTGTTCAGCGTATTCCAACGGAAGCGCGCGCTCGCCGCGCTCGTATTTGGAATAGAGCGACTGGTCGCACATCAAAAATTCTGCGATCTGCTTTTGCGTGAAGTCTTTATCCTCCCGCAAATCACGAATCCGTAACTTCATTTACATCACCACTGCGATTATATCGTAAGACAATATGTCCTATTGACTTTTTGGACATATTGTCCTAAGATGAGCATTGAGGTGATTTCATGGAGAAGCAAACCTGCAATGATTGCGAGCATTTTCGCAGACATTATATCTTTACCGATGGAGAATACAGGGCATTGTACTACGGTCACTGCACCAGCAGGCGCTGCAAAAAACGAGAGGCTGACACCCCCGCCTGTGAAGATTTTACTCTCAAACCACCCCCACCCAAAGACCCCGCCAAATACTACATCGCCCACATCAAACTAATTCCAGCAGAAGACTAAACAGCGCGGCGAGCGCAGCAATGCCGCGCCCGCAGGCAGTCTGCCGCCACGCTACCGTCACTCGCGCCTCACGACAGTAAGGCGCGGTTGCAACCAGTAACGAATCGCAGAAGATTCATGGCGAAGCCATGTACACCGCACCTGATTACCCGCAAGGGGTATGCCACATCCGTAAGGCAGCAGAGCTGCCAACGGCTGTGCAATGCGCAGCGCGTGCAGTTCTTCAAGATAAAAACTGCCAATGTGCGGGGTCAAGGGGCAAGGCCCCTCGCGTTCTCTTGGGGGTTCAAGGGGGCCATTCTCTCACGTGAGAGAATGGCCCCCTTTCCCGCGTCCCCACGCTGTGGGGACTTAATCGCAGCCCTGCGGGCTGCACCCTTCACCGCCATCACGCGCAGCGGAACGCTTCCACAGCCTCCCCATCCGCGCAGCGATACAGCCGCCCGCCCTCGGCGTAAAACGTCTCATTCCCCTCGTCGCATTCGACGTTCCAGCGCAGACGCCACACTGTCTCGGCTCCGTTTTCGTCATAGCCCTGCCAGCCGAAGCAGCTGACCTCGTTCAGCGCTTTCACATTCCTCCCAAGCCGCAGTGTCACCGTGCAGTCGACGATCTTCGCGTTCGGATAGTCCTTTTCCGCGTCCGCCGCAACTTTCTCGTCACCGAAGACGACCTGGGTATCCCATATCTCCGGCGCGTTCAGCGCAAACGCCGTCGGCACACCGCGGCCGATATACCCGCCGAGCGCCGTCACCTTGTAGCCGTGCACTTCATCGGGAATGACGATCACCGCGCCGTCGCTCCCGTCCCAGTCAACGTCCGCCGCAAAGGCTTGATGCGTCACCAGGTTGCGGTAGTAGCGCTGCCCGTCTGTGTCTGTCCAGTCCGCCGCGCGGTATCCCTGCGCACCGGTCAGCATCCATAAGAGGACTCCGACCGCCGCGGCGATCAGCGCGACCGGCAGCGCGATCGCGCCCATCTTTCCGGAATGTTTCTTCTGCATGACAATACTCCTTTCTTCATCCTTGCAAAGGGTCTTTTCATTTCCATCCAAGTTGATTATAATAGACAGACACCGCATTTGTAAAGGGGGTCCACCGCATGGCGACGCTCAACACCGATATCCGCTATATCAAGGGCGTAGGCGAAGCGCGCGCCAAGTCGCTCGCCAAACTCGGCATCACCGACCTGCGCTCCCTCCTTTCCTACTTTCCCCGCGCCTACGACGACCGCCGCGCGTACAAGAAGATCGCCGACCTCATCCCCGGCGAGAATGCCTGTGTCTGCGCCGTCATCGCGGGCGAGCCCAAGCTCTCGCGCATTCGCAAGGGGCTCGACCTTATCAAGCTCCGTGCCGTCGACGAGACCGGCGCGCTTGAGCTCACCTATTTCAACCAGTCCTACCTCAAAAACACCTTCCACACCGGCGACGCCTACGTCTTCTTCGGCCGTGCCGAGGGTACACCGAGCCGCCCGCAGATGACCAATCCCCTCTTTGAGCGCGAGGGCGCGCACCAGATCACCGGCCGCATCATGCCCATCTACCCGCTCACCGCGGGTGTCAGCCAGTCGATGCTCTATAAGGCCGTCGAACAGGGCCTCGCCGCCTGCGTCGACGAACTTCCTGACATCCTTCCTGAGGACGTCCGCCTCGTCTACCAGCTCTGCCACACCCGCTTTGCCTACGAAAACATCCACTTCCCCACAGACGACGAAGCCCTCTCCGCCGCGCGCCGCCGCCTTGCGTTCGAAGAGCTTTTCCTGCTCGCGCTCGGCCTCAAGCTCCTGCGCGAGCGCCGCACGTTCGTCGCGGGAAAACAGTGCAAAAAAGTCGACCTTTCGCCCTTTTTCACCTCTCTCCCCTTTTCCCTCACCGGCGCACAGCGCCGCGCCATCGGCGATATCGCGCGCGACCTGACAGGTCAGCGCCCGATGAACCGCCTCGTGCAGGGCGACGTCGGCTCGGGCAAAACGATGGTCGCCGCCGCCGCCATCTACATGGCCGCGAAAAACGGTCTTCAATGCGCCCTCATGGCCCCGACAGAAATCCTTGCCGAGCAGCACTATCGCTCGCTCGCCCCGCTTTTGGAGCCTCTCGGCATCCCCTGCGCGCTGCTCACCGCCTCGACCAAGGCCAGGGAGCGCCGTGCACTGAATGAACGTCTCCGGTCCGGTGAACTTTCCCTTGTCATCGGCACGCACGCCCTGCTCTCGCCCGATGTACAGTATCAAAATCTTGGTCTCGTCGTCACCGACGAGCAGCACCGCTTCGGCGTCGACCAGCGCGCCGCGCTGTCCGCCAAGGGCGACGACCCGCACCTTCTCGTCATGTCGGCAACACCCATCCCGCGCACGCTCGCGCTGATGATCTACGGCGATCTCGACGTCTCCATTCTAAATGAGCTCCCCCCCGGACGGCAGAAGATTGACACCTTTGCCGTCCCGTCGAGCTATCACGAGCGTATCTACGCTTTTTTGCGCAAGCTCGTCGCCGAGGGCCGTCAGGCCTATATCGTCTGCCCCATGGTCGCGGAAAACGACGAGCTCCCCGATGAGCGCAAGGCCGTCACCGCCTACGCAGAAATGCTGCAAAAAGAGGTCTTCCCCGACCTTCGCATCGCCCCCATTCACGGCAAGATGAAGCCTAAGGAAAAGGACGCCGTCATGCGCGCTTTCGCCGCGCATGAGATCGACGTGCTCGTCTCCACCACCGTCATCGAGGTCGGCGTCGACGTGCCGAACGCCGCGCTCATGCTGATTGAAAACGCCGAGTGCTTCGGCCTCTCCCAGCTCCACCAGCTGCGCGGCCGCGTTGGCCGCGGCCGGCACAAGTCCTACTGCGTCCTTGTCTCCGACAACAAGGGTGAGGAAAACAAGCAGCGTCTCAAGGTCATGTCCTCCACGAGCGACGGCTTCGCCATCGCGGAAGAGGACTTGAAGCTCCGCGGCCCGGGCGACTTTTTCGGCTCCCGCCAGCACGGCCTGCCGTCGCTGCGCGTCGCCGATCTCTCGTGCGACTTATCCCTTCTGCACGAGACGCAGTCCGCCGCCGAGCAGCTCCTCGCCGCCGACCCCGCGCTCAAAAATCATCCGCTGCTCAAAGCCCGCGTCGAGCTTCTCTTCGAGCTCAACGCCGATGCCATGAATTGAAATAAAAAAGTCAGGCCTGCTGGCTTGACTTTTTTACGCTTTGTAGTATGATTAATATAACTAATCATACTTTAGGAGGTTGATTTTATGGAAGTACCTCAGGGCAAGCACGCCTGGATGGTCAAGATCGGCGAAAAGGGCCAGTTTGTCATCCCCAAGGAAGCGCGCGACATTTTCGGCTTTCACCCCGGCGACGAGCTGCTCGTCCTCGGCGACGACGAGCGCGGCATCGCCATCCTGCCCAAGGCCATGCAGCGGGAATATATGCTGCGCATCTTTTCCGAAATGGACAACGGGGGCGACAGCAAATGAGCAAGATCGTCTTTTTCTGCATCCCGGCCTACGGCCACACCAACCCGACGCTCGGCGTCGTGCGCGAGCTCACCGCGCGCGGTCACGAGGTCCGCTACTACTCCTACGAACCCATGCGCACGCTCATCGAAGCCGCAGGCGCGCAATTCGTCGCCTGCGACCCGTATGACTGCGAACAGCACCTCACGCCCGCCGACGGCGCGCGCGCATCGGCAAGGACATCGCCTTTTCGACGCACATTCTGGTCGAGACCACCCTCGCCCTCGACGAAATGGTCTGCGCCGACATGCGCGCTTACGCGCCCGACTGTATCGTCGCCGACTCGATGGCTGTCTGGGGCAAGGCCGTCGCCAAAAAGCTCGGCATCCCGTTCATCTCCTCGACCACGACCTTTGCCTTCAACCGCTATTCGGCCAAAGTCATGAAGCAGAGCGGCGGCCAGATGCTCAAAATGATGCTCGCCATGCCGAAGATCAACCGCGATCTCCAGCGCCTGCGTGACCGCGGCTATCCCATCAAGAATATTCTCGACATCATCCAGAACGACGACCGGACCGACACCATCGTCTACACCTCGCCCGAGTTCCAGCCCTGCGCCGACACGTTCTCAGACAAGTACGCCTTCGTCGGCCCGTCCATCCGCCCCGCGACAGAAACTGTCGAAAAGACCCACGATGTACTCATCTACATTTCGATGGGCACAGTCAACAACGACCTCCTCCCCTTCTACCGCGCCTGTATCGCCGCGTTCGCGGACTCGCCCTATCAGGTCATCCTCTCCACCGGCGAGCAGATCGACCGTTCCGCCCTCGGCACACTTCCCGACAACATCACCGCCCTCCCCCACGTCGACCAGATCGCCGTGCTGCAAAAAGCCGACGTCTTCCTCTCCCACTGCGGCATGAACAGTGCGAGCGAGAGTCTCTACTTTGGCGTGCCGCTCGTTCTCTTCCCGCAGACGAACGAACAGAGCGGCGTCGCCGCCCGTGTCGCCGAACTTGGCGCGGGCCTCAAGCTCGAAAAAGCCGACGCCGCCTCCATCCGCACCTCGGTCGACGCCGTTCTGCAAACACCGTCGTACCGCGCGAATGCGCAGAATATTCGTGAGAGCTTCCTCCGCTGCGGCGGCGCGAAAGCAGCGGCGGATAGAATTCTTTCTGTCGCTGACAGAAGATAAATTTCCTGCGACCGCGCAGGGAAACGATTAAGGGGGATATTCTCTTTCCTCGGAAAGAGAATATCCCCCTTTGACCCCCAAGAGAAAGGGATTAGATTGGCAGTCTGGAGCTCGAACAATCTTTATGCCTCCGGAATGAAAATGCCTGCGCGCGGCAAAGCCGCGTTAGCATTGCGATACGATTTGCCGCTGCTTCTATCATCCGCTGTTGCGCAGCCGTTGGCGGCTTTGCCGCCTTACGGATGCGGTACACCCCTTGCGGGTGCCGCTCTGCCCATCTTGTAGGAGTACAGCCTAATTTCCGTCTACCGTGGCACTCCTCAATGCGGCGAGCGAAGCAATGCCGCATTCCGCAGGCAGTCTGCCGCCGTTCTACCGTCACTCGCGCCTCACGATAGTAAGGCGCGGTTGCAAGTGCTAACGAGATGGTAGGGATTCATGGCGAAGCCATGTACACCGCACTTACATCGCGCAGCGCGTGCAGCTCTTCAAGCCCCAGGCCGGCAATGTTGGGGGGCGAGGGGTCCTCCCCTCGCGTTCTCTTGGGGGTCTAAGGGGGCCATTCTCTCACGTGAGAGAATGGCCCCCTTTATTCGCATCCCCGCATCAGGCGGGGGAATCTTCTCTCTGCACCAGCGCAGAAAACCTTATTTCTCTTCCTGAGCCTTCAGCTTAGAAAGTTCTTCTTCCTCCAGCTGGCGATACGCCACCTTACCAACCAGAGTCTTGGGCATATCCTCCTTGAACTCGATGTCATACGGCATGGCGTACTTCGCCACATTCTTGCGGCAGTAGGCCATGAGCACCTGCTTGGTCTCCTCGGTCGCGGGCACGCCCTGCGCAAGCTTGACGAACGCCTTGACCTTCTGCATCTTGTAGGGATCGGGCACGCCGATCACGCAGCTCATCTGCACGTACTCGTGCGCGTCGAGGATATTTTCGATCTGGCCGGGATAAACATTGTAGCCGGACGAAATGATCATGCGCTTGGCACGGCCGCGGAAGTAGATAAAGCCCTGTTCATCCATCACGCCCAGGTCGCCCGTGTAGACCCACGTCAGGCCGTCGGCGTGCGTGCGAAGCGTCTGCGCCGTCTCCTCGGGATTGTTCATGTACTCCTTCATCACGGTCGGGCCCGCGAGCAGGATCTCGCCCTCCTGCCCGTAGGGAACCTCCCGGTCAGTGTCCGGCTCGACGATCTTGATGTAGGTATCCGGGAACGGCAGGCCGATGGAGCCCTCCTTGAACATGTGCGGCGGTGTCAGGCAGCAGGCCGTGACCGTCTCGGTCGTGCCGTAGCCCTCGCGCACCTGAATGGACGCCTTATGGTCATAGAGGAACTTGTCGAACTTCTTCTTCAGCTCGATCGACAGGCTGTCGCCGCCGGAGAATACGCCCTTGAGCGAGCTGAGGTTCGCCCCGTCCATGCTCGGCAGGCGCAGCAGCGCTTCGTAAAGCGTCGGCACGCCGGCGATGAAGTTGCACTTGTACTTCACGATCTGCTTGGCGTAGCTCTTGGCCGTAAAGCGCGGGATCAGGATGCAGCGTCCGCCCTGCGAGAGCATCGTGTGCACGCACACGCCGAGGCCGAAGCCGTGGAACAGCGGCATCGCCGCGAGCATCCGGTCGCCGGGGCGGAACATCGGGTTTGCCGCAATGACCTGCTGGCCGAGGGCGTTGAAATTCTTGTTCGTCAGCACAATGCCCTTCGTTGTGCCGGTCGTACCGCCGGAATAGAGGATGACGGCGGGGTCGGCGCCCTCGCGCTTGACCTTATAGGTCTTATAATAGCAGGAGCGGGAGAGCTTCATGAAGTCCTTCCACATGATGACCGGCGCATCCTCGGGAATCTTCTCGATCTTGCGTCCCTCGGTGAGCATATAGCCCGCCTTGATCGTCGGAGACAGCGCGTCGCGCACGCTTGCGATGATCATGTTCACGACCTTCGTGCGCTCGCGCACCTTTTCAAACTTGTTGTAGAACTGGTCGAGCGTCACCGCCGCCACGCTTTCCGAGGCGTTCAGGTAAAACTCGATCTCCTTCTCTGCCGACAGCGGATGGATCATGTTCGCAATGCCGCCGACGAGGTTGACGGCGTAGAACATATAGATGGCCTGCGGGCAGTTCGGCATGGCAATGGTCACCTTGTCACCCTCGCGCACGCCGATGGTCTTGAGCGCCTTGGCGCACTGCTCGATCTCGCGGATCATCTGGCGGTAGGTCGTCGACTTTCCCATGAACGTAAAAGCGATGTTGCCCGGATATTTCTTAGCGATCTGCTCCACGGCTTCGAACATCGAGCCGTCGAAATACTCAAGGTGCATCGGCACCTCGCCCATATAATCCTTCCAGGGCGTTCTGACAATGGAATCACTCATATTCTACTTCCTCCGATAGCGGTCGTTCCAAAAGGGCGGGGTGTTCTAACAGATATTTGAAAAGGCGCACGCTCTTTGCGTAATAGTAGCCGTCGGCAATGCGCTCATCCACGGTGAGGCCGAGGTCGACCGTCTCATGCATTTCGACAAGGCCGTGCTCGTCGTACAGCGGCGTCCACTTCTTTTCGCCGATGATGCAGAACAGCGAGCTCGTGCCCCAGTTCGTCAGGTGGTGGTAGCCGCTTTTGAGATGAATGGAACCGAGGTTGGAGATGAACACCGAACTGTAGTTCGGGTCCTTGCCGATCAGGAAATCGGGGCACCAGCCGTGCTTGTCGAGCCAGCGGATAAATCGCACCGCCGCCTTGGACAAAAAGCGCGGCAGGCTGTTGAGCACATTCATGCTGTTGTCGGTCGTGTTGACCTTCTTCTGCTCGCGGCAGGCCGCAACCTCCTGGTGGATCTCCTCGTGGATCGTGTCGATGGTGCTCTCAGGCTTTATCTCCAGCAGAGCCATGGCCTCTTCGCTGCCGTCGGCAAACTCCTTTTTGATGACAAAGCCCGCTGTCACCTTATTGCGCTGATAGTAGTTTTCATTCGCGTAAAAGCGGTTGAGCTTCGGCCGTAAAATGACCGTCTTAACGAGCGCCGTCAGGATCACGTGGAAAAACGTGTACTTGAACGGAATGCCCTCATAGTTTTTCGTCGCAATGTACTCCTTGATGGGCTCTAAATTCACGCGCTCTGCGATATACGCCTCGTTGTCCGCGCGGTTGGGATAGATGATGCCCATGATAAAGTGCAGCGAATCCACATCCCGCAGCAGTGTTGCGTCGCGCCGGTCGCCCCAGCGTCTTTTCTGTTCTGCCATAAAACCTTCTTCCTTTTCTTTCGGTTTTGCTTCTTTTCCCCCACCCTTCCACAAGTGGGACCCCTCTTTAGGGAATAAACCGCTCAAAAATGGCGATCGCGCCCTCGCGCTCCGCCGTCTCCAAGTCTTCTTTCGACCGGATGGTCCAGTAAACGCCCTGCGCGCCGTAGAGCTTACGGCATAAACGCGGCGCCCAGTTTTTCTTATCTTCAAATTTGTAGGCGACAAAATCCGGCTGTGCCATGATGTTGCCCAGCAGATTCGTCGTCGCAAACGCCATCGGCAGGCTCAAATTGCCGCGCTCTTTCAAAAAGTCGCAGCTCAACTGCCCGCGGATGACCTCTGGCCGGTGCTTTTTCAGCCACGCCACGCACCGCGGGTCGAACGACTCCACGCAGTACTTGACGTCAAACTTGTCGAGTTCCGCCATCGTGCGCTCGGTCAGCTCGGCAAAGTTGTCGCGAAAGCTCTTGACCTCCACAATGAGCGGCAGGCCCGTCCCCGCAAACAGCGCGAGCACATCCTTGAACTGCGGGATGGTCTCCTTCGTCCCGTCCAGCGCATAGTCCTTGAGTTCGTCCGCGCTCAGGTCTTCGAGGTATCCCTCGCGGCCCGTCATACGCTTCACATCGCTGTCGTGGAACACGGCAAGCGTCCCGTCGCGCAGCAGGTGCACGTCGAGCTCCGCGCCGAAGCCCCGCGCGATCGCGCGCGAGAATGCCGGCAGCGAATTTTCGGGAATGCCCGCCTCCTTATCGTAGAGCCCGCGGTGCGCATAGCGGAATTTCCGCAGCGCCGCCATCGACTCCGTCCCGCGCCGCGCGCGCAGTAAAACCGCCCACGCGACCGCCAGAATCAGGCAAATTCCGACAACGATCTGTAAAATTTTCACTTTAGATCACTTCTTGTATTCGATTTAGTCCGCATCCATGTCCTCGAACGCCGCAAGCCCGGCCTTGGCCTCCACCTTGCAGTCGCCGTGGCGCACGAAGCACATCGTCACAAAGCTGCACGCCACGAAGAACGCCGCATACGGGAACAGCATGCTGTAGCTGATGTGCTTCAAGAGCGTGCCCGCCAAAATCGGCGTCACGACCTGCGCCGCCATCGAAAACGTGTAGTAGTAGCCCGTAAACTTGCCGATATCGCTGCCCTTGCACATCTCGACGACCATCGGCAGCGAGTTGACGTTGATCGCCGCCCACGCAAGGCCGACGAGCGCAAACACGACAAACATCACGGCGTTGATGCTCTGATAATGCGTCGTCAAAAAGTACGCCGACGCAAAGCACGCCGCAAGCAGGATGACGCCGCCCTGAATGGTCTTCTTGCGTCCGATCTTCGACGCCAGCTGCCCCACGGGGATGTACGACACGATGGCCCCGCCCGTCGCGACGAGCAAACACGTCGACGCGCCGCCGAGGCCCTGCCCCATCACGCGCCCGACATACGTCGTCCACCACGTCGTCACGCCGTTGTAGCCGATGTACCACAGCGCGATCGAGCTCAGCAGCATCACAAGGCTGCGCTTCACTTCTTTGGGGAGTTCCTCGCTGCCGTCCGGCTCCTCCTCCACGAGCTGCTGCTCGGGATGCTCGGCCTCGTATTCCTTCTCCGCCGCCGCGAGCTTCGGCTCGTTTGTCGTGAAGTACAGCACGATGACCGAAACCGCCATCAGCACCGACACGACGACAAAAAGCGGTTGGTAGTTCACATGCGCGGCCCCCGCTGTCTTGCTGTTCGGATACAGCACCGCCGCCACGATCAGATACGAAATGCCGCCGACTGCACCCATCAGGTTGATGATCGCGTTCGCGCGCGATCTTATGGGCTTGGGTGTCACGTCCGGCATCAGCGCCACCGCGGGCGAGCGGTAGGTCCCCATCGCCACGAGCAGCAGCCCCAGCGTGACGACGAACATCGCGAGCTTACCCGTGCTCGCGCCATTTGCGTAGCCGTTGTCAAAAAGCGGCAGCAGATTCATCAGGATCACCGCAGCCGCCGTGCCGCCGAGGATAAACGGCATCCGCCGCCCGATCTTCGTGCTCGTCCGATCACTCAGCGCGCCGAAGAACGGCAGCAAAAACAGCGCCAGCACATTGTCCGCCGCCATGATCGCGCCGGAAATGGTCTCGTCTAAGTGGAACGTGTTCGTCAAAATCAGCGGGATGATGTTGTCGTACATCTGCCAGAACGCGCAGATGGACAAAAACGCCAGCCCCACCAGCACCGTGCGCTTGTGGTCAAGCTTCATAGCCGTTCTCCTTGCAAAGAAAAGTCGATTTCCTTAGAATCATAATAGAATATCATGTTTTCGCCAAAATAGCAAGCGCCCGTCGCCCGCCGCTCTGTCAAATTCCCGTAAAGCACCAATATTCCTTGCCTTTTCGTCCCGTTTTCGCTATAATGGAACAAAAATTGCGAAAAGGAGCCCCCCATGCTGTTTTGGAAGAAGAAAACGCCCCCGCTCGTCCAGTCCTCCGCCTCCGCGTGGCGCGAGCAGTGGCGCGCGATCGTCCCGCCCGAGTGCCGCGATGTCCCCGTCACCGTCGGCGATAAGACCGTCACCGCCTACGTGCAGATCAACCATTTCGTGATGATGCTCCAGGACGGCTTACTCATGGAGGAGCACTTTTTCGACGTCTGCTCCCACTTTCAGCGCGCGGGCTACCATGTCATCTGGCTCATGCGCTGCACGCAGGACATCGAAAACGGCTATTTGAAGCTCAAAAAGCAGCGCGGCGACAAATGCCTCTGGAAGTGGCGCAAGCCCACGACGAACTTCGGCCGCTGGACGTCCGACAACCGCTGCGTGACCATCCTCCTCCAATATAAGCCCGCGCCCGACGGCCCGCTCGAGCACTGCACCGAGCACATTTTGCAGCGCGTCCAGTGGGCGGAGAGCTCGGACAACGCGCAGATGGTCCCATCGCGCACGGAATTCGCCACCGTCGGCGTCCCCGGCACCCCCGCCGAGCTCGCCAACTGGCTCCGCGGCGGCTTCATGTCGGCCGATTTGTAAAATTTATCTGCATATTTAGTCATAATTTGACTTGCGAAATCAGTCATAATCTCAGTTATTTAGGGTCATTTTGCTTCGTTGCACCGTTTCGCCATGCATCTTTTTTCATGTTTACGAAACATGAAAGCACTGCTTCGGCAGTGCTTTTTTATTTCTATCATAACGGAGGATCTTGCATTGAAACGTACAACCAACTACGCTCTTCCCGACTGGGAAAAATCGGACTTCATCCAAATGTCCGACTTCAACGACCTGACGCACAAGCTCGACACCGCGCTCAAAAGTCACGACGACACACTGAACACCAAGGCAGACACCTCGGCCGTCACCGCCGTGCAGCAGGAGGTCGCGGCGGCGCGCGAGGCCAACTGCCTCGTAAAGCTCGCGGGCCCGCTCGTGACGACGGCGGCCAACGCCGCGATGGAATTCGACCTCTCGCAGGTCGACATGACCAAGGTTGCGGCGCTGTTCGTCGTGTTCAGTACGGGCGGCAGCGGAGAAATTAAATTATCCGCTAACGATACAGTCGTATCGACCGTCATAGTAACGAGGACATACTGACCAACGGTGAAGCCCTCAGCCTCGACGCCAGCCTTGTCAATACCGGTATCATTGACCTGATAGACCTTCCGATCGACAGTGGCATCAGTGACGTGACCATTGCGGTCAGTGGAAGCAGCGGTGACCTTGGTGACCTTGGCGAGATAGGTGTTGATCTCGACAAAGCGGTAACCGGCGGAACCCATGTCATAGACCTCGGTCAGACGGCCCTGAGCGCCAACCAGAGAGGTGGTGTTCTTGGGGTCGATAGCACCTGGTAACCGTAGGATCAGTGACAGTCGTGCTCTTGCCATCAATGTAGGCAGCCTCGATCTTCTTGGAAGAGGTGATGCCCAGATCCTTGGCGATGTCGCACTCGTCGACCTTGGTGGTGTAGGAGGCATCAGCCTTAGCAACAACGAGGGTGCTCTTGTCGCCAACGTTGTAGGTCCACTTGGTAGCGGGACGGCCGAAAGAATCAGCGTCAGCCTTGCCCTCGAGCTTGAAGTTCTTGTAGCCGAGAGTGCTCTTGTCGAGCTTCAGCACCTTATCAGTCACATAACCGAAATCGGGGGTGTAGGTGACCGTGGAGGCCTCAGCAATGGCACGGAACAGCAGCTCGGCAACGAGCTCACGGGACGCAGCAGCGTTGAGGTCGATGCCCTTGACGTTCTTGAGCACGCCGAGCTGCTGCGCGGTCTGCGCAACATGGAGCGCCCAGTCAGCGCCGGAGAACTCGTTGTTCTTGTCGTAGCCAACCGCGCGGAGGATCATGGCGAGGACCTCGTAGCCCGTGACGTTGCCGGACGGCTTGAAGGAACCATCCTCATAACCCTTGAACACACCCATGCCATTCAGAACGGCAACAGACTCAGCGTAATCATCGCTGATGCTCTTGTCATCCTTGAAGGCTGCGTTGGCGCTGACGGCCAGAGACAGAGTCATGACCAGAGCCAGCACCATTGCGAGTAACTTTTTCATAGATGTTACTCTCCTTTCATAAATTTCCATCTTCTCGCGGCCGAACACCCGCCGTCTCTCCCGCTTTCCCGTGGTTGCCGCCAAAATTCGTAAATTCTCAAATTATTGCAAGAATGATCAAGAATCGCAAAAAATCTGCATAATCAATGCAAAAACGTTCGATTCAGTGGATATCGCATCCCCTTAGCGACGCGGAAAAAGCCCGCCGCGCAAGGGCTCGCGGGTGCGGCTGGTAGCGGTTTGGTAGCGGTCCAAAAATTTAAAGTGCGGTTTTTCCTGTGATACCAACGGTTTGCAGAATCGCTACCATGGCAGCGCACCCGTTTCACTTAAAAAAAGGCGGTGCAGCTGAGCTGCACCGTCTCCGGAAATTTATGATGGAATTTTCGGAATTTTACACGTTAAAGCGGAAGTAGATCATGTCGCCGTCCTTGACGACGTACTCCTTGCCCTCGCTGCGCAGCAATCCCTTTTCCTTTGCCGCCGCGACGCTGCCGCAGCGGATCATGTCGTCGAAATTGATCGTTTCGGCGCGGATGAAGCCGCGCTCGATGTCGGAGTGAATTTTGCCCGCGGCCTGCGGGGCCTTGGTGCCGTTTTTGATGGTCCAGGCGCGGCACTCGTCCTCGCCGTAGGTCAGGAACGAGATGAGGCCGAGCAGCGCGTAGGAGCACTTGATCAGGCGGTCGAGGCCGGACTCCTGAATGCCGAGCTCTTCGAGGAACATCGCGCGGTCCTCGCCGTCGAACTCGGCGATGTCCTGCTCCAATTTAGCACAAATCGGCAGCACCTGCGCGCCCTCGCGGTCGGCGAGCTCCTTGACCTGCTGGAGATACTGGTTGCCGTCCTGATTCGCAAAGCCGTCCTCGTCCATGTTCGCGGCGTAGATGATGGGCTTGAGGCTCAAAAGATCGGCGGTCGCGATGAGCTCAGCGTCGTCGGACGAAACCTCGAACGTGCGCGCGCTCTTGCCCGCGTCGAGGTGCTTGGCCAGCGCAGAAAAGAGCTCGACCTCGTGCAGGAACTTCTTGTCGCCCTTGGCCATCTTCGTCGCCTTTTCGACGCGGCGGTTGACCATCTCAAGGTCTGCCATGATGAGCTCCAGGTCGATGGTCTCAATGTCGCCCAGGGGGTCGACGGGGACGTTCGTGCTCGCGTCGGCCACGACGTGCATGATGTTCTCATCGTCGAAGCAGCGCACAACGTGCACGATGGCGTCCGTGCGGCGGATGTTCTCAAGGAACTTGTTGCCGAGCCCCGCACCCTGGCTTGCACCCTTGACAAGACCCGCGATGTCGACAAATTCGATGACGGCGGGGGTCTTCTTCTTGGGGTGGTACATCTCGGTGAGCTTATCGAGGCGCTCGTCGGGAACGGCCACCATGCCGACGTTCGGCTCGATGGTGCAGAACGGATAGTTGGCGCTTTCCGCGCCCGCGTTGGTGATGGCGTTGAAGAGAGTGGACTTGCCGACATTCGGCAGTCCGACGATACCTAATTTCATTTGTACTCATTCTCCTTCGATTTTCCTTGATTTTCAAGAGGTTTCAGCGTTTGGTGCCTTGGCTGTTACACCATTTTTACACCATTTCCGCATTTGGCTTTATTGGATTTTATCAGACTACACCATTTTGCTGAAATTGCTTGATGGCATAATCCAGCGATTCGGCAGTCACATGAACATACCGATCCATTGTTGTTTTGATGCTGGCATGACCCAGCAGTTTTTGCAGCACCTTGGGCTGCATCCCGCTTTCGATCGCTCTTGTGGCGTAGGTATGGCGTAAAGCGTGCATACAGAATTTTTCAATTTCTGCTTCGTCACATAGCTTGTAAAGGTGGGTATCATAGGAACTGTTCTTCGCCGGTTCCCCGGTACGCCAGTTGATAAAGACAAGATCACGCATGACCAGCCGGGAGATTGCCCCCGTTCGCCGGTCGATATATTCCAGTGTTTGCGAGAGCAGCGGAGATTCCTTTTGCCAAGGGCGCTTGTCCTTGATTTCTTTCAGAATTTCATAGGCCCGATCCGTCAGCGGGATGGTGCGATAGCTCTGCTGCGTTTTCGGTGGTCCTGCGCGCCAAAAGTGCTGCTTGTGGCGGTACTCCAAGGTTTTGTTGACCGTCAGCGTCCGATTCTGGAAATCTATCGCATCCCACGTCAACCCGATCATCTCGCCGGTGCGCAAACCGGTTTCAAGGATCAGCGCGTATTGGTTGTAGTTGCGGGAGCGTTTCGCAACTTCAAGAAATCTGATTTGCTCATCCCGCGTTAAAAAGTGAATGTCGTCTGTCGCACGAACCGGCTTTGTAAATCGCACACCGTCCATTGGGTGCTTGGCAATCAGGTCATTCATCTTCGCAGCCTTGAACATCGTACCCATTGTGATATAGGTCTGCCGGATGGTAGAACCCGCATAATCCGCATCCATGGAAAGCAGCACTTTTTTGCAGTGCATCGGCTTGACGTTGGCAATCATCATTTTGCCCATAACAGGCTGAATATTGTGGACATACCGCTCCCGATAATTGCGGAGCGTATTAGGGGCTAAATCACCCACAATATTCTCAATCCAGAAGTCAAACCATTGATCCACCGTCGTATCGGTGGCTACGAAAACATCCTCGTGCGCATCGGCGTATTTTGATTCTTCAATCCAGTTGCGAGCTTCGGGGAGCGTCGGAAGATACTTCTCATGCCGCTTTCCTGTTTTATCTACGAACCGTGCGTAATATAAACCGTCCTTTCTCTGGCAGATACCCTTACCACATTCTTTGCCTCGTAAACTTTTACCCATTCGGAAGCTCCTTTCCCACTATGAGAAGAAGCCCCTATGCATTTTATAATTGTAGCACAAGGACTTTCTTTTCTCAATAGTGAACTTACCGTCAAATCATCAACTTATGGCTGATATATTGCTCGAACTCCCTGCGTTTGACCAGCTTTTTGGACCCAACATAGAGAACAAACGGGCAATTCGGACTGCGCAGCATACTCTCGATCTTGTTGATCCCAATGTTGCTGTATGCTGCGGCTTCCTTAATCGTCAGCGTCATTTTGAGATGGATCGGCACTTGCAATTCCTCGACCATACTGTTACCACCTGTGTGTTACATTCCGGACTGTTGACTTAGAAACGTAGCATTTGGGAAAAGTAAGAGTTCGTCTGAGCTATCATCTCTTTCCGTATCCAAGTCCAGCAGCCATTTGTCTGGGATCGTGATCAGATTGTGTCCTGTGTTGCAGATCCGTTTTACAACATCTGCCTGGCACGAAAACAATGCGCCTCTATCCAGCTCTGCCCGCATTTGCTTCCCCTTTTTCAAGGCATACGCCTCCGAAAGCAGCTCCAGACTGAACAGATACAGCGGGAGCATAGATGCTTTGCAAATACCGTTTTGCTGCAAGTACCGCTGAAACCGATACAGCGCCATTTCATCCAGCGCCAGCTTCATCAGCCGCAGGCCCATCTCATCGACGGTGAAATAATGAAAGCTGCTGTTCTTGCTGAAACGGATCAGACGGCTACGCGGGTTTACCCCGTGAGCCATTTTTGCGTCCTTTTGTGGAAGAATGAAATTTTTCCTTCCGCCGCTCTCCATGGCCATGCAGAAATAGAGAAACCGGCTGCCGGTGCTGAGTGCGTGGAACTGCTTGGAGAGGAGCAGTGAGTTTCCAACCTGAATGAATCGTTTTTCTTTGTTATCCACCTTGGCGGATAAGGCCGGTACAATCGTAGGTCCGTGTTTTCGTTTGCTCAAATCAAACTCCTTCTTTCGTGTGAGAATAGGGGGGGTGGATGTCTCATCCCTTCGTAATAAATGTAGAAAACCGGCCCTGTTTGACCACCCATTCAAGGCAGAAAAAATTACACTCAATGTAAACTTTCGTAAACACAGAATGGTCTGAATCTACATTAGGTCTACACTGAGTGTAATGCTTGTGAGTATGTTTACTTATTCCAACATTAAGCGTAGTGCGGCATCGAATGGGTATCTTCCGGTACACAGCCGAGAAAGGCGACTCTTTTTGCGAATCGGTCGCGGAACACTTCTCCGGCAGGATCTGCGCCGCATGCTCAGCTGCCAATATCCAGCTCGTAGGTGCAGAGGTAGAACAGGAACGACGTCATCTGGTAGCGGCTGATGCGGGTGCCAGCGGACGCCAGCAGCTCGTCAAGGCTGCTGTCCCGGGTGGTAATGTCCTTTTCATCGCACCAGAGCATCGCTTTGGCTGCCTCTCTGCCAAGATCGGGGGCATCCCGAAGAAGCTGCCTGAGCTGCGTCTGATCCACGCCGGTATCGACGCCTGCCATGATCGCGTAGCGGCGGATCAGTACGCACGCCGTCTGATAGTCCACCTTGTCATCGTATTCGGTATTGGGATCATTTTGCCGGAGCAGCCTTGTCTGATAGGCCCAGCACACGGCATTATAATAGGGATGGGCCGCGTTGAATTCCTCGTTCTCGTAGTCAGCCGGAAGGGCGGTGTTGTCCGTTTCCGGTCGACCTGCGATGCGGTAGAGCACATCGACAAACTCGCCCAGCCTTGCCGTGGCCTTGCCGCCGAAGGTGTCCGGCGCTTCCGGCTCCACATAGCCCTTGCGGTACATATAGAGAACGCTGGCCTGATTGAAAATGCTCTTGATGTCCGTGAATACCACCGTGTCCGCAAGGCTTCCGCCGCTGGACTCCCTGGCAAAGACGTGGGCGTAGTAATCGCTGTTGAGGATGTTGCCGGAGAGCTGGAACCTGCTGTCCACATAGAGCCGGTAGGCTTCCGCCAGCTTGCCGGAGACTGTGGTATTCTCGTCGGCGGGGATCACGGTTTCCGTACCGGCGTCATAGCGGAAGGTCTTCGTCAGAAAGGACTTATCCGACAGCACCGCTACATGGATGCCGCTGGAGAGTACATCGGTGCCCGCCAGCAGGCGGGAATCGTAGTCCACGCCGAAGAGATTCAGCAGTGTCGGCAAGATGTCCGCCGTGGAGCAGTATTCATCCACCACGATGTTCTCTGAAAGGCCGGGAACATAGCAGATGAAGCTGTTGCGGTACTTCTCAAAGGTGGTGTCCAGCGTCTGTCCTGCCAGCTCGTTGTACTCGTCTTCGGTCAGGCCGTAGGGGTAGTGGTCGTTGGTCAGGACGATGCAGGTCTTGTCGGCAACGCCAGCTTCCTCCAGCCGCTGCATCAGGTACTCCAGTGCGTATTCCAGCTCCAGATTGCAGGCAATGTACGCCTTCACCGGCTCAGAATAGGGCAGATCTTTCACCGCGTCGCGGTTTTTGGCGCTCATGGCGTTGTCCCAGTTGTACTGGTAGTGACCGCTGAAGGTCATGTAATAGGCGTGGAAGGGTTCTCCGCTGTTGATGTAGTCGTCCACGGAGGCCTCCATCATCTCCAGATCGGAGGAGGGCCAGTCGATCTTCATGGCCAGACCAGAATCCGCCGCCTTGAACGTGTAGCCCATGTTGGCGTGGGTGATGTTCCGGTTGTAGAAATCCCCGATGTAGTCGTGATAGCCCCAGGCTTGATAGCCCATGCCCTTGAGCGCATTGCCCAGGCAGAACGGCAGATAGTTGGTGCCCGCCACATTGAAGCTGGAATCCGTCTTCGTGCGGGACATATCCGGATAAAGCCCCATGCACATGGTGTATTCGCCGTTGGTGGTGACGGACTGGAACGTGCCGTAGTAATTTTCAAAGAGAATACCCGTATGGCTCAGCTTGATAGAGCGTCGGCGTCAGCTCCTCGCTGATAAACCACGGGCAGAAGCTTTCGGCGCAGATGGTGATGAGGTTATAGTCCTTAAGAAGTCCTGTGTAGTTGTTTTTGCGGGTGGGTGTTGCATTTGATAGATACTCGTCTGTGGCCTTGAGAATATCGCTGTCGGTACTGTCTGCAAGAGCCGTAAAATCGATGCTTTCGATCACGTTATAGGAGTTGCTGCTGTATATCCGCGGAACATCGCTTATATTCAAAGACGACGGCGTGATCGTAATGCTGCCGCTGCCGCTGAAGAGCATGTATCGAAGCTCCTGCGCCGTGGTGGCCAGCATACCGATTTTTTTATAACTGCTGTCGGTGGAGGTGTTCACATTGGTGAAGGTACGATAGACGGAAAAGGCGTTGTCCCGTCCAACATACATGAGTCCCGTGACCGTCAGCAGCAGTGCGAGGAGCACGGCAAAGGAGGCCATAGTCTGTTTCCAGCGCAGCCGCAGCTTCAGCACCTGCGCCCTCCGCAAGATAAGGCAAAGAATCACGGCAATCAGCGGCAGCAGCAGGAGCAGGATCTTCAGCAGATTTTGGCGGATCCCATAGAGAAGCTGCGAGTTGAAATTGACGACCACATTTCCGCCCATGCCGATCTGGCTGACGGGCATGAAATCTCCGAAGATGCAGTGATAGACCAGCTGCACCTCGGCCAGCAGCACCTGTGCCGCGACCAGGAAAACCCCTGTGATCTGGCGCAGAACCTTTGGCAGGCTTGAGACTACCAGCGTGCAGAGTGCGCCACCCAGCAGGCCAAACAGGACAGGATATCCCGCGTACCGGTCCATCGAGCCGAATACGCACAGATGCAGGCACAGCTCCACATAAACGCCGGTCAGGCAGAACAGCAGGAGATTTTTGCGCCACGTATTCCAAAGGTCATGGCTCATGGGCACTGCCGCTTCAGCAGCAGTGCCAGAGCCTTGATTTGTATTTGTCATGGATACATCGGATGTTTTTTCTTTGAGCATATTAGTTCTCCCGTTGGGGCTTTTTTAAAAAGCTTCGTAGAATTTCAGCTGAATATGACAGATAGAGAGCTTATCTTAGAACAAATATTGAAAAAAGGCAAGGGTTCCTGTAAAAAATCAGGAAAGATTTACAGGTCACGCGGAGAATTCTATGCACCAAAGTCTGTCAACCGCAGCTTTGCAGACCGCCTCCGGGCTGCAAATAAGGACTCTGCACCTGAAAATTGTACAAGATACATACAGACACATTGCAAAAGCCGTGCTATACTGTACGGAAAATTGAGAGTACCATTGTTTCAAGGAGGTGTGTGATGTGACGGAGACTGTGTTTCGCTTAAAGCGGCATTTGACTTCTTTTCAAATTATGATCCTCGGCTTTGCGGGCGTGATCCTGCTGGGGGCGCTGGTGCTGATGCTGCCTATCGCCACAGTACAGCGGGTCTGGACGCCGTTTCATGAGGCACTGTTTACCTCCACTTCCGCTGTCTGCGTGACGGGGCTGGTGGTGCAGGATACCGGCAGCTACTGGTCCGCCTTCGGTCAAACAGTCATATTGCTGCTGATCCAGATCGGCGGGCTGGGGGTGATCACCGGTGCGGTGACCTTCCTGATGCTCGCCGGGCGGAACATCACGCTCAAGGAGCGCAGCGCCATGCAGGATGCCATCTCCGCCCCTGCGGTGGGCGGCATCGTGCGCCTGACGAGATTTATCCTCAAGGGGACCTTTCTGGTCGAGCTGCTGGGCGCGCTGGCGCTGCTGCCAGCCTTTTGCCGGGACTATGGACTGCGGGGCGTATGGATGTCCGTTTTCCATTCCGTTTCCGCCTTCTGCAATGCGGGCTTCGATATTCTGGGGCGGACGGATTCCCCCTACCCCTCGCTGACGGCCTATGCCGCCGACCCGCTGGTCAACATTGTTATCATGCTGCTGATCATCGTGGGCGGCATCGGCTTTCTAACGTGGGACGATGTCTGTACGCACGGGCTGCACCTGCGGCGTTACCGGATGCAGAGCAAGGTCATTCTGAGCGCGACGGCGCTTTTGATCACGATTCCGGCGTTTCTCTTTTATCTGACAGACTTTGCGGACCTCCCCGTGGGAGAGCGGATATTGGCCTCCCTTTTTCAGTCGGTCACGCCGCGGACGGCCGGCTATAACACAGTGGATCTGACGGAGATGACAGATGCCTCTCAGGCGGTCACCATTTTGCTGATGCTCACCGGCGGAGCACCCGGCTCCACGGCGGGCGGCATGAAGGTCACGACGCTGGCAGTTCTCATTGCCAACGCCATTGCCGCCTTCCGCAGGCGAGAGGATCCGCAGCTCTTCCACCGCAGATTGGAGACATCCACTGTCCGCAACGCCGCCGCCATTCTGCTGCTGTATCTGGGGCTGACCTTTGCGGGGGCGGCGGTCATCAGCACAGCGGAGGAGCTTCCCCTCGGTGCCTGTCTCTATGAAACAGCGTCCGCCGCCGGTACGGTGGGCCTGACGCTGGGGCTGACGCCGCAGCTGGGAGTCCTGTCGCAGAGCATTCTCATCCTGCTGATGTATTTTGGGCGCGTGGGCGGATTGACCTTGATCTACGCCGCATTCTCCGGGCATGATCTGACTTACGCCCGCTATCCGCAGGAGAAAATTACCGTAGGCTGAAAGGAGCACACGATGAAAACGGTATTATTGATCGGACTGGGCCGCTTCGGGCGGCATCTTGCCATGCAGCTCAACGAGCTGGGCCATCAGGTGATGGCAGTGGACAAAGACGAGGAGCGCGTCAACGAGTGCATGTCCTTTGTCACCAACGCGCAGATCGGCGACAGCACCCGTGTGGACTTTCTGCGCTCGCTGGGCGTGAGCAATTACGATGTCTGCTATGTCACCATCAGCGGAAATTTTCAGAATTCGCTGGAGACGACGTCGCTGCTCAAGGAGCTGGGAGCAAAATATGTGGTATCCCGCGCTGAGCGGGATGTGCAGGCGAAATTTCTGCTGCGCAACGGCGCGGACGCGGTCGCCTACCCGGAAAAGCAGCTGGCGAAGTGGGCGGCCATCCGCTATACCTCCAACCATATTTTCAGCTACATTGAGCTGGACGAGCAGCACGCCATTATCGAGGTTGCCGTGCCGGAGGATTGGCAGGGCCGCAGCATCGGCGAGCTGGACATCCGCAGAAAATACGGCGTCAACATCCTCGGCGTAAAGCGGAACGGCAAAACCGATGTGAACATCTCCCCGGAAACAGTGCTGGACGCTGATATGACGCTGCTGGTGCTGGGGGAAAACCAAGAACTTAAGAAGCACTTCCGGCTGTAAAGCAGCATAGAGTCTTGCACGTATAAGGGCTTTACGCGCCGGAGGGGCATCTCAACAAAAGCGCGCAGGTTTGCGGAGGAGGATTCCGCGTTGCGCAAAAGCAGCAAAAAATGAGGGAGGACGGCTCTGTCCTCCCTCATTTTGCCCTGCGCTTTCGCCCTCCTCCGTCAGCTGTTTTTCCAGTGCGGTCTGTCTGGCCAGGATGGCATTGACCTTGTCGTAAAGATCCTTGATCATGATCTCTGTCTTGAGGTTGACCTTATAATCGTTCTCTGCACGGCGGCGGTCCTTTTCCTCCTGCCGGTTCTGGCTCATCATGATGAGCGGCGCCTGAATGGCCGCCACGCAAGAGAGCACCAGATTGAGCAGGATGAAGGGGTACGGGTCGAACGCCTTTGCCGCCAGCAGCGTGTTGACAAGCATCCACAAAATCAGCACGCCGGTGAAGGAAAAGATGAACGCCCAGCTGCCCGCAAATTTGGCAATGGCGTCCGCCGCCCGCTGGCCGAGGGTGTATTTTTCCTTCTCACCCGCGGGATTTTCGGAAATTTTGCTGTCTGCCAGCAGGTTCAGCACTTCCTCGTCCGTCATATCGTGGCGGATGTCCTTGAGGACTTCTCTCAAAAGCTTACGGTTTTCTTTCATTGTGATATCATCCTTTTCTGTTTGCGAAAGTTTTGGCGTATTATCATGACAAAGGACCCGACGTATCTCGATCTGGCTCACTGCTCGGCCGTGCCGTGCCGCGAGTTTCTGTTCGGCACGGACACGATGGGGCGCGACATCTTCTCGATGATCTGGTACGGTGGGCGGCTGTCGCTGTTCATCGGCGTCGGCTCGACCGTCATTTCGACGCTGCTCGCGATCCTCTTCGGCACGGTCAGCGGACTTGCGCCCAGATGGCTCGACGCGCTGCTGATGCGCCTGACCGAAATTCTTCTCAGCGTGCCGAACCTGCTGCTTGTCATCTTCCTGCAGGCAGTCATCGGCACGCCGAGCGCGTGGAGCATCGCACTCGTCATCGGACTCACAAGCTGGACGAGTATCGCCAAGGTCGTGCGTACCGAGGTGCAGGCAGCTGCGCGCGAGCGAGTACGTCATCGCGGCGAAGTGCATGGGCGGCAGCTTTTTCCACATTCTGCGGTGTCACCTTGCGCCGAATTTCTTCTCGTCCATCCTCTTCATGGTGGTGATGAATGTGCGCAGCGCCATCATCGCCGAATCGACGCTCAGCTTCATGGGCCTCGGCCTGCCCATCGAGGTCGTGACCTGGGGCAGCATGCTCTCGCTCGCGGAAAAGGCGCTGATGACCGACGCGTGGTGGATCCTGCTCATCCCGGGCGCATTTTTAGTCGTGACGCTCCTTTGCATCACAAACCTCGGCGACTATCTGCACAGCCGCACGAGCAGAAAAGAAAGCAACCTGTAAATAGCAAAAAGAAGGCACAGCCGTTTGGCTGTGCCTTCCTTTCTATTTATGGAGTTTACTTCGCGTTCACGATGTTCATGAACTCTTCGCCCGTGATGGTCTCCTTCTCGTAGAGGTACTGCGCCAGCTCATCGAGCTTCGCGCGGTTCTCGGTGAGGATGTTCACAGCCTTTTCGTGCTGTTTTTTCACCAGCTCCACAACGCGCTGGTCGATCTTCGTCTGCGTCTCGGCAGAGCACGCAAGCGACGCGTCGCCGCCGAGGTACTGATTGTTGACCGTTTCAAGCGCGACCATGTCGAAATCGTCGCTCATGCCGTAGCGCGTGATCATCGCGCGGGCGAGCTTCGTCGCCTGCTCGATATCGTTCGACGCGCCGGTCGTGACGGAGTGGAACACGACCTCCTCGGCGGCGCGGCCGCCGGTCAGCGTGGCGATCTTGTTCTCCATCTCGGTCTTGCTCATGAGGTAATGGTTGCCCTCTTCGACCTGCATCGTGTAGCCCAGCGCGCCCGAGGTGCGCGGCACAATGGTGATCTTCTGCACGGGGGCGGAGTGCGTCTGCATCGCCGCCACGAGCGCATGGCCGATCTCGTGGTAGGAGACGATCTTCTTCTCCTCGTCGGTCATGATGGCGTTCTTCTTCTGGTAGCCCGCGATGACGACCTCGATACTTTCCTCAAGGTCTGCCTGCGTGGCAAAGCGGCGGCCGTCGCGCACGGCGCGCAGCGCCGCTTCGTTCACAATGTTGGCAAGCTCCGCGCCGGAAGCGCCGGAGGCCATGCGCGCGATCTTGTTGAAGTCGACGTCCTCGGCGACCTTGATCTTCTTCGCGTGGACCTGCAAGATAGCCTCGCGTCCCTTGAGGTCGGGCAGCTCCACCGGCACGCGGCGGTCGAAGCGGCCGGGGCGCGTGAGCGCGGGGTCGAGGGATTCGGGGCGGTTCGTGGCGGCGAGAATGATGACGCCGTTGTTGCCCTCAAAGCCGTCCATTTCGGTGAGCAGTTGGTTCAGGGTCTGCTCGCGCTCGTCGTTGCCGCCGTACTGGCCGCCGCTGCGCTTCTGGCCAATGGCGTCGATCTCGTCGATGAAGACGATGCAGGGGGCCTTTTCCTTGGCCTGCTTGAAGAGGTCGCGCACCTTGCTCGCGCCCATGCCGACGAACATTTCGACGAATTCCGAGCCGGACATGGAGAAAAACGGCACGTTTGCCTCGCCGGCGACCGCCTTGGCGAGCATCGTTTTACCGGTTCCCGGAGGGCCGACGAGCAGAATGCCCTTGGGCATCGACGCGCCGATCTCCTGATACTTGCTGGGGTCGTGCAGGTAGTTGACGACCTCGGTGAGGTTCTCCTTGGCCTCATCCTCGCCCGCGACATCGTCAAACTTGATGCCCTCGGCGGACTTGACGTACACCTTGGCGTTGGACTTACCCATGTTGAACATCATGGAGTTGCCTCCGCCGCCCATCTTCTCCATCATCTTGCGCGACATATACTGTCCCAGCGCGACAAAGATGATGATGGGCAGCACCCAGGCGAGAATGCTGACAAGCAGCGATGTCTGCTCGATCTCCTCACCCGTGGTGGAGACGCCCGCGTCCAGCAGGCGCTGCACCAAACCGTCGTCAGGCACCATTGCCGTCTTGTAGACGGTCTTTTCATCGCTGCTGGTGAAGAGGATACGGTTGGACTGCTCCTGGATCTCGACCCGGCCGACCTCGCCCTGTTCTGTCATGGTGACGAAAGTGTTGTAGTCGACGTCCTTGATCTGGTGCTCAGAGATCCACGGCATGGCGATGAAGTTGAAGAGCATCACAAGCAGCATCGCCACAAAGTAGTAGTACAGCAGCGGCTTTTTCGGGGACTTGACTTCGTTCATGAAAATGCGTTCCTCCGATCATTGAAATTTCCGGCAGGAAATGCATACAAACGGGAAAAACTGAACGTAGCAAAAAGCCGGAGTTTTTGCTACGCTGAAAGAAGAGATGGGCGGTCGAAACCGCCCGGAACTTAGATTAGTTTGGAGTATAACACGGGAAAATATCCCTGTCCAGTACCCAAGATAAGAGTTTACAGTTTGGCTACAAGGAGGTCACAGTTATGAAAAAAGCGACAAAGGCGGCTATATTCGTCACGGCTGCGGCGGCACTCTACGGCGTGGCGGCCTACGGCGTGACGAGAACGCTCATGGACGTCGCGATGAAGCGCGAAGCGCCCAAGGCGCTCAAAAATAAGGGCAGCGCCCAGCTCACGGGCGAAAAGCGCGACGAGCCCTACCGTGAGGCGCAGCGCGCCGCCGCGAAAAAGCTTGCGTCTTCGGAAACGGAGACAGTGCTGCTCGAAAACCGCGAGGGCTTGACGCTCGTGGGCCATCTCCGTGAATGCAAAAAGGCCAAGCGCCTTGTGATCGCGTTTCACGGCTGGCGCTCAGCGTGGTACCGCGATTTCGGCCTGCTCGCGGACTTTTTAAGCCGCGAGCAGTGCAGCGTGCTCTATGTGGAGCAGCGCGCGCAGAACGAGAGCGAGGGCGACTACATCGGCTTCGGCCTGACCGAGCGCTACGACTGCGTCGACTGGGCAAACTGGGCAGCCGAACGCTTCCCCGGCCTGCCCGTTTACCTTATGGGCGTGTCGCTCGGCGGGGCGACGGTGCTCATGGCCGCAGGCGATATTCTCCCCGCCGCGGTGCACGGCGTGATCGCCGACTCGGCCTACACCTCGCCGCGTGCGATCTGGCAGCACGTGATGGGGAAGAATCTGCATCTTCCTGTCCGCGCAGCAACCGTCATCGCCGATCTTCTGTGCCAGAAGAGACTGAACGCCTCGTCCGGCAGCTACTCCACCGTCGAGGCGCTCAAAAATACCGATGTTCCGATTTTACTGATCCACGGCGAGGACGACCACTTCGTCCCGCTCAAAATGGCGTTTGAAAACCGCGACGCCTGCGCCGCGCCCTGCAAGCTGCTCGTCGTGCCCGGCGCGGATCACGCGATGAGCTACTATATGGGCCGCGGCGCGTACGAGGCCGCGATGCGCGCCTTCTGGGAGCATTTTGACAAGTGAGGGAATCCCTCACTTGTCCGCTTCTTCCGTTTCAAGGCTTGCAAAGCGCTTGGACGGGCGGTAGATCAGCACGGCGCAGAGGATCAGCACCGCCGTCACGCCAAGGCTGATGGGATAGACCCACATGACGGTCTGGAACGTCATGCTCGTCGGGAAGACGAACTTGACCCACGCGATGCGGATACCGCACACGCCGAGCATCGTCAAAAGTGCGGGCGCGAGCGAGATGCCGAAGCCGCGCAGATACCCGGAGAGTATTTCGTAGATCAGGCAGAAAACATACGCCGGCAGGATCGTCGCAAGGCGAATATAGCCGATGGCAATGACCTCGGGATCGCTGTTGAAAATGGCGAGCAGTGACCTTGCGCTCAGCAGCAGGACAACGACCGAGACAAATGTCGCGATGGCTCCCTCCAAAAAGCTGAGCTGCATCGTCTTCTTGCAGCGCTTGATCTGCCCTGCGCCGTAGTTCTGGCCGACAAAGGTCGTGCAGGCCTGCGAAAACGAGTTGAGCACGTCGTAGGCGAGAATTTCCACATTGAACGCCGCGCTCGACGCCGCGATCGCCACCGTGCCGAGGGTGTTGATGGCCGACTGGATGACAATGTTGGCGAACGAGAACACCGCGCTCTGCACGCCCGCGGGAAGGCCGATGCTCAAAATGCGCTTCAAGCTCGCGCCGTCGATGCGCAGCGCTTTGCGCTCCACGCGCACGCATTTATCCGTGCGCGTCAGGCGGACGTAGAGCAGTGCCGCGCTCACGGCGTTGGCCGCCACCGTGGCGATGGCGACGCCGTTGACCGTCATATGCAGCACAATGACGAAAAAGAGGTTCAGCAGCACGTTCAGCACACCGGAGATCGCGAGCGCCGCGAGCGGCACCTTTGTGTCGCCGATGCTGCGGAAGATCGCGGCCTCAAAGTTGTAGAGCAATATCACCGGCATGCCGAGAAGATAAATGCGCAGATACAAAAGCGCATAGGGGAACACGTCCTCCGGCACATTGAGAATACTCAAAAGCGGCGAGGCGATGAGCTGACCAAGCAGCGCGACCGCCGCGCCGCCGCCGCACACGGCAAACACGATGGCCGTGTGCACCGCGCGCTTGACGGCATTGTCGTCGCGGCAGCCGATGGCGTTCGCGATGACGACGTTCGCGCCAAGCGCGATGCCGATGAAAAGGTTGACGATGAGGCCGATGATCGGGCCGTTTGCGCCCACCGCCGCGACGGCGACTGTGCGCGCATCGCCCGTGAAGTTGCCGACGATGGCGACGTCCGAGGCGTGGAAGAGCTGCTCCAAGATCGCCGTGGCCGCGACCGGCAGGGCAAAGAGCGGCAGCTTATTCCAGATGGAGCCGTGCAGCATGTCGATCTCATGCTTTTTGACTGTAGTTCCCATGATCTCTCTCATTTCTTTCTGTTTTCCGCTTGACCGAGCATCAGTATAGTGCCGCCGCGGCAAAATGGCAAATGTTTTTGCGTGACCGCCCTGTCAGCATTGACAGGACGGTCGTTTCGCTGTAATATAAGGCCCGCTGACGGCAAATTTCCCAAAAATATGAGGATTTTTATGGATTATTACCTTTTGACCGATCTGGCCGCGCGCGTCGGCTATCATCTGGCGCTCAGCGGGGCGGAGACGTTCCGCGTCGAAGAGACGATACGCCGCATCATCGGCGCCTACGGCATTGAATGCGAGGCCTTTTCCATCCCCAACTGCGTGATGGTCAGCCTCGAGGCGGCCAACGGCAAGCCTTTGATGGTGATGAAGCGCGTCGACTTTCACGGCAATGACCTCGAGTCGGTGGAAAAGCTCAACGCGCTCTCGCGCCGCATCTGCGCCGAAACGCCTGACCCGAGCGTCGCCGCGCAGTGGCTCGACGAAACGCTCAAGGGGCGGCGGCACTACTCGGTGCCCGTTTATTACCTGGGCAATTTCTGCGCCGCGGCGGGCTTTTGCCCGGTGTTTGGCGGCACGCTGCGCGACAGCCTGTTCGCGGGCCTTCTTGGCCTCATCATCGGCTTTGTCTCGCGCCAGATGGACAGGCGCGAGACGAACCCGTTTTTCAGCACCATCGTCGAGGCATTCGCCATGGCGGTGCCGGCGTATCTCGCCGCGGGCTTCCATCTGGTCGACTATATCGACTTTGTCATCATCGGCACCTTAATGATCTTGGTCCCCGGCCTTCTCATCACGACCTCCATGCGCGACATCATTTACGGCGATACGAACTCCGGCATCAACCGCATCGTGCAGGTGCTTCTCTCGGCGTTCGCCATCGCGCTCGGCACGGCGGCGGCATGGCGCGTCACGTCTGGCGTATACGGGCTGACGGTCGCGTCCGGCTCAGCAAGCTATCCCGCCTGGGCACAGGCCGTGATGATCTTCGTCGCCTGTACGGGCTTTTTCATCCTCTTCAATGTCCACGACTGGGGCAGCATTCTCTGCGCGCTCGGCGGCGTGTTCACATGGATGACGTACCTGCTCTGCCGTGATCTGGGCATGAGCATTTACAGCATGAATTTCTTCGCCGCCGTCGTCTCGGCGCTGTATTCTGAGCTTATGGCGCGCTCGCGCAAATACCCCGTCACGTCGTACCTCGTCATCTCGCTCCTGCCGCTGGTGCCGGGCGCGGGCATTTACTACACGATGAGCCTCGGCCTGGGCGGCGATGTGCAGGCCGCGGTGCACAAAGGACTTGAGACCGCGGGCGTCGCGGGCAGCATCGCCGTGGCGATCCTGCTGGTGTCCACGATCTTCCGCCTCGTCACCGCGCAGAACGGGAAAAGCAGAAAGTAGTGTTCGAAAAGTAAAAACTGCCGCCCAAACGGGCGGCAGTTTTTTATTGCAGTGCGTCAATGTAAGCGTTCAGCGCGGCAAAATCGCCGCGGGGATAGGCGTTCAGGTCGCGGTTTTTCGCGTTGATGAGACAGTCGGTCAAAAGAAAGACATCCATCCCGACCTCGCGTGCAGCCATGTCCTCGGTCGCGTCGTTGCCGACCATCAGGCACTCCTCCGGCTTGACGCCGAGCGTGCGCGCGACCTCGAGGTAGTAAGCAGGATTCGGCTTGCAGAAGGTCGAGGCCTCGTAGGTCGTGTAAATTTCAAAGTCCTCCGGCACAAGGCCCGCCCAGCGGATGCGGTTCTCCGTCGCCATGTGGGGAAAGATCGGATTCGTCGCCAGCGCAACGCGGTAGCCGCACTCTTTGAGCTTATGGACCGTCTCCACCGACGCGGGATTAAAGCCGCAGATGTCGCGCGCGGCGTTGAACTCATTGGCGTAGAAATCCTCGAAAAGGCCCTGGTCGCTTTGGCACTTTTCCTCGCCGTAGATCGCCGCGAACTTCTTCCAGAAGGCCTGCTCGTTCGTGCAGCTGCCGTCGTTTTTGACCATGGCCGCCGTGCCCGCCCAAATGGCGTCGACGAGGGATTTGGGCTCGTAGCCGTAGGGCGCGAGCTTTTGGCGAGGAGCTTGAAGTATCCGGTCGTGAACGCCTCCTGATCCATCGGCAGCAGCGTCCCGTCCAGGTCGAATAAAATGGTCGTGATGTTCAATGCGCTTCTCCTTAGGGGTAAATTACGGCAGCAGCGTTCCGCTGCGCAGGTCGATCTTGAGCGTGACGGTCGCCTGACCGGCACTGTCCGTCCGGCGGGCGGAGAGCGTCAGCACACCGCCGCTGAGCATGGGCGCGTTCTCGCTGTCCTGACAGTCAAAGTAGTATTCGCCGTCAGAAAAGAGCTCTTGTGCCTTGATCGTCACCGCCGCCCCGCCGCTTCTGCGGTAGACGAAGGTCGCACCGGCCAGATTGGAATAGGGAACGCCCGCGTACTCAGACTTGTCCGCGCCGTAAAAATACGTCTTCTGCACCAGCGCGGCAGACGGCGCGGAGCTTGCAAGCAGCGCGTCCTCGAGCTCGGGCCGGAACTGCTCGGCCGAACGGATGCTCAGGCCGCTTTTGGCGTCAAAGTGATACTCCCAGCCAAACTCCTCCACGGCAAAGCGCCACGTTAGCGGGAAATAGGTCACGCCGCGGAAGTTAAGCAGCGGGTACGGCTCGGCGGAATTGTCGAGGCATTTGCCCTTGTCCACCGTGTTGACGGCGATCTGATAGTCAGCGACGGTCGCCTTGGCGGTCACGGTATTTTTACTGGTCGCAGGCGTGTCGGTCCACGTGTCCTCGCTCGCGTCGCTGTAGCCGACAAACAGCGTGCCCTTGGGCTCGGTCTGATACCAGTTGCTCTTGAGGTGCAGGAAGCGCGAGGCGTGGTAGGTCATGGGGAAATACGTAATATCGCGGTAGACGATCAGCGGATATTCGCTGTGCGCGCTGTCGATCTTGGTATCGTTGAGCGTAACGGCAAACGTCGGGAGCGTGACAGTGACGGTTTTGCCCTTGTCCGCCGCCAGCGCGGAGCTCTGCAGCAGCAAAAGCAAGGCGAGCATAAGAGTCAAAAACTTGCAGCGTTTCATACGGCATTCCTCCTGAGTATTGATAAGAGAATTTTACCATGATTTTCAGAGCGCGTCAATTCGTACGGCCCCGGGAAAGAGCAAATGAAAAGAGACAGCTCAAAAGCTGTCTCTCTTTTTTGGTGCCTCGTCGGGGATTCGAACCCCGGACACCCTGCTTAAAAGGCAGGTGCTCTGCCAACTGAGCTAACGAAGCATATTCTATTCCAAACCACCGAAGCGGTAAAAATCTGGCAGGGATGGCTGGACTCGAACCAGCGAATGAGGGAGTCAAAGTCCCTTGCCTTACCGCTTGGCTACACCCCTATTGGGAAGAGAGGGCTGGGGCCAAATCCCATCCCTCTCTTTTTGTGGGGTGGGTAAAGGGACTCGAACCCTCGACACCCGGAACCACAATCCGGTGCTCTAACCAACTGAGCTACACCCACCACATATTCTGTATCCGTGCGATATTTGCTGCTTTGCTGAGGGGCGCCTTGTAAATGGTACGCCAGGAGGGATTCGAACCCCCGGCCTACTGCTTAGAAGGCAGTTGCTCTATCCAACTGAGCTACTGGCGCGAATTGAATGGAGCAGGTGACGGGAATCGAACCCGCATCCCCAGCTTGGAAGGCTGGTGCCCTAGCCATTGTGCTACACCTGCATGCGCCCTCCGCAAAAATCGTCAGCTCTGTTATAATAGCATCCGTGTCCCGTTTTGTCAACGTTTTTTCAGAATTTTTCTGCACTTCTTTATGTTATCTGAGTAGAGCGCGCAAAAGCCTTGCACCGTCAGCACTTTCCGGCCGCGCGAACGCACCGCACAGCCGCTCAGGATGCCACTGCACGGCAAAGACGGGGAGCGTCCTGTGGCCGACGGCCTCGACCGTGCCGTCCTCCGCGCAGGCGAAGACCTGAAGCCCCGTCCCCAGCCGCCAGACGGCCTGATGGTGTGCACTGTTGACCGTGCAGCGCGTGCCGTACAGCTCGCGCAGAAGGCCCGGCGCGGTGTTGATGGCATGCAGCCGGTCAACGCCGTCAATTTGACTGTGGCCCTCGATGTGCTGACGCAGCGTGCCGCCAAAATAGACGTTGAGGACTTGCAGCCCGCGGCAGATGCCGATGACAGGCTTTCCCGCGCACAGGAAGTTGTCAATCAGCGTGAGCTCACGCGCGTCGCGTGCTTCGTCGAGATCTTCCGAGCCGTTCAGCGCTTGACCGTAAAAGCGCGGGTGCATGTCGCCCCCGCCGGGCAGCAGCAAAACGTCCGCGTTCTCCGGCGTTTCGGCGAGCGGCGCACCGACCAGCGCGAGCGCATTTTCGTAATTTTTCAGGCGTACCGATAAATAGACAGTCTTCATACGCACAGAATATGCCCCGAATGCGAAAAAAGACCTTGCAAGACGCAAAAAGTTATGGCATAATAGTTTGGCTGATAACAGCGAACTGAATATGCAGCGGTATCGAAGTGGTCATAACGGGGCTGACTCGAAATCAGTTTGAGGGAAACCTCACGAGGGTTCGAATCCCTCCCGCTGCGCCATATTAACGAAACGGTATAGATGCGTCTGGCGAAAAGTCAGGCGCATCAACCGTTTCCGGGCTTTTTCGAGCCCGGATTTCTTCTTTTGAACCATAGATTTTTATGGAGGTTTCGGAGCAACTGACTGGATTTGAACTGGAGGATCTCAAGTTCTGGACAGTTTCCAACCTCCAGCGCCCTTTTTTAGAGAGGACTTTTCTCTCGAAAAAAGCGGCATCATCGCAGAAAAAGAATCACAAATATTTGGGCGTCGTTTTGTCGGCTTTGACGGGCCGAAAAAAGCGGCGCCCTTTTTCAATTTCTAAAAGGGCGCTGGCTGCAGCGTCTGAAGCGGCAGGCCGGAGAAGACCTCTCCGGCCTCATTTTTTTACAACAGGAGGATCTCTCACATGGACACCCAAAACACAAATCGTCAGCTTCGCTACCTTGAAGAAGTCCGTATTCCCCTGCACCGTGCAGGATTTGAAACCCTGCCGTTGGAGGGAGAGCAGTTGCCTGTCCTTTGGAACGGCGCACCCCTCTGCCGCATCACCGGCAAGGGCAGCGTATTCTATCGGCGGGAGGACGCGGACACGCCCCAGGCAGAGGATGCCCTATATCGCGTCGAGGACATCGCCGCGAAGACGCTGGAGTATATGACCGCTATGGAAGCCGCCCCGCAGCTCAAAGCCAGCGGACTGGATGGCGACTACCGCATCCTCGCTGACTTTGGCGGCACGGTGCTGGCAGGTTCTCCGAGCAAATACGGCGTTCAATTCGTCACATGGGATTGGGACTATGACCGCATAGGCGTGGTACACGGGCACTATTTCATGGAGAACTACGATGCCGCCAAGCAGGATTTCGCCACACGCTCCGGGCTTATCCCAAAGGAACAGCTTTTCAGCCCGGAGCAGCTGACTGAGATATTCCGCTGCTGCGCCGATTCCGTGGATGAGGACTTCTTTGAGCTGACGGATATGCAGGAAGAAATGATCCGCGGAATCCAGCAGCAGATTAGGGTGTGCGTGCCGGATCTGGACGAGCGCGTCCGTCAGCAGGAGGAAGCATTGGAACGAGTCTCGCAGGAGCAGACAATGTAATAGCAGCATGGCATGGGCCGGAGTTTTAGCAATAAGACTCCGGCCCTTTTTTATTTTCAAAAAAGGAGTGGATTTGCTTGACGCGATACTTTATGAAGTTCACACCCCTGTTCGCCGCAGAGGTGCAGATGATGACGCCGCCCCGTCATCAGCCTCGCAGAAGCGGACGCATCCGCAGCAGCTTTCGCTACAGTGCTGACGATGTGCGCTGCAAAGACTGCACGAGATATGACAGCGGACGCACCTGTCACCTGAATGAATGCGTTTGTCTGGAGGAGCGCATCGAGGCCGGCGTGGTGGAGCTGAACACTCTGGCGCGGGAGTGCTTCGGCGGGAGGATGTTCCGTCCGCTGCAAAGACGGCTGCGAGATGAGCTGAACCGGCAGTCCTTTCACTTCTTCCTCAGTGATGCCCACAGAGAACGATGGACGCATTGGAAAAACCGCTGCTACGGTATGTCCGGGCGCAATACAGCTGCACTGTTTCTGCTTACCGCCGATGAGGAGCTTTGGCAAAGAGTCCTCTGGCATTTCGACAGCAGCGGCTTCGACTTCCCCGCCATCCGCCTCTCCGGTATTCACCCGGAGCTATACAGCATTTATCAGGCGGCGAAGACCATTTCCGTTGGCGGTGACAACATCGTGATAGAAGACCTTGCTTTTTCAGAGCTGGTCAGTGACAGGGCCTTCCGGCTCATCCTCGGAGCACTCCTGCTGTGCAGGTATGGCGAGGTGGTCTTAAATCTTGAAAGAAAAACGGAGGAGATAACATGATGATTCGAGCGGTTCTCGGTAACCCCAATCACCCAGAATACGGCGTGGCGACCATCCCGTTCCCCATCCCCCGCGACCAGTATGCGCATTGTATGGAGCTGCTGGAGGCGTTGGAGATCGGCGACGCGGTCAAGGCGGACTGCAAGGTGGAGAGGATCGATAGCTTCTACACCGTCCTCAAGCGCACGGAGATGCTTACGGTCAATGTGGAGGAACTGAACTACCTCGCCAAGCGGCTGGACAGCTTCGACACCGGCGAGGCCGCACAGTTTCAGGCGATGGCACACAAGCTGGAGCTGTTCGAGCTGAAGGATCTCATCAACCTGACCTTCTGCTGCCAACAGGCCACGGTCATCACCGACTTTTCCGACCTCGCCGCCATCGGCCGCGACCACTACATGAACCTGCACGGCGGCAGCGCAAGTGTGGATGAACTGAACGTGCTGGACGGCAAGAAAACCGCACGGCAGCTCATCGAAAATGGCGGCGGCACGATCACCCCCTACGGCGTGGTCTACGACAACGGCATGAAGTTAGAGCAGGTCTACGATGGCCGGTTCTTTCCCTGCTATTACTATGAGCCGAATGCCATCACCGTTGCGGTGACCTCCAAAGCCGAGCCGGAGGACACCGAACACATCACATGGCTGTTCCTCCCCATGGTGCAAGAGGAGATCGACCGCGCCCTCCTTCGCGGGGGCATCACAGATCCCGCCGATGTCCGCCTGCGGCTGGAGAGCAGTCAACTCCCCGATGAAGTGGATGTTCTTCTGGAGATGGAGCATGAAACTCTCGCCGACCTCAACGAACTGGCAGCGGCAACGGATGGGTTATCAAAAGCGGATATGGAAAAGCTGGGCGCCGTGGTCATGCTGGCAGAGCCAAAGTCCGCGGCACAGATCAAAAACCTTGCGGAAAGCCTCGACCTCTTTGACTTCGCCCCCGGTGCGCATACGCCGCAGGAGTACGGCAAGTACATGATCCAGCAGTCCGGCCGCTTTGAGTATGACGAAAACCTCGATGCTTTTTATGACTATGAAAAGTATGGCACGGAGCGCATGAACGTGGAGGACGGGATGTTCACCGACAGGGGTTACATCGCCTATAAGGGCTATACCAGCATGGAGGAAGTGATGGAGGGAAGGCACAGCAATCACATGGAGATGGGAGGGCTTTCACGATGATCATTCGGGCGGAACTGAAGTGTAAGCAGACCGGGTGTGAGGCAGACCCCTGTGCCGTGGATAAGGTCATCGAGCTGCCAAGCCCACGGTTCCGGCTGTTCAGCCGCGCACTGCTGGCTGATTATGATTTCATCGCAGAGAATAAAAACGCCATCCGGCACGATGAGGATGCCAGGCACTGTCTGCTCATCCTCGACGCGGAGGGAAAGGACGGTTTCCTTGTTGACCCACAGGGGTACAACTACGCCCGGTACAGTGCCTTTGTCCCAACGCCCGCAGCTTGCTGACGCCGGATATGGGGATCGACCGCAGCTATCTTTCGCCGGCAGAGCCTTGGCGGGATGAGAGCAGGGATGAAATGCTCCGCATGACGCTGCGCGTCGATGGAAAGCCGGACTACACCCTCGTCCTCCCCGCTGACGAGGACTACCTCGACGCGGTGAAAAATTATCTTGATATTGATGTTTTCGCGGATGCCCTGCTCTGTGATATTCGTTTCAAGGTGCCTTACATTGGGGAGCTAATCTGCGACACGGATTGCCCCGCCGTGGAGGATTACAACGATTTTGCGGAAGCCTTGGAGGGCATCTGGCAGAAGGACGGGATGCTCCTGACCTACGCCGCCGTGCTGGAGGCCGAGCGGCCGGATACGCTGCGCGGAGCCTGTGAACTCCTGCGAAATCTGGACAACTACCAGCGCATCACGGAGGGCGCTTATGGTTACGGTCAGCAGCGATTGCAGGAAACGCTGGGGCTGGATGATGAAGCCATCTACGAGCTGGACGGCTACATGGATTTTGAGAAATACGGTCAGGACTGCATGGAAAACGACTGCGTGACAAAAACAGAGTTCGGCCTGCTGCGCCGCTTGGACCCGCCCTTCCCGGAGCAGCGGCAGGGGCAGCAAATGTTTCAGTAGACTTTGCGGCAGATGTGTAGTATGTTTGCCGTTGCCCAAAAGAAGGGAGTGATACCTATGAACACCAAGATCTCATATCTGTACAGAGATGCCGATAACTACAAGATGCACAATAAATGCGTCATTGCCGGTACGCTGACTACGGAACAGGCTCGTACCATCAAAGATTGCTGCGACATGGGCGAATACTTCATTCCAAGGCAAGTAGGCCTGCCGGAACGCCGCTTCGACCGGTATGATCCTGCGGTGGATCACTGCTGGTTCGAGCTGGATGAGGACTGCTTCTCAGAAACGATAGAACCGCCTACTGTAGCCCTCACCGCCACAGAACTGGTCAACCGTTTCGAAGGCTGTAAAAACAACTGGCGGGATGAAGCGTACACGCCGCAGATGGGAGGCATGAAATTTTGAAAGTCAACGCAAGAACAGAGGAATTCCAACACATTGAAGTATTTGATAAGCCCGCGCTGTTCACCAACGGGCGTATTGCCCGTGATACCGTGCCGAAGGGCTGGTACTGCTATGACATTCGCGGCTCTGACGATGACCCCGGCGAGCTGTGTTACATGGAAGAAAATGTTGTGGTCAACCACGCAGGCTCGGTGCTGATGCCGGAAAAGCTGGCGATACCTAAGTCCGGGCGGCTGGATGTGCGGGATGAGCTCGGTTTTCTCGATGAAGGCAACATGACGCTCCGTGAGTTCTGCGAGGCGCATCAGCTCCCGTATCCCGCGGAGAACATGAAATTTCATATCCGACCTGCCCGCTCGGAGGAGGCGGGCTTATTTTATACCCCGCACCCCGAAGAAGATAAGCGGCTGGGTACCGTTGGACATGTCCGCATGGACTTCGGGCGCAGCGGCAACGAGTTCTGGCATACATGGTGGCCCCGTGGCCCGGAGGAACTGAACAGCCCCGCGTTCAAGCTGGAGCTGCAGGAGGTCGTGGACACGCTGCGGGAGAGTGTGCTGAAAAACCGCTTCGCTATGGAGCGTTTCTGCTATGAACACGGCGGGAAAATCAGCGGCGGCTGGACACAGAACTACGGTTACATCGTGGAAACGGAGCATTACCGCTACTGCCTGCGCTGCAATCCGTCCCCCTGGAGATTATAACTGCTACTGTACGGCCTATGATCTGGATGTCCAGCGGCAGAACATGGCGCGGGACAAGCCCCTGGTGGGCCGCGTGTCCTATGCCAATGGCGATACACAGGAGTTTACCGATGCCGAAGCCTTTCTCAAGTGTGTGCGGGAGGAACTTCCGTATCGCCCGACCACAGGCTTCCGTTACGAAGTGCTGACCGACGATCCCACCGTCCGCAAGCAGGTGGATGACATGATCTTCGACTTTTATGGCGAGGAAGCCCCTTGCCGGCAGGAGGATTACGAGCCTCGACCCGAGCAGGGCATGACCTTCGGAGGAATGTAATGGACGCTTCAAAAAAGCAGCGAGAGCCGGTCGCTTTCAAAAGCCTTGCCGAGCTGAAACGGTTCATCCGCCCCGGTGTGGAGTTCAAGACCGTCAGCCACGCCAATCACGCGGATATGGTGGGGCTGACCCGTGTGGTGACCACGGTGCAGACGGTGGGCTTCTATTCCAAGATCAAGGCTCAGCCGGAGCATCCCTTCTCCACCTGCAACCACGGCAAGGGCTTCTACACCGATTTTGGGAAAGCCGGCAATTACATCTTTGATGGTACGACGGTCAAGGTGAAGGATACCCGAAAGCAAGATCGCGGCGTGATCTACGAGCTGGAGTTTTACGACAGAGAGCAAAACATGGAGGAAACGATGATGGACAGAAAAATGGTGAATTTTATCAGGGAGCAGTATCCCCCCGGCACCCGCATCCGGCTCAATTCGATGGAAGACCCCTACGCCCCCATCGCTCCCGGTACCGAAGGCGAAGTAGACTTCGTGGATGACATTGGCACTATCCACATGAAATGGGACAACGGCAGGACATTGGGGATTGTCCCCGGCGAGGACAGCTTCACCGTGCTGCCGCCCAAGCTGACCACCCTTAAGCTGTATATGCCCCTGACCGCCGATCTCTACGAGCGGAACGAGTACGGCGACTCGATGACAGCAGCACATTGCTGGAGGGCCGTGAGCTGCGGGGCTATCAGGATCAGATCACGGCGGCACTGGTGAAAAGCCGGATGCCGGAGGAGACGGAGCGAGGTCTCATGCATTGGTATGATGAAGCCGACAGTGTCAATCGCAAGGTCCGCTCCGCCGTCTTCACCGTGGAGGAGCGTGACCGGCAGCTCTGGGGCGTAGCGGAATGCCGTGTCGCCGGGGAATTGTCGGACACAGAGCTGGAAACCTTAAAGGAATATCTCACCGGACAGGCTTCTGACGGCTGGTGCGAAGGGTTTGAACAGAGGGAGATTTCCGTGGATGACGGCGGTGAATTGTATGTCCACTTTTGGAATTCGGACGAGTGGAGCATCCAAACGGAGCAGGAGCTTTTCTCCCCCAAGCTTGCGGATGGACTGCCGGAGCTGTGCTTCTCCACCCTCCCCGGCACCGGCGAGCTCATCTGCATCAAGCGCGGCGAGAGCGGCTACTACCCCAGCGACTGGACCACGAACGATCCCGCGCATAACCGTGAGATAGCGGACTATAACAACGAGCGGCTGGACGTTACCCCCGCGCAGGAGAAAGCCATGAAAACGGGTTCCATGTTCGGCTGGGGCGTCCCCGGCGCGGACCCCGCCTGCTATGAACAGAAACAGGAAATGGGAGGGATGACCCTTGGGTAAGAGAATACTGCGTGTGTATCTCGCTAAAAACGATACGCCGTATAGCGCAGCCTATGCCAAGCTGGAGCTGCCCGCCTCCCCGTGGGAGTTGTGGGACGCGATGGAAAAGGTGCGGCTGAAAGACGACGAAGCACTGTATATGGAGATCGACGATTACTATGCTTTCGAATATCTCGCCCCGCATTTAGGAGAGTTAGAGATCAGCCTCAACGAGCTCAACGACCTTGCCGCACAGCTTGCGACATTGGACGAGGTACAAGGAATCGCCTTTGAGGGAATGTTCTCCATGGAGGTGCAGAGAAAAGTAAACGCCAACGGCGGTATCATCACGCTGCAGGATCTGAGAGATCTGGCGGTCAGCGCAAGAACCGACTGCTATCATGTAGTGGATGCTGCAGACGATGCTGCCCTCGGCCGGTTTTACGCAGAAAACGATTTTATCCCCGAACTGGACGGCGTATCCGACGCGGTATTCGAGATGCTGGACTTCGCCGGTATCGGAAGAATGATGCGGTGCAGCGAAAACGGCGTTTTTGTGGGCAGCCTGTATGTACTGCAGAATGCCGAGCTGACAACCGCGCCGCCCGTCCAAAAGACGCTGCCGGAAAAGCCGGGATACCTCTTCCGGCTCACGCTTGGACTGCATCCCGACATTGGCGATGCGCGCACGGTGACGCTGGATCTTCCCGCTGCAGAGGCGGAGCTGCTGGACGCGCAGGAACAGCTCGGTGTGGAGGGCTGGGAGGGCGTCACAGTCATTGATTATGACGGGATCATCCCCTATGCGGCGGAATTCACCGACCTGCCCATGGAGCTGGAGGAATTTAACGCCTTCACCAAGGCCGCGCGGGACATTCCGAGATCCGAGGTGCCAAAGCTGAAGGCTCTGTTGGAGCAGTTCGAGGTGCAGGATATCGAAACGGCGATGCTCCTAACGGAGCATCTGGCCGATTACATCCTCACGCCGGGGATCAGCTCACCGCAGGAGGCGGCGCTGGACCAGCTCTGCTTCATCATGGATCGTGAAGAAGCCGTTCGGCTGATCCCGTATGTGAACCTCTTCAACTACGGCGAGACAGTCATCCATGCGGACAACGCCGCTCTCACATCCTACGGGCTGCTGCACCGCGCGGACTATGAACCAATGCTCTCACCCATACAGCAAAAGCAGGAAAAGGAGATGACGATGCAATGACCAGGGAACAGATCCAACATGAAGGCGACCGGCCGCTGCCTTGTGCAGCACAGGAGGCATTCCGATGCAGACCGGATGCTCTGAGCGATGACGAAAAGACGATCCTCTCCGCCATGGCTCTGCAAAAGGGCGAGGCGGAGGCTGCGGAGATTTTCAGGGAGTCACCGGAGCATCTGCGTGATTACACGATCCTCAAGGGCGTCAACAGCTACGCCGCGCTGGGCAGGTACTACCTCGCCAATGAGACTACCGTCCCGGAGGAGCTGTACGAGTACATGGATCTTGGCGCGCTGGGCTGCCGCTATGAGGACGAGCACCCCGGCGTGTTCATCGGCAGTGATTATGTGCAGTATCCAGCCGCCGAACAGAAACAGTCGATGGAAATGCAGGTAATGTAATCCCGTCAGGTCCCCGTCATGACCAAAGCGTAAGATCATTGTGGCAGGCACTGCTTTGCAATGTATGTAATGAGATCTTCCGGCGTGATCGTATCACCGGTGTGAGGTATCTCGCGCCATCTCTTCTGTACGGCAGGGTCAGGATTGCACATCGCGGCAATCATGGCAAGCCGGATCTCTTTTCGCACCTCTTCCACTGTAGTGTGATGTCTGCGGGCAACCTCCAGCAGAGCAGCATCGGCATTGATCTTCTTTTTCTTCATGGTATCACTCCTATTGCTTTTTTAGAACGGGTATCGTTCTTTTAGAACTACAATAGCACAGGAGTTTTAGGGAAAAGTGTCGAATGCAGTCGAAAAAACAGAGGTTTGCTAAAAAGCAAACCTCTGCACTGGTGTTACCGCAATTCGTTGATCAAAGTGTCCAGCACATTCATCACCTTGCGCTGCCCTTCTGGGGACAGGGCTTTCAATCGCTCGGAGAGCTCTGTGGCGTGAAGCAGCGTTGCCGCATCCAAATTATCCTGAAGCAGCTCGTCCGTTCCTACCTTGAGTACATTGGCAATGGCGACCAGCTTATCCAGCTTTGGTGCTTTGACTCCGCGCTCGACCACGCTCATATGGTCAACGCTGTAATCAACAGCGGCAGCAAGCTCTTCCTGCGTCATACCGGCACGCTCACGGGCGGCTTTGATTCGTTTTCCCAATGCGATCTGATCCATGTGCAATCTCCTTTTGAACGGAATCCGTTCTTAAATTATATTGGAGAAGCTATTTGTTTCACAGGAGCGCACAGAACGGTGACCGTTCTAAAAGAACGAAACAAGCAAAACAATACACCAAGGGGCCGTATTCCCGGACGGGGAAAAGCGGCCCCTTCTTTTTTGCGCTGATTTGACCTCCTGCTCCGGGATAACGGACCCGGAAAGGAGGAACTGTGCCGATCAACGAAGCCTTTGCAGAGTATCTTGAACTCTACCACAAGGGCGAGGCGAACGCCGTCACCAGCCGGGAGCTGGAGTGTGCCTTCCGAATGCGCGGCTCCGAGCTGCGCCGGGAGATCAACGCCCTGCGGGGCGACGGCATCCCCATCTGCAGCTTTGACGGCGGCTACTATTACGCCGCCACTGAGGAGGAGCTGCGGCGCACCATCCGGCAGCTCCGCAGCCGGATCAAGAAAATCGCATTTGCGGAGCGCGGCCTGTCCCGCACCTTGCCTGACTATGAGGACACCGGTCAGCTCTCCCTCCCGCTGGAGGGAGGTGACACTTCTTGAACAGCTTTATTCCCTGGGTAGGCGGCAAGGGCAAGCTGCTGTGGATCATCAATAAGCTGATGCCGGACCGCTACACCCGCTTCATCGATGTGTTTGGCGGCAGCGGCACGGTGACCATGTGCCGCCCCATCCAGCGCGGCTGCATGGAGGTCTACAACGACTTCAATGGCAATCTCACCAACCTGTTCTGCTGCGTGAAGAACCGCCCCATGGCACTGCTGGCGGAGCTTGGCTTCCTGCCGCTGAACACACGGGATGACTTCAATGTCCTCTATAAGTTCTTCTCCAAGGGCGAGTTCACGGACGACTACCTGCAGGAGGAGATGGATCTGACGGAGGTCTACCTCAAGCCGCCCGACGCCGAGGCCATCCGCGCCCTCATGCTGGAGCGTGCGCCCCGCGGGAGCATCCGCCGCGCGGCAGACTTCTTCAAGCTCATCCGCTACAGCTTCAGCGGCGGCGCCAAGTCCTTCGGCGGCAAGCCCTGCGACATCCGCCGTTTCTTTCACCTGATCTGGGAATGCTCCCGCAGGCTGGCGAATGTCATCGTGGAGAACAAGGACTTCGAGGAGGTCATCCGTCAGTACGACCGGGCAGGCGCCGTGATCTACTGTGACCCGCCCTACTACAAGGCGGAGAGCTGCTACGAGGTGGAGTTTCCCCCGGAGGATCATCAGCGGCTCCATGATGTACTGGTCACCTGTGAAGGATACTTCATCGTTTCCTACAACTATCAGGACTACATCTGTGAGCTCTATCAGGATTGCTATATCTTCCGCACCTCCCGTCCCAACAGCATGTCCCAGACGGCAGGCAGCGAATATGAGGAGATCGTCATCACCAATTATGACCCCCGCAAAGCCTGCTGGCAGCTCTCTATGGATAGTCTGCTGGGCGGCGATGGCGATACCCGCTACGAGCTGGTCCATGAGCCGGAGCATCCCTTAAAAATCTGAACAATAAAAGGAGAAGCAGCATGAAATTTGTAAAATACAACGACAACAAGAGCGTCACCATCCCTCCCGCTGTTCTGACCGTCTGCGGGCTGGAGGACGAGGGAAAGCTGGAAATGGCCGGCGCCAGGGGCGCGGTCATTTTGTCAAAAAGCGAGATGACCGCCATGGAGATGGTGCGCACGATCCTCGCCCTGACGGATCGCGCCGGTCAGCTGATGCGGGAGCTGACGGACCGCTGCGGCAGCTGCGAGGGCTGCACCGAGGGGCACTGCACCTTCCGCGACGCGGACATCGAGGAGCTGATCCGCCCCGCCGTCACCGTTCCTGATTGGGCCAGAGAGGAAGCGGACATCGCGCCCGACGCCAAGCTGGACTGCCATGTGGACGAAGGCTCCGGTGTGATCACCGTGTGCGAGACATTTTACGACCACGACCTCTCCGATATTCCCGCCGAGCTGCTGGAGGCCCTGCGCAAGTTCGGCTGCTGCCTGTCCGTACTGGAGGATATGCTGATGGACGACGATGTCATCTACGATAAGTGATACCGTAGGCATTCAAAGAAGAAACGAGGCGAGAGATCCAAATGAATGAAACCTATCTCTATCCCTACTCAGCGAAGGAGGCCAGAGAACGAAATGAGCTTTCGCTCTGGAGGGAAAGCCATCGCGCCAACATCGCCTGCCGGGAAGCTATCGAGGATGCCATCCGCCAGAACTTCGACGGAATGCATCTGGACAAGGACTGTATCACACCCGTGCTGGACGAATACGGTTATAAACGCACTGCGTGGGTGCTTGCCAATACCCTGTATGAACTCAAGTGGGATGGTCGCTTCAGCCCCGCCAATAAGCAGTGGGCTGAGCGGCGCTACATTCCGCAGGATGAGCGTCACAATGCCGAGATCACTGTTCGGAGCCACCCCGCCGTGCTGGATGGCTTCGTCAGTCTCTACCGCAAGGCGGTGCAGGCGTTAAATCTCTTTGGTGCGGAGCATTGCATCGGTAACCGCGCCGAGCAGGACTTCACCGGCAAGGTGCTGGTGCTGTCGCCGGATACGCTGAAGGAATCCTGCTGGAGTCAGGCGGATCAACTCTGGTATGCTCGGAGCGGCTTTGGCTGCGAGCCTCACTCCAGTGGTCGAGCAGTCTTTGCCACCTGCCTCTCGGACGGTGAAACAGCCAGATGGAATCGGGAGGATTTCATCGGCGTGCTGGACGAAAAATACCTGCCGGACTGGGCGCGGGAGAAGCTCATGGAGCTGACCGCACCACGGCAGGAGGAACCGGCCGCAGGTGAGATGAAGCTGGAATGATCGGAGGTGAAATAAGTGCAGCGCATCTTCATTGATAACCATGACCGCATCCTCTATTACAGCAATCCTGCCGGATACATCGCGGAAAAGGAGGCGGTGGTGGATACCATGTTCCAAACGCAGGAGCTGGAGCGTTTTCTGCAAAAGCAGGCAATTCCCATCCGCTGGGAGGACGGTGTCTATGACCGCCTCCTGCTGGGGCAGCGGGGCGGCCGCTTCGACCCGGAGGCTCCGCCCCTGAAAAGCTGCCGTGTGTGGCAGCTCACGCGGGACAGCCCCATCAATATGCGCTTCATCCCGTATGAAGCCCTGCTGGAGCGTTTCGGACAGCCTGACCGTAAGCACTACGAAACCGTCTATGACGGTCTGGTCGGGACCAATGACCCGGAGGAGATCTACACGCTCTTCCGCGACCCGGTTCCCGGCTACGATGGCAGACCCATCGGCATCTCAGATGTACTGGAGCTGTACGACGCCGACAGCAGCGAGTTCTACTACTGCGACCGTGTCGGCTTCCGGCAGATCGAGTTTGCACCCCAGCAGGAAATGGATCTGTGTCCGTGAATTGAGCACCCGGCTGGGTGCTTTTTTCATATCAACATCAGAAATGTAGGAGGAAAGAAAAATGCCCAAGAACCAGACCAAAGCAAGCACTCCCGTCCCCGCGCAGGAAAGCCGGTCCCCCGTGTCCTTCGATGTCCGAGTTTATCCCGTGAAGGACAGCAAGTACACCCTCGCCAACGCCAATGTGGACATCAACGGCGTATTCGCCATTCGCGGCGTGAAGGTCATTCGCGGCGAGAAAGGCCCCTTTGTCGCCATGCCGCAGTACAAGGACAGCCACGGGGACTACCGCGACATCTGCTTCCCCTGCACGAAGGAGGCCCGCCAGCAGTTCAACGATGCGGTGCTGAACGCCTACGAGCAGTCGCTCCGGCAGGCCCAGCAGCTGGACAATGCTCCCGCCGCGGAGCAGACCATGTAAGTCACCCACAATACGAAACATATAACTTGTAGGAGGAAATTATCACATGAAGAAGTTTATCAAGAATACCGTCAATTCCATCCGCGCCAAGGCCATCCGCCTTACCGCCACCCGCCGCTCCGGTGAGGGCTACATCGACACCGCCGTCAAGATCCTCATCGCCGTGGTGCTGGGCGCGCTGCTGCTGGCGGGCCTCTACGCTTTGTTCGGCGATGTGGTCATGCCCACCCTGAACCAGCGTATCAAGGATATGTTCAACTACGCCGGCGCGCTGGGCGGCTGATCCGTGGCATCCGTCCTGCAGGGGACGCTGTTCCTCATCGGACTTATGAGCGCGGCATGGACGGATCTCCGGCGCAGGCAGATCTATGACCTTTCCGGTATCGTCATCGCAGGGGCGGGGCTGATTTCCTTCAGCCCCGCCCGGCTTCTCGGCCTGGCGCTGGCCGTCCCATTTTGGCTGGCAAGCCGGAGAGGACGCGGCGGCATGGGAGATGCGGTCCTCATCGCCGCCTCCGGCTTCCTGCTGGGCTTTCTGCGCGGAGTCGCCGGACTGGTGCTGGCACTGGTGCTGTACTGCCTTTTCTACCTTGCAATAGCCGCCCTGCACAAGATCCGCAGGCAAGAGCGTCCACCGGAGAGCTATCCATTCGCGCCATTTCTTGCGGCGGGCTTCTTTACCGCATATATCATCTAAGAATAAGGAGGACTTGCTCCATGAGTATTTTCAAAAACCGCACGGTCATCGGCGTCATCTGCATTCTGCTGGCGCTGGTGATCTGCTTCGGCATCACGCCGCTGTTCAATCAGAGCATCAGCCAGAAGGCGGAGATTGTCCGCGTCACAAAAGACATTCACGCCGGCGAGCTCATCACTAAGGATATGGTCGCCACGGCCGAGGTCGGCTCCTACAATCTCCCCTCCGGCCTTATGACCGTGAAAGACAACGTAGTAGGCAAATACGCCAAGGCGGATCTTGCCGTTGGCGATTATATTCTCGCTGCCAAGCTCTCGGACGCGCCTGCCGCCGAGAATGCGTATCTCTATAATCTGGATGGCACGAAGCAGGCCATCTCCGTCACCATCAAGAGCTTCGCCACCGGGCTGTCCGGCAAGCTCCAGAGCGGCGACATCGTATCGGTCATCGTGGCGGACTACCCGGAGGACGGCGAAACCACCATCCCCGCCGAGCTGCAGTACGTGGAGATCATCTCTGTTACCGCCAGCACCGGCTATGACGCCAATACCGGTGAAGCAAAGGGTGATGAGAAGGAGCTGCCCTCTACCGTGACCTTCCTCGTTCTGCCGGAGCAGGCCAAGGTGCTGGCGGAGCTGGAGCAGGTCGCCAAGCTCCACTTGGCGCTCGTCTACCGCGGCACAACAGATGGCGCAAAGCAGTTCATTGAGGCGCAGGATGCACTCATCGAGGAGCTGTACGCAGAGCCGGAGGAATATCCCATTGAGGAGGGCGAAGCCGCCGATCCCACCGCAGAAATGCCGGAGCGTGAGGTGACAGGATGAATTTCAGAAAGGCCAGCATCTTTCAGCGCGACACAGAGAAACCGGAGGAGCCGAATGACAGCGGCGGTATGCTGGCGGTCTGGGGCAGCCCCGGCAGCGGAAAGACAATAACGGCGGTGAAGATCGCAAAAATGCTCTCCGCCAGGAAGAAAAATGTCATCCTTCTGCTCTGTGACATGGCCGCACCCATGCTGCCGTGCATCTGTCCCGCGGACGCTCTGGAGAGCAATGGATCTCTTGCCGGCGTCCTGGCAGCCGCCCGTATCAGCGAGAACCTCATCAAGCATAACCTTGTCACCTTTAAGCGCAACAGCTGCCTTGCGGTATTGGGGCTGCTCGAACGGCAGAACGAGTACAGCACCCCGCCCTTTACGCAGAAGCAGGTGGCAGAGCTGCTGGACGGACTGCGTCAGATCGCGCCCTATGTCATCGTGGACTGCGGCAGCTACATTGCCAACGATATTCTCTCCGCCGTTGCGCTGATGGAGGCGGACAGTATCCTGCGCCTTGCCAACTGCGATCCAAAAGCGTCAACTACTTTGCAAGTCAGCTCCCTCTGCTGGACGGGCCCGAGTGGGACATGGACAAGCAGTATAAGGTGGCATCCAATGTGAAGTCCTATCAGGCGGCGGACCACATCGGCAAGGTGCTGGGCGACACGGCCTTCGTGCTGCCCTATTCGCAGGAGCTGGAGGAGCAGTATCTGGCGGGCAACCTGCTTGCCGACCTCACCCTCAAGGACAGCCGCCCCTTCCGCAAGGAGTTAGAGCGTATCATCGCGGAGGTGTTTTAATATGGCTCTTCCGCAGAAAATGTGTGCGCCTGGGGAGGTGTTTTAATATGGCTCTTGGCGAAAAGCGAAGCAGCTCGGTCTTTGCCACAGCTGCACAGCCGCGGGACGCGACGGAATATCAGGTCACCTCGGAGCCGGAGGTCACCCGTCGTGGTGGACGACACGCCGCAGCGGACTCTGAGCACCGACATTGGCGCCCTCGGGCGGGCGCACAACCTGTTCTTTACCCCGTCGGCAGAGGGCAGGGACTTCAATTCCGTACTGCAGGAGGTGCAGGAGTACATCTCCGGCGCCTACGCCGCACTCATCACCGAAGGCGGCGAGGACTCCAAGGAACAGCTCATGCGCTACATCACCAAGTACCTGCAGGACCGGCGTATCGCCGTAGCAGGCATGACGCAGACGGAGCTGGTGGATGCCATCTATTCCGAGATGGCGGAGTTCGGCTTCCTGACCCGCTATATCTACGCCGACGGCATTGAGGAGATCAACATCAACTCGTGGCGGGACATTGAGGTGCAGTATTCGGACGGTCGAAATGAAAAGCTCACGGAACACTTCGATTCGCCGGAACACGCGCTTGCCGTCATCCGGCGTATGCTCCACGCCTCCGGCATGGTGCTGGACAACGCCAGTCCTCTGGTCACGGGACATCTGACCCGCAACACCCGTATCGCCGCTATGAAGTCCCCCTGTGGTGGATGAGGATGTGGGCGTTGCCGCCTCCATCCGAATCGTCAACCGCCACAATCTCAGCCGTGAGGATCTGCTGCGCAGCGGCACAGCCACAGCGGAAATGCTGGACTGGCTTTCCGTATTTTTGCGCTATGGGATCTCCATCTGTGTGGCTGGCGCCACCTCCTCCGGCAAGACCACGGCGGCAGGCTGGCTGCTGACCACGATCCCCGACAGCAAACGCATCTTCACCATCGAGAACGGCTCCCGTGAGCTGGAGCTGGTGCGGGAGGAAAATGGAAAGGTAGTCAACTCGGTGGTCCACACCCTGACTCGTGACAGCGAAAATGAGCGTCAGCGGATCGATCAGATCGCGTTGGTGGATATCTGCCTGCGCTTCAACCCGGACATCCTGGTGGTGGGTGAGATGCGCGGCGCCGAGGCCAATGCAGCGCAGGAGGCCGCCCGCGTGGGCGTGGCGGTGCTGACCACCATCCACTCCAACTCCTGCGAGGCGACCTACCGCCGCATGGTGTCCCTGTGCAAACGAGCCGTGGATATGTCGGACGAAACGCTTCTCAGCTATGTGACGGAGGCATACCCCATCGTGGTCTTCTGCAAGCAGTTGGAGAACAAGCAGCGCCGCATGATGGAGATCATGGAGTGCGAGATCCTGCCCAATGGGGATCGCCGCTACAACACGCTGTTCCGCTATGTCATCACGGAGAATCACATGGAGGACGGCAAATTCGTCATCGAAGGACATCACACACAGGTGAACGAGATCTCCGTGAGTCTGCGCAAACGCCTGCTGGAAAACGGTATGCCCAACGAGGAGCTGCAGGCTCTTTTGAAACCCGAGAAGGAGGTGAACGCCACTTGACAGCCCTGCTGCTGACTGCGTGCGTCGGCATGATCACCGGCGCATTTCTTATCTTCCGCATCTCGCCCATGGACTTCACGCTGGGTGTGTTCCGCCGGTTGACCGCCGGGCCCAAAAGCATCCGGGATGAGATCAACGAGACCACCCATCGCAAAAAGCCCGGCCTCTTCCGCCGCGAGATATCGGAAGCGCAGACGATCCTGCAAGCCACCGGCAAGGAGGAACGCTTTCCCGTGCTTTGCGCGGCATCCCTGCTGCTCTTTGCCGTTGGTGCGGGCATCGCCATCATCATGAATAACCTCTTGCTGGTGCCGGTGCTGGCGGCCGGCATGATGTTCCTGCCGTTCTGGTACATCAAGCTCACGGCCGGACACTACAGGAAAGCTGTTACCGCCGAGCTGGAAACGGCGCTTTCTATCATCACCACGGCTTACCTCCGCAGCGAGGATCTGCAGACCGCCGTGGAGGAGAACATCAACTACCTGAACCCGCCCGTGCAAGGTGTGTTCCGCAGCTTCCTCACCCGCATCAAGCACATCGACCCGGATATGAATGCGGCGTTGGCGGAGCTGAAGTCTGCCATTGACAATGAGGTGTGGCGGGAGTGGTGCGAGGCACTCTCTGCCTGCCAGTATGACCACAGCATGAAAAGCACCCTTAATCCCATTGTGGGAAAGCTCTCGGATATGCGCATCATCAATGGGGAGCTGGAGAATCTCGTGTTCGCGCCCCGCAAGGAATTCATCTCCATGGCGGCGCTGGTGGTGCTGAATATCCCTCTGCTGTACTTTCTCAACAAGGACTGGTATGCAGCCTTGATGACCACCGTACCCGGCAAGGCAGTGCTGGCGGTCTGTGCCGCCGCTATCTTTCTCTCCTTTGCCAGAGTGGTCAAGCTGACCCAGCCCATTGAATATCGGAGGTGACGGACATGACGATCTTACTGTTCCTTTTCGGCGTGGCCGTTGCCGCGGGCTTATTCTTCATTCTGGCAGACATTCTGAAGCTGCCCCGTCTCTCCACGGAGAAGGCACTTCTGTCCGCAGGACGAGCCGAGAAAAAGCGGATGAAGTCGCTGGACGCGATCTTCCTTGGCTGGGCCATCAAGCTCTCCAAGTATATCCGAATGGATGAATACAAGAGGCATCGGCTGGAGCGCACGCTGAGTGCTGCCGGCATGGACATGACGCCGGAGGTCTACTTGGCCTATACCATCCTCAAGCCTGCCGCCGCGCTGCTGGCGGTCATTCCGTGTCTGCTGATCTTCCCTCTGCTCTCGCCCATCGTGGTGCTGCTGTCGATATTGCTTTACTTCAAGGAGAGCCGCAAGGCGGAGGAAAAGGTCACCGAACGCCGCGAGAAGATCGAGGGAGAGCTGCCCCGCTTTGTTGCCACAGTGGAGCAGGAGCTGGGAGCCAGCCGCGATGTGCTGACGATCTTGGAAAACTACAAGCGTCACGCCGGTCCCGACTTCGCCCGTGAGCTGGATGTGCTGACGGCGGATATGCGCTCGTCCTCTTACGAAGCGGCACTGGTCCGCTTCGAGGGCAGGCTGGCGTCGCCCATGCTCTCCGACATCGTGCGCGGGCTCATCGGCGTCCTGCGCGGGGATGACGGGCGCGTCTATTTTCAGATGCTCTCGCACGACATGAAACAGCTGGAGCTTCAGCGGCTCAAGGCGCAGGCGGCGAAGATCCCGCCCAAGATCCGTGTGTATTCCTTTATCATGCTGGTCTGCTTCATGCTCATCTACATTGTGGTCATCCTCATGCAGATCCTCACCTCGATGGGAGGGCTGTTCGGATGAAAAACAAATGGAAGAAACGCTCCGGCGAGGGCTACATCGATACCTGCGTCCTCATCCTCTGCGCCATGCTGGTGATCGCATTGGCGGTGAAGGTGCTGCCGGTGTATGTGGCGAAGCAGCAGCTTGACACCTTCGCCGCCGAGCTGGTGCGGGAAGCCGAGATCACCGGCAGAGTTGGGAGTGAAACGACCTCCCGCGCGCAGGTGCTGTCCGAGCGGTTGGAGATCGACCCGGACATCCGCTGGTCCCGTACCGGCCGCATCCAACTCAACGAGGAGGTGACGGTGACGCTGACCATGGATGTGGACATCGGCTTTGGTGGGCTTGGCAGCTTCCCCATTGAGCTGACGGCACAGGCCAGCGGCAGATCGGAGGTGTATTGGAAATGAGAAAGCTGCTTTTTCGCTCTCGCTCCGGTGAGGGCTATCCCATGGTCATTGCTGTGACACTCTGCCTGCTGATGCTCTTTATGCTCATCTCTGAGTATTTTCGAGTCAATATTATCGTGCAGGGTGTGCGGGACGCGGTACAGCAGGCGGTCATCGCCACGGTCAATGAGAACTATGACGATGTGTACCATTCTGTGCGGGAGGGCTATGCCGCAGGTTGGTTCCCGGAGGGGGACGGCGAGTGGTTCGAGTCCATCGACGCCGGTGACATCTACGGCAACCTGTCCTATATCCTCGGCCTTACCACAGATGGCGAAGGATACATGAAATACGCCGGAAATGAGCTGGAGTATACGATCTCCGACCTGTCCGTACACATCTCCAACAACGCCATCGCCTCAGGCCGGAGCGAGGGGTATCTCGCAACCGCCACCCTCCATCTGGAGGTCCCCACCCGCTTTGCCGGACGTGTGCTTCCGCCCGTGAGCCTAAATCTGCAGGTGCAGGCCAAGTATATCCCGAAGTTTTAGTTCTTTTTGCTTCTTTCGGTAGACTTCCGGAGACAGCTGTGGTATGTTCGGGATAAGAAGAAAAACCACTGACCCCTACAAAGGAGGAGTTCGACCTATGACAGACAAAACAAAACGCATCATCCTCATTGCGGCAGGCGTCCTGCTCTGTGCGGCACTGGTGGTGGGGATCGTCAGCCGCCTTGCGGCGGTGCCCATGCCCATCGACCCCGCCATCCCGGACGATACACCCAACACGAAAGACCCGGTAGTGAACATCAGCGATCCAGAGGTAAAGGTGGATAGCAAGACGGATGGTAAACAGCATGATCCCGGCAGGGATGCTGACAGCTCCGGTACAGAACAGACCATTCAGGGAACACCCGCCAAGCCGGACGCGCCGGAGCATCCCGGCAAGACGGAGAAGGACCATGCGGCGGACGATGTGCCGGAAGCGGACCGCAACAAGGAAACGCCGCCCACCTACAAGCCGGAGCAGACTGAGGTAAAGCCCCAGCCCACAGAGCCTGCGGGCGGCAGTACCAATGATGCCGGACAGGTATATGTTCCGGGCTTCGGATATGTAGACTATGAGGGTGACAATGTCGGAATCAAAGACGATTCCATGTATGAAAACGGCAACAAAATTGGAATCATGGGCGGCTAAGTCCGCATAATCACAGGAAAGACACGGCTAAGAAGAAGCCGTGTCTTTTTTATCTTCATGACGAGGAGGAATGCGCATGAAAAGGCTTTTGCCCCTGTTGCTGGCACTTGTGCTGGTAATAACCGCCATCGTTCCCGCCTATGCCACAGGGGATGGCAACTTTGACGGCGGTGGAGGCAGCATGGGGGACGGTACCAAGACCAACTACTGGAATCCCGGCATGGACGGCGTGAGAGTGTCTGTGATTCATGCGGACAGTCAGGCTGTCACAGGAACTGTTTTTGATTTGACTAACAAGGTACCTTCAACAGGACTTGCTCACTTTGGAAAGGTGAGCAAACTGTCATATAACACAGGAAAATCCCTCGCCCCTAAAGCTGGAAACTACACATATATCAACCCAAGTCAGAGTCTGCCCAAGATCATCTCCACCGGCAGCAGCAAAGCCAGCATTGCTGCCATCCGAAGCTATTTCACCGATGAACAGGTTATCCGTTCCATTGCTGGATACGCAGGAATGGACTTCGATACGCTCATTGGCGGAGACTACAAGCTGGTAGTAGAGCCGCTGGCCTATCTCTGCTACAACGGTCAGCAGTTTGCCATGACCGCCACGGAAGCGGCTCTGTATGACCAGATCGTCAACGGAGATCTCAGAAAGAAGCTTGGAACGCTCACCCATAAGAATCTGCCGCTGGCGATTTTTCTGGAGGAAGCGGATCTCGGCTACGCCGCATGGTCCGGCAGCCGCACGGAGAAGGCGTCCAACGGCGACATCATCTCCTCTCTTGGTATCGGCATCGTCCGCTTCAACGAGGTGACCACGCCGCCCGAACCCGGCGAATATGACTACGAATACCGCGTCAACACAGAAGTCATCACCTCCGTGGAGGTGCGCGGTGGACAGTCCGACCCGGACAACCCCGTATCGGTACGCTTTAACATTCAGGGCAGGACTTACACTGTCAGCAATGTCTACTACCCGGACGGCGACAGCCAGCTGGCATGGGTGCGCTGGCGTACTCCCGCGGAACCCTGCGTCATAACGATTTCCGTCAGCGTGTACGGCGGCGGCTCGGCGCAGGGTACCATCACCTGCAATATCGTGGATCTGGACGGCAATGACCCGCCCAATCCCCTGGCGGATGACCGCAACAACGGCTTCAGGCCGGCGTCTGTTCCCGAAAAGGAGCAGGTGACTTCGGCGTCCTGGGGCATCTGGTCACCGTGGTGGCAGGAGAATTGGGAGTGGGTAGAAAACTGGCAGAAATGCTGGCACACAGACCGCTGGACGGATGCGGACGGCAAGACCCACAGGGACCGCTGGTACCATTGGGTGGATAACGGCTGGTGGGAGGACCATGGCTGGTGGGAGTTTGACTACAACGGCTACTCTGCAAGCTTGACTGGCAGTATGAAGATCACGCCGGACGAGAAGAACCCCACGGCGACCGCATCCACGCTGAAAAGCGGCTATGGCGTTCAGGAGAAGGTGACCGCAAAAGTCACCACAAATCAGAGTGCGGCGGTGACGGCAGCGCAGAATGCCGTGACCTATTTCCCGGAGTTTGGCTATGAGAACTATTGGCGGCTGCTGGAGGCAGAAATCTCCGGGCGAAGCACGACCTTCCAATTCAAAGCCAACCCCTACAGCACCTACAACCGCCGCACCCACTTCACGCCCATCTGGTATCCGGACGGCAGCTATACGCCGTATACCTGGCTCCTGGACTGCTGGACACCCACGGGAATGCTCAGTATGAACCTGACGGACAGCGTCACCATCCGGGGGAATCTCTGGGAGGAGTGGCATATTGCTCCCGCAAAACAACGATAGAAACGGAGGAATCTATGAACAACACAAAACGCAATCGCCTTTGTGCGGCACTGGTGCTGTCCCTGCTGTTGGTCTGCGTGATGGGAACCACGGCCTTTGCCGCAGGCACAGGCGATGTGGCCGGCGCGGTGGAAAGCACATGGCAGACGGCATCCGGTCAGATCAAGACCGTGGTGAACAATGTGGTCTTTCCCGCCATCGACCTGATCCTGGCGGTATTCTTCTTCGCCAAGCTGGGGACGGCCTATTTCGACTTCAGAAAAAGCGGCCAGTTCGAGTGGACGGCGCCCGCCATCCTGTTCGCGTGCCTCGTGTTCACGCTGACGGCACCGCTGTACATCTGGCAGATCATCGGAATTTGAGGTGCAGGCAATGACTTTTTACGAACAGGAGCTCCGGAAGATCGTCGGAGAGCGGTACCCCGACGCCACCTATGTGGGAAGAGCCTGCTATGTGCGTCTGAGCGATATGAACCGGGCAAAGATCCAATTTGTCACTGGAATCGTCTCCAATCAGTACAACGCCCTGCAGATGACGATCCTGAACCGCAGCGAAGGACAGGTGGATACCCTGCGCCTGCGCTTCTCGGATCTGCTGGGGACAAAGATGACCTCAAATCCCAACTTCCGCAATGGTGTTGACCCGCACATTTGGGATGACTATGGAAAGGTAGACTGGTATGTGTATCACCCCACCCGGCAGGACTATGAGGCGCTATCCGATGCGGTGTCAGACTATCTGGAGGTATTTCAGGATATGAGCCAGTCCGCTGACCGGGCGTGGGAGCAGACAATGTAACAAAAGCGTGATTTGAAGGCCGTACCAGCTGTACGGCCTTTGCCATATCCCAAAGCAGCTGGTGCGGCCTCACCCGGAGGTGAAACCGATCAATGTTCATTTGGGATTTTGTTGCCGATAAGATCCTCGGCCAGATCGTGGATTGGTTCTACGGTCAGGTCGTGGGCTTTCTCGGCAACTTCTTTTCGGAGATGGGAAACATGGGCGCGGAGCTCTTCACCATGGATTGGGTGCAGAGCATCGTGCTGTTCTTCTCCTATTTGGCATGGGCACTCTACGGCACGGGGCTGGTGGTGGCCTGCTTTGAAACCGGCGTGGAGTATTCCAGCGGCCGCGGCAACATCCGCGAGACCGCCCTCAATGCCATCAAGGGCTTTATGGCTGTCAGCCTCTTCACCGTTGTTCCGGTCCGGCTTTATGAGCTGTGCGTTTCTCTGCAGGGGACCTTCACCGCGGCACTCACCGGCTATGGGACTTCCATCGGGGATGTGGCCGGAGAGGTCATGCAGGAGTTCAACGCTGTGGAATCGCTGACCGATTTGGCATCCGGCCCTTTTCTCGGCTTCGGCAGCATCACCAGCGGGATCATGATCCTGTTCTGCATCATCCTTATGGCGTATGCGATCATCAAGGTCTTCTTCGCCAATCTGAAGCGCGGCGGCATCCTGCTCATCCAGATCGCCGTGGGAAGCCTCTATATGTTCAGTGTCCCTCGCGGATATACGGATGGCTTTATCCAATGGTGCAAGCAGATCATCGGCCTATGCCTGTCGGCGTTCTTGCAGGCGACGATCCTTGTCGCCGGACTTATGGTGTTCAAGGATCATGCCCTGTTAGGGCTTGGACTCATGCTCTCCGCCGGCGAGATCCCCCGTATCGCAGGAGCCTTCGGACTGGATACCTCCACCAAGGCAAACCTCATGAGTGCTGTCTATACCGCGCAGGCTGCCGTCAACACCACGCGCACGGTCGTACAGGCGGTGGCGAAATGAGCAGACTGACGATGGGCAGCTTGTTCGATGGAATCGGTGGATTCCCTTTGGCCGCGATCCGCAGTGGCATCACGCCGGTGTGGGCGTCGGAGATCGAAGCCTTTCCCATTGAGGTGACAAAGCTGCGCTTCCCCGATATGGTCCATGTGGGCGACATCACAAAGCTGCATGGCGCGGAGCTGCCGCCCGTGGACATCATCTGCGGGGGCAGCCCATGTCAGGATCTGTCTGTTGCCGGCGCAAGGGCAGGTCTTGCGGGGGCGCGTTCCGGTCTGTTCATGGAACAGATGCGCATCGTGCGCGAAATGAGGTTGGCAGAGAAAGCCCGTGGTCGGGAGAGCGTCAACATACGGCCGCGCTGGATGTGTTGGGAGAATGGTGCGACACGTTCCTGACTGAAAAGGTCAGGCGCAAGAATGAAAGGATGGTGAAAAAACACTTGCAGAACTAATGGCCTGATGGGTGGAATGATGGGGTAACGCCCTGAAACGCCCACACTGATACTCCGACTGGCGCTGATGAAGCAAATAAATCTGTGTCAGAAGCTCGGTAAAGTCGGCAGAGAGCAACCGTACATCATAATCAATGATACGAAACCTGTCCAGAGATGGACGATGTTGCCTATATGCCGGGTGTCTCATGCTCATGGTGAGAATGTGTGTAGAACACTGACGAACTTCCGAATGTAAGGGTCTAAACCCAGAATGTGTCGAAAGGCACTGCCCGCCATAGCGGGGTGTCCGTGGATGAGTAAAAGTCGTTTTTATGAAAATCCATATACTGTTACAGGCAGTAAGGCGAAAGCCGGACACAGGCTCAAAGGGAGCACCTAAAAGTGTGAAATGATAGGGTCATTGGAACGTGGAAAGCTGGGAGCGTGGAGGCTGTTGCAGCCAAAGAAACGCTGGGTGGGAATTCATAACCGCCCTTTATTCCAGTGAGAGTAGAGGCACAGTACCGTAGAAATCATGGAAACATGATGGAGGGATAGCCTCAAGTCGAGATAACAGTTAAATTTGAAAACACAATAAACACAGCTTCGAATATGACAAAGAAAATCCGCTGAAAAGGAGTGGATGCCTGTGTTGACTTCGGAGCGGAAGAAACCCAAGAGAAGCAAAATCCGTTATGCGGAATATTACGACCTGCAAAAGACTTTGGACAGTCTGTATGCCGATAGCTTAAAAGGCAAAGTGTTTGTTCACCTTATGGAACTCATTTCCAGTGAGGAAAATATTAGAATGGCATACCGGACAATCAAAGGGAACACAGGGAGCAGTACCGCAGGAGTAGATAAGCGCACCATACAAGACCTTGCCAAATTGAACGAGGAAAAATATGTGGCGCTGATCCAAAAGCAGTTTAAGAGCTATCACCCCCGCCCTGTCCGCAGGGTGGAAATCCCAAAACCAAACGGGAAAACCCGCCCCCTTGGAATCCCGACCATTGTAGACCGCATCGTGCAGCAATGTGTCCTGCAAGTCTTGGAGCCAATCTGTGAAGCAAAATTTTATGACCATTCCTACGGCTTTAGACCAAATCGCTCCACAGAACATGCCATCGCCAGATGTGACCAGCTAATACAGCTATCGCACCTGTATTATGTTGTGGACATCGATATAAAAGGCTTCTTTGACAATGTAAACCACACAAAGCTGATTCAGCAGATGTGGGAAATGGGAATCCAGGATAAACGGCTTCTGTGCATTATTCGAGAAATGCTGAAAGCCCCGATTGTGTTGCCTAATGGAGAAATTTTCCACCCCAGCAAGGGAACGCCGCAAGGCGGTATTCTCTCTCCACTGCTGTCCAACATTGTTCTCAATGAACTGGACTGGTGGATAGCGTCACAGTGGGAGTGGATGCCGATGCACGGCAACGCAAAATATACTCGTCTCAACGCAAACGGCAGCATCAACCGGGGCTACCAGTACCGATTGCTGCGTGAAAGCAACCTAAAGCCTGTATTCATTGTTCGATATGCCGACGATTTCAAGCTGTTCTGTCGAAACCGCAAAGAAGCATTTTGTTTATATGCGGCAACAACGCAATGGCTAAAGGAGCGGTTGAAACTGGACATCAGCCCAGAAAAATCTAAGGTGGTGAACCTAAAGCGCCACTATTCGGAATATCTGGGATTCAAGATGAAAGCACAGCGCAAGGGAGATAAGTATGTCGTCCGGTCTCACATGAGCGATAAAGCGCAGAAAAGGGTAAAAGACCAACTGGCGAAGTGTATTAAGGAAATTCAACATCCGAAAAGCGAGCAAGACCAGCGTAAGCAAATCTTCCGGTACAACTCTATCGTAATTGGAATGCACAATTATTATCGTGTTGCTACCTGCGTCAATCTGGACTTCTCGCCCATTGCATTCGCCATCGGCAAGCAAATGAAAAACCGTTTGGGTAAGCAGGGACTAAGCAAACAGGGAAAATTAGAAAAGGGCTACATCAAGAGTAAATATGGCAACAGCAGCCAAATTCGCTTTCTGAAAGGACATCCGCTTATACCAGCAGGATATATCCGGCATAAGAACCCATTGGGGAAAAAGCGGAGCATCAATCGCTATACAGAGAGCGGACGAGAGGAAATCCATCGGATGCTTGGTGTCAATATTGAAATTTTCACATGGCTGATGCGTAATCCGAGGCTGGGGCAGTCTGTGGAGTATGCGGACAACCGTATTTCTCTATATGCGGCACAGTACGGGAAATGTGCTGTTACAGGCAGAACGCTCGCACTCCATGAAATTCACTGTCATCACAAACGCCCTAAATCAGCAGGCGGAACAGATGCCTACGCAAATCTTGTTATAGTCAGTGAGACTGTCCATCAACTTGTCCATGCCACTGATGAAAAAACCATTTCCTGTCTGCTCCAAACCCTGTTGCTGGATAATCAACAGCGAAATAAGCTCAACAAACTGCGAGAACAAGCAAATCTGAACGCAATCTAAAACCATTTACCCGCAACGAAGTGTGTAAATTGTGTTTGAAACAAAATGCTGTTATCCCGATGGAACGCCGTGTGAGGGGAAACTCTCATGCACGGTGTGGAGTGGGGGAAAATCCAGAGATTGCCTCAAAGGATTACCTATCACTATTGCCGGGTGCCTTTTCGAGCGGAACACCGAAGTACGAGGATTTTCGGATCGTGCTGGAGGAGATCGTGCGGATCTGCTTTCCCAATGAGCTTATCCCAAGCCCCTATCCTTACGCATGGCCTGACGCCGGTGAGCTCACGGCAGGCGGTGCGTTTTCTCTTGCATGGCGCTGTCTGGACGCTCAATTTTGGGGCGTCGCGCAGCGTCGCAAGCGCATTTTCCTCCTTGCTGACTTCGCCGGACCGCTTGCGCCGCAGCTTTTATTTGATGTATTTGGCGAAACGGAAAACTGCGGGAAGGAGGTCACATAGATGTACCGATTCGATGCAAACGGGCAGCTGATGATGCTTGAATTGGAAGCAGCCGAAGGGACCGGGGCTCCGCCCAAGCGCAGACCGGGCAAACCGGACTCCGAACTGGTTTCGATCCCGTATTTCCACTTGGATCTGGTATCCGGTTCTGTCGACCTCTTCGGGCAGCGCCACTGGGAGCTCCGATCTCCATGGCGCAAAGGGAAACGCCCCCTCAATACCGGGGCTGCCCCCCGTCGTCCGATCCGAGTCCCGCTCTCCGGCATACTGGAGGCAAACCCGGCGCAAAAGTATTATCTGTCGAAAGTCGCCTGCATTGGCATCCTGCGCCGAGCCTTTGAGCGCGGAAAGGAGTTGCCCCAAAAGCTGGAACGGGCATTGAGAATTCAGGCGGGGCTCATGCGCCCGGACGGACAGCCCACAGGATTAGAAGCGTACCACATCAACCAGCGAGACGAGGGCATCGACCTGCACGGCGTGTCAGGCGCATTGTTGGCAACGACGAATATGCAGATGCAGACCTTCGTGACGCAGCCGGACGAAGCTGTGGAGGGTTTTGACGGCTACAACGGCGACCTGACCGGCGATGTAGCGGCCACGCTCGGCGTCAACTGTGGGATGTCCACCGGCAGAAACGGCGTCATGGCCTTTGCCGCCAATCAACGGGACGAGGTGCGGGATCTGCGCGATGTGGCGGGCGCGTTGCAAGCAAGTCCGGGAATGAAACAGCAGACCTTCGTGGCTGGTTTTTCTGCCGGGGCAGGTGCCAGCGCGGGAGGCATTGGATACAACGAATCGGTTGCTCCCACACTCAAGGGCAGCCCCGGAGGGAACTGTATGCCGTCGGTTTTGTGCCTCAACGACCAGGGCGGCAGCGTGATGAATTGCTCTGAAAATATATCCGGCACGCTGCGGGCGCAGGAGCATGGACATCAGCCTCTTGTTTACGAAAATCACGGCATTGACAGCCGCTACACCGGCCCGCACAAGGTAGCCCCTACCATGTCCGCACGATACGGCACGGGCGGCAACAACGTGCCGCTGGTCGAGCAGGAGGCAGATGCCATCTGCATTGCAGGCAATACGGTCGACCGGCAGCCGCAGAACGGCGGCAACGGTCTTGGCTGTCAGGATGACTTGGCGTATACACTCACCGCCACAGATCGGCACTGCATCTATGCCCGTCAGCGGGTGGATGAGTTCAAGGACGGTGAGGTGGTCAGCACGCAGAGTGCCCGCCAGCATAAGGACGCCACCGACCTCGTCTGCCAGCCTTCTGTGTATGGGCAATCTCAATTCGGCGGCTATCAAGAAGGAGTTTCAACATTGCGTGCCAGCGGCGGAGACCATGGAGGCGGCAGCGAGAATCTCGCAGTTGCGGCAATACAGGAAACACCTCAACTCATTCGCCGCCTCACGCCGCTGGAGTGTGAAAGACTGCAGGGCTTCCCGGACGGCTGGACGGATATACCCGGTGCTTCGGACAGTGCCCGTTATAAAGCGTTGGGCAACAGTGTGGCGATACCCTGCGTGGAGTTTATCATGTCGCGCATCGCTGCCGCGCTTTTATGAAGCACAGCGTTGACAACAGGGGTTAAGTCGGGGTATAATATCCCTGAAAGACGAGGTGACAGACATGGATAACAGGGAGCAGCTAAGGCGCATCACGGAACTGACCGAGCAGATCGCCGGACTGCCGAAGGGGTATCTTTCCAAAAAAACCATCGGCGGAAAGGTCTATTACTATCACCAGTGGTCGGAAAACGGCGTCAAGCAGAGCCGCTATCTGCACGACAGTGAGATCGCACCGCTGGCAGATAAAATCGAAAAGCGCAAGGAACTGCAGGCGCAGCTGCGCATGCTGAAATCACAGAAAAGCAGACGAAATGAGGCGACAGGTATGAAATGCACCTTTATGCATAAACGAACCCCCGTGGCAGAGCTCGAGCTGGACGATGTGACCGGCTTTATACAAAAAATTGGCAGTGTCTACGCACCGGAGCATCTGCCTATCGGCATCCCTGTGCGAAACGAGATCGCCGACCGTGCGGCGTTTAACGACTGGTGGCGGGATCGCTCTATTCCGGCAAGCCGCAGCGGTGTGCGGGAAGCACTGGAATCGTTGGGGGTGGCAGACACCAAAATGCTGCTCGTCCGCTGCTACGGGCTGAGCCTCTCGGATCAGTACTGGATCTGTCCGGAAGGTGCGGAGCTTCGGTGGGAGGACATCAACTTTTTCCAAAATGATTTCTCGGAGGACATCGGAGATGTGCTGTTCGGAGAAAGAAAGAAGAAGGACGCACTCAATTTCAGCTCCCCTGACAGTACATCGGACGGCAATCTGAAAAAGCGGTGGAAGATCATCGATGGGAAGCGATGCCTGATCAAGGGCGGCAGCAATCCGTTCCGGCAGCAGCCGTTCAACGAGGTGATCGCCTCCGGCATCATGGAGCGGCTCGGCATTCCTCATGTATCGTATACAGTCATCTGGAGCAAGGATGCACCCTACTCGGTCTGTGAGGATTTTGTTACGGAGAATACGGAGTTGATCCCGGCGTGGAGGCTGCTGCAGGCGAAAAAGCAGAAGAACAGCACCTCCCGATACCGGCATCTATTGGAGTGCTGCGAGCTGCTCGGCATCGGGAACATTACGCCGTTTTTAGACCGGATGCTGGTGCTGGACTATATCATCGCAAACGAGGATCGCCACTTCAATAACTTTGGGGCACTGCGAAACGCGGAAACGCTGGAATGGCTCGGTATGGCTCCGATCTATGACAGCGGCTCCTCCCTTGGCTATGATAAGATGCCCGGTCAGATGCGCTCGGAAAAGGATGTGGTCTGCAAGCCCTTCAAAACCCACCACGCCGAGCAGCTGAAGCTGGTGACCGATTTTGATTGGATCGACTTTGATCGCCTCTCCGATGTGGGCGAGCTGATCTCCGGCGTACTGTCTTGCGAGGAAGCTGCCGACTATATCGATGAGGGACGTATCCATGCGATCACGGAAAGCGTGCAGCGCCGGATCGGTCATCTGCAGGAGCTTGCGATGACGCAGACGCCACGGCAGCTCGATACCACCGAGGACGATGTCCGAGAGGAAGTTGCCGCGGATTACGCGCCGAAAATGGAGCTGTAATGCAAATACAGCGTAAGAGCAATGGATCAGCCGCTTTGCGAATCGCAGGGCGGCTGATTTTTCATCCGCTTTCCTGTTGACTGTGGGCGGCATAGCCGCTTTGGTGGTATCGCTTCTGTTTTGCCATGCTTCTTCGTTAGACTTGGTGAATAGCTTTCCGCGCCTTCTTCCGGTATGCTTTGCTTGCAAAATCGAGGAAAGGAGCAGAACCGATGGAGGGAAAAAAGAACCTCTGCGCCATGATTTCCACCGATCTCCACGCAAAAATCATGGCAGAAAAAGAACAGCTGGAGCTGAACACTCTGGCGGAATATGTGGAGCGCATCTTCACCGAACACTTTGAAGGAGGGCAGATCAGCATGAAAGCAGAGCGCACCTTGGCGGTACAGATCCCGGCGGAGCTCTTCGAGCGGCTGAAGGAATATCTGGCAGCCCGCAACCTCAAGCAAAAGCAGTTCCTCATCCAGCTCATCGAGAATGCGCTGGATGACACGGAAGCGGAATAACCATTCATCATAGGAGGTCGCGGGAACACCTGCGGCCTCCCTCATTCTCATTGGAGGTAATCAGCCATGTACATTTACCCGGACAACCTGTCCGCAAAGGCCACGCTGTGGCTGTGGGAGCTGCGGGACATCGGCATCATCGGCGTGGGACTTCTTCTCTCCGTCCTGGCGCTGACCCAGACCGGCATCGCCCTGCCGCTGGTGCTGACGGCAGTCTTCGCCTTCCTGACGATCCGGCATGAGGGCACCAGCATTCTGGACTTCATCCGCTATGCCGCTGCCTTCCTGATCACAAAACAACAATATTACGAATGGAGGCTCGACTCATGAGTAGAAAGCAGAAAAAGAAAGATGCCCGTGAGCAGTCCACCCGGCAGCTCATGGGCATTGATGACATTACCGACTATGGCATCGCCACCCGCATGGGGGAGCTGGTGTTCTTTGCCATCAAGCCCACCAACATCTCCGTTCTGCCGGACGCCGGCGTGGGCGCAAGGATCTATGCCCTGCTCAATGTGGTCAAGGGCATGGCGGAGATCGAGATGCTGGCGTTAAATTCCAAGGAGTCCTTTGAGAACAACAAGGCATTCTATCGCCAGCAGGCAAACGAGGAGGAGTTGCCTGTCATCCGAAAGCTGCTGGAGCAGGACAGCAAGCATCTGGATCGTATTCAGGTGCTGATGGCATCCAGCCGGGAGTTCTATATCCTCGTCCGGCTGCAGGGCAAAAAGGAATCCGATGTGTTCAGCTACCTCTCCCGCATCGAAAAGAGCATCAAGGATAACGGCTTCACCGTCCGTCGTGCCACCGAGGAGGATCTCAAAAGGATGCTGGGAGTCTACTTTGAGCAGAACGTGACCACCGAGCGGTACGAGGATCACGACGGCGAACGCTGGGTTCTTTTCGGAGAATAAGGAGGGATATCACTTGGCAGCAAACAAGAAAAAAGCTACAGCAAGGCACACGGAGGACACACCTGTCAAATCCTTCTTGGATATGATCGCACCCTCCGTGGTGCAGTTTAATCCCGACCACTTCGTCTGCGGCAACACCTTCCGCTGCGTGTGGGCTCTGCGGGAGTATCCTACCCAGACCGACGAGCAGGCTCTGCTGCGGCATTTGGGCGAAAAGGACGGCATCACCCTGCGCATCTATACCCGGCAGCTCACCCCGGCCGAGGAGGACCGCATCCTCCACAACGCCGCGAATAAAAACCGCATGAACAAATCGAACCCCAATGACTTGCGGCAGACCATCATTGCAGAAACGAACCTGCAGGACATGATCTCCATGGAGGGCAGCCGCCACCGCAACAAGGAGCCGCTGTTCCACTGCGCGGTCTACATCGAGCTGACTGCCCCGGACTATGACGCGCTCAAGCTGCTACAGACCGACGTGCTGACCGAACTGGTGCGGAGCAAGCTCAATGTGGACAGGCTCCTGCTCCGCCAGCAGCAGGGCTTCTGCTGTGTCAGTCCCGTGGGCTACAATGCCTTCGGAGCGCAGTTTGAACGTGTCCTCCCGGCCAACTCCGTGGCAAATCTCTATCCCTTCAACTACAGCGGTAAAACGGACGCAAAGGGCTTCTATGTCGGACGGGACAAGTATGGCAGCAACATCCTCGTGGACTTCGACCAGCGCGACGAGGACAAGACCTCCGCCAATATCCTTATCCTCGGCAACTCCGGTCAGGGCAAATCCTACCTCATGAAGCTGCTCATCCTGAACCTGTTGGAGTCCGGCAAATCCATTATCACGCTGGATGCCGAGCATGAGCAGCAGGAAATGTGCGAGGCTGTGGGTGGCTGCTTTGCCGACCTTATGGCGGGCAAGTACATCATCAATGTGCTGGAGCCGAAATGCTGGGATGACGGCGGCGACCCAGACGATACGGCAGCACCGGAAGCCTTTCGGAAAAACACTTTGCTGGCGCAGCACATTTCCTTCCTCAAGGACTTCTTCCGCGCCTACAAGGATTTCTCAGATGCCCATATCGACACCATTGAGATCATGCTCTCCAAGCTGTATGGGAAATGGGGCATCACAGAGCGGACCAATTTCCGCCGTATGCGCTCGGAGGACTACCCCATCCTCTCTGATCTCTATGACCTGATCGAGGCGGAGTACAAAAGCTATGACATGGCCGCCCACCAGCTCTACACCGAGCAGATCCTGCGTGAGGTGCTGCTGGGGCTGCACTCCATGTGCAAGGGCGCGGACGCGCAGTTTTTCAATGGGCACACCAACATCACCTCCAGCCGTTTCCTTGTTTTCGGTGTGAAAGGACTGTTGGGCGCAGCGAAGAATGTCCGCAACGCCATGCTGTTCAATATTCTGTCGTTCCTGTCGGACAAGCTGCTGACCGAGGGCAATACCGTGGCGGCGCTGGACGAGCTGTATATCTGGCTGTCTAACCCCACAGCCATTGAGTACATCCGCAACTGCCTCAAGCGTGTCCGCAAAAAGGAATCCGCCATGCTGCTGGCTTCGCAGAATCTGGAGGATTTTGACCAGGAGGGTATCCGTGAGATGACAAAGCCGCTGTTCAGCATCCCGCCTCACCAGTTCCTGTTCAACGCAGGCTCCATCGACAAGCGGTCTTACATGGAGATGCTCCAGCTGGATGAGGCGGAATATAATCTCATCAAGTTCCCCCAGCGCGGTGTCTGTCTGTACAAGTGCGGCAACGAGCGCTACCTGCTGGAGGTACATGCGCCGGCATATAAGGAAAAGCTGTTTGGCACAGCGGGTGGCCGCTGATGGCAGTAACCGCAGGTATGCTCGCCAGAGCCGCGGCGACAGCCCTTTCCAACGAGAAGCTCCGCAAAGGGATCGGCTGGGGGCTGGTCGCTGTTCTCTCGCCCGTCATCCTCCTGATCGCCGCGCTGTGCTCCATCGGCACAGGCGGTGCGGATCACAACAACCAGGCGGTAGCCGCAGCCTTCTATGGGACGAGCTATTCGACCGAGGTGCCTATGGCATTCCGCTCTCACATTGAGGAGATGCGCTCCGCGTTTTCTCTTCTGGATTCGGCGGTCGCCTCCGTCAATGGGCGGACGGAAGGCGGAAACAGCCTTGACCCGATCCGAGTCAAGGCCGTTTTTTATGCCCTCTGCTTTGGCGAGGACGCTCCCAGCAGACGGGCGGCAAATCGCTTTGCAGAGTGCTTCTACACTTGGGAAACCCGTACCCGCACGGTAGAAGTGGAGAGCGAGGATGGCACGGTTACCAGTACGACAGAAGAATACACCGTCGCTGTTCCGGTTTCGTTATATCAGGCGTATGCCAATCTGGAAGCGGAGCTGGGCCGGACGATCACGGAGGATGATAAGAACAACATCAACCACATCTATACCATGATCGCAGGCACCGCAGGCGGCGGCAGCTACAGCGGTGAGTTCCTTCGCGGAGATGGAAGCAGTATCGACTTGGACATCTCCGCCTTTGTTGATCCCGCCAATAAAAATGCAGCCGACCTTGTGACCTACGCCATCCACGCATGGGAGTCCGGCTGGGGCTATGTCTGGGGCACCTATGGTAATGTGCTGACGGAGTTGCTCCTTGCCTACAAGGTATCACAATACCCGGACGGTGTTGGCAATCATGAGGACATCATCCGCGCCAATTGGCTGGGCGGCAGAACCGCCGACTGCGTAGGACTCATCAAGGGCTACGGCTGGCTGTCCCCGGAAACGATGACCATCGACTATGGCACCCATGGCATGCCGGATATCGGCGCAAACCAGATGTACTATAACGCCAGGGAATCTGGACCCATTAGCACAATGCCGGACATCCCCGGCCTTGCGGTTTGGCATGAGGGACACATCGGTGTTTACATCGGCAACGGTCAGGTTATCGAAGCTATGGGGACAAGGTACGGTGTTGTCAAAGCAGAGTTGGCGGGCCGAGGATGGACGCACTGGCTGAAGGTGCCGTATATCAATTATGACTGAGGAGGATCGAATGGAAGATGAAGTAAAGAACAAAGTCGTCTGGACAAAAGGCGCAGACTTTACTGACGGATCACCGCGATACACCTTCGAGGGACGCGACCCCGCCACGACCTATGAACGATTTCAGGTCGTTATCTATACAGAGATGGAGCGCCGATATGCACACGACCCCGGAAGCCTCTGTAATCACTATTATGGTTATGTGCGTGACGACAAAATGGAGTGTGCTGAAACGATTGGACCGTACTATTCTGTACGGGAGGCAAAGCAGAAAACGCTGGAATTGTTTAATTCGTTCGTGCAGCAATACGCCGATCAAGAATTAGACAGTGCCACATCGGAATCAGCGGTTCACGGACATGATGATCAGCAGAAGCATTTTCAATACCAATGGGCAGGGGGAACACCGCAGAGGAAGTATGCAGACATGCTGGACAAGCTGATTCCGCAGCACGATGCTCACACCACTGCCGCGTGGATCGCCTTCGCTGAGGCGTTGGCAGACGGTGTGGAAAACGGCTTTGAGCGAGAAGCGGCCTCGCTGGTCGCGGCCTTTCAAGAGATCTCCGAGCGATTCGATCCCAAAGTGGTGAACACGATCTATCAGACCATCCATGTACCGGACAACACCCTGCTGAGTAACGAGATCATACCGGCAGCAGAGGCAGCAGAGCAGGGTGCGAGTGTACAGGAGATTTCCGACATGGCGGCAGACGGTCTGTTCGGAGGCGGTCCAATGCCCACGCTGAAGATGTAGGAGGAATGAGACATGGCCTATGTGAAAGTAACCCCACCGTCCGTGGTCTATCATCTGACGAGGATGGAAAACCTCGACAGCATTCTGGACGACGGCAAGATCAGCCGTTTCCTGGACAGCGAGTGCTGGTTCTGTGAGAGCCTCGGCAAAATGAAAGCGTACATGGAACAGACCGTAATGTGTGAGGGAAAGCCCTACTATGCCGTGGGCGGGCAACTCTGCCGCTATCCTAAATTTGTGCCGGAGGACTATGTTCTTCTCAAGCTCACGCCCTGCGGCTACGAAGATAATTGGTACCGCTGGAATCAGGAGATCCCTCCCGGCAGCCCGAAAGAGCTGGTGCAGGCGGCGAAGGAATTTTCAGGGCTGAAGATCGGCTACCGCGGCGACCTCACCTTCCGCAACGCGGAGGTCATTGATGTGGCGCTATTTCTTACGGAGGAGATCGTGCAGGGCGAGTCGGTACAGACCACATCGGAACTGCAGGAGCTCCTATTTGAACACATCGAGCGTGAACAGCGGGAATACACCGATTCTCTCTACCGCATGACACAGGGGCAGCTCATTGCCAACGCCGGGGAGATCGAGGCAACCCGGATTTGCTATAATGCCCTGCTCACCGCAGTTTTTGAACGGGAGCAGTTGATCCTGCTTCTCTCTAATGACAAACCGCTGACCTCTGTAAGAGAGGCGTGGCAGGCAGAGCAGGCTGAAAACTATGACATGGAGTTCAGTCACACAATCCTACGGTTCTGCGAGGACATCCGGCAAGCGCAGCAACCGGAAATGACAATGTGAGAAACGAGGGGAATATGGACGATATCAGAAATACCTCTGCTCTCTTCGTCGGTGGACAAGATATAGCGCCCCATACGGAGCGGACGGCACGGGAGCTTTGGCAGCTTCTGTTCCAAAAGACAGAGAACGAGATGGCAGGGTACATGAACCGGCTCGACCAGCTCTCTCGTGACGAATTGATTCAGGCTGCAGATGAGATCTCCGCCATGATGACCTGCCACTCCGAGCTGATGGCGTTTGGAGAAAATCTTTCCCGCAAGAAGATGATTTTTCTGCTGCAGCAGGAGAAGCCACTGGAACTTCTGAGTGAGGCTTGGATGGAGCATCAGACTGTGGATGTGGGCGAGACCTTCCAAAGTCTGCTCACAGGTCTATATGACGAGACACGGCAAACGCAGGTGCGTGATATGGTTTATGCAATACAGCCGAAGACTATTGAGGAACTGCTGACAAGCTATCCGGATGATTACTTTCAGCTCATGACGCCGTGCGGTTTTGTGGATCTGACTCCTTCCGAAACGGAGAAGCTCCTACGCGGCGAAGCGACCATGGCACATCCCGGAGTCAGCGGATGTCAGATGCCGGTCGAGGCGCAGGAACTTCTGGAGATGGAGGTGCTGTCCTTAAAAAGAGACGAGCATGGTTGCTGGTATGCACTGACCGACCACCCACAGCAGAAAATGGAGCAGGCTCCGCAGGAGCCGCAGATGTTGTGATCGGAGGTGCGTTAAATGAACATGGCTCGTTATGAGCAGGAAACCATTATCAGCTTCAACGAGGAAGAAAAGACCGCCGGTATTTACACCCACAACAAGATACTGTGTCAGAAGCTGGCAGCACTGGCGCGGGACAGACCGGAGGATTGCAGGCTCGTGAAGGTGTCCCACAGCGGACGGGCAGTTGACTACACCATTCCAAAATCATGGATAAAGATCGTACCGCCTCGGACCGCAAGTGAAGCGCAAAAAGAGGCAAGCAGAAAGGCGATTGAAAAGGCCGTTTCTGCCCGTCAGAAAACCCCGCGCGGGGATAATTGAAACCGCGCACGACCGCCAGAGGGTAGTAATACCCTCTATAACACAAAAACGCCAAAAACAGCATATAGAAGGAGGACACGCACATGAAAAAAGCAACCGTCACCATCGCCTTTGACGATGAGAAGCTGGGCGCACTGGAGTTCTCGCTCCGCAAGGAACACTCCTCTGTGCAGGAGCACTTGGAGGATGCGCTGAACGCTCTGTATGAAAAAACCGTACCGGAGCCGCTGCGGGAGTATCTGGACAGCAAGGCCGCGCCCGCGGCGGTGAAACCCAAGCGTCCTGTCAAGCCCGCCGCACCCAAGCCGCAGAGCAGTGAGCCGAAGCCTGCGGCTGTGAAGGAGGGCAACTGAGATGGCGGATCATGTAGACATCACACTGTGGATCGACCGCCGTTGGAAGGATGCCATCGAAAAGCATCTCAGGGATGAAACCTTGCAGGAGCATCTGGAGAATGTGCTGGACGAGCTGTGCAACCAGCTCCCAGAGCAGGAACACAAACGCATCAGTGCCGAGATCTACGCAGAGGATGCCGCAGAGCGTGAAGCGAGGGAGGGCGCCCGCACCTACGCCGCCTACCATGTGACGGAGCACGGGCAGGAGTGGTACTTCAAGACCTCGCCCGGTGAGGAGCTGTTGGTCGCCTGCAAAAAGCTGCGCGGCTATGTCGCCGCAGAGAAAGGCACTGCGCCGGACAAATTTATCGGAATGTTTTTCGGCGGGCAACCCATCACAGCAAAAGAGTTTGACGCCCTGACCGCTGTACGCATGGAGAACACCGGCAAGGTGCGCGGCGTGTTCGATGTGAACTTCGACAAGCGGGAGTTCTCCGCTGTACACATCATGGACGGCTGGCGAACCTGGGCGATGCGGGATGTCTCCCCGTCCGTCTACCATGCCACAAGGTCGCGCTTTGCTTCGGCGGATGAACAGCTCTCCAAACTATTGGAGCTGCTGGATGGTAAAGAGATCACCTCGGCGGGACATCTCTCCGCGCGGAATTTTTCTTTCGGTGATGAGATCATGATGGAGGAAGATGGTAAGCTCAACTTCTATGTGGACGCAGATTTTGATGTGGACGCCGCCTTCGGAACCTTCGTCTGCACGGATAAAAACGATGACTGGCTCAACATCTATGCCAACTATGACATCGCGGAGGATAGACCCTGCGACACGCTGGAGCTGACGCTCTGCAAGGGAGACGGCTCCGAGGAAAACTGGAGCTATCCGCTCAACGCAGCCGAGCAGGAAGTGCTGATGCTCGGCGCTGTTTGCCCCCGCTTTGCCCCGCCTATGGGGAACTGTGCCGGGAGCCTGCCTGTTCGATAAAAGCACAAGATAAACGCCCGCAGTCGGAAGCGACCGCGGGCTGTCCACAAAGCCCCGCAGTGCGGGGCTTTTTCACAGGTCACAAACCAATGTCGGTTTGAGGCTCTGCAAAGATGAGCCGATGTCGGTCCGCAGGAGGAGTGCAGCGTTTGCAGGGCTTTCCGGCGTTTTTGACCGATGGCAGCGGAAGGAAGGAGGAAAAAATGGAGGACAATAAAAAATGCACCACGATCTGGCTGCGGCCCAGCGTCATTCGACGCATGGACGCATGGATGGAGGAGGCGAACTGCAGAAGCCGCAGCGAATTCATTGAAAAGGCGGTCCGTTTTTACATGGGCTATCTGGGAACAGAGGACACCTCCGAGTATCTCTCGGATGCGCTGGTGGCAACGCTGCGCGGGATCATCGCGGACAGTACCAACCGCACCAACGGCATTCTCTTCAAGTGCGCGGTAGAGCAGGGCATCATGGCGCACACCATCGCCGCCCACTTCCGGGATACGATGGAGGATCGCCGCGCCCTGCGCGGGTATGTGGTGGACGAGGTAAAGCGTACCAATGGTCAGATCAGGTTCGAGGATGCCCAGGATGTCCAACGGCAGCTGCCGGATGACACATGGCGAGATTGATATTTATCTCTCCATACATGAAGGGCGGCAGAGATGCCGCTCGGCTGGCTCATCGCACCCGCTACTTCGCCACCCGCGAAGGTGTGCAGCTTCTCAAGGATGACAATGCCCATCTTCCTGTCACGAAGAAACAGCAGCAGTACATCCAGCGTTTGCTCCGCAGCTTCCCGGAGGCAAGGGAGCTGCCGGAGCATGAGGACTATGCAAACATACCCAACCGGCAGACTGCCTTTGCGCTCATCGCGCAGATCCACGAGGACTTTATTGAGCCCATGGATGGCCTGGAAAACTATCTTGACTATGTCGCAAACCGCCCCGGCGTAAAAGCGTTGGGCGAACATGGCCTGTGGGATGCCCATGGCAAGGTCCCGTCGCTGGAGAATGCCGTGGCGGAGGTGGCGCGGCACACAGGGAAATGTGTGGACACCAATTATCTCCCTCTCTCGTGAGAATGCAGAGCGGCTTGGTTATACCGACCTTAAAAACTGGCAGGAACTCATCAACGCCTCCATCACCGACATCGCCAAGGGCTATAAGATCCACCCGGACCGCCTTCGTTGGTACGCAGCTATGCACGAAAAGGAGAAGCACATCCATGTTCACATGGTGCTCTTCTCAACTGATCCGAAGGAGGGCTACCTCTCCCGGCAAGGTATCCGCAGCATCAAGTCTGCGCTGGTCAGCACGATCTACCGGAACGACCGCCTGCACATCTATGAGCAGAAGGACGAACAGCGCGGTCTGCTCCGGCAGGAGGCGGAAGCACGGATGGCAACGCTCATCGGGCAGATGGCAATCGGTACTATGCAAAGTGATAGGCTGGAGTTGTTGGTGACGGATCTCGCCCAGCGGCTTCGGGAGGTCAGCGGCAAAAAGGTCTACGGTTATCTGCCGCCTCGTGTCAAACGCATCGTGGATGAGATCGTGGATGAACTGGCGAAGGACGAACGGGTGTCGTCCGCCTATGCTCTATGGCAGGATCTCCGAGAGCAGCTTTGCATTGACTATAATCAGACACCGCCGCAGCGAGTATCGCTGTCGCAGCAAAAAGAGTTCAAGGCCGTGCGCAACATGGTCATCCGGGAAACGCTACGGCTTTCGGAAATGCACTTCACCTTCGAGGATGATGCCATGCAGGATGCGCCAGAGGAAGAGCCGGAAGAACCGCCTGTGCCTCCAGATCCAAGTGCAGAGCGGATGATCCATCAGCAGACTCAGTCTTACCGCAGGGCAAAAGGCATATTAGATGCTGCAGACGCAGATCCCAGCGAGAAGTCAATGGCATTGGTCACACTCCACCGTCTGTGGGAGGAGGGATATACCATCGCGGCACACCAGCTGGGAAAGGCATATCAGGACGGGCTTGGCATATCGATTGACCGAAAAGCGGCGGCAGAGTGGTTTCAAAAATCGGCGGAGGCCGGTAATCCTTGCTCCGCATACGCGCTGGGCAAACTGCTGCTGGAGCAGGAACAATTCCCGCAGGCCCTTCACTGGCTGCGGCAGGCAGCGGAGCAGAACGATCCATACACGCAATACCGGCTCGGAAAGCTGCTGCTCACCGGCGCGGAGGGTGTGTCAAAGGATATAGATGCGGCCATTCAGCTTCTGACGGACTCTGCCACACAAGGGAATTCATTTGCCCAATACACGCTGGGAAAGCTCTATTTGCTGGGACAAGAGGTGCAAGCGGACCGCGAAGAAGCTCTGCGCTATTTCGCACAGGCGGCGGCACAGGGCAACACCTACGCTCAATATTTCATTGACCATCAGGAGGACTTTTCCGGTGCGGCGGCGGGAGCCGCTATCCTTCGGATGCTCCATCAGATGAGCCGCATATTCCGCGAAAACGCCGCCCAGCCTGCCATCTATGCAGGAATGCAGATCGACAAGAAGCGTCGCCGCAGATTGCAGGAGAAGCGTATGGCGATGGGACACAAGGCAGATGACCACGAGGATCGCGGACTGACGCAACAGACACAATAAGGGAGGGACTATGTCAAAGTACATTCCGTTTACAACCGAGCAGAAAGAACGAGCCGCGTCGGTGGACTTGGAGGAGTTCCTCCGCCGCCGTGGGGAAAAGCTCATCACCTCCGGCAGGGACAAACGTCTTGCCAGCGACCACAGCATCACCATCCGCGGCTGCGAGTGGTTCGACCATGCCACCGAACAGGGCGGCAGAGCCATCAGCTTCGTCAAGCAGTTCTATGGACTCAGCTACCCGGACGCCATGTCTCTGCTCCTCGGCGATGATCTCGGCGGAAGCTACCCTGCGGCAAAGGAGAAGGAGCCGGAGCCTGCAAAGCCCTTCGTGCTGCCGCCGCAGAGCGAGTCCATGCGCCGTGTGTATGCCTACCTGCTGCAAAAGCGTTGTATCGGCCGTGAGATACTCAATGCCTTCGTGCGCAAGAAGCTCATCTACGAAAGCTGTGAAAGATCCAAGGACGGGACAAAGGAATACCACAACGCCGTGTTCGTCGGATTCGATGAACACGGCGTTCCCCGTCATGGGCATAAACGTGGGCTGTATACCATGGGGCAAGGCTATCGCGGCAACATTGAGGGCAGCGACCCGCGGCACAGCTTTCACTATCTCGGCGGCGATGACACTCTCTATGTCTTCGAGGCCCCTATCGACCTGCTCTCTTACATCTCCCTCTTCCCGGAGGGGTGGCAGGAGCATAACTATGTGGCCTGCTGCGGGACATCTCATCCCCGTGCTGGAGATGCTGCGGCAGCTCCCGCAGCTCCGGCAGGTGTACCTCTGCCTGGACAATGACACTGCCGGTCATGCCGCCAGTGAGCGCATGGCGAAGCTGCTGGAGGAGCGTGGTATCTCCGCGGAGCAGCTTGTACCGCAGCAAAAGGACTGGAACGATGATCTCAAGGCAGAACAGGAAAACAACATGGAAAGGAGCGAGCTATGCCAAACCTTCTGCTGATAATGTGGGACACGATCAAAAGCTCCAACATCGGGATATTGGTCGCGGCAGGGCTGGGGATGTTCGCCGTCATCGGTGGACTCTCTATGCTGTCCTACCACTATACACTCAGCGGCATCAAGTCCCGCACCGTGGGTGACGGACAGCACGGCACGGCGCGTTGGGCGACCGATAAGGAGATCCGCAAGACCTATGCCCATGTGCCGTTCAAGGTCAGAGACTGGCGCAAGGGAGTAAGCCTTCCCGCAGAACAGGGGCTGGTGCTGGGCTGCAAGGGCAAAAAAGATGAACTGACCGCACTGGTGGATAGCGACGACATTCATTGCTTGATGATCGCTGCCTCCGGCGCGGGCAAGACGGCTTTCTTCCTCTATCCCAACCTTGAATATGCCTGCGCGTCCGGCATGAGTTTTCTGGCGTTGGATACCAAAGGTGACCTCGCCCGCAACTACGGCTCTATTGCCAAAAAGTATTACGGCTATAAGCATATCTCCGTCATCGATCTGCGCAACCCCACCCGCTCGGACGGCAACAATCTGCTGATGCTCATCAACCGCTATATGGACATCGCCAGAAAACAACCGGACAACCTCGCTGCCCGCGCCAAAGCCGAAAAGTACGCCAAGATCCTCGCCAAGTCTATCGTCAGCCCGGAGGGAAACTCCGACCACGGGCAGAACGCCTTCTTCTACGATGCGGCGGAGGGCTTGCTGTCCTCCACGATCTTGCTGCTTGCGGAGTTTCTGCCGCCGGATGAGGAACACCCGGAGGAGCGACGGCACATCGTGTCGGTATTCAAGCTGGTGCAGGATCTGCTGGAGCCGGCGCGTGGTGCGCGGGGACGTTCCCGCTTCCAGCTGCTCATGGACAAGCTGCCGTCCGAGCACAAAGCACGCTGGCTGGCAGGCGCCGCACTCAACAGCTCCGAGCAGGCGATGGCATCAGTCATGTCCACGGTGCTGTCCCGGCTCAACTCGTTCCTCGATAGTGAGCTGGAGCAGATACTGTGCTTCGACAGTGCCATTGACGCTGAAATGTTTGCGGCGGAGAAATCCGCCATCTTCCTCATCCTGCCGGAGGAGGATCAAACGAAGAACTTCATGGCGGGCTTGATGATCCAGAACCTCTCCCGTGAGCTGTTCGCAGTCGCAGATGAGAACGGCGGCAAACTGAAAAACCGTGTTATTCTCTTTTGCGATGAGCTGGGTACCATGCCGCCCTTTGATATTTTGCCGCTTTTCAGTGCGGGACGCTCCCGCCGCCTGACGCTGGTACCCATCATCCAGTCCATGGCGCAGCTGGAAAAAAACTATGGTAAAGAGGGCGCATCTATCTTGATGGACAACTGCCAGGATGTGATCAGCGGTGGCTTTGCGCCCAACAGCGAGGCGGCAGAGACTTTTTCCAAAGCCCTCGGCAGCCGCACGGTGCTCTCCGGCTCTGTGAGCCGAGGGAAAAACGATCCCAGCCAGAGCCTGCAGATGATGGAGCGCCCCCTGCTGACGGCAGATGAGCTCAAGTCCATCCCCAAGGGGAGCTTCATCGTGCAGAAGACCGGATGCCACCCCATGCGTACCCGTCTGCGCCTGTTCCTCGAATGGGGCATCACCTTTGAGGAGGAATACCGTGTGGAGGAACAGGCGGCCAGAAAGGTCTATTATGCCGACCAGAATGCGCTGACCCGCGCCATCGTGCGGAAGTATCCGCCCAAGCTGACGGAGCAGAAGACTACTCGCTCCGTTAAGGGTGAGGGACAGCTCCACGACGCGCCCGTGCAGGAGATGGTGGTAGCGGAGGACATTGACTATGACCGTATGCCGCACAAGCGCGCCCCTTATAATCTTCCCCGACAGGAGGTGGATCGGTGAGCTACTTTGACAGCATTTACGCCGACACGCTCCTGCCGCCCAGGGCTGTATCAGTTTATATGTATCTCAAGGATCGGTCCAATAGCGCGGGAAGCTGCTGGCCGGGGATCAAGACGATTGCGAGAGATATGAATCTCTCCCGCAGTACCGTCAAGCGGGCACTGGCGGATTTGGAGCAGCACGGCTATCTTGCCAAGCTGCCCCGGTATCGTCCCAATGGGAGCAACACTTCCAATCTTTACACACTTTTATGAGCAAAAGTGGTTGGTATCAAAATATGATACCAACCACTTTGCCTGAATAAAGTGTCAAATGATTTCGTTCCTCCAAGGGGGAACTGCGCCCATTTGTTGAACCGAGGACGGGTTCAATATGAGCCCACCAGAACAGCCCACTCTATCGGAGATTAAGACAGAGAAAGAACAAGTGTATTCTCTTTAAACAAAGGCACTATGCGCATAGGTAGAGGGAGCGCATCTTGAATTGAAAACCATCTTCTACTGTAGACGAATTTACATTTTCCAAGGGCCTTGGTATAATAAAACAAAGCGCAATTTAAGATGTTTGATGCTTCTCGAAGCTGTCGCAGAGCACTCTTTTTGGCGCTGATTCTCGTGACCGGAACGATCCCCCTGATCGAACAGGAGAGCGACATGCGCTGCCTGTTCGTGGCGCTGGCGTTACAGATGAGGATCCTGCTCATGAACGGACAGGCGGGCACGGCAAAGCCGCTGGTGGAAAAGATTCGAAACCGTATTCATGAGACAGGCTGGGAGGAGCTGACCTCCAGCTTAAATGCCTTAGAATGCCTTGCGGCCTGCTACGACGGACAACAGGAAACGATCATCGAGTGGCTCGAAAAAACCGCGCCGGATGAAAACGGCGACATCTATATGATGGATATGTTTGCCTGGCTGGTAAAGGTGCGATGCTATTTGCAGACAGGCAAAAACATGGCCGCCTATGTGCTGGTCAAGCAGCTCATCAACCTTCTGGAGTTGGGAAAGCGTCCTATGGATCTATGCGAGTGCCATATGCTTCTGGCCATCATTTACCATAAAGCGGGCGATACGGGCCGCATGTGCGATGAGCTTGAGACAGCCCTGGCGCTGGCGAAAAGATACCGGTATATACGGCTCCTTTCGGACGAGGGCAGCTGCATGGTGCAGATGCTGCCTGTTTACCAGCGGGAAAGAGGTCCGGATGCCTTTACCGACCAGATCATTGAGCTTGCGGGGAGCGTAGGCAGATACTTTCCCAATTATCTGAAAGCCCCGGCGGAATGTTACGAGACGCTGACCGCAACGGAGAAAAAGGTGCTGCGGCTAATGGCGCTGGGAATGAGCAACGACGAGATCGCGGAAAAGCTGGGCCGAAAGGTGGGCACAGTGAAGTTTCACAGCAACAGCATTTTCCGAAAGCTCCGGGTGTCAAACCGGCAGCAGGCAGTCAACCGTGGGAAAACGATCGGCCTGCTGTAGCATACGGCGGCTGTGAAATACTGAATATAAAATAGCTTGGCGAATGACTTTGATGAGGGATGTACCACGGGGGCGCGCCCCTCATCCCGTGGGTACCCACGGGATGATACCATTCTGAAAACCTTGCGACTTTTGCCCGCTGTGGTCAGACGGGCATAAACAAAACCTGACCACTATGCAAAGGAGGATACACACATGAGAAAACGCATCACAAGCCTGTTTCTTGTGCTGGCGCTGTGCCTGACGCTGCTGCCCACGACGGCACTGGCGGAGGAAGCAGGCGCAGCGCAGGAAACACAGGACAGTACCGAGGTCGGTGATGGCTGCACCATCGAAGAAGATACCGCTGTGCAGGGCAAAGGTGAGAATGACAAGGCGGTGCAGGCCGTACAGGCGCTGATCGACGCGCTTCCGGATGCGGAGGACATCACGGACACCAACGCGGACGAGGTCTCCGGCCAGCTGGACGCCATCGACGAGGCGAAGTTGGCCCTGACCGAGGAGCAGGCGGCCCAGCTGGACTTTGCCAAATATGACGCGGCGGCTGCCGCGGTGCTGGCGCTGGCGGGAGAGCCTGACGCCAATGAGCCCGCGGTGCTGGCCGACACCACCGGCACGCAGCCCAGCGGCAGCGGCACGGCGGAGGCTCCCTATCAGATCACCAGCGCGGCGGAGCTCATCTGGCTGCGGGACGCGGTGAACGCCGGTGAGACAAACACCTGCGCGAAGCTGCAGCAGGATGTGACGCACGTGGATGAGACCTGGACCTCCATCGGCACCAGCGAGCACCCGTATACCGGCACCTTCAACGGCAACGGCCACACGATCCGTGTGTGGCTGCATGGCCGGGGACAGGCCCTATTCGGCTATGTCGGCGCGGACGCGGAGCTGACGGATCTCGCCGTGACGAAGCGCCAGAGCGAGAATTATTCCATCAGCGCCAGCGCTCCCCTGGCGCGCAGCAACGCCGGCACCATCACCCGCTGCCGGTACAGCGGCGGTATGACGGCCAAGGGCAGCCTGGGCGGTCTGGTCTATACCAACAGCGGCACCATCGAGGCCTGCTATGTGTACGCGGGCCAACTGAACGGCGGCAGCCGCATCGAGATGTACAACGGCGGCTGGGCAGGCGGCATCGCCTATGAGAACACGGGCACCATCGTCAACAGCTATTTCTACGGCGACATAGTGCAGGCCCAGTCCAACGGCACGGTACGCGACATCATCGGCTGGGGCGCCATCGCCTATAACAACAGCGGCACGGTCTCCAACTGCTACTACGGCGCGGACAGAGACGACGGCTACGGCGGCAAGACGGAGGATCAGTTCCGCGGCGGCGAGGTCACATACCTTCTCAACGGCGGCACAGCCCGGGACGACTGGCGGCAGAACCGCTATGCCGGCGATGATACCCCCGTGCTGGACCGGAGCCATGCCCAGGTCCGGAAGTCCGGCGACTACTATGTCAGCCTGTATCCCCATGTCCACTGCATCTGCGGCGGTGGCACCATGTCCGGCGGCCATCCGCAGCACAACGACGTGACCTATACCGCGTGGACGGACGACGAGGCGGCCAGCCAGTACGGCGCCAGCAGCTATACCGCGGCCAACTCCCTGCCAAAAAAAACGGGCAATTACTATCTGACAAGCGATGTGACGTTGCGTGACACCGGCACATGGCGTCCCGCGGACGGCACGGTGCTCTGCCTGAATGGTCAGACCGTCAGGGAGTTTGCTTTTGATACGCCCGCGTATGACGCCATTACCGTTGGCAGCGGCGTGACCTTCTCCCTGACGGAGTGTGCCTCTATCCAGGGGGATATCCATTGCGTCAGCAGTGCGGCGACCCACACCGTGAACAACAGCGGCACGTTCAACTTCTACAACGGACAGCTGCGGGGCACCAAAAGCAAGGCCGACGGCGCGGCTGTCTATAACACCGGTACATTCAATATGTACGGCGGCACCATCACCAACAACAGCACCACCGCGCGGGGCGGCGGCGTGTATAACGCCAATGAGTGCAATCTCTACGGCGGCACCATCACCAACAACGGCACCGGAGGCGGCGTATATAACAACGGTACGCTGTCCGTGGGCGACAGCGCGACGGTCAGGCAACAGCCCCAACGTCTATCTGCCCGACGGCAAGGCCATCACGCTGAACAGCGAGCTGGACGAATCCGCCCACATCGGCATCACGGCGGAAAAGCAGGGCGGTCTTACCGATACGGCGGCATCCATCATTGTGGTCAAGGGCGGTGCGGCAGCCCTGAACTGCTTCTTCCCCGACGATGATGGCACCTATGACCTGTCCTATAACAACACGGATGATGTTATCCTTCACCGAATCCGGAATCATACGCACTGCGCCTGCGGCCACAAGGCGAAGTACGCTAAGGACATCGGTAATCACACCGAGCACAAGGACCACGAGTTCGTGGCGTGGACGGATGAGCAGGTGAAGGAACAGTACGGCAGTGACACGAAGCTCACGGCAGCGAATGCCCTGCCCAAGAAGGCGGGCTGCTACTATCTGCTCGGCGATGTGAGGCCGGCCAATGCCTGGTGGCCGAAAAACGACACCATCCTCTGCATGAATGGACATAAGATCGTCAGCGACGGTGCCATCGGCAGCACGGTGCGCGTCGACTCGGATGTCCATGTGGTCCTGACCGACTGCAAGGCCAGCGGATCCATTTCCGCAACCAGATCCACCGGCGCCAACGGTCTGGACTTTTACAACAGGGCTCAAAACGGTATCGCCGATGTTTTCAGCATTTCCCTTTCCGGAACCAGCGTGGGTGTCGCGAGCAACCCCAGCCATACCGTCAACCTGTATAACAGCACCATTTCCGGCGCCTATGGCGCCATCTACAACACCGGTACGGTGAACATCGCCGGTACGGTCAAAGCCGCCAGCGATGCCGTCGACAGCGGACGTTACTGCGTGAACAATCTCGGTACGCTGACTGTTGACGGCACGCTGACGGCGGATGGCGGCAACATAGGCGTGGCCAACAGGAAGGAAAGTAACGGCTCGCGGAGCGGCACCATCACTGTCGACGGTACGCTCACCAGCACCGGCGACAACACCGGTCTGAGCAACCTCGGTACGCTGACAGTTACCGGTACGCTGACGGCCACCGGCAAAGGCACCGCTACCCTGGCCAGCGGCCTGTTTAATAACGGCGGCACGCTGACAGTCACCGGTACGCTGACCGCCACCGGAAATACCAGCGGCAGGCGCACCTACGGCCTGTACAACACCGGCGAGGGTACGGTCACTGTCAACGGCACGTTCACCGCCTCCGGCGGCGAGTACGCCGTATACAACTTCGGCCCGCTGAACCTGGCCGGTACGGTCAATGCCAACAAGAATGTGTATCTCGGCACGGGCAGGACCATCACCGTGGTGGGCGAGCTGGCCGATGCCAGCAGCATCACTGTCCAGACGAAAGACACACCCGCCGCCGGCAGCCCCGTGACCATCGCTACCACGGAAAATGCCGACTGGATCAAGGCGGGCAGCTTTGTCAGCTGGACCCCCGGCAAGTACGCCGTCAGCCGCATCGATGAGGGCAAGACCGTGGTGCTGCGGGGCCATGAGCACGACTGGAGCTATACGCTGGGCAGCGACGGCACGGCCATCAGCGCCGAATGCAGGAATGCGGACGGGCTCTGCGGCAATCCAAACGGCGGCAGCGTGACCATCGCGCCGCCCAGCGGTGAGCTGATCTACGATGGCAGCGCCAAGGCGGCCACGGTGACGGGAACTAAATGGGCTGCGGATGATGTGAGCGCAATCACCTACAAGCAGGGTGAAAAAATACTCTCCTCTGCCCCCACCGACGTAGGCGAGTATGCCGCAAGCATCACCGTGGGCGGTGTGACCGCCAGCGTGACATATGAAATCGGCAAAGCTACTCCAATGGCGAAGAACTTCGTCTTCGCCGCCCCTGGCAACCTGAACTACGACGGCAATTCCAAGATAGTGACTGTTTCTTCCACTAAAATCAGCATGGACGATGTCACCGTGAAATACTACGATAAATACGGTGAGGAAGCCGAGCCTAAGAACGCAGGCGACTACATCGTCAAAATCGACGTGGCCGAGAGCACGAACTATGCTGCGGCCAAAGGTCTGACGGCGGATGGCTGGAAGTTTACCATCGCGAAGAACACAACTACGCCGGACGTGACGCTGAGCGGCGACACGGTCTACAAGAAGGATAAGATCGAGCCTACGGCGACCGTCAAGATCGGGGATACTACGCTGATCGAGGATAAGGACTACACCGTTACTTACGGCGAGAACACGAACGCTGGTAATAACGCGGGCACCGTGACCATCACAGCGAAGGGCAATTATGACTTCACGCAGGTTGTTAAGATGTTCGACATCACCGCGCAGATTATCCAGGTCACCGCGGTCAACAAATCCTCCCGCGTGGGGCAGGACATTGTCGAACTGACCTATACGCACACCGAGGGATTGCCTTACGAAGGCGACACCTTCACCGGCGCGCTGGAAACGACTGCGGACAAGGATAAAGCGGGCACCTATGGCATCACGAAGGGCACGCTGACGCTGGGCAGCAACTACAACATCGTCTTCACGCCTGGCACCTACACCGTGGAGGATAAGCTGCCGCAGGACAGCTTCGCGTTTAAGGATGTTGTGGACGGCAAGGTGACCAAGACCTATGGTGACGCTGACTTCACCGTCGCCGCCACCGACGAGGCAGAGGGCAGCAGCGTGTCCTATGAAAGTACCAATACGAATGTTGCTACTGTGGACAGCACCGGCAAGGTGACGATCCACGCCGCTGGCACCACGACCATCAAAGCCACGGCGCATGAGACGAAGGACTACGCTGAAAAGAAGATTTTCTATACCCTGACAGTGAAGCCGAAAACGCTGACTAAGGACGACCTGACCTACTCCGGCCCGATCACCAAGGTCTACGACGGCAGCAACAGCGCACCCAGCGATCTTACCGTTTTCGTGAAGCCCACCTCGCTGGTGGGCAGTGACACGCTTACCATCACCGGCAGCGCCAAGTACAACAGCAAGGACGTCAAGGACGCGGACACGATCACCTTCACGCCCGACGCCATCACCACGGGCAACTACCGTCTGGCAGCCACCGAGGTGCTGACCATCACCGGCGCAAGCATCACAAAGGCGACACCGACCTATAAAAAGCCCACTGGCGTGACGGCGAAATACGGTCAAACGCTTGGTGATATTGCGCTGGCAAACCCCGAAGGCACTACACCCGGCACATGGAGCTGGCAAACGCCGCAAACGGTGCTTGACAAAATCGGCAGCTATACGTATGATACCAATTTTAAGCCGGATGACCCAAACTATAAGGGGGTAGTCGGTGCCGCAATCACTGTAACCGTTGGTAAAGCAGACGGCAATAACCTCAAAACGGTCGAGCTGACGCAGAAGTACACAGACGCCTCCGAGCATACCTACACGCCGGACTGGTCCGGTCTTCCTAATGGACAGACTTGGAGCTACGGCTGCGAAAGCTCGTCCACGCTACTGATCAAAAAGGATGTTTCCGCCGAAAGTGGCAAGCTGACCTACGCAATTTCCGGCGGCAAGGCCGGTGACACCGTCACTATCACCCTGAAAGCCTCCTGCAACAACTACGAGGATTTCACCATCACCCTGACCATCACCCTGACAGAAAAGGATGATCAGCAGGCACTGAAGCTCACCGGCGGCACCACCGTGGTCTATGGTCAGACCTTGCAGCTTGGTACCAGCGGCGGCTCCGGCACCGGGGCTGTGACCTACACAATCACCGACGTCGATGGTCAAGCGACCATCGATGCCGATGGCAAGCTGACTCCTGTCAAGGTCGGCACCGTAAAGGTAAAGGCCACCAAGGCAGAGGATGCAAACTACAATGCCATCACCAGTGCGGAGGTGGAGATCACCATTACCAAGGCCACGCCCACCGGCGAGCCAAAGTACACGGAGATCACCACCAGCGGCAAAACTCTGGCGGACGCGGCGCTAACGCTGGACGGCAGCACTCTGAAGCCCAATACCGGTACGCTGGAATGGGTGGATGATAAGGGCAATGCCCGGCCCGGCGATACCAAGGTGGAGGCCAACACCACCTACAAGTGGCGCTTCACGCCCACTGACGCCAACTACAAGGCGCTGACCGGCTCCATCGAGCTGTATCACAAGTCCAGCAGCGGTGGTAGCGGTTGGTACTACACCTACTACACCATTAAGGCAACGGCCGGCACGAACGGCTCCATCTCTCCCTCCGGATGGACCTCCGTCCGTGACGGCAGAGACCAGACCTTCACCATCACCCCGGATAAGGGCTACGCCGTAGCCAAGGTGCTGGTGGACGGCAAGAGCGTGGGTGCTGTGAAGTCCTACACCTTCAAGAATGTCACGAAGGATCACACCATCGAAGCCATCTTCATGAAGTCCAACGGCAACCCCCAGACCGGCGTATTCGTCGATGTAGCGGAAGGCAGCTACTATGAGGAAGCGATCGATTGGGCAGTGGAGAAGGGCATCACCAATGGCGTGAGCAGTAATATGTTCGCTCCCAACGATCCCTGCACCCGCGCGCAGATCGTCACCTTCCTGTGGCGTGCGGCCGGTTCTCCCGCCCCCAAGAGCATGAGCAGCTTCACGGATGTTCCCGCTGACGCCTTCTATGCCAAGGCTGTTGCCTGGGCTGTCGAAAACAGCATCACCAGCGGCACAGGCGAGAGCAAGTTCAGCCCCAACTCTACCTGCACCCGTGCGCAGGCGGTGACCTTCCTCTATCGTGCCTCCGGCAGCCCCGCAGTCAGCGGTAAAGCTGAGTTCAGCGATGTTTCCAGCACGGCCTTCTATGCAGACGCAGTGGCGTGGGCAGCGAAGAAGGGCATCACCACCGGCATCGGCGGCGGACTGTTCGGCTCCGACAACGATTGTACCCGCGGTCAGATCGTGACCTTCCTCTGGAGGGCCATGGCTGAGTAAATCAAGCAACTGCCAGATCATCCATTCGCTGGCATAATTCCACAACAGGCAAAGGACAGCGCGGCGGACGGTCAACAACACCGGCCTCCGCGCTGTTTCCTTTTCGCCACAGGAAACTCTGTACGCCATTCACAACTCATGAGCCATGCCGCCATCCCACGCGGCAGGAGAAAACACTATGAAAAAGATTACTCGATTTCTGTTTTGCACCTTCGTCGCCATTATGCTGATGGGGACGGCGATCAGTGCCACCGCTTGCCATCAGAAAGAGGAATATCCCAGCGTACCCGAAGTGACCGAGCCACAGCCCACCGGCGAGATCATCCCCACCGTGGACCGGCAAAAGGAGCTGAAGGACGCAAGAAAGAAATACGCCGACGCCGTGGCGTGGCTGTATATACCTGGTGCCGAGGTGGACGACCCCGTGTGCAGGCGAAGGACAACGCTTACTACCTGCAAAAGGACGAGAACGGGAACTACAGCGAATGGGGCTGCTACTACGCCCACTGTGACAACCGTTTGAGCAGCCGGAGCAAGCTGGACAGGAATACCGTCATCTTCGGTCACTCTGCCAGCAACTGCGATCCGGACGGGCCAAGCTCACGAAGCTCCATCGGTATATGGATGCGGACTATGTGAAGGAGAACCCGTATGTTTACCTCTCGGTGAAGGGCGAGGACATGGTCTTCCAGATCACGGCCTGCTTCATCACGGATATTGACTTTGATTACATCGCTCCCAATCCCACAGGTGAGGAGCTGACAAACTTCTTTGAGCAGGTGGCAAAGAAGAACTGTCTGGAATTTGACGGTGTAACCTTCGGTGAGGAGGACACCGTGCTGACCCTTTCCACCTGCTGCCGGAAGTACGATGAGTACAATACCGGCAACCAGCGGCTCGTCCTCATGGCGAAGCTGCTGCCGGAGGGTGCTATAGCGCAGGACTTCACCGTGCGCCTTGCTCCAGAACCGGAGATGCCTTAAATAGACCAAAACGGAATACGATACCCCCCTGAAAAAGATCCGGCAGGCGTTCGACTGCAGGCGGTGCAGCGGTCATAAGGGCTGACGCACCCCCTGTCCAAGCTAACGGAACAACCATCATGTCGAAAGCGGGAGAGATTGCTGTATCGCAATCTCTCCTTTTTTCTGCCGTGATTTCCCGGCTTATCCGCAGGCGCCTCACTTGCACGGCAATGAAAAAACATTGGCTCAATGCCAGGACAGGCGGTTTTTATGGGGTATCCTCACATCCGCGGTACTGTCGTCGCTGCCGAATGGCAGCCTTCCTTCATTCACCTATGGCCGGGCATCGGATGCCCTGACTTTTTGCGTCCTTTTGAGGATACCCCGCCTCCGTCCGCCATCGTTACCCTCGAATATCCTTATGCCCACAGCGGTGTCGCTGTGGGCTTTTTTGCGCCCTGTGCGCGACCCCGCTGCCGCGGCCCGCCACCCGTTTCTGAGATTTGCAGCCAACCAAATTTCAGAATACGGAGGAACCATATATGGGCTTTAATTACGCGGCAGAAAAGAAGAAGTTTGAAACGCTGTGGGCAAGACTCCGGCGTGAATATAGGGCGGCCGGGATGTCCGATGCCGCCATCCAGAAGATGCATGACTTCGATTGGGAGGTATTCAAACAGGAGAGGATCTATCGCCTACATACGCAGGACTTGGGCATCGGCATCTTTGATGAGCCTTCCGCCGAGCAGGAGGACAAGTCCGCATTGATGAAAAAGTTTCTGGAATCGGTCAGCCGCTGGGACGATTACACGACGGCGTCAAGGTACGGCTGGATCGAAGAAGTCGATGATCCGTCGATCTACAAGCAGCTTCAAGCATTGAGGAAGGCAGACCTTGAACTCTTGACCCTCGTTGTAGTGGATGGGTTTTCTCAAACGGAGATTGCAGCCGTTTTGGGGTGCTCCCCGCAGAACATTTTTGGCCGTCTTAAAAAAATACGAAAAATTTTTCAAAAGTGATTGAAAAAATCGCGTTCTCGCTGCCTACCACATGAGGGGATCTTTTTCATGATCCCTCTGAACCTTGAAAAACACCGCCCAGGCGGTCATATCCGGTGACTGGAATACCTTTGCTGACGGCGCGAGCGTCAGACCGGGTGCGCGAGGACCACCTGTGCGGAGCATGATCCGCATATTAGGACGGCCAATGGAAGGTGCAGAGCGATACCCACCCAGGTCAAATGCAGCTTTGGCAGGCTGCTTCGCCATGACCCCGTCAGCTTACAATGATACTCCTGTACGCAGCTTCGAGAGAACCTCGGAGGGGTGAAACTCCCGTGACGCGCGCCAGCGCGGTTCCAGCCGCCGCCCTTGCCTGGGGAAGTAGTGTCGAATACAGGCAGCAACGCAAGAGCAAGAAGGCCGCTCCGCAAGGAGCAGTTCCGCCCCGATGCGGAGCGGCCTTTTCTGCTTTGCGGCAGAAGTATGGGGATCGTCCGCCTCCTCTTTCTCTTTTCCGCCATCCATTCTCTTCTCTCTTTCAATCCTCTGAACGGCCTGCATTCACTCCCTCCTTATCCCCCGGACGATCCTCATATTTGTGCCGCAAGGCAAAATTCAGAAAAGAGGTACCGATATGGATCAGAACGTCAATTATTACGGCATCATCCTTCTGCTGCGCCAGCTTCGGGAAAGCGGCAGCTTCAGCGAAAAGGAGCTGCGGAGGGTGGCGGCACGGATCGCCGCGGACAGCGGCGCGGACATTATGATTTCTCTCTGATTTTCTTCATCTTTCAGTAGCTTTCTGAGCAAGGTTGTGGTAGTGTTTGTGTTGCAAAAACAGGAGGTGAGCAGACATGGCGGAAAAGCATCTGACAAACGGCACAACGGCACTGGCAGCACAGCCCCGCGTCATCAAGATCAAGGCGGCGGAGAAGCCTCAGAATGTACAGCTGCGGGTAGCGGCCTATACCCGTGTCAGCTCGGACTCCGATGACCAGCTCAACTCCTTCGCGGCGCAAAACCGCTACTACGCCGAGCTGATCTCCGGCAAGGCTGAATGGCGCATGGTGGATATCTACGCCGACGAGGGCATCACCGGCACCTCCGCCGCAAAGCGGGAGGACTTCCAACGCATGATGGCGGACTGCCGCAGAGGACTCATCGACCAGATCCTCGTCAAATCCATCTCCCGCTTCGCCCGAAACACAAAGGACTGTCTGGAGGCGGTGCGGGAGCTGAAGGAGCTGGGCGTCAATGTCCGCTTCGAGCGCGAGGGCATCGACACCACCAATGTGAGCAGCGAGCTCATCACCGCCATCTACGCCGCCTTCGCCCAAAAGGAGAGCGAATCCATCTCCAGCAATATGCGATGGAGCTATCAGCGCAGGATGGAAAGCGGCGAGTTCAACACCTGCCGCGCCCCCTGGGGCTTCCGGCTGGACGGGAAAAGCCTTGCTGTCCACGAGGAGGAGGCCGAGATCGTGCGGCGCATCTTCCTCGAATACCTCTCCGGCAGGAATCCGCGGGAGATCGCAGAAATCCTGAACGCCGAGGATACATCGGGACGGATATGGAAATATAAGTCTGTGGATTACATCCTGCAAAATGAGCGTTATGCAGGCAATGCCCTGCTGCAAAAGCGATACACGACCGCCACCCTCCCCAAGCAGCAGAAGATCAACCACGGGGAGCGCGAAATGTACTATGTGGCGGATAGCAACGATGCCATTATTCCACAGGAGCTATTCGACCGCGCAAAAGAACTGCGGCAAAGACGCAGCGTCGGACAGGCGGTCACCCATGGAAGGCTCTGCGTCCGGATGCGCTGCTCCTGCGGCTCCCGTATCCGGGCAAAGCAAGTCAATGGCAGACGGTACTGGTGCTGCTGCCGACATGATGAAAAAGGCGACTGCGCCATCAAGCCCGTGCCGGAAGCGCAGACGGATGAAGCCTTCCGCCGCCTCTATTATAAGCTCAAGCATCAGAGTCTCCCCATTCTGGAGCAGATGCTCGAGACCCTCCGGACGATCCGTGATCGCAGATTGCTCTGGAGCGAGGACATCGTTTCCCTCAACAAAAAAATATCTGAACTCTCCAGTCAGAATCAAACGCTGGCCTTCCTCAAGCAAAACGGCCTCGTTGATCCTGACATTTTTATATCCAAAAGCAACGAGTTGACCCGCCAGCTCCGGCAGGCCAAGCTGGACAAAGAGGAACTTATGGCTGCCGAGGGGGATGCCACCGCCCAGCGGACGCAGGAGCTGATAGCCCTGCTGGAGGATGGGCCGGACTTCCTCGACCGCCCCGACACAGAGCTGTGCAGCGCGCTCGTTGCGGAAATCATCGTGGAGAGCAACGACACCCTCCGCTTCCGCCTGCATAACGGGCTGGAGCTGCGGGAATCCATTGAGAGGACGGTGCGATAATGGGAAACCGAAAGCAGCCCTTCGGCTACCGTATGACGCTGGGCGAGATCACGACCCAGACGGAGGAAGCGGAGCTGGTACGGTTTATCTTCCAAGGCTACAGCACGGGAGCTACGCTGGGGGATCTGACCAAGGCACTCTGCCGGCAGGAGATCCCCTACTATGAGGGGCGGACATGGAACAAAAACATGGTCTCCCGTATTTTAGAGGATAGCCGCTATATCGGAGAGAAAGGATATCCGGCGCTCATCGAGCCGGAGCAGCTCCGCGCGGCAGCGGAAAAGAGGTCGGCAAGAGCCCGTCCGCCGCAGAAAACGCCCGCGCAGAAGGCCCTGCGGCGGCTCTGCGGCGCGCCGCCCTCCGAGCGGGTGGAGAAGATCGTCACCGACCTGCTCAACGAGCTCATACGCTGTCCCGACCGTGTCCGGCCAGTGGCATCCGTGGCGGCCGCTGCCTGCGGAAAAACGCGGGAGGAGCTGACCTCCGCGCTGGAGCGGCAGCCCATCGACGAGGACAACGCCAGAGCGTTGCTCCTTCAACTGGCGGCAGCGCAGTACGACGCCATCGGGAACACGGAATACGAAACCGTGCGGCTGCGGCGGCTGCTCACCGGCCGCAAGCCCATAACGGAGCCGGATGCGGAGCTGCTGCAAAGCACGGTGTCAAAGGTGCGCGTGACGAACAAATGCGTGACCGTGACGCTGAAGAACGGGCAGACCATAGAGAGGAGAGATCAGCTGTGAACGAAACCGCCCCAAGAGTCATTAAGATCCCGGCAAAGCCGGAGTCGGTTCGGCAGGCGGAGCTGCAAAGACAGCTCCGGGTCGCCGCCTACTGCCGGGTCTCCACCAAGGAGGAGGACCAGGCAAACAGCTACGAGGTGCAAAAGGAATACTACACCGACAAGATCATGTCCAATTCCGTGTGGACCATGGCGGGTATCTTCGCCGACAAGGGCATCACCGGCACCTCGGTGAAAAACGCGAGGACTTCATGCGCATGATCCGCCACTGCCGCCAGAAGAAAATAGACGTTGTCCTCACCAAATCGGTCTCCCGCTTCGCCCGCAACACGGTGGACTGCCTCTACTACACACGGGCACTCAAGGAGCTGGGAATAGCCGTCATCTTTGAAAAGGAGAACATCAATTCGCTGGAGGAGGACAGCGAGTTGCGCATCACGCTCTCCGGCGCCTTCGCACAGTCTGAAAGCGAATCCATCTCCGCCAATGTCACATGGGGCAAACGCCGCGCCATGGAGAGCGGAAAGGCGACCATCCAGTACAAATACCTCTATGGCTACCGCAGGGGCGCGGACGATAAGCCGGAGATCATCCCGGAGGAGGCGAAGGTCGTCCGCTGGATCTATGAGCGATACCTCGCCGGAGCCAGCACAAGGATGCTGCGGGACGAGTTGCATGAGCAGGGCGTGACATATTCCGAAAAGTCACCGCAATGGACGCTGCCTCATATCAAGAGCATCCTGCGGAATGAGAAATACTGCGGCGATGTGTTGATGCAGAAAACCTTTCAGCAGGATGTCATCAACCGCAGGGTCATCAAAAACACGGGGCAACTCCCCATGTACCTCATAGAGAACCACCACGAGGGCATCGTCAGCCGCGAGAAGTACAACGCGGTGCAGGCGGAGATGGCGCGGCGCAAGGCGGCAAAAAGCCCCTCCAAGAGAGCCACCACCGGTCTTTCCGCCTACACCAGCCGCTACGCACTCTCAGATCGGCTGGTGTGCGGCGAGTGCGGAACGCTGTACCGCCGCTGCACATGGACGCGCCCCGATGGAAAGCGCGTCGTATGGCGCTGTGTGAGCCGTCTGGATTATGGCAAGAAATACTGCCACAGCTCACCCACGCTGGACGAGGCGCCGCTCCAGCAGGCGATCATAGCCGCCCTCAACACCGTCCTGCCGGACTTGGATGGCCGCATCCGCCAAATCACGGAGGCGTTGGAGGCAGAGGTCATCCCGTTCCCCGGCAGCGGCATGAGCCTTGGCGACATCGACCGCAGACTGGCGGAGCTGGAGGCACAGTTCCAAAGGCTGCTGGAAAAGGCGGCGGATGATCCCATCGCCTATGGGGATCAGTTCAAGGAGATATTGGATGAGCAGACCGCGCTAAAGGAGCTGCGGGCAACCATCCTTGCCGAGAATAAGAAACACGCCGAAGCGGATCGGCGCATCAGGGATGCCGCGGGGATGCTGGAAAACGCCGTGCCCCACATCGCGGAATGGGACGAGAGTGCCATCCGGCAGCTGGTGGCGCAGGTGAAGGTGCTGTCCAAGAACGAGATCAGCGTGACGCTCAAGAGCGGCATTGAGATCCGCCAGAGCATATCAGACTAAAAAAGGAGATGGGAAAATGGTATTTGTGACCGGCGACCTCCACGGAAATTTTGAGCGATTCAAACCAAAATACTTTCCCGAACAGGCTAACATGACGAAGGATGACACGGTCATCAGCGCAGGAGACTTCGGGGGTGTGTGGTTTGGCGACAGCCGCGACGATGAAACGCTGGACTGGCTGGAACGCCTGCCCTTCACGCTTGCCTTTGTCTGCGGCAACCATGAAAACTATGACGCGCTGGAACGATACCCTGTTGCGGAGTGGCACGGAGGCAAGGTGCATCGCGTTCGTCCCCATGTTCTGCACCTGATGCGCGGGCAGATCTTTGAGCTGGATGGTTACCTCTTCTTTACGATGGGCGGCGCAAAAGCCACGACATCGAGGATGGGACTCTGGAGCCGGACGCCCCGGATTTTGAGCGAAGGCTCATGATGCTCCAGCGCAAGCCAAGAGCGAGGTACCGCATCAACCATATCTCGTGGTGGGCGCAGGAGCTGCCCTCCGATGAAGAATACGCCGAGGCGCGGCGAAGCCTTGACGCGGTCGGCTGGCAGGTGGACTACATCATCACCCACTGCGCTCCCACCAGCATCGTCCTCATGGGCAGCCGCCACAACGAGGCAGACCGGCTCACGGATTTCTTGCAGGAGGTACGGGAAAGAGCAAAATACCACTACTGGCTGTTCGGCCATTATCACGACAACAAGGCCATTGATGAAAAGCACATTCTGCTCTGGGAGCAGATCGTGAGGAGAAGCTATGAATATCCGCAAGCCCA